>SCPO01000016.1_pt1:935000-1581373 | contig 1581373 bp, 1736 predicted proteins | sample 6106821 | NCBI WGS metagenome assembly SCPO01 (sample SAMN10720448, study PRJNA508395) | human gut metagenome | isolation source: Participant 2 stool, 0 month | host: Homo sapiens | collected 2017 | reverse complement strand
ATCTGCATTCTGGATCGTTGATAAACGATGGGCGATCGTGATCGTTGTTCGATTTTCAGACAAAGGTCCAGACTCTTCTGGATATGCTGCTCGCTTTCATTATCTAATGCGCTGGTAGCTTCATCTAAGATTAAGATTGGCGGGTTCTTTAAGAAAACTCTTGCAATAGAGATTCTTTGCTTCTGACCACCGGATAATCTTGTACCACGTTCTCCAACGAAAGTATCATAGCCATTAGGTAATGTCATAATAAAATCGTGGATATTGGCTTTCTTAGCAGCTTCGACAATTTCATCAAAGGTTGCATCAGGGTTTCCGTAAGCAATATTTTCTTTGATACTGCCGCCAAATAGATAAACATCCTGTTGAACAATACCGATGGAGCTTCTAAGACTCTCTAATTTTATATCCTTGATATTCTGACCACCGATCGTAATCAAACCATTTGTAATATCATAAAATCGAGGCAGAGAACAGATCGTTGTTTTTCCACCACCGGAAGGTCCAACGAGTGCAATGGATTTTCCTGATTTGATCGTGAAATCAATGTGATTTAATACAATCTCATTATCCTCGTAACTAAATGAGACATCATGATAACAGATATCCCCATCAGGATGTTTCATATTAACGGCATCAACAGAATCTGTGATCTCAGGTTCAATATCAATAACAGACTGATAACGGATAAAACCAGACATACCTTTCTGGATCATTTCTGTTAATTCTACAAGAATTTGAATCGGGCTGATAAAGATTCCAATATACAATGCATACATAGCAAGGTCAGCAGCACTCATCTGGCCAAGAGCGATAAAATAACCACCAGCAAGTAAAGTGACAAGATACATCATTCCTTGGAAAAATGTATTTCCACTCTGAAAACTTCCCATAGCACGATAATTATCACGCTTGGAATCTAAAAATGCCTCATTTCCAACACGAAATTTCTCACGTTCAATATCTTCATTTGCAAAGACTGCACAATACGGATTCCAGCAAGGAGTCTTGCAAAGAAGCATTGACATCACCAATCTTCCTGCGGTTATCAAGGAAGGTAGCCTGCATCTTACGGTTTTGCTTTGCACTGAAGAAGATCATCAGTAAAACGATCGCAAGAAGAATAATCGCTAATTTCCACTGAATGATAAACAGGAAAATAAAAGATCCAACGATCTTTACAAGAGAGATAAATAAATTCTCAGGGCCGTGATGGGCAGCTTCGGAAATATCAAACAGATCAGAAACAAGACGGCTCATCATCTGTCCGGTGTTATGCTGATCATAATAGGAAAAAGAAAGATTTTCATAATGGTCAAACAGTTTACGGCGCATATCACGTTCCATCTGAGCTCCCATGATATGTCCCTGACAGCTGACATAATATTTACAGAACGCCTGAAAAATATAGCAGATAAATAAAATTCCCCCGATGATCGGAAGAGTCTTAAGGATCATAGAAGCATCCTTAAGAAATAAAGTCTTTGTAAGTGAACGAAGGATCTGTGGATAAGCAAGATCAACCAGACTGATAAATGCTGCACAGATCAGATCAAAAATGAAGACTTTTTTGTAGGGTTTATAATATTGGATGAATTTTTGAAAAGTACTCATTGGTGATAACTCCTTTAAAGAAAAATTTGATTGTATACAAACAACCAGAGACTATCATACACCAATTTTTGAAAAATAAAAAGACCGCTCAATAAAATGAGCGGTTACTTTTCTGAAAAGAGAGGATTAAAAAATATATATGAAAAACTATGTCTTAAGTATACCAAAATCATCGAAGCATTCAATATACAAAGTATGAACAATTCTAAAGAAAGTATAAACAGTTCTAAAGAAATTGAATATATTCAAACAAAACTTGTTTAAATGAAGTATAAATGATAAAATAATAATAGATAAAATATTATCTATTATTATTAAAAATATGAGATTTTGGATAAAATATTATCTATAAAATAAGGAGAAATAAATGGAACAATTAGTATGGGAAACAGCAGAAGAATTAGATCAGAAACTTGCACAAAGAGTACGAAAGATTAGAAAACGGCGTTCTATTTCTCAGATGAAATTAGCTTCTATGAGTGGTGTAAGTTATGGTTCGATCAAAAGGTTTGAGACAACAGGACAGATTTCATTAATTTCATTAACTAAGATAGCAATGGCATTAGATATTGCAGATGAACTTCGAAATATTTTTACACAAGTGCCATATCGGAATATTCAGGAGGTTATCAATGAGCGAAACTAAAACGTTACAAGTTATGTATGATGAAAAGCTTGTGGGAACACTGGCTATGGCATCAGGGCATAAAGTTGCATTCCAGTATAGTGAGGAATGGTTAGAAGATGGTTTTTCAATCAGCCCATTTTCATTACCTTTAAAAAATCAAGTGTTTGTTTCGCAAAAGGATTATTTTGATGGCCTTTTCGGAGTATTTGCGGACAGTTTGCCAGATAACTGGGGAAGATTATTATTGAATCGATTATTGCGTGCACATAAACAGAATCCAGATAGATTAACTGTTTTGGACCGCTTAGAGATTGTTGGAAAGTCAGGAATGGGAGCAATTACCTATCATCCTGAGCGGACATTGGAACAAACAAATGGAAATACAAACCCATGAACTGGCAGAACAATGTCAGAAAATTCTCAATACAGAATATTCAGATAAACTAGATGAATTATATCGCCTTGGAGGAACCAGTGGTGGTGCAAGACCGAAGATCATGACGACAATCGATGAGGAAGAATGGATCATAAAATTTCCAGCTCATGTAGATGGAAAAAATGCAGGGAAAATGGAATATGATTATTCATGTTGTGCGAAAAAAAGTGGGATTACAATGAGTGAAACAAGACTTTTTCCATCAGAACAGTGTGATGGTTATTTTGGAACGAAACGCTTTGATAGAAGAATAGACCAAACAGGAAAAAAGAATTCATATGTTAACTGCTGCAGCTCTTTTGGAATTGGACTTCGAGCAGCCAAGTCTTGATTATCATAGTTTAATGAAATTGACAAAGATATTAACAAGAGATAATACGGAGGATATTGAAAATATGTTTCGTAGAATGTGTTTTAACGTTTTTGCACATAATCGAGATGATCATTCAAAGAATTTCACATATTTATATGATGAAGAGAAAGATAGTTGGCGACTAAGCCCAGCATATGATCTAACTTATAGCAGCACATATTATGGAGAACATACCACGACAGTTGACGGGAATGGACGTAATCCTGGAAGAAAGGAAATTTTAACAGTTGGAATTACGTCAGGGATGAAAAAAGAGGTATGTGTGGATATTATGGATCAGATAGAGAAATGTGTAAGAGATATGTTAGGAGAATATTTATGAAATAAAAAGACCGCTCGATATAATGAGCGGTTACTTTTCTGAAAAGAGAGGATTAAAAAATATATATGAAAAACTATGTCTTAAGTATAGCAAAATCCTTCCTTTATTCAATATATAAAGTATGAACAATTCTAAAGAAAGTATAAACAGTTCTAAAGAAATTATTGTAAATGCCAGTTGATCCAGTAATACAGATTCAAAACAAATCTGTATTACTGGATCATTTTCAAATTATAATACAAGATCTTCGCCGTAAGTCCCCATATGATACGGTCATCATATTCGTAGAATAAAACCTCATATTCCCCACGTGCCCAAGGGTACTCTTTTCCACCAGGTACTTTATCAAATGGAAAGTTATCTGTTGGATACATAGTCACTTTGTTATAATAACATTTCGGTGGGGTGTTCTGAAAGAATGCTAATGGAACAGTGAAAATTTCAGAAACTTCATCATTACTATACTGACCATCATAATTTACTAATTCCCCAAGATAAGGATCAATCCGCAGACCAGCAGGAGATAAAAAGTAATCTAAAGGCCCATATAATTTAATATTAGATTCAGAAATCAGTAATTCTTCACAAGTTTCACGGATCGAAGTCTCCATGGATGTTTCATCATGTTCTCTCCGGCCGCCCGGGAAACAGATTTCCCCAGGCTGTTGTGAGAGTTTATTGGAACGGACTTCAAATAGGATATGGTATCCATCATTTTTCTTGATCAGAGGGATCATAACGGCAGATACCTTGTCCTTTTCTTGTTCAATTCTTTTTGGAATTCGGGTGTTTAAGTGTTTGAACATAAAAATCTCCTAGAATCTGAAATCACGTTTTCCTTCATGAATATTTTCGATATATTCGGTAGCTTTCTGCTTGACAACAGGATTTGGAATCTTCTCAAGTTCCTGTTTGATCAATACCTCACCTTTGGCTTTGACTTCATCAGAAGCGTAATCCTCTAAGTATTCTTTTAAAGTCATTAAAGCATTAGGTGCACAGCAGTTTGCAATCTGACCGGATTTGACAAGAGTCATGAAACGATCACCAGTACGTCCTTCACGGTAACATGCTGTACAGAAACTTGGAATATGACCAAGATCCATCAGCCATCCGATGATCTCATCTAAGGTACGGTTATCATTTTTCTCAAACTGTGCAGAGTTATCTTCTGGTTTTTCTTTTTCAGCGTATCCACCGACACTTGTAGAAGAAGCCCCACTGATCTGGGATACTCCGACTTTTAATACACGTTCTCTTGATTCTTGTGTCTCACGAGTAGATACGATGATTCCTGTATAAGGAACAGCAATACGAAGGATTGCAACGATCTTTTCAAAGATATCATCATTGATTGCATTTTCGAAATCGTCAGGATCGATATCGTCAGCAGGACGGATTCTTGGAACACTGATCGTATGAGGCCCAACACCGAATTTTGCTTCCAGATGTTCTGCATGCATTAACAGACCAGCAAAGTCATAACGATACATATCAAGACCGAATAAAACACCGATACCAACATCATCGATACCAGCTGTCATCGCACGGTCCATAGCTTCTGTATGGTAAGCATAATCATGTTTTGGTCCTGTTGGATGAAGAACTTCATAATTGTCTTTGTGGTAGGTTTCCTGGAATAAAATATATGTTCCGATACCAACATCTTTTAATTTCTTATAATTTTCAACTGTTGTAGCAGCGATATTTACGTTTACACGACGGATCGCACCGTTTTTGTGTTTGATACTGTAAATTGTTTTAATGCTCTCTAATACATATTCAATTGGAATATTCACAGGATCTTCTCCTGTTTCAAGAGCCAGTCTCTTATGCCCCATATCCTGAAGAGCGATAACTTCTTTCTTGATCTCTTCCTGAGTTAATTTCTTTCTGCGGATATGTTTATTCTTATAATGATAAGGACAGTAAGTACATCCGTTGACACAATAGTTTGCAAGATATAATGGAGCAAACATAACGATACGATTTCCATAGAATTCTTCCTTGATCTTGATCGCAAGATCAAAAACTTTCTGGATCAGTTCTTTATCTTCACATGCAAGAAGTACGGAAGCTTCTCTGTGGGAAATACCTTTTAATTTCTTTGCTTTTTCAATGATAGACAGGATCAGTTCCTTATTGTTTTTGTTGGCATCTGCATAAGCAAGTGTATCTTTGATCTCCTGGTCATCAATAAATTCTTCTGCGATACCGGATTCTGGTCTGTACATAGTTTTCTCCTTCTCCTAAATTAGTTAATACGTAATATTTTTATTGCATAGGAGATTTTATCGATATTTTCTATGCAATAAAAAAGCATATTCGGAAATGAATATGCCAGATAGTCGAATAAAAAAGTACGTAAGATCCCCAAGGGAACAGGTACTTTGTAAGCTCAATCTTGGCATCAGGAAATCCTTGGCTTCAGAATGAATATGCACTTATATATTCATTATAAATAAATGAGACAAAAAGTCAATGAAAGAAAAAAAGAGAACGATTAAGATTGTGTTTCTAAGCGTTTCATTGTATACTTTTGGTAATGGGAAATAGCAATACTACGGGAGAAATAATAGGATATGGAAACACTGCAAGTTAACAGAAAAAAAATAGAGAAACTGTCAACAGTTTTAAATAATTCTCGGATTAAGATATTTGAATATCTTGTGGATGAAGATACACTTGTAGTTTATAATAATAAATTTCATATCGAGAAAACGATAGCTGGATACATGGACTATATAGACAACAAAAGCAAGATTCATCCAGAAGACCGAGAAAAGATAAAGCAGATTTATAAGGAAGCAAAAGAAGCAACGGTAGAGATCCGTGAGTTTGGGGAGGATGGGGATATTAAACATTCAGTACTCGAGTTTACGAAGATCGTGAATGAAGATGGAAAGCTGACCTTGATAGGAAGTACAAGGGATATCACAGAACAAAGAAAACAAGAGAAGAAGCTCAAAGAAAGAGCGAGAAAAGACTCTTTGACAGGGCTTTATAATCAGGTATATGGGAAAAAATGTATCAACAAATATCTGAATCGGAAGAAGCCTTTTGATTCGTGTGGAATGATTGTATTAGATGTGGATTGTTTTAAGTTGGTGAATGATAATTATGGCCATTCATTTGGAGATAAAGTTCTAGCCTGTTTGGCGATGCTGTTGAAAGAAGTATTTAGAGATAACGATAGTATTTTAATGAGAGCTGGCGGGGATGAATTCGTTATTTTTGTAAAAGATATCTTGAACATTGAGTTGGTTAGGAAGAATGTGGAGCTGATGCAGAAGATCAGGGAGCTTCAATTCGGGAAGACAGGTTGTACGATCACATGTAGTGCAGGATGTTGTTATCTTCCAGAGAATGTATCAGGTTATACCTATGACCAACTGTTTGAGAATGCGGACATTGCCTTATATAAAGCAAAAGAGCGAGGAAAGAACTGTTATGTTTACTGTGACAGCCTGCAGCATTTTTCATCCATGATCGCTGAACAAGAGAAACAGGAAGAGATGCTGGAAGCAAGATATTTTCAGAATGATATTGTTGCTACAGCTTTTGAAATCTTCGAGAAAACCAACAATTTTGAGGTGGCGATACATTTATTACTGAAAGTGATCGGAGTTCGTCTGGAACTTGATCGTATCACGATGTGCAGACAGATATCAAGGCTCGAGAGATATATTCTGATTATCAATGGAACAGAGAAGGAATTCCGAAGGTTTTAGAGACGGTCAGACATTTTGATAAAGAGGATTTTCTCACAGTATTTAATGATTTTGATGAGAATGGGGTGCTTGTTTTACAGCATGATCATATGCAACGATATTCCGAATCAGCAACGAAGATCCTGATACAGGGAGAGGCAAAGACAATCGTAAGTGTTGCAATGTATTGTGAAGGACGCTATACGGGAGCGATCACATATGCTGTGTGTAAGGAGAAGAGAAGCTGGTCAAACGAGATGTTGAAGCAGTTATCCGAAGTAACGAAGATTATCTCCGCACATTTTGCCAAGAATCAGGTGATGAATCATGTCTATCAGGGAGCGATCACACGAATGGAGCATGATACGCTGACAGGTTTGATCTCATTTGCAAGATTTCATGAGGAAGTGGAACGTATCATTCTTGCAAATAAGACAAGTGATTACATGATGATATATATGGATTTTGAAAATTTTAAATATTTTAATTATAAGTATGGATATACTCTAGGAGATCAGGTATTAAAGGATTTTTGCAGTTTCATTATTGGAAAAACAGAAGAAAAACATAATCTGTACTTTACAAGAGTTGTATCGGATCAGTTTTTAATGTTTCGTACAGCTAGCCATGAGAAGGATGAATATCAAGCGATCATTGAAGAAACAGAAAAGATCAATGAAGAATTTATGCTGCGGCAGAAGGAGAAGTTCCCAAAATCCAACGTGGTATTGAGAACAGGAATCTATTATGTGACACCAGAATGCAGGAGCACTTCCTATGCGATCGATGCGGCAAACTATGTGAGACAGAAAGTGAAAGGTGGAGAAAAAGGCAGTGTAAGATTTTATGACGATGAGATGCAGAAACAACGTGAGTTGGAAAATGAGATCGTCAATGATATGAAGGAAGCGATGGAACAAAAACAGTTCAAAGTATATTTTCAGCCCCAATATTCCATAAAAAGTCATGAGATCATAGGTGCGGAAGCATTGGTGCGCTGGGAGAGAGATAACGGAACCGTTTTAAGTCCCAATGCATTTATTCCAGTTTATGAAAATAATGGAAAGATCATAGAACTTGACTTCTATGTCTTTGAGACAGTTGTAGAATTCATTGCAGAGAATCTAAAAGCAGGAAGAGAACAGGTGCCGATATCGATCAATGCATCTAGTCTCCATGCATCTGATCCGCAGACGATCAACACTTATATAAATATTTTGAAGAAATACAGTGTTGATCCAACAATGGTTGAGATTGAACTTACTGAGACAGCAGTTGTGTCTGAATATGAAAGTGTTAGAAAATTATTTGACTCTTTTCAGTTACATGGGATTAAGACAGCGATGGATGATTTTGGAAGCGGATATTCTGTCCTGAATACGATCGTTGATATCCCAGTTGATGTGATCAAGATCGATCGAGGATTTATTACCAGCTGCTTAGAAACAGACCGTGGAATCTATTTCCTGAAACATTTGATCGATATGATTCGAAATCTAGGATATCAGATAATCTGTGAAGGTGTAGAAACAGATGAGCAGATTGAAATATTAAGACAGATCGGTTGTGATGAGATTCAGGGATATTGGTATTCGAAACCATTGAAGATGGAAGACTACAAAGAACTTCTCCAGTCGGAAAAAATTTCCAAGGGGGGGGCAAAACACCCAAACAGGCAAAAAGTCCTAAGATATACTTTAGGCAATGAAAATTTGAAAGAGAGGAAAATACAATGAGTGGCAGAAAGAGCCAAGAATTAGAAGGAATTACGTTATTAGGAAACCAGAAAACAAAATACCCAGATGATTATGCACCGGAGGTGTTAGAAACATTTGAGAATAAACATCCAGAGAATGATTATTTTGTCAAATTTAATGTACCAGAATTCACAAGTCTATGTCCGATCACAGGACAGCCGGATTTTGCAACGATTTACATTTCTTATGTGCCAGGAGAGCGCATGGTAGAAAGTAAATCATTAAAATTGTATTTATACAGCTTCCGAAATCATGGAGATTTTCACGAAGACTGCATGAATATCATTATGAAAGATCTGATCAAGCTGATGGATCCAAAATACATTGAAGTATGGGGTAAATTCACTCCAAGAGGAGGAATCTCCATTGATCCATACTGCAACTACGGAAGACCAGGAACAAAATGGGAAGATGTTGCATGGAACAGACTTTCAAATCATGATCTTTATCCAGAGAAGGTGGATAATAGATAAGTAATCACATACGAAAAAAGTAATCACATACGAAAAGGAGGAAAAAGTATGGGAAAGAATTTGAAAAAAGTAATATTTAGTGTTTTATTGCTGGCAGCAGTGATCATTGTATCGCCTAAGGATGCAAAGGCAGCAGGAAAGGTATGGATGGCTGGATTTAATGATAACAGCATTACGATTCAGTGGACTCCACAGAGTTTGAATGGATATAGAGTGGATGGCTATTATCTTGAGGAAATTGGAACTCAGAGAAGCATTTGGCAGGGTTCTGCAAATACAACGCAGGTAACAGTTCAGGCAACAAAAGGATATTCAGGATATATCAGACTGGGATACAGACTTACAAGTCTTGCCACAGGAAAAACATATAACTGGTCAGTTGACAGTGTTTATGTTAACACAACGCCTGCCGATGTAGCGAAGAATAATTTTGGGATCACAGCAGCATACGCTAATATTAAGAAGGTAGCATTTAAGGTTAATAAACCTGAGATGGCAACAGGAGTACAGCTGGAAGTATACAATGCAAAGAATAAAAGAGTACTATCTAAGACATCAACATCTATGGGTTATGAGTCTATGAACGTGTCAAAAAATATGGCGTATAAATATCGTGCAAGATACTACTATACAAACAGAAGTAATAATCAGACATACTATGGAAGATGGAGCAACTATCGCTACTTCGCAATGCCATCTATTTCAGGAAAGACAACAAACAAGAAAAAAGGGATCAAAGTAGTTCTGAAAAAGGGAACAGGAATTAAACAGTATACAGTTTCTGTATCAAAGAACTCAAAATCTGGATTTAAAAAAGTAAAAACAGTCAAGGTTTCTAAGAAGAAGAGCTACTCTTTCCAGATCACAAAAAACGGAAAGAAAAAATTTAAAAAAGGAACATATTATGTTCAGGTGACTCCAAAAGTTAAATTTGGAAACAAAACATATTCCAGTGACGTATCAACTGTAGCAAGTGCATATGTATACAAATAAGGAGATGTAATATGGTTAAAAACTTTTTAAAGAGAACGTTATGTATAGCGTTGTCATTTGCAATGATGACAGGGACTGTACTGGTAGGAGCAAAAACCAAAACAGAAAGTATTCACAGCAAACTTCCTGCGATCACAGCAGTACAAAGAGTAAGAGCAAAACAGACAAAAGCATCTGCAGCGGCAGTGCAGTTAAATGCAACGAATGTTTACACTCTGTCTGATTTTGAAACCCTGTCAAATAAATGGCAGGCAAGTCAGGAAATGATCTTGTATCAAGGATATAGTGATGCAAATGAATATGTGAAAGTAGGAACAGTTCGTGTAGGGATTGATGGAACGGTTGTTATCCCATATGCAACACAGGTCGCAGGAGTAGATGGTGGACGTTTAAAACTGTGTTATGATGGAAATCCGGCTATGACACTTCCACAGACAAATAATGGAAAGGCGATCTGGGCTGGTGCAGTCAAAGCAGGAACATATGCATTATACCTTGAAACAGCATGTGAGAATGCAAATACACCAGTGGTTGCAGCATTTGGAGCAGCAGTGATATCAAGCCAGAATAACAGAACTTTTGGAGGGAATAATGTAATCGCAAGTGCAAGTACTGGAGCAGCTACATATCAGCAGTTTAAAGTAGCCAAAAGAGGAGTTGCAGCGATCGCAGTTTATAAAGAAAATGCAGCGGGAAATGTGTCTAGTGTTACATATTCTGTTCAGAAATTAAGTGGAAAGACATGGAAGACTGTAGCAACCAGATTATCTGGTATAGCAAAAAATAACTATGTGGTAACAACAGGACTTGCTGTGGGGACTTATCGTGTAGTTGCAAATGCAGCATCTGGAGAAATCCTTTATTTTATCAATGCAAATCAAAAAGCATCTGACAGTTATGGAACATCTAAGAAAAAAGCAAAAGAGATCAAGCGTAAGAAATCCAAGAAGCAGGTATTCTTGTCTAATGAAAGTACAAGTAAAACACACTGGTATAAGATCAAAGTTAAGAAGACAGGAATGACATATATCGATATCACAGGACTTGGAAATAGAAGCAAGATTTCTGTAACAGTCACAGGAGCAGCAAGATTAAAAAATAAAACAATATCAAAAGGTTTCCGTATCTATGGAAAGGCAAAAAAAGGAACTTACTATATTAAGATCAAAAAAGGATCTAAAGGTACAAGTGGATATCAGGTAAAATACACTAAATAATAATTCCTTCATATTTGTTTATACTTTCTTTAGAAATGTTTAGAAATGTTTAGAAACAGAATATTGAATGAAGAGAGGATCCTGATATAATAAAGACATAGTTTTTCATATATATTTTTAATCCTCTCTTTTTGAAAATAAGTACCGTATCAGCCGAGATGTTGATGCGGTATTATTTCGTTTTAATATGTAAAGAAACAAGATTGTATTGTAAAAAAAACGAAAAATCTATTGACGGACCAACATATGGATGATATGATAAACACGCTAGACTTTAGCGTTGGAAGAAGGTCTTTTTTTTTATGCCTTATTTTAATTAAACAACAAACAAAATGGAGGTGGAAGTTGTGCGCACAAGAGTAACATTAGAATGTACAGAATGTAAACAGCGTAATTACAACATGACAAAGGATAAGAAAACACATCCTGAACGCATGGAAACAAAGAAATACTGCAAATTCTGTAAAACTCACACATTACACAAAGAAACAAAATAATTTCCGGTAATTCCCTTTGAGAGAAAAGGAAGTGAAAACATGGAGAAAACTAACAAAGCAAAGAAAACAAGTTGGTTCAAAGAGTTAAAAGCTGAATTTAACAGAATTATCTGGCCAACGAAAGAAAGAATTGCAAAAGAAACAGCAGTTGTAGTGATCTGTGCTATTATTATCGGAGTCATTGTTGCAGTTCTTGATGTTGGAATCCAGTATGGAATTCAGGCATTGGTTGGATAGAAGTAAGGAGATTTTATGGCAGAGGCAAATTGGTATGTTGTTCACACCTACTCAGGTTATGAGAATAAAGTAAAAGTGGATATTGAGAAAACCATCGAGAACCGTAAGCTTCAGGATGAGATCTTGGAAGTCCGCGTACCACTTGAAGACGTGGTAGAGATGAGAAACGGTGTGAAGAAACAAGTTTCAAGAAAAATGTTCCCAGGTTATGTTCTGATCCATATGATCATGAACGACGACACATGGTATGTGGTTCGTAACACAAGAGGTGTTACAGGATTCGTAGGACCTGGATCAAAACCAGTACCGCTGACTCCTGCAGAGATGAAACCATTAGGAATCCAGATTGGAGGAGAACAGCAAGAAACACCAGCAAGAGAGAAGATTGAACTTGATATCGAAGTTGGTGATATGATCGTTGTGACTTCCGGTGCTTGGGAAGGAACAACAAGTGCGGTTACTGCAATCAATGAAAGCAAACAGACAGTAACTATTGAAGTCGAGATGTTCGGAAGAGCAACTTCAGTAGAAATTGATTTCTTAGATATTAAGAAAGCGTAACGAAGAATAAGAATAGAGAATCTTATTTGAAACAAAGTGGGAGGGCTATCCCGTAATTACCACAATAATCAGGAGGTTAACGATTATGGCAAAGAAAGTAGAAGGTTATATCAAACTTCAGATTCCAGCAGGAAAGGCAACACCAGCACCACCCGTTGGACCAGCACTTGGACAGCACGGAGTAAACATTGTACAGTTTACAAAAGAATTTAACGCAAGAACAGCTGATCAGGGAGACATGATCATCCCTGTAGTAATCACTGTATATCAGGATAGAAGCTTCAGCTTCATCACAAAGACTCCACCAGCAGCAGTTTTATTAAAGAAAGCTTGCAAAATCCAGTCTGGATCAGGAGAACCTAACAGAACTAAAGTAGCTACTATTTCTAAAGCAGATCTTCAGCAGATCGCTGAAACAAAGATGAAAGACTTAAACGCAGCTTCTATCGAAGCAGCAATGAGCATGATCGCCGGTACTGCAAGAAGTATGGGAATCACAGTAGAAGAGTAGTCACAAATTTGAAACGAAAGTGGGAGGGTGAACTCCCGATATTACCACAGGAGGTATTTTAGAATGAAAAAAGGTAAGAGATACGCAGAGCTTACAAAATTAGTGGACAGAACAAACAATTATGATCCACAGGAAGCAGTTGCTTTAGTAAAAAAATTAGCAAACGCTAAATTTGACGAAACAATCGAAGCACATATCCGTCTTGGTGTAGATGGACGTCAGGCAGACCAGCAGATCCGTGGAGCAGTTGTACTTCCACACGGAACTGGTAAAGAAGTTAAAGTTCTTGTATTCGCTAAAGATGCAAAAGCTGAAGAAGCGAAAGCAGCAGGAGCAGAATTCGTAGGAGCAGAAGAATTAATTCCTAAGATCCAGAAAGAAAACTGGTATGACTTCGACGTAGTAGTAGCTACTCCAGACATGATGGGTGTAGTAGGTCGTTTAGGACGTGACTTAGGACCTAAAGGTTTAATGCCTAACCCTAAAGCCGGAACTGTAACAATGGACGTTGCGAATGCCATTAAAGAAATCAAAGCAGGTAAGATCGAATATAGATTAGATAAATCCAACATCATTCATGTACCAGTTGGAAAAGCTTCTTTCACAGAAGAACAGTTAGCGGACAACTTCCAGACGTTAATCGATGCAATCGTAAAAGCAAAACCTGCAGCAGCAAAAGGTCAGTATTTTAGAAACGTAACAATTACTTCTACAATGGGACCTGGAGTGAAAATTGATACAACAAAATTTGCTTAATATTTAACTTTAAGCGGGGTCAGTCTCATGTAGTCTGACCCCAGATTTATGCAAAATCCTATGTTGCCATATGGGAATTGCATAAAAATAAAAACATTTCAAAAAAAGTAAAAAAACATTTGACATATATATAAATGTCGTGTATTATATGTAAAGTATTACTGCCGAAGACAGCAGGTGCCGCAAGGCGCAACGTAGAACAACCTGCCGAGGAGAGTATTAGTGAATATGCTAATTAACACTCTATGTCTGTGCGGATATAGAGTTTTCTTTTTATATGTGCGGTGGTACACAAAATAAATCAAGGAGGTGCACCATTTCAATGGCAAAAGTTGAGTTAAAACAACCAGTAGTAAACGAAATTAAAGAATTACTTACAGATGCTCAGTCAGCAGTATTAGTTTCTTACCGCGGAATCACTGTAGAACAGGATACAGCAATGCGTAAAGAATTAAGAGAAGCTGATGTAGAATACAAAGTATATAAGAATACAATGATTCGTTTTGCAATCCAGGGAACAGAATTTGAAGCATTAGCTGATGATTTAAAAGGACCTACAGCAATCGCTGTTTCTAAAACAGATGCTACAGCTCCTGCAAGAATCCTTGCAAAACACGCTAAGAACATCGAAGTATTAGAAATGAAATCTGGTGTTGTAGAAGGAACATTCTATGACAAAGATGGTATCCAGGTTATCGCAAGCATCCCATCAAGAGACGAATTACTTGCGAAATTCCTTGGAAGCATTCAGTCCCCAATTACAAACTTTGCTCGTGTTATTAAGCAGATCGCTGAAAAAGACGGAGAAGGGGCTGCAGCTGAGTAAGATCAGTTATCAGTAAATTTAAAATATTAGGAGGAAATTATAATGACAACTCAGGAAATTATTGAAGTTATCAAAGGTTTATCAGTATTAGAATTAAACGATTTAGTAAAAGCTTGTGAAGAAGAATTTGGAGTATCTGCAGCAGCAGGTGTTGTAGTAGCAGCAGCTGGAGCTGAAGGTGGAGCAGAAGAAAAAGACGAATTCGACGTAGAATTAACAGAAGTTGGTGGAGCTAAAGTTAAAGTCATCAAAGCTGTTCGTGAAGTAACAGGATTAGGATTAAAAGAAGCTAAAGAATTAGTTGATGGAGCTCCTAAAGTAATTAAAGAAGGTGCATCTAAAGCAGAAGCTGAAGACATCAAAGCTAAATTAGAAGAACAGGGAGCTAAAGTAACTCTTAAATAATTAAGAGATTTACTCCAGTAGATTTTCTATAAAGTATATGAAACTGTCACATTGGTGGAAACTAGTGTGGCAGTTTTTTTACTTTATATGGATCATAAGAAACTTCGATGGAATCCTCTATGAAATAAAATATTTCTAAGCTTTTATAATCGTATATTTGATGATAGAATGGTAGAGTAAAATCATACGAAAGGAGTATTCGACAATTATGAAATTAGTAATTATTGAACCACTAGGTGTGGAAGAAGAGAAATTGATGGAAATCGCACATAAAGCATTGCCAGATTCTGTCGAGATCGTATCTTACCAGACCAAAGTAACTGACACAGAAAGCCTGATCGAACGTGGAAAGGATGCGGACATTATTATGGTTGCAAACCTGCCATTGAATGCTGAAGTCATCAAAGGCTGCAAAAACCTTAAGATGCTGGCGGTAGCATTTACAGGAATCGATCATATTGCTATGGATGCATGCAAAGAACAGGGGATTACAGTATGCAACTGTGCAGGCTATTCAAATGCTGCAGTTTCAGATCTTGTCTTTGGACTTTTGATCTCACTGTATCGAAATATCATTTCTTGCGATCAGGTAGTCCGAGAAGAAGGAACCAAGGATGGTCTGGTTGGCTTTGAATTGGAAGGAAAGAAATTCGGTGTGATCGGAACCGGAGCGATCGGAACCAGAGTTGCGAAGATCGCCCAGGCATTTGGATGTGAAGTTTACGCATATTCAAGGACAGTAAAAGATCTTCCAAGAATTCAATTTGTAGGGTTAGAAGAACTTTTATATAATTGTGATATCATTTCATTGCATGTACCTTTAAATGAATCAACAAAAGGTTTGATCGGTAAAGATGAAATCGCATTGATGAAACCAGATGCAGTTTTGATCAACACGGCAAGAGGTCCGATTGTTGATAGTGAAGCATTAGCTGAAGCACTCAATAACGGTAAGATTGCAGGAGCAGCCGTTGATGTCTTTGAGAATGAACCGCCGGTATCAAAAGATCATCCACTCTTACATGCAAAGAATCTGATCGCGACACCACACGTTGCATTTGCAACAAAAGAAGCATTGGTAAAACGTGCGATCATTGATTTTGATAATGTGAAATGTTGGATGGAAGGAAAACCAGTCAATGTAATGAATTAAATTTTGTAAATAGTCGAATATACATTAAGAGAAACAAGATAAATGGGGAAAAATAAAGTGGAAAAAGTGATGAAAAAGCTGTGCGTATGTACGCTTTCAGTTGTTATAGGAATGTTATTGATTCAGATCATGCCCGTATCAGCAGCAAGTAAGACTGGCATGGGAAAGATAACGAATAAGATAAACAAAGCAGGATATAATTTATGGGGCGGATACGATTCACCGGAAGAAGCAGCAACATATGATATTGATTTCTATGATTCTGGCATCAATGCAGGTGTTGCTGTTGGTGGAAATATTTCATTAAAATATAACGATTCTTATGATTATGGAGATAATCTGAAATATAACTGGCAGATCGTCAATGGAAATGATCATATTGCGATGGAGGTATCAGCAGATCAGAAGACTGCAAGGATTACAGGAAGATCCATAGGAGATGCAACAGTCCGATTAAATATCATAACAGATGAAGGAACAGAATATCAAAGTATTGAAACAAAAGAAATGCATATCCAGATTTCCAATCCGAGATTAAAGAATAACAAACTTGCAACGGTTCTTTATAACGAAGGGAAAGTTGAAGTAGAAGGCAACTCGACGAATGGACAAGAACGCATTATCTATCGAGCAGATAATAACCATAATTTTTATGTATCGGATGATGGGACATTTTACGGATATGCAAAACAAACCAGAAAGATATACGTATATGTAGATGGAATTTGTCTGGAAGCAACTGTAAAGTGCACAGATCCACAATATAGAGCCAGTTGTATTCTGAAAAAAGGGCAAAAAGTATCTTACAAAGTATCAGGAGCCAGCGGATATACACCAGTTACATATAAAGTTGGAAATACAAAATATGCATCTGTATCATCAAATGGATTAACAAAAGGAAAAAAATACGGAAGGACAACCTTAACGATCAGTGCTGATAATGCGAGTGTATCTTTTAATATTTATATCTTAAAATCCAAAGTATACAAAGGAGTCAGTAAAGCTCAAGCGATCTGTAAGACAAAACCAAGATACAGTCAGGCAAAACGAATGCGGAAAGATTATGTAGACTGCAGTTCTTTTGTGTGGAAATCTTATAAACCATATGGTGTGAATTTTGGAAGTAAGAGCTATGCACCAACAGCTGCAGATATTGCTAAATGGTGTGGAAAAAAGAAGAAATTATTAAAACTTTCTACATATAACGGAAAATCAGACAGATTACTTCCGGGAGATCTAATCTTTTACCGTAAACGAAGTGGAAAGAATGGAAGATATAAAAATATCGACCATATCGCCATGTATGTTGGAAATGACACGATCGTACATGCAGATGGAAGCAGTGTGTCTTACAGCTATCCATGGTACCGTAAAGTTGCAGCGATCGCCAGACCAGTAAAATAAAAGAAAAATATAAAGATAAAGAAGTACGAAAGGCAGATAACAAGGATACAAAATTCTTGCTATCTGCCTTTTAGGATGGTACAATATTGATGTAACTGAAATGGGAGCTTAAAAGGTGATACCTTAGCTGAGAGGAAACGAGAGTTTCGACCATGGACCTGATACGGATAATGCCGTCGTAGGGATTTGGATGCTATGAATACAAGACGAACTGTAAAGCAGCATCACAGGCTTTTTAAAGTTTGTCTTTTTTTATCTCAACAAGACAGAATGATGATAAAATAAACAAAACCGAATAAGAGTCTCCCAAAATCTTATATTTTGGAGGTTTTCAATCATGAAGTACACAACACAGATGAATGCAGCAAGACAGGGAATTGTAACGAAAGAGATGGAAGCAGTTGCTGCCTATGAAGGAATTGACGTGAAAGACCTTATGGCAGAAGTTGCGGCTGGAACTATTGTCATCCCTGCAAACAAGAACCACAAGTGTTTAAAGCCATTTGGAATCGGGAATTCTTTGAAGACAAAGATCAATGTAAACCTTGGAACATCCAGAGATTGTCTAAACTTAGATGTTGAGATGGAGAAAGTTAATAAAGCCGTAGAGATGGGTGCAGAAGCTATCATGGATCTTTCTTCTTTTGGACATACTCATGTATTTCGTAAGAAACTTGTCGATGAATGTCCAGCAATCCTTGGTACCGTGCCTATTTACGATGCGATTGTTTATTACAATAAAGCATTAAAGGATATCACGTCTCGTGAATGGATCGATGTTTTTAAGATGCATGCAGAAGATGGTGTAGATTTTATGACGATCCATTGTGGGATCAACCGAAACACAGCGGAACGTTTTAAGGCAATGAAACGTAAGATGAACATTGTGTCTCGTGGTGGTTCTCTGATCTTTGCATGGATGGAAGCAACAGGCAATGAGAATCCATTCTTCGAATACTATGATGAAATCCTTGATATCTGTAACGAATATGATGTAACGCTAAGCCTTGGCGATGCATGTCGTCCAGGATGCCTTGCTGATGCAAGTGACATTTCACAGATCGAAGAATTAGTAACATTAGGAGAATTAACAGCACGTGCATGGAAGAAGGATGTACAGGTTATGATCGAAGGACCTGGACATATGCCAATGGATCAGATTCAGGCGAATATGAAGATCCAGCAGACGATCTGTCATGGAGCACCATTTTATGTTCTTGGACCTCTGGTAACAGATATTGCACCTGGATATGACCATATCACATCTGCAATTGGTGGAGCGATCGCTGCAGCTTCTGGAGCAAGCTTCTTATGTTATGTAACACCAGCAGAACATCTGCGTCTTCCAAATGTCGATGATGTGAAAGAAGGAATCATGGCTTCCAAGATCGCAGCACATGCAGCAGATATTGCCAAAGGTGTAAAAGGCGCTATGGATTGGGATAACCAGATGGCAGCTGCGAGACAGAAACTTGACTGGGAGAAACAGTTCGAACTTGCTCTTGATCCTGAAAAGGCAAGAAGATACCGTGCAGAATCAACACCAGAGAGAGAAGATACATGTACAATGTGTGGAAAGATGTGTTCTGTACGTAATATGAATGCCGTCCTTGCCGGAGAAGATGTGGACGTCATCTAAATAGAATTCAGCATCCAGGCTGGGAATCCTGCCATGCAGGATTCATATCTAAGATCTCCGGCAGAGCCAGATACATATCCTTACGTATCTGAATATATATGAAAGAAGGTACTTAATATTATGAGTAATGAAAGAAGTGGATTCTCGAGCCGTTTAGGATTCGTTCTTGCAACGGCTGGGTCTGCCGTAGGTCTTGGAAACATCTGGAGATTTCCATATCTTGCAGCCAAGTATGGCGGAGGAACATTTTTATTAACTTATCTGATCCTTACATTAACATTTGGATTTTCACTGATGATCACAGAAGTTGCCCTTGGAAGAAAGGCAGGAACCAGTGCGATCCGTGCATTTGGACACTTTAGCAAGAAGCATACATTTATCGGATATCTTACAACGATTATTCCGTTTATTATCTTCCCGTACTACTGTGTTATCGGTGGATGGGTTACAAAATATGCACTGGTATCGCTTCAGGGAGGGATTCATAATGCCGCCTCTGATACATTCTTTACAGGGTTTATCAGCAAATCAGCAGAACCTATGATCTGTGTTCTTGTTTTCCTGATCGCTACAACAGTGGTTGTTGCAGGAGGAGTCAAAGGCGGAGTAGAACGTGTCAGCACGATCATGATGCCAGTTTTGATCGTATTGTTGATCGGAGTTTCTTTATTCTGTATCACAAGACCAGGGGCGATGGCTGGAGTTGCATATTATTTAAAACCAAGTTTAAAAGGATTTGGTCCGACAACGATCTTAGCTGCACTTGGACAGTTATTTTATTCGATGTCCCTTGCTATGGGTATTATGATCACATTCGGATCATATATGCCAAAGAAAGCTGACCTTGAGAAATCAGTCACACAGGTTGAGATTTTTGATACAGGGGTTGCTTTCCTTGCAGGACTTATGATCGTACCAGCTGTGTTTGTATTCTCAAACGGAGATTCATCCATGCTTGCAAAAGGTCCATCTTTGATGTTTGTGATGCTTCCAAAAGTATTTAACAGTATGGCTTTTTCAAGTGTTATTGCAGCAGTATTCTTTATTTTAGTGTTACTTGCAGCACTTACCTCTTCCATTTCGCTGCTTGAAACACTCGTAGCAGTTCTGATGGATAAGTTCCATATGAAACGAGGAACTGCATGTATTACAATGTTTATCATTGCTCTGTTACTAGCAGTTCCATCATCTTTAGGATTTGGAGCATGGAGCAATATTACGATTTTAGGATTTGACTTCCTTGATTTCTTTGATTTCATCAGTAACAGTGTATTAATGCCGATCGCAGCATTCTTAACATGTTTATTTGTCGGTTATATCATCAAGCCAAAAGTAATTGTTGATGAAGTTGAAAGCTCTGGGGAATTTAAGAGAAAATCACTATTCCTTATTATGGTTAAGTATATTGCACCAATCTGCATTGTTGCGATCTTAGTGTTCTCAGTACTTGAAGGATTAGGATTTATTACAGTTTAATACAGAAGATATAGAAACGCACAGATGACTACTTAACATTTTGTGCGTTTCTGTTTTATTAGGAGGTGTTTAACTGTTAAAATAATCTTATAAAAAATTATAAATATGTGTTGGATTTTATGATTTTTATTGGTAGAATAAATTATAAATATTATATGGAGGATTTGTTTATGAGTAAATATTATTCTATCAATAAATTTTCAAAAATATTAGGTGTATCGGCTCAAACATTAAGGAATTGGGATAAAAAGGGTAAACTTCATCCACATCACACTTCCAGTAATGGATATAGATATTATTCGCATGAGCAATTAAATCAAGTTATGAATGTAAAATCTAATTTAGATAGAATTGTAATAGGTTATTGCAGAGTTTCGAGTAATAAACAAAAAGATGATCTGGAACGACAAATAGAGAATATGAAATTGTATCTTACTGCACAGGGCAAACCATTTGAAATAATTAGTGATATAGGTTCTGGTATAAACTATAAGAAAAAAGGATTAAAAGAACTTATGAAACGAATATCTCAAAATAAAGTGGACAAGGTGGTTGTTTTTTATAAAGACAGATTGTTACGATTTGGATTTGAATTAGTTGAATATATTGCAAGTCTATATGATTGTGATATTGAAATCATCGATCATACTGAAAAGACAGAGCAACAAGAACTTGTTGAAGATTTAGTTCAGATAATAACTGTATTTAGTTGTAAATTACAAGGCAAACGTGCCAATAAAGCAAGAAAACTTGTAAAAGAACTGATAGATGATGGTGGTGAAGAAGATGATAAAAACAATTCGAGTCATGCTGATCCCAAATAATAAACAGAATACAAAACTTTTTCGATATGCCAATACTGCCAGATTCGCTTATAACTGGGCGTTAGGAAGAGAAAAAGAAAACTATAAAAATGGTGGTAAGTTCCTATCGGATAGTGATCTGAGAAAAGAATTTACACAATTAAAGAAAACAGAGGAATATTCCTGGTTAAATGAAGTTTCAAATAATGTAACAAAACAAGCGATCAAAGATGCTTGTCATGCATATAAGAGATTTTTCAAAGGATGTTCAAAGTTTCCTAAATTCAAAAGCCGAAAATTTTCTATACCATCTTTTTATCAAGATAATGTAAAGATCCAATTTTCAGATACGCATGTAAAAATTGAGGGTTTTGCTGCTTCCAAAAAGAAGAATAAGCAAAAGATAAACTGGATCAGACTTGCGGAAAAGAATCGGATACCTACGGATTGTAACTATAGTGATCCCCGTATTAGATATGATGGGATCAACTGGTGGATCACAGTAGGCATTGAATACGAAGACTCTGTTACCGTTCCATCCAATGATGGGATAGGGATCGATTTAGGGATTAAAGATTTAGCGATATGTTCTGATGGCAATAAATATAAGAACATCAATAAAACGAAAAAAGTTAAGAAACTAGAGAAACAAAAACGCAGATTACAGCGTAGCATCTCTCGTTCATACGAGAACAATAAACAAGGAAAGGAATACTGTAAAACGAAGAATGTGATCAAAAAGGAAAAACTTTTATTAATATTAAATCATAGACTAACCAATATCCGTCATGATCATTTACATCATATAACATCAGAGATCGTAAAACGAGAACCAAGTTTTATCTGCATCGAAGATTTAAATGTAAAGGGAATGATGAAAAACAGACATTTATCCAAAGCAGTTCAACAACAGGGATTTTATGAATTTAGGCGGCAGATGGAATATAAATCTAAGTGGAACAATATTCAGGTGATCATTGCAGATCGATTTTTTCCAAGTTCTAAATTATGCAGTTGTTGTGGAAAGATCAAAAAAGATCTGAAGTTATCAGAACGTATTTACAAATGTGAATGTGGAAATGTAGTTGACAGAGATCTTCAGGCAGCTTTGAATCTTAAAAAATATGGAGAGGATGTTCTGAAACGATCTGTAGCATAATATATTCAAGTGATTACAGATATGTACTGATACGTTAGTCAGGAATTAACGCCTATGGAGAGTACAGGAACTTGTGAGTAGTACATGAATTGATTCGTTACAAAAGCATACTCGTTGAAGTAGGAATGAAACATAAAGGTTTATAACTTTTTATAAGTTTTCAGTAATGGAAAGTATGATTACAGCAGTGATTTTTGATATGGACGGTGTGATCGCTGATTCAGAATATTTTAATGTCAAAGCAAAGCATCTCATCTTAAAACAAGCAGGTATTGAAGTTGACTGGCATTATCATGATAAGTTTTTGGGTACGACACATGAATATATGTGGACAGAGATGAAGAAAGAATTTGAAAGTCTTGATAAAGAAGTTTCATATTATATAGATCAGTGGGTTAAAACCAGAAAAGAGTTGATCAACCAGGAAGGACTAAAGCCGATGCCGGGGGTTGTTGATCTGATCCGTATATTAAAGGAAAAAGGATTTCATCTGGCAGTTGCATCGTCTTCATTGAAAGAAGATATCATGACAAATATGAATACGTTTGGAATTACAGACTGCTTTGAAGCATTTATAAGCGGTTCCGAATGTGAAAACGGAAAGCCGGATCCAGAAATCTTTCAAAAGGCGGCTGAGGCAATTGGACAGAAGGCGGAAAATTGTATCGTGGTCGAAGATTCCGAAGCAGGAGTAAAGGCAGCCAAATCTGCCAAAATGAAATGCATTGGATATGCACCAGAAGGAGCAATCAAACAAGATCTCCATCAGGCAGATACAGTGGTGAAGGAATTTTCAGATAAACTTATAGAATATATTATGGGAAATAAGTAAATAAAAAATAGACAGCGTTCTTATGAAAAAGAGCGCTGTCTATTTTTTTATAAAAACTTTCTCGTAAAAAGAGAAGATAGGACACAATATTCATTCATGCAATATAAACATCTGGACGACGTTCTGTCAACATTGTGTAATAGTCATGCTTCATTTGTTTTGCTATATCATAATCCAGAGATGCATGGATAATTCCATCTTTTTCATCATTGATCGATGCGAGAATCCTTCCTAATGGATCAAGAATTCTGGCAGCTTCTGGAAAGAATGCGTCATAACAGATAAACAAGCCGATACGACCGATCTTTGTATCAAATACTTTAAATTGATCCCCAGGTGTAAAATAATTTTTCTCGGAATCAAATAAATGAACTTTGCGATAAGTTCCAAGAAGAACACCAGTGTCATCAAGGAAAAACTGAGAATTATAAAGGATATCTTCTTCTTTTTTCAGCCATTCCATAGACGATATGAACATGAAATTCCTTAGCTAAAGCATTCATCTTTTTTATGGATGTAGAGTCAATCATGGCAGTTTCTGCCAAATCTTTAAAATTTTCACCACATTGATAACCAGTAACAGCAAGCTCAGGGAAAACGATGAGTTGAGTATCTGGATGAGATTCCATAGCTTTGCGAAGAAGCGTTTCCATATGAGAAAGATTTTCCTCTTTCTGATTCATTTTTGGATAAGTTTGTATACAAACAACATTACATTTCATTTCATAATTTTTTCTCGGTCCTTTCTGAATGCTTTGTGATATATGCTCGTTTGGAACCTTGAACCAGCTAAACAATTCTCGAATTGCAAATACACTGATTACTGCAATTCCAACGGCAAACCATACATAGACAATTAGAATAAATAATTTAAATGCTGTAAAACTGATCATAAGAACCTCCTATTCTTTAGAAGCATGGACCAGATGATCTGGTTGATATGCTTTTAATTGTTCAAAATCAAAATGTTCTTTCTCGAATAGAGAGGCGATCATGATAACAACGATCGGAACACAAAGAGAAAATACATTACCTACAAAATAGTTGATATTATCATCAGGAATCATAAAGTAAGCAATGATTCCACAGATCATACCGATAAAGATAGATGCAACGGCAACTCTTGAGGATACTTTATCCCAGATCAATCCAGCAATAAATGCAGCACATGGGGCGGCAAAAAGTAGTTTGTTGTGTTTTAAAGTGATTCCCACGTTAAGATTTCCTTTCTTAATAAATGCAAAAGGCGCTATAAACATATATCTGTTTACAACGCCTTTGTTTATGACTAGTGTAACATACAAAATCTTTTTATTACAAGATAAGAGTGAAAAGAAGTGAAGAATTTAATGAAAAAGGCAGATGAGAAACATTTTCAGGTGCTTTTTTCATGTATTTAAAAATAGTTATTGACATGATAAATTCTATATGGTAATATAAGAAAATGTCTTAATGTGGGTTTGTCTGCCCACACTCTATGTAAAATTAAGAATAAGATTGTAAGAAAGATATAGTAAGATAGAGGGTTTCTTACAGTTGATGTAGTATATAAACCAGGTTTAGATCAAGAGGTGAAAAACGTCCATGGAAAAGAACAGAATACAGCCAATAAAATCAGGTACAGGGATGCGAATCAGCTATGCCAGACAGGATGACGTCCTTGAAGTACCAAATCTGATCGAAATTCAAAAGGATTCCTATGATTGGTTTTTAAGAGAAGGATTAGCAGAGGTATTTGAAGATATCTCCCCAATCGAAGATTACAGCGATCAGTTAAGCTTGGAATTTGTTGACTATCAATTATGTAAAGATGACGTCAAATATTCAATTGAAGAATGTAAAGAAAGAGATGCAACATACGCTGCACCTTTAAAAGTGAAAGTAAGACTTCATAATAAAGAGACTGATGAAATCAAGCAGCATGAGATTTTTATGGGCGATCTTCCTTTAATGACAGCAACAGGAACATTTATCATCAACGGAGCTGAACGTGTTATCGTCAGTCAGTTAGTGCGTTCCCCTGGAATTTATTATGGAATTGCTCATGACAAGATTGGTAAAGAGTTATACTCTTCCACAGTTATTCCAAACCGTGGTGCTTGGCTTGAATATGAAACAGATTCCAATGATGTATTCAATGTACGTGTAGACCGTACAAGAAAAGTGCCTATCACAGTTTTGATCCGTGCATTAGGTATCGGAACAAACGCAGAGATCAAAGAATTATTTGGTGAAGAACCAAAGATCCTTGCAAGTATTGAAAAAGACCCATCTGATAACTATGAAGATGGTCTGTTAGAATTATATAAGAAGATCCGTCCGGGAGAACCATTATCTGTAGATAGTGCGGAAAGCTTGATCAACAGCATGTTCTTCGATCCAAGAAGATATGATCTTGCGAAAGTTGGACGTTACAAATTCAATAAAAAATTAGCATTAAGAAATCGTATCAGTGGATTTATCTTAGCAGAAGATGTTTTAGATCCAACAACTGGAGAAGTATTAGCAGAAGCTGGAACGAATGTGGACATGGAACTTGCAGATAAGATTCAGAACGCAGCCGTAGCAAGTGTTATGATCCAGACAGAAGAAGGTGCTACAAAAGTACTTTCCAACATGGAAGTAAATCTTGCTGAATATGTAGATTTCAATCCAGAAGAGATCGGTGTTCATGAAGATGTTTTCTATCCTGTATTAGAGAAGATCTTAGAAGAAGGATATGAAGGAGAAGAATTAAAAGAAGCTCTGAAGAAAAATATTCATGAATTGATTCCAAAACATATTACAAAAGAAGATATCTTAGCATCCATCAACTACAATATCCATTTAGAGTATGGAATTGGACATGATGATGATATTGACCACTTAGGAAACCGTCGTATCCGTGCTGTAGGTGAACTGCTTCAGAACCAGTATCGTATCGGTCTTTCAAGATTGGAAAGAGTTGTTCGTGAAAGAATGACAACTCAGGATATTGAATCTATCTCACCACAGTCATTGATCAATATCAAACCAGTAACAGCAGCAGTGAAAGAGTTCTTTGGAAGTTCTCAGTTATCTCAGTTCATGGACCACAACAACCCACTGTCTGAGTTAACACATAAGAGACGTTTATCTGCATTAGGACCAGGTGGTCTGTCTCGTGATCGTGCCGGATTCGAAGTCCGTGACGTACATTATACACATTACGGAAGAATGTGTCCGATCGAGACACCTGAAGGACCTAACATCGGTCTGATCAACTCTCTTGCTACTTATGCGAGAATTAACGAGTATGGATTTATCGAAGCTCCATATCGTGTACTGGATAAATCAGATCCTGAGAATCCAGTTGTTACAGACAAAGTTGTTTATTTAACAGCTGATGAAGAAGATAATTATGTAGTAGCACAGGCGAACGAACCTGTTGACGAAGATGGACATTTCGTAAATACTCATGTATCCGGACGTTTCCGTGAGGATACATCAGAATTTGATAAAGTAAACCTTGACTTAATGGACGTATCTCCAAAGATGGTATTCTCAGTAGCTACATCCATGATTCCTTTCCTGGAGAACGATGATGCTAACCGTGCGCTGATGGGATCCAACATGCAGCGTCAGGCAGTACCACTTCTTTCTACAGAAGCTCCTGTTGTTGGAACAGGTATGGAATCCAAGGCTGCATATGACTCTGGAGTCTGCATCACAGCAAGAAATGGCGGAGTCGTAGAAAGATCTACAAGTACAAAGATCGTAGTTCGTAATGATGACGGTCAGAGAGATGAGTACAATGTTATCAAGTTTGCACGAAGCAACCAGGGTAACTGTATGAATCAGCGTCCGATCGTATTTGTAGGAGACAGAGTAGAAAAGGGAGACATCTTAGCAGACGGTGCTTCAACAAGCAACGGAGAGATGGCTCTTGGTAAGAACCCATTGATCGGTTTCATGACATGGGAAGGATATAACTACGAGGATGCGGTACTGTTAAGTGAGCGTCTGGTACAGGATGACGTTTACACATCTGTTCATATCGAAGAATATGAAGCAGAAGCCAGAGATACTAAGCTTGGTCAGGAAGAAATCACAAGAGATCTTGCAGGATTAAGTGAAGATGTCTTAAAAGACTTAGATGATAACGGTATCATCCGTATCGGTGCAGAAGTACGTGCCGGTGACATCCTGGTAGGAAAAGTTACTCCTAAGGGAGAAACAGAATTAACAGCTGAAGAGAGATTGTTACGTGCGATTTTCGGTGAGAAAGCAAGAGAAGTCCGTGATACATCTTTAAGAGTGCCACATGGTGCTTACGGAGTTGTTATGGATACGAAGATCTTCACAAGAGAGAATGGAGACGAACTTCCTCCTGGAGTAAACAAGAGCGTTCGTGTATACATTGCTCAGAAGAGAAAGATTTCTGTAGGAGATAAGATGGCTGGTCGACATGGTAACAAGGGTGTAATTTCCCGTATTCTGCCAGTAGAAGATATGCCATACTTACCAAACGGACGTCCATTAGATATCGTACTGAACCCATTAGGTGTGCCTTCACGTATGAATATCGGACAGGTGTTAGAGATCCATCTGTCCTTAGCAGCAAAAGTTCTTGGATTTAATGTTGCTACACCAGTATTCAATGGTGCAGACGAGAACGATATCGCAGATACATTAAGAATGGCAAATGACTATGCCAATACATCATGGGAAGAATTTGACGCGAAATGGCGTGATAAAGTTAACGATGATGTAATGGATTACTTATATGAAAACAGAGACCATAGAAAAGAATGGCAAGGTGTACCAATTGATACAACTGGTAAAGTAAGATTAAGAGACGGTCGTACAGGAGAAGAATTTGACAGTCCTGTAACAATCGGATTCATGCATTACCTGAAACTGCATCATCTGGTAGATGATAAGATCCATGCACGTTCTACTGGTCCTTACTCATTAGTAACTCAGCAGCCACTGGGTGGTAAAGCTCAGTTCGGTGGACAGCGTTTCGGAGAGATGGAGGTATGGGCACTGGAAGCTTATGGTGCAGCATACACACTTCAGGAGATCCTGACATTCAAGTCCGATGATGTTGTAGGTCGTGTGAAAGCATACGAAGCGATCATCAAAGGTGATAACATCCCTGAACCAGGTGTTCCAGAATCTTTCAAAGTATTATTAAAAGAATTCCAGTCACTGGCATTAGATGTTAAAATTCTTGACGAGAACGCTGAAGAAGTTGAATTAAGAGAAGATGTTGATGGTGGAGATGCAAATCAGGATCTTGCACCAATGATCGAAGGAGACGGTGTCTTCAACAATTATGAAGAAAGCGAATCTGAACTCGGTGCTTTAGGATATAAACACGGAGACTTATCAGAAGGTGAAGATAACACAATCATGTAGATTGGCGAGCAATTTAGGAAGGAGCAGCCTTAAATGATGGAATCAAGCAATGAATATCAAAGCAATAAAATTTCATTTGATGCAATTAAAATCGGGTTGGCTTCCCCAGAAAAGATCCGTGAGTGGTCTAGAGGAGAAGTAAAGAAACCTGAGACGATCAACTATCGAACATTAAAACCTGAAAAAGATGGGCTTTTCTGCGAGAAGATCTTCGGGCCTACAAAGGACTGGGAGTGTCACTGCGGAAAGTACAAAAAAGTTCGCTATAAAGGTGTTGTCTGCGACCGATGCGGTGTTGAAGTAACAAAAGCAAGTGTTCGTCGTGAGAGAATGGGACATATCGAATTAGCGGCTCCAGTATCCCATATCTGGTATTTCAAAGGAATTCCTAGCCGTATGGGTCTGATTCTTGATATTTCACCAAGAACACTGGAAAAGGTTTTATATTTCGCATGCTATATCGTTTTAGATGCTGGAGATACAGATCTTGCATATAAACAAGTATTAACAGAAAAAGAATATAGAGAAGCGTATGAAAAATACGGAGATACATTCCGCGTAGGAATGGGTGCTGAAGCAGTGAAAGAACTGCTTCAGGCCATTGATCTTGAGGCAGAAGCAAAATCCTTACAGGATGAATTCAAAACTGCTACAGGTCAGAAGAGAGCCAGAATCGTTAAGAGACTGGAAGTTGTAGAGGCATTTTTAAACTCAGACAACAAACCAGAATGGATGATCCTGGATGCAGTTCCAGTTATTCCACCAGATATCCGTCCAATGGTGCAGTTAGATGGTGGACGTTTTGCCACATCTGACTTAAATGACCTTTACAGACGTATCATTAACAGAAATAACCGTCTGAAGAGATTATTAGAGCTTGGAGTTCCAGATATCATCGTAAGAAACGAAAAGAGAATGTTACAGGAAGCAGTTGATGCCCTGATCGATAATGGTAGACGTGGACGTCCAGTCACAGGACCAGGAAACCGTGCATTAAAATCATTATCAGATATGTTAAAAGGTAAACAGGGACGTTTCCGTCAGAACCTGTTAGGAAAACGTGTAGACTATTCTGGACGTTCCGTTATCGTAGTAGGACCAGACTTAAAGATTTATCAGTGTGGTCTTCCAAAAGAAATGGCGATCGAATTATTCAAGCCATTCGTTATGAAAGAATTAGTAGAGCGTAAATTAGCTCACAACATTAAATCAGCTAAGAAAATGGTTGAAAAACTTCAGCCAGAAGTATGGGATGTCTTAGAAGACGTCATTAAAGAACATCCTGTTATGTTAAACCGTGCACCGACACTGCATAGACTGGGAATTCAGGCATTCGAGCCTATCCTGGTAGAGGGTAAAGCGATTCGTCTGCACCCATTGGTATGTACAGCGTATAATGCCGACTTCGACGGTGACCAGATGGCTGTCCATCTTCCATTATCTGTGGAAGCACAGGCAGAGTGTAGATTCCTTCTGTTATCACCAAACAACCTGTTAAAACCATCTGATGGTGGTCCAGTAGCTGTTCCTTCTCAGGATATGGTACTTGGTATCTACTATCTGACATTAGAGAAAGATGGAGACAAAGGTGAAGGTAAATACTTCAAATCTGAGAACGAAGCATACTTAGCTTATGAAAATAAGGTAATCACACTTCATTCTAAGATCAAAGTAAGACGTACAGGTGTGGACAAAGATGGAAATCCTATTTCCCAGATCGTAGATTGTACACTTGGACGTATTCTGTTTAATGAGATCATCTTACAGGATTTAGGATTTGTAGACAGAAGCAAACCAGAAAATGCCTTAGCATATGAGATTGATTTCCATGTAGGAAAGAAACAGTTAAAACAGATCCTTGACAGATGTATCAATATTCATGGAGCAACAAAGACTGCAGAAGTCTTAGATGATATTAAAGCAATCGGATACAAATTCTCTACAAGAGGAGCTTTAACAGTATCCATTTCTGATATGACAGTGCCACCTGAGAAACCTCAGATCTTAGGAGATGCACAGAAACAGGTAGAATTTATCACAGAACAGTATAAACGTGGTCTGATGACTGAAGAAGAGCGTTATAAAGCTGTTGTTAAGACATGGTTCGATGCCGATGACGTTTTAACAGATAAACTGATCAGCGGATTAGACCGATTAAACAACATCTTCATGATGGCCGATTCCGGAGCCCGTGGTTCTAACCAGCAGATCAAACAGTTAGCAGGTATGCGTGGACTGATGGCCGATACATCAGGACGTACAATTGAATTACCAATCAAGTCTAACTTCCGTGAAGGTCTTGACGTACTGGAATACTTTATTTCAGCACATGGTGCTCGTAAAGGTCTGTCTGATACAGCCCTTCGTACAGCCGATTCAGGATACTTAACACGTCGTCTGGTAGACGTATCACAGGATCTGATCATTCGTGAACAGGACTGCTGTGAAGGTACAGGAGAAGAAATTCCAGGAATGTATGTAGAAGCATTCATGGATGGACAGGAAGTTATCGAAAGCTTAGAAGAACGTATCACAGGAAGATACGCAGCAGAAGAGCTTGTGAATAAAGAAACTGGTGAAGTCATTGTAAAAGCAAACCACATGATCACACCAAAACGTGCGAAAGCCGTTTGTGATGCAGGATATACATCTGTTAAGATCCGTACGATGTTAACATGTAAATCCAGAGTTGGAGCTTGTGCTAAGTGTTATGGATCTAACATGGCAACAGGTCAGGCCGTACAGGTTGGAGAAGCTGTCGGAATCATCGCAGCACAGTCAATCGGTGAGCCAGGTACACAGCTTACAATGAGAACATTCCATGCCGGTGGAGTAGCCGGTGATGATATCACACAGGGTCTTCCTCGTGTCGAAGAGTTATTTGAAGCACGTAAACCAAAAGGACTTGCGATCATCGCAGAATTTGGTGGAGAAGTGCAGTTAAAAGATACAAAGAAGAAACGTGAAGTTATCATCACAAACAGAGAAACTGGCGATGTGAAGACATATCTGATCCCTTACGGATCTCGTCTGAAAGTACAGGAAGGACAGATCCTTGAAGCCGGAGATGAACTTACAGAAGGTTCTATCAACCCTCACGATTTATTAAGAATCAAGGGAATCCGTGCAGTACAGGATTACATGATCCGCGAAGTACAGAGAGTATACCGTTTACAGGGTGTAGATATCAACGACAAGCACGTTGAGGTTATCGTACGTCAGATGCTTAAGAAAGTACGTATCGAAGACGGTGGAGACACAGGATACTTACCAGGAGCAATGGTTGATGTATTAGAACTTGAGAAGAGAAACAAAGAGATGGAAGAACAGGGTCTTCAGACTGCAATAGCAGATCAGATCATGCTTGGTATCACAAAAGCATCTCTGGCAACAGATTCCTTCTTATCAGCAGCTTCCTTCCAGGAGACAACAAAAGTTCTTACAGATGCAGCAATCAAAGGAAAAGTCGATCCATTAGTAGGATTAAAAGAAAACGTAATCCTTGGTAAATTGATCCCAGCTGGAACAGGTATGAGACGTTACAGAGATGTCAAGATCAGCACAGATGAAAATGATTTCACGATCGGAGATGAAATCGATTTCGAGGATGAAGAATTTGATATTGAAGAATAATTTGAATTTGTAGTTGGCCAACTGTAGGCTTTGAGTATATAAAAAAAATAAATAAAAAACCACAAACGCAGCGGTGGAATTTTTGCTCATATTTTGAACAAATCGCTTATCCGCCCAATTTCCTACGATAACTCGCTCTGAAGTTTATCTAAGACAAGAGTCTCTGAAGCTCAGACAATCGTCCAATTGGGCTGCGAATTTATTCAAAATATGGCAAAATTCCAATGCTGCGTTTGTGGTTTTTTATTTATTTTTTATCATATACCAGAAGACTATAGTGTGGACAATTACAGTATTTGGTGCATACGTAAAATATTTTATCTTCATTTATCGATACCCAGAGCGAAAGCGCGTCGCAGACAGATAACCATTTTTATAATATTCCACCAACTTCAGTCTATCAAACTATAATCTGTTTATTGTATGTAAAATCCTTAAGAAATCTGAAAAAACTATTTAATTGACAAAGTAAACAGATATTGATATAATAAAATCAACAAATAAAAGATAAGTTTTAAAAGAAAGGAGAATCGCCCAAGTTGCTCCATAAGGCTAACGGAAAGGCTTTTAAAACCGGCAGCTGATGGATCAGAAGTATTAAGATGATTGGGAATCATGAGACTGACTCAACAGGATATTATGATCTCGGGAGAGAACATAAGAGTCCTAGAAGCGGATAGAACGGTAAAGGAGTCAACCTCATAAAAATAATACGAAGAATAGAGAGAATGAACAAGATCTTAAGATAAGATCAGAGGATGATCAAAGAAAAAGAATCCAAACAAGAAAGATTCCAAGAGACGAGGAATCAAAACAAGAAAGATTCAGATAAGAGATCAACAAACATTCGATCAGCTGACCGGTGGAGCATTTAAAAAATTTGTAACTGGTAACTAAAGCAAAGTGTAACCCGTTAACAAAATAATTCGGAACTTATTAACTGAATATTTTCTCAAGAATAAGAGATTGATTTTTATATATTAAGAAAATGGCGTAAAGAAGCCATATAACAAAGAAATCGAAACATTGAGATCAAGAAAAGAAATCAGAATAGAAGCTGTCAGGGTCGATATCAGAGATGTGACGAGAAAGCATTTCTGAAGACAGTGGGATAAGAAAAGATTTCGAATAAGATCCATAGAATGAAATTTCTAAAAAGATAAAAATATATAGAAATTAATAAAAATCTTGGGAAAAGGTCTTGACAAAGGCATGCAGGCATTTTATAATAGCCTAGCATGCCTTTTTGGGGAGCAAAACCAAGAAGTGCATGTATAGTCACAAGGTGAATTTAAGTAACCACAGTAGAAAACATGTATGGAGGTGAAATCAATGCCAACTTTTAACCAATTAGTTAGAAAAGGGAGAAAAACATCTGTAAAGAAATCTACAGCACCAGCACTTCAGAAAGGATTTAACTCTTTAAAGAAGAAAGCTACAGACACAAGCTCACCACAGAAGAGAGGTGTATGTACAGCTGTTAAAACTGCAACTCCTAAAAAGCCTAACTCTGCTTTACGTAAGATCGCCAGAGTTCGTCTTTCTAACGGAATCGAAGTAACAAGTTATATCCCAGGTGAAGGACATAACTTACAGGAACATAGTGTTGTTCTGATTCGTGGTGGTCGTGTTAAGGACTTACCAGGTACTCGTTACCATATCGTTAGAGGTACACTTGATACAGCAGGTGTAGCTAACAGAATGCAGGCTCGTTCCAAATATGGAGCTAAAAGACCTAAGAAAAAATAAAACAAAACTAAATTGGTACAAAGCAGCGTAATTAAACGCTACCTTGTATAGTTGTGCCGGAACTTTATTGTTTCCTACAAAGGTTACAGGAGATATAAAAGTCCTGCACGAACATGCAATAACTAAGTATGAGTACCGATGAATTAATGATTATTAAGGAGGGAAGAACCGTGCCACGTAAAGGACATATTGCGAAAAGAGACGTATTAGCAGATCCTATTTACAACAATAAGGTTGTGACAAAATTAATCAACAACATTATGTTAGATGGTAAAAAAGGAGTTGCTCAGAAAATCGTATACGGAGCATTTGCCCGTATCGAAGAAGAAGCTGGAAAACCAGCTTTAGAAGTATTCGAAGAAGCTATGAACAACATCATGCCAGTTCTTGAAGTAAAAGCTAGACGTATCGGTGGAGCAACATATCAGGTGCCTATCGACGTTAGACCAGATAGAAGACAGGCATTAGCACTTCGTTGGATCACAACTTTCTCACGTAAAAGAGGAGAAAGAACAATGGAAGAACGTCTTGCAAAAGAACTTCTTGACGCTTCCAACAATACAGGAGCATCTGTAAAGAAAAAAGAAGATATGCACAAGATGGCAGAAGCAAACAAAGCATTCGCACATTACAGATTCTAATTTCAAGAATCTGTTCTGGCGCTTTGCCAGATATGCTTCTATGTTAAAACTTATAGGAGGAAAAAATCTTGGCTGGAAGAGAATATCCATTAGAGAGAACCAGAAATATCGGAATCATGGCTCATATTGATGCTGGTAAAACAACAACAACAGAGCGTATCCTTTATTACACTGGTGTAAACTATAAAATCGGTGATACTCATGATGGTACTGCTACTATGGACTGGATGGAGCAGGAACAGGAAAGAGGTATCACAATCACTTCTGCGGCTACAACATGTCATTGGACACTGCAGGATCATTGCAAGCCTAAAAAAGGTGCTTTAGAGCATCGTATCAATATCATTGATACTCCAGGGCACGTTGACTTCACAGTTGAAGTAGAACGTTCTCTGCGTGTACTTGATGGTGCAGTAGCAGTCTTCTGTGCAAAAGGTGGAGTAGAGCCTCAGTCTGAAAACGTATGGAGACAGGCTGATACTTATAACGTACCTAGAATGGCATTCATCAATAAGATGGATATCTTAGGTGCTAACTTCTACGGAGCAGTTGATCAGATGAAAGATCGTCTGGGAGCTAACGTAGCAGTACTTCAGTTACCTATCGGTAAAGAAGACGACTTCAAAGGAATCATCGACTTATTCGAGATGGAAGCCTACATCTACAATGATGAAAAAGGTGAAGACATCTCTATCGTTGAAATCCCAGAAGATATGAAAGAAGAAGCAGAACTTTATCACACAGAATTGATTGAAAAGATCTGTGAATTAGACGACGATCTGATGATGCAGTATCTTGAAGGTGAAGAACCAAGTGTTGATGATTTAAAAGCTGCATTAAGAAAAGGAACATGCGAATGTAAAGCAGTTCCAGTATGCTGTGGTACAGCATATAGAAATAAAGGTGTTCAGAAATTACTGGATGCTATTATCGAATTTATGCCAGCTCCAACAGACATCCCAGCTATCAAAGGTGTCGATGAAGATGGTAACGAAGTTGAAAGACATTCATCTGATGATGAACCATTCTCAGCTTTAGCATTTAAGATCATGACAGACCCATTCGTGGGTAAACTTGCATTCTTCCGTGTTTACTCTGGAACATGCAAATCAGGATCTTACGTATTAAATGCAACAAAGAACAAAAAAGAGCGTGTTGGACGTATCTTACAGATGCATGCTAACAAGCGTGAAGAATTAGATATCGTATATTCAGGAGATATCGCAGCTGCAGTAGGTTTCAAATCTACAACAACTGGTGATACTATCTGTGATGAACAGCATCCTGTAATTCTGGAATCCATGGAATTCCCAGAACCAGTTATCGACGTAGCGATCGAACCTAAAACTAAAGGTGATCAGGGTAAAATGGCTGAAGCACTTGCTAAGCTTGCTGAAGAAGATCCTACATTCAGAGCTCATACAGATCATGAAACAGGACAGACAATCATTTCCGGAATGGGTGAACTTCATCTGGAAATCATCGTTGACCGTCTGCTTCGTGAATTCAAAGTAGAAGCTAACGTTGGTGCTCCTCAGGTAGCATACAAAGAAACATTTACAAAAGCCGTTGACGTTGACAGCAAATATGCTAAACAGTCTGGTGGTCGTGGTCAGTATGGTCACTGTAAAGTTCACTTTGAGCCAATGGATGCCAATGGAGAAGAACTGTTCAAATTCGAATCTACAGTTGTTGGTGGATCTATTCCTAAAGAATATATCCCAGCAGTTGGAGAAGGTATCGAAGAAGCAGCTCAGTCTGGTATCTTAGGAGGATTCCCAGTACTTGGTGTTAAAGCTACAGTATATGATGGATCTTACCATGATGTCGATTCTAGTGAAATGGCCTTCCACATTGCCGGATCTATGGCATTTAAAGAGGCTATGCAGAAAGCCGGAGCTATCCTGCTTGAGCCAATCATGAGAGTCGAAGTTACAATGCCTGAAGAATACATGGGAGACGTTATCGGTGATATCAACTCTCGTCGTGGACGTATCGAAGGTATGGATGATATCGCAAGCGGTAAGATGGTTCGTGCATTCGTTCCATTATCTGAAATGTTCGGATATTCTACAGACTTACGTTCTAGAACTCAGGGACGTGGTAACTACTCTATGTTCTTTGAAAAATACGAACCAGTACCAAAGAACGTACAGGAAAAAGTACTTGCTGATAAGTAAGAAAATTAATATATAAATATTTCGGGGCTATTTTGTCAAAATAGTCTTGAAATATTTGTTTAAATGAAATATAATCAAATTTAGGACGGCCCTTTGCTGGGCAACTATATTGAAGTTTGAAACATTATTGTAATTGCCCATAGGGCGAATAAGGAGGACAATTAAAATGGCAAAAGAAAAGTTTGAGAGAACTAAACCTCATTGCAACATTGGTACTATTGGACACGTTGACCATGGTAAAACAACTTTAACAGCAGCAATCACTAAAGTTTTAGCTGAAAGAGTAGAAGGAAACACAGCTGAGAACTTTGAAGATATCGATAAAGCTCCAGAAGAAAGAGAACGTGGTATCACAATCTCTACAGCTCATGTTGAGTATGAAACAGAAAAACGTCACTACGCTCACGTTGACTGCCCAGGCCATGCCGATTATGTAAAGAACATGATCACTGGTGCAGCTCAGATGGACGGAGCTATCTTAGTAGTAGCTGCTACTGATGGTGTAATGGCTCAGACAAAAGAACATATCCTGTTATCTCGTCAGGTAGGTGTACCTTACATCATAGTATTCTTAAACAAATGTGATATGGTAGACGATGAAGAATTATTAGAATTAGTAGAAATGGAAATTCGTGAATTATTAAATGAATACGAATTCCCAGGAGACGACATTCCTATCATCCAGGGATCTGCTTTAAAAGCTATCGAAGATCCAGCTGGACCATGGGGAGATAAGATCATGGAATTAATGGATGCTGTTGACAGCTACATTCCAGATCCACAGCGTGATACAGACAAACCTTTCTTAATGCCAGTCGAAGACGTATTCTCTATCACAGGACGTGGTACAGTAGCAACTGGTAGAGTAGAAAGTGGTGTTCTTCACGTATCTGACGAAGTTGAAATCGTTGGTATCAAAGAAGAAACAAGAAAAGTTGTTGTAACTGGTGTAGAAATGTTCCGTAAACTGTTAGACGAAGCTCAGGCTGGAGATAACATTGGTGCATTATTACGTGGTGTTCAGAGAGACGAAATCGAAAGAGGACAGGTTCTTTGCCAGCCAGGTTCAATCACATGCCATACAAAATTCACAGCTCAGGTATACGTTTTAACAAAAGATGAAGGTGGACGTCATACTCCATTCTTCAACAACTATCGTCCACAGTTCTACTTCAGAACAACAGACGTTACAGGTGTTATCGAATTACCAGAAGGAACAGAAATGTGCATGCCTGGTGACAACGTAGAAATGACTATCGAATTAATTCACCCAATCGCTATGGCTCAGGGATTATCTTTCGCTATCCGTGAAGGTGGACGTACTGTAGGATCAGGACGTGTTGCTACAATCATCGAGTAATTCTTACTTCTACGATTGAATTTAGGATAATATTTATGAGACTCAGAAAGTTTAGGCTTTCTGGGTCTTTTGTTAATGAGCAAATATAAAACAAGCTATAATAAAAGAGACACATTGGTCGTAAGGCAAAATTAATAGGAGGATCCGAATGAATCAAACATTAAAGCTGCCAGTTGGAATTGAGAATTTTGAAGATATTCGCAAGCTAGGATTTTATTATATAGATAAGACAAAATTAATTGAACAGCTCTTACAAAATTGGGGAAAAGTAAATCTGTTTACACGACCACGTCGTTTTGGAAAGACACTCAATATGAGTATGTTACGTACTTTTTTTGAAATTGGTATGGATAAATCACTTTTTGAAGGCCTATATATTTCTAAAAATAAAGAATTATGTGATGAATATATGGGTAAGTATCCAGTAATCTTTCTGTCATTGAAGGGAATCGATGGATTAACTTTTGAAGAAGCGATTATTCGGATTACAACGATTATTAAAAATGAAGCACGAAGACACCATTATCTAAAAAATAGTGATAAATTAATAGAAGAAGAGATTAAGCAATTTCAGAGCCTTTTAGATGGAAAAGCTGATGATATAACAGATAGTATCAGACTATTATCAGAACTTTTGTGCAAACATTATGGGAAGAAGACGATTATTCTTATTGATGAATATGATGTTCCGCTAGATAAAGCTTTTCAGAAAGGCTATTATGATGAAATGGTTGAACTCATGAGAGGTCTTTTGGGGCAAGTACTAAAAACAAATGATTTTCTACAATTTGCAGTTTTGACAGGATGTCTTAGAATTTCGAAAGAAAGCATTTTCACCGGACTTAATAATTTTGAAGTTTTATCTATTCTCAATGTTCAGTATGATGAATGTTTTGGATTTACCGATACAGAAGTGAAAAAGATTCTTAGCGATTATAATTTATCAGATCATTACCTTCAGATTAGGGAGTGGTATGATGGTTATCGTTTCGGAAATACAGATATCTATTGCCCATGGGATGTGATTCGTTATTGTAAAAGTCTATGTGCAGATCCCGATGCATTACCAGAAGATTTTTGGTCTAATTCTAGCGGAAATGAAATTGTTCGCAGATTTATAGATAAGGCAGATATTCAGACAAAGAATGAGATTGAGCGTTTGATCAGTGGAGAGTGTATTGAAAAGGAAATTGCAGAGGAGCTTACCTATAATGAGTTGGATAAGAGTATAGAAAATTTGTGGAGTGTGCTTTTTACAACAGGATATCTAACACAACAGGGACGAACTCAAAATGGTAAATATCTTTTGTCGATACCAAATACAGAGATAAGAAATCTATTTACAAAAAAGATCAAAGAATGGTTTAGTGATGTTTCAAAAAATGATGGAAAAACACTAGAAATATTTTGTAATGCGTTTATAGAGAAAAAACCAGAAAAAATTGAACAGCTTTTTGGAGATTATCTATGGAATACGATCAGTATAAGAGATACAGCAATCGCAAAAGAGAAGAAAGAAAATTTTTATCACGGAATTTTACTCGGTCTTCTTGGATATAAGTCAAGCTGGCTGATAAAGTCAAATGCAGAATCAGGAATCGGATACAGTGATATTCTGATAGAGGCCCCGGAGAATCGAACGGGAATCGTCATTGAATTAAAGTATGCCGAAGATGGAAATATGGATGCAGCGTGCAAGCAGGCTTTAAAACAGATTGAAGATAAAGACTATATTGCTAAATTGAAGCAAGATGGAATGCGAAATTTCATTAAATATGGTGTTGCTTGTTATAAGAAAGACTGTAAAGTCATGATTTATGAAGAATAAAAACAACTGATAATGGGAGATATAAATATGGGGAAAGAAACATTTGAAGGAAAGAAAACTCATTGCACGATAGGAATAATTGGATATCGAGGTCATGGAAAAACGACTTTAACAGATGCAATCAAAAAAACTCTTACAACAAGAGAAGAGAGAAATATAAGCTTGACATCTAGCATTGAATATGGAGCTATCCTAGTAGTATCTGCAATAGATGGAATCATGTCACAAACAGCAGAACAGATTATGATTGCTCATCATATGGGAATGCAACATATCGTAGTATTTATGAATAAATGTGATATGGTAGATGATATGGAAATGCTGGAATTGGTAGAAATGGGGATTCGTGACCAGCTATATCAGTGCGGATTTGTTGGATCTGATATTCCGTTTATCTATGGATCTGCTTTAAAAGCCCTTGAAGATCCAGATGGAGAATGGGGAGATAAGATCATGGAATTGATGGATGCGGTGGATAAATACATTCCAGATTCACAGCCTGAAATGGATCAAGCTTCCTCTATACATACAAAGTTTACAGCAGAAGTATACATGTTAGATATCAATGAAGGTGGACGAGACACAGGATACTTTGATGGTGACCGTCTGCAGTTTTATTTCAAAACGACAGATGTAACAGGAGAGATTCAATTGCCAATAGAAATAGATATGGCTATGCCAGGGGAAACACTGGATATAACAATTGAATTAATTCAACCAATTAAGATAACAGAAGAAGAACCTTTTATCATTCGTAATGATGAATGTACGGTTGGATTGGGAAGAATTTCTACAATCATCGAGTAATTCTTACTTCTACGATTGAATATGATAATTTTCAAAGACTCAGAAAGTTTAGGCTTTCTGGTTTTTTTTTCTATGTTATACTAAAGCTATCAATTGTAAGAAGGGAGAAACGTATGAAGAAAAGTAAAAATTTAAAAAGAATAGGGGCTGTGATGCTTTCGTTGGTATTAGCAGTATCAACAGTATTTACAACAACTGCTGTTTCTGAAAAGAAGGTTTCTGCACAAGCAGAGATAAAAAATAAGAAACAGCTGCAAAGATGGGCATTAGCTACAAAGTTATTATCAGATGGAGAAAAATACTTTGATCAAACTAAAGCTGATAATAAGATAAGTGATAAAACAGCGGCAATCTATACAGCAATAGAGTATATCTGGAATGAAGATGGGGATGCAGTACCTGTGAATGTTTTTTGCGACAGTGTAAAGAATTATTTTGCAGGATGTGATGACTTTAATGCAGAAAAATTAGCTACAATTGGTAAGAATGATTACTTTGAATATAATAGTGGTGATTCAAATGTAACACTTAAAACCATGCAGGCAGGTGGAGGAACACAGGAATGTACCTATATCGGTGAGAAAGAACATACTGACGGTTCAAAAACAATGTATGGTGTATGGACAGATCCAGATCCAGCACCAGGAGATCCAGAGACACCATATTATGTAGCCTTAGATATTGCAGAAAACGGACAGATGACAGCATATCGAAAATTAAAAGATGGTAGTCAATTAAATGTGGATATCTATAAATTCAATGAGAATGGCGATTATGTAGTGTCTTATACAACTGAAAGTGGAAAAGCATTTATACCAGATGAAGAAAAAGCAGGTTTTTCTTACAATATTCAGATCATAGATGAAGAAAAAAGCAAAACACCAATTCAGTTTGAAGATAGAACTCTTGAAGATAATAGTTTCAATCTGAATTTGGAAAGTGAAGATACAAGCATTGTAGATATAGATTATCATAGAATTATAGCAAAAGATAAAAAGGGAACAACTAATATTAAATATAACATCAGATCTGCAGAGAGCGGTAATGTAATTTATAGTGGATCAATTCCATCTACCGTATATTCTATTTCTATTGATGAAGAAAATTATTATGGAATTTATTTATTACCAGGAGAAAGTAGACAGGTAACAGCAAATATTGAAGGTTATAATGGACCAGTTTCATATCAGTGGACATCAGCAGAATGTAAGATTGACAATCAGCTAGGAAAAACTTGTAAAATCACAGCTCCATCAAAAGAAGGAAATCCAACGATTGTTGTTCAGGCATTTACTGGTGATGGAGAGTGGATTGGCGTAAAAGAGGAAGAAATCAAAGTCGCAGATTGTAAATTATCATTTAGTTACAGAAAATTTGTTGGTGATCATTCAGAAACAGCATCAGGAGATACTCTGAAAGTAGGAGAAACTTATTGGTTTTCACTGGATGGTGCCAGTTTTGCATGGGATTATGGAAATGGAAACGATTCAAAGAGACAGACTTTCTATACCATGGACTTTGAGTTAAATGGAAAGCATTTGATAGCAACAGATACAGAGGAAAATCTTAGTAATGATGAACTGAGTCTTTCAATCGGAGCAGGTGGAGGATTCCCAAATCGCATTATCAAACCAAAGAAAGCTGGAACATTAACGATCACAGGAACAATTTATCGAAATGGAAATTTCTTCCGTGATTTTAAAAAGTCATATAAAGTAGAAGGTAACACACCATCTCCAACACCAGTAAATAAACCAACAAAACCAGCCAAAGTAACAGTCAAGAAAACAACTCTAAAAAGTGCCAAAAATGCCAAAGGCAAAAAACTAGTTGTAAAATGGAAAAAGAACACAGCTGGAAACGGATATCAGATTCAGTATTCCACAAGTAAGAAATTTGCCAAAGGAAACAAAACAAAGACGATCAGCAAGAACAAAACGACAAGCTACACAATTAAGAAGCTGAAAAAGAAAAAGACATACTATGTACGTATCCGTACCTACAAGAAGGTTTCTGGAAAGACATACTACTCTGGATGGAGCAGTGTAAAAAAAGTAAAGATCAAAAAATAAATATCAGATCAAATAAAAATAGTGTCAAGATCAATAAAAATCTTGGCACTATTTTACGTTAGAAAAATCTATCGTATTTTGCAATCAATTAATTTTTAATATAAGGAACCATCACTTCCAGAATCTCAAGCACATGATCTCTCTGTGATGGATTAAGTTCAGCTGCAATTTCCATCAATTGATTATTGTGATGAGCCGGGGTATCAACATCAAATATTCTTTGCCCATCACCAAATAAAAGATAATCAGCAGATACATCCAATGCAGTAGTAAGAGAAGCAAAACTATGAATAGACATGGCTTTGCGTCCAGCTTCGATTTCATAGATATAATGCTGACTGACACCAGCTTTTTCAGCAAGCATTTCCTGTGTCAGATCTTGCCCTTTTCGGGTAAGTTTGATGCGTTTTCCTAATTCTTTTAAATCGATTTTCATAAAATACCTCCATAAAAAATAGTATTACCAGGAGTTATGAAAAACCACTATCCAACAGTGACAGTGACAACTATAAATATTGCTGACAGCAACATTGAATGTTATGATAGATAGGAAAATGAGAAAAAACGAGAAAGAAGGAGTCATGCAGAGAGAAAACGAGCGTATTATCTATCATTTGATGCATTTTAATAAGAAGGATAAGGAGTGGAGTGAGAGACCATATTTACTCTTGGAAGATATGGCAATTGTTTTTGATATTCTTGATCTGGATGATCGATCCATACAAAGAATCGATCATAAAAAGGCAAACAAAGAACAATGGTCGGATCAGTTTTTATGGGAGAGTGCAAAGAAGAATACAAAACAGCTTCTGCCTGCTAAATTTGAGCCTGTATATAAAGATTTCCGAGGACATACCGAAGACAGACCGGTATTTATGGTGTCAAACAAAATACAGAGATATGGAGCAGCTGTTATTTGTTATGAAGATTTTCTGGATGATATTTCTAGAAAATATAACAAGAGTTTGTATCTCCTGCCAACCAGTATTCATGAAATGTTATTACTGTTTGATGACGGAGAAGATCAGGAAGAGGATCTATTGCACATATTAGAAAAGTCTGATCAGCAATTAAGCAAAGAAGAATTTCTGTCAGAAAATATCTATTATTATGATAAATATATGGGAGAGTTGATCAGCTTATTTTAGTGTTGAAGTTTTGATACGAATAACGTATGATAAAGAAAACTGACCAAACAAAGAAAGGGGTAGAGCTCATGATACCAGGGATCGTAATCGGAGTGATCGTGCTTATCATCGTGATATGGCTGATCAGTTCATACAATGGATTTGTAACATTAAGAAACAAGACAGAAGAGGCGTTTTCAGCAATCGATGTGTCATTAAAGAAGCGTTATGACTTGATTCCAAACTATGTAGAAACCGTCAAAGGTTATGCGAAACACGAATCAGAGACATTAGAGAAAGTCGTAGCCGCAAGAAATCAGGCGATGACAGCAACGAATATCGATGATAAGATCAAACAGGAAAATGTACTGTCAGGAGCACTGAAATCTTTATTTGCAGTGTCTGAAAGCTATCCAGAATTAAAGGCTAATGAGAACTTTAATAAATTGCAGGATCAGCTTCAGAGATTAGAAGAAGAGATCGCAGGTTCCAGAAGATATTATAATGGAGTTGTAAACCGCTATAATACCAAGACAGAGTTATTCCCAGGCAATATCATCGCAGGAATCTTTGGATTTAAGAGAAAACCATTATTTGAAGTTTCGAATGAATCTGAGCGTGAGAATGTACAAGTAAAATTCTAAGGAACGGACAGGGGGAAAGCACTATGAGAAAGTGGATCACCTGTACCATAATGGCAGTCATGATGGCTGCCATGATTTTTATGGGGACAGGAAACAATGTGTTTGCAAATGATGAAGTCACTTATGATTCTAATATGCAAACAAAGAAATTTGATGTAGATGTCAAAGTCGGAGAAGATGGAAGTTATACAGTAACAGAGAATATCAAAGTCAAGTTTGTCAATCCGAGGCATGGAATTTATCGTTATATCCCATACAAAGGGAAGGTGATAACAAGCGATAAAAATGGAGATCAGAAAAAACTACTTTATTATGCGGATTTTACACTGTTATCAAATGACAGTAAGACAGATGTAGATGAAGATTCTGACGGTAATAGTCAGGTATTGAGGTTTGGTTCTGCGGATTATACCGTAAGTAAAGGAAACTATAGATTTACGTATCAACTGATCCCTAAATATCAGGGAGATACCTACGATTATTTGTACTACAATATTTTCCCGACACTTTGGAGAAATAAGATTCCAGAAGGAAGTACTTTTACAATTCATTTTCCAAAGAAAACAGATCTTAAGGGCGTAAATTTCTATTATGGACGTTATGGGGAATCAAAGTATGCAAAAGATGTAATTACTTTGAAATATGATGAGGAGAAGAACCAGATTAAAGGAACATTAAAGAAGACACTGCCATTTAAAAATGGATTAACATGCTACAGTGATCTGGGTGATGGATATTTTACAGCAAAACATGAGATCGGAGTGGATCGATGGATTTTTAGACTATCAATAGGAGTTCTTGTGATCACAGCAGTGTTATTTGTTTTATTCGGACGTGATGAGAAGATCATCCCATCGATTCAATATCAGCCGCCACAAGGAATGGACAGTGCGGTTGTCGGATATGTTGTGGACGGTTCCGTGGATGATAAGGATGTTATTTCCTTGATCCTTTATTGGGCAGATAAGGGTTATCTGAAGATGAAGGAAAAAGGGCAGAAGGATATGGAATTTATCAAACTCAAAGATATTCCAGATTCAGAACCAAGATATCAGAAAACAATGTTTGAAGCTTTATTTAAGAACAGAAAAAAAGTAAAAGCTTCTTCTTTACAGTACAAATTTGCAGATACCGTGCAGGTAGTGAAAGATGATATCAAATATGATCATAAGAAAAATATTTATACAAAATCTTCGAAAGTTGCAAGGATCGTATCCTTTGTACTGTTGCAGCTTCCAATCTGTTTATTTGCATTCGTTATGATGATATTTAGTCCAGATGGGATCTTAAATCTGATCCTTCCATTGATGGCGTGGATATTGTATTTTATAGGAATGTTTCTTGCATGCCATAGTGTAGATAAATGGTATGCAATCTCAAAGGGAGCAAGAACGGGACTTCCGATCGCATCGGCAGTACTTTCTATTCTAGGATTTATTTTCTATGGATTATATTATTATGTGAAGATAAAAAGAGGAGAATTATTTGATTTCTTCCATGTGTATCTTGTGATCGTTGCAGTATCATTTATCGGAGTAATCCTGACTGCATTTATGAAGAAGAGAACCCACCAATGTGTGGAATGGATGGGATATCTAGCAGGACTTCGTGATTTTATTGAAACTGCGGAATTAGACCGAATGAAGGTATTGGCGAAAGATCATCCAGACATGTTTTATCATATTCTGCCTTATTCCATGGTATTTGGGTTGTTTGATCTTTATGCAAAGAAACTTGATGCATTAAAACTTCCTGCGCCAGACTGGTATGTCTATGGCGGCAGTGATCCTTATTTCCATTATTATATGATGGGGCACTATATGGATCATGTGGTCTCTGAGAACCTGACAGTTGTAGAACCATCAGAATCTGGAGGAGTTGGAGAATTCTTTTCTGGAGGAGATGGAGGATTCTCAGGAGGCGGCTTCGGAGGCGGAGGAGGCGGCAGTTGGTAGACCGCTTCATATAAACTATCTGGTGATGCGCTCTCGCTCGGATTCGCGCGTAGAGGACACTAAATCCGACTGTGGATAATTTTCTCTTTATAGAAGTTTATATTTTCTTTAGAATTGTTTAGATTTAGAATATTGAATGGAGTGGGGATTTTGATATACTTAAGACATAGTTTTTCATATATATTTTAATCCTCTCTTTTCATTAGATTGGGCTGCAGAAGCAGCCCATTTTTTATTTCATAGGAAATTTCGATGAAGTCTCTTCTGCAAAAAAATAGCTAAAATGTTACAAAAATGTTTCATTCTTTTGATTTTCTGTTATACTAAAGAAAATTGAAAGTCAATTTGACGAGCTATTTGGTTAGGAGGTGTTTAACTGTTAAAATAATCTTATAAAAAATTATAAATATTATTCTATCAATAAATTTTCAAAAATATTAGGTGTATCGGCTCAAACATTAAGGAATTGGGATAAAAAGGGTAAACTTCATCCACATCACACTTCCAGTAATGGATATAGATATTATTCGCATGAGCAATTAAATCAAGTTATGAATGTAAAACTTAATTTAGATAGAATTGTAATAGGTTATTGCAGAGTTTCAAGTAATAAACAAAAAGATGATCTGGAACGACAAATAGAGAATATGAAATTCTATCTTACTGCACAGGGCAAACGTGCCAATAAAGCAAGAAAACTTGTAAAAGAACTGATAGATGATGGTGGTGAAGAAGATGATAAAAACAATTCGAGTCATGCTGATCCCAAATAATAAACAGAATAGATAAACTGGATCAGACTTGCGGAAAAGAATCGGATACCTATGGATTGTAACTATAGTAATCCCCGTATTAGATATGATGGGATCAACTGGTGGATCACAGTAGGCATTGAATACGAAGACTCTGTTACCGTTCCCTCCAATGATGGGATAGGGATTGATTTAGGGATCAAAGATTTAGCGATATGTTCTGATGACAATAAATATAAGAACATCAATAAAACGAAAAAAGTTAAGAAACTAGAGAAACAAAAACGCAGATTACAGCGTAGCATCTCTCGTTCATACGAGAACAATAAACAAGGAAAGGAATACTGTAAAACGAAGAATGTGATCAAAAAGGAAAAACTTTTATTAATATTAAATCATAGACTAACCAATATCCGTCATGATCATTTACATCATATAACATCAGAGATCGTAAAACGAGAACCAAGTTTTATCTGTATCGAAGATCTAAATGTAAATGGAATGATGAAAAACAGACATTTATCCAAAACAGTTCAACAACAGGGATTTTATGAATTTAGGCGGCAGATGGAATATAAATCTAAGTGGAACAATATTCAGGTGATCATTGCAGATCGATTTTTTCCAAGTTCTAAATTATGCAGTTGTTGTGGAAAGATCAAAAAAGATCTGAAGTTATCAGAACGTATTTACAAATGTGAATGTGGAAATGTAATTGACAGAGATCTTCAGGCAGCTTTGAATCTTAAAAAATATGGAGAGGATGTTCTGAAACGATCTGTAGCATAATATATTCAAGTGATTACAGATATGTACTGATACGTTAGTCAGGAATTAACGCCTATGGAGAGTACAGGAACTTGTGAGTAGTACATGAATTGATTCGTTACAAAAGCATACTCGTTGAAGTAGGAATGAAACATAAAGGTTTATAATTTTTTATAAGTTTTCAGTAACGGAGCGACATGGATATAAAAGGGCTTACAGATAAAGAAGTTAAGGAATCGAGAGAGAAGTTTGGTTCCAATGAGATTCCAGATTCAGAACCTACGACGTTTTGGCAGGAGTTTAAAGAGACGTTTCAGGATCCGATGATTCGAATTTTGCTTGCGATCGCGGTGTTGATGATCGTGATGTTTTTCTTTGGATATGCGGAGATTTATGAACCGATGGGGACGATCATTGCGGTGTTGATCGTTGCTTTTGTTACGGCAAAGACAGGGGTTGCGAGTGATACAAAGTATCGAGAGTTGAAGGAGAGTACGAAGAAGGATCAGTGTAAGGTACACAGAAATGGTGTGATTGCAGTGATCGATGTTGATGACGTGGTTGTTGGGGATCAGGTTTTATTGCAATCTGGGGATAAGATTCCTGCGGATGGTATTTTGCATACAGGAAACCTGAAAGTCAATAATTCTGCTTTAAATGGAGAAGCAGAGGAGTGTGAGAAGAAAGCAGCCGGAGAGGGTGTTTATCTTGCAGAAGAGATTACAGGAGATACATTTGTTGATTCATATTCTCTGTTTCGTGGAGCTGTGATCTTTGATGGTGAAGGTATAATGGATGTTCAGAAGGTTGGACTTCATACGATGATGGGGAAGATGGCTGAGGAGATGCAGGAAGAAGAACCAGATTCTCCATTGAAGGTAAAACTTTCAAAACTTGCTGATCAGATATCGAAGTTTGGATATATCGGTGCAATCGTGATCGCAGTTATGTATTTTGTATATTTTATTATAATGGCAGGTGGATTTCAGGCATATTTTTCTATGGGACCAGCAAAGGTCGTGCAGGATTTGATCGATGCAGTGTCACTTGCGGTTGTGATCATTGTATGTGCAGTACCAGAAGGATTGCCGCTTATGATATCTCTTGTATTAATGCAAAATACAAGTAAAATGTTAGATCATAATGTATTAGTTCGTAAGGCAGAAGGAATTGAGACAGCAGGATCTTTAAATATTTTATTCAGTGATAAGACAGGAACGATCACAAAGGGAGAATTGGAAGTTGTAGATTTCTTTACAGCGGATGGAACTTCAATTTCTGCAAATGAATTAAGACATCATGGGAAGGTAAAAGGGCTGTTAGATCTTGCAATCGGGAAGAATACACAGGCGATGTTTGATGTTTATCATAAGGTCATTGGTGGAAATGCAACGGATCAGGCGTTGTTGAAATTTATTGGTGAAGAGACATTTTGTATGTTGGATGGGAATGACGGATGTAAGGTCAGTGCCCATCAAGGATTCAATTCTTCCAATAAGTTCAGTCAGGCGAGAATTGAGAGCATAGGCAAGACATTTTATAAAGGAGCACCCGAACGATTGCTTGCAAAAGCAACAAAATATTTAGATGGTGATGGACAGATCAAAGAAATCGATCAGAAAGCATTAAATCAAAAGATTGACTCTCTGGCAGCGAAAGCAATGCGTGTTCTTGCTTTTGGATATTCAGAAAAAGAGCTTGTGAAGAATCAGATCAACGACGACCTTGTGATCATTGGACTAGTGGCAATCAGAGACGATGTCAGACCATCAGCCAAAGATGCCATCAGGCAGGTACAGGAAGCTGGAATTCAGGTTGTTATGATCACAGGAGACCGCCTGGAGACGGCAGTAGCAATCGCAAAAGATGCAGGATTGTTAAAAAATGAATCAGATAGAGCTTTATCTTCTGCACAGTTAAATCAGATGAGTGATGAGGAAGTCAAAGCTATTTTACCGCAGATCCGTGTGATCGCAAGAGCATTGCCAACGGATAAGTCAAGAATGGTGCGCCTGTGTCAGGAAATGAATCTTGTTGTAGGTATGACAGGTGATGGAGTGAATGACTCCCCAGCATTGAAACGTGCAGATGTTGGATTTGCAATGGGAAGTGGAACAGAGGCTGCGAAAGAGGCAGGAAAGATTGTTATTTTGGATGATAACTTCTCATCAATCAAGGATGCAATCTGGTATGGAAGAACGATCTATCATAATATCTTGAAGTTCTGTAAATTCCAGTTAGTGATCAATGTGACAGCAGTTGTTGTCAGTGCAGTTGCACCATTTTTGGGAATAGAAGAACCATTAAAAGTCACACATTTATTATTTGTAAACCTTGTGATGGACGGGCTCGGAGCAATGATGCTTGGAAATGAACCAGCACTTTCAAAATATATGAAAGAAGCACCGAGAAGACGTGATGAGGGTATTATCAGCAAAGACATGATGACGCAGATAGGATTTATGGGGATATGGCTGGTTATATTAAGTTTCTTATTCTTAAAATTACCAGTGATCACGAATCTATTTGATAATAAAGCACAGCATTTAACAGCATATTTTGTTTTATTTATCTTTAGTGCATTATTTAACGGATTTAATGTCAGGGATGAACGATTTGGGATTTTCAAAAGATTAAATGAGAACCCGGATTTTCTGAAAGTATTTTTTATTATCATGCTGGTACAGATTATGATCGTAAACGCAGCGGCAATTCCATTTCAAGTATTTATATGGATCGGAAAGATGTTTAGTTGTATTCCATTTGGAGCAAAAGGCTGGATTGTTACAGTATTGTTATCAATGACGATGATTCCTGTGGATTGTCTGAGAAAATTTCTGTTTGGTTGTGGAAAATAGGCGAGGTTTTTATGATGAAAATAGTGGTAGCGATTGATTCACTAAAAGGAAGCTTAACATCAATTCAGGCGGGAGAAGCTATAGAAAAAGGAATAAAAAAAGTCGATTTAGAAGCAGAAGTAGTCATAAAACCTCTTGCAGATGGCGGAGAAGGAACGGTCGATGCATTGGTAGATGGTATGGGTGGTAACATGGAATTTATTAAAGTTACGGGTCCGGCAGGGAAGTCCGTGTTAGCAAAGTATGGAATTATCCGTCCAACAAAATTAGATATGGAAGAAACAAGCACAGCCATTATGGAAATGTCACAGGCAGCAGGTATCACACAGGTAACCGATAAAGAACGTAATCCATTATATACAACAACTTACGGAGTCGGTCAGATGATCGTTGATGCGATTCACAAAGGATGCAGGCGCTTTATCATGGGAATTGGTGGAAGTGCAACCAATGATGGTGGTGTCGGAATGCTGCAGGCGTTAGGATATGATTTCTTAGATAAAGATGGAAACCAGATTAAACATGGTGCGATCGGATTAAAAGATTTAGTACAGATCAAAGATGATAAAGCCATCCCAGAATTAAAAGACTGCGAATTTCATATCGCCTGTGATGTAACGAATCCATTATGTGGAGAACAGGGCTGCAGTGTGATCTTTGGTCCACAAAAAGGTGCCACAGAACAGATGATAAAAGATATGGATCACTGGCTAGCAGACTATACAAAAATCGCAAAAGAAAGCTTTACAAAAGCAGATGCAGATAAACCAGGAACAGGTGCAGCAGGTGGTTTAGGATTTGCATTTTTAACATTTACAAATGCAACTTTAAAATCAGGTGTAGATTTGATCTTACACGAAACAAAATTAGAAGAAGAGATTAAAGATGCAGATATCGTGATCACAGGAGAAGGATGCCTAGATGCCCAGACAGCGATGGGGAAAGCACCGATCGGAGTAGCGAAACTTGCGAAGAAATATGGGAAATTAGTCTTGGGATTCTCCGGGGCAGTGACTAAAGGAGCAACTGCTTGCAATGAAGCAGGGATTGATGCGTATTTTCCGATTGTAAGATCTGCTGTATCATTGGAAGATGCAATGAAGAAGAAAAATGCACAGGAGAATCTGATAGATACGGTAGAACAGGTATTTCGTTTGATAAAAGTTTTAAAATAAAAATAATACAATTATAGTAAAAGATATTGCTCAGAGACATAAAATCACGGATACGATGATGTTGGAAAGTGTTACGAGATTTATTTTTGATAATATAGGAAACCAATTATCCACGAAAAAGATTGCAGACACAATGACTTTAGATGGAAGAAAAATAGATGTAAGAGCAGTAGAAAAATATTTGGCTAACACTAGATGAAGGTACCATGTGATATTGTAAAACGATGTACGAAAGATTTCTAAAAACATAAACTTTTACATGAAAATCTTTCAAAACTATTGAAAACTACAAACCAAAAGGTATAAAATCGTACCTAAGACCAAAATAAACGTAACGATTGCTAACAGTTACAAAAGAATGATTTTAAGAAAAAAGTTTGGGGGAATACAAGAGATGTATAATATCGTATCAAAATTACTGATCTACGGTGACATGGACGAAGAATCCATCTTAATGCAGTTAAGTGATATTTTCCGCTGCATGGACGAAGGATCACAGACAAAAGATGTTTTAAGAACAAGAGTATTTAAACAGGTAAAGAGAATCTTAGAAGTTGCAACAGACTATGCATTTGACAAGAATCTGTGGCACAACTATTTAACATACTTACTGATCACAAATGAAAATCCATTCAGTATTACATGCGAGAAAGTCGGAGCAAGTGAAGGAAGTGTCAACCACTTTGCAAAGAGTGATTTTAAGGCATTTAAAGAATTATTTGACTTTGACTTTAGCAGAATCGAAGATGAATTAGGTGTAGATTGCTTCAGCAGAATCTCTGATTATCAGGCAATCGGTAAACCAGAATTAATGTACAATAAGAATGTCAGCGAGAAAGTTCAGGCATTAAGCGAGAGATTAGAGACAGCCAAAGATGAGAATGAATTCTTTGACATGGTCACAGACTTCTACAAAGCCTATGGAGTTGGTATGTTCGGTCTTAACAAAGCATTCCGTATCGAAGAATGTGGAGACAACAACATCCGCTTCCGTGCGATCAACAACATGGATAAAGTCGTATTATCTGACCTTGTTGGATATGAGATTCAGAAACAGAAACTTGTTGAGAATACAGAAGCATTTGTAGAAGGAAGAAAAGCAAACAATGTTCTGTTATTTGGTGACAGTGGTACAGGTAAATCCACAAGTATCAAAGCGATTGTAAATGAATACTATGATCAGGGATTGCGTATGATCGAGATCTACAAACATCAGTTTAAAGATCTTTCTAACGTGATCGCACAGATTAAGAACAGAAACTACAGATTTATCATCTACATGGATGATCTTTCTTTCGAAGAATTTGAGATTGAATACAAATTCTTAAAAGCAGTCATCGAAGGTGGCGTGGAAACAAAACCAGAAAACATTTTAATCTATGCAACATCTAACCGTCGTCATCTTATCAAAGAGACATGGAATGACAGATCTGATGTGGAAAACAGCAACGGAATGCACAGATCCGATACAATGGAAGAAAAATTATCTCTGGTAAACCGTTTTGGTGTGACGATCAACTACTCAAAACCAAGTCAGAAAGAATACTTCGAGATCGTTTTCGAACTTGCCCGCAAAGCAGGAATCAAGATGGGAGAAGATGAACTGAAACTCGAAGCAAATAAATGGGAATTAAGCCACGGAGGAATCTCTGGACGTACTGCTCAGCAGTTTATTAATCATTTAATGGGACTTCAGGCTTAAAAATCATAGGAATTACATAGTTTAAGAACTTTCTGCATGGAAAAGATGCAGAAAGTTCTTTTTTTCTATATGGAACCCTTGCGAAAGAATTTGTCTTTAGGCTATAATAAACATAAGTATGTAGATACATGCACAAGATGATATTTTATAGAAGAAACAGAAAGTGAGAATATACAATATGTGGTTAGCAGACCAATGGAAAGACTATGAAGTCTTAGATACATCAAACGGTGAGAAATTAGAACGCTGGGGAGATTATTTTCTGGTAAGGCCAGACCCACAGGTCCTATGGGACACCCCAAAGAAGTTAAGACAGTGGAAGAAGCCAAATGGACATTATCACAGAAGTCACAAAGGCGGCGGACAGTGGGAATTCTTTGATCTTCCTAAGACATGGGATATTCAGTACAAAGAATTAAAATTCCACTTACAGCCATTCAGCTTCAAACATACAGGATTATTCCCAGAACAGGCAGTGAACTGGGACTGGTTTTCAGATAAAATCAGAAAAGCAAATCGTCCAGTAAAAGTATTAAACTTATTTGCCTACACAGGAGGGGCAACACTTGCAGCGGCAGCAGCAGGAGCATCAGTCACACACGTTGACGCATCCAAAGGTATGGTAAATTGGGCAAAGGAGAATGCACAGCTTTCTGGATTAAGAGAGAAACCAATTCGATGGTTAGTAGATGACTGTGTGAAGTTTGTAGAACGTGAGATCCGAAGAGGTAATCATTATGATGGGATCATCATGGACCCTCCATCTTATGGAAGAGGACCAAAGGGTGAGATCTGGAAGATCGAAGAGAAGATTTATCCATTCATTGAACTATGTACAAAGATTCTGTCCGATGACCCATTATTCTTCCTTGTAAACTCCTATACAACAGGTTTACAGCCAGCAGTTTTAACTTATATGTTAGAGACTCAGGTAGCAGCGAAATTTGGTGGAAAAGTAGTCTCAGATGAGATTGGATTACCAGTTTCATCCAACGGATTGGTCCTTCCATGTGGGGCATCTGGACGCTGGGAAAAGTAAGTTCTTAAGATTTACTGAAATTTCGCAGAATATGTAAAAAATCGTTGAATTTTCTTGGAAAATGTTTATAATAAGAGAGTATGTGTACGTGTGTAGAACTGCACGTATACGGATAAAGTAGAAATAACATAATAATGATAGATAAGAGAAAGCGAAAGGGGAATTTTTGCTATGGCAGCAGGAACAGATATTGGAATTGATTTAGGAACCGCCAGCGTTTTAGTTTACGTGAAAGGTAAAGGAGTCGTATTAAAAGAGCCATCCGTAGTGGCATTTGATAGAAATACAAATAAGATCAAAGCAATCGGAGAAGAAGCACGTTTAATGTTAGGAAGAACACCAGGAAATATCGTGGCAGTTCGTCCATTACGTCAGGGAGTTATCTCTGATTATACAGTTACAGAGAAGATGTTAAGTTATTTTATCAGCAGAACAGTTGGTAAGTCTTTATTTGGAAGAAAACCTCGCATCAGTGTTTGTGTACCAAGTGGTGCAACTGAAGTAGAGAAGAAAGCCGTAGAAGATGCAACATATCAGGCAGGAGCAAGAGAAGTTTCCATCATCGAAGAGCCAGTAGCAGCAGCGATCGGTGCAGGAATTGACATTGCAAAACCTTGTGGAAATATGATCGTTGATATCGGTGGTGGTACAGCTGATATCGCAGTTATCTCTTTAGGTGGAGTCGTAGTAAGCAACTCTATCAAAGTAGCTGGAGATGACTTTGACGAAGCAATCGTACGTTTCATGCGTAAGAAACATAACTTATTAATTGGAGAACGTACAGCAGAAGAGATCAAGATCAATGTAGGTACAGTATACAAACGCCCAGAAAATCTTACAATGGACGTTCGCGGACGTAACCTTGTAACAGGACTTCCAAAGACAGTGACTGTGACATCTGAAGAAACAGAAGAAGCTTTAAGAGAACCTGCATACCAGATCGTAGACGCAGTACACAATGTACTGGAGAGAACTCCACCAGAATTAGCAGCTGATATTTCTGATCGTGGAATCGTTTTAACAGGTGGTGGATCTTTAATTCAGGGATTAGAAGAACTGATCGAAGAGAAGACTGGAATCAACACAATGACAGCAGAAGATCCTTTAACAGCTGTAGCAATCGGTACAGGAAAATATATCGAATATTTAGCAGATGATGATAAAAAATCAAAGAACAAATAATCATTAGAGATTCAAAGAGGCCAGGATGGCAATTCATCCTGGCCTTAATTCACGTTATACTGTAGATCAGAAGAAAGGAGAGAAAACAATGGCATATTTGAAAGGATACGTAGATCATATACGTTTTCGGAATGAAGATAACGGATATACTGTATTAAGCCTTGATGTCGATGGAGATGAAGAGACTGTCGTTGGATCATTTCCTTTCTTAAATGATGGAGAATACATATCTTTGGAAGGAGATTATGTCGATCACCCAGTGCATGGACCACAATTTCAGATGAGAACTTATGAGATTGTGGCTCCAGATGATATTGACAGCATGGAACGCTATTTAGGTTCCGGAGCGATCAAAGGAGTCGGACCTGCACTTGCAAAACGTATTACAAAGAAGTTTAAGATGGATACCTTCCGAGTTATCGAAGAGGAGCCAGAACGTCTTGCAGAAGTAAAAGGAATCAGCGAGAAGAAAGCCAGAGCGATCGCCGTGGAATTCAGTGAGAAGCAGGAAATGCGTCAGGCGATGATGTTTCTGTCTGGATATGGAATCAATAATAATCTTGCTGTGAAGATTTATAAAGAATATGGGGATCATTTGTATACGATCATTCAAGAAAATCCATATAAGATGACGGATGATATTGCAGGAGTCGGATTTAAGATCGCAGATGAGATCGCGAAGAAAGTCGGGATTGGAAGCAGCTCAGATTACCGTATCATTTCTGGAATTTTTTACACCTTAATGCGGGCACTAAATGAAGGCCATGTATTTTTGCCAAAACGTATTTTGTGCAGAAATGCAGCTCATATCTTAGGGGTAACACCAGAAGATATCGAAGAGCATTTATTAGAAATGATGATCGATCGCAAGATCGTCATTGAAGAGGATGAAGAGACAAGAGTTTATGCAGCACCACAGTATCATATGGAAGTCAATACGGCAAGAATGCTGCTGGATTTAAATATCCATTATGATGTTTCCATTTCTGAGGTGGAGACAATGATCGCAATGATCGAAGAGACAGAGCAGATTACATTTGCTGAAAAACAGAAAGAAGCGATCCATGCAGTGGCACAGGATAGTATCGTTGTCTTAACCGGAGGTCCTGGAACTGGTAAGACGACAACGATCAATGGAATGATCCAGTATTTTGAACATGAAGGATTGGATATCCGTTTGGCAGCACCAACAGGAAGAGCAGCAAAGCGTATGACAGAGGCAACGGGATATGAAGCAATGACGATTCATCGTATGTTAGAGATCAATGGGGAAGCTGACAGGGAACGTGACATGAAAAAGGGAAATGCATCCATGTTTGAACGCAATGCGGGTAATCCATTAGAAACGGATGTGATCATTATTGACGAGATGTCCATGGTAGACCTATATCTGATGAATGCACTCCTGCAAGCTATGGTGCCTGGAACAAGATTGGTCATTGTAGGAGATGCCAATCAGTTGCCATCGATCGGTGCTGGAAATGTCTTAAAAGATATGATCGCATCAGGACAGTTTAAAGTCGTGGAATTAAACCAGATCTTCCGTCAGGAAGAAGGCAGCCATATCGTAAGAAATGCCCATCTGATCCATCAGGGAAGACCAGTTGAATTAGATAATAAGAGCCGAGATTTTTTCTTCTTACAGAGAAATAATATTCAGGATGTACTGGGAGTTTTAGTATATTTAGTACGGGATAAACTACCAGGATATGTCCATGTGAAACCATATGATATCCAGATCTTAACACCAATGCGAAAAGGTGAACTTGGTGTTGAGAGGCTCAATCAGGTCATGCAGCAATATTTGAATCCACCATCTGATGAGAAGAAAGAAAAAGAGATCGCCTTTGGATTATTCCGGGAAGGTGACAAAGTCATGCAGATCAAGAACAATTATCAGATTGAATGGGAAATGCGAAATAGCAAAGGATTCACCGTAGATAAGGGAGTTGGAGTATTCAATGGTGATATGGGAATCATCACAGAAATCAATGATTACACAGAGAAGATCACAGTCTTATTTGATGAGACGAGGGAAGTCCAGTATCCGTATGCAAGTCTTGATGAATTAGAACTTGCATATGCAGTCACGATCCACAAATCACAGGGAAGCGAATACCCAGCGGTTGTGATGCCGATCTTAAGCGGACCAAGAGTATTATTTCACAGAAACCTTCTGTATACAGGAGTCACAAGAGCAAAAAACTGTTTAACGATCGTAGGAGACAGAAATATGTTATTTTCCATGATCCAGAATGTCAATGAGCAACGGAGGTATACAACCCTTGCACTGCGCTTAGATCAGATCGCAAATGAATCCGAAGAAAGCGGTCCGATGGATGATCTTGGAATCTAAAAAGTAAAAAATAAAGAGAAAAATGCCAGAAACCGTCATCTTTTAGAGGACGGTTTTTCTTGTTTGAAGTCCTTTTCAAACCTTATAATGAAGGGGAGGAAAGGAAGGGACATATGAAAGAAAAAAGACGTATGATATCAGAAGCAGCCAGGCAGTTAGGCCTTGAAACATATCATTTAAGAACATGGGAAGAAGAATTTTCCTTAACGATCCCTCGAAATGAAAAAGGATATCGTTGTTATGGAGACAAAGAAATACATACATTTGAACAGATCCGTGATATGAGAAATGCTGGATTAGACAGCGAAGAGATCAAACAGAAATTATCCGGAAATATCATTCCATTTCCGGAAGAAAAACAGATGAATACGTCTGATAAAATGATGCAGTTTCAAAAAGTGTTGGTAAAGATCATGGGACAGGCGATTCTGGAACAGAAAGATCATATTACAGATCAGATCAGTTCTAAGGTTTCAGACAGAGTAGTAAAAGAAATGGATTATCAGTTTCGGCTAAGAGAAGCTGAAGAAGAAAAAAGATTTCAGAAACTGGATGAGATGATCAGAAATCAGCAAAAAGCAAGAGAAGAAATTGCAGCATCCAGAGAAAAACGAAGATTTTTCAGAAGAAAACGAAAAGAAAGATAAGTAAAGATTGTATTTGGATTCAGACAATATTATAATAAATTTATCAGCTCTGATCTGTAACAGATGAGGAGTGAATAGATAGAGTGAGGAATTCGAATATGAAGAAACGACCAAAGATCCTGGTAGTCGGAAGTCTTATGATGAATCAAGGCATAGAAACATCTGTGATCCCAGAAGAAGGACAGACAGTGATGGGTGAAGATATTAAGAAATCACCCGGAGGCAAGGGGGCTAATCAGGCAGTACAGATGGCTCGCCTTGGGGCAGATGTTACGCTGATCGGTAAGATCGGAAGAGACAGGGATGGAGAAGAACTGGTTAAAGTATGTAAGGAAGCAGGAGTGAACACGGAACAGATCATTTATGATGATGTGCTCCCAACAGGATCTTCGATTGTATTATTAGAGACTGTTCCAGGACAGAAAGTAAAGAAAAGATCGATCGTTATACCAGGGGCAACAACACAATTAACGGTTGATGAGATCGCATATCTGGAAGATGAGATGGACAAATATGATCTCGTTGTGCTTCAGAATGCGATACCGATGGAAGTCAATGAAGCAATTGCGGGCTATGCATATAAACATGAAGTTGATGTAGTATTGAATCCTATTCCGGCAAAGAAGCTTTCAAAAGAACTTATGGAGTGCGTTACATACCTGATCGTCAATGAGCAGGCAGCAAAATCAATGACAGGTATTAAGATCCATAGTGATTGGAAGAGGGAATGGACAAGATTTAATCTCGATGAAGCAAGAGTTGCATCTGCGGTGATCCGTGGACGAGGAATACCAACAGTACTGATCACATTGGCTGAAAAGGGTGTGATCATGAACACACCAGAACGTTTTTACTATAAGAAAGCGATCGAAGATGTAGAGGTGGTCGATCCAAGAGCCGCAGGAGATGCATTTATCGGGGCATTCTGTACAAGAATCTGTACGAATGATTCTATTGGAAAAGTGCTGACGATAGCGAATTATACAGCAGCTTTATCTATTGCAACAGAAGGGGCAATAGAATCTCTGCCAACATCGAAACAAGTAAGAGAATATATGGAACAAAAAAGAGATGCATAAAAATGCATCTCTTTTTTGTTGCTTGAACAATATACGTACCTGGAAATTATTCCTGGCTGATAGCTCCTGCTGGACATCCGTCTGCGCAAGCTCCACATTCCATGCATGTATCTGCATCGATTACGTACTGTCCATCTCCTTCGCTGATAGCTCCTGCTGGGCAAGTTCCTTCGCAAGCTCCACAAGAAATACAAGCGTCTGAAATTACATATGCCATAGTTATATCCTCCTTATATAAATAGTATAATCATTAGTAGCGGGTAAACCCCGCTCGACCATTTCTATTTTAATATACTTAGGAAGGAATATCAAGTAATTTTGTTGTATTTTTAACAATAATAAGTGGAAAATTTATAAAGTTATTTTGACACTTTGAACAGAATGTATTATACTATGAATGTTAGTTTGAACTATTTTAGAAAATATGTATCGCAAAACATATTTTCTGAAAATATTATTAAATTTTATGGAGGAACAAACGAAATGGCAATTTCAAAAGATATGATCATCGCAGATCTGATCGCATTAGATCCAAACTACGCAGCAATTCTTATGGCATCTGGAATGGGATGTGTTGGATGCCCATCATCTCAGGGAGAAAGCATTGAACAGGCAGCTTATGTTCATGGAATGGACTTAGATGAACTGCTTGGAAGATTAAACGAATATGCTCAGACAAAAGAAGCATAATTAATCGAGCAATAAGAAATTAAAAGTGAAAAAGGACTATATTCCTTAGTGCATTAAAAGCACTAAGAGATATAGTCCTTTCTTTTTTTGCGAATAATGATCAAAGTGGCAAAAGTACCAAAACTCATCATCAAAATCATAAAAACGTTGTTGGAAAATTGTAAAAATAGCCAAAAAATATCACTCAAAAACCTTGATTTTATGCCCAATTTACGACAAAATGCAACAAACAACCTGACCGTAAGAATAATAAAAGGAGAGTGATAAGTCGTGGCAAATCGTGATACAATTTGTTGTAAAGCCATTCCTTGATGAGATATCTAAGATGAAATTTAGGAAAAAAGTCATGGGAGAATTAGTTGGGATTGTTCCTCGTAAGCTAGATGTTTCTACATTATTAAATATCGTTCGAAAATATGCAGATATTAAGGATGAAGAAGCTCTGAAAAGGGAATTCGCAGCAGCACTCAATCCAGAGACAGAAGAGGAAAAATCCGACAATGTAAGTACGAAGTTTCAGATTGGGCTGAAAGATGTTTTAGTAGAGGAAACGGTACAGGTATTAGATCATGTACTTCCTTGGGAAGATGCGATCCAAACGGTGGCCAAGCCGTTGTTGGATCGAGGGGATATTACAGAGAGGTATGTTAAATTTTCAATATTTTACACCGACCAAGGTTGTATTTGGCAAAGATGCGGAATTGAAAGTTGGTCCGTTGGTAAAGGAAGAAGGGTGTAAGAAAGTTCTGGTACATTATGGTGGACAAAGTGCTAAAAAGTCTGGACTGTTGGACAGAGTCTGCGAAGCATTAAAGGATTTTGACATTGATTATGTAACACTTGGAGGTGTAGTTCCAAATCCACATCTTTCAAAAGTATATGAAGGATCCTGAGAATTATGAAGCAAGAGCAGAGATCATGTGGTGTGGATCTCTGTCACATAATGGTTTGACAGGCTGCGGAATTTGCGGAGGTGACTGGGCAACGCATCTGATTGAACATGAGCTTGGTGGAATGTTTGATGTGGCTCATAGAGCAGGGCTTGCAGCTGTATGGGGAAGCTGGGCAAGATATGTTATGGACGAGAAACCAGAACGATTTGCACAGTTTGCAGTCGATGTTATGGGAGTAGAAGAAAGCGATGATGTAAAATAAACAGCATTAAAAGGTATTGAAGCAGTCGAAGAGTTTTATAGAATGATCGAGATGCCAACAAACATGAAAGAACTTGGAATCTAAATCCAATAAGAAGCCATGTATCTATAAAATAGAAAAAGGAATTCCTGAACACAAAATATTCGGGGATTCCTTTTCGTTTGTTTTAATAAGCAGCCATTTCTTCAACGGCCTGTTTTTCAATAATCGTCGTCAGATGTTCATTAAATAAAGCTTTCGTTGCATATGTGTTTGGCAGACGTTTGCAATATTCTGATAAAAGCTGATGAATCTCATCCATGACCGTGCTGTTCGGCGAATCGTCAAGATCCGTCAATGAAAGATAGTAGCACTGGTTTTCAGAATCTTTATATAAAGTACTGGACAGGCTGTACTTGTTCAGTAACTTTGAAGCAAATGCAACGTCATCGAGAGAAGTAAAAGCAAAGATGCCAACTCCGTCATCGGCGAGTACACGTTTCATATCATTTCCTGAATCTGCTGAAAATGTGGATTTTCCAAAGTCTGAAAGCAGATCTGGAAGATTAGATAAAATGTCTTCATCAGCTCCCGCGAGCTGTCCAGCCAATAGACTTTTCGGCAGTTTTTTATAATGTTCACGGAAATCCTCCGGGTTATCCACTCTTGTGATCACAAGGATCAGACATTCTTTGGATACAGGAATTGCCTCAACCATCAAAGGATTATCTTCACTTGTTTCAAATCCAAGCTCTGTGGCTGCCTTATTCATCAATTCCCGGAACAGACCCTTTGCCTTCTCAGAACCAAAAGCCAGTTCACTTAACAGAGTTTCCTTTCCTTCTAAGTCTTCTTTATTTAAAGTACATCGGATCTGATTATCACTGATACGTTCTATTTTCATAATCATCACTCCTTTACTACTTTGATGTTATTATAGTATTACTTTTGCGGTGTGTAAAGCTTTTTTAAGAAATTTACAATTTTATCCATAAATAGCTTGAAATAATTTCCAGTTATGTATATAATTACATTATGTCGCGACAAGACTTACATTTGGAAACAGTGCGGAATTTTTATATACCACAAGAAACACTGACGATGTAAGGAAGAAACTTTCATTGTATGAGATTAAGAAAGTAACAAGAAACATCTGCTTAATAAGATTGGAGGGTACGTATGACGAGTCATGATGAATTATCTTATTATCTGTCACAAGGACTGGCGATCCGTGTGGACGGCATTACAATAAGTGATGCGAATCTGGAACATCTAAATCTAATACTCAACGAAGATGATTCTTACATGAAAGAGTATGTCAACGATCAGGAAGGAGAGATCTACGCCATAGAATATCAGAAAATCAAAGAATAATATGCAAAGAGTATGGCAGAGCTGGGAGATTAATTTCCCAGCTCATTATTATTATATTCTGATAATAATATATAATACGTTTTACTGAATTAGGAGAAACAGTTTTTGAATAAATTATATGATTGTGAATTTTATGTTAGATTAAGTTAATATAATGTAAAAGTATAGTTAAATGGATGTAAAAAAGATTGAACTATTTGTTTAGGTATGATAACTTGAGCGTATGAAATATAAACTGTTGAAACAATAAGAGTAGGGAGATGATTTTTTGAAAAAAAGTATAAAAAAATTTTTTGTTATTGGAGTTATAAGTGCAATTATAATGAACCAATCAATTATGCCAGCAATGGCATCATGCAAAACGTCGGTAGTAAGTGATATTAAAGGATCATATACGTGGGCTGCAGCAGAAACGTGTGTTTTTGTATATTTTCAGAGCCCTACCATTTCTGGGGCTTGGAATTTAAAGGGACAATATTCTAAGGCATCAGTAGCAGTAGGGGTTAGTGTACCAACTTTAAAAGTAAAAGGTAAAAAAGCGATAGCTAAAGTACTTCAAAAAAGTTATAATAAAACAGTAACACCCCAAAATTATAATAGTACCCAAAAAGCATTTGAAGCATATAAAAATGGTGGTACATATAAAGCAATAGGAATATCAAAAGTTAATATTACAGGGGTTGAAGGAAAAAAAGTAGGGACAATTAAATTATCCAATCCACCTAGTCCATCTGGAATATGATATAATATTAATTCAAGTGATTTTGTAAAATATAAAATAAAGGAAAAATATTATGGATCATCGAAAAGTTAGAAAAATTTATTGGATTTGTTGGTTGTTAGCTTCTGTTATCGTAGTATTAGGTGCTTTGTTACCAGATGAGAAGATGCAAAAAATTGTAATCGCTATTGGAATAATAATTGTTATTTTTGGAAATATTATTGCAATTTGTTTTATGAGATGTCCTTACTGTAGAGGATTATTGAATTTAAGAGGATTCTCACCAGACTATTGTCCGTACTGCGGGAAAAAGATATAAAATTAATGAAAAGCCATTGTGGTTGATATAACCGCAATGGCTTTTCATAACTATATGATGTAAGTGTCAAAAGTATAAATTGCGTTTGTGCTTGCACAAATAAGCAATTTATACTTATTGACACTCTCATCACTATATATCTGCTAGATAGCTTTCAATGCCATCTAAGATACATTGAACAGCTTTTTTCTGATACCCATCATCCTGAAGAGCTTTCAATTCCTCAGGATTAGATAAAAAACCACACTCCACGATCACGATCGGATAAGGATTATCCCGAAACAGATAATACTCAGCATTTGCCTTTGCTTCCCTGTGATTGTTCGGATCAAGCCCCTTGATCAAAGCAGACTGGATATGATCCGCTAACTGCTTTGATTTCTCAGACCCTTGCGGATAGAAAACCTGAGCTCCATGGACATCACTGCTTGGATAACTATTCTGATGAATGCTGATCACTGCCATAGGATCATTCTCAAAAATGAGCTGCTTTCGATTGGATAGATCACTTCGTTTCTCATTTTCTTTCGAATCCGCAAGATTATAGTCCCCATTTCTTGTCATATATACTTTATAATTTTTCTTTTCCAGAAGTTTTTGAAGCTTTAATGCAAGAGAAAGATTGATATCCTTTTCTAAAATATTCGAATTTCCAACCTTCCCAGGATCAGAACCGCCATGTCCGGCATCGATACAGATCACATTTTGATTCTTGACAGTCTGTGCAACAAAGATAGGGAATGTAATAGAAGAAACAGATAATAAAACGACGATCAGAAGAACACCCCAGAAGATGAAACGATGTTGTTGATTCATAGGAAGAAAATCCTTTTTCTTTCTATTATATGATGTAAGTATCAAAAGTATAAATTGCGAAGTCTCAATGGTGCAATACTTTATTTTTTTCATATTTAATGTTATAATAAATCCAAATGACTACATTTAATCATTGAAGAAAGATTAAAAGTCAGGAGAGTTTAATATGGAAACAAGACTTGTAAAAATTAATAATATGGAAGATTGCAAAAAGGACATGGAAGAAGCAGGAGAGCTGATCAAAGCAGGCGAACTTGTTGCATTTCCAACAGAGACAGTCTATGGTCTTGGAGGGAATGGATTACTTCCTGATGCGGCAAAGAAGATCTATGCAGCGAAGGGAAGACCTTCTGATAATCCATTGATCCTTCACGTATGTGATATGCAGATGGTAGAATCTCTGGTCAAAGAGATTCCAGACAATGCAAGACGTGCGATGGAACATTTCTGGCCGGGACCTATGACGGTAATCTTGCAGAAAGCGGATCAGGTACCAGATTGTGTGACAGGCGGACTTGATACAGTAGCGATCCGTATGCCGGATCATCCAGTTGCATTAGAGCTGATCAGAAGATCAGGAGTGCCGATCGCAGCACCAAGTGCGAATACATCTGGGCGTCCAAGTCCGACAAAAGCAGAACATGTCATGGAAGATCTTCATGGAAAGATTCCGATGATCTTAGATGGGGGAGCTGTTATGGTAGGTGTAGAATCAACGATCATTGATTTTACAGAAACAGTTCCAGTGATCCTAAGACCAGGATGGATCACAAAGGAGTCCATGGAAGAATTTCTTGGGTGTGAAGTATTGATGAATACATCTTTAAAAGCAAGCGATCACGGAATTCCAAGAGCACCTGGAATGAAGTACAAACACTATGCACCAAAGGCGGAGATGGTGCTTGTATTAGGCGATGATCAGGAGAAAGTCGTTGATCATATCAATCAGCTTGCGAAAGAACAAAAGGAACAGGGTAAGAAGATAGGAATCATTGCATCGGATGAGACAAAAGACCTCTATCAGGCAGATGAAGTTGTTTCTGTAGGACAGAGAGCACATCTCGAGACAGTAACAGCACATTTATATGATGTATTAAGAGAATTTGACCATAAGGATGTTGATATGATCTATTCCGAAGGATTTGAAGGTGAACCCTTAAGTGAGGCGATCATGAACCGTATGGTAAAAGCAGCAGGACATGAAATCCTCCGTATTTAAAAAGGAGAATATTTTGAAGAAGATAATAATGGTGAGTACGAATAATACGTGCCGAAGCTTTATTGCAGAGTCGATCCTTCGCCAGTATCTTTTGGATGCAGATCAGAAGAATATTGAAGTGATCTCAAGAGGGCTGGTCGTATTATTTCCAGAACCTGTCCATGTCAAAGCAGCAGACATGGTAATAAAGACATGCGGGATTGAAAGTCTTGATTTTCGGTCGGCGCAGCTTACGCAGGAAGAAGTAGAAGAAAGCGATCTGATCTTAACCATGACAGAAGAGCAGAAAGATAAGATTTTAGAAGAATATCATGGATACAAAGAGATCGCGACATTGAACGAATATGCCAGAGTGGAAGGTGCGATCATTGACCCATACGGCATGGAAGATGACGACTACGAGCGCTGTTTTGAACAGATTGCCCGTTTAGTTAAGAAAATATGGCAAGAAAGACTAGGAGGAAACAAAATGATAGGTATTGGTAGTGATCACGGTGGATATGCATTAAAACAGGCAGTTATCAAACATCTGGAAGAAAAAGGATATGCAGTGAAAGATTATGGATGCTATTCAGAAGAATCCTGTGATTATCCAGTTTATGCAAAAGCAGTAGCGAATGCAGTCAAAGACGGAGAAGTAAAACAGGGAATCTTAATCTGTGGAACAGGAATCGGAATCTCTATTACAGCGAATAAGATTAAGGGAATCCGTGCAGCACTTTGCAGTGACACATTCAGCGCACACGCAACAAGAGAACATAATGATGCAAACATTCTTGCAATGGGAGCACGTGTTGTTGGAGAAGGTTTAGCACTTGATATCGTTGATACATTCCTTGAGACAGAATTCTCAAATGATGAGAGACACATTCGTCGTATCAATATGATCGAAGACTAGAAGAGAAAATCAAAGTTATATAAAAATAAGATATAAGCCATATGAATAAAGAAGATATGCAGACAGTTTTTTAGAAGTGATCAACAGTTTGCATGTCTTTTTTTGTATACAAAATCACTTTGAAGATGATAAAAACAGTTAAGATTCAGTTAAGAAGCAGAAAAAAATTATCAGATCTTAACACGAAAAAAACTGACCAATGTTCATTTGTATACACTGAAAACCCTTATGTTTTGGTGCTTTTTACTAAATTTAGAAGTGGTTCTTTGTAAGTATTAAACAAAAAACAAACACAATCTTAACGGAAAAAGAATTGACAAATAAAAATTTGAGGCATAAAATAGCTTTCAGAACAAGGGTGTTTACGATGTATTGTGTAAGCACTCTTTTACTTTTGCAGGAATTAAACCCTTGGATCTCTGCAAAAAATTAAAATTAAAGAAGGTGAGGAGAAAATGGGTTCATTGGGAGATTATCTGATGGAAGAGCTGTCACTTAAGACAAGCTTTACGATCCCCATCGGTGGAGGTATTCCAGTACCGCAGTCAGCCGTAACAACATGGGTGATCATGGCAATCGTAGTGTTGCTCTGCATCATATTCGTACGGAACCTGAAAGTCATACCAGAAGGACCGCAAGTTTATGTGGAAGCCTTAGTTGGTTTCATCTATAACTTCATCGGTGGTCTGGTCGGCGAAAAAGGGAAACGTTACATACCGTTTCTTGGAACAATTCTGATTTATCTTGGCTGTGCAAATATTTCGGGATTTTTCAGAGCAAAACCGCCAACGAAAGATCTGAATGTTACCGCAGGATTAGCGATCATCAGTTTGTTTTTGATCATATATTCCGGAATCCACGAGAAAGGATTGAAGGGATATATACACAGTTATGTGGAACCTATGCCAATGATGGCGGCCATTAACATCCTTGAATTATTTACAAGACCGTTATCACTGTGTATGCGACTTTTTGGAAATGTCTTAGGAGCATTCGTTTTGATGGAATTGATCACACATATCGCACCAGCAATCGTGCCATTACCATTTAGTTGTTACTTCGACTTTTTCGATGGGTTGTTGCAGGCATATGTATTTGTATTGTTAACATCACTGTTTATCAGTGAATCAATTGAGTAAGATGTATCATGGCAGATACACAAATTTAATTTTTATTTAAAAGGAGATTAGAATTATGGGATTAGCAGCTATTGGAGCAGGAATTGCAGTATTAACAGGTTTAGGAGCAGGTATTGGTATCGGTGTTGCAACAAATGGAGCACTTGGAGCGATCGCAAGACAGCCAGAAGAAGCTGGAAATATCAATAAAACATTATTACTTGGTTGTGCATTAGCCGAAGCTACATCAATTTATGGATTGGTTGTTGCGATTCTGTTAATCGTAATGAAATAGAAGTAGGAGGCGGAAGATATGTTTCTGAAATTAGACTGGGGCATTATCTGGCCGATCGTCAACATTGTCGTATTTTATCTGTTGCTTAGAAAATTCTTATTTGGTCCAGTCAGTGAGGTCATGGAGAAAAGAAAAAAAATGATCTCAAGTGACTTAGATGATGCAGCACAGACGAAAGCTGAAGCAGAAGAGATCAAGCAGGAATACGAGAAAAACCTTGCACAGGCAAAGGATGAGGCAGGACAGATCGTTTCCGACGCAAGAGCAAGAGCCAAGAATGAATACCAGAATAAGATGGATCAGACAAAAGAAGAGATTGCTCTTATGAGAGAAAATGCCCGTAAAGATATTGAAGCTGAGAAACAAAAGACGATCGCAGGTCTTCAGACAGAGATCGCAGGTATCGCACTTATGGCAGCTTCGAAAGTTGTGGAAAAAGAAGCAAACGACAAAGGCAACGAGAAGCTTTTGGATGATTTCCTGAAAGAGGCAGGTGTCTAGCATATGAAGAGAATTTCCATGACGTATGGACAGGTATTGTTTGAACTTGGAATCAAAAAAGAAAGTTTGCAAAAAGCACAGGACATGCTTCATGAAAATGAAGAACTTTTAAGTGCATTAGAGAATCCAACGATCACAAAGAAAGAAAAAGAAAATGTGGTGGAAAAGTTGTTTTCTGATGATATAAAAAGTTTCTTAAAAGTTGTATGTGATAATGATGATATCGCTTGTTTTGACGAGGCAGTTGAGTATTATGATGAACTAAAACGCAAGACAGATAAGATCATTAAGGCAGAGTTTGACTATGTGACAATGCCAAAAGACGAACAGCTTGAGCGAATCAAACAGTATCTTATGAAACAATATCAGGCGGACAAGGTAGAGCTTACTTTAAAAGAAGAGAAAGACTTGATCGGTGGTTTTGTACTGAAAGTTGGAGACCACGTTTATGATAACAGCCTGAGTGGAAAAATGAGAAAATTACAGCAGAAACTTACATGGAGGTGAGGATCAGGTGAGCAGTATCAATCCAGAAACAGTCGTTTCTGTATTAAAAGATCAAATTGAAAACTATGACCAGAAAACTGAGGTCAAAGAAGAAGGAAGAATCATTCAGATCGCAGACGGTATTGCAACAGTCTATGGAATGGACCAGGCAATGTATGGAGAACTTGTTATTTTTGAAACAGGTGTCCACGGACTTGTACTGAATGTTGAAAGAAACTGTATCGGTTGTGTTTTACTTGGTTCCGATCATGGATTAATGGAAGGATCTAAAGTAGCAAGAACCGGCGTACAGGCAGATATCCCGGTTGGAGATGCTATGATCGGACGTGTCGTTAATGCGATCGGAGAACCAATCGATGGAAAAGGTGAGATTAAAACTGACGAGAGAAGACCAATCGAACATGAGGCAGCAGGAGTTATCGACAGAAAATCTGTAGACCAGCCATTACAGACAGGTATCTTAGCGATCGACTCTATGTTCCCAATCGGACGTGGACAGCGAGAGCTGATCATCGGTGACCGTCAGACAGGTAAAACATCAATCGCAGTTGATACGATCTTAAATCAAAAAGGACAGGATGTTATCTGTATTTATGTAGCAATCGGACAGAAGGCATCAACAGTATCACAGATCGTAACAACATTAAGTAAACATGGTGCTATGGATTACTCTATCGTAGTATCCGCATCTGCAAGTGACCTTGCATCTTTACAGTACATTGCACCATATGCAGGAACAGCAATCGCAGAGCATTTTATGCATCAGGGAAAAGACGTTTTGATCGTATATGATGATCTGTCTAAGCACGCCGTTGCTTATCGTGCAATTTCCTTACTGCTGGATCGTCCACCTGGACGTGAAGCTTACCCTGGAGATGTATTCTACTTACATTCAAGATTACTAGAACGTTCTTGTCGATTAAGTGATGAACTTGGTGGTGGATCAATCACAGCATTACCGATCATCGAAACACAGGCAGGAGACGTATCCGCGTACATTCCTACAAACGTAATCTCTATCACAGACGGACAGATCTTCCTTGAAAGTGAGTTATTCTTCTCCGGTGTAAGACCAGCGGTCAATGTTGGACTTTCTGTATCCCGTGTAGGTGGAGCAGCACAGACAAAGATCATGAAGAAAGTAGCCGGAAACCTTCGTATTGACTTAGCTCAGTATCGAGAACTTGAGGTATTTACACAGTTTAGTTCAGACCTTGACGATGGAACAAAAGCAACATTGAATTATGGATCTCATCTGATCGAACTGTTAAAACAGCCATTGTACCATCCAATGGCATTACATAAACAGATTTTACTTCTGTTTGCAGCAGGTCATAAGATGTTAAATGATGTTCCAGTCAAAGAATTAAAGGCAGAGACAGAAGAAATGACAGCATTCTTTGAACAGAAATATCCAGAGACAGTGAAGAAGATCGACGAAGGCAAAGTCTTAACAGATGACATTGCAAAAGAGATCCAAGAGGCGATAGAAGCCTATTTAAAGTAGGTGATCACTATGGCAAATATCAGAGAAATTAAAACAAGGATGAACAGTATCGAAGATACATTAAAGATTACAAATGCGATGTATCTGATCTCATCTTCCAAATTAAAGAAAGCAAGAAAGCAGTTAGATGCCACAACTCCATACTTTGAAATGCTTCAGGCATCTCTGCTTGATATCATGGCACATACGCCAGATCTTCAGCACATTTTCTTAAACAAAAGAAAGAAAGAACATCCCAAAAAAGGATATCTTGTGATGACTGCAGACCGTGGACTTGCCGGGGCCTATAATCATAACATTACAAAAATGGCAGAAGAGAATATTAATGAAGATGACAAACTGTTCGTGATCGGATATATGGGACGTAATTATTTCGGACGAAGAAATGCAGCCCAGATGGACGAGGATTTCTTCTATACAACACAAGATCCTACGATCTACAGAGCAAGAAGAATTGCAGAAAAAATGATCGAGGAATATGTATCAGGAGAACTTGACGAAGTCTATATTATCTATACTAAGATGATCACATCCATTACCTCAGAACCAAAGATGATCCGTGTGTTACCATTAAACCCAGATCAGTATGAGTTTGCAGGAAAAGGAAAGAGATCACATATGACAGAATTTCAGCCATCCGTAAAGGCGGTGCTTGACCGCCTGGCACCAAACTATATCAAAGGACTTGTCTATGGTGCGATGGTAGAATCATTTTCCAGTGAATTAAACGCCAGAATGATGGCGATGGAAGGTGCAAGCAAGAGTGCGAGAGAAATGATAAGATCACTGGGACTTATGTATAACCGTGCTCGTCAGGCAGCGATCACTCAGGAGATCACTGAGGTGTGTGCCGGAGCTAAATCATTAAAGAAAGAGTAACAGTGAAGGAAGGGAAATAAAATGGAAAAAGGAAAAATCGTACAGATTCTTGGTCCAGTAATCGACGTAGAATTTGAAACTGAACAGCTCCCTTTGATTCATGACGCCTTGACCGTTGTTAATAAAGGAAAAGAAGTTGTTATGGAAGTGGAACAGCATATGGGAAATCGTACTGTGCGCTGTATCCTGTTAGCAGCCAGTGAAGGACTTCACAAAGGAATGGAAGTCACAGCAACTGGTGGACCAATCAAAGTTCCAGTTGGAAAACAGACATTAGGACGTATGTTTAACGTACTTGGAGAAGCAATTGATAAAGGAGAACCTGTAGAATCAGAAGAAAAATGGGCAATCCATCGTGAACCACCTAAATTTGAAGACCAGAGCCCTGTTGTAGAAATGTTTGAGACAGGTATCAAAGTCATCGACCTTTTAGCTCCATATGCAAAAGGTGGTAAGATCGGTCTGTTTGGTGGTGCTGGAGTTGGTAAGACAGTCTTAATTCAGGAACTGATTCATAATATCGCAACAGAACATGGTGGATATTCCATCTTCACAGGTGTAGGAGAACGTTCAAGAGAAGGAAATGACCTCTGGAATGAAATGACAGAATCCGGAGTTATCAAAAATACAGCCTTAGTCTTTGGACAGATGAATGAGCCACCTGGATCTCGTATGAGAGTTGCCCAGACAGGACTTACAATGGCAGAATATTTCCGTGATCAGGAAAAACAGAACGTGTTATTATTCATCGATAACATTTTCCGTTATGTACAGGCAGGATCAGAGGTATCAGCCCTGTTAGGACGTATGCCATCAGCCGTAGGTTATCAGCCAACACTGGCAAATGAAGTTGGTGCTCTACAGGAACGTATCACATCTACAAAGAACGGGTCTATCACATCTGTACAGGCAGTTTATGTGCCAGCCGATGACTTAACTGACCCAGCACCAGCAACAACATTTGCCCATCTGGATGCAACAACTGTATTATCAAGAGCGATTTCTGAACAGGGTATCTATCCAGCCGTAGACCCACTGGAATCAAGCTCTCGTATCTTAGAGCCAGACATCGTTGGAGAAGAACACTATGAAGTAGCAAGACGTGTAGAAGAAGCACTTCAGAGATACAAAGAATTACAGGATATCATTGCGATCCTTGGTATGGAAGAATTAGACGAAGAAGATAAGATCACAGTATACCGTGCAAGAAAGATTCAGAAATTCTTATCTCAGCCATTTAACGTAGCAGAAACATTTACAGGAATCCCTGGTAAATACGTTCCTGTCAAAGAAACGATCCGAGGATTCAAAGCGATCTTAGATGGAGAAATGGATGAATATCCAGAACAGGCCTTCTTGATGGTCGGAACAATTGATGATGTAAAGGAAAAGGCAAAAGAGGTGATGTAAATGGCAGAAACCTTTTATTTTGAGATCATTGCCAGTGACAAAAAGTTCTACAGCGGAGCTTGTGAACACGTCATTTTCCCAGCAGTGGACGGACTTTACGGTGTATTAGCAAACCATGAAGATACAGTAACAGCCGTTGTTGCAGGAGAGCTTCGTTTTAAAGTTGATGGGGAATGGAAAGTTTGTGTTGTTGGTGAAGGATTCGCAGATGTCACCAGAGATTTCGTAGTCATCGTGGTAGATACGGTGGAACGCCCAGAAGACATCGACATCATCCGTGCAAGAGAGGCCAAAACAAGAGCAGAAGAACGACTCAAACAGAAACAAAGCCGTTTGCAGTACTATCATACACAGGCAGCATTGTCACGTGCTATGGCACGACTGAAAGTTACATCAAAATATGTGAAAAAATAGAGTCTGAGAAGACAAATATAGCTAAATGAGAAAAAAGATTAACTATCCAGTAAGTGGAAAGTTGGTCTTTTTTTTGTACAATCTGCATAAAAAATATCAAGAATACTGCTTGACTCTGCACTGAAAGGATAGACTACACTACAAATATACGAGGTATAAAATAAAATGTGCAATATGCAGAAAGGATGAAACTATGAATTTTGAATTAACTCCACAGCAGAAGGCAGTTCAGCAGAGTGCAAGACAGTTTGCTCAGACTGTATTACAGGAAACAGTTCTTGAAGATGATGCAGCAGGACGTTTCCCAGAAGAAGCATATAAGAAAATGGGAGAAATGGGATTTGTCGGGCTTCCATTTCCAAAAGAATATGGTGGTCAGGGAGGAGATTATTTATCCTATGTATTAGCATTAGAAGAAATCTCTAAGATCAATTCATCTGTAGGAATTGCTTATTCTGTATGTACTTCATTATACTCTGGTGCTCTGATCAATGATGGAAATGAAGAACAGAAGAAAAAATATCTGCCAGAAGTTCTGTCTGGAAAGAAAATGGGATCATTTTGTTTAACAGAACCAGATGCAGGTTCTGATGCAGCAGGATGTAAAACAACAGCAATCTGGAATGGAAAAGAATATATCCTGAACGGATTAAAATGCTTCATTACAAATGGACCATTAGCAGATTACTATATGGTAGTTGCTCTTACGAATCCAGAATTAAAGACAAAAGGATTAACAGCATTCATCGTAGAACGTGAATGGGAGGGTGTATCCATTGGTAAGATCGAAGATAAGTGCGGAATCAGATGTGCACAGGTATCTGAAGTCATCTTTGATAATGTAAGAGTTCCAAAAGAGAACATGCTCGGAGAAGAAGGAAAAGGATTTGCTGTTGCAATGAAAGACCTGGATGGAGGACGTATTGGTGTTGCAGCCCAGGGACTTGGAATTGCCAAAGGAGCTTACGACATCGCATTTAATTATTTAAAAGAGAGAGAACAGTTCGGAAAACCATTATACAAGAATCAGTATTTAGCATTTAAGATGGCTGAGTTAGAGACAGAGATCGAGATGGCTCAGTATATGTTATACAAAGCAGCAACAGATAAGCAGGAAGGCAGAAGCTACAGTGTACCAGCGGCTAAAGCGAAGATGGTTTGTACAGATGCAGCAATGCATGTAGCCACAGAAGCTGTACAGATGCTGGGTGGAAATGGATATATGAAAGAATATCATGTAGAAAGAATGCTGCGTGATGCTAAGATCACACAGATCTACGAAGGAACAAATGAAATTCAGAAACTTGTCATCAGCGGAAATATGTTTCGTAAATAAGAACAAATAGGAGGTGTCGAAATGAAAAAAGCATTGGAAGGAATTAAGGTAGTTGATCTTACTTCAGCTTTAAGTGGACCGTTTTGCACGATGATGTTAGCTGATTATGGAGCGGACGTATTAAAAATCGAGCCTCTACACGGAGATCAGTGCAGAACATGGGGTCCAATTGATGAAAAGAGCGGAGAGAGCGGATTTTACTGTTATGTAAACAGAAATAAAAAGGGTGCAACATTAAACCTGAAATCTGAAAAAGGAAAGCAGATGTTTTATGATCTGGTAAAGGATGCAGATATTCTTGTTGAGAATTATCGTGGCGGGGTTACAAAGAAGCTGGGGATTGATTATGAGACGGTAAAGAAGATCAATCCATCCATTATCTATGCATCCTGTTCCGGATTTGGACAGTATGGACCATTAACACACAGAGCCTGCTATGATATCGTGGCGCAGGCAATGGGCGGAATGGTGAATCTGACTGGTTTTAAAGATACAGATCCAGTCAAAGTTGGTCCATCTGTCGCAGACCATGTATCAGGGATTTATTTAACAGTTGGTGTATTGGCAGCCCTTCATCATCGTGATATGACCGGAGAAGGGCAGCAGGTTGATGTATCTATGTTTGATACAATATTCAGTCTTCTTGAAAATGCTTTAGTGAATTATACAATGGCAGGGGAGATATCGCAGAGAAATGGAAACATAGACCCATCCATTGCTCCATTTGATATTTTCCCTTGTAAGGACGGATTTACAGCACTCGGGGTAGGAAATGACAGATTATTTGATACATTTTGTCATACGATCGGACATGAAGAGCTGCTTGGTGATCCAAGATACGAAACCAATGATCTAAGGTGTAAGAATTACCTGCCGGAACTGCAGGAACTGATCCGTGGATGGTGTATGGAACATACAAAGAAAGAGATTGAATATATCATGGATGAAGCAGGAATTCCATGTGGACCGGTATTAGATGTAAAAGAAGCGATCGAACATCCACATACACAGGCAAGAGAGATGATGGTTCACTGCGAACATCCTACGGCAGGAGATCTTTATTTCCAGGGATGTGTTACGAAGATGTCAGAAACCCCAGGAGTTGTAGAAACGCCTTCCCCACTTCTAGGAGAGCATAACAGAGAGATCTTTGGATTAACCGAAGAAGAAGAAGCACAGTTAAAAGAAGAAGGCGTAATTTAATTACTTTTATTTCATAAGGAGGAGCAACATGAGAAAAGTATCTTATTTAAGTTACAATATGACGACAGCGGATGCAAATAATCCAGATGGAATCGTACCAGTTGGACGTCAGTTTGACTTTATCGGAGATGTTGAAACAGAAGAAATGATCTTGGTAGATGGAGATGAATCTCTCTGTCTGGGATATGAAGATGTAAAGATCTATCAGGATGTGTATGTAGGAGATATGATGGAGTACAAAGCTACTTTAACACATATCGGAAATACATCAAGAGACTGCAGGATTGAAGTATTTAAGCTGGCTACACCAGCATACAGAGCTGGGAAAGAAGACTACAAACCAGGAGATATGGTATGGTTTGATGAGCCTGTATTATGTACAGAAGGTAATGTAAGACTGGTTGTTAAGAAACACTTACAACGTGGAGAACAACCAGATGGAGCAGTTATTGATCCATGGCGTCATCTGGATGATTTTCCAGAAGATGAATAAAGTACATAAGACAGATTGAAAGGAGAAAGAATGATGAAAGATACAATCACTTTTCGTTATAGAATGTCAGACCGTGACGTATTTTACGGTGGTGGAGTTGTAAATGGTGCCAGAAGTATCACACTGATGGAAGATGCAGCAAAACGTTTGATGGCAAAAACATTTGGAAATACAGGAAGATGTGTAGAAGTTAAAAAAGTTCGTCTTTACACACCATGTTTTGCCGGAGATTATATGGAATATATCGCTGGAATCAGAAAACAGGAAGGAAATAAAGTACTGATCGAAGTCCGTTCTTTTAAGATAATTGAAGTACCAGCAGATCCTCCATATCCAAGTTCTATTGATGTTCTGGAAGATCCACCATTATCAACAGTTGTACAGTTCTGGTATGAATATTAGATCTTATAAAGCTCATTCATAGTATTAATAAATAATAAACCTGGCAAAAAGGCTGTAAATTCTTTGGGGTAAGCAAAGAAATTTACAGCCTTTTTGGTGTGCATTCTTATTTTGTATAACAAATATTAATTTATTTACTCTCTTTCTCGACAGGGATAATGATCTTGGTCACCCTGCGAGTTTCATCGTTGACATCCAGAGGGGAAAGGATGAATTCTTCTGTTGCTGGTCCTGTAACAGTGTAGCCATTCTGGCGGATCCATTTCATCATTTGGATATAAGAAGTCGGGATATCCTCATAGTTACCGATATGGATCATGGTTACGGCATCAAAATCCCCGAAATCACGAATATCATCGGTAGAAGAAGTATCCTCGATATGGACTGCAAATTCGACCATGGAGTTTGCTGAGAGGAACTTGTTCATGATATTATCTTCATAAAATGTCACATAAACAGGTCCCATGATCTTATGTTTGGAATGCTCTGCTTTCCGAAGAATGGAGATCCATCGGTCTAAGGACATCTCAGAGTAATCATATCCTTCCATCTCAGAACGGTCATACATTAAACTGATCTTAGGAATATGTTCAATAGAGATTGCAAGGTCTTCGGAAGGAAGAGAAGAAGATGCTTCTAGAATATCAATTCCATTTTGAATCTTTTGGAGCAGATAGCTGCATTCGGTGTACTGATCGATCCGCTTCATGATATCATCTCGCATCGTCTCAAGATGTGAATTGATATTCGCCTCAAGGGACTGAGCATCGTTCTCAGATATGATCTGCCGGATATCTTTTAATGGAAAGCCCATTTGTTTTAAAGTTTTAATGATCATCAGATTGACGATCTGTGATTTTGAATAATAACGGTAGTGCGTACTGTCGTCTCGATAGTCTGGTGTGAATAATCCGATCTCATCGTAATAGCGTAAAGTCTTCTGGGGTATATTACAGAGGGTCGATAATTCGCCGATACAGTAGCGCGCTTTTTTAGCTGACATAAATTACCTCCGATTCATAAGCAATAAGAATGCGAATCATAAAATAAATATTACCTATCTGTTCATTATATCATAAAAGATGGATAAATCATAGATGATTTTATTCAAAATGCATAAAAACAAAAAGATAATTCTTATAGAAATTGTATAAAATACACAGAAGAATAAGAGATATATCCTAGAGGATATATCTCTTATTCTTGACTTATATGAGGAAGATATTATTAGCGAAATGTATTTATTTTGCGTCACATTTCAATACGGTATTTAATAATACGGAAGCACCCTGTGTGCACTGTTCTGGAGATGTATATTCAGGTTCACAGTGAGAATGTCCGTCTTTAGATGGAACGAATACCATTGTTGTAGGAAGCATATAAGCTGCGAACTGAGCATCATGTCCAGCACCGGAGTTGATCTTCTGGTTAGAATATCCAAGTTCATCAACAGATTCCTGAACGTAAGAAACAAGTTCTTTGTCATAGTAAACAGTATCACGTGTCCATGCAATTTCATAATCAGTCTTGCATTTTACGACTTCTTTAGGAATATTTTCAATTACTTTGACAACCTGTTCGATTACTTCTGGTTTTTCATGACGTGCATCTAATGAGAATTCTACATAATCAGGAATTACTGTATGTACGTTTGGATGACAGAAGATCTCACCTGTTGTGTAAACAAGTTCTGGATCTAATTTGTCTAATTCATCATGCAGGTACTGAAGAACTTTAGAAGCTCCATATAAAGCATCCTGACGATACTTCATAGGAGTTGTTCCTGCATGGTCAGACTGTCCATAAACTTTGATCGTGTAGTTAACCATTCCAAGAACGCAAGTAACAACACCAATGTCATTTCCAGCGGCTTCAAGGATAGGTCCCTGTTCGATATGTAATTCGAACATTGCTTTGTAATCTTTGTTATTTAAACGGTTTGCTTTGTCACCTTTGTATCCAGATGCATCAAGGGCAGCACCGAATGTCTTTGTAGCATCAAGAACAGAAGTAGATTTTAACATATCTTCATGTTTGAAGTTTACACGGATATCTTCTGGAAGATAGTCATAGCAGATAACACCGGAAGACATCATTGCTGGTGGATATAAGGATCCTTCTTCATTTGTCCAGATCATAGCTGTTAAATTATGTTTATGAGGGATGTTCTGGTCAGCAACTGTTTCAAGAACTTCCATAGCTCCCATAACACCTAAGATTCCGTCATAATTTCCACCGTTCTTTACGGAATCACAGTGAGAAGCCATTACGATTCCAGGAAGATCTGGTTCACTTCCAGGAAGTGTTGCATATAAGTTCGCCATATCATCAAATTTAATTGTAGCTCCGATCGCTTCCATGCGGCGTACAAACTCACCTCTTGCCTGCAGTGCTTCTGGAGAAAGGGAATAACGAGTGATTCCGCCGTGTCCGGCATCTCCGAACTGACTCATTGTTTTGATCTTGTCTGTCATTCGTTCTAAACTGCATTCGTACATAATAGTTACCTCCTAAAGATTGATTTACTTTTTTAATAAATTTAATTTGATCACGTTCCAACATACCATGGCGGTAATGATACCAGATGCGATCGCTCCACCTGTAATAACTGCTTCTAAGCCACGTTCGGCAAACATTTTAAAATTCGTCTGAATGGCATTTCGCATCATATAATAAAGTGCGGCTCCTGGAATCAATGGGATCATGCCTACTACCAGATAAAGAGTGGAAGGTGATTTCGTTTTACGTGCCATAAGTTCGGAATAGATTCCGAGAAAAAAAGCTGCTGCAAAATATTGCCGTTCATAGTGAGATATAAAGGATCCGCTGATCAGATATACACACCAGGAGAGGCCTCCGCCTAAGGCTGTGAAGAACAGCCATTGTCCGCGCAGATTAAACAAAAGCGCAAACCCAAGAGATCCAAAAAATGCAGCAATGATCTGTATATATGGATTCATGGTACAAGCCTCCTTTTACAGCAGATAGTAAGCAATGGCAAAACCAATGGCGATGGAAGAAGAAATAAATAATGCTTCCAAAAGCCTTGTTAAGCCGGATAACATGTTTTCTGAGATCATTTCCCTGATACAATTGGTAAACATCAGTCCAGGGATCAAGATCATGATATTTCCTATGCTTATCTTATCCAGAGAAAACATAGCGTTTGTATAAACACAGGATGCGGCCATACAGCCCGATACTGTTGACAATAATACAACCAGAAGAAAACGGTTTAGAGGCAGCGGTTGAAGGAGAAGTTCGACACACCGTATACCGATTCCGATCATACCGGAAACGGCGGCATCAGGAAGGCTGCCTCCAAAAAATATTGTGAAAGAAGAGGAGATCAAAGCATATATGAGCATGGAGGGTATTGGACCATACTTTGGCAGCGCTTTGATCTGCCTGATTTTTTGATCGACCGTTTTCATATCCGGAAGAGTGGAACACATCCTTCTGGATAAAGCATTTAAATAGAGTAATTCATATAGATTCAGGGAAAGGTTATGAATCCGTCTCGACAAGGTGATCGTGCCAAATTGCTTGGAGGAAATTGTAACAACGATCATGTAGGTCATGCAGAAGACTTCGGTCGTTTCCGATCCATATGCAGTACACATACGATAGATCGAATTTTCGACGCGTTGGACCTCAGCTCCGGAGACGAGCATTCGGCTGCCAATCTCCAGAACATTAAAGAGCATGTGTTCAGCTTGTTTCGGCGTAAGTCGTAATTTCTTTCTCTTCATAAGAATCCTCTGATTTTATAAAATTATGTTAAGTGTTTGTATTATAGGGTTTAGTGTTTTCTTGGGCTTCGTTTTACATATTCACCGAGTCCAGGTGTTCCGACAAAGTCTCCATTGTCATATACAACATTTCCACGAAGGTAAGTACGGATTGGATAACCGTGTAACTGTTTTCCTTCCCAGATCGTATGATCCAGATCAGAGTGCATATTATCAACGCTGATCGTGAAGTCTTTGTCTTTGTCGTAGATAACGATGTCAGCATCTTTACCTACACTGATAGATCCTTTGTTGTCGCATCCAAAGATCTTGGCTACGTTTGTAGAGCATAATTCAACAGCTCTCTCAAAAGTGATCTTTCCGCTATTTGCGGCATCCAGCATATATGGATATAAGTTTTCTACACCAGGGCACCCGTTAGGGATCTTTGTAAAGTCATCTTTACCCCAGTCTTTTTCATAACTCTGGAATGGGCAGTGGTCAGTAGCAACTGTATCGATCATTCCATTCTTAATTGCTTTCCATAAAGCATCCTGACTTTCCTGTCCTTTCATAGGAGGAGAGCAGACGAAGTTTCTTCCATCTTCGCGTTTGTATACGTCGCATGTAAATTCCAGATACTGTGGACATGTTTCAACGAATACGTCAGCACCTTCTTCTTTGGCTTCGATACAAGCTTCCAGACCTTCTTTATCTGCCATATGAACCAGATATAAAGGAGCATCTAAATGCTTAGCCCAGTGAACAGCACGTTTGTCGGCCTCAGCTTCTACGAATTCAGGACGGCTCATGTAATGATACCAAGCGCTTGTTTTACCTTCACTTAAGAATTTCTCTGTATAATAATCGATCAGATCAGGGTTTTCAGCGTGGATATTGATCATCGCTCCAAGTTCTTTTGCACGAAGCATCAGTCTTGCAAGCATTCCGTCATCTACCATCATTCCTTCTTTTTTGTAAACAAGGAAGCATTTGAAACTTGTGATACCTTCAGCAACTGCCTTTTCCATTTCTTCAAGGATCTCACCTTCATTTAAATCAGTGATGCAGCAGTGCATTGCATAGTCTACGCAGGCTTCTTTCTCTAAAACTTCTTTCTTGGAGTTAACTAATCCGCGGATCGTTTCTCCTTTGTGCTGTACAGGATAGTCAAAAATCGTTGTGACACCACCACAGGCAGCAGCACGAGTACCTGCCATGTAACTGTCAGCGGAAACAGTTCCACCAAATGGCATAGCCATATGTGTATGTGCATCTAAAGCACCAGGAAGAACTAATTTACCAGCGGCATCATAAATTTCTTTCGCATCTGCTTCAATATTTTGTGCCATGGCAGCGATCTTTCCGTCTTTCACTGCAACATCGCATAAAAAACTTTCGGTAGAGGTTACGACGGTTCCATTTTTAATGATCAAATCGAATTCTTTCATATTACTAAGACCTCCTTATCAATGTGATATTTCTTATTCGTACTTAGTTTTGATTTTGATTTCGTGTTCTTCACGTCCAGGTTTAATAACGATCTCACCAGGAGTGATACAATCCATAACAGGACAGACATTCAGGCATAGATGACATCCAACACATTTATCTGTATTTAATCTTGGACGACGAGCTTCCTCATCCCAGTCAATTGCCTGATGTCCACCATCAAAGCATGATACATAGCATCTACCACATCCAGCACAAGCATCTTCATCAAATTTAGGAAGCAGTTTGAAACTTCGATCAAGATCTTCGGCAGGAACAATATTAGGAAGGGCAAGACCTACCAGATCAGAAAGTTTTTCAATACCATTATCTTCCATGTAATGAGATAATCCGCTGATCATGTCTTCAACGATGCGGTATCCATACTGCATAACTGCCGTAGTTACCTGAAGGTTAGAAGCACCAACAAGGATAAACTCTAAGGCATCTCTCCAAGTTTCGATTCCACCAACACCAGTGATAGGCACATTAACCAGATCTGGATGCTGTTTCATCTGTGTAATGAAACGAAGAGCAATAGGTTTAACTGCAGCTCCTGAGTATCCGGAAATAGAAGATTTACCGTTTACAACAGGCATAGCAGTGATGTTTTCGATATCAATATTTGTGATCGCTTTCACTGTATTGATGGCAGCGATACCAGCAGCACCACCTTCCATAGAAGCAATCGCAGGAATTTCCATATTTCCAATGTTTGGAGTCATTTTAGCGATGACAGGAAGATGTGTAGCAGCTGTAACAACTTCACAATAATGTTTTACTAACTCTGGATTCTGTCCAACGTCAGATCCCATGGCATGAGATGTCATCTGAGGACAAGAGAAGTTACACTCGATCATGTCAACACCAGCTTCTGTAACAGCTTTTGCAAGTGTTGTCCATTCTTCATCATTACTTCCCATGATACTTGCAACGATGACTTTGTTTGGATAATCCTGTTTTAAGCGGCGCATATATTCTAAGTTCACTTCTAATGGCTTGTCAGAAATCTGCTCCATATTCTTGAAACCAACCCAAGGAGTTCCTTCTTTTGTAGTGATATCAAAACGAGGAGAACACTCGTCTGGGATAAAGATACCAATTGTTTTATAATAAATTCCACCCCATCCAGCTTCAAGGGCTTTTGCACACATTTCATAGTTACTTCCTACTGGAGAAGAAGACAGGAAGAATGGGTTTTCACATTTAACTCCTAAAAAATCAATAGATAAATCTTTCTTTAATGACATAATCAATGCCTCCTTTCTATTTGTTCAGATATGCAGCGATCATAGCAGCAGCATCTTTACCTTCAGCAACAGCCTGTACAACAGTCTTTCCACCATTTACCATATCTCCACCAGTAAATACTTTTCCGCCAGCTTTGATATCTTTTGTAGTGTCACAAGCAGCCTGTCCAATAGCAAATACAACCTGATCAGCTTTCATGGTAAGTTCGGATTCATTGTCACGTCCATTAAATTTCATTGCAGTTACATGACCTTTACTACCGATGATCTCACCTGGTGCAAATTCCTGAATGATAGGAATTCCCATGCTCTGTACAGCCATAACTTCATCAATATCAGCAGGTGCTTCTTCAATTGTTCTTCTATATACGATTGTAGCTTTTGCACCCAGCTGTTTTGCTGTTGTTACACAGTCCATGGCAACGTCACCACCACCGATCACTAAAACAGTATCTCCAAGAGTCATGTTTTCTTTATTTAAGCGGGCATCTTTTAAGAAATCGATCGCACTTACAACACCATCAAGATCTTTTCCTGGGATATCAATGACTTTAGATTTCCATAATCCTGTTCCAACGAAGACTGCATCATACTCAGCTTTTAATTCTTCTAAGCGTGCAGCATCGATCGTTTCATTAAACTTAAATGTTACACCAAGTTTTTCGATTGTTGCAATATCGAAATCAACAACTTCCTGAGGTAATCTGGAAGGAACGATTCCGTATGTTAAAACACCACCAGCTTTTTCATTTGCTTCATAGATTGTTACATCATATCCAAATAATGCTAACTCTCTTGCGCAAGCTAAAGAAGCAGGACCAGCTCCAACACAGGCGATCTTTCCATCACGTTTTTCTTCTACATGAAGGAATTCCATACCCTCGCGTTTTTCCATTTCAACTAAGAATTTCTGAAGCTTTCCGATTTCGATCGGTTTATCAATTCCAGTACGGCTGCAAGCCTGTTCACACAGCTGACCATAAGGACAGACTTCTGCGCAACAACCAGCTAATGGATTGTTTTCACGGATTGTTTCAGCAGCACCTTTAATATTTCTAAAACGCAGGGAACGGATGAATTTTGCTGGATCCGTTTTTGCTGGGCAGCTTTTGCTGCAAGGGGCATCATGGCAGAGAAGACATCTGGATGCTTCTTCCATGGCTGTTCTTAAATTGTAGCCCTGTTTCATTTCTTCTGCGTAAGCTTTTTTAATTACTTTACTCATCTTTATTTCACGCTCCTTTGAAAATTTGTTTCACTCTTATTTCTTAATTAATTATCTTTACCAAATTTTGCTGCCAGAAATCTTCCAGAATAATCGCAGCATACACCGAGAATATTTCCTAAGACAAGGCAGATGCAAAGCATTTTCCAATCTCCGCCACTGGCAAAAGCAGAAAAACCGCCCATGAAAGTGTTAGGAACCAAGGATAATAGATCGATCTTTGATTGATAGCAGATCAGCCAGGAGAAAGCTCCAGTTACGATCGCACCAAACAAAATGCCACTGTTGATATTTCCTGACATGATAATACACATACCCCAGAGAAGACCAACATAGTTACTGCACATGGATTTAATAAAACCGGTTTTTCCACATCCGGCTGAGAAATAAGAAGTACAGCCGACGAAGCCCATCCAGGTAGCAAGTCCAAGAACTGAACCGATACCTTGCCAGAGTCCGCAGAAAATTCCAGTGCCAAGTGCATTTGCCATAACTACACTCATATGAAACTCCTTTCTTTATTTTTCTCCACGAATGACTATGATTGTATTTTAAGGGATACATGAGATGGAATGTAAAGAGCTTATTTTCTGAAAATGAGAAAAAATATCAAGAAAAAGAAAAAAGTTTACACGTAACAGATTGTTTATAAATACAATAATTGGAAAAAGATTGACAAAAAAACGACGATATTTAGACAATATGTTTAATAACTTGCAGAAAAATTGTGCATTACTTATAAAAAATAGACAGAAACAACTCTCCAGTTAGGGGAAAGTATTTCTTGCTTCATTAGAAAAATAACAATTAAATTTTCTATATAATAGAAAGAAAATATAAATAACAGAAAAATTACAAAAATGTATTGACAAAAATACAATCCAATGTTACCATCACAGTACAAAGTAATATTTAGAAAATGATTCTAAATAATAGAACTCGAAAAACGGAGGTAAGAGCTATGATCGGAAAGAAAGTTGTACATCACATGATGATGAGTGAGAAAGATGCTCACTATGTAGGTGGACTCGTTAATGGAGCAAGAATCGTTGTTCAGTGGGGCGATGTAGGAACAGAACTGATGGTATATGCGGACGGAGATATTAGTTTGTTCTTAGGATATGAGAAAATCGAATTTACAGCACCAGTCTATGTAGGCGACTTTATGGAATATGTAGGATGGATCGAAGAAGTAGGAAACCAGTCTTACAAATGCAAGTTCGAAGCATGGAAGGTAGCAACAATGCTTGATCGTACAGATGCGGATATGGAAGGAATCGAGCATACAGCGGCAACAGCATGTGAACCACCAATTCTTTGCGCAACAGGAACAGGAAGTTTATATATTGCGAAGAAAGACCAGAGAGGACCACAGGAAGAATCATTCAAAGACTTGAAACATCGTGCATAAGATTTTAGATCGAGAGTTATATATAGAAGAAAGAGAAAAGATCAAGAGACGGATTTAGTCAAAATACCGTCTCTTTTTTCGATTATATATGAAGTGTTTCAAAGTTTAGAAAAAAGTTTGAGATAGAAGAAAAATATTTTGCATAGTGAAGACGGGGTTTGATATAATGATAGTGATCAAAAGAGGATATAAAAACGGATAAACGGGAGGAAAGTCATGGCACAGGAACCAAAATATCCAGTGCAGACGGTAATGAAAGCACTGGAATTGTTAAATCATCTTGCAAAGAATACAGGGAATCTTGGAGCAGGAGTCAGCGAATTAAGCGATGCATTAGGAATCGGAAAGAGTACAGTCCATCGTTTATTAGATACACTGCAGTATTATGGTTATATTGAAAAGAGTGAAGAAACAAACAGATATCGTCTTGGCTGGGAATTATATAAAGTAGGACTGTCAGTTCCAGCACAGAACCAACTATTTAATATTGACCGTACACATTTATTAGAACTTGGAAAGAAATTAAACGAAACGATCGATTATGGAACGATCAAAGGAAAAGAAACGATCATTATTTCCAAGATGGAATATACGAGCAATGGCATGAACAACAGTGTAAGCCCGGGCGAGTATGAATCCATTCATGCAACAGCACTTGGAAAAGTGATGATCAGTGAGATGAGCGAGGAAGAGATTTATAAGTTATTCGAAGATAAAGAAGAACTTCCAGCATATACACCACATACGATCTTAACTGTCAGTGAGCTGATCCATGAGGCAGAGAAAGTGAAGAAACAGGGATATGGGGTCAATGACGAAGAATACTGGATCGGGATGTATTGTATGGCAGTGCCTGTAAGAAACTACACAGGAAAGATCGTGGCAGCAGTCAGTGCAAGTATTCCGGTATTTCGTGTGGATGATAAGAAGAAGGAATTTGTGCTGGATGAACTTAATAGGACTGCTGGGCAGATATCTAAGGAGCTTGGGTATTTGGGGTAGATGTGATCTTAGAAGATCTTTCTGAGATCACCAAAATGTTATAACGCAAAAAGGACACGGAATGATCACTACTAGTTCCGTGTCCAATTTTATATTAAAAAACATTATTAAAATTTTAATAGCGAAAGTTATAAATTGATATTTTTTCGTGTACGAGCAACATTCGTAGAATCACGAGAAATAAGTTTTGATTTGTATTCAATACGGATCACACATTTATCATCTTGAACGAAGAAGTCATCCTTTTCCTGAATCTTCTCATAGATCATATCAAATGCTTTCTTTCCTTTGTCTTCCATGTAATGCTCCACAGTCGTCAATGAGATTGGAAGCAGACTGGAAGCAAAGTCATTGTCAAACCCACATACACTGAAATCGTCTGGAATCTGATAGCCTTTTTTAAGGATCGCATCCATGATCCCATAAGAAACCATATCGTTGTTACCGATGAATGCAGTAAGATTTGCGAGATTTCTGTCATCAAGACATTCATTGCATAATTGATAACCAACGCCGTGTTCTAAGAAAATATTTTTACGTTCAAGTTCTGGATCGATTTTGGCTTCTTTTACAATGATATTATAAGGTTCATTCATACAAAGTTTCTTATAGGTGTTTTGAATTGCTTTTAAACGTTGATAACGCATGGCAAGAGACAGGCTTTTACCAATCGTGGTTGTTAAAAATGCGATATTACGGTGTCCAAGTTCATATAAATGTTCAGCCATCAAAACTCCGGCAGTATAGTTACTTGTCTCGATGACATTCAGATCAATATCCGTTGTTTTATCTCCGATAACGATCACGGGATATTTCTTAGCAACCTTTTCTAAAAACTGTGGGCATTGGGGCATCATAGTAAAAACAATACCACTGACATGCAGTTTGATCATATCCTGAAGGAACTCTTTTTCCAAGGCTTCATCACGGAAAGTCGTGATGATCAAAGTTTTAAATCCTTTTTGATAAGCAGCCTGTTCAATGGATTGTGCGATCGTAGAGTAATAAGAGTTTGATATGTTAGGGCAAAAAATAGCAATATATTTTGCGGATCTTTGAGTATTGTAAGCGGGTGTACCATTCTTTTTTGGGGAAGAAGAAATCTCATATCCTAATTTTTTCGCAGAGGACAGAACCTTTTCAACCGTTTTATCGGAAAAAGAAACTCCTTCGCGTTTATTTAAGATCATGGAAACAGAACTTACGGAAACACCTGAATCATTTGCAATGTCTTTTAATGTAACTTTTTTATAATATGACATAAATCCCTCCTGAATAACATTAAAAGTTTAATAAAAAACAGAAAGAAACTATTCAAAATAGACAAAAATTGATGAGAATTATTAGTCAATAATCTGTATTTTTATTAAAACAATTAAAAATAATTGAATAAAACAATTGAAAAAGTTAAAATTCAATTAAAGAAACAGAGATACAAAAATTAAAAGTTTAATTAATTTTAACACATTTATTATTCCGGAACAATAAAAATGTATTCTCGAGAGCGTGATATGAAAAAGGAGGTTGCATTTATGAAAGTTATTCAGATTTCAGATTTCCATTTAAGAGGTGATGGGAAATTATCTTTCCAGAAAGCAGATACAATGAAAGCCTTGCATCAGACGATTGATTATTTTTGTTCAATGAAGGATTATGAATTACCAGAATTTTTTGTAGTGACTGGGGATTTGTCTGAGGGTGGAACAAGGGAAGGATATGAGTTTATGAGAGAGGGACTTAGAAAACTTCCAAGACCAGTCTACATTGTTCCTGGGAATCATGATAAAAGAGACTTCTTTTTAGAAATGTTTACAGAGGAAACTTCGGTAAAAGAGGATATCAAACCTTATATCTGCTATACAATCGATGAATATCCAGTTCGAGTGATCGTAATTGATACAAGCAAACCATCTTGTCATTCGGGTGGATTAAGCGATCGGGTAGCAGAGTGGCTGGAAGAAAGAATTACAGAATATCCTGAGAAACCAACATTAGTATTTACACATCATCCACCATTTGTAACAGGATTGCCAGCAATGGATGAAGGATTTGATCAGGCAGACAGACTTGCACAGATCTTAAATAAACATGAAAATGTTACGTTATGTTGTGGTCATATGCATACTGCTATTTTTACATCATGGCATAAAATTCCATGTGTGACATGTCCACCGATCGCAATGCAGATGGAAGTTGATTTTAGGGGGAAAAATGATATAAATCTTACAGAGGAAGAGAAAAAAGAGGAATTTAAAGGTGGAGGAGATCGCTTCTTCCTTGGAAATCCAGGATATTTGATTCATGATCTTCAAGGAGATCGCATTAATACACATTATCAGACAATTCCAACGGGTGCTGATTATTCAGGACCATGGCCATTTAAATACTATGAAGGGGAAGAAGATTAACAAGAAGGAGGATAAAATATATGGAAAAAAATAATTTTCGAAAAATTGCAACGATCACATTGTTTGAAAGTGCGGTGCAATGGTATTGTTTCTTATTATATGGAACAGCGGCAGGAACTGTGTTTCATAAAGTGTTTTTCTCACAGACAGGAAATGGAACAACAGCGCTGATTCTTTCTTATATGTCATTTGCGATTGGATATATTGCAGGTCCATTTGGTGCGGTTTTCTTTGGACATATTGGCGATAGAAAAGGTCGAAAAGTTACGATGTATGCCTCTTTATTGATGATGGGAATTTCGACATCGATCATCGGAATCCTGCCGCCAGCAGCAAGCGCAGGAGTCGGAGTAGTTATCGTTCTTCAGTTAATGCGTCTGGCACAATGCTTTGGACGTGGTGGAACATGGGGTGGAGGAATCTTAATGGCATACGAAAATGTGCCAGAGAATAAGAGATCTTTCTATGCAGCGATTCCACAAATCGGTCTTCCGATAGGATTCGGATTATCTTCTATTTTGATCGCAGTACCAACATTGTTATTACCAGAAGATATTTTCTTTACATGGGGATGGAGAATTCCTTTCTTGGCAGCAATTATCTTGACAGTGATCGTTATCCGTCAAAAAGGTGAAATGATGGAAACAGAAGATTATAAGAAGGCACAGGCAAAATTAGAGGCAGAAGAAGCAGAAGGAAAGAAACATAAAGTTGGATTTATTCCAATGGTAAAAGGATACTGGAAAACATTACTTCTTGGATGTGGTACAAGATGGGTGGATGGAACATTTTATAATATTTTTATCGTATGGATCTTGTCCTATTGCAGTAACTGGCTTGGAATGCCACTGATCCAGACTTATATTATTACGATCATAGCATGTATTTTTAAGATTCCATTTACACTGTTTGGTGGATGGTGTGCACAAAAACTGGGAAATACAAGAACATTTGTAATTGGAGCTTTAGCATCAGCTGTTTTGAGTATTCCTACACTGAAAGTTATTGAATTAAGCAAAGGAAATCTAGCGATCACAATTATTGGAATCGTTCTTGGCTGGAGTATTGCATATAACCTGATCTGGGCTGTTATCAGTTCTTTATGGTCTTCTTACTTTGAAACAGAAGTACGTTATTCAGGAATTTCTTTTGTATATCATGTGCCAAGTTTCTTAGTAGCTGGGATGGTACCAACAATCTGTACATTGCTGATTAACTATGGAAAAGGTGATACGATTTATGTAGGTATCTATTCTACAGTTGTAGCGCTGATCAGTGCTGCATGTGCATTGGCTCTAAAAGCTCGACATGATCGAGGAGAGAAATAAAGAATGAAGGGATTTGCAGGGGAATCATATGTTTGAAAAAATCAAATGTTTTATTCTTGATATGGATGGAACGATCTATCTTGGAAATGAACTATTTTCATTTACGAAAGACTTTTTAAAGAAAGTTGAGGAGACCGGAAGGGAATATTACTTCTTTACCAATAATTCATCAAAAAGCCAGCGGGCTTATATTGAGAAACTTGGGAAGCTTGGGATACCAATCAAGAAAGATCAGATGATGATCTCAAGTCATGTGATCATCAAATATCTTAAAGAACATTATGATGGAAAGAGCATTTATGTAGTAGGGACAACATCTCTGATCCAGGAATTTCAATATTTTGATATGAACCTGACAGAAGAAGATCCAGATATCGTGGTCTTGGGATTTGATACAACCTTAACTTATGAAAAGCTTTCCAAAGCATGCCATTATATTCGGAATGGCTGTATATATTTTGGAATCAATCCAGACTGGAACTGCCCAATGGAAGGCGGAGCATTTATTCCAGACTGTGGATCAATAGCAAAACTTATAGAGGCTTCAACGGGAAGATTTCCAGAATTCTTTGGAAAACCGTCGAAACATACACTGGACTATATCATCCAGGAAACGGGATACGAACCGGATGAGATCGCTATTGTAGGGGACCGGCTGTATACCGACATCGCAGTTGCAGATCAAAGTGATGTAATGTCAATTCTTGTACTGAGTGGAGAGAGCACAAGAGAAGATGTAAAAACAAGCGATGTAAAACCGAATGTGATCTTAGAAGATCTCTCTGAGATCACCAAAATGTTATAACGCGAAAAAAGATACCAAATGATTCACTACTAGTTTGGTATCTTTTTTCATTGATCAACGTTTATCCAATTAAAACATGTTTCCCTTCAAATGCAAATCCAAAATGACAAATCTGTTCTTCCCTAAATCCATCAGCAATCAATTCAGCATCATAATTTTTTTCATCAATTTGCAATAAAGCCTTAGATACAGTATCCTTCAAAGAATCTTCAGTCCGTGGATTATGAACCTTAAATTCCAGAATATAAGCATTTTTAGATTTATCAAAAGGTTTTAACATTACATCATATCGTCCAAATCCGCTTTCACGATTGGAAGTTATCTTATAAGTATCAGAAAGTTCAACGATCAATCCAAGAACAAATCCATGATAAAATCGTTCTGGATGAGAAGAATCAGAAGGCTGTTTGCCTGTATCAAAAGAGCTAAATGTGGAAGCAGCAACTTGGTTCATGTAATCGTTCATATAATCGACATCTTGGCATAAAAAAGCTTTTAAGAAATCATTATAAGGAGTAGAATCTTCAGAAAACCAGTCTCGGATCATATCTTCAAACATTAATCTTACTTCTTTATTTGTAAGTTCCAGTGAATAGACAAAACGACCTCTTTTTTCATTAAAGGAACGATCAGACACTTTTAAATAACCGCTGGCAAGCAGCAGGCTCCAGATTGCACCTCGTTTTTTTTCTAACTGATCGAAGATAATTTCCTCATCAATTTCAGTTTTTAAGCATCCACCATTTAAAATATCTTCCAGGATCATTTTGGTTTCAGGATTGCTTATCTGCAGCAATTTACTGATCAGAGCATTAGAACTTGAATGAACCCAATAAGGTTTCAACAGTTTCTCTTTCAAGAAACAAGTAATAGACCATGGATTATAAATATCCTTCTGTGAACCGAAAGTAAACCCATCATACCATGACTTTACAAGAGATTCTTTGTCAGACAAATGATAGCTTTTTAAAGCTTTAAATACTTCATTTTCAGTGAATCCAAATTGCTGGCTGTATTTTTCGGAGGTGGTTGTAATGATGGAGAGATTATTAAGATCAGAAAAGATAGATTCCTTGCTGATCCTCGTAATTCCAGTCATTAATCCACGTTCAAGGTATGGATTTGTTTTAAATGAAGCATTTAATAAACTGCGTAAGAACCCTGTCAGCTCATCCCAATAACCATGAATATAAGCTTCTTGTAAAGGAGTGTCGTATTCATCTAAAAAGATTAGAACTTTCTTTTGATAAAAACGGCTGAGGTAATCAGACAGGTACATCAAAGTCAGACTCGCAACATCATCAGGCATATCCATATTTACAGAATTTATAAATTCCCAATCTTCAGAATTCAGGATTTTATCATCTTTGATATAAGAATGAATGCTGAATAATTTTACAAGAATCTGTAAGATTCCACGTTTCGTTTCTTCAAAAGTACGGCCTTTGATATTTGCAAAACTAAGTGAAATCACAGGATAAGTTCCTTGCAATTTCTGATATTTCTGATTATTCCAGATAGAAAGGCTATCAAATAGATCCGAGCGGTCTTTGTATTGAGTAGAAAAGAAGCATTCCATCATATTTAAATTTAATGTTTTTCCAAAACGGCGAGGACGAGTGATCAAGGTTACAACATCCTGTTCTTCCCACCACTCTCTGATAAAATCAGTTTTGTCAATATAAAAACAATGGTTTTCACGAAGAGAAGCAAAACCTTGATTGCCGAGCGAAATTGGTAATTGCATGATTGAAGTCTCCTTTCCTGTTGTGTTTTACGCCACTTACATTATAATTATAACTGAAGAAAGAATTGATTTCCAGAAATAAAATTACACATCACGAGAGGAAAATGATATGAATTTTGGAATTATAGGATTTGGCAAAATTGCCAGAAAGTTTGTACAGGCAATCGAGGCAACAGATGAAGGAAAGATTTATGCGATCAGCTCACGTTCAGTTTCCATGGATGATCCATACATAAAGGAGCATCCAGAAGTCAAAGTATATAAAGATTATGAAGAACTGTTAAATGATCCGCAGGTAGATGCAGTTTATATCGCACTCACACATAAATTTCATAAAGAATGGATTTTAAGATCATTGGAACACCATATCCCAGTATTAAGTGAGAAGCCGTTAGTGTTAACATCCACTGATGTATATGAGATTCAGGAAAAAGTAAAGAAAACAAATACATTATGTACGGAAGCATTAAAAACAAAATTTAACACAGGGTATGATCATCTAAAAGAAGATCTGAAGAAAATTGGAAACATCCAAACAATTTATGCAAATTTCTGCTCAGATTCATTAGGATTGCCTAAGACATCATTTTTATTTGATAAAGAACAAGGTGGGGCATTGAATGATATTGGAAGCTATATTCTTGGATTTATTTTAGGAATCCATGAAGAAGAAATTGATAAGATAGAAACTGAGAGAAAAGATATCGAAGGTATCAATTATTATTTTAGATCAAAGATTTATTTTAAAGATGGATGCATCGCAACAGCAGAAGGCGCCATTGACCGTGAGATGGAAAGATATGCAAAAATCGTCGGAACCAAGGGAGAAATCATGATTCCAAATTATAACAGGATCATTGATTATATAATCCATTGGAATGACGGTACAACAGAGACGAAAAGTTATCCATTTAAAGGAAATGATATGACAATGCAGATACAGAATTTTATGGAAGATGTGGAAAATGGAAAGGTACAGAGTGAGAAACATTGTTTGGAGGATACGAAGAAGATTCTGGAAATTAGTGAGATGATAGCAGCACATTAAAATCATAAAATTATTTGTATGACAACCTGGATAAAAAATGCGGAAATAGGGAAAAATAAAGAAATAAAAAATGCGGAAACATGCCAAAATGCCCAATAAAAAAATGCGGAAATGAACAAAATCGCTGTGCGATGGTCTAATAAAGACTATAGCGCAGCGATTTTATTTATTTCATAAGAAATTTCCTAATTATTAAAACTTTCTAATGGATTATTCCGTATATAATAATGTACAGTACAAAAAACCAAGAAATGAGTGGCATGCATGCTAATAGAACAAAAGTTGATCAAAAGAATAAAGAAAAAACAAGATAAAGAGGCAGCCAACGCACTGATTTTATATTATTACAAGGAAATCTATGCATATGTATATCGGCAAACAGGAAATGAAGAACTTGCAAAAGATCTGACACAGGATATTTTTATACAGATATTGCAAAAAATCACAATGTTTGATCATAAAAAGGCTTCATTTCGGACATGGATGTATAGAATCGCATCGAATAAGATATGTGATCATTATCGAAGCAAGGTACATCGTTTGTCATTAAAACAAGAACAGATTGATATGACAGATGAGAATCTGGAACTTCACAGTAGTAATTTAGGAACAGCGATTAGGGATTTGTCCGAGTTGATCATCCATAAGGAGTTGATAGAACAAATTATGGAAATTGTTTCGCTATATAAGCAGGAGTGGCAGGAGATTTTTTATATGAAATGTTTTGAAGAAAGGACCTTTCAGGACATATCGCAGACATTAAATATTTCCGAAAATACAGTGAAATCAAGGTTTTATAAAATGATACGACAAATAAAAAGCGAGGTGGACTATCAGTAATGAAAAAAGAAAATAATCAGGAATTTTATGTAGAACAGATGGATGTTCATTATCCGCTGCAGTCAGAGATACAAAATGAAATTGAAGACATCATTTTAAAAGGTATGCCTCAAAAGATTTCATTTCTAAAAAGAATGAAAAAGATTTATCTGGGACCTGGATTAAGAGTCATTTATTATAAAAATCTTTCTGTATTTTTTGCGACGTTCATAATTTATTTTGCTGTGTGTCTTGGATTAGTACTTTCCTTTGAGGAGGAAATCAGACAATTTGGGGCAGCTTTTTTAGGAATGCCCGTTTTCTTTCTGTTGTTTTCTTATTTTACTTGCTATATGGACGAACAGACGCAGATCAATGAATTAAGAAATACGATGTATTATTCGATGAATTATATTGTGAGCCTTCGTCTATTTTATACAGCAGTTGTATTATCTCTGGTGAATACCAGCTTTTTATTCCTTAGTGGGATTAGGGAGAAAGCAATCTTATCGGTTGGAGTTGTTGGAGTTTCAAGTATGCTGGTCTTTGCGATCATTGCTGTATACATTTATCACAGATGGAATAACTATAAGTGCTTTGCGGGTCTTGGTGCAATATGGGTATTACTTTTTGCAGCGATCATGCGATTACCGGAAACAAAGATTTTATTTCTTTTTGAATATATTCCATTAGGAATTCAGATTGCAACAATGATCGTGTGTTTTGTGGCTTTATTTACTTTGGTTGGAAGAATGGAGGAGAAGGATGCTTACACTTTCGCATATTAGAAAAGATTATGGAAAATTCACAGCAGTGGAAGATATTAATCTGGAACTTGAAAATGGTTTATATGCCATGCTCGCACCAAATGGTGCAGGGAAAACGACATTGATCAAAATGATCACAACACTTTTGTATCCGACAAGCGGAGAGATTTTATACGATGGAATGGATATTTATAAAATGGGAGAAACATACCGGGATGTGATCGGTTATTTGCCACAGCATTTTGGATATTATAAAAATAATACACCAACGCAGTATCTTGATTATCTTGCAGCGTTAAAAGGAATTTCCAAAGAAGCTGCAAGAGAAAAAATTCCAGAATTATTGGAGTTAGTAGGATTAAGCGATGTCTTCAATAAGAAAATGAAAAAATTCTCTGGTGGAATGATTCAGCGTGTAGGGATCGCACAGGCAATGTTAAATGATCCAAAAATTCTTGTATTAGATGAACCAACTGCAGGACTTGATCCAAAAGAGAGAGTAAGGTTTCGAAATATATTATCCGTATTATCCAAGGATCGAATAGTGATCCTTTCAACGCATATCGTATCAGACATTGAATCTATTGCAAATCATGTCATTATGATCAAAGAAAAACAGTTATTAAAAAATGATACAGTTCCAAACATCTGCAAGGAGCTTGAGGGGAAGGTATTTGAGAAATCGATCAACGAATCCGAGATCCAAGAATTTGAACAAAAACGAATCATTTTATCCATGCGACAGGAATCAGAAAAAATGATGGTCCGATATTATAGTGAGGAAGAAGATAATAATGCAAGACCGTGTACACCAAACCTTGAAGATGTATTTTTAGTCACTTACAGGGAGGAAAAATAACATGCGGATCATAATCAATGAATGTAAAAAAATATTGGATATTCGAATCATACTGTTATTATGTATATTCTCTATTTTATACTATATGACATTTACACAAATATATCGATATCCAACTGGAGGACAGGTAACAAATACAAAGTATGACATTCCATTTACGGCAGAACTAGTAAAAGAATGGGGACCAAAGTGGAAAGTAAAAGATGAAAAACAATATCAGGAAAAACATCAGGAATTAGAAAGAGATTTTGCAAAGATCATAAAGCAAGATCAAGAGCTTTCAAAAAGAGGGATTGTGGATTATGAAATTTTTAATAAAAAGTATGAAGAACTTAGTCAGAAAATAGCTTTATCAAAGCAGGAAAAAGAACTTGATAAAATATTAGAAAATTATGTGTTTTATAATCATAAGACATCAAAAATTTTTTTGGATATACAAGCTTTAGAACATATCAGAGAGTTTCAAGGATCTGAATATGGAGTTTCGGATAAAAAATATAAAGAATTAAAAGCAGATGGATTTTTTGATGGAACGAAGTTATATCAAAAGGCAATCGAAAAGAGGGTAAAAAGAGATTACACATCGTTAGTACATGAGGGAGTGTTCTACATTTTGCAAGAAGATATGGTAACGATCGGTGGTTTGATCATGATCTGTTTTTTTGCATTGATCATTCCATATCAGCTAAAACAACGTTTAAGACAGGTTATCCCGATTCTGGCAACGACGAAAACAGGAAGAAGGATTTATCAGATTCAATTGATAGCAAGTGCACTTGCTGCACTCTTTGTTGGAATTCTTCAAATGGCTGTATATGGGATCATCTGGCATTTGAAGGGATTATCAGTATTTTGGAGATGTGAGAGTTGGGGAATCGCATCAAATTCTTACTGGTGTGATAAGCTTTCTTTTGGAACTTATATGTTATTTTATATGGCTCTGATCTTATTATTTGCAATCGCAAGTGTGGTGATCATTGATTTTATCGGCAGAACAATAGGAAATTATATGGGAGCTGTTGCGGTTTCAATTCCAGTATGTGGGGTGATAATGTTTCTTATGAGGAAAATTTATTATATGCTCTTTCTGATCACAAATGATCAGGTTCTGGCATACTGGGAATTGTATGCACTCGCCACATGGCTCATAGTGATGTTTATATTTTATAAGATCAGAAGTAAGCGATGGAAAAAGGTGGATTTATGAGAATTTTTAAATTAGAGCTTCAAAAGATCATGAAAAATCCTATACTCTGGTTATTGGCAGTGATATTTTGTCTTGTGAATTGTTTAATTATTTACAATGAGGCAGGAAATAAGGATACATCCAAAGAATTAGTGATCATGCATGACATTATCAAAAAAACAGATGATACAAACCACTCACGTCAAGCTAAAAATAGAAATGAAAGAAAGCAGTTATCCGAGGCATATCAAGAATATTACAAAGAAAATATCGACTTGTATGACAAACTTGATATGGCGAAGATCCTAAAACAAAAAGAAGAAATGCTTCAGTATCACCCCAAGGGATTTATGAAGAAATTCGTAAAAGATAACTATGAGCATCTGCAAAAAAGAGTGGAGGAGATCAAATCTGATAAAGAATATAACGATGCTTTTTATCCAGGACAGTATTATGAGATCCATTCGTTATTATATTCAAAGTTAGGGAAAAAATTAATCGTGGAAATGAGTCTTTTGATGGCACTCAGTATTTTGTTTATCATGGATTATGAGAGACTGCAAAAGACAAATGATCTTGTAGATGCAACCAGAACTGGGAAGAGAATCATGGATTGTAAAGCTTTTGCAGGGACGTTAAGTGGAATTTTATTTTCAGCGATACTATGCAGTGTTACATGGATTTATTTTTTTTACTGCGTATCATTCAAAGGACTATGGAATGTCTCGGTTGCCTCCACACTAGTTGCAGAAAAAAGATATTCGGGATGGTTTTATCCATTTGTTACATTCTTTAAAATAACACAGATACAATACTTGATTCTAACACTTACCGTATATCTTGGAATCATCCTGTTGATCGCACTAGCAACGATCGCAATCCAATTTTTGCTGAGGAACAGTTATTTTTCATTTATTATATTAATTCTCTTAAACATGGCATTGTTCCTAGGTGCTTACTATTCGAATGTAACATTTATGAATGTTATATTACGCCTGCTAAACCCAACAAATCTCTATATTACAAGCGGAGCTTGGTTTATGGAAAATGACATTACATTGTCATTTGCAGGAAATGAATTCTGGATCATAGGAGTGACGGGGGTATGGATGACTTTGTGTGTTAAAATAGCAAGAAATTTTAAGTTGTATGACAGAAATGTATCGAGTATTCATAAAAATATAAAGAAAGATAGGTGTACGAAAAACGAATTTCATTGACGGATTTTTTGCAAAACGCTGATCCGCCAACACTCCTGCACAACTCACTGCGTTCAAACAGTGCCCGTGTTGGCTGCGATTTTGCAAAAAATCCTATGAAATTCTATCATTTCGTACACCTATCTTCCTTTATGTTTTTATGAATACCTGAAGACATTCCCGTATACAATTAAGATTTTCAAGACAGAAGAGTGGATGTTTTACTATGTTGGTTTACATCTTTTAGATGATTGATAACTACAAATTCAAATAATCCCGGATAAAAAACGCTGTCATCAAATGAAATCTCTCCACCGTATCGTCCAACTTCAAATTCCAATGATCCTCGATCACGCGTATTCGATAAGTAATGGTATTTCGATGACAAAACATATTCGAAGCCACATGCTGAATACTCCCATTACAAAGCAGATACTGATGCAAAGTCTCCAGGTAATTCGTATCATGAATCTCATCATATTCTTCAATATCCTTCAAATACTCATCATGATAAGCCATCAAAAGATTTTTATCATTCACAGAATGAAGAATTCGAAAGAATCCCATCTCCTCAAACCGGGCAATTTCTTGTCCATTATTCGCAGCATAAACAAGAGCAGCCAGAGAACGTTGATAACTTACACGAATCTCACGAAGCGTGTGGACAGAACTTCCAATCCCTGCATAAATCTGCATTTTTTTAAACGAACTTTTCAGTGTAGAGATCAAAGAAAATATTTCGTTATAAATCAATTCTTCTTCCATGTCATGAAAAACAAACAAAAAATGATTCTTATAAAAAGCAATATGGATATCCAGATCGTTTAGTTTGATATAACTTTCCATCAAAAACAGCAGACGTAATTTAAGATCATCAGAGATCGCTTTCTTATTACATTTCATTAAAGCAATCTCATAACAATCTTCTTTCTCGAAATGATTGTCTTCAAGAATTCGCAAAGCATCATAATGGTGCAGGGAATCTTCTTCAATAAAAGATAAAAATGCATCCGTGATCGAAGTATCTTTCTGTGTATCCATAAAGATCTTATTATAATAATCTCTCGTAATATCATAAATATGAACTTTCCAAGGCATCTCGATCAATGGATAGTTGTGTTTGTTGCACAATGCTTTAATAGAATCAGTGATATCTTCGGAAAGAATATATTTTCCCGTATTTAAGATCATCCCGCAAGTATGGCTTTTGATCATCGTTTCAATAAAATCATAAAGAGAAGCCTCATCCTGACAGTTGATCCCTGTCGTGATGATCAGTTCTCCACCCTTTAGAAAGTTGTGGGTAGAACTGTCTTCAGAGACATAAACCCAGTTCATGATATGATCGATCCCAGTTTCACCTGCGATCATGGAAAGATGGTATTGATGTTTGGTTTGTGTATATAATTCATTTAATGTAAGAGGCATAAATCTGCCCTCCTTTATTTGTGTCCTATTCATTTGAAGTCATGTAAAAATAGTCTACCATATTTGATACTATTTGTGCAATGAACACAAAGAATCAAAGGAAAATTGTGATAAAAGAATATAGGAAACTAATAAAAAATTGGTGGAATGATCACACAAAAATGAAAAAAATTATTCAAAAAAATAAATAACTATTTAATAAGAAGAAACCAGAGAAAAATTGATGAAAAATTCAATTTCTCTGGTTATTTTTGGCAAAAATAGATAAGAAACAAAAAATATGGTGGTTTGCATTTGTAAAAAATGTTATAATAATTTTTGTAAAAAGATTTCGCAAGAAGGAGGAAATATCTATGCATAAGTATGGACCAGTGATCAAGATGTTGTCATTGGTGACTCAGATAGGAATTACGATGTTGACTTCTGTTTTTTTATGCATGGCGATCGGAATGTGGATTGATAAACATTTTTCCACAAATCTATTTCTTCTTTTTCTGATTCTTGGTATTATGGGAGGAATCAGAGGAGTATATTCTCTGATTCACAATATACTGGAACAGGAAGATATGGAGGATAAAGATGAGAGATAAATTAAGACAGCTAGACGAGACATACCTAGATCTTGTGATCGGAATTCTTTTGTGCGGAGTGTTATCTGCGATTTTGGGTATGATAATAACCAGAGGTGATCTAAGATATCTGATCGGAGCTATTGTGGGAACGATCTTTGCTCTCGTGATGATCACAACGATGATGGTAAGCATCCAGAAGTCCGTACAGATGGATACTCATCAGGCAAGCCGGAATATGATCAAGAGTGCGTTGATAAGATATGTAGCGACATTGGTTATTTTATACGTGATGATCAAACTTAGTATGAGTGCTTTTATTGCTGCATTGGTTGGATTCTTAAGCAGTAAGTTTGCAGCATTTTTACAAAAACCGATCCACGAGCATATCACGCGCAGAGTTTTACAAGAATAACGTGAATCACATTTTCCGGGTTTCTAACATGGAGAAAGAGAAAATCGGAGAAATGGAAAATATAATAAAAAGGAGGTTGTGCCATGGGAATTATGAATGCCCCCATGATGTTGGCAGCATCATCCGGTGATGACGTTGACTTTATGGTGCATGGGCTGATCCCGCTGAAGTTTTTCGGGCATAAGGTCTGGATCACGACAACGCATGTGACGACGCTGATCGTTATGGTGTTTATCATCGTATTAGCGTTGATCGCAAGACATGCAGTTCTTCACGGTGATGAGAAGCCGTCAGGACTTCAGAATTTTGTGGAGATGATCGTTGAGATGCTTGATAATCTGGTAAAGGGAAGCATGGGAAGACATTGGCGTCCATTTGTAAATTACATTGGAACGATCATGGTCTTTATCTTTTTTGCAAATACATCTGGATTATTTGGCTTAAGACCACCGACAGCGGATTATGGGACAACGCTTGCGTTAGCGTTGATCACGTTTGTACTGATTCAGTACAGTGCATTTAAGACGAGTAAATTACATGTATTTACAGATCTTTTCAAACCGATCCCAATCTTATTTCCAATTAACCTGATCGGAGAGTTTGCGACACCGCTTTCCATGTCTCTTCGTTTGTTTGGAAATATTATGGCGGGTACGATCATGATGGCATTGTGGTACGGATTGCTGCCATGGCTTGCGCAGCTAGGTATTCCAGCATTCTTGCATATGTACTTTGATCTGTTTTCAGGAGCGATCCAGACATTTGTATTTGCGATGCTGACAATGACATTTATCACAGATAAGCGGGAAGCTTAACATTATCTATCAAGATGGGAAACTTTAACATGTAGTTCAGGAGGAAAAAACTATGAATATTTCAAGTGAAGCATTTGTATTAGGGTGTTCTGCAATCGGAGCAGGACTTGCACTGATCGCAGGTATCGGACCTGGTGTTGGACAGGGATACGCAGCAGGACAGGGTGCAGCAGCAGTAGGACGTAATCCAGGAGCGAAAGGTGATATCACATCTACCATGCTTCTTGGACAGGCGGTAGCAGAGACAACAGGTCTTTATGGTCTGGTTATTGGTTTGATCTTATTATATGCAAATCCACTGTTTGCAAAACTTTAATAAAACAAGCCGAAGGGAGGCCAAGGCGTGGACGGAAGAATATTTGGATTAGATATTCAGCTTGGCTTTGATGTGATTATGCAGGGAATCGCAGTGTTCATCATGTTTGCACTGCTTTCCTATATTCTGTTTGAACCGGTTCGCAAGATCTTAGAAGACCGTAAGAACAGAATTGCAGATGAGATCGATCAGGCAGCAGCCGATCAGGCAGAAGCTGCAAAGTTAAAAGCCGAATACGATCATAAACTAAAAAATGTTGAAAAAGAAGCAGATGCCTTAATGGCACAGGCCAGAAAGAAAGCACTGAAGAGAGAGGAAGAGATCGTTGCAGGAGCGAAAGAAGAAGCTGCAAGGATCATAGAAAGTGCGGATCATGAGGCAGAGCTTGCAAGAATCAATGCACAGGATCAGATGAAGCAGGAGATGGTCAAGATGGCAGTCTTAATGGCTGGCAAATTCATCCAGAACCAGATGGACGAGAAAGACCAGAATGCTTTTGTTGATCAGACCTTACAGGAAATGGGTGATAAGACATGGCTTCAAGAGTAGATAAGATTTACGGGGATGCCTATATTTCTGTGAAAACAGATGAGGACGATCTTTTAGAAGCTTTGGAAGAGGCGAAAGCTGTCAAAGAAATCTTAGATTCCAACACAGATTTCGTGAATTTCCTAAATCATCCCCAGATCACAAAAGAAGAGAAGATGGAGGCAGCAAAGAACGTTTTTGATGGCCGGGTTTCTGATGATATGACAGGATTTTTGATGATTATCATTAAGAAAGGACGTTTTAAAGAATTTGATGGAATCTTTACTTACATCATTTCGAATATCAAACGTCAGTTAGGAATCGGAGCCCTACATGTAACGTCAGCAATGCCGCTGTCACAAGAACAAAAAGACAAGATCTTAAAGAAAGTCATTGCTTCTTCAGAATATCAGAAGTTAGAGGTGACTTATGAGACAGATAAAGACATCATCGGTGGATTGATCCTTTGTATGGATGATCGGATTGTGGATAATTCCATTCGTACAAAGCTTGATTCGATGGGCAGATATCTGTCACAAATACAACTATAGAACAGGAGGAAGATAAGCCCCATGAATTTAAGACCAGAAGAGATCAGTTCTGTGATCAAAGAACAGATCAAACAATATTCAACAAAGCTTGAAACCTCTGATATTGGAACGGTAATACAGGTTGCCGATGGAATCGCCAGAATCCATGGATTAGAGAAAGCGATGCAGGGAGAACTGCTCGAATTTCCAGGGGAAGTTTATGGAATGGTATTAAACTTAGAAGAGGACAACGTAGGTGCAGTTCTCTTAGGTGACCGAAAGAATATTAACGAAGGCGATATTGTCAAGACAACGGGCCGCGTGGTAGAAGTGCCGGTTGGAGATCAACTGACAGGACGTGTCGTAAACTCCTTAGGACAGCCAATTGACAATAAAGGTCCGATCGAGACAGATAAATATCGTCCAATTGAAAGAGTTGCGTCAGGAGTAATCTCAAGAAAATCCGTAGATACTCCGATTCAGACAGGAATCAAAGCGATCGATGCGATGGTACCAATCGGAAGAGGACAGCGTGAGCTGATCATCGGAGACCGTCAGACAGGTAAGACAGCGATCGCGATCGATACGATCATTAATCAGAAAGGACAGGGTGTTCACTGTATTTATGTGGCAATCGGCCAGAAAGCATCCACAGTTGCTAATATCGTTAAGACATTAGAAGAGTTTGGTGCGATGGATTATACAACGATCGTAGCATCCACAGCCAGTGAATTAGCACCGCTTCAGTATATCGCACCATACGCAGGATGTGCGATCGGTGAAGAATGGATGGAAAGAGGAGAAGACGTATTAGTTGTATATGACGATTTAAGCAAACATGCAACTGCATACCGTACACTTTCCTTACTTCTTCGTAGACCACCTGGACGTGAAGCTTATCCTGGAGATGTATTCTACTTACATTCAAGACTTTTAGAGCGTGCAGCCAGATTATCTGATGAATTAGGTGGGGGATCATTAACAGCCCTTCCGATCATCGAGACACAGGCAGGTGATGTATCTGCATACATCCCAACTAACGTTATTTCCATCACAGATGGACAGATCTATCTGGAAACAGAGATGTTTAATGCAGGTTTCAGACCAGCGATCAATGCCGGACTTTCTGTATCACGAGTTGGAGGATCTGCACAGATCAAGGCAATGAAGAAGATCGCAGGACCAATCCGTACAGACCTTGCACAGTATCGAGAACTGGCAGCATTTGCCCAGTTTGGATCAGAGCTTGACGATGATACAAAAGAACGATTAGATCAGGGTGAGAGAATCAGAGAGATCTTAAAACAGCCACAGTATCAGCCATTACCAGTTGAGAAACAGGTTGCGATCATTTATGCAGCAGTCAAGAAACATCTCTTAGACCTGCCAGTAGATCAGATTCTTGATTTCCAGAAAGAATTATTTGAACTGATTGATACAAAATATCCAGAGATCTTTACAAGCATTGCCGAGACGAAAGTCATGGATGATGCGACAGAAGAGAAACTGATCAAAGCGATCAATGAAGCAAAAGAATCATTTAGAAAGTAAGGTGATCTGTCATGGCATCGATAATTGATATTAAAAGACGAAAAGCCAGCGTCGAAAGTACCGGACAGATCACAAAAGCGATGAAACTTGTATCCACGGTAAAGTTACAGAGAGCCAAGCAGCGTGCAGATGAGTCAAAAGCATACTTTAATAAGATGTATGAGACGATCAGCTCGATCCTTGCCAAAGCAGGTAATATCAATCATCCGTATTTACAGGAAAATGGTTCCACAAAGAAAGGGATCATTACCATTTCATCCAACCGTGGATTAGCAGGAGGATATAATAACAATATTGTGAAACTGATCCGGGACAGCGGTATGAACAAAGAAGATATCATGATCTATGCGGTAGGACATAAAGCGATGGATACATTAAAACATCGTGGGTATGAGATTGTTTCTGATGATTCAGAGATGATCAACGAGCCAGTCTATGATGATGCCAGAATCTTAGGAGAGAAGCTTCTAAAAGCTTTTGAAGATGGAGAGATCGGTGAGATCTATCTGGCATACACCGATTTTAAGAATACCGTGGTTCATGAACCAAAACTTGTAAAATTACTCCCAATTGAGAATGATCAGCAGGCAAATGAAGAGAAATCTGAAAGCAAGGCTCCAATGAATTTTGAGCCAGAGCCGGAAGAAGCACTTTCTTTATTAATTCCAAAGTATATCTGCAGCATGATCTATGGAGCCTTAGTTACATCTGTAGCAAGTGAAAATGGAGCCAGAATGCAGGCAATGGATTCTGCGACAAGTAATGCAGAAGAGATGATTTCAAACTTAGAACTTGCATACAACCGAGCAAGACAGGGAGCGATCACACAAGAATTAACAGAGATCATTTCAGGAGCAGAAGCCCTGAAGTGATGGACTCGATATAAGAAGCAGGAGGAAATAACATGGCAGATAATCGTACAGGAAAGATCACACAGGTCATCGGTGCGGTTCTGGATATCAAATTTGGCAGTGACAATCTACCAGAGATCAATGATGCGATCGATATTCAGACAAAAGACGGCGGGAAATTAGTCGTTGAAGTTGCACAGCACCTGGGTGATGACACCGTAAGATGTATCGCAATGGGACCAACCGACGGATTAGTCCGTGGAATGGAAGCACAGGCTACAGGCGGACCGATCTCCGTTCCTGTAGGAGAGGCAACCTTAGGACGAATCTTTAACGTGCTGGGAGATCCTATTGATAATAAACCGGCACCAGAAGGAGCCAACCGCTTACCAATCCACAGAAAAGCACCGGAATTTTCAGAACAATCTACAGAGACAGAAGTTCTGGAAACAGGGATCAAGGTCGTTGACCTTCTATGCCCATACCAGAAGGGTGGAAAGATCGGTCTGTTCGGTGGTGCGGGAGTAGGAAAAACCGTACTGATCCAGGAGCTGATCCGAAATATCGCAACAGAGCATGGTGGATATTCTGTATTCACTGGTGTAGGAGAACGTACTCGTGAAGGAAATGATCTATACACAGAGATGAGTGAATCAGGTGTTATCGACAAGACCGCCATGGTCTTTGGACAGATGAACGAACCACCTGGAGCCCGTATGAGAGTTGGTCTTACAGGACTTACAATTGCAGAAGATTTCCGTGATCGTGGAGGAAAAGACGTCTTATTATTCATCGACAACATTTTCCGTTTCACACAGGCAGGATCTGAGGTATCTGCCTTACTTGGACGAGTGCCAAGTGCGGTAGGTTACCAGCCAACACTGCAGACAGAGATGGGTGCCTTACAGGAACGTATCACATCCACAAAGAATGGATCGATCACATCCGTACAGGCAGTCTATGTGCCAGCCGATGACTTAACTGACCCGGCACCAGCGACAACGTTTGCCCATCTGGATGCAACAACTGTATTATCACGTGCGATCTCAGAGATGGGAATTTATCCAGCAGTAGATCCATTGGAATCAACATCCAGAATTCTCGATCCAAAAGTCGTTGGAGAAGAACATTACAAAGTAGCACGAGGTGTACAGGAGATTCTGCAAAAATACAAAGAATTACAGGATATCATCGCAATCTTAGGAATGGACGAACTTTCCGAAGACGAGAAACTGGTTGTAGACCGCGCAAGAAAGGTACAGAGATTTTTATCTCAGCCATTCTTCGTAGCCGAACAGTTTACAGGAAAACCAGGACAGTATGTATCTTTAAGCGATACGATCCAGGGATTCAAAGAAATCTTAGAAGGAAAACACGATGAGATTCCAGAAGGAATGTTCTTGAATGCAGGAACCATCGAAGAAGTTGTAGAACGTTTTGCAGCAAGAAATAAGTAGGTGATCCTATGGCTGAAAACACAATGAAATTAGAAGTCATTACACCAGAACGCTCATTTTATACAGGAGATGTCACATTCGTTGAGCTAAACACAACCGAAGGAGAAGTTGGAATCTACGCAAGACACATCCCGATGACCATGATCATCGCACCAGGTGTCTTAACGATCACAGAAGAAGACGGAACCAAGAAGAAAGCGGCATTATTAAAAGGATTCGTGGAAGTTACAGAAACAACCATGAGTATCTTAGCAGAAGTCGCAGAATGGCCGGAAGATATCGATATCGAACGCGCAAAGAAAGCGGAAGAGAGAGCTAGAAAGAGGATCGAAAGCAAGAGTGCGGATATTGATATTGCGAGAGCGGAGTTGGCACTTAAGAGAGCGTTAGTTCGTAAGGGATTGAAAGCATAAAATTTATTTGAATATGTGTAAAAAAGATTCTAGGCAGATTGTATTGCTTAGAATCTTTTTATTTTGTAGAAAAAATCAAATTGTTTTTATAAATAGCTAACATAACATATACAATAAAAAAATAATATAATATTATATTTGTACTTGTATAAATGGTAAGTTTCATATAAAATATAAAGTAAATTAAGATTGAAGGAGAAAGGTGAGTCAATGAAAAAATTAACAAAAAAACAAGTAGAAATAATGAAAATATTTTGGGCGAGTGAGCATCCATTAGCAGCATCAGATATTTTGAAATTGGATGAAAGTATGAATATTAATACGATACGTGCATCTATTCAGAGTTTACTAAAAGCGGATTATATTGAAGTTGCGGGTATTGAACATAGAGGAAATGTATTGGCACGTACTTACACTTCTAAGATTAAGATAGAAGAGTATATTATTTCTAATTTTGCAGGAATTAATAATAAAATTTCTAAAAAATCTTTGGTTGCTCAATTTATAAAAAATGAAGAGGATGAAGAGGTTATAAATGAACTGGAACAAGAATTGAAGTATAGAAAAGAAATCTTAGCGAAAAAGAGGGATAATTAGATATGACATTTCCAACATACGGATCAGTATTTGCATGTATATTATTGAGTAGTGTTTTTATGATTGTGGTATGTTTGCTGGGAAATAGAATAAATTTTATTTTAAAAAATAGTGCTAATTTGTTGGTATTTTTCATGATCATGGTTATGTTAAGAATGTTTTTTCCATGTAATTTTGTATTCACCAAAAACATTTATTCTACACGTGCGTTGACTGTAATATGTGATATTTTAATGAAACATATTTGGAAGGATTATAGCGTTTCAGATGTAATTATAGTAGTATGGATATTAATTAGTTTTATGTATATATGCAAGCTTATATATACACAGATTCAATTCAATCGATTTTTATCAATACTAGTACCAGATAATTCAAATAAGATAGAGAAGGCATATAAATCAGTACAAAATAATAAAAACTATAAATTTGAAATATATAAAATACAGGGAATTAAGAGTCCATGTATTACAGGATTGATTCATCCTAAGATTCTACTGCCGGAAATGGATTTTACCGAAAAAGAATTACAATATATTTTTAAACACGAACTGCAGCATTTTAATCATCATGATCTGTGGTTAAATATGTTGTGTGAAATTATTATGTGTTTTTATTGGTGGAATCCTTTCGCATATTTTTTAAAAGAGAAATTTAAAGATATGTTGGAGTTCGCAAACGATAAAAAAATAACGGAATCAATGAATGAAATGGAAATTTATGAGTATTTAGAATGTATGCTTAAAATTATAAAGAATAATAAGATGCATAAGAAGATACCAGTCCTTTGTTTTATTGGATGCGGAAGATCTACAGTTCAACAAAGATTTGACTTAATTATAAGAGGACAGGAGAAAAAATATAAACACAGAGGATATATTTTGTACATTATGGTTTTTTGTTTCAGTTATATTTTAAGTTTTGTTTTTGCATTCGAGCCAGATTATAATAATCCAGATCATATGCCAGATGAAGTTATATACAATTTAGAAAATAAAGATACATTTTTTATAAAAAACAATAAAGGATATAAAATATATTATAAAGGAAGATTTGTAGGAAAGTGTAAATCATTAGAAACATTTCAAGGATATCGTGTATATAAAAACGACAAGGAGGCAAAAGAAAATGAAGAGGTTAAATAAGATAATTGTATGTTTAGGTGGGGTATTAGTATTTTCGATGGGACTTAATTTCTCTGTTCAAACAATTTATGCACAAGAAAATGTAGCAATTGTAGATGAAGGGCAAAATGGAGATATCGAGGAATATAAAAATGTTTATGTTTGGAAATATAAAGTAGTAAATGGAAATTTATATAAAAGAAAATATAATATAGTAACTGGAAAATGGGTAGGAAAATGGATACCAGTATAAAATGATATAGTATTTTTTTAACAACATATTATAAAAATATTGACAATATATACATAATGCAGTAGTATATAAGTACATTCTGGAATGTAAAAATATTATATAAGGAGAGCATTATGACAAAAAAATTAGCATTAATAGCATTTTGTTTCTGCGCATGTTTCGGACTAGTTGGTATAACATATGCAGATACATATGCAAGTACAACAAAAGAGAACACAGCTGAACAAGAGCAGGAAATTAATTTAGACCAGTATTTAAATAATGGTGATAAATCATTACATGATGTGATTTATGGTGTGTCAGGTGATACAGCATCAAATAAATTATTAAAAGGTCGTCCAAGTAAACCTAACGCTAATAGAGGCTATTTTTGGGTAACTTGGGAAGGTGAAAAATTTGCTGCACATTTTGATAATGATTATTATACACATAGAGTGGTAGTGAAAAATTCAAATTCTTCTAAATGGTATGCTAGTGCATGGGTCCCAAAAGGAACACGAGCTACAAGAAGAATTTTTCAGACATTAACTGGAAATAAGGCTAAATGGGCAACTAAATAATAGAAATATAAAATAATTACTGCAGCCTATATACAAAAAGGTTACAGTAATTATTTTTTAGGAGAAAACTGTGAAATGAAAAGCAAAAAGATTGTTTGCATCTTATATAGCATTGTATTGATAGGCATGAATGTTTTTGGGTTTGCAATTTTCAGTGATTATCGCATGACAGATAAGATTTTCCATAAGAGAGTGGTAGAAGTTCAAGCCAGACAACAAGAACTTGTGAATGTATCAGAAGTTCATAAAGAACTTTTAAAGTTTGCAAATCAATATCATGTAACAATTATGAAATATGAATTCCTTAATGAAAAGGAATTATCTATTTATACAACAAATCAACAAGAAGTTTTAAATATGAAGTTTCCATATACGACATGGAAAATAAATGTGTATCCATTTAAAGATTTGAAGAATGTAGGATATGGAAACACATTTTTTATAGATCATACGACGAGAGCAATAGAGCAGAAATTAGAACAGGGATTATCCCAATATGGTATTGTAAAAATATATACCAATCAACAAAAATGGCAATCAATAAATAATCTTTCTGTGTTGTATTTGTTAGGATTTAGTGTTTTATTTTTATTGCTAGGATTTAGTGTCTATTATATATATTCGAGAAAGAAAATAGCTTTAATGAAATATTGGGGATATTCGAAAGCATCAATTATATGGAAGATAAATAAAGATATCATAAGATTTTGGATATTCAATGAGATGATATGGTTAATGATATGGATTGGAGTTGGATGGAAGTTTGAAGGAATACAAAAAATAATAGAATATATGTCTACATGTATTTTGGTAAATTTATTGATAAGTATTATAATTTTTCTGTTGGCAATTATAATAAATTGTATGATATTATCTCTTGAAAAGTATATATCAGAAGGGGAAAAAACGGGCTTTTTTAATCAAATCAAAAAAATATCTTATATAGTGTTGACTAGCGTATTTATAGTTGTATTGTTAACTTTAAGTAATGCAACAAATGATGCACAACGATTGAAAGATAAACAACATACTTTGAGTTATTGGAATAAGACAAAAAATATTTATACAATTAATTTTCAAGGATATGATTCTTCAGTGGTAGAAGATTCTTTGGAAGCAAGAAATATTAATGATGAGTTAGAAAAATTTTATCAAAAATCAAAAGATAAACTCAAAATATTTCTTATAAACTCAGATAATTATGAAAAGGAATCGGATGGAAGAGGAAATCAGAGGTACGAATTTGAGTATGCTGGAGATAAAGAAGAGCAAATTTATTCACCAGCAGGAAGAAGTATTCAAATAGATGAAAATTATTTAAAGCGAAATCCAATACAAACATGTAATGGGAAATCCATTTCAAAATTGATTGATTACGATCAAAATACTCTTAATATTTTAGTGCCAGAACAGTATAAGAAATATGAAAAAAAAATCGTAAAAAATTATAAAGAAAATTTCTATTTCCAAAAGGTTACAATAGATAATTATTTTAGAAAAAATATGAATAAACCAAAAAATATGTTGAAAAAAGATAAACTATCTATTCATATTATATATGTGAAAACGAATCAATCTTATTTTACATATGATTCAGATACAGGAAATGGGAAAAATCAGATTATAGATCCAATAGCAGTCATTTATACAGGCGGGGTGGATTCATCTTGTATTGCATCTATGTATGCAGGAGATACAGTTTCAGGTAGCATTTATTTTGAGGATAATTCTAAAAAACAAGGTTATGCGTATCGAAAAGTAGAAGCATTAGAACAAAAGTTAGGCATTTATCAATTTAACTCTGTGACAAATATTTATGGACAGGCAGCCAGTAATCTTGTGATTATTCGACAGAAAGTAATGTGGCAGAGTGCAATTTTATTAGCAGTTATACTTTGTTCCATAGTATTTATAACAATAGCAGTTAGTGGATATTATTTTTCAAAACAACAAAGATTATTATTAGAAGCTTTATGGGGATATGGCTATATGTCGTCAATAAAAGAAATCATTCTAGTTTTTATAGGCATTAATTTGTGCACAACTGCAGTAGTATATATTATAAAACATAATGTAGTAGTATGGTATTTTATGATTATAGCATGTATCATAGAAATTATTGTTACAAAGTTAGAGTATGATTATTTAAGTAAGAAAAATTTACATGAAAAAATAATAAATGGAGAGCAATGGTGATGATTGAATTAAAAGATATTTGTAAATCATTTGGTGATCATGTAGTTTTGAAAAATTTTTCGTTAAAAATCAATAAAAATGAATTTATTGCAATTATTGGTGAGAGCGGGGCAGGAAAAACTACTATTTTAAATATGATTTCTATGATTGATAAACCAGATAGTGGGAGTATTTCAATCAATGGGGAAAATAGCTTTTCTAAGAAAGATATTCAAAATTTAAGAAGATATGTATTTGGGTATATTTTTCAAAATTATGCCTTGATAGAAAATGATACAGTAAAAGAAAATCTGTTGTTATCAAAAAAGTATCGAAAGAATTTTAAAGAAAAAGAGTTAGAAGAATCTTTAGAGAAAGTTGGGATATCCAAAGAATATCTGGGACATAAGGTTTGCGAATTAAGTGGTGGAGAACAACAAAGAATAGCAATTGCAAGAACGATGTTAAAACCATGTGAGATTATACTTGCAGATGAACCAACTGGAAATCTTGATACAAGCAATAAGGAAAAAATTATTCATTTATTTAAAGAATTAAAAAAAGAAGGAAAAACAATAGTATGCGTTACACATGATGAAGAAATGGCAAAAAGTGCAGATCGAATCATTGATTTAAAAAAAGAAAGAGGTAGAGAAAAATGAAAGGTATTTTATTGGCAGCAATGAATGTAGTATTGATCTTATTTACAGTGTTAGTACATAAGATAATTTTCAGAATACTGGGATTAGGATATGACAGTTTGGTGGTATATTGGGGATTATTTGTACTTATATTTTTTATATTAGATGTAATTTTGAATTTTTTCTTTTTAAAAGATAAATCAAGATAAAAGCAAGAATATATTTAAATATGTAAAGAAATCCTGTCTACATTGAGAAATCAGTGTCAGGCAGGATTTTTTGTTAAATTAAAACCATCAATCTTTTCAGATTATGTAATTTTTTCTAAATTCATTGTCTCTAAAAAGATGAAAGGAGATCAAAAGAATGTCGACAGAACTAATTTTAGAAAGGCTTATGCGAGAATACGGAGATTCTGTTTTTCGTATGTGCTTTCTTTACTTAAAGGATTATCATTTGGCAGAAGATGCCACACAGGGAACATTTATGAAAGCTATGAAAAAATTAAAAGATTATTTTGAGTTGCATATAAAATAATCAAATAGTAAAATATGAACAAAAGGTAAGATAAATGCGGAAAGGAGGGAACCTCATGCAAAAGAAACTTCCAATCGGAATTGAAAACTTTGAAGATATGATAAAAGAAAACTATTACTATGTAGATAAAACAGGCCTGCTCAAACAATTGCTAAATGAACACGGTCTAGTCAATCTATTCACAAGACCAAGAAGATTCGGAAAATCCTTAAATATGAGTATGTTAAAATATTTCTTTGAAATAGGAAATGATCAGGCAATTTTTGAAGGCCTTGAAATTTCAAAGGACAAAGAATTATGCGATCAATATCAGGGAAAATTTCCAGTAATCTCAGTTTCATTAAAAGGAGCGAAAGCAGGAAATTATGAAGATGCAAAAGCTATGATGAAATATATCATGGCAGCAGAATCCAGACGATTATACGATCGAATGTCAGGAGATAAGTTAAGCGAAAAACAAAAAGAACAGATGAAATCATTAATGTCAGATAACATGAAAGATACAGAGTTAATGACAGCACTGTGGATTTTATCTTCTATTTTAAAAGAATATTATGGGAAAAAAGTTATTATATTGATCGACGAATATGATGTCCCATTAGACAAGGCGTTCGAGAATAACTACTATAATGAAATGATCATCTTACTTCGAAACATGTTAGAACAATCATTAAAAACAAATGATAATCTATACATGGCCGTATTAACAGGCTGCTTAAGAATTGCCAGAGAAAGCATCTTTACAGGACTAAATAACTTCAATATCTTTTCTATCACAGACCAATATTTTGATGAGTACTTTGGATTTACAGACAAAGAAGTAAAAGAAATATTACAATATTACAAAGTACCAGAAGCTTTCGAACAAACAAAGAAATGGTATGACGGCTATCGCTTTGGAAACACAGATATCTACTGCCCATGGGATGTAATCAATCACTGCCGAGCATTAAAAGTAGAACCAGATGCGACACCACAGCCATACTGGATCAATACAAGTGGAAATTATATCGTAAAACGCTTTATAGAGAAAGCAAACCAACAGACAAGAAGAGAAATTGAACAATTAATTGAAGGAAAAGCAATCCAGAAAGAAATCAGGTTAGAACTAACATACAACGAACTAGACAGCACGATCGAGAATCTCTGGAGTGTACTCTTCGCAACAGGCTACCTCACCCAACAGGGAAAACCACAAGGAAGAACTTACTCTCTGATAATCCCAAACGAATCCATCCGACAGATCTTTATCGAACAGATTCAGGAATGGTTCAAAGAAACCACAAGAAAAGACGAAAACCGCTTAAAAGATTTCTGCAAAGCATTTGAAGAAGGAAACGCAGAAGCAATCGAAGAACAATTTAATAACTACCTAATGAAAACCATCAGCATCCGAGACACCTTCACAACCAAAAAAGAAAACTTCTACCATGGAGTCCTCCTAGGCTTACTAAGCTACGACCCAGACTGGTACATTACCTCAAACCAAGAAAGCGGAGACGGATACAGCGATATCATGATCGAAGCAGAACAAGCCAGAATCGGAATCATTATAGAAGTAAAATACGCAGAAAACATCAAAATGCTAGATAAAGCATGCGAAAAGGCACTAAAACAGATCAAAGAAAAACACTACGATCAGAAATTAGAAAAAGAAGGATACGAAACAATATTAAATTATGGAATCGCCTGTTATAAAAAACGATGTAAAGTTTTGGTAGACAAATAATATAAAATAGAACCATTATCATTTTTAGAAAAATTTTGTAAGAAATTTTTTGTAATAATACATAGTTTCCATCAATAACCTTCAGCGTATATAAGAGATATAAAATAAATAAAGGGTAGCTAAACGATAGAATTTCATAGGATTTTTTATAAAATCGCAGCAAACTTGGTGCAATGTCTGAGCGAAGCGAGTTTTGCAAGGAAAGTTTGCGAACAAGCGTTTTGTAAAAAATCCGTCAATGAAATTCGTGTTTAGCTACCCTTTATTTATTTTATATCTCTTATATACGTCAAAGATTATGACAAACAATTATTTATTCGCCAAATTATTATTCTGATACCGAGAATCAAACGTAACCTCATCATCAAACCATTCAGGCCCTTCATACTCTACAGCGACTTCCTCACTAGGAAATTCCACCTCAGCCATTACAAGCCCCTCATATTCTCCATGAAAGACATCCAGCTCAATAATAAATCCATGTTCATCCGGAATCTTATAACGAGTCTTAGAAATTAAAATCCCATCCACCTTCGGAAGCAGATGCTCATAAGCTGCTTTATCAAGTGGAAATTCATGCTCAGTTCTAGCCATCAATCCTTTACTCTTGAAAGTTAAGAAATACTGCTTATTCATTCTGCGGATACGAATCACAGGTTCCATGCAAAGATAGCCCTGTTCGATCTCAGAGTGTGGATAAGAATCCAGATTATCAGGTAAGTTGTGGACGATAAATTTTCTTTCGATTTCCATGGGCATTTCCTCCTTGAAGTGCAGATCCTAAGCCTTTTTAAGGCGCATACTTTTTCTTTATTATACCCATCGTCTATGATATAATCAACAAAGATTCGAGAAAAAGACAAAGGAGATGAATATAAATGCGTTTAAGAAATGTACCAGGAGCGAGAGAGACGATCATAGAAAATCAGTTTTCCATCCAGCAGCCAGAGCAGATGAAAGGAAAATGGGAAGAAGTATTCCAAAATGATCATCCGATCCACATCGAAGTAGGAATGGGAAAAGGACAGTTTATCATAGAAATGGCAAGAAGAAATCCAGAAGTAAACTATATTGGAATCGAAAAATATTCAAGTGTCTTAGTAAGAGCTGTAGAGAAATTAGAAGATTTTGAACAGGACAACCTTCGTTTGATCCGTATGGATGCAGAGAATATCGAAGAAGTGTTTGATAAAGATGAAGTAGACAGGATCTATTTAAACTTCTCTGATCCATGGCCAAAAGACCGCCATGCAAAGAGAAGATTGACATCTACAAGATTTTTAGAACGATATGATAATATCCTGACACCAGAAGGAAGAGTGATGTTTAAGACAGATAACAAAGACTTATTTGATTTCTCCTTAGAGCAGGTAGAAGAAGCAGGATGGATCCTGGAAAATCACACATACGATCTTCATCACAGCGAATATAATGAAGGAAATGTCATGACAGAATACGAGGAGAAATTCTCAGCCAAAGGAAATCCAATCTGCCGTTTAGTAGCATATCGTCATGCCAAGTAAAAGGATTGCATAAAATAAACAAAAAGTGGTAATATAATCATGAAACAAGGAAAGTTTCGATGCAAGATCCAGTTGTTTCTATATTTGCATCCATGTATGAACAGATGGGTCTGTCAATTTTTTCAGTCACTAGACGAAGCAAAACGATGTTTAAATAAATAGCAAAGGATAGGTGAATTATTATGGAATATACATTTACAAGTGATAATTTTGAAGAAGAAGTATTAAAAAGTGATGTGCCAGTATTAGTAGATATGTTTGCAACATGGTGCGGACCTTGTAAGATGATGGCACCAGTGGTAGCACAATTAGCTGAAGAATATGAAGGAACTGTAAAAGTCGGAAAACTTGATATCGATCAGAATGTTGATATCGTAGCACAGTACAAGATCATGTCAGTTCCAACATTTTTAGTGATCAAAGATGGAGAGGTTAAGGCAAAACTGATCGGAGCAGTATCCAAAGAAGAATTAGTCGAAGTGATCGATCAGGCAAAGTAGTAAGATGAATATATTAAATATTGAACATATCAGCAAAATTTATGGAGAGAAAGTCATTTTTGATGACGTGTCTCTTGGAATCCACAGTGGCGATAAGATCGGTGTGATCGGGGTCAATGGTACAGGAAAGACTACATTATTAAAGATCATTGCCAAGATCAACGAGCCAGACAAAGGACAGATTATCTGTGGAAATGGAATCCGTGTATCTTATCTTCCACAGAATCCAGAATTTCCGAAGAAACAAAGCATTCTTGAATATGTGATGGATGGGAAAGAACATCAGGACTGGAAGACGGAGAGTGAAGCAAAGACGATCCTTACAAAGCTTGGAATCTATGATTTTGACGAAGGATGCGATCATTTATCCGGAGGCCAGAAGAAGAGAGTTGCACTCGCAAGAACTTTAGTAGATCCAACCGAAGTACTGATCCTTGACGAGCCAACCAACCACTTAGATAACGATATGGTTCTATGGCTGGAAGAATTCTTAAACAGCTTTAGAGGTGTATTGATCATGGTAACCCATGACCGTTATTTCTTAGATCGTGTAACGAATAAGATTGTAGAGATCGACAAAGGAAAGCTTTACGAATACGATACCAACTATTCTGGATTCGTAGAGTTAAAAGTCCAGCGCGAAGAGATGGAACTAGCGACAGAACGTAAGCGCCAGAGTTTACTCCGCGTGGAAATGGAATGGATGAAACAGGGAATCAAAGCGAGAGGAACGAGACAGAGAGCCAGAACGGAACGTTTTGAAGAACTTAAGAATGCCAAAGGTCCATCCATGCAGCAAAATGTTGAGATGGATTCGATCAGCAGCCGTCTTGGAAAGACAACGATCGAGTTAGAACACATTTCCAAAGGATTTGGTGATAAACATCTGATCAATGATTTCTCTTACATCGTATTAAGAGATGACAGGATTGGATTTATCGGACCAAATGGATGTGGAAAATCAACTTTGATGAAGATGATCATGGGAATCTTAAAGCCGGACGAAGGAAACATTACGATCGGTGACACCGTAAAGATCGGATATTTTGCACAGGAAAATGAAGATATGACAGGAGATATCCGTGTCATTGATTATATCAGAAATGTCGCAGAATATATCCAGACAACAAAAGGGCAGGCAAGTGCATCCCAGATGCTAGACCGTTTCTTGTTCCCGCCAGAACTTCAATACACACCGCTTGATAAACTTTCTGGAGGAGAACAGAGACGTCTCTACTTATTAAAAGTATTGATGGAAGCACCAAATGTTCTGATCCTCGATGAGCCGACCAACGACCTTGACATCCAGACATTAACGATCTTAGAAGATTATCTGGATACGTTCGCAGGAATCGTGATCACAGTATCTCATGACCGATATTTTCTTGATCGTATTGTAAACAGGATCTTTGCGTTTGAAGAAGGTGGTCATTTAAAACAGTACGAAGGCGGTTATACGGATTATCTGGAGAAAGTAAAGCCAATTGCGAAACAAGAGAAAAGTAAACCAGAGAAAAAAGAAAACAATGGAAAGAAATTCCAGAAAGAACACCAAAAGAAGCTCAAGTTTACATACAAAGAACAAAAAGAATTTGAAACGATCGATGATGATATCGCGAAACTGGAGGAAAAAATAGAACAGTTAGATGAAGAGATCATGGAAAATGCAACGAATTCTGGTAAATTAGCAGAGCTTACGCAGCAAAAAGAAGAGACAGAAGAAGCTTTGAATGAAAAGATGGACCGTTGGGTATATTTAAATGATCTGGCAGAACAGATAGCGAATCAATAACAATAAAAGAGGATTGACTCACAAAATATCATATGAGTCAATCCTCTTATTATGTTAAGCTTCTTTTTCTAACTTAATATTCTTCTTATACAATCGATAATCCACCCAGTTTCCGATCAAAAATTGAACTGTAGCAAAAAACGGAACTCCAAGGAACATTCCAAGTGGACCGAAATAAGCGCCACCGACAGTGATGGAAAATAAAATCAGTAGTGGACGAACTCCGGTAGATTCTCCAAGGATCTTAGGTCCAAGGATCAGACCGTCAAACTGCTGTAGGACAAAAACCATGATAATAAAGATCAGGCACTTCGTCGGGCTTACGATAAAAAGAATAAAAGCACCGGGAACTGCACCAATGATCGGTCCAAAATAAGGAATCATATTTGTGACACCGATAATAACACTGATCAATACGGTATAAGGAAGTTTTAAAATAGTCATCGCAACAAAAGCCAGTAAACCAATGATCAGAGAATCAATGGATTTTCCGATAATGAAACCAGAAAAAATATTATGACAATCTTTTAAAGTGCGAAGTACACGATAAGAGAAATTTTCATTAAAGATTGCAAGAACCAATCGTTTTCCAGCATTTTTTAAAATAAATTTATCGATCGTCATATAAATAGAAACAATAAATGCGATAAACAGGTTAAATAATCCCTTGGCAAAAGACATGGAAGCCTCATAAAGCATAGGGACGATATTGGTCAGAAGATTGTTGGTCAGTTCGAAAAGCTTTGGTAATGTTTTTGTCTCGATCATATCGGCAATCTGACCAGGAAACATATCTGTGCTGTTCTCACGATAATGTTCAAAGATTGACATGATCGATTTATAAATATCGGGAATCATCAGGGATAGTTCACGAATACTGTCATATAACTGTGGAATGATAAATCGTAGACAGACAATGATAAAACCAACCATAACGAGATAACTGATCAAAATAGCGAGTCCACGCTGTGCATTGGCAGATTTCTTCTTTAAAAGTTTTATTGATACATTTCTTTGAAAGAAAGCTACGACGGGATTTAAAATATAGGCAATCAGAAATCCCATAAAAAATGGAAATAAGATTTCCCATAATTGAGAGATCAGTTTGCTTGTATTAGACCATTGTGTTATAAAGCGGAAGATCACACATCCGATCAGGATAACAGCAATGGTATAGATAGAAATCGTAAAATACTTTTTATTCGATTCGAATTTGTGGTTGCTTGACATTTGAGGCTCCTCTTAGAATGATAGTTAATCAGTAATATCATCTATTATAGACGTTTCCAAGATCAGTTACAAGACAATATAAGATTTAAATAAAAGAAAAACACCATCCCCGGCTACAAAATCAACCAAAAACAGTGCTTTAGTACGCGATGAGGGGTTCGAACCCTCGACACCCTGATTAAGAGTCAGGTGCTCTACCAACTGAGCTAATCACGCTTAAATTATGTTGTTTTTACTGCGCTTCCTTAACGCAAGATTTATTATATACGAATGTTTTAAGAAATGCAAGCATTATTTTTAATTTTTTTTATTTTTTTTTACAAAAAATTTAAAGAAAGTTAATAACGGTACAAAAAAAGCCCGAAATATGGTATTCTAGAGACTGGAAAGGGGATAAAATTTCATGGATAAAATAGCGGTTGCACAGACAACATCTTCCGGAAACTGGAGAGAAAATATAGAAAAAGCAAAACAATATATAAAGAAAGCAACAGAAGAAGAGGCAGTTATGATCATTTTTCCAGAATATTTCATGAATTATTATCCGGATGCTGAACACAACTATACAAAAAAGGCACAAAGCTTGCATGGCGAATTTGTACAGGCAATGAAGATGCTTGCAAAAGAGTTTAAGATGTGGATCATTTTTGGGATGAATGAACAGACTGTGGATGAAACAAAGAACTACAATACAATGGTAATCCTGAATGACCTGGGAGAACTTGTGTCTGATTATAAAAAGACACATTTGTTTAATGCATATAAATGGAATGAATCAATGAATACGCTTAAGGGGGATTGTTTGTTTACACCGATTAAGACACCTGCAGGTGTGATCGGACTTGGAATCTGTTATGATCTCAGATTTCCGGAACTTGCAAGATATGAAGCATTATCTGGAACTCAGGTCATGTTGTATCCAGCGGCATGGGTTAAGGGTAAAGGAAAATTTATGCAGTGGGAGACACTTCTTCGGGCAAGAGCTATTGAAAATGAGATGTATGTTTTAGGATGTTGTCATTACAGTAAGGAACATTACATGGGAAGAAGTACTGGATTTGCACCAGATGGAACCAGATTGTATTTAGGAGAAGAAAAGGAAGAGCTGCTCTATGCACAGATAGATAAAGAACAGATTCAAAATATAAGAACAGCCAATCCTGTCTTTGAAAACAGGAGAAAAGATCTCTACGATTAAATAAAATAATACAGATCAAGGTAGGAATCAGAAAGAGGTAGTATCATATGGAAGATAGAAGAAGTATAGCAAAGAAGGCAGCAATAGGAGTCGCACTGGTGATCGCAGCTGCGGGAGCTGTATTATTCTATAAGAATAATATTGCGATGAATCCAGGTGACACATTATTAAAATATATGTCATATGCAGAAGATGGAAAGTATGAAAAGATGTACGATCTTTTGAATGAAGAAAGCCAAAAAAGTATTTCAAAAGAAGAATTTATCAAGAGAAATAAAAATATTTATAAGGGAATCGGGGTCCAAACGATTGATGCTGATGTAACTTCAAAGAAGAGATCAACAACCGTGACATATCACGTAAAAATGCAGACAAATGCTGGAATTATTACCTATAATAACCGTACAGATTTTGTCAAAGAAAATCATAGATATCGCATAGATTGGGATGACTCCGTTATTTTTCCGCAATTAGGAGCAGAAGACAAAGTCAGAGTAAAAACTTTATATGCCAAAAGAGGAAGGATCAAAGATGCACAGGGAAATGCACTTGCTGTACAGGGTAAGATCTATTCTGTAGGATTTGTTCCTGGGAAGATGGACGGTAATTCTGTAAAACTTGCGGCAAAGAAATTAGGATTATCCAAAGAAGAGATTCAGAAGAAACTTGATCAAAAATGGGTGACGGATGATTCTTTTGTACCATTGATCAAATTAAAAGAATATTCAGAAGATCTTCTCGATGTGAAAGGGATCATTGTTTCCACAGAAACTGGGAGAATCTATCCACTTGGAGAGGCAGCAGCACATCTTATCGGTTATATGCAAAATGGCGAAGGAAAAGCAGGACTTGAGAAATTATATGATGAGCAGCTTTCTGGCACGAATGGCTTAGAGATATACATAGAAGATTCTAATGGACAGAAAAAACAGTCACTGGCGGTCAGATCTCAGACAGATGGAAAGGATTTAACAACAACGATCAACAGTAGTTTGCAAAAGGCTATTTACGAACAGTATAAAAATGATAAAAGTGCTCATGTTGCATTGAATCCTTCAACAGGAGAGGTCAAGGCACTTGTAAGTACTCCGTCTTATGATGCACAGGCATTTATCTTAGGAATGAGCCAGAAGAAATGGAATGTGATCAATAGCGATCAAAGACTGCCAATGCAAAATCGCTTTAAAGCAACATTTGCACCAGGATCATCCATCAAACCGATCATAGCAGCGATCGGACTAAGCCAGAATAAATTTCGTGCAAATGATGACTTTGGAAACAGTGGAAAACGCTGGCAGAAGGATAAAAGCTGGGGTGGTTATTACGTAACAACATTGCACGATTATAATGGGCATAATCTGCAAAATGCAATGATCTATTCTGACAATATCTATTTTGCAAAAGCAGCCCTGAAGATAGGAAAAGATACCTTAAAGGATCAGCTTGACAACTTAGGTTTTGGAGAAAGTCTGAAATTTACATTTGGACTAAACGCTTCATCCTATGGAAGTGAAGGATTTACTTCCGATATTCAGTTAGCTGACAGTGGATATGGACAGGGGAAAATGATGGTAAACCCGGTACATATGGCAGCAATCTACACAGCATTTTCTAATAATGGTAATATGCTGAAACCGTATCTGGTCAAAGAAAACGGATCAAAAAAACAAGTATTAAAGGAAACTATATTTACCAAACAAGCTGTGAATACCGTAAATGAAGCTATGCGACAAGTAATCAGAGATCCCTCTGGTACGGGACACGCAGCGAACATAGAAGGGGTAGATCTTCGAGGAAAGACAGGAACTGCAGAGATCAAACAATCACAGACAGACACAAAAGGAACAGAAATCGGCTGGTTTGTGACCATAATGCCAGCAACAAACAATAGGGAAGCATTGGAACTGGTATCCATGACAGAAAACGTGAAGAAACGAGGCGGAAGTGGATACGTGGTCAATAAAACAAAGAAGATCATGGAAGAATACCTGCAGTAGATCAGCTGCAGGTATTCTTCCATGATTGATGATGCAATTATAAAATAAAATTTATAATTTCTTTACAACCAATTCATTGCTATTCTGCATAGGTTTGCGTATAATTACCATTATACTTAAATGTGATATCCATAATAGAACAGATATCAAAGAAGGAGAAGTCTATGAGAGATAAATTCAACCAATTCATGCAGGGCAGATACGGAAATGACGATCTGAACCGCTTTTTAATGAAGATTATTTTAGCAGCATTTGTACTATCACTATTTACAGGAAGAATCGTATTTGGCGGCGTAGTATCACTTAGCCGTATTTTTTATTGGATCGCATTAGCACTTTTGATTTATTGCTATATCCGTATGTTTTCAAGAAACATCTATAAACGAGCCGAAGAAAACAGATGGTTCCTGAATAAAACATCCAATATGCGGGGACTCTGGAGCAATAGAAAATACAAAGCACAGCAGATGAAGAACTACCATATTTACAAATGTCCAGGATGTGGACAGAAGATCAGAATTCCAAGAGGAAAAGGAAAGATAGAAGTTCGTTGTCCAAAGTGTCGTACCACATTCGTAAAGAGGAGCTAAAATGTTTGGGTATATCATTGTCAACAAATCAGAGATGAAATTCCGCGAATTCGATGTCTATCACGGATACTATTGTGGTTTGTGCAGAAAATTAAAAGAACATTATGGAAAGTTTGGTCAGATCACACTTTCCTATGATATGGTCTTTGTATTGATGACCTTAACCAGTCTTTATGAATTAGAAACAACAAAGAGTATGAAGCGATGTGTCACACATCCATTGCAAAAACATGAGGAAAGAGTAAACAATATCACGGATTATGTCGCGCACATGAATATTTTGTTAACTTATTACAAATGTAAAGATGATTGGAATGATGACCGCAAATTAGAGAAGTTGGTATTAGAAAAAATTTTATACCATAAAAGTGGGTTTTCCAGAAATTTTTATAGGGAAAAATGGAATAAGATCAATGATATATTAGAAAAGCTGTCAGAAGAAGAGAAAAAAGACAATCAGGATATCGACCAGATGTCAGGGATGTTTGGAAAGGTCATGGCAGAGATCATGTTGTATCAGGATGATGAGTGGAAAGAACTTCTGAATCAATTTGGATTTTTCCTTGGTAAATTCATTTATTTGATGGATGCATATGAAGATATTGAAGATGATCTGAAGAATCACAACTATAATCCACTGAAAAATATATATACAAAACCGGAATTTGAAGATATGATCCATCAGATTCTAACGATGATGATGGCAGAGTGTTCGAAAGCTTTTGAACAGCTTCCACTGATCGATGATATAGATATATTGAGAAATGTCTTATATTCCGGAGTATGGTATCGATACGAACAGGTACGAGAGAAACGAGAAAAAGAAAAGGAAGAAAAGAATGTCTGATCCATATGAAATTCTAGGAGTGCAAAGAGGTGCTTCAGAAGAAGAAATAAAAAAAGCATATAAAAGATTAAGCAGAAAATACCATCCAGATGCCAATCTTGATAATCCAAAGGCAGCTGAGGAGAAATTTAAAGAGCTCCAGCAAGCTTATCAACAGGTTATGAAGGAGAAAACAACCGGATACAGCCAAAGTTCTTATGGTGGATACCAGAGTCAGGGGAATCCTTATGGTGGACAAGGGAATCCATATGGAAATCAACAAGGGAATCCGTATGGAGAATGGAATCCATTTGAGGATATTTTTGGACAATTTAGTGGTTATTACACAAATGGCGGAGCTCAGCAAAGACAGAAGACAACGACAGGATATGAGAAGGACACGCATTTAAGAGCAGCAGGTAATTATGTAAGGAATGGTTATTATCAGGAAGCAAGGAATGTTTTAGATGGCATGGAACCAGCCAGAAGAAATGCGAGATGGTACTATTACAGTGCAGCTGCCAATCAAGGCCTTGGAAATAATGTAACTGCTATGGAACATGCAAAACAGGCAGTTTCCATGGAACCTGATAATTATGAATATCAGATGTTATTACAACAGCTGCAAGGAAATGGTTCTTGGTATCAGCAAAGACAAAGTACTTATCAGAATCCATATTCCACAGGTGGAGACTGGTGTATGAAGATGTGCATGTTAAATTTGATGTGCAACTGTTGTCTCGGTGGCAGATACTGGTGTTGATCTGTAAAACAACACTGATTTAGGAGGGAAGACTATGAGCAAAGTAATAGGAATAGATTTGGGAACAACAAATTCTTGTGTAGCAGTGATGGAAGGTGGAGTACCAGTTGTGATCTCAAATGCAGAAGGTGGAAGAACTACGCCATCAATAGTGGCATTTGCGAAAAATGGAGAACGACTGGTTGGAGATCCAGCAAAACGACAGGCGGTAACGAATGTAAGTCGTACAGTTGCATCCGTAAAACGTCAGATGGGAACAGATCGTAAAGTAAAAATTGATGGGAAGAAATATACACCAGAAGAAATTTCAGCGATGATCCTGGCCAAATTAAAAAAGGATGCAGAAAGCTATCTCGGGGAAGAAGTAACGAGAGCCGTGATTACAGTACCAGCTTATTTTAGCGATGCTCAGAGACAGGCTACAAAGAATGCTGGAAAGATTGCGGGATTAAGTGTGGAACGTATCATTAACGAACCGACATCTGCTGCATTGGCGTATGGACTAGACAAATCCGTATCCCAGAAGATCATGGTATATGATCTTGGTGGAGGAACTTTTGACGTTTCGGTGATCGAGATTGGTGATGGAGTTGTTGAAGTACTGGCAACGGCTGGAAATAATCATCTTGGAGGAGATGATTTTGATCAAAGGATCATGAATTATCTGATCGGGGAATTTAAAAAAGCAGAAGGGATCGATCTGTCCAAGGATCAGACAGCTGTTCAGAGGATCAAAGAAGAGGCAGAAAAAGCAAAGAAAGAATTATCTTCTTCTATGACTGTACAGATTAATCTGCCATTTATTGCAGTAGGGAAAGATGGCCCTAAACATATGGATATCACATTAACCAGATCCAAATTTGAAGAACTGACTTCAGATTTGATCGATCAGACAGCAGGACCAGTTCATCAGGCGTTATCTGATGCAGGAATCAGTACCAGCGAACTTCATATGGTACTGTTAGTCGGCGGTTCTACCAGAATGCCAGCAGTTTCAGAGAAAGTAAGACAGTTAACAGGTAAAGAACCAAGCAAGAATATGAATCCAGATGAATGTGTAGCTCTGGGTGCAGCAATTCAGGGTGGAAAGATTGCAGGAGAAGCAGGGTTAAATGAGATTTTATTAATGGATGTTACACCGTTGTCCTTATCCATTGAGACAGCTGGAGGCGTTGCAACTAGATTGATCGACCGAAATTCTACAATCCCAACAAGATACAGTCAGATTTTTACGACAGCAGCAAATTTCCAGACAACCGTAGAGATCAAGGTTCTGCAAGGGGAACGTGCCATGGCAAGGGACAATCAGGTCCTTGGAACTTTTAAATTAAAAGGGATCAAGAGAGCCATGCGTGGGGTTCCACAGATCGAAGTAACATTTGATATCGATGTCAATGGAATTCTGAATGTGTCTGCCAAAGATCTTGCGACAGGAAAAGAACAGTCCATTACGATCACAGCAAGTTCTAACATGTCAGATAAAGACATAGAACGAGCAATGGAAGATGCTAAGGCATATGAATCCGAAGATCAGGAAAAACGTGATGCGATCGGAAGTTATAATGAGGGAGAAAATATGCTTTATAAGGGTGAGGCATATTTAGCCCAGCATAAAAAAGAATTATCCAGAGAACAAAGATCAGAGTTGAAATCAGCAATTAGTGATCTGAAACATTCGATGAAACGGATCAAACCACAAAATATTACAGAAGAACAAGGCAGAGCGATCAAAGAAGCATCGGAACGTGTAAATCAGTTGATACGATAGGAAAGTGTTTGGACCGATTGTATTAATGGATATGAAAATAGAATAAAAGATATAAAAATGGGAAGATTAATGACTATAAAAGCAGAAAATATAGTGATAAATCTTCTCGTTTTTTACTATAGACAAATCCATCGTATAGGTGTATGATGCAAATAGTTAGTTAAGACTAACCCAAGGAGGAATCGATGAGATATCAAGTAGAATTAAGTCATGTAAAATGGAAAAAATGTATGCAGATGCAGATGGCGATGCATTGTGCACCTGTGCTTGCAGGGCTAAAGCCATCCAATGCAGTAACTCTCGACTATATTGACTCAAAAGAATTAATTCAGTCACTTGCGGGAAGTGATATCAAGTGTGGACTGATCTATTCAGGAAATGGTAAATGTCTCTGGCTGCTGTATCGTGAACAGCAAGTTAACCAGTATCTGATGGATCCAGAAAACCAAAGATTTTTAAAACACTGCGGCTATTCATCCTTTCAGATTCAAAATATCCTTTATACACTTAAGAATCGTTACAGGCTTTACAAAGCAGGGCAGGCAGATTTTCCACATGAACTTGGCTTGATTCTCGGATATCCATTATGTGATGTGATCGGATTTATCAAAAACAACGGACAAAATTGTTTATATTGCAGCTACTGGAAGGTTTACGACAACCTTTCTCAGACGAAAAAGGTCTTTGAAGTTTACGATAAAGTTCGTTTTCAGATGGTCAAACTTGTGGAATACGGAAAGAGTTTTAAAGAACTCGTCGACATGTACACAAATTATCAGGTGCCTAGGTATGCTTAACTAAAAATAAAACATTCAAACAAAAAAGAAAGACAATCATTAGGAGGATAAGTCATGAGCGAAGTAATCGTTGCATTTTGGACAGGAACAGGAAATACAGCAGAAATGGCAGAATATGTTGCAGAGGGAATCAAAGAAGGCGGAGATGAGGCAAAAGTTGTTTCTGTAGACGATATCAGCGCAGCAGATTTAAAAGATGCAAAAGCATTTGCACTTGGATGCCCATCTATGGGAGTTGAACAGTTAGAAGAATCAACAATGGAACCATTTGTTGAAGAAGTCTGCGGATTCGCTTCAGGAAAAACAATCGGATTATTCGGATCTTACGGATGGGGAGACGGAGAATGGATGAGAAACTGGGTAGAGCAGATGGAAGGAGCAGGAGCAACTGTTGTTGGCGGAGAAGACGCAATCTGTCAGGAAGCTCCAGATGAAGATGCTCAGGATGAATTAAAAGCCATGGGTAAACAGCTGGCAGCAATCTAATTTACAAATAAAGAATAAGAAAATAAACAGCCGGGCGTATGGATCATATGTCCGGCTGTATTAAAAACAGCAAGACAATATCTAGAAGGAGGGAACACAAAATGAGTATTGTAATTATTGGAGGACATGACCGCATGGTACGTCAGTATGAAACAATCTGTAAGAAGCATAACTGCAAGGCAAAGATATTTACACAGATGCCATCATGTCTGAATAAGAAAATTGGGAATCCGGATTTAGTCGTATTATTTACGAACACAGTTTCACACAAAATGGTACGTTGTGCTGTCAGTGAAGCAAAGAATAAAAATATTGAAGTAGTAAGAAGTCACTCAAGCAGCCAGGCTGCATTAACAGAAATTTTAGAGCAACGTTGTGAAATTGCATAAAGAAAAAATATAAAAACCCCTTGACAGTATTTTGAAGTTAGAATATACTAACAAATTGTAAAAGGAAATTAGTTTACACTAACAAAAGATAGTTACAACTAACAATGATAGAATAGAGAAAAAGGGGAAGATATCATGCCTTTAATTATGGTTGGAATTGGAGAAACATGTACAATTCAGAGAATCGGTGGAAGTGAAGAAACAAGAAGATTCTTAGCAAACCTCGGTTTTGTACAGGGAGCAGAAGTAACTGTATTATCAGCAATCGGAGGAAATGTCATTGTGAACATTAAAGACTCCAGAGTTGCAATTAATAAGGATATGGCTAGACATATTATGGTTTAATATGTTTGTTATATTGCGTTTATAGGAATAAATTGTCACGTAGCGGTTTATTTGATAGATGCTTGATAGATTTGAAGACAATGAAATATTGAGAAGAAAGGAGATATGACCATGACTTTAGGAGACGCAGCAGTTGGAAGCACAGTTATAGTTGCAAAGATCGATGGAGACGGTGCTTACAAACGTCGTATTATGGATATGGGAATCACAAAAGGAAGCGAAATTTTTATCCGCAAAGTAGCTCCTCTTGGAGATCCTGTTGAAATTACAGTCAGAGGATACGAACTTTCTGTAAGAAAGAATGATGCTCAGTGTGTATTAGTTAAAGAAGCTTAATACATAAGAGTTAGTAGTATCTAATAAAAGTTAGTAATATCTAATATCAAGAAAAGCTATTATTTAATAGGGAAGCAATTCCCCAGGGAGGTAAAAAAGAAATGGCTATTAATATCGCACTTGCGGGTAACCCGAACTGTGGTAAAACTACCATGTTCAATGCCCTGACAGGAGCTAACCAGTATGTTGGTAACTGGCCAGGTGTTACCGTAGAAAAAAAAGAAGGTAAATTAAAAGGAAAGAGAAAAGGGGAAGACATCACGATCACTGACCTTCCAGGTATCTATTCTCTTTCACCATATACATTAGAAGAAGTAGTCAGCCGAGACTTCTTACTAAATGAAAATCCAGATGTTATCATCGACTTAGTTGATGCAACTAACATCGAGAGAAACTTATATCTGACAACACAGCTGATCGAAACGGGTGTACCAGTTGTCATCGCGTTGAATATGGCAGATTTATTAGAAAAACGTGGGATCAAAATTGATGTGGAACGTCTTTCTATGTTATTAAACTGTCCAATTGTTGAGACATCTGCATTAAAAGGAAAAGGTCTTGACGAAGTAGTGGAAGAAGCAATCAAAGTTGCGAAGAAGAATACCGTAGATCTGCCAAAAGAGATTTTCTCTAAAGATGTAGAAGCAGCGATCGCTGAAGTTAAAAATGTACTTCCATCATCTATTTCTGAAGATAAGAGAAGATGGTATGCAGTAAAATTCCTGGAAAATGACAGCAAAGTAGCAGAAAGCGTAGCACTTTCAGGAAATGGTGCAAAAGTTATAGAAGATAACAGAACAAAGATTGAAAAAGCCGAAGACGATGATATGGAAAGTATCGTAACAGATGGACGTTATCAGTTCATTCAGAAGATCGTTTCCACTACAGTGAAGAAGAGCGGAGGAAAATTAACGATTTCTGATAAGATCGACCGTATTGTGACAAACCGTATCTTAGGTATCCCAATCTTTATCGCGATCATGTTTGTTGTATACTATATTTCTGTAACAACGATCGGTACATTAGTAACAGACTGGACAAATGATACATTTGTAGCTGAGATGATCCAGCCAGCCGCTCAAAGCTTCTTAAAAGGAATCGGTGCAAGCGCAGCAATCCAGGATCTGATCGTTAATGGTATCATTGGTGGTTTAGGAGCTGTCCTTGGATTCGTTCCTCAGATGGCGATCTTATTCTTATTCCTGTCTATCTTAGAAGACTGTGGATATATGGTACGTATTGCGTTCGTAATGGACCGTGTATTCCGCCACTTCGGATTATCAGGTAAATCCTTCATTCCATTACTGATTTCTTCAGGATGTGGAATTCCTGGTATCATGGCATCTAAGACGATCGAACAAGACAACGACAGACGACTGACAATTATGACAGCAACATTCATTCCATGTGGAGCGAAACTTCCAGTTATCGCTATGATGGGTGGTGTTATGACAAGTTATGCAACAGGAAGTTATGAAGCAGGTGGATTAATGGCACCATGTATGTACTTCATTGGTATCGTAGCCGTATTAGTTGCAGCAATCATCTTAAAGAAGACAAAACCATTCTCTGGAAAGCCAGCTCCATTCGTAATGGAACTTCCACAGTATCATATCCCATCTGCTAAGACAGTATTACTTCATGTATGGGAAAGATTAAAAGGATTCATCATCAAAGCCGGAACAATCCTGTTCTTAGCTTGTGTTGTTATGTGGTTCTTAAGTGGATATGGATTCGTCAATGGTTCATTCGGAGCTGTTGAAGATCCAGGAAACAGTTTATTAGCAGTTATCGGTGGAGCGATCGCACCAATCTTTGCACCACTTGGATTTGACAACTGGAAAGCTGTTGCAGCTTCTTTATCAGGATTCTCAGCAAAAGAGTCTATCGTATCAACAATGGGTGTACTTGCAAACGTAACTGGAGATGCATCAGAAGATGCTGTCACAGTAGCAGAAGCAGTAAGAACTTGGTTCCCAAGTGCTGTAGCAGCATTTTCATTCTTACTGTTTAACCTGTTAGACTCTCCATGTTTAGCAGCAATCTCTACAATGGCAAAAGAAATGCAGTCTAGAAAATGGTTCTGGTTTGCGATTCTTTTCCAGAATATTTTTTCTTATGTTGTAACGCTGATCGTATATCAGATCGGTACATTTGCAACAGGTGGAGCATTTACAGTAGGAACAGCAGTAGGTATCGTGTTATTGCTTGTAATGTTATTCCTGCTATTCAGACCAGATCCATACAAAGATCAGAAAGTATATTCAAAGAGATCTGTTCAGGCGTAGTCGAAATGGTATATAATAGAGGGGCTGGATGTGTAAACATCCGGCTTCTTGCTTATCAAATTTCATATAAAAAAGATATGATATAAAGGAGGGACGATTATGAATCCAGTAAGTATTATCATATTGTTATTGATTATTGCATATTGCGCATTTGTTATTTATAAACAGGTGCAGAAGAAGAAACAAGGCGGATGTGGAGGCAACTGTGCAGGCTGCTCAGGATGCAGCAGTTTTCAGGTGAAGGATTCATCAGTCAAGAAAAAAGGAAGGTAATCAGCAATGGGAAATTCAACAGGTTCTATGTTTTATGCATTTGCAATCTTTATTGGATTATATCTTATCGGGGTGATCGGATACCAGCTTTATAAACTGATCCGTAAATTACTAAATAAATAATGTAAAGTAAAAGAGGTATCATAAAATGGCAGATATTATTATTGTACTCATCCTTATTGTTATCGCAGTTTTGCGATCAAACAGACAAAGAAACATATGCATGGGAAAGTCCTTGCTGTGGCGGCGGATCGGGTACTGTAAAGAAAGTAAAAGAAAAACATTTAGATGGTCCCGTGATGGGAACGAAAACAATGAAGATCAAAGGTATGACTTGTGAACACTGTGTCAACAATGTGACAAATGCGATCAATAAAGTTGCAGGAGCTTCAGCAAAAGTATCTTTAAAAGATAAAGAAGCAATTATTTCATATGATCGTGAATTAAGTAATATTGAGCTTAGAAAAGCAGTAGAAGATGCAGGATATGAAGTCATATCACTTTCATAAAGAACGGTGTTGTAGAAGAAGTTATCGAAACCAGTAGAAAACAAAAAAGCACTTTTAAGATCTGTAATATACAGAAAAAAGTGCTTTTGTTTCAAATTATTTGTTTTGATTGCTGAGAGCTTTAATATGTTCTTCAGAATTCAGATGTGCTTTGATCGCATGAAAGCTTTCAGGGCTGATCACATGTTCCATACGGCAGGCATCTTCAGCTGCAATCTCTGCAGGAACTCCAAGTTTGATCAGCATGTTAGATAAAACAGTATGGCGCTCAAAAATCGTATCAGCAATCTTATGACCAGCTTCAGTTAAAGAGATGAAACCATCAGAATCAACGGTGATCATATCAGAATTACGAAGATTTTTCATAGCAATACTGACACTTGGTTTAGAGAAATTCAAATAATGAGCAATATCAATGGATCTTACAGACCCTTTGTTTTGTTTCAAAATTAAAATAGCTTCCAAATAATTTTCAGCGGATTCTTGTATTTTCAAAAAGATTCCTCCTTACTAATAATTGTATATCTAGTCTACAAGATATGTTTATTTTGGTTATCATTGTATCATAAACAGTGTGTATTTTCAATGGAAGCACATGAGAAAAATACCGTGAAAAATAAAAAATTAAGAAAAACTATTGACAAAATGGTTAGGTAATGCTAACCTTATATATGTAATTAGATGAGACTAACTCATCAAAACGACCTTTATATAGTATAATCATTTATGTAGTATGAATGCGAGATAAAGTGTCATGCCATAGACTTTATCCCGCAGTCATGCATACAACAGCAAGGCAAGGTGGAGAACAGCATGTGCCAAGAACAAGTAGAGAAGGCTTTACAACAAAGTGGTAAGAGAATCACACAACAGAGAAAGATTCTACTAGATGTTATCTTGAATGGAGAATGGGAATGCTGCAAAGAGATCTATTACGAAGCAGTCAAACGAGATTCTTCCATTGGAATGGCAACAGTATACCGCATGATGACAACACTCGAAGAGATCGGAGGTCATCGAGAGAAGATGCGTATTTCGAGTAAGAGATGAAGTAGAGCTTTAAAATTAAATCAATCATAAAAAATTAAGAAAGTATTTGGTTTCAATCAATGAAATCAGATACTTTTTCTGTTATAGTAAAAGAAAAGGAGAATTGTGGTTATGAAAAGATACTATATCATATCTTTCTCTTGCTCTGTATTGCAGTATTTTGCATTAGCGCCTATAAGCTGTATGGATATTATAAATCTTATAAAGAAGCGAAAGATACTTATGAAAAGATAAAAAAAGACAATGTAAAGAAGACAAATGGAGATAGAACGATTGATTTTGATAAACTTCGGGCAAAGAATCCAGACATTGTTGGCTGGGTTTACGCAAAGGGGACAGGAATTGATTATCCGATCGTTCAAGGTAAAGATAACGAAGAATATCTTCATATGGATTACAATAAGAAAAAAAGCAGTTCAGGGACGATCTTTTTAGATCACGGATGTGATAAGTCGTTTATCTCAGATAATAATATCATTTACGGACACCATATGAAAAATGGAACGATGTTTGCCAAGCTGCTAAAATTCAGAGAAGAATCCTTTCTAAAGAAACATCATGTGATCATTTTATATACTCCAAAGAAGACAATGTATTTGAAAGTGATTAGTTCTTATGCGGTGAAAGCACAGGATCAGATGCCGATCACATTTGCAAATGAAATGCAGAAGAAAGAATATATCACAAAGATTCGGAGAATGAGTGAACCATCGATCAAGCTGGATGATAAGAAGATCGATCGTATTTATACATTTGTGACATGCAGTTATGAAAGAGATGATAATAGGACATATGTACATGCAGTGGAAGAATGACAAGGATGATAGAAAGTGTTAGATCAAGATGAAAAAAATGAAACTGACAAAGAAGAATAAAAAAGAATTAAAGATGATCTGTGGAGTTTTAATCTTTTTTGCAGTAATCTTTATATGGATCGTACAGAATATCGGTCTGCCGATCAAGACACAAGTAGAAAAAGGCCGGATCAAGGTAATCGACATATCATCCTATAACGGGACAGTCAATTGGAAGAAGGTCAAAGACCATAATGTCAATCATGCGATGATCAAGATCGGTTCAGGGATGAATGAGAAGAGAGCAGGAAGGAAAGACAGTAAATTTGATACCAATTTCCGCAATGCAGGATATGCATCAATTCACAGAGGCGTTTATTATTATTCTTATGCGAAGACAACCAGTGATGCAAAAAAAGAAGCCAGACACTGCTTAAAACTTCTCAAAGAGCAGGGAATCGATCCGACAGATTTAGATCTCCCAGTGGCATTTGATATCGAAGAAGAAGCGGTATTTCAGACAGGAAGACGTAATGTGACAGCAGTCACGACAACATTTTGTGATGAGATAAAGAAAGCAGGATTTGAGCCTATGGTTTATTCAGGAGCTTCAGCACTTCGAAATTATTTTGAATATAGTAAGATCAGAGAATATAAGATCTGGGTGGCACATTATACGAAAGCATCCGCACCAGCAATCCCATTTTCTTATGATATGTGGCAGTATACAAGCAGAGCTGTTATAAATGGGGCTAATACAGGAATGGGGTATTGTGATCTGAATTATTATCTGGTAGACAAGAATTACAAAGAATAAAAGAACTTCAGAATATGAAAGGAATAACATATTCTGAAGTTCTTTTGGTTTAAAGAAAAGATGATGTAATCTCCATCATGATCGAAAAGAGAAAACAAACAATAAATGCAGCCCAGAAAGAGATGTTTGTAACACGTTTCTTTGGTAAGGTCTGTCGGATATCTTTCTGAAACCATGTTTTTATATAGCCGAGCCGTCCATTCAGATAAGCAATCGCAACGAGCAGAAAGATACTAAGGATAAGTCCGATCAATGCAACAGGAATGGATGCAATGATCGAAGATACCGTTACTGTATTTGCAGTATCAAGATTGTTTACACCAAAAAGTGAAACTTTTGATATTGCATAAGTTAAAAGGATGGAAGATCCATTAAAAATCATGTGAGCAGTTATGGTTGCAAAAATGGAATCCGTTGCTTCTAATAAGCATCCAAATACGATACCCAAAAAGAACGCATAGGAAAACTGCTGAAAGTTCATATGAGCTATACCAAAAAGCAAAGCAGATAATAAGATTCCTTTGATGGGATTAGCTTTTCGTAGTCTGGAATAAAGTACTCCACGGAACAGTATCTCTTCCACAAGACCTGGAAGAAAAGCGGTTGTAAAAACTGATAATCCAAGACTTTGCATCACTTTCTGTGTCATAGTGTTGGTTGTAACATCTTGAAAAAACAAATTGGCGATCATAGTAATAAACCCTGCAACTGGACGGATCGTAAAGGCAAGAAGGATCACGAGAAAAATGAACCAATATGGATCTTATGCATTCGTAATGTCTTCTTTGTATCATCTCCACAGATCTTAAGATAAAGAAAAGCGGCAATGAGTAAAATACCATAAAATAAAGTAGTAAAAAGATATGTGTTGGTAATAAAAATCCCCATTCCAGTGGAAAGTATAAAATACAAGATCACATAAAACAGGCTGAAGCAGCCAGCGGATTTGATATATTTCATGGAGTTACCTCGCTATTTTTTTAAGATTCCATTGTCTGTGATCGTGATCAGTCCGTCCTTTAACAGGCGTCCAACTGCACGTTTAAAAGCAGCCTTGCTAAGTCCAAGCTCACGTTCGATCGTAGCAGGTCTCGCCTTATCATTAAATGGAAGACGGCCATCATAGCTTTCAATGGTATCCATGATTAATTTCGCATCACGATCAATCTGAAGGTAAGCTTTCTCATGAGGGCTTAGGGATAATTTACCATCTTCATTCACTTTTGTAACACGAAGGTTAAGCTGTTCACCAATTACGATTTTATTGTGAATCTCGCGTTTTGGGATACGTCCAAGGAACTGATCTTCTACAGCAACAAAAGCACCATGATCAGGGTTGATATTATAAACAGTGGCATGCACCCAATCGTTGACTTTAAAATGATGATCTGTCGATAATAATTTACCAATCTTCATTGTTGCACAAAGACGATCACTCTTATCAATATAAAGAGAAACCAGATATTCTTTATTTGGACGGATATGTCCTAACTGTTCTTTAAATGGAAGAAACAGATCTTTTTCTAGTCCCCAGTCAAGGAAAGCACCAATCTTGCTAACTTCTTTGACACGTAGAGGGCGGATTGCACCTAATGTGATCTTTGGAATATGAACGGTAGCAATTGGGCGATCCTCAGAGTCCTTATAAACAAAACATGAAATCTGATCACCGATCCTTGCACCATCTGGAACTTGTTTGGCAGGAAGAAGGATACTTCCATCTGTTACATCCTTTTGGTCATTGACATAAACACCAAACTCCTTTTTCTTCACAATATATAAATCTTGAAATTTTCCTAATTGAATCATATTTATCCTCTTTCTTAATTTTTAGATTTGTCAGACACTTAATCGTTGATTTTTGTCGTTTTCACACATTATAACACAGTTCCATAAAAAAGCGAAAGAAAAAGCCTGAAAACAGCATAAAAACGTGGTTTATTTGAAGTTTTTACTTGACTTAGATGAGGAAAGCCTATAGAATTATCTTATGCAAATTCAAAGACATATACAATTATGTTTGAGTTGAGATTAGGAGGAAAATTTAATGAACAAGACAGAATTAGTTGCAGCAATTGCAAAGAAAACAGAATTGTCTAAAAAAGATGCAGAAAAGGCATTAAAAGCTTTTACAGATGTAGTTGCAGAAGAATTAAAGAAAGGTGAGAAGATCCAGTTAGTAGGATTCGGAACTTTTGAAGTATCTGAAAGAGCTGCAAGAGAAGGAAGAAACCCTCGCAGCGGAGAAGTTATGCACATTGCAGCTTCTAAAGCACCTAAATTCAAAGCAGGAAAAGCTTTAAAAGATATTGTAAACGAATAGAATGTTCATTTGATATTACATTAACTGCCGGTTTCTATGGATCCGGCAGTTTTTCTATATCTATTTCAGCAATATAACATAGAAGAAAGAAGGAGACATAATCATGCGTTTAGACAAGTTTTTAAAAGTATCCAGACTGATCAAGAGAAGAACTGTTGCGAATGAAGCCTGTAGTGCAGGAAGAGTTCTAGTGAACGGCAAAGCAGCGAAAGCTGGAACGAATGTGAAACCAGGAGACAGAATAGATATCCAGTTTGGAAACAGAGAGACAGCAGTAGAAGTAGTTTCTATAGCAGAGACAGTGAAGAAAGATGAGGCAGCAGATCTGTACAAGTTTTTATAGGTATGTTTTATAAGCTTTGTTCATAAGATGTATAAAACATTTTGGGAGGAAGTTTAGTATGATAGAAGAGAGACAACCTTTAAGAGCACATAAGATCAGCTTATCAAACCGATCTCTTGGCGTGATCACAGGGGTAAAAGATGTTGTTTCTTTTGATCTTAATGAGATCATTCTTGACACAGATCAGGGACTGTTAATGATCAAGGGAAAGAATCTCCATGTAAAGAAATTACTGGTTGAGAAGGGTGAAGTAGAGATTACGGGAAAGATTGACAGTTTTTATACTCTAATATAGAAGAGGGAAAGAAAGAAGGATTATTAGGAAGGTTACTGAAATAATGAAAGAGACTGTAACCGATCCGTTGTTATTTTTTCTTGCGTCAATTTTATTTGGTGTATGTTTGCAGGCAATATATGATATTATTCGTGGAATTCGAAGAGTATTCTATCATAAAAGCGTGTTTTTGTTTATAGAAGATATAGGATTTGGAATATTTACAGCAGTGATGGCATTTATATTTCTTTGTACATATAACGATGGCGAGTTAAGAGGATTCTTTTTCCTCGGAATTGTGATCGGAATGATTCTATATTATCAATTGTGCAGCAAGTTCCTTTTGAGGACTGTCATACATATTACAGAGAAGCTAAAGAAGATCATAAGGCAATTTGAAAAAGTATGTTTAAGACCAGGAATTCATATCAAGAGAAACCTGAAATGGCAATTGAAAAAAGAAAAAAAACAAGTTACAATGGCACTAAAGAAACAAATAAAAAGAGGTGGTAAAAGTGACAATACGAAAGAAACAAAATAAGCTGGATCAGAGGACAAAGATCATCATGATCATTGTTCTGATATTTGTAGTCATTTTAGCATTTTCCTATATCAATCTACGACAGAAATCAAAGAAGATCGCCAAAGAGCAGCAGCAGGTGGAATCCCAGATCAAGAAACAAGAAGAGAAGAAAAAAGAATTAAAGAAGAAAAAAGAATATATCAAGACAAAAGAATTTATTGAAAAGACAGCCACAGAGAAGTTTGGACTATTGTACCCGGGAGAGTACTTACTCAAAGGATCGGATGACTGAAATACAATTTGAGAATATTTATCGTTAACAAAAGGGAATGTTGCATTCGTGCAACATTCTTTTTATCATTTTTATATAGAATGATGAGAAGAGGAACAATATATGTCAAAAGAGATATCAAAACAGGAAAAAGAAGATTATCTAAGCCTTATGTATGAAATGAAGCGAAAAGAGAATCAGATTGTAAAATCCGACTTATCCAGGGAATTTGAAGTGCCGTTATCAAGAGTTACCAGAGTTACAGATGGATTGTTAGAAGAAGGGTATCTGTTAAAGGACGAAGGAAGAAGACTGTTTTTAACACCAATGGGGCTATCCAAAGGGCAGCAATGTCTGGAAAGAAAACGATGTCTTACAGAATTTCTGCGTTTGGTTTCTGGTGTTGATGGAAGCATTGCAAAAGAAAATGCATGTGCGATCGAACATATTCTGGATGAACGCATTTTAACCGGGATCCGTATGTTTATGGAAAGCCGTCATACATATTCATATATGACTAGAGGAAATGATTTAAATCTGATGTTTCCAGAAGGAAAGAGGATCATGTCGATCGCATTTTTTGAAAAAGGAGCATCACATCCAAGAATTCTTTCGAAAGAATACCAGCAGTTTGAGAAACAAGCGGAAGTAGCGATCAGCAAAGAAAGTTACTTGTATTTAAAACCGATAGATTCAGATCTGCTGAAAAAAGAAATTCGCTACTGTTATGGAAATCAGTGGATGTATGCAAAAAAAGAAAATGGAAAATTTGGAATTCTTAGAATATTACAAAATGATCGAATCAGATCTTTACCATTACTTTGCATCTATCGGATTAACGAACAACAGCAAAGACAGGCAGTTACAGGAGTGTTTGATACTGCAGATATCGATACGATCCAGAAATTATGCCAGAAAGAGAAAATGCATCTAAAGTATGAAAGTATCGGGAAAAATGAAAGTAAAGAAATTACTAAGATGACTTACGAACAATTATGCAGCAGTCTAAAAAAAGGCATATATCAAGTCGCATTTTCCATTTATCGACAAGGAGAAGACTGGCAAAGTCTTTCTATGGCAGACCAAGGATTTGAAAAACCAGCATATCTGCATTTAAAGGGGGATAAAAACTATTTAGAACTAGCCGTCAGAGAAATGAAAGCAATGACAAAAGGTGGAGCGATGCTGTCTGGACATATTCAGACAGTCAAAAAGCAGCAAAGACGTTTTAACAGATCTTTCGATCCAAGATAAGAAAATACAGATTCCATTTGAAGATTTTGAGTTTGAGCAGTTGTCAGAAACAGAAATCACCGGGCAGATCCAACTGTTTATGACAAACAGCGTTGGGAAGAAGAGAATGCCAGAGAGTATGGCGATACTGATTTTGAAAATTTAAATTGTATAAGTTGAAGGTCATCGAGTATTTAGAGAAAAAATGAAAGATAGCATGTGAGCAACACGAATTCCATTGACGGAGTTTTGACAGAACGCCTATCCGCTGGATCTCCTGCGAAAACTCGCGTTGAAAGTTACTGAAACCAGTAGTCTTTGACGCTCAAACAATCGTCCGATCCAGCTGCGATTCTATCAAAACTCCTATGGAATTCGATTGTTGCTCACATGCTATCTTTCTTTTATTTCTGCCACATACAGGCAAGTCTACTCTACAAATTCCACAATTCAATCGTTTTCAGTAGTTTTTCTTTCGTATCCACATCAAGTTGCATGATCGCATTATAAAGTTTACGATCAAGCGCAGTTTCTGAATATTCCGGATCCAGAGTACCAACGAGAGAATCCAGAGAGCAGCCACAAAGCTTCGCATAATATGTTAAAATACGCAGAGACATAGCAGTACGGTTATTTTCTACATTGCTGATATAACCAGGCGTTACACCAAGAGCTTCAGCAACTTGATTTTGTGTTAAACCCATTTTTTGACGGATATGTTTGATATGAGTACCATAATTTTCAGAGTTCATATGATAGAGTCCTTTCTATATTATTCATAACAAAATTATATAATAAATGATGATGAAAATGTAGCTACTAATAGAATAGAATCTGTGGAATAGATATAAATGGAAGCTGATGATATAAGTGTCAAAAGTATAAATTGCATTCTCTTCAAAGAAAAGCATATCTATCAAAAAAATAAAAGACCTGAACCGCATGGAAGCTATGCAAAGAGCTGTCACAGACTTTGTGATCCTTTGCTGTTCGTTTGGAATGTTCTTTTTAATGTATCATTTATATCAGGCAGGAAATGTTACATTTGATGCTATGCTGCTTGCAACGATCGCTATGATGGGTTCTTTTGGTCCAGTAACTGCATTGTCAAGCCTGTCAAACAATTTAAACCAGACATTAGCAAGTGGAGAAAGAGTGTTATCCTTACTCGAAGAAGAACCAATGGTAGAAGAATCAGAAGGAGAAGCTGATATAAGTTTTGAAGGTGCATCCGTAGAAGATGTAACCTTTGCCTATGATGAAGAAGTCATCCTAAAAGACTGCAACATCAATATGAAACAAGGAAAAGTCATCGGAATCTGTGGAAAAAGCGGCTGCGGAAAGTCCACACTGTTGAAGCTTCTGATGCGCTTCTGGGATGTAAACAAAGGAAACATAAAGATTTCAGAAGAAAACGTGAAAGAAATCCCAACTAAGACACTAAGAAACACACAATCCTACGTAACTCAGGAAACCGAACTCTTCCACGACTCCATCGCCAACAACATAGCGATCGGAAAACCAGGCGCAGCAAGAGAAGAAATCATAAAAGCCGCCCAAAAAGCCTCCATCCATGACATGATCATGTCCCTGCCAAATGGCTACGACACCGAAGTCGGAGAACTTGGAGACACCCTGTCTGGTGGAGAAAAACAAAGAATCGGAATCGCCAGAGCCTTCTTACACGACAGCCCGATGTTATTACTAGACGAACCAACAAGTAACTTGGATTCATTAAATGAAGGAATTATTCTAAAATCGTTAAAGGAAGAAAGTCAAGGAAGAACCGTGGTATTAGTATCTCATAGAGAATCCACGATGGGAATTGCAGACGAAGTGTATCATATGGATGCAGGAAGAGTTTCGTAAAGAAGTGAAAAGTGAAGAATGAAGTATCTTATCTGTAAGTAGTGTATACTGAAAGATTTGAGTGTATAAATAGAGAAAGAACAATGTATTAGGGTCAAGCCGTCAATGAAATTCGTTTTTCTGACCCTAATACATTGTTCTTTCTCTATTTATACATCAATAACCTTCAGTATACAATTTAATCAATTCCACAACAATATCAACACACATATCCATTCCTTCAACGCTAATATGTTCATAAGGTCCATGATAAGCATGTCCACCAGTTCCAAGATTCGGACAAGGAAGTCCTCGAAAACTTAACTGACATCCATCTGTACCTCCGCGAATTGGCAGAACCAATGGAGCCACACCAGCATTTTCACAAGCCTTCTTTGCATTTTTGATCAAATGAGGACAATCCTTAATAATCTCGGCCATATTTTGATACTGATCCGTAATGGTTAAAGTAACGCAACCATTACCCCATTTTTCGTTCATATTTTTCGCGATCAAACGTAATGTCTGTTTCTTCGCCTCAAACAACCCCCGATCATGATCTCTCACAATGTAATGTAATGTTGCATGACTCACATCACCATTCATATCGATCAAATGATAGAATCCCTCATAATCTTCCGTGTTTCTAGGAGTCTCCATAGAAGGTAGACAAGAGTTGATCTCCATAGCTACAAGTGAGGCATTGATCATCGTATCTTTTGAAGAACCAGGATGTACATTAAAACCAGTGATTTCAAACTCAACTTTACAGGCATTAAAATTTTCAAACTGGATCTCACCCTCGGTATCGCCATCCAAAGTATAAGCAAAATCAGCATCAAACCGCTTGATATCAAAATACTCAGCACCACTTCCAATTTCTTCATCTGGAGTAAATGCAATGCTGATCGGACCATGAGGAATCTCTTTACTGACCAGGCGTTCTACCATCGTAAGAATCTCAGCAATCCCAGCCTTATCATCTGCACCAAGGATCGTTGTACCATCCGATGTGATCAAAGTACGACCCTTGAGAGAAGAAAGATGAGGGAAAACTTTCGGATCAAGAACCAGACTACTATCTCCAAGAGGAAGAGCTTCTCCATTATAATTCTTCGTAAGGATCGGACGGATTGGGTGATCACAGAAATCAGAAACAGTATCCATATGAGCAATAAATCCGATCGCAGGACAGTTTTCATAGCCCTTTGTGGCAGGTAATTTGCCATATAGGTAACATTTGTCATCTAAGTAGACATCACTGAGACCAAGTTCCTTCATTTCATTTTCTAAGACTCGGGCAAGATCAAACTGACCATCAGAAGAAGGGACAGTTTGGCTGTTTTCATTGCTTGGAGTTAAAATTTTGACGTAATTTAATAAACGTTCGTAAGCTTTCATGATTATTTATTCACCTCGTGATAATTTCTTTTGCGTTTTATAAAGTATATAGATAATATAACACATATTTTCTTCAGTTTTGTAAGATTAAACAGTAAAATTAATCTTCAATTTTTTCTATATTGATGAGTGTATCAACCATCGTATTAAACTAGACTCTCGTAGTCTATGGGGATGCACCAGTTGCAGCAATCGGAATTGTATTCAAAGCAAATATGTTTATTACATTTTTACAAATGGGACTAGCCAATGAAGTTCTGCTGATCCCGTTATTGTATCTTTTAAATGCGGTTGACGGAGTCATATATGGGCAGGCATTGACAGACTATATTGCAGTGATATTGTCCACGATCATATGGAAGTAATATCAAAATAGTATAACGAAAGAAAAAGACTCCGTAAAATAGTTCGAAATACGAAATTTGTGGAAATTGATGAAAAATTAACAAATAAATAAAAAACAGTATTTATACAAATGGCTTAAAATGGTTGGATTGAAAATAGTATGTTTGTAAAAATGCTGCTTTTTTTGTGCAATTTCTACAAAAAAGAAAAGAAAATAGAAATAGAATAAATCGTTTTGCAAAAAAATCCCTTGACTTTTTGTCAAATTGGTTCTACCATATAAGTACAGTAACTGGTAGGACCAATCTTACTATGTCGCGTATACGCTGAAAAATAGGATATCGGAACCCGCTCATATTTGAAAAGAAAGGAGAGAACTTAAGATGTTCATTCACTTTTTATTAGCGATGCTTCCTATCATCTGGCTGATCATTGCATTAAGCGGATTAAAGATGGCAGGACATGTAGCCTGTCCGATCGCTTTGATCATTACAGTCATTGAAGCACTTTTTTTATGGAAGCAGAAAATTATTGATGTCCTCACAGGAGGGTTAGAAGGATTTGCAATGGCAATCTGGCCAATCTGTCTGGTTATCGTGGCAGCAGTGTTTACTTACAACTTGGTCGTACATACAAAAAACATGGAACTTATTAAAAAAATGCTTACTTCTGTATCAAGAGATAAACGAGTTCTTGTGCTGATCATCGCATGGGGATTTGGAGGATTTATGGAAGGTATGGCAGGATTCGGAACAGCTGTAGCGATTCCAGCAGGAATCCTTTGCGGATTAGGATTTGAACCAATTTTTGCAGCAACTGTTTGCCTGGTAGCCAATACGACACCAGTAGCATTTGGATCCATCGGAATTCCAACGGTTACAGCAGCAAATGTAACAGGATTTAGTCCACATATGACAGCATCTTATGTTGTATTACAACTTGCGATCATGGTAATTCTCGTTCCTTTCCTTGTTGTTTTCATCACAGGAAAACATGAAGGAGCTAAAGGAATCGGTGATTATAAAGAAATTTTATTTATTACATTGATGTCAGGTCTTTCATTCTTAGTACCACAATATCTGACAGCGAAATTTGTAGGAGCTGAACTTCCAGCAGTTATCGGATCTGTATGCAGTATGGCAGTAACGATCATCCTTGCAAAAGTAATGCTGAAAGGTAAGGCAAGTAAATTTGATGTAGAAATCGAAGATAATGATGATACTACGATGACAGTAAAAGATGCATTTGTTGCATGGAGCCCATTCATTCTTGTATTACTGTTCTTACTTCTGACTTCTACATTAGTACCAGCGATTCATGATCCATTATCAGCGATCAAATCAAATGTACCAATTTATAGTGGAGAGGGAGCAAGCCCATATACATTTACATGGGTATCAACACCAGGAGTGCTGATCTTGATCGCAGCATTTATTGGAGGATTGATTCAGGGATGTCCAGTTGGTGAGATCTTTGTTGTTTTAGGCAAGACAGTGATTCAGATGTTTAAGACGATCATTACGATCATGGCAGTGCTTGCGACAGCTAAGATCATGGGATACAGCGGAATGACACAGTCTATCGCAGATTTTATCGTACGTGTAACAGGAAGCTTTTATCCATTAGTTGCACCACTGATTGGATCTATCGGAACATTCGTAACAGGAAGTTCTACATCAAGCAGCGTACTATTCTCCAAGTTACAGGCAAGTACAGGAGCAGAATTAAATATCAACCAGATCTGGCTGGTAGCTGCAAATACAGTTGGTAGTACCGCAGGAAAGATTATTTCTCCACAGAGTATCGCAGTAGCGACAGCGGCAACAGCAACGGTAGGAAAAGAAAGTGAAATCTTAACAAAGGTTATCAAATATTTCGTATTATTCGTTATCATCTATGGATTAGTTTGCTACTTTGGAGTCAAATTGATCTGAAAATGATAAAGATAAAAGATATTAAAAAGCTATAAACTTTTAAGGAGGAAGATAAATGAGTGAGTATCAGTATAACAAAGTGACACCAGAGATGATCGAGAAATTCAAAGAGATCGCTCCAAAACGTGTCTTAGTGGGTGATGAAATCAATGAGGATTTCACCCATGATGAGATGGCAATCTACGGAAAAGCTAGACCAGAAGTTTTAGTAGAAGCAACATCAACAGAAGAAGTTGCAGCTGTCGTTAAACTTTGTAATGAAAACAAGGTTCCTGTAACACCAAGTGGTGCAAGAACAGGATTAGTAGGAGGAGCCGTAAGTATCGGTGGCGGTGTTATGATCTCTCTTACAAAGATGAACAAGATCCTTGGATATGACAAAGAAAACTTTGTAGTGAAGATTCAATCAGGAGTCCTTTTAAATGATCTTGCACAGGATGCAGAAAAACAAGGATTATTATATCCACCAGATCCAGGTGAGAAATTCGCAACAGTCGGTGGAAACGTAGCAACAAACGCTGGTGGTATGAGAGCTGTTAAGTACGGATGTACAAGAGATTATGTACGTGCCATGACAGTTGTATTACCAACAGGTGAGATTGTAAAACTTGGAGCTACTGTATCAAAGACAAGTTCAGGATACAGCTTATTAAACTTAATGATCGGTTCTGAAGGTACTTTGGGTATTATCACAGAACTTACATTAAAAGTAATTCCAGCACCAAAATCAGTGATCAGTCTGATCATTCCTTATGAAAACTTAGAGGATTGTATTGCAACAGTACCACAGTTCTTTATGCATCATCTGGCACCACAGGCTCTGGAATTTATGGAAAAAGAAGTTGTTATGGATACCGAGAAGTTCTTAGGAAAACAGGTATATCCAAAAGAATTAGAAGGAACAGAGATTGGAGCATATTTATTAGCAACATTTGATGGAAATTCTGAAGAACAACTGGAAGATATCATTGAACAGGCATCTGAAGTAGTATTAGAAGCAGGAGCAATTGATGTATTAGTTGCTGATACACCAGCCTTAAAGAAAGATGCATGGGCTGTCCGCGGAGCATTACTTGAGGCAATTGAAGCAGATACTGTACTGTTAGATGAATGTGATGTTGTAGTTCCAACAAATAAGATTGCAGAATTCCTGACATATACAAAATCATTAGAAGCAGAAGCTGATTTCAGAGTTAAGAGCTTTGGACATGCTGGAGACGGTAACTTACATATCTATACATGCAGTAATGACATGGAAGAAGGAGAGTTTAAGAAACAGGTTGCAGTCTTTATGGATAAAGTATATGCAAAAGCAACAGAATTCGGTGGAATGATTTCTGGAGAACATGGAATCGGACATGGAAAGATGGACTACCTAGCAGAGTCTCTCGGACCAGTTCAGATGAGGATCATGGAAGGTGTCAAAGAAGTCTTTGATCCAAATATGATCTTAAATCCAGGTAAGATCTGCTACAAATTATAATTTTAATAGGAAACGATTAATCAAACATAAACAAGTAACATAAAACATATACAAAGCTTTTTTAAGGTTATTTTAGGAGGATATCAAGATGGCATATTTAATTTCAGAGGAAGCAAAAGACTTATTACAGGATGTACACGAGTTCTGTGAAAACGAAGTAAAAGAACAGTGTAAAGCATACGACGTCAGTGGAGAATGGCCAAAAGAAATTTATGACAAAGCCATTGAAATGCAGTTACATTCATTAGAAGTACCAGAAGAATACGGTGGACCAGGATTATCAAGAGTAGACGTTGCGGCACTGATCGAAGAAATGGCTATCGCAGATGCAGGATTTGCAACAACAATTTCTGCCAGTGGATTAGGAACAAAACCAGTACTGATCGCAGGAAATGAAGAACAGAAAAAACATGTATGCCAGAAGATCATTGATGGTGGATTTGGAGCTTTCTGTTTAACAGAACCAGGAGCAGGATCTGATGCCAGTGCAGGAACAACAACAGCTGTCAAAGACGGAGATGAGTGGGTATTAAATGGAAGAAAATGCTTCATTACAAATGGAGGAATCGCTTCTTTCTACTGTATCACAGCTATGACAGATAAAACAAAAGGTGTTAAAGGAATCTCTATGTTCTTAGTTGATGCTGGAACACCAGGATTAAGCACAGGTAATGAAGAAAATAAAATGGGTATCCGTACATCAAACACATGTGATGTTGTATTAGAAGACTGTCGTATTCCAGCTGCAAACTTAGTTGGAGAAGAAGGAAGAGGATTCTCAATCGCAATGAAGACATTAGACCAGGCAAGAGCTTGGATGGGATGTGTTGCAACAGGTATCGCACAGCGTGGTATCAATGAAGGTATTGCATATGCCAAAGAAAGAGTTCAGTTTGGTAAACCAGTCATCAAAAATCAGGCAATGCAGTTTAAAGTAGCTGATATGGAAATCAAAACAGAAACAGCTCGTCAGATGGTTGCACATGCTTTAACAAAGATGGATATGGGATTACCACATTCCAAAGAAGCAGCGATCGCAAAATGCTATGCATCTGATATTGCAATGGAAGTAGCTTCTGAAGCAATCCAGATGTTCGGTGGATATGGATACAGCAGAGAATATCCAGTTGAGAAATTATTAAGAGATGCTAAGATCTTCCAGATTTTCGAAGGAAGTAACGAAATTCAGAGAATCGTTGTAGCAAATAACACAATCGGAAGATAGAACATAAGAAGGAGTAAGACTATGAACATTTTAGTATGTATCAAACAGGTTCCGGATGATTCTGTAGAAATCCATTTAAATGCAGAAGGAACACCGGATTTAGCAAACGTAACACCTGTTGTAAATGCATTTGACACCTATGCTCTCGAAATGGCAGCACGATTAAAAGAATCCTCTGAAGGAGAAGTAACAGTTGTATGTGTCGGAGAAGATAGTGCAAAGAACTCTCTGAAAAACTGTCTTGCAGTTGGTGCAGATCATGCATTTTTAGTAAGTGATGATGCATTCAAAGGATCTGACACAACAGGAATCGCAAATATCCTAAAAAATGTGATCGCAAAATTAGAAGCGGACAATGGTCAGAAATTTGATCTTGTATTCTGTGGAAAAGAAGCAACAGATGCCGCACTTGGACAGGGTGGCTTAATGTTAGCTGAAGAACTTGGAACAAGTGTGATCACAAATATTACAGAAATCGCTTTAGATGGCGATAAAGTGACAGCAAAACAGGAAACAGAAGAAGGATACCGTACAGTAGAAGCTTCTGCACCATGTGTTGTAACAGTCACAAAACCAGAATATGACCCACGTTACCCAACGATCAAGAATAAAATGGCAGCAAGAAAGAAACCAATCGGCGATATTAAAGAAGCTGATCTTGCTGATCTTGAAAAAGAAAAAGTCGGAGAATCTAATGCAAAGGTTCAGATCGTTAAATTATATGAACCAGCGAAGAAAGAAGCCGGAATCAAGATTCAGGAAGAAACACCAGAAGATTCAGCAATAAAAGCAGTCGCTATGATGGCAGATGCCAAAGTATTCTAGGAAGGGAGAACAAAGGACATGGCAGAATGTAAGAATATCATGGTATATGTAGAAACTGCAGAAGGAAATCCAGTCAAAGTTGGATTGGAAATGTTATCTCCAGCCAAGAAACTTGCCGATAAAGTTACGGCAGTTGTTATTGGAGGTGGAGTAGCAGATGCAGCAAAAGAAGTAGCAAAGGCCGGAGCCGATCAGGTCATCTGTGTCGACAGCGAAGATTACAAAGAGTTTAATCTCGATGCATATGCTCAGGTTTTAGTAGAATTAGTAAAAGAAGAAAATCCAGAAGCTGTATTTGTAGGTGGAACACAGGATGGAAAAGATATCGCACCAGTTGTTGCAGCAAAATGTAACACAGGATGTGCATCCGATGTATTAGATATCAAAGCAGAAGATGGAGAAGTTATCTATACATGCCCACTTTATGGTGGAACTGTATTGGAAGATGTAAAGATCAAGACAACACCACAGATAGCAACATTACGTTCCGGAGCATTCCAGAAAGTGGAAGACCCAACTGAGGGTGAAGTTGTAGCCAAAGAAGTAAAAGTAGCTGATGATGTGATCAAAGCAAAGATCACAGAAAGTGTAAAAGAAATCGCAGAAACGATCAACCTGGAAGAAGCAGAAGTTATCGTATCTGGCGGACGTGGAATGGGAAGCAAAGAAAACTTCGCATTAGTTGACGATCTTGCAAAACTCTTAGGAGGAGTTGTAGGAGCAACAAGACCAGCCATTGAAGACGGATGGGTATCAAAGATTCATCAGGTTGGACAGTCTGGAAAGATCGTTGCACCAAAATTATATATTGCATGCGGAATCTCTGGAGCTACACAGCACGTATCAGGAATCATGAATTCTGGATACATTGTAGCAATCAACAAAGATGAAGACGCACCAATCTTTGACGTAGCCAATGTAGGAATCGTTGGAGACGTTATGAAAGTGCTTCCTGTTATGATTGAAGAGATCAAGAAGATCAAGGATGCACAGTAAATAAATATCTATTTTTAAAATAGCTTGTTTCTATACTTAATGTATATTCACCATTTATAAAAGGTCAGATTATGGCGTACACCATAGCCTGGCCTTTCTTTCCGTGTATAATTAATAAGAAGAAACTTTTATATATCACGTCCACAATGCCGGTAAAATGCCAGCATATACAATCCACATAATCCAACAAGTGCATACACAACTCGTGACAGCCAGCTCATATCTCCAAACAAAAATGCAACAAGATCAAATCGGAAGAATCCGATCAATCCCCAATTTATAGCACCAATGATCGTAAGCGTTAAAGCTGTACAATCCAAACATTTATTTCCCATAATAAAATCAAACCTCCTTGATGTGAAATGTAAAGAATTCCAGTATAGTATTTACAAAAAAAAGGATTTTATGTACAAGGTATTAAAAACCTTAAAATACATTTACGTTTAAAAAAAAAGAGAGTATAATACTCATCAAAGACCATGTCTGACTACCGTGAAGGTAAAGGAGGAACAAAGGCATGAAAGTTATTTTTTTAGACGTAGACGGAGTATTGAATTCACAGCAATTATTCGAGAAATGCGAAGATGATCAGCTGATTTCTGTAGATGAGGATAACATTAAGAATTTAAAAACAATCGTAGATGCAACAGGAGCAAAGATCGTATTATCATCATCCTGGAGATACGGATGGGCAGAACACAGTGATGCTGTGCAGGACTGGTGTCAGATTCTAGTTGACATCTTAGCGAAATACGACCTAAAGATCATAGATAAGACAGAATACCTAAGCAGTGGAAGAAGAGAAGATGAGATCAAAGATTGGCTGGATAAGTGTGAAGAGAAGATTGAAGGTTTTGTCATATTAGATGATGGTGCATATGAATGGCATAGACACGGATTTGACAAACATCTGGTCAAGACAGATTTTTGTACAGGTGGATTAAGAGAAGAAGATGCAGACAAAGCAATTAAGATCTTAAATAAGAAAAGATTATTCAGCTTTTTCAAAAAATACTAAAGGAGAGTTAACAGATGGATATAAATAAAGTGACAACAGCAATGATCGATTACTATCAAGGTCAGCCAAAGAGAATCCAGCATTTCTTGAAAGTACACGCGTATGCAAAGCTGATCGGAGAACAGGAAGGATTAGATAAGGAAATTTTAGACATCCTGGAAGTGGCTGCATTAACACATGATATCGGTATCAAAATAAGCGAAGAAAAATACAACAGTAGTGCAGGAAAATACCAAGAGGTTGAAGGACCGGCAGTTGCACAGCAGATGCTGGAAGACTTACAATATGACAAAGCAAAAACAGACAGAGTCTGCTATTTGATCGGACATCACCATACATATGATCAGATTGACGGTATTGATTATCAGATTCTTGTAGAAGCAGATTTTTTAGTAAATCTTGCAGAAGAACAAAGTTCTAGAGAGACAATTGAGTCCGTAAAAGGCAAGATTTTTAAGACAAAAACAGGAATCTGGCTGATAAATAAAATTTTTTGAAAAAAAAGCTTGCCAAGAGTCGAGGAATATGATAAAGTATAGAAGTCGCAGAAATGAGACAACAATTTAACTGCCCAGATAGCTCAGTCGGTAGAGCAGAGGACTGAAAATCCTCGTGTCGCTGGTTCGATTCCGGCTCTGGGCATTGTATGCGGGTGTAGTTCAATGGTAGAACTCCAGCCTTCCAAGCTGATCACGTGGGTTCGATTCCCATCACCCGCTCTTTTATTAAGAAGAATGTTATGCATTCTTCTTTTTTTATGTTTAAGCATAAAAATAATAAAAGTACAGGATCCATCTAAACGATAAATGCACAAACATGAGTAGTTTTGTACAAATTTTGCACTGTGTACATTCTGCAGATTTGTGCTTTTTCTTTGTACATTTCTTGGACTTTTATTTTAAGAGTTGATTCGGTATGATAAATATATGGAAAGCAAAAGGAGGTAAGAACATGTCAATCGTATATAACTTAGATGTAAGATGTCATGAGATGTTGAAATATTTATTATATCAAGATGGCTATACATCGATCACACAACTTGCAGAAGAAATGAATATTTCTAAGCGTAGTGTTTATTATGATATACGCAAGATCAATGAATGGATGGAGGCACAACATCTGTCAGAATTAGTCGTTGAGCGAAAAAAGGGAATACGAATTGACGATGAACAAAAAGCAATGATTCGTGCAGGATTAAAGATGATACCATCTGAACTTGCTTATGTGTTTACACCAACAGAACGAGTAAAGATCATTATATGTTCTATTTTGCAAAGAAATAGAAATTTGTTTCTTGATGATTTTATGGATTTTTGTCAGGTGAGTAGAAATACAACGATAAGCGATGTGAAAGAGGCAGGAAGAATCATTTCTGAATATCAGCTGCAGCTGATTTACGAAAATGGAAAAGGGTATCACATTAAGGGTGATCTTGTACGAAAAAGAAGTATTTATTTTTCTTATTTTAGTTCAATTGCAGATTTTTATAAGAAAGGAATTCTTCCGTTAGACGCTCCAGAAAAAGTACAAGAATTTTTGGACAGATTAAAAGATATTGAAAACGCGTTGGATGTTCAATATGTACAAGGAACGTTATACACTATTGCAGTGTTCTTTTCAACCATTGATAATCGTACAGATGTTGTTGAATTTTCGAAAAAAGAAAAAATGGAGATTATGGATACGAAAGAGTATGAAATGGTATCTAGAAGATTTTCAGATTTAAAAGAAAGTGAACAATTATATCTGACATTACATTTACTGGGATCAAGAATGCAGAGTATACCGGTAGATTTTATGGAAGAAGAATCTGGGCAAGAATCACAATGGCTTTCCAGGATACTTGTAAAAGCTTTTTCACGAATTGCAGGAGTTGGATTCTCAAAGGAGAGAGTTAACAGAGGCACTGGCAGCTCATTTAAAGACATCAATGTATCGATATCGATATGGAGTACAGCTTGCGAATCCTATGTTAGATAATATAAAAAATGAGTATGGAGATCTCTTTGAACTCACAGCAAGAACCTGTAAATATTTGGAAAAAGAAATTGGATTTCCGATTCCGGAAGGTGAAATTGCGTATATAACATTACATTTTGGCGCATTTATCAGTGCAGGACAGGAAAAAGAAAACAGATTAAGAATTTTGATCGTATGTCCCAATGGAGTCAGTACTGCAAATATGATATGGGGTGAGATTCAGACACTTGTCCCAGATGCAGATGTAGTTGACGTGTGTTCATTAAGAGAATATGAGAGAGCACATGATTATAATGTAGTGATTTCGACAGTCGTAATTGAAAATGAAAAAGATCTGATTTTAGTACATCCGATTCTTACAGATAATGATCGAATGAAAGTTTTGCAAAGATGTATGAAGTATAAGCATGAAAATAATGTCAGTATTTCGAACATTACAGAAATTGCATCAAAATATATGACAAATGATAATTTACAAAAATTTAAAGAAGAATTGATTGAGCTATTTTCAAAAAATTCTCTGAAACAATATGTGGAACATAAGAAAAAACCTCAAAAGGGATTGTATGAAATATTGGAGGATCCATATATTCGCATCATAAAAGATAAGTTTAAATGGCAGGATGCGATAAAAGTTTCTGGAGAGGTATTATTAGAAAATAAATTGATCAGACAGTCTTATATAGACAGCATTATTTATAAAACAGACCAATATGGTCCCTATATGTTTATTACAAAACAGGTATTTCTTGCACATTCAGAAATTGAAGATGGAGCACAAAGCATGGGCTTATCAATGACTATTTTTAAAAAGCCTGTGGAATTTATAACATTAGATGGTAAGCAGCGATTTGCAAAAATTATTTTAATGTTATCAGCTCAGGATCAAAAATCGCACATTCGTTTATTGAATGATATAATGACAATTTTTTCAGAACAAAAAAATGAAGAAAAATTATGGGGACAGAAAGAAATTTTGGATGTTAAAAATGTATTGTATGAACTTTTACAGGAGGAAAAATGAAGCAGATATATGACATGTTGAAATTGGAGAATATAAAAATTCTTGCAGGAGTAAAAGACTGGAAAGAAGCAATTTATACAGCAGTTCAACCATTAGTAGATGGTGGATATTGTGAAGCAAGATATAGTGATGAGATCATAAAAAATACAGAAAAACTTGGACCATATTATGTGCTGTGTGAAAATGTGGCATTGATTCATGGGAGTACAGAACAAGGAGTTATCAAACGTCAGATTGCCATTACACTATTAAAAGAACCAGTAAAATTTAAAGAAGACGGATACGATGTAAGAATTCTTGTTACGTTAGCTGCAACAGATGCGGAATCGCATATGGAAGTACTACAGGCGATGTCAGAATTATTTGAAAGCAAAGAAAGTACGCAAAGAGTTTTAGATGCTTCAAATGAAAAAGAAATTTATGACTTGTTTGTTGGGGCAGTGTAGAAATTATATGGAGATACACAAGGAGGATAAAAGATGAGTTTTATTATTAATATATTATCAACACCTGCGATTTTGGTAGGTCTGATTTCATTATTTGGTTTGATTTTGCAGAAAAAACCAGTAGAAGATGTTGTAAAAGGAACAGTAAAAACAATTGTTGGATTCTTGGTACTGACAGCAGGTTCAAGTTTTTTGCAGACAGGGTCTTTAAATGATTTTGGTGTGATTTTTAATTATGCTTTTAATATGCAGGGAGTTGTGCCAAATAATGAGGCAATCGTATCGTTGGGATTAGCTGATTTTGCAAGTGATACAGCTTATATTATGTGTATTGGAATGATCGCTAATATCGTATTAGCAAGATTTTCAAGATTACATTACATTTTCTTAACAGGACATCACACATTATATATGTCAGCAATGTTAGCAATTATTTTAAATGTTGGAAATCTAACAGGTCCAATGTTATGGATTTCAGGTGGACTGATCCTTGGACTGATCATGGTAATTTCACCAGCACTTTGTCAGCCTACTATGGAAAAAATTACGGGAACAGATGAACTTGGATTTGGACATTTTGGTGGATTTGGTTATTGGTTTTCAGCACAGATCGGAAAGCTATTTAAAGATAAGAGTAAATCTACAGAAGATGTGAATTTCCCACAAAGAATTTCTTTCTTACGTGATACAACAGTAGCAATTGGTTTAACAATGACAATCTTCTTTGTTGTTGTAACATTTGTAGCAGTTGTTGTGAGAGATGGAATGAGTGACCCAACAATTTCTGCTTTCTTTAAAGGTGAAACACAAACACATTGGATTGTATGGGCTATTACAAAAGGATTAAGTTTTGCAGGTGGTGTATATATCATCTTAAGTGGGGTGCGTTTGATCATCGGTGAGATCGTTCCAGCATTCCGTGGTATTGCTGAGAAGATCGTTCCAAATGCTAAACCTGCAATTGACTGCCCGGTAGTATTCCCATATGCACCAAATGCAGTATTAATGGGATTTCTTGTATCATTCTTAGGAGGTATTGTAGGATTATTTGTTCTTGGAGGAATCAATAAGGCATTAATTCCAGTAGCGCTTATTTTACCAGGAGTTATTCCTCATTTCTTCTGTGGAGCAACAGCAGGAGTTTTTGCAAATGCAGAAGGTGGATTAAAGGGATGTCTAGTAGGATCATTTCTGCATGGATTACTAATTACATTTCTGCCAGCAATTTGTATGCCAGTTATGGGATCTTTGAACTTTGCAAACTGTACATTTTCAGATGCAGATTTTTCTATTACAGGAATTATTTTAGGAAATATTGCTCAGTTTGTAAAAGGTGGAGGATTATTTGCGGTATGTGTAGTATTATTCCTTCTGCCAATTATTTATAACGTTATTATGCCAAAGAAAAAAGAAGCTTAAAAATAAGAATTAGATTTTAGGAGGTATTTATTATGATTAAATCAATTATGTGTTGTTGTGGTTCAGGACTCGGATCAAGTATGTTAGTTCGTATGAACGTTGAAAAAACTCTGCAAAAGATTGGAGTATCAGGAGTAAGTGTAACACATTCTTCATTATCAGATGCAGCAGAAGGAGCAGCAGATTTATTTGTTGTAGGAAAAGACTTAGAAAATTTTGTAAAACAATTACCAAGAGTAGTTATTTTAGATAATATTATGGACAAAACAGAGTTAGAAAACAAATTAAGAACAGAGTTTGAAAAATAAAAGGGATTTATGAATATGGAAAAGGATAAATTAGAGGAGTTGAAGCTTTTATCAGCTAAGATTCGTAAAGACGTTTTGGAAATGTTGGAAAAACGTGGTTACGGACACATGGGCGGTTCTTTATCAATTGTAGAGTTGATGAGTGTACTTTATGGAAAGCAGCTTCGATACGATGCAAAGAATCCTGATTGGGAAGAAAGAGATATGGTTGTATTATCCAAAGGACATTCAGGCCCAGCGTGGTATAGTGTACTTGCAGAAAAAGGATTTTTTGACAGAGAATGGCTATTTACATTAAATGATGGTGGAACTAAACTTCCATCGCATCCAGATCGATTGAAAACACCAGGAGTAGATATGACAACTGGATCACTTGGTCAAGGAACATCTGCAGCGGCAGGAATTGCAACGGGATTTAAAATGAATAAAACAGATCAGTATGTATACCTGATCGTTGGAGATGGAGAATTAAATGAAGGTCAATGCTGGGAAGCATTTCAATATATTGCGCATTATAAATTAAATCATTGTGTTGTGATTATTGATGATAACAAAAAACAGTTAGATGGTACAACAAAAGAAGTAATGAATCCATTTAGTATCGAAAATAAAATGAAGGCATTTGGGTTTTATACACAGACTGTAAAAGGAAACGACGAGGAAGCAATTGATGAAGCAATCAACCGGGCCAAAAATGTAAAAGACCAGGCAGTATGTATTATTCTTGATTCCATAAAAGGAGCTGGAGTCCCATATTTTGAACAGTTGGATGCAAATCACTCCGTAAAATTTAATAATGATACGATTAAAAAAGCTACTAAGGATGCAATCAAAGAGTTAGATGAGTTCATTAAGGGAGGTGCCAGGTAAAATGTTTCAATTAGCAGAAAACAGACAGGAAGCAGGAAGAGAATTAAGAGATTGCGTTGTTGAGACATTGCAGGAACTTATGAAGGATGATGACAAAATAACAGCTCTTGAAGCTGATTTGGGTGGAGCAAGTGGATTTACCAAAATTAAAAAGACAAATCCAGAGCGTTTTATTCAGTGTGGAATTGCAGAAGCTAATATGATGGGAGTTGCAGCTGGATTATCTTTGACAGGGTTTAAACCATTTACGCATACATTTGCACCATTTGCGACAAGAAGAGTATTTGATCAGTTATTTTTATCCGGTGCATATGCAGGAAATACAATCAATGTTTATGGCTCAGATCCAGGATTTAGTGTGGCATCCAATGGTGGAACTCATACAGCGTGGGAAGATGTAGCATTGATAAGAGAAATCCCAGGAGCAGTTATCTGCGATCCAGCAGATGATGTACAAATGGAATGGATCATCAAAGAGTTTTTGAAAATGGAAGGAATCCATTATGTAAGGAGTAATCGAAAGGCTGTACGAAATGTATATAAAAAAGGTTCCTCTTTTAAAATTGGACAGGGAAATATTTTAAAAGAAGGAAAAGATATATTAATTATTGCAGCTGGGCAACTAGTTTCTGAGGCATTGGATTGTGCTGAAGAATTAGAAAAAGAAGGATATTCTGTAGAAGTTATAGATATGTTCACAATTAAGCCTTTGGATGAAAAATTATTGATCAAGGAAGCAAAAGGGAAAAGCAAAATTGTAACCATTGAAAATCATTCAATTTATGGCGGACTTGGAAGTGCGGTTTCAGAAGTGATTGCAGAAAATGGAATTTCTGTGCCAGTAAAAAGAATTGGTGTCAAAGAAAAATTTGGACAAGTAGGAACAGCAGAATTTTTACAAGAGGAATTTGGATTGACCGCTAAACAGATAAAGGAAACAATTTGTCAATTTTAAGCTGTGAAGGAGCAGAGTAAAAGTTCTGCTCCTTTTTTGTGATTGTCTCTTCGGACTAGACTCGCTTTGTTTGATAAGGTATACTGTTTAAAGAAGCAAAATCTGAAGAATCATAAAGGAGATACAAAAAATGGATTACAACAAACTGGCATTAGAAATGCACGAACAAAACAAAGGTAAGATCGCAGTACGTTCTAAAGTAACAGTAAAGACAAGAGATGACTTAAGTACAGCTTATACACCAGGAGTCGCAGAACCTTGTCGTAAGATCCGTGATAATAAAGAAGAAGTATATCGTTATACAGCAAAAGGTAATTTAGTAGCTGTCGTATCTGACGGAACAGCTGTATTAGGACTTGGAGATATCGGCCCAGAAGCAGCAATGCCTGTTATGGAAGGAAAAGCCCTTTTATTTAAAGAATTTGCAGATATTGATGCATTCCCAATCTGTCTTGATACAAAAGATACAGAAGAGATCATCAAAACAGTCAAGAATATCGCACCATGTTTCGGTGGTATCAATTTAGAAGATATTTCCGCACCAAGATGTTTTGAGATTGAAAAACGTTTAAAAGAAGAATTAGATATTCCAGTATTCCATGATGATCAGCATGGAACAGCCATCGTTGTAGCAGCAGGATTATTAAATGCCTTAAAATTTGTCGGAAAGAAAATGGAAGATGCAAACATTGTGATCAATGGAGCAGGATCTGCTGGAATCTCTATCTGTAAACTATTATTACAGTTTGGCGCAGGAAATGTTGTCTTAGTTGACCAGAAAGGTGCATTATGTCCAGGAGAAGACTGGATGAATCCAGCACAGAAAGATATGGCAGAGATCACAAACAAAGAGAAACAGACTGGAACATTAACAGAGATCATCAAAGATAAAGACGTATTTATCGGAGTTTCTGCACCAAATATCGTGACAGCCGAAATGGTATCTACTATGGCAGACGATGCGATCATTTTTGCCATGGCAAATCCAACACCAGAGATCATGCCAGATGAAGCGAAGAAAGGTGGAGCAAGAGTTATCGCAACAGGAAGATCCGATTTCCCTAATCAGATCAATAACGTATTAGTATTCCCAGGAATCTTCAGAGGAGCTCTGGATGCAAGAGCTGGACAGATCACAGAAGAGATGAAGATGGCAGCAGCAAGAGCGATCGCAAGTATCATCAGTGATGATGAGTTAAATGAAGAGTATATCATTCCAGGTGCATTTGATGAAAGAGTCTGCAAAGCAGTAGCCAAAGCTGTTGCAGAAGAAAGCCAGAAATAAATGATAGAATTAAATTAAGTACAAGAGCACTTCTGTTCAAGAAGTATGTTTTATGATATACTATATTGAGTTGTGAGAAAATTTTAGGAGATTTTAGGAGAATTCATTCAATGAAAACAAGCGGAATATTATTGCCAATTTTTAGTTTACCATCAGATTACGGAATTGGATGCTTTTCAAAGGAAGCATACAAATTTGTAGATTTTTTAGAAGAAGCAGGCCAGAAGTACTGGCAGATCCTTCCATTAGGAACGATCGGTGCGGGAAATTCTCCTTATCTTTCGTTTTCAAGTTTTGCAGGAAGTGCATATTATATCGACTTAGAACAGTTACTGGAAGAAGGACTTCTTAAGAAAAAAGAACTCGAATCAATTAAGGAAGAAAACAAGGGCAAAGTTGACTATGAGAAAATCAGAGAAGATCACAGAAAGCTTTTAAGAAAAGCTTATTTCAGATTTCATCCAGATGAAGATTATAAGAAATTTATCAAAGACAATGAATACTGGATCGGGGAATATGCAGAATATATGAGCGAGAAGAAAAGTAAATTCCCAGAAAGTTATTTCTGCTTCTGCCAGTATTATTTCCATAAACAGTGGCTTGCGCTGAAGAAATATGCGAATGACAAAGGAATTCAGATCGTAGGAGATCTTCCATTTTATGTAGCCTTAGATGGAACAGCATTTACATACCACAAAGAATTATTTAAAGTCGATGAAGAAGGAAAGGCAACGGTTGTAGGTGGATGTCCTCCAGATGCATTTGCAGAAGATGGACAGGTATGGTCCAATCCTGTATATGACTGGGAATATCATAAGAAAACAGATTACGAATGGTGGATGAAACGTTTACGTCATAATTTTATGTTATATGATATTTTAAGATTAGACCATTTCAGAGGATTCGATGAATACTTTGAGATTCCAGCAGAAGACGAGACAGCTGTTAATGGAGAATGGGTCAAAGGTCCAGGAATGGATTTCTTTGAAGCAATGAAGAAAGAACTTGGTGAGAAGAAAGTTATCGCAGAGAACTTAGGATTCTTAACAGACAGCGTGCATAAACTTCTAGATGATACAGGATTCCCAGGAATGAATGTTCTGGAATTTGCATTTGGAGCATATGATGACAGCATCTATCTTCCACATAAATACAAAGAAAATAGTGTTGTATACACAGGAACACATGACAATGATACGGTTGTTGGATGGTACGAAACATTATCAGAAGATGATAAGAAATTCTTAGAGCATTATTTAAAATACAGTACGATCGAGAGAACAGGAACTGTACATTTAGACTTGATTTCTCTTGCATTAGAGAGTCGAAGCGATATGGTGATCATCCCACTTCAGGATTATCTTGGATTAGGAAATGAAGCAAGGATCAACACACCATCTACGGTAGGTGGTAACTGGGAGTGGAGAGTGAAAGAAGAGCAGTTAACAGATGAGTTAAAAGAACTGATCAGAACACTGACAATAAAATATCGTACAGTTGCAGAAGAGAATGCGAAGAAAGCAGCCGAAGAAGCACAGCAATAGAAGAAATTGATAGAAGAAAAAGGATGAAAGAATTTGGGAAATCTTTCATCCTTTTTTGCATAGAAATAAAGAAATATGCGTATAAAATAATTGATATTAGATTGTATGGAATATGATGTACCATATAAAGCAATAAAATTAGCTTGACGACACAAAATCATAGTGCTACAATTTAGTACATAAAAGCATTGAAGCTTTAAAGTTCAGAAGTTTAAAGCCAAGGAATGCAATCGGGAACGATATTAAGGAGGAGAAAAATATGAGATTAAAGAAAGTCATGGCAACAGGATTAGTTGCTGCATTAGCATTATCCACAATGGTTGGTTGCTCAAGCAAGAAAGACAGTTCAGACCAGAAGAAGATCGGAGTCGTTCAGTTAGTAGAACATGATGCTTTAGATGCATCTTACAAAGGGTTTAAGGATGGTCTTGAGAAAGCTGGATATAAAGACGGAGACAAGATCAAGATTGAATATAAGAACGCACAGAATGAACAGTCAAATTGCCAGACAATTGCCAAACAATTTGTTACAGATAAGTGCGATCTTGTATTAGCGATCGCAACACCAGCAGCACAGGCAATGGCCAATGAATCAAAAGATATTCCGATTTTAGTAACAGCTGTTACAGATCCAGCCGATGCCAAACTGGTGAAATCAAATAAAAAACCAGGAACAAACGTATCTGGAACATCAGATTTAACACCAGTAGCAAAACAGATGAATCTATTAAAAGAATTAATTCCAAATGCAAAGAAAGTTGCAATGTTATATTGTTCTGCAGAAGCAAACTCCAAATTCCAGGTAGGACTTGCGAAGAAAGAAGCAAAGAAATTAGGATTAACAACAGTCGATGCAACGGTATCAGAATCCAGTGAGATCCGTCAGGTTGTAGAATCCTTAAAAGGTAAAGTTGATGCAATCTATTCACCAACAGACAACATGATCGCAGCAGGAATCAATACAGTATCCATGGTAGCAAATGAAGCTAAGATTCCATTTATCGTAGCTGAAGAAGGAATGTGTACAGGTGGAGGACTTGCAACATACGGAGTTAACTACTACAAGTTAGGACAGCAGACAGCAAAGCAGGCAGTAAAGATCTTAGAAGGAAAAGCTGAACCAAAAGATATGCCAATTGAATATCAGGAAAATGCGGATCTGATCATCAATAAAGACACAGTAAAGACATTAGGAATTAAGATTCCAGAGAAGTTAAAAAAAGAAGCTAAGATGGTAACAACACAGAAAAAGAATAATAAATAAGATTTTCTTGCATGTAAGATTACAAGAAGATCAGGAAGTGTCTTCCGATTTGCGGGAGGCACTTCTGTGCATTTAGAAAAGAGGTAGAAAATGGCATTAATTACAAATCTTTATAGTGCATTAGCCCAAGGAACATTATGGGGAATCATGGCACTGGGAGTTTATATTACATTTAGGATCTTAGATATCGCAGACTTATCCTGCGATGGAACATTTGCACTCGGTGGATGTATCAGTGCAATCCTTATTACAAGGGGAGTCAATCCATTTGTAACATTATTATTTGCACTTGTAGGAGGAATGTTAGCAGGACTTGTTACAGGCTGGCTGCACACGAAACTTATGATCCCTGCGATCTTAGCAGGTATTTTAACAATGATCGCATTATGGTCCGTTAATATCAGAGTTATGGGAGGACCAAATGTTTCATTACTTGGAGAAGACACTGCATTTACAAAGGTAATGGATCTGTTAGGAGTAGATCAGACATTGGCAACATTGGTAGTTGGAGTCATTATTGGAGCCATTGTGATCGCAGCTCTGTACTGGTTTTTTGGAACAGAGATCGGATGTGCACTTAGGGCAACAGGAAACAATGAATTTATGGTACGTGCTTTAGGGGGAAATACGGATACATCCAAAGTTTTAGGACTGGTGATTTCTAATGGACTGATCTCAGTATCTGGAGCTTTAGTAGCCCAGAACCAGGGATACGGAGATATCAAAATGGGAACAGGATCTATTGTAATTGGTCTTGCATCCATTGTAATCGGAGAAGTTATCTTTGGAAAACGTTTTAACTTTGCTTATATCCTTGCATCACTGATCGGAGGAGCAATGGTATATCGTATGATCATCTCACTTGTTTTACATTTCGGATTAAGTACCGATGATATGAAATTATTCACAGCGATCATCGTAGCATTAGCACTCGGTATTCCTGCTCTCAAATCAAAATATTCACACCGCAGGACACCAGCATAGAAAGAGGGGCAAAGTTATGTTAGAAATTAAAAATGTACATAAAACATTTAATAAAGGAACGATCAATGAGAAAAAAGCATTAAATGGAGTCAATCTTCACTTAGATCCTGGGGACTTCGTAACGATCATCGGAGGAAATGGGGCCGGAAAATCTACAACTCTCAACATGGTAGCAGGAGTCTATCCGATCGATCAAGGAACGATCATTCTAGATGGCAAGGATATCTCAGATCTTCCAGAATACAAACGTGCCTACATGTTAGGAAGAGTATTCCAGGACCCAATGATGGGAACGGCAGCAGGTATGCAGATTGAAGAAAACATGGCAATGGCAAACCGTAGAGGAAAGAAAAGAGGCCTAAGTTGGGGAATCACAAAAAAAGAAAAAGAAATGTTTAAAGAAAAATTACAAATGCTCGACTTAGGACTAGAAGATCGAATGACATCCAAAGTAGGACTATTATCCGGAGGTCAGAGACAGGCATTGACACTGCTTATGGCAACACTGAAGAAACCAAGCCTGCTATTATTAGACGAACACACAGCAGCCCTTGATCCAAAAACTGCGAAGAAAGTACTAGACATCACAGAGAAGATCGTAGCCAGAGATAATCTTACAACAATGATGGTAACGCATAATATGAAAGATGCGATCAATATCGGAAACCGCCTGATCATGATGAGTGATGGAAAGATCATTTATGATGTGAAGGGGGAAGAAAAGAAGAAGCTTAAGGTAGCAGATTTATTGCAGAAATTCGAAGAAGCCAGCGGCGGAGAATTCGCAAACGATAGAATGTTATTATCTTAAATTGTAGTTGGCCAACTGTAGATTTCGAGTATATGATAAAAAATAAATAAGCAACCGAAAGTGATGCGGTGGAATTTTGCTCATATTTTGAACAAATCGCTGATTCGCCCAATTTCCTACGAAAACTCGCTCTGGAGTTTTGTCTAAGACCAAAGTCTTTGAAGCTCAGACATTCGTCCAATTGGGCTGCGAATTTATTCAAAATATGGCAAAATTCCAATGCATCACTTTCGGTTGCTTATTTATTTTTTATCATATACCTGAAGTCTAAAGTGTGGATAATTACAAGATTGGAAAACTTAAGTGGTGTGTATGTTGAGTGTTATCGTTTTTTAATTTTTGTAGTGACAGACAGTGTTTATTATAAATACCAATACCGTTTAACATACACACTGTGTAGTGATTTGAATAGCGTTTCGTTGTATGTGACAGAAATAAAAGAACAACCAATATTTAAAAGAATCCGGTGGCAAACATGAGCACTTTTTGAGTGCGTTTTTTACAAATTCGCAGTGCCTGTGGTTGGATGTCTGACCATTGCTGCGGGCATTGTGGCTCGCAGCGAGGGAGTTATCAAAGGAACAGGCGCGGATCAGCGATTTGTAAAAAACGCTTTCAAAAATGCGGAGTGTCACCCTTTATTCTTATAAATATTTCTTCTCTTGTTCTTTCTGACTCATACATGCAACACCATTACAATCAAAATTATACTTGCTATTTCCCCACACGGGTGTTATAGTTAACATCTGGATGGTATTCTCGAAAGAAATCATACCGGCAAATCAGCATAACATAGAACATCACCCGCAGGAAAGCAGGTGATACATGTATGAAAGTAGGATTTATCGGAGCGGGGAAAGTAGGCTGCTCTCTTTATGATTACTTTGTACACAACAATATACCCGTCACAGGGTGTTACACCCGTACACAAGCAAAGGTAAGTGGAACGGAAAAACAGACTCAGAAGATATTTACAACCTCAATTGATAAAATATTAACAAAGAGTGATGTTCTATTTTTAACAGTACCAGACGATGCAATAGCCGCAGTCTGGGAACTAGTCAAAACTTATCCGATACAAGGAAAGTTTATTTGTCATTGCAGCGGATCATTAGGATCAGCTGTTCTTTCTGGAATTGAAGAAACCGGAGCGTACGGTTACTCTATTCATCCAATGTTTCCATTTAAAAGTAAAAAAACTGCATACGAAGATTTATCACAGGCTCTATTCAGTGTGGAAGGAAATGAAGAACACATAGAAGAGATCATGGATCTGTTATCTGCGTGTCCAAATCACATCGTGAGATTAAAAAGCGAAGATAAACCAAAATATCATGCAGCAGCTGTGTTTGCATCGAATCTTGCGGTCGGACTGATCAATCAGGCCAAAAGACTGCTTATGGAGTGTGGATTTGATGAAGATGCAGCACTGAAAGCATTGAAACCGCTGACAGTTACGAACATGAACAATATATTTGATGTTGGAACATGTGATGCACTGACAGGCCCAGTGGAACGCCATGATATCAAAACAGTGCAGAAACATCTGAATGCCTTGGATCAGGAGACAAAGGAAACTTATAGTGCCCTGACAAAAGAGATCATAAAACTTGCGCAGATGCGACATCCTGATATTTCTTATGCAGACATGAAACATGTATTGGAGGAAGAAAAATGAAAACAACAGTAAGCACAGTACAGAAGATGAAGGATAATGGAGAAAAGATCACAATGCTGACAGCATATGATTATTCCACTGCAAAATTATTTGACGAAGCTGGAATTGACACGATGTTGGTTGGAGATTCTCTTGGAATGGTTATGCTTGGATACGATTCAACGATTCCTGTAACTGTTGATGATATGATCCATCATGGAGCAGCCGTTGTAAGAGGGGCAAAAAACGCTATGATCGTTGTCGATATGCCATTTTTATCTTATCACACATCTGTATATGATGCGGTAGCAAATGCTGGACGAATCATGAAAGAAACAGGTTGTACAGCAGTAAAATTAGAAGGTGGAAAAAATGTATGTCCACAGATCGAAGCAATCGTGAATGCACAGATTCCAGTATGTGCCCACATTGGACTGACACCACAGTCATCTAATATGTTTGGTGGATTCAGAGTGCAGGGAAAAAGCGAGGAGGCAGCAAAAGAACTGATCGAAGCAGCACAGGCAGTTGAGAAAGCGGGAGCATTTATGCTCGTTTTAGAAGGAATTCCTGAGAAATTAGCAGCGATCATCACAAAGAAAGTACATATTCCAACGATCGGAATCGGAGCAAGTGCTGAATGTGATGGACAGGTATTAGTTTATCAGGACATGTTAGCAATGTATGGAAACTTCGTACCAAAATTTGTAAAACAGTTTGCACAAGTTGGAGAAGTGATGCAGGGAGCAGTCAAAGATTATATCAATGCAGTCAAAGAAGGAACTTTCCCTGGACCAGAAAATACATATGCGATCAGTGATGATGTCATTGAAAAATTATATTAAGATCAAAAATAGACAATAAAAAGGACATAATTTATATAAATAGATTCCCACGTATAATGGGAAGAAGGAGTTTTAGTAATGAAAATCGTAGGAACAGTCAAAGAAGTCAGAGAACAGGTAAAAGAGTGGAAGAAACAAGGACTAAGCGTAGGTTTCGTGCCAACGATGGGATATCTTCATGAAGGACACAAAAGTCTGATGGATGCAGCAAGAAAAGGTAACGATAAAGTCGTTGTAAGTATTTTCGTAAATCCAATGCAGTTTGGACCAACAGAGGACCTTGCAACATATCCAAGAGATTTAGACCATGATGCAGCATTATGTGAAAGTGCAGGAGTAGACCTGATCTTCCATCCAGAAGCAGAAGAAATGTATGAAAAAGATTTCTGTTCTTTTGTGGACATGACAGGACTTACAGAAGGACTTTGTGGAAAAACTCGTCCAATTCATTTCAGAGGTGTATGTACGGTCGTAAATAAATTATTTAATATCGTAACACCAGACCACGCATATTTTGGACAGAAAGACGGACAGCAGTTAGCAGTGATCAAACGTATGGTACGTGACTTAAATATGGATATCGAGATCGTTGGATGTCCGATCGTTCGTGAAGAAGACGGACTTGCAAAGAGTTCAAGAAATACATATCTTTCTTCTGAAGAAAGAAAAGCAGCACTGATCCTTTCTAAGACGGTAGCATTAGGAAAAGAACTTGCCAAGACAGAAAAAGATGCAAACAAAGTCGTAGAAGCAATGAAGAAAAACATTGAGACAGAACCACTTGCCAAGATTGATTATGTAGAAGCAGTTGATGCTTTATCTATGGCACCAGTTGAGAAACTGGAAGGAACATGTATGTTAGCTATGGCAGTTTACATTGGAAAGACAAGACTCATTGACAATACACTGATTAACGAATAGACTTAAGGAGAAAGAAAAATGAACATCAGCATGTTAAAAGGAAAAATTCATAGAGCAACAGTAAAACAGGCAGAATTAGATTATGTAGGAAGTATCACAGTCGATCCTGTATTATTAGAAGCAGCAGGAATCTTAGAATATGAACACGTACATATCGTAGATGTGAACAACGGAAGCCGTTTCGAGACATATACAATTCCAGGAGAGCCAGGAAGTGGGATGATCTGCTTAAACGGACCTGCAGCACGTTGCGTGGCAACAGGAGATAAGATCATCATTATCGCATATGCAGATATGACACCAGAAGAAGCAAAAACATTTGAACCAAAAGTTGTATTTGTAGATGATGAGAATCAGATTTCCCGTTGCACAAACTATGAAAGACATGGACGTTTAGAAGATATGTAGGAGAAAGATCATGTTAAAAGGAAAAACGATAGTATTGGGTGTGACAGGAAGTATTGCAGCTTATAAGATGGCAAATGTAGCGAGTATGTTAGTGAAACGTGGATGCGAAGTTCACGTAGTCATGACGAAGAATGCAACAAATTTCATCAACCCAATCGCATTTGAAAGTTTGACCAATACAAAATGTCTTGTAGAAACATTTGACCGTAATTTTCAGTTTCATGTAGCACATGTATCACTGACAGACAAAGCAGATGCGATGCTGATCGCACCAGCTTCAGCGAATATCATTGGTAAGATCGCAAATGGAATCGCAGATGATATGTTATCAACAACCGTAATGGCATGTAACAAACCAGTGATCATTTCACCAGCGATGAATACAAAGATGTATAATAATCCAATCTTGCAGGATAATCTTGATAAACTAAGAAGATTTGGATATGAGATCGTAGAGCCTGCGAATGGACATCTGGCATGTGGAACAAGTGGTGCAGGAAAGATGCCTTCAGAAGAAGTGCTGGTTGCACATCTTGAGAGAGTGATCGCCAAAGAAAAAGACTTAAAAGGCAAGAAAGTCCTTGTGACAGCAGGGCCAACGATCGAAGCAATCGATCCAGTACGTTATATTTCCAATCATTCCTCAGGGAAGATGGGATATGCGATCGCTAAGATGGCGATGCTTCGTGGAGCAGATGTTACGTTAGTCACAGGAAAGACAGCGATCGACCCCCCGATGTTTGTAGATGTTGTTCCGATCGTGAGTGCACAGGATATGTACGATGCAGTGATAAGCAGAAGTGATGAACAAGATATCATCATCAAATCTGCAGCTGTTGCAGATTATACACCAGCGAATGTCAGCGATCAGAAAGTCAAGAAAAAAGACGGAGATATGGCGATTGAACTGGTAAGGACAAAAGATATTTTAAAGACACTTGGAGAGAATAAAAAAGAAGGTCAGTTCTTATGTGGTTTTTCCATGGAAACACAGAACATGTTAGAAAACTCTAGAGCTAAACTAGAGAAGAAAAAGATCGACATGATCGCAGCCAATAACTTAAAGGAACAGGGAGCTGGATTCAACACAGATACAAACGTGATCACACTGATCACAAAGGATGAAGAAAAGCAGCTTCCAAAGATGACAAAAGAAGAAGTTGCAGATGCACTTCTTGATTTTATCGTTTCTAAAAATTAAATAAAATAATCGATCAAATTCTGGTTTCTTCGTATGACTATGGTATAATAATAGATATTAATACCAAAGGAGAGTTAATGGGATGAAAGCAGTAAATAAAGTTCGGTTGATCTATTTACCAGCGATCGTGCTACCAATCTTTGTGATGATAGTATCGATCGCTGGTTTGAGTATAGGGTATTCAAGAATCAACAAGGCAGACCTCTCAGCAGGGTCCTTTGAACGATTTGTGAATCCATTAAAGACGATGAATACCGAGACACAGGAAATTTTCTTTGAATTAGAAGATCACGTAAAGAAAGATCCACAAATCTTTGACAATGAACAGTATTTAAATGATCTCAATGAACGTTTAAAAGCGAAGGATTCCTATCTGATCGTCCGTAAAAATGGTCAGATCCAATATATAGGGAAGAAAAAAGTATCTGATAAATTAATTCATAAACTTCCATCCTATGGGAATAAAGACAGTGATGCAGACCGTGGCTTTTTTGTCAGCAGACCAGGAAACTATCTTGTAAAACAGCAGGACTTTAAATACAATGATGGCGGACAAGGATCTGTTTTTATCATGACAGATCTTGGAACAGTACTTCCACATTATCGCAATATTATTATTCAGGTATCCTGCGCTGTGATAGGGGTACTGATCTTAACAAGTACCTTTTTATCATGGTTTATGTATCGTGAATTCGTCGGCCCGATCCGTGAATTAAAAGCAGGTGCAGAACGTATCAAGGAAGGGAATCTTGACAACGATGTAGTGATCAACAGTGGTGGAGAAGAGATCAGGGAATTGTGCAATGCATTTAATGAGATGAGGGCAGAATTGAAAGACTCGATCGATGCAAGAATTGTTTATGAGAAGCAAAACAGAGATTTGATCAGTAACATTTCCCATGACCTGAAGACGCCGATCACAGCGATCAAAGGATATGTAGAAGGGATCATGGATGGTGTAGCCGATACACCTGAGAAGATGGATCGTTACATTAAGACGGTCTATAACAAGGCAAATGATATGAATGTATTGATCAATGAATTATCATTATACTCTAAGATTGATTCGAATATCATTCCGTATAATTTTGAGAAGATCAACATCAATTCGTATTTTAAAGACTGTGTCGATGAGATCGGAGCAGACCTTGAGCAAAGAGGCATGATGTTCTCTTATCGCAATTACTGTGCAGCCAATGTCATGGTAACAGCAGATCCGGAACAGCTTAAGAGAGTGATAAACAATATTATCAATAATGCATGCAAATACAATAACAAAGCAAAAGGAAAAGTAGGAATTACGTTAACAGAATATGACCGAAAGGTACAGGTAGCGATCAAGGACAATGGAATCGGAATTTCCAAAGAAGATCTTCCACATATTTTTAGAAGAACCTATCGTGCAGATATGTCGAGAAATTCAGCAGGTGGAAGTGGTCTTGGATTATCTATTTGTAAGAAGATCATCGAAGAACATGGCGGTGAGATCTGGGCAGAGAGTAAGCTGCGTGCTGGAACGACAATATTCTTTACACTAAATAAAGTAATCGATCAGTCAAAGGAGAAATAACATGAGCAAAGTATTAATCGTAGAAGACGAACTTTCAATTGCAGAATTAGAGAAAGATTATCTGGAATTAAGTTCTTTTGAAGTAGAAATCGAAACAGATGGACAACAGGGACTTGAGAAGGCTCTAAAAAATGATTTTGATATGATCATTTTAGATATCATGTTACCTGGAGTTGATGGATTTGAGATCTGTAAGCAGATTCGAGAAGCAAAAGAAATTCCGATCCTTATGGTATCTGCAAGAAAAGAAGATATCGATAAGATTCGAGGGTTAGGACTCGGTGCAGATGATTATATCACAAAGCCATTTAGTCCAAGTGAACTTGTAGCAAGAGTGAAGGCACATCTGAATCGTTATCAGCGTCTTGTAAATAATCAGATGGAAGTCAATGATATCATTGAGATCCGTGGATTGAAGATTGATAAGACTGCAAGACGTGTATACTTAAATGGAGAGGAAAAAGTCTTTACAACGAAAGAATTTGATCTTTTAACATTCCTTGCAGGACATCCAAACAGAGTCTTTACCAAGGAAGAATTATTTAATAAGATCTGGGATATGGAATCTTTAGGAGATATCGCAACCGTTACGGTTCATATCAAGAAGATCAGGGAGAAGATCGAAGTTAACACAGCAAAACCTCAATATATCGAGACAATATGGGGTGTTGGATATCGTTTCAAGATGTAGGAGATTTTTATGAGAAAGAATAAAAAGATAAATATCATATATAAAGATGACCAGATCGTTGTCTGTGAGAAGCCAAAAGGAATCCCCGTTTCCAGTGACAAGACGGGCGACATGGATCTTTTGCATCAGCTTAAAAATCAACTGTTTTTTGAGGAAAATACAGATGGGGAGCCACAGCTTTATTTAGTTCACCGCTTAGACCGTCCAGTTGGCGGGGTAATGGTATTTGCAAGAACCAAGAAGGCAGCTGCATCTCTGACAGAACAGATCAAAGATCATACTTTTGAGAAAGACTATCAGGCAGTATTGACCGGATGGCTGCCTGACGACGAAGGGACATTCAGGGATTATTTATTAAAAGATCCGAAGAATAATGTATCCAAAATTGTCAAAGAAGGAACGCCAGGAGCCAAAGAAGCGATCCTTGACTATGAAGTTATTGATATGATGGAAGATTCCAAGATGAAATACACGTATTGTCTGATCCATTTAGAGACAGGCCGTCACCATCAGATCCGTGTTCAGACATCAAGCAGAGGATTTGGAATCTGGGGAGATACAAAGTATAATCCGATCTATCAAAAGACAAAGAAGAAATACAAAGAGATCGGTCTATTTGCAGCACGAATCGCATTTGAACATCCAACAACAGGTGAGAGAATGGTATTTAAAGCAGATCCAAGTGGAGAAGCATTTGACTTATTAGAGATGACGGAATAAACAGGAGATGATAAGAAAAGATGAGATTTAGACCATGCATTGACATTCACAATGGCAAGATCAAACAGATTGTAGGAGGAAGTCTTCTTGATCAGGGAGATTTTGCAACAGAAAATTTTGTATCCGAAAAAGATGGTACATTTTATGGAAAATTATATAAAGAGAATCATTTGAATGGTGGACATATCATCATGCTGAATGCCAGAGATTCGAAGTACTACGAAGAAGATAAGGTACAGGCATTAAAGGCGTTGAAAGCATTTGAAGGGGGTCTTCAGATCGGTGGAGGGATCACAGATGAGAATGCCAAAGAATTCATTGAGTCTGGCGCATCACATGTGATCGTAACATCTTTTGTATTTGCAGGTGGAAAGGTTCATTATGACAGACTGGATGCTCTAAAAGAACAGGTAGGAAGAGAACATCTGGTACTTGACCTTAGTTGTCGAAAGAGAGATGACAAATACTATATCACAACAGACCGCTGGCAGAAGTTTACGGAAGAAGAATTAACCATAGAACTTCTGCACAAACTGGAATCATGGTGTGATGAATATCTGATTCATGGAGTTGATGTAGAAGGAAAAGCACAGGGGATCGATCAGGAACTCGTGCAATTATTAGCTCGATATAATGGCAATAAAGTCACATATGCAGGTGGAGTTAAGAATTTTGACGATCTGGAATTGCTGAAAAACTATGGAAATGATAAGATTGATGTGACGATCGGAAGTGCCTTAGACTTATTTGGTGGAGATATGGAATTTTCGAAAGTCTTAGAATATTGCGATGCAACGATAACAAATCTGAATTAAGTAATACTTTCACATGGAGTGGAAAGAGTATGGAAGGGAGGCTTGAATATATGAAACTATTATATGAAGCCAGCAATTTTACGATACAAGCAAGATGGGTCATTCCATTTGCTATTTTAGGAATTATAGGAGTATTACTGCTCTTATGTTCACGGAAACCATTTTTTAAGTTGTTAGCTGCAGTGTGTCTTGTAATCTGTGCGATCGCAGCACTTAGATTCTGTTTTGGATATGTGCAGGTGATCCAAGCATATAAGCAAGGAAATTACAAGAGTGTTGAAGGATATGTAGAGAATTTTGTACCAGCATCCAGTGGTGGAGAAGATCAGGAAGATATGGAAGAAGAAAGCTTTGATATCAAGGGTGTTCATTTTTCCTATGGTGATAAATTTATTAAGAAGTTTGGTTACCACAGACCATCGACACAGGGTGGATATATCAAGAAAGACGGTCAGTATCTCAAGATCGGCTATATTTCAACGGAAAAAGGATATGTCATCGTTAAGATTCAGGAAAGAAAATAAAAGAATATTTTACAACAAAAAATACCGGAAACTTTCACATGATAAGTTTCCGGTATTTTGCATTTTAGATTCCTTATACAATAATAAGAAATTAATTCTTACGCATAAATTCAGCACTCTTCTTAGTAAGTTTTGCACGCAGACCACGTTTTTCAGGTTCAGGTGGTGCAACATTACGAAGATTCTTGATGGATGTGATATAAATACCACTGACAACAGCTTTGATCTCAGCCTTTACAGGAACGTCATCGAAGATTGCCTCATCACACAATAATGGAGTGATCTTTGGTCCAATCTTTGCTTTAACAACTGGTACCTTAGACATCTTAGCACGTTTCGGAATGTTATCAGTTACCATCTTAGGAAATCCAGCTTCCATGATCTTCATTCGCTTCTTATCTATGACAAGCATATTCACTGTCTGTGCCATCTGATCTAACTGCGCACGCTGATCTTCCTGTTTTGCCTGCATCTTTCTACCAACAAAATACAGAACACCAAGAATGATCGCAGCAATTACCGCAATAATAAGGATAACTGTCCATACACTCATATTATCTTCTCCTCCTAATATATACATTTGAATATCTTAACTATTATAGCATTTTTTTCTTAACTTGTCTTATGTTTTTTTCGCATTTCGATAATTTCTTCACGAATTGTAGCACCGAGATGCTTTTTCTCAGCTCTTTCAAGCTGATCAGGATAGATTGGCTGTCCAAAAGTAATATGAACAGTCGTTGGTTTTACCTGAAAACGTCTGTTATTCTCTAAGATATCAGCAGTACCTGAAATTGCCATCGGAATTACAGGAACACCAGCTTTCAGAGCAGGACGTAAACTTCCTTCTTTGAACTCATGAGGATCTTCATCCTGACTTCTGGTACCTTCTGGGAAGATTGCAATGGAAAAACCATCTTTCAAAAGTTTTGTACCTTCATTCATGGTAGCAAGTCCAGCTTTGATATTCTTACGATCTAAAAACAGGCAGTTGATAAAACGCATCCAGTGGGATAGACAAGGAATCTTTTCCATTTCTTTCTTGGCAAAAAATCCCATTCCACGTTCAGTAGCAACGTAGCTGCATAAAATATCATAATAACTGCTATGATTTCCAACATATAAAACAGCACCATCTTCTGGTATGTTTTCCTGACCATCAACAATTAATTTTGTACCAGCCATAGCAAGACAGATCTTAAAAGATCGTAAGATCATGCGTTGTGCTATGGATGAACGTTTATGAGCTTTTCCAGTTTTGTTCCAATGATCAAACAATGGATAAAGCGGTGCGGTTAATGTCAGGAAAAAAAACAGATAAATAATATCTGCAAAAAAACGAATCATGATCGTTCTCCCTTCTATAAATGATTTTATTTTTTGTGATTTGCATCAAGCAATTCATTCTTTAATTTGTAAAGAGGCATGGAAAGATCGACATAGACTTCCTGTGGATTCACAAGACGTCTGCTCTCATCCCATAACGTGTTCAATTCATCCTTACAATAGGAACGGATGTCCATAACAGAAGGACTCTTGTAAACACATTGACCTTTGATAAAGATTGGAACTAAAAGTTCACGCATTGTATAAGTACCACCAGCAAGTGTAGACTTCTTCCAAGTAGCCTGAGGATCAAAGATCGTCAGATCGTCAGATTCATCATAATGTTCCCCGACAAGACAGATCAGATCACCACGGATCTTTCCATCTTCCTTTCCGTAGATACGATAAATCGTTTTATTTCCAGGATTTGTGATCTTTGCAGGATTCTCAGAAATCTTGATCTTAGCAGTAAATTCATCAGCACCTTTTGGTTTAGAGGCAGCAAGTTTATAGACACCTCCAAATGCAGGACAATCTGCAGAAGTGATCAGTTTTGTACCAACACCCCATGAAGTGATCGGTGCACCCTGAGATTTTAAGCTTGTGATCAGATTCTCATCAAGGTCTCCAGAAGCAGCGATCACTGCATCAGGAAAACCTGCTTCATCAAGCATGATACGGGCTTTCTTTGTAAGATAAGCAAGATCCCCACTGTCTAAACGGATTCCATAGTGCTTTGGCATATGACCTTCTGCTCTTAATTCTTCAAATACACGGATCGCATTTGGAACACCAGAACGAAGAGTGTCATAAGTGTCAACAAGTAAAGTGCAGGAATCTGGATAAAGATCTGCATAAGCACGGAAAGCATGATATTCGTCATCAAAACTCATGATCCAGCTGTGTGCATGAGTTCCAAGGATCGGAATATCAAAACATTTACCAGCAAGTACATTCGAAGTACCATCACAACCACCGATCACGGCAGCACGGGCACCATAAGTACCAGCGTCAGGTCCCTGAGCACGTCGAAGTCCGAATTCCATAACACCACTTCCACCAGCAGCATAAACTACACGAGAAGCCTTCGTAGCGATCAGACTTTGATGATTGATGATATTAAGGAGCGCAGTTTCTACAAGCTGTGCCTCCATGATAGGTGCTTTAACTTTCAGAAGCGGTTCTCTTGGGAATACAACAGTTCCTTCCGCGATCGCATAAATATCTCCTGTAAAATGATATCCAGCAAGATATTCCAGAAAATCTTCATCAAAAATCCCTTGATTACGAAGATAATCAATATCATCATATGAAAAAGATAAGTTTTTGATATAATCAATGACCTGATCGAGTCCGCAAGTGATCGCATAGCCACTTCCAGAAGGATTATCACGGTAAAAAACATCAAAAACTACAGTTTCATCATTCCCTGTTTTAAAATATCCTTGCATCATGGTTAATTCATAAAGATCTGTGAGCAAGGTAAGATGATTTATATCCATTGAATACTCCTTTTCAACATAAAAATAGAAGGGTCAGGATAAGCTGCCCTATAACAACTTCAGTATAACATAATCTGATAAAAACGAACAGTATTCTTATAAAAGTTGTGAAGTGACGATTTCCTTTAATTTCTCCATTGTTTCATCCTCGTCAGATCCAGAAACGATCAGACTTACTTTATCATTGTAGGAGATACAAGCAGACATTAGACGGATCGCATTGGATACATCGATTTCTCCTCCATCATATTCGAGTGTAACACAAGAAGCACTTTTACATGCGATACTTGCAAGAGCAGCTACAGGCTGTGCGTGAAGTCCACGGTCAGATGTAATTGTAAAATCATATCTTTTCATAAAATATAAGAGTCCTTTCATATTTTTTTCTATTGTAACATAAAATAGTAAGACGGACAAAAGGAGGATTGGAATGAGGTACAAAATGACATATATATTATTTTTATTTTTTGTTAACAACGATTCCATATATTATTACGATATATATCAATAAAGAAAACAAGAAAAATATTTCGTTTGAAAACTATGACAGTGGATATAAAATACAAGACAAGGACCAAGATATTGATTTGGAAAGTTACCTTTTAAAAATCCTCCCAGGACAGATTTCCATGGATCAAGAAGAAGAAACGATCAAATGTCAGGCTGTGATCTTAAGGACAGATCTGATCCGGAAAATGGGCAGATCAAAGAAGATAAAGATGGAAAGCATACCATATCAGGTGTACAAAGACGAACAATATAAAAGTAAACTGGGTGATCGTGCCTATGAGATCATGGATCAGAAACGAAAAAAGCAGTCAAAGAAACGATCGGAAAGGTGATCACATACAAAGGAGCATTGATCGAACCATATTTTCATGCAGTGAGTGTGGGGATGACATTAGATGCAAGTGAATGGTTCGGAAAAAGATTCCTTATCTAAGACAGAAAGAAAGTTTAAGTGATATCGAATCCAAAGATTATATGTCAATTAAGACAATTTCATATCAAAGGATGCAGATTATACTAGAAGAACACATGAAAAGAAAATCACCATACAACAATTACAAAAAATCTGAGACTTTTAACGGTAACAAAGAATGGATATGTCAAACAGATCAAGGCCGTATCATATATCATTTCTGGAGAAGATTTTGCAAGATGGCTGCAACTGGCATCCAATAATTTTTATTTTGAACAATATAAAGGAAATTTAAGGATCATCTGTCTCGGAAAGGGAAATGGATTAGGATTAAGCCAGTATGGTGCAGATCAGATGGCAAAGCAAGGAAAAACCTATCAAAAATATTAAAATATTACTATCCAAAACAATGATTCAAAAACTATATGAATAAACAGATGGAAATGGGCAAAACTATGTTTGAGGTGATGAAAATGAGAAAAATAACAAACAAAACCCATTTCCGCTGCGCAAATATTATGGGGCAATGATCATAGGATTCGTATTCTTTCTTGGAATCATGGCGTACTACAGTGCGACATTCCGCCAGAGGAGAGATCAGGCAAAACAGGAAGTCAGCCTGGAAGAAGAATCGATCGGAGCTAATAACAGCGCAACACAGGAAAAAAAAAACAACAACGCAAGACAAGAAAGAAACAGAGACAACGGCACAAATGAAACGTACCATGAGTGAAAGTGTTACGTATAATGGTACATCAAATTGACATGGCCGATCAAAGGCAATATCATTCTTCCATACAGTGTAAATTCAACCATCTATTTTGAATCTCTTGACCAGTACCGTATCAACAAAGGAATCCTGATCGAAGCAAAAGAAGGAGACGAGGTGAAGGCAGTCCGTAAGGCAAAGGTAAGAGAAATTAAAAATCAGCAGAATATGGACAAACGGTATTGATGGATCTTGGAAATGAATATACCGTATTATACGGACAACTTAAAGATATCAGAGTAAAAGAAGGAACAATGGTCAATGCAGGAGAAGTTATTGCAAAAGTCGCAAAGCCGACAAGTTATTACACATTAGAAGGAACGAATCTCTATTTTCAGATGGAAAAAGATAAAAAAGTGTAGATCCTTTAAAATATCTGGAATAAAATAAAGTGAGAAAATAACAGCCATAACATATCTGGTTGATGTAGAGGAAAGGCGGTCAGAGAACATCTGACAGCCTTTCTTCAAAAAATGAAGATCAGGGCTGGATCAATATACAGATAGACAGAGGATAAGACAGATGAAGAATGTAACGTACATATTAAAATGCAGTGATAACAGTTTATACACAGGATGGACTAACGATATCAAACATCGCCTGAAGATGCATAATGAAGGAAAAGGTGCAAAATATACAAGAGGACGAGGACCAGTAGAACTTGTGTATCTTGAAGAATTTGATACAAAGCAGGAAGCAATGAGTAAAGAAGCAAAGATTAAACGTCTTACCAGAAAGGAAAAACTCCTGTTAATAGAAAACTACCAACAGGAGCAAAAATTAAATCTGGAACATTAAGATCATATGGCATAAACTTCCACCCATAACAAACAGATGAAAGATCTCATGCAGACCAAAATTCTTCCAGTGATTTTCGAACCAAGGAATCTTTAGTGCATAGATCACACCACCAACTGTATAAATGATACCGCCAGCAAGTAGCCATCCAAAAGATGTCTTGGATAAACTATGGATGATCGGTGCGATCGCAACGATACAAAGCCATCCCATTGCGATATACATGATAGAAGATACCCACTTCGGACAAGTTACCCAGAACATCTTAAATACGATACCAAGGATCGCGATGATCCAGATCACGGATAAAAGTCCATATCCAAGCGTGCCGCCAAGAACGATCGTACAGATCGGTGTGTAAGAACCAGCGATCAGAACAAAGATCATTGCATGGTCAAGTTTCTTTAACTTCTTATTGATCGTTGGTGAAATATTAAAAGAGTGATAAGCAGTACTTGCACCATAAAGACCAATCATACTTATAGTAAATATGATCAAAGAGATAATGCGTACATAATCACCGCTTAAAAGCTCTTGATGATCAATGGAATGGAAACGATCGCGGCAGGATCATTCCGATCAAATGGGTAATTGCACTTCTGGATCTTTTAATTTATGTTTCATGGTAAAACCTCCAATCATTCTAGTGTTATAAAATTCAATACGTAGTATTAAAACCACATCTAACTTTCTTACATACTACAACTATTCGAGGGATATTGCAAGGGTTTTCAAAAAAGTGAATCTGGTATAATGTTACCTATTATATGATTAAGAAAAAAGTAATAGACAGAATGGGATATTAATATGGAAAAACAAAGAAAGCCTATGAGATCGTCATAGATAGTATCAAAGAACAGATCATGAATCAGGAACTTGTTCTTGGACAAGGCCTTCCACCAGAGAGAGAAATCTCAGAGAAGCTTGGAGTCAGTAGGAATTCCGTTCGTGAAGCGTTGAAGATCTTAACTGTCATGGGAGTGGTCTCAAGCAGACAAGGAGCAGGAAATTATATATCAGGAAATTTTAAGGGATATATGGTAGATGCCCTTTCTATGATGTTTATGCTTGATAAGCTTGATTATGACCAGATCAACCAGATCCGTATCGGACTGGAGATGCAGGCATATGCACTTGCAGTGAAGAATGCAGAGACAAAAGACATCATAGAATTACAAGAATATGTGAATGCATTAGATCAGAGTACAGATAACGATGAGAAGACAATGTACGATAAGAAGATCCATTATGCGATCGCGAAAGCATCAGGCAATGTTCTGATCGTGAATATCTTAGATGCATTATCTGAAGTGATGGATATCTTCATTTTGAAATGCGTCGAGAAATCTTAAGAACTGAGAAGCGAAAAGGAATGTTACAGGAAGCACATAAGCAGATTGTCGAATGTTTATTAAAGAGAGATGTGGTCAATGGACAGAAAGCATTGATGAAACATTTTGATATGATTGATAACATTATTCACAAAGAACTTTAAGGAAAGAGCCATTTTGGCTCTTCTTTTATGCAAGATTAACAAAAAAGAAAAAGGTCAAATAGTACTTTACAAAAGTAGACAATGTATATATAATAAAAACATAAATTGGTAGTACCAATAAGACAAAAACAGATAAAACAATGGATGCGAGAAACATCCAAATTTTTTCAAACAAAATTGGTAGTACCAATCTAGAGCGGAAGAGCTTAAGATAAAGGATAGAAAGTCTTAGGAATGAGGAGGAATAGCAATGGACATTTTAGTATGTATCAAACAGGTACCGGCATCTAATAAAGTGGAAGTTGATCCAGTAACCGGTGTGCTGTTAAGAAACGGAGCCGATTCAAAGATGAATCCATATGATCTGTATGCGTTAGAGACAGCGCTTAAGATCAGAGAAGAAGTAGGTGGAACGATCAGTGTCATCAGTATGGGACCACCACAGGCAATGACAGTGATCAGAGAAGCATTTGCCATGGGAGTTGACCGTGGAGCATTATTATCAGACCGAAGATTTGGTGGAGCCGATGTACTGGCAACAAGTTATACGATCGCACAGGGAATCAAGAAGATGGGAGATTTTGACCTGATCCTATGTGGAAAACAGACAACTGATGGTGACACAGCACAGGTTGGTTCCGAAGTATCTGAATGGTTAAATATCCCAAGCGTATCAAATGTAAAGAAGATATCTAAAGTAGAATCCGATGCTATCACGATCGAGATGGATCTGCCGGAAGAACTGGAGATTGCTAAAGTCCAGTATCCATGTCTGTTATCCGTAGATAAAGACATTTTCCAGCCAAGACTTCCATCCTATGTAAAGAAGATGGATACCGCAGACCGTGAAATTGAAGTATATTCCTTAGATGATATGGAAGACAAAGACGAAACACATTATGGATTAAATGGTTCACCAACACAGGTAAAACGAATTTTCCCTCCAACAGCGAATGACCATCATGAAGTATGGGACGGAGACGGAAGTGAAGTCGCAGACAAATTATTCCATATGATCACAGATATGAAATTTATCTAAAAGGGGAAATGAGAATGCCAAAATTAGTAATACATCAGGAAAAGTAGAAGATCCACAGGTTCTGGTTGATATTTGTCCATTCGGTGCGATGGAAGAAAAAGACGGAAAACTTTCTATCAATGCCGCATGTAAGATGTGTAAATTATGTGTGAAGAAAGGACCAGCTGGAGCAGTAGAATATGTAGAAGATGAGAAAAAGAAGAAATTGATAAGAGTCAGTGGAACGGAATCGCTGTTTATGTCGATCATGTTGATGGAGAAATTCATCCAGTAACATACGAATTGATCGGAAAAGCACGAGAGCTGGCAAGTAAGATCGATCATCCAGTCTATGCTTTATTTATGGGAAATAACATTTCAGATAAGGCAGAAGAATTATTACACTACGGAGTTGATAAAGTATTTGTTTACGACTTCCCAGAGTTAGCAAGATTCAAAATAGAATCTTATACATCTGTATTTGAAGATTTCATCAAGAAACATCAGCCATGTGCGATCCTGACAGGAGCAACAACAGTCGGAAGACAGTTGGCACCAAGGGTAGCTGCAAGAATGAAGACAGGATTAACAGCAGACTGTACGATTCTTGAGATGGATGAGAACACAGACCTTTCTCAGATCAGACCAGCATTTGGTGGAAACATCATGGCACATATCTTAACACCAAATAACCGTCCACAGATGGCAACGGTAAGATACAAAGTCATGAATGCACCAGAAAGAACAGAAGAAACACATGGAGAGATCATTTCATGTGCGATCGATAAAGAAAAGATCAAAGCACATGTGGATGTATTAGATATTGTAAAGAAAGAGCCAGAGAAGTTTATCGAATCTGCCGATGTTTTAGTCGTTGCAGGACGAGGAATCAAGAAAGAAGAAGACCTTGCAATGATCAGAGAATTAGCAGAACTGTTAGACGGACAGGTAGCCTGCACAAGACCACTTGCAGAAGCAGGATGGGTAGAAGCAAAATGTCAGGTAGGATTAAGTGGAAGAACCGTACGCCCGAAACTGATCATTACCTGTGGTGTATCAGGAGCCATTCAGTTTGTAGCTGGAATGGATCACTCTGACTGCATCGTATCCATTAATTCCGATGAAAAGCACCGATCTTTAAGACAGCACATTATTGTCTGGTAGGAGATGTCTACGATATCGTACCAAAACTGATCGAGAAGATTAAAGCTGCGAAAGGGCGTAAGAGATATGAGTTATAAGAAATTTGATCAAGCTGATTTAGAAGTTATCAAAAATATCATAAAAGACGATGAAAGAATTTTATATGCAGAAAATATCAACGAAGAATACAGTCATGATGAATTAGGAGGAGCACAAAGCTACCCAGATGTTGTAGTAAAAGCGACTTCTGCAGAAGAAATCTCTGAGATCATGAAATATGCATATGAAAATAATATTCCGGTCACACCAAGAGGAGCTGGAACCGGTCTGGTAGGATCTTCCGTAGCGATCGAACACGGGATCATGATCGATTCAAGCCTCATGAATCATATATTAGAACTTGATGAAGAAAACTTAACGATTACCGTAGAACCAGGAGTTTTATTAATGGAACTTGCTGCCTACGTGGAAGATCATGATTTCTTCTACCCACCAGATCCAGGAGAGAAATCCGCAACGATCGGTGGAAATATCAGTACAAATGCCGGTGGTATGCGTGCTGTAAAATATGGCGTGACCAGAGATTATGTCAGAGGTCTTGAAGTTGTCCTTCCAAATGGAAAGATCGTGGAATTTGGAGGAAAGGTTGTAAAAACAGTTCCGGATATTCCTTAAAGACCTGATGATCGGTTCCGAAGGAACCTTAGGCTTTATCACAAAAGCCACATTAAAATTACTCCCTCTGCCTAAAAAGGCAATTAGTTTACTGATACCATTTAAAACCTTAAAAGAAGCAATTGACACAGTACCTCTCATTATCAAGTCCAAAGCAATCCCAACTGCCATTGAGTTTATGCAGAGGGAGGTCATCATTGATGCAGAAGAGTACCTAGGTAAAAAATTCCCAGATTCCCAATCCGATGCGTACCTTCTGCTCAAATTTGACGGCAATTCAACAGAAGAGATTGAAGCAGATTATGATAAAGTTGCAAAACTTTGTTTAGAGGCAGGAGCACTTGACGTACTGATCTCAGATACAGAAGAAAGAGAAGAATCTATCTGGAAAGCCAGAGGAGCCTTCCTTGAAGCAATCAAAGGATCTACAACTGATATGGATGAAGTAGACATGGTCGTACCAAGAAATAAAGTCAATGAAATGGTAGAATACCTTCATAACTTACATAATGAAGTAGATATACGTATCAAGAGTTTCGGACATGCTGGAGATGGAAACCTTCATTCTTATATCTTAAAAGATGACTTAAGCCAGAAGAATTTGAAAAACGAATGGCAGAAGCAATGGAGAAGATCTACGAGAAAGCTGCACAGTTAGGTGGAAAAGTATCCGGAGAACATGGAATCGGATTTGCGAAGAAGCCATATTTGAGAGAATCTCTTGATCCAGAAACAGTTGAGTTAATGAGTGGAATTAAGAAAGCATTTGATCCAAAGAATATCTTGAATCCACATAAAGTATTCCAGAGCTAAAACTGACACTTTGGTTATACTCCTAAGTTTTAAAATGCACAAAGCAGACAGGAAATCAAATACCTGTCTGCTTTGTGTATATAAATTTATACAATTTTCTTCGAAATGGTTGACATAATGTATAAAAATATATACTAAAACAGTAACAGTTATTATTTGAATTAAAGAGGAAAGGAAGAGGTTATGCAGCCAGCAACGAAAAAAGCAAGCAAAGAGATGCCATCATAAAGTTTTTAATGACTCGCAAAGACCATCCAACTGCCGATATGGTATATATGAATATCAAAGAAGAGTTTCCTAAGATCAGTCTTGGAACAGTCTATCGAAATCTTGCATTATTAAGTGAGCGAGGGAAATACTAAAGCTATCTTACGAAGGAGGAGCAGACCATTACGATGCATGCACCGATCCACACTATCATTTTGTGTGTCAGGAATGTGGAGCAGTCATCGATTTGGAGATGGCACCGATCGATGAGAAGTTAAATGAGATCGCAAGTGAGAACTTTCCTAAAGATTACACAGAATATTGTTTATTTTAAAGGAATCTGCAAAAATTGTTTAAAAAATCATTGACAAAAGTAAAATGTGATGGTAATATAAAGACAAGTTAAAAATAGTAATCATTACTGTTTTAAACAAAAGATACTAAGCCGAAAGGCAAAGCAACATAAATGATCATATAAAGTATAAAGGAGAACAAGAATTATGAAGAAATGGATTTGTACAGTATGCGGATATGTACACGAAGGAGAACAGCCACCAGAGAAATGTCCACAGTGTGGAGTACCAGCAGATAAATTCAAAGAGCAGGTAGAAGGAGAAAAGAATGGGCAGCAGAACACGTAGTAGGTGTTGCCAAAGGTGTCAGCGAAGATATCTTAGCTGATCTAAGAGCAAACTTCGAAGGAGAATGTTCTGAAGTAGGAATGTACCTTGCAATGGCAAGAGTAGCTCACAGAGAAGGATATCCAGAGATCGGATTATACTGGGAGAAAGCAGCATACGAAGAAGCAGAACATGCAGCAAAATTTGCTGAGTTATTAGGTGAAGTTGTAACAGACAGCACAAAGAAGAACTTAGAGATGCGTGTAGATGCAGAACATGGAGCAACAGAAGGTAAATTTGACCTTGCAAAACGTGCGAAAGCAGCAAACTTAGATGCAATCCATGATACAGTTCATGAGATGGCAAGAGACGAAGCACGTCATGGTAAAGCATTTGAAGGATTATTAAAGAGATACTTCGGATAAGAAGAATTGATTTAGGAGGTATGAGTTTTCATACCTCCTTTTTGCTATATTCCATGCTATAATGAAAATAAGACTGAAAAAGCAGGTGAAAGCATATGATTTCAGAAGAGAAAGTAAAGATTATGGCTGAGATGGCCAAGTATGAGAAGAATTATGGAAAAGGTGATTTCCGTATTTACAAATATACCAAGAAAGATTATGTCAGATCGGAGAAGATCAAGACAAGCATTGCCTTGTTGATCTCATTTCTGATCATGACAGGATTGTTATGTATCATGCAGTTAGATATTGTGATCATGAAGCTGAGAGAAGGTAAAGTTATAGTATCTGCGGCTGTGATCATAGGAATTTATGTTGCGGTATTTTTGTCTACCTGCATTTTACGAAGATGCGAGCATCCAGACAGTATGATGAGGTAAGGGCAAGGGTACTGATCTATGACAAGCATTTAGAAGAACTAGAAACATTATATAAAGAAAAAGAGAATGAAGACATTAGTCCAACGATAGTCGAGGAGGAAGACGAAGATGGAAAAATTATTGATATATAGAGAACGATTTTTGAAATTCCTCACGGCGAGAGGAAGATATATTCAATCAGGGATGAGATTCCTTGGAGGAACTGTTTTATTTTATGTATTAGGGGAATTGTTTGGATATACAGAGACCTTTTCACAGCCATTTTTATCTTTATGATGGGAGTGATCAGTGTCTTTATTCCAATATCAGCATTATCACTGATCTTTTATGTCGTTATATTCTTAGAGTTACTTCATGTATCGTTAGAAGTGACATTATTTTTGCACTGGTAGTTGTATTATATTTTCTTGTATATCAGAGAGTTTTTCCAGAGACAAGGATTTATCTGATGATGGTGCCAATCTTCTTTTATTTTCAACTGCCTGCATGTTTACCGATCTTTGTTGGGATGTTTTGTGGAATTGCAGGACTTCCAGCGATCTTAATGGGAACAGTGATCTATTATATGTCCAATATCCTTCAGCAGACAATGAACCAGCTGGCATCAGGATCAGCACATGGGAAGGTCTACAGTCTGATCGCGGCAAGAGCGATCGACAATAAGGATCTGCTTTTGTATTTTGTGGTATTCTGTCTGGTGACAGCACTCGTAACAGCAATTCGCAAGCGGGGAGTAGCGCATGGATGGAATATTTCAATCCTTGCAGGAGGAGTTGTATATCTGATCTGCATGTTCATAGGAGGATATCTGGTTAACAATGAGATCAATATCACATCACAGATCGGAACGATCATAGGAAGCATTGCGATTGCCCTGATCATACAGTTTTATACAATGTGATCGACTATACCAGAGAAGAAACATTTGAATTTGAAGATGAAGAATATTATTATTATGTAAGAGCGATACCGAAAGTGACTGTGGAAGAAGAAGAATTTAATGTTACACAGATCACGGTACCATCACATAGATTTAGTTTAAAAGAAAAGAACATAAACAAGAACATAAAGAACAGGACAAAGAAAGGGAGAGGAAATTTGAGTAAATTTTTTGATGGACTTGAAAAATATATATATTGGACATCGATTCCGAAGATCGGTCTGAATGACATTGTAGATATTCTGATCGTTAGTGTTATGATCTATCTGATCGTCAAATGGATCAAAACAACAAGAGCCTGGGTATTATTAAAAGGGATCATTATCTTGCTTTGTATTGCATTTGCGGCATATTTACTGCAATTACATACAGTTTCATGGATTCTTTCCAATACAATGAGTGTGGGAATCACAGCGATTTTGATCGTCTTCCAGCCAGAACTCCGAAGCGCATTGGAACAGCTTGGAAGAAAGAACTGGGTGACTGATATTTTCTCTACAGATAGCCGTCAGGAAGAACTGGAATATACAGCAAGAACTCTGCAAGAGATATCAAGAGCAGCGATTGAGATGGGAAAGGTAAAGACAGGAGCACTGATCGTACTGCAAAGAGAAGTAGCACTTGGAGAGTATGAGCGTACAGGAATTCCAATTGATGCGAAGGTCAGCAGCCAGCTTCTGATCAATATCTTTGAACACAATACACCACTCCATGATGGCGCGGTGATCATTCACAACAACAGGATCGTGTCAGCAACCTGCTATCTTCCATTAAGCGATAGTGTAGAGATTGGAAAGGAAATGGGTACCAGACACAGAGCAGCAGTAGGGATCAGTGAAGTTTCAGATAGTATCACTGTGATCGTATCCGAAGAAACTGGTGGTATTTCTATCGCAAGGGATGGAAAGATCATCAGACATCTGGATCCACAGAGATTGAGAGATGAACTGGCTGTCCTGAGAGAAGAAAAAGGACAGAATAAGAAATTCAAACTATGGAAGGGGCGGAATCGAAATGAAAAAAAGAATGGAAAGTGATCTGCTTTTAAAAATAATTTCTGTTGTTTTGCCTTTCTACTTTGGATGTTTGTTATCAACACCGATAACCCGGTCATCAAGAAGACTTTCAGCGATGTACCGGTTGATATGCTGAATGAACAGGTTTTAGACGATCTTAATCAGACTTATAAGATTGAATCTGGAGATACCGTAAGCTTTACTGTGAAGGGAAAGAAAGATGTTGTAGATCGTTTGACGAAGTCAGATTTCCGTGCAACGGCAGATGTATCTTCTATGTCAGATGTTCATGCGATCCAGATCGAAGTTGAAGCTTTACGTTATAAGAGTCAGTTAGATATCGATACAGGTGGTGCAACGGTCAAAGTCGTATTGGAAGATGTAAAGAGTGACCAGATACCAGTCAATGTTGTGGTGAAAGGAACACCAGCGAGTGGATATACGGTAAGCACGCAGACAGCAACGCCGAATCTGATCTCTGTATCTGGGCCAAAGAGTGTGGTAAGCAGGATCAAACAGATCGTAGCGAAAGTAGATGTATCCGGATTGAAGAAAGATGTGACAATGGCTCAGAATGTCAAGTGTTATGATGAAGACGGAGATGAAGTAAGTCAGGACCGCATCAAACTTGATACGACCAAGATTAAAGTAAAGATTGGATTATCAAGAACGAAGACAATACCATTTACAGTGGAAACAAAAGGAACGCCAAGGCAAGGGATATGTACTTGGAAGCATTGATTATGAACCAAAACATATAGAAATTACTGGAGCTGAAGATGATCTGGAGAAGATCAGCAGTATCAAACTGGCGAATTTAGATATCAGTGATAGTACAAAGAGTATTGAAAAACGATCAAAGCGTCCGATATTAAACTGCCAGATGGTATTACATTTGTAAAATCTGTAGATAAGATCAAGAATATCGTGATCCGTGCAAACATCGAGAAGAAGACGAAACGTACATTGACGATTCCAACAGAACAGATCGCATTGATCAATAATACGAAGAATTATGATGTCAAATTTGATGACTCAGAGTTAAAGGTGAAGATCAGCGGATTGCGCTCTGTAGTAGATAAAGTTGTAGTGAAGGATTTAAATCCAAAGATTGACATGCAGCTGTATGAACCCGGAACGCATACGGTACAGGTTCAGCTGACAAAGATCAAGAATATGTCGATTGAGAAGAACGTCAGTGCAAAGATTACGGTAGAATAAAATATAAGGAGAGATATTTACAATGGATAAGATGTTATCGGTTGTTCTTCCAGCTTATAACGAAGAACAGATGATCAAGAAAACAGCACAGATGGTAGGAGACCTGCTTGAGAAAGAACAGATCTCATATGAATTAGTATTCGTAAATGACGGATCTAAAGATCATACATGGGAGAAGATCTTAGAACTCAAGGAAGAAAGAGCACATATCAAAGGAGTCTGCTTTTCCAGAAATTTTGGAAAAGAAGGAGCCGTTTTGCAGGATCACACAGGCAGAAGGAGACTGTATTGCAGTAATGGACTGTGATCTTCAGCATCCGCCAGAAACACTTATAAAGATGTATCGTTTATGGGAAGACGGATATCAGGTGATCGAGGGAGTGAAAGCATCCAGAGGAAGAGAAAGTTTCATTCACAAGATGTTTGCAAAACATTTTACAGTATTATCAGTGATGCGACAGGAATCGATATGTCCAGAGCATCTGATTTCAAGTTGATGGATCGACAAGCAGCAGAAGAATTTCTGAAACTTCCAGAACGAAATGTATTTTTCCGTGCATTGTCATCCTGGTAGGATTCAAGACAACATATGTAGAATTTGATGTGCAGGAACGAGAAGCAGGAGAATCCAAATGGTCATTCAAATCATTAGTACGATATGCAGTGAATAATATCACATCATTTAGCGCCGCACCAATGCAGATCGTCACATTTTTGGCGTTGTATTCTTCGTATTTGCAGTACTACTTGGAATACAATCGCTTTATATGTATTTTTCTGGACATGCAGTTGCAGGATTTACAACAGTGATCTTGTTGTTACTGTTGGTTGGAAGCATTTTGATGTTCAGCTTAGGTGTGATCGGATATTATATCGCGAAGATTTACGATGAAGTGAAGATGCGTCCGAGATACATTATCTCAGAAGTGATCAAATCCAAAGAATAACAATACAAATCCCTGAGATCGGATGAGATGAATATCTGATCTCAGGGATTTTATATGATACAAGGAATCATTTTTTGAGATTTAAAACAAGAAATTTACTGATAAAATAATTGACGATCGTAACAATAACTTGTGTTTCTAACTTGGCGATCATCTGTGGCTGATGGAGAATCTCAACACAGAAAGGAACTCCGCCCACTTCAACAGCCATGGTTACAAGACGACCGAGAACAAACTTGATGAATTCATGAATTGTATCTGTGAAGGATTCAGATTTAGACTGAAATACATATAGCTTATTTACAACAAATGCAAAACAGATCGCGATCGCAACAGAGAAAAGTTGCTGATCTTATAATCAATTCCACATGGTCCTTTTAATAAAGCAAACATTCCAAGATTAACGAGGGTTGTCAATCCACCAAAAACAAATAACGAATTCGCGAATCATTATATAATTTCTTTATCAAATTTAACATATCATATTACCTCCGATAGATATAAAATATTCTAAAATGTACATACATCCAATATCTTAAGACATTTTTCAGGAATTTTCAATCCAAAATGTGGTATACTAAGCGTGATAATGAACAAAAAGGGTAAAGGATAAAGGAAAAGTATAATGATAAAAGAACAAAGAAAGTATTGCTATGGAGTCTATACACTGATGTTTTACTGATGTGTATCGTGGCATTTCTGCCATTTTTACCGAAGGAAAAAGCTTTGTATGGGGAGCAGGAGTAGAAGACGGATTAAGCCAGCATTTTTCAGCATTAGCATATTATGGGGAAGCACTAAGAGAATTTTTCCGTAATCTTCTGGCGGGACACCCAAAACTTGTGATGTGGGATATGAGTCTTGGGTATGGTGCAGATATCCTCTCAACATTGAATTACTATGCGATCGGTGATCCGTTAAACCTCCTCTACGGATTTGTTTCGCCAAAGAATACAGAAACTATGTATGATTTCATGATCGTGTTACGAATGTATCTGGCAGGGATCACGTTTATCATGTATGCAAGAAAAATGAAAAACGAAGTTATGGAACAGTGATCGGGGCACTGGTCTATGTATTCAGCGGATTTTGCTTTCGACTAGGACTGCGCCATCCATTCTTCATCAATCCGATGATCTATTTTCCGCTGTTATGTCTTGGGATTGAGAAGATCTATCAGAGAGAAAGACCGTATGTATTTATTTTCGCAGTCTGCGTATCAGCAATGAGCAATTATTATTTTTATATATGCTGACGATATTTGCGGTAATCTATGCGTGGATCCGTTTTATAAATACACCGAAGAAAACAAGATGAAAAACTTTTGCCTGACAATCTTGAAGTTTGGAATGTATTATACACTTGGAATTGCAATGGCAGCAGTGATCTTACTGCCATCCGTCATAGGATTCCTAGGAAATGGCCGTTACGGCAATGGAGTTGACTGGAAATCATTGATCGTATACCCAGGAAATATTATCTGCTGTTTATTGAAAACTTTATTGGATACGGAAATATGGGCAGCAATACGAACGCAGGATATCTGCCGATCGTTGGGATCGTTGTATTATTTACATTGTTTTCACAGCGAATGAAACATAAAAATACAGAGCGGCATTTATAGCAAGTATCATTGCTTTGATTCTCCCAATCTTTGGATATGCATTTAATGGTTTTCCTATGCAAACAACCGGTGGGCATTTGCACTGAGCTTTATTGTGGCATTGTTGACAGCAGAAATGTATCCACGTCTGTTTGTGATGTCAAAACGACAGCAGATCGGGATCGGAGCAGGAATCATTATATATACTGTATTTTGTATCATCGTAAATGCATCAGGAGAAGAAATCCTGAAGAATAAAGGGATCATGGCAGCCTGTGGATTAATTGCAGTATTTTATATTCTATTGTTGATCTTTCAAAGACTTGGCTATGATACACAGAAGAGAATTGTGCGAGTGAGCATGGCAATCTTGCTCCTGATATCAGTGGGAGTGCATGGATATTACAGATTCGATCCAAAAGAATATGCTTATACACAGGAATTTATGGATCAGGGACAAGCATATCGAACATTGAAGGAAGATAATATCCGTATGCTGAGTAAGGTAAATGATCCATCTGTTTATCGAGTACATGCAGAGGGATATCGATATAAAATTATGGACTGATCAACCATTTGAATACGATCAGCGGATATTACAGTATCACAGCAAAATGTGTGACAGATACGATCAAAGGATATGATACGTTGGGAATGCAGTATGCAGATAAATATAAAGGAGTCGATCAAAGACTGGGACTCCTGTCATTAGCTGGCGTAAAATACATAACAGTAGCACATAACAGTCAGGTTGCAAAAGATGTAAGTTCCAAGGGGATGTACCATACGGAGTTGAGAAACAAAGTAAAAAGGAAATATCACATTATATAAGAATAAATATGCACTGCCATTTGCATATGCATATGATTCTTATATGACAGAGCAGCAATACGAGCAGTTAAATGGAATCGGCAAGGAACAGACAATGCTTGCACAGATCATATTGAATCAGCATCCGGCAGACAAAGAGATTCAACACAACGAACAAAGAAACGATCCTGATATACAGACGATCTCATTGCCAGAGACAAGGATCTCATCTCCAAAAGGGAAGAAATATGCGGATATTACGGTGCCAGTAGAGAAAGACAAGGAAACTTATCTCTATTTTAAAATCTCGTTTACCATGGAAAGAAAAATGGAGACGATAACTTCATATTGACTGGAAGAAAGGGAACAAAAGGAATCCTTGTGACACAAAACGATGTACAACAGAAAATTCATATTCAAAGCACCTTCAATCCATACTATTTTGGAAGAAAAGATTACATTGTAAAGATCAATCATCAGACAAGCAAGGCAAAAGAAAAGTAAGATTAAATTTCTTGTCTCCAGGTGAATATGAATTTGATGATATCAGTTTGATCACAGTTCCTAAAAAGATGTTCTTGCCAGATTAAAGGAACGCAAGGAGAACTCAATGAAACAGATCCAATACGAAGGAAATCATTTCAGAGGAGTCTATCATGCGAAAAAGACCAGATTCTGTGTGTAACGATTCCATACTCCAAAGGATGGAAAGCAACAGTCAATGGAAATCGCACAAAGATTTATAAGGCAAACGGGATGTTTATGGGGATCATAATGAAAAAGGAACACAAAGTGTCAAATTAGATTATGAAACAGGATTAAAAATAGGGGCATGGATCAGTCTGGTGGCATGGATCGGACTGGGAATATATGGATTGTACTTTGAAAAGTACAGAAAAATCTATTAAATCAACGTTAAAATAAGAAGAGATACTGGTAAAAATACAAAAACATGATAAAATAGCCCTTAGACAAATGTTACAAAAATGTTAAATGAGTGGGAGGAACTATGAAAACGTAAAAAAATGATACAGGCAGGATTAAAGAAATTCACAGTGATCACTATCTTAGGTGTATTTCTTATGACAAGTCTGATTCCAGTATCCGCAGCAACGAAAGTATCAAAGATCAAATGGTCAGCATATAGAAAGACAATGTATGTTGGAAATGCACAGAGATTTGCAGTGAAGATCACACCAGCCAAAGCATCCAAAGCGAAGCTTGGATGGAAAACAAGTAATAAGAAGATTGCCAAAGTCAGTGCAAAAGGAGTTGTCACACCTGTCAAAGCAGGAAAAGCAACCATCACATGTTACGTGAAATCACAAAAATCAAAGAAAGTAACATGCAAAGTCACAGTAAAGAAACAGAAAGTGACAGCAATCACATTTGCAAAAGCAAGCGTAGCCGTACAGAAAGGGAAAAAGGTCAGCAATCCAGCAATCGTAACACCAACTTACGCAGCAAATAAAAGGTAACATACAAATCTTCTAGTACAAGCGTGGCAACAGTCAGCACAAGTGGAGTTGTAACAGGAAAGAAAGTCGGAACAGCAACGATTACAGCAACAGCAGCCGATGGATCAAAGAAGAAAACAGTTACAAAGTGACTGTTGTAGCACCGATCACAAAAACAGTGCCAAGTTTATCGCACACCGCGGATTAAGTGTCGAAGCACCAGAGAATACGATCAAAGCCTATGAATTAGCGGGTGGAGCAGGATTCTGGGGAGCAGAAACAGATGTCCGTATGACAAAAGACAAGAAATTCATTCTGCAGCACGACCTGACATTCAAGAGATTATGCGGAGTTGATAAGAAACCAGAAGATATGACATTATCAGAGATCCAAAATTGACGATCAAATCTGGAAATAACATTTCAAAATATAAGAATGTAAAATCAGCAACAACCGTTGCAACTTTAGAAGATTATTTAACAACATGCAAGAAGTACAACATGGTACCAGTTATTGAGATCAAGATGGAATTCGTAGAATACGGAAATGAAACAACCAATGATTCTCGAATGCAGGCAGTGACAAAGAACAACATGGAAGATTTGTATGCATTAACAAATCAGATCATGGGGAATAAAGAATATATGTTTATTGCCTATGACTTTGAAACAATGGTACAGATGAGAAAAGTCTTAGACGATAACGCAACAACATCCACAAATGTAAAATTACAGCATGTAACAAATAATCCAGATCAGGGAATGATTAATTATTACAAGAAACGTAAGATTGAATTGGATGCAAATTGTGATAAGATTTCACTCTCAGACATCAAGGCATTCAAAGATGGTGGAGTGAATGTAGGACTTTGGACTGTGGACGATACAGAAAGAGTCGCAGATTATATTGCACAGAAAGTGGATTATATTACAACGAATACAAAGTTCTGGTAAGAATAGAAAACACAAGAAAAGAGACAGCAGATGAAGATGTTTGTTGTCTCTTTTTGGTGTTATGGTTTGTGGTATAATTAAAACGATCACCATCTATCACAACATCAAGAAGAGATAAATTAGTTACATGGCTAGGAGAACGGATCAGAATGCTCTGCGAAAGCAAAATGGATACAGAAAGAGTCTTTTAGATTGTGAAGACAGCAAAAGAATAGCAGAGAAGAAAGTAAGATGAAAAGAAAAGTCACAGAAATGTAGTAATTATGTTATATATATGTTAAAATAGAGAATATATGCCAAGGAGACAGGCAGAAAATATAGAGAAAAGAATCAAAAGGAGAGAAGGGTTATGAGCCAGAAGGAAAGAGTCGATTTGATCGAGGTAGATTTATTGGATATGTGTAAATATATTCTGTCAAAGTGGGTGTTTATTTTGATAGGAATGGTAGTATTTGCCGGAGCTGGATTTGGGTATGCGAAGGTGAAGAGTGTGACAGAGTATAGCTCTAAGATGCAGGTATATGTTACTGTGCCTAAGACATCCGATAAGGTGTTGATCAGGGATAATGCTGGGGATCTGGCGTATGATTATCAGAAATTAATTAAAACTGATTTGATTGTGAATGAGATTGCCAAGAAAACGAAAATTGAGAAAGATGATGTGAAAGACGCAATTTCAGCAGAAGTTGTGGATGGAACAAGATTGCTTGAGATTAAGGTAAAATCAGATGATAAAGATGATGTGAAGAAGATTTCAAAAGAAGTTTTACCAGTATTTCAGAAAGTAGTACAGAAAGATTTGGGAAGAAATAAACTAGTGATCGCAGACCAGCCATCTAAGATAAAGGCAGAACAGACAGTTAGCACAAAGAAATTTTTAGCTGTAGGTGCAGTTGGTGGATTTGTAGTTGTAGCAGGAGTATTTTTGTGCTCTATCTTGTAGATTTAACAAAGAAAGCAAAAAGAAATTAGGATTAATAAAACAAAGGAACAAAGAGTATGGGAGTAAAACGTTCACAGATACAAAATCTGATTATATATATAGGTGATGTGTTTGGAATTACAATTGGATATTTTTAATGTCACATATTAGGTTTTATCCGGATATCTATGGGGTATGGGCGCAAGATAATCGAGTGATTTATCGTTGGTTAGTTGCTATTTTGTATTAACGATCGTGTATTTGGTAATTGATCCAAATCAGAATTTTTAAAAGGAAATTTTGGAAAGAATTTTGGGCAAATTTCAAAACTAACTTGATCACGGCTGCATTGATGGCGACAGTTGCATATTTGATTGATGATGCAAGAGATTATTCAAGATTTATTTATCTTACAACGATGATATTTAGTTTTGGTGGATGCAGATATCACATATGATTTATCGATGGTATATTTTAAAGTATCGACCATATAATTCAATCACAAGAAAGATGTTGATCGTTACGACATCAGATCGAATGGATGAAGTGGTAAGAAGTATTATCAAGGAAAAGACATGGAATCTATGGGTGACAGGGATTATCATTACAGACAAAGATTTGACAGGACAGCAAGTTATGGATATTCCAATTGTCGCAAATAGGAATACAATGCTGCAATATGCAATCAGAGAGGTAGTAGACGAAGTGTTTATTCTGATTCCAGAAGAGCCAGATGAACAGATTCAGAAATTAGTGCAACAATTTGAGGAGATGGGAATTACAGTTGATTTAAATATCAATTTATATGAATTAGATGTAGAAAGTGGAAGTAAGTATCTTAATCGAATCGGTAAATATCCAACAATCACATTTGCACAAAGAGAGATTCCATTACATATGATTGTACTGAAACGTTTGATGGATATTCTGGGGAATCGTTGGATTACTGATTACAGCAGTTGTAACGATTGTCCTAGGACCAATGATTAAATTAGAATCGCCGGGGCCACTATTCTTTCACAGAAGAGAGTTGGGCGAAATGGACGTATTTTAAAATTTATAAATTTCGGTCTATGTATGCAGATGCAGAGGAACGAAAAAAGAGCTGATGGAACAAAATGAGATGGATGGTCTGATGTTTAAGATGACAGATGATCCAAGAATTACAAAGATAGGGAAGTTTATTCGTAAGACAAGCTTGGATGAATTGCCGCAGTTTTGGAATGTATTAAAAGGTGATATGAGCCTTGTTGGGACAAGACCGCCAACGGTGGATGAATTTGAGCAGTATGAAGGATATCACAAACGTCGATTGAGTATGACACCAGGATTGACTGGGGTGTGGCAGGTAAGTGGTCGTAGTGATATTACGGATTTTGAAGAGATTGTTTCTATGGATGTAGAATATATTAAGAACTGGTCGTTGAAGAGAGATATTGAGATTATCTTGAAGACAGTTCAGGTTGTGTTGCATAGTGATGGAGCAAGATAGTAAATGAGGTAGAAATATGAAGGTATGTTTAGTTGGGTCTAGTGGAGGCCATTTGACACATTTATATATGTTAAAACCTTTTGGAAAGACAAAGAAAGATTTTGGGTAACATTTGATAAAGAAGATGCGAAAAGCATGCTAAAAGGGAAAAAGTATATCCTTGCTATTTTCCAACAAATAGAAATCTTAAGAATCTGATCAAGAATACATTTGTCGCATGGAAAGTTTTGCGAAAAGAAAAACCTGATTTAGTAATATCCTCAGGAGCAGCAGTAGCCGTTCCATTTTTCTATCTTGCAAAACTGATGGGAAGTAAACTAATTTACATCGAAGTATTTGACAGAATTGATAAATCAACATTGACAGGAAAACTTGTTTATCCAATCGCAGACAAATTTATTGTTCAATGGGATGAGATGAAGAAAGTGTATCCAAAAGCAATTAATTTAGGAAGTATTTTCTAGGAGGTAGTCTTTTGATATTTGTAACAGTAGGAACTCATGAACAGCAGTTCAATCGACTCATAGAAGAGATTGATCGACTAAAAGGAAACGGGATCATTAAAGATGAAGTGGTCATGCAGACAGGGTATTGTACTTACGAACCGAAATATTGCGAATGGTCAGAGTTACTTCCATATGATCAGATGTTAGAAAATGTAGAGAAAGCAGACATTGTGATCACACATGGTGGACCATCTAGTTTTATCATGCCATTACAGATTGGGAAAATCCCAATCGTAGTACCACGTCGAAAAAATATGATGAGCATGTGAATAATCATCAAGTAGAATTTGCTACTGCAGTGAAAGAACGATATGGGAATATTATTGTGGTGAAGAATATTAAGAATCTTGAGAAGGCGATATTGAAGTATGATCGTATTGTACAAAGTATGAGTACGGAGATTGAGAATAATAATGAGGTTTTAATGAGAAGTTAGGTGCTATTGTTGAAGAGATGTTTGAATAAATAGGAATAAGAAAGAATGAAAAAGTACTTATATTGATGGCTACCTATAATGGTGCAAAATATTTAGATGAACAAATACAAAGTCTAATAGAGCAAAAAATGTACAAGTAGATATCTTAGTCAGAGATGATGGATCAACAGATAATACAATAGAAGTGTTAAATAAATGGAAAGAACAGAATAAATTAGAATGGTATAAAGGGAAACATTTAAATGTTCAATTTGGATTTTATGATTTAATGGAACGTGCCAGAACTAGAGATGTAGATTATTTAGCATTTTGTGATCAAGATGATGTATGGGATTTAGATAAATTATGTATTGCAGTGGAAAAATTAGAAAAGTTGTGTAACAAATCAATGCCAGCTCTTTATTATTGTGGACAAAGGTTGGTTGATGAAAATATGAAATTTATAGCCGATCATAAATTAAATAAGTATCGAAATCTAAGAACAAGATTTGTATTATCTGATATTGCGGGATGTACAGCAGTATTTAATAAAGCATTATTGTATAAAGTATTAGAATATAAACCGACTTATATGCTAATGCATGATACATGGGTGCTGAAAGTTTGTTTGGCAGTGGGTGGCAATGTCATAGTTGATCCAGAACCTCACATGAACTACAGACAACATGGAAATAATACTGTTGGACTTGGAAAAGGAATTAAATCTAATTTAAAACAAGTAAGACAATATATTGAAGAATATAAAGTCGAGGAGCAGATGCTAGAATTGAAAAAGGATATGGAAAAAGAATTGTTCCAGAATATAAGAAGTTAGTTTATTATATTTGTAATTATAAAAAGAATATAAAGTATCGTAAAAATTATTGAATAAACATTATATAAATTTTGTAATAAAGGCTTGAATTTAACATATTTTATTAAAATTATGCTAAATAAATTATAGGAAAGATTAAGGTGAAATAGTATGTTGTTTAGTATTGTTATTCCCGTGTATAACGTTGAAAAATATTTAGATGAATGTATGCAATCAATACTTTTACAGGTTGAGACAATAGAAAATGATTGTGAAATACTTTTGATTGATGATGGTTCAACTGATACGAGTGGAAGGATATGCGATATATATAAAGATAGATATCCAGATATTGTTAAAGTATTTCATAAGCCTAATGAGGGGCTGTTGGCAACTAGGCGTTTTGGATTTAAAAGGGTATCTGGGGATTATGTTATAAATTGTGATTCAGATGATTTATTAGAAAAAGAGATGTTAAAATCTGTAAAAATATTATCTTGAAATATAAAAATCCAGATATCATATTTATAAATCATAATAGATATGATGGAAAAGAAAAACGATTGAGTTTGAAAACATTTTTCAAACAAACATGATAGCTTAATACCTAGAGAGAATGTATTACGTGAATTTATGACTGGACATAGTGTAGTTAGTGTCTGTGGAAAAATTTGTAAGACATCGTGTATTAATCCAGACTTGGATTATAAAAATACGGAAGAATGAGCACAGGTGAAGATACTTTACAATCTGTAGAATTTTTACGAATGCAGATACTTTTGTATACTTAAATGAAGCATTGTATGATTATAGATGTGATTCTGGTATGACAACAAAATTTGATAAAGATTATTATTTTACATTTAAAAAATATTCGAAGAAATAATAAAAGAAAAAAAGCTTGGAATTTGAAAAGCTTCAATAAATTATTTGCTATTAAAGTATTTCAGACAACAGGAAGAGCTATAACTCAATCTAGGTACAATAAATGGAATTCTTATGGCGAACAAAGAAAATATTTAAAGAAAATTCGTCAAGATAAGATGTTTATTGCTAATTTAAAATATCTTAATAATATCAAAGAAAATTTACAAAGAGATCATTACTTGTTGTTATATCTTTTGAAGGTTAGATTCTATTTATTAATAATTATAATGCTTAGGATGAAAAATATATTGGATAATTAAAACAAAGCAAAAGAGAGAGGGACATATTTATAAATTATGATGAGATTTTTACAAAGTTGCGTTTATTCATTAGATATAATGATTTATTTTAGAGGAAAAAGTAATAATGAGAAGCTGAGAAAAATATTATCTATTATTTTAATTCCTGCAGGGATTGTACGGTATATTTATGCATCTATTAAAGCGATGTTTATAAACACTAAATCAGAGAAATGTGCAGTGGTTTTGATAATAAAAATGAAGGGAAATACATTAAAGAGTATGTAGAATATTATACAGCGCTGGATTGTGATCTTATTATATATGATAACGATTCAGATGATGGAACAGCTTCAATTGTAAAAAATATAGGAATGTGACTTATATACCATGGCATGGAAAAAGAGACAAATAGATGCTTACAATCAAGCTTGTAAAAGTATGAAAAAAATATAAATATATTATGTTTTTGATGCAGATGAATTTTTAATTGCTGATGATTTGCTAAAAGGAAAATCATTGTATCAAATTTTAGATAGTGTATTTAAAAGACAGAAAAAACAGCTTGTTTAGGTATTAATTGGCTTATTTTTGGATCATCAAATTTAGTAGAAGATCCGGAAGATGGTGTAATAAATGCATTTACGCATTGTGCACGAGATGAATTTGAATGGAATCAATTGGTTAAATCATGCGTGATTCCATCTAAAATAGTAGGTTGGGTTAACCCACATCTTCCGTTACAAACATTTGGTTATAAAAAGATAAATCTAGATGGAAAGAAAATAGTTCAACCTAGAAATGAACTTCCAAAGAAAAAAAAGATCAGATTGTATCATTATTTTGTGAAAAATAAAAAGCATTTTGAAGAAAAAGTTAATAAAGGTATGGCTGATAGAAATGCAAAAGAAGTATGGATGAGTTTTATTATTATGATAAAAATGATGTGATTAATTATAAAGCAATTTCTGTTCGAGACTATATACTAAAGAAATGATAGGGTGAAGCTGATGAAGAAAATGGAACTGTCAGAATTTGCTTATAAATGCATATTATTTTTGCTTATTATAGATGCAGCTATATATAATACAACAGTAAATGAAGTTTTAAAGATTCTTTACATAGTTGTTGCTTAGTTGTGACGATAGCTTTTCAATATTATGCATTTTAGTAAGAAGATATTCAATAAAAGAGCTATTAGCTCATGTTAGTATTTTGTTATTGGCAGTGATGAGTTATATTATAAGCGGAAATACAGATATGTTTGCGAGTATATTATTAGTTGTACTTGCATGGAAATTGAATATAGATGATATCTTGAAAATGATTTTTTCAATAAGATTTGTTGTATTTATATCTGTAGTTTTATTATCTTTAGTTGGGGTATTAAAGAAAGGATCAATAGCTTTAACGTCTGCGGATAAAGGTGTTTTATTTGGATATGGGCATGCTAATACATTTGCAGGAAGTGCAGGAATATTAATATTTCTTATGTTTGCTATCTGTAGAAATAATTTAAAAAAATACATTTTGTGATTGCAGTGATAGCAGATTTGTTGATTTTCTATTTTTCGAGAGCAAGAACAAGTTTGTTATTAATGACTGCATTAGTGTTTATTTTGTTAATGTGTAAATATGTTAAAAATATGGATAAAGTAATATTAAAAGTAGCGAAATATTTTCAGAGTATTTTGTTGATAATTATATTTGGGCTTATATTTTGCGTGCAAAAGAGATGATGCCAAGATTTGTTGATATGGTTGATAAATTGATGAATGGACGTATTTTATTATCAGCAATGAACCTTGCATATTATCCGGTAACATTGATTGGACAAAAGGTTGATCTTTCCCTGATTGCATTGGATAATCAATATTATGCGTTAGACAATGGATTTGTTTATATCTTGATTCATTATGGTATTTTGGGATCACTTATAATTGCAGGATTTCAGCAAAAGGCGATTATGAAATGTATAGAGAAAAAGATGTGGTTTTAACGACTATTTGTATTTTGATTTTATTTTGGATGGTATATGAAGGAATGATGGTTTCAGCTACATCAAACTTTACGTTATTGTTTGCAGGTACTTTGATAGGTACGGATAAATTAAAGCAGAAAGAATAAAAGGAGTATTTAAATGATACCGAAAGTCATTCATTATTGTTGGTTTGGTGGAAATCCACTGCCTAATATTGCGGTTAAATGTATTAACAGTTGGAAAAAATATTTTCCAGATTATGAAATAATCGAATGGAATGAAAGCAATTTTGATTTATTTTCATGTGATTATTGCAGAGAAGCGTATGATGCTAAAAATGGGCTTTTGTAAGTGATTATGCGAGATTTAAAATTTTATATGAGCATGGTGGAGTTTATTTTGATACAGATGTAGAAGTCATTAAAAGTATGGATGATATTATACAGAAAGGTGCATTTATTGGTCGTGAAAGAATTGCAAATGCATTTCCAGTTAATGCAGGCCTTGGATTGGCAGCAGAACCTAAAATGCCGATAATAAAAGAAATAGTGGAACATTATGAACAAGCTCACTTCGAGCAAGTAGAAAAATGGAAACAGTAGTAGAAAAAGTAACTAATATACTAAGAAAATATGGACTTTCCAATGAACAAAAATATGAGATCATAGAGGGAATGCAGATATATCCTTCTGATTATTTTTGCCCATATGACTATAATGTTGGTGAATTAAATATTACGGATAATTCAAGATCAATACATTGGTATGATGCATCATGGTTTGATAATAAAATGAAGAAAAGAAGAGATGTTTGTGTAAAAATTCAAAAACATTACGAGGAAGACTAGGGAATGCATAGCAAAATTATATACTAGTCTGTCATATTATTGGGAGTGGATTAGTACAGGAGATTATGAAACTATTAAGAAAAAGATAAAGAATAGGATCAAAGGAAAAGGTAAGAAATGATTAAAAAATCATTAAGGCTGTAAATGTTGTGTTTGGAAATTTTGTTCGAGTACAGTCAAGATTAAGTTTTGATGAAGCAAGAAAATATTTACAAGAAATTAGTCCAAAACCAAAAGGAACTTGTTATACAAAAATAAACTTGCTATTCAATATGATTTACATATTATTATTCCAGCGTATAATGCAGAAAAATATATAAAAGAATGTTTGAAATCTGTTTTTATCCAAGTCTCAGAATATAGTGTATTAGTTACCGTTGTAAATGATGGATCAACTGATCAAACAAGTATAATTCTAGAAAATTTAAAAACTGTATAAAGGAAGTCAAATTGATATTGAAATTATAAATCAAGATAACAAAGGCTATTCAGGAGCAAGAAATACTGCATTGAGTTTTATAAGAGGAAAATATATTATTTTTGGATGCGGATGATATATTACCTCAAGATACTATTGAAGTTATGTTAGATACTGCGTATGAATATGATGCGGATATTTTACAAGGAAGTTGGTATACATTTACGAATGAGGAAAAGAAAGAGTACAGAGTAAAAGAAAGTGGGAGAAAAACTGGAAGTCAGGGATATATATCAGGCTATCCATGGGGAAAACTTTATAAATATTCAGTGTTAGAAAACTTTCAATTTCCAGACGGATATTGGTTTGAGGATACACCAATTTCATTTATACTTGCTGCATTGCCATTTAAATGTATTTCAATTGATAATATTGTGTATGGATACAGATTAAATTCAGAAGGTATTACATCAAAAGCAGTGTATAGTGAAAAATCCATAGATAGTTATTGGATTACAGAACAATGCCTAAAAGAATTTCCTAAATTCAAGGTTCACTATGATCAAAAAGCATATGAGTATTTATTACAACAGAGTATAATGAATGCATGGCGGATACGAAAACAAAAGAGGAAAGTACGCGAATCGGAATTTGTTTTAATTACAAAATTGATGGATGATTATTTTAAAGGTTTTCATACAAAAATGCTAATATGAGTAAAGTAGAAAGTGCACTAAGAAAAAACAATTTATTCGCTTTGAAATGATAATTTAAAAATAAATAATTGATTTTGGTAATAAAAATTCCACAAATGGATATGGAGAACAGTTATGAAAGAAAAAATATATATTGTAAAAGAGCATATTTGTTCAGGAGAAAGTGAATTTACAGCGGCAGGGAAAGCAAGAATTGATGTAGAAGATATATTATATGATTGGAAAGCAAAAGATATAAAGATTAAAATTAAGAAAAATTTAAATGAAAATAGTATTTTAAAAAGTTGTTTTCACATTATCATTTATATCAAATTTGGAAAAAGTCCTTAGATAAATTAAAAGAAGGAGATGTATTAATTATACAGTTTCCACTACAAGAAGGATTTATATTTGCATCTCATTTGTTAAAGAATTTAAAGAAGAAAAATATTAAAACAATTGCTGTTATTCACGATTTAGAAACATTAAGAATAACCAAGGATAATACAATTTCTAAAAACGAAAAATTCGCTTATATATTGAGGAAATACCTGCATTAAAGCAATTTTCAAAAATTGTTGTACATAATCAATCAATGAAAAAGCTTTGATGAAGAAAGGTATTTCTGAAGATTCAATGGTAACATTAAAAATGTTTGACTATTTAATTAAAGAAGGAAATGAATTACCTGAAAGTACAAAGTCAGAAGAAAATAATATTATTATTGCGGGTAATTTAAGTTCATATAAAGTTGGCTATGTATATGAATTACCACATGATGTTAAATTTGATTTATATGGAATTAATTATACAGGAGTGACAGATAATAAAATTAAGTATCATGGGTCCTATCCTTCAGATGAATTACCATGGCATTTAAAAGGTGCATATGGCTTAGTATGGGATGGAGATACAGCAAAACATGTAGTGGAATATTTGGGGATTATTTAAGAATTAATAATCCACATAAAACATCATTATATCTTGCATGTGGAATTCCTATTATTACATGGAATAAAGCAGCAATTGCGCAATATGTAAGAAAGAATAGAGTTGGGATAACAGTATCGTCTTTAGATGAAATAAACGAAAAACTGAAAGATGTTTCTAAAGATGAATATAATTTAATGCGTAAAATGCAAAGAAATGTTCTGAAAGAGTAAGAAAGGGCTATTATCTAAAAAAGCAATACAGGAAGCATTATCATGAAAATTAAATCAGTAAAATTCAATTTCATAATGAACTTTATATTAACAGCATCAAATTTTATTTTTCCGTTAATTACGTTTCCATATGTATCCAGAGTTTTAGGAGCTTCAGGAACAGGAAAAGTTTCTTTTGCAATATCTGTAGTAAGCTATTTTACAATGGTAGCAGCATTAGGAATTCCTACATACGGAATTCGGACAACAGCGAAAGTAAGAGATGACCAGGAAAAGTTGAATAGAACAACACAGGAAATTTTAAGCATTCATTTGTTTATGATGTTACTAGTATCTATTGTATACATATTAGCAATTTTATTCGTTCCAAGATTTCAATCTGATCGAACTTTATTTCTTGTGGTAGGAGTATCAATTTTACTAGATCCATTAGGGGTTAATTGGCTATATCAAGGATTAGAGCAATACGGCTACATAGCAAAACGTTCGATATTTTTAAAATTTGTAGGTGTTATTTTGATGTTCATGTTCATACATAGTCCAGATGATTATGTATTTTATGGAGTAACTTCCATTTTGGCATCTGCAGGTTCTAATGTGTTGAATTTTATTAATCTTAGAAAATATGTATCGTTAAAACCAGTTGGGCATTATGATATTAAACAGCATTTAAAGCCGATTTTAATATTATTTGCCCAGGTTGTTGCGGTAAATATTTATACCAATTTGGATAATGTCATGCTTGGTTTTATGAAAACGGATGTAGATGTTGGATTGTATGCAGCAGCAGTAAAGGTAAAGACTATTTTAACAAGTCTGGTAACATCCCTAGGGGCGGTTTTATTGCCTAGACTATCCTATTATATTATGGAAGGAAGAAAAAAAGAATTCCAGACATTGATAAGGAAAGCATATAATTTTGTTATTGTTATTGCTTTGCCATTAATGTTATTCACAATTTTTATGCAAGAGATTGCTTAGTATTTCTTTCAGGAAAAGAGTTTATTGGAGCAACATTGGCGATGCAGGTTATTGCACCAACAATTGTTTTGATTGGATTATCAAATTTATTGGGAATTCAGGTATTAACACCATTGAATAAAGAAAAACAATTGGTTTACTCTGTCGTTGCAGGCGCAGTGGCAGATTTGATTTTAAATATTATTTTTATTCCTAAGATGGGAGCAGCAGGAGCATCACTGGGTACGTTGGTTGCGGAATTTGTTGTGTTGATTGTACAGATTATGTATTTGAAAGATTTGTTTTTAAGATCTCAAAACAGGTTCAATATTGGAAAGTACTGGTAGCGTTGGTTTTGGCAAGTATTATATCTATAAAGTGCAGTGGAGTTGTTGATATGGTATTTTTAAAATTAATAGTAGCAGGTATCAGCTTCTTTGGGATTTATGGCATAATTTTATTGCTGACGAAAGAGACATTTGTACAAAATTATGTAGTTGATGGGATACTTAAGAAGAGTTTTCTCAAAAGAAAGGAAAGTAACAAATGAAACAGTATGATTATCTAATCGTAGGTTCTGGACTCTACGGAGCCGTTTTGCCCAACAGGCAGTAGCAAAGGGAAAGAAAGTCTTAGTAATTGATAAACGCCCTAATATTGCCGGAAATGTATACACAGAAGATATGGAGAAAATCCATGTACATAAATATGGAGCACATATTTTCCACACAAATAACAAAGAAGTATGGAATTATATTACAAAGTTTGCAGAGTTTAATAGATTTACAAATTCACCAGTAGCGAACTATAAAGGAGAGTTATATTCACTCCCATTTAATATGTATACATTTAATAAGATGTGGGGAGTGATTACACCACAGGAAGCTGCAGATAAGATCAAACAGCAGAAAAAGAAGCAGGGATTACAGAGCCAAAGAACTTAGAAGAACAGGCAATCAGTCTGGTCGGAACAGATATTTACGAAAAACTGATCAAAGGATATACAGAAAAACAATGGGGAAGACCATGTACAGAACTTCCTTCCTTTATCATCAAAAGACTTCCAGTACGTCTGACATTTGATAATAATTATTTCAATGCCTTATATCAGGGAATTCCGGTTGGCGGATATACAAAGATGGTAGCCAATATGTTAGGAGATGTAGAAGTACGTTTGAACACAGATTACTTTGAGAATAAAGAAGAACTGGATGCATTGGCAGAGAAAGTTATTTATACCGGACCAATCGATGCATATTTTGATTATAAATTAGGAGCATTAGAATACCGATCCGTAAGATTTGAAACAGAAGTTTTAGACCAACCAAACTTTCAGGGAAATGTAGCCGTAAACTACACGGATGTCGAAACACCATGGACGAGAATCATTGAGCATAAGTGGTTTGAATTTGGAAAAGATGAAGAAGGAAAGGATCTTCCAAAGACAGTGATCAGCCGAGAATACAGTTCAGAGTGGAAATTAGGAGATGAACCATATTACCCAGTCAATGATGAGAAAAATGGCAGATTATATGAAGAATACAAAAACTGGCTGAGAAAGAAGAAAATATCATCTTTGGCGGAAGACTTGGTGAGTACAAATATTACGATATGGATGCGGTGATTGCAGCTTCACTTGATATGTGCGAAAAGAATTATAGAGTTTAGGATTTGAGAAGATACAGGAAGGAGGATATGATGGATACAACATTAATTATTATGGCAGCGGGATTGGTTCCAGATTTGGAGAAGGGATTAAACAATTGGCAAAGATGGGGCCAAATGGGGAAATTATTATGGATTACTCTATTTACGATGCAAAAGAAGCAGGGTTCAATAAAGTAGTTTTATTATTCGTAAAGATATTTTTGAAGAGTTTGAGGAAGTTATCGGAAGCAGAATAAAAACAAATTGACGTTGAATATGTATTTCAGGAACTTAATGATCTTCCAGAAGGATTTAAATTACCAGAAGGAAGAACAAAGCCATGGGGAACAGGACAGGCAGTACTATGTTGTAAGGATGTTGTGAAAGAACCATTTGTAATTATTAATGCAGATGATTATTATGGCAAAGAAGCATTTGTGAAACTGCATGATTTCTTAGTAAACGGAGAAGATTTAGGTAGAGAGTTTACAATGGGTATGGGTGGATTTATCTTAAAGAATACATTAAGTGATAATGGTACCGTGACTAGAGGTGTGAGTGTGGTTGACGAGGATGGCTTATTAAGTCAAGTACATGAAACAACAGGAATAGAAATGGGAGAAGACGGAAAAATCAAATGCGACGATCCTGTAGTACAAGAATGGATTAGTCCGGAAGATAAAGTATCTATGAACATGTGGGCAGGATATCCAGAATTTATAGATTATTTAGCAGAAGATTTCAAAGATTTTCTTGCCAATGTGAAAGAGGGAGATTTAAAGAGTGAATATTTGTTGCCGAATATTGTGGACAAACTGTTAAAAGAGAAAAGAGCCAATGTAAAAGTGTTAGAGACACAGGATCGTTGGTTTGGAGTTACATATAAAGAAGATAAAGAAATTGTTCAAAGGCTTTTTCTGAATTAATTCAGAATGGAGGTTATACAGAGAAGCTTTGAAGTAATAAATAAGGATGTGGATAGTGTAATTACTATTCACATCTTATTTGTAAAAAGAGGGGAAATGAATGGAAGAAAAATTGATGTTAAACAGTTTATGAAAAAATGCAAAGAGATAAGAAATGTAAAAGAATATTTGCAAGATAAATCGGAAGAAGAAATAGATCAATTAAAAATAGATTTGTTAAGAAAGAAAGCAAAAAGAGAGGGATGGATTCCATGGTTAGGAACTATTCCATTGGTAATGTCTGTATTAGCATTATGTATTTCAGCAATTAGTAAATTATCTGCATATAAAATTAGTGTCGTACAGCTGTTTGGTTTCGCAATTTTGCTTGTATGGATTTATGTTATAATAGTAATATTTGTTGTTGAAAGTAAACCGAAATATGAAATTGCATTATATTGTATAGATATATTTTTGAAACGACAAAAGAAAATAGATAAGAATAAAGAAAAAAGTCCCTCAAAAACAAAATGAAAAGACCGAAGGAATAAAAGATGGGGTAATAGAACCATTATTATTTGCAGTTAACGCACTAGTGTTTCCGTGGGTAATCAATAGAAGATTTCGTTATAATAAGAGTTTATATGATATGACATGGGTTTCTTTTATTGCTGGTATCATAAAGATAATAGGATCAGCGGTGTGGGTAATGGGAATTTATATATTAATACGGAGAGCAGATGGGGTACGTTATTTAGGAATATTAATAAGTATGGTAGGAAGCTTAATTGTGCTTTCTGGGAAAGGTTTTAGCAAAGAAACAGATAGCAATAAAATATATGGATATTCAGCGTGTATTATAGCATTGATAAGTGCTGTAATTTCTTTAATTAGTTTATTTCGTTGACTAAATAATAGAATGAATTAAAAGCACAAAGTATAATGGTCTCATAAATTAAGACACTTTTTCGGACAGATCTTAATGAATCTGATATACTTAAATCAATACATAAGAAAGGATTCAGTGTCATGTCCAGAAAAAGAAGAAATTTTAGTGCAAAATTCAAATCAGACCTTGTGATCAAGCTACTCAAAGGAGAAAAAGATCTCAATACCTTAGCAACAGAAAACAATATTTAACCCAATCTTCTCCGTAACTGGAAAAGAGAATTCTTGAACAATGCTTCTGCTGTGTTTGACGACAAACGTGAGGAAAACATCAAGGAAAAGCTTGTCGAAGAACGCAAGGAAAAAGCTGAGTATGCAAAAAGGTTGGTCAGTTAACCATGCAGGTGGACTGGCTCAAAAATCTGAAGAAATTTGCGGACCTGACTACGAGAGTAAATTTAGTCCGAAACCTTTGACGACTAAAGAACTTCCTGCTTCTGTTGGCGCCAGCTTACTTGATATCAACCGTACAAGTATTTATTACAAAGGATTTCCAGTATCTGATGATGAACTGGCATGTAAAGAGATCATTGATCATCTCCATACGGATAATCCAACCTGGGTGCAAGACAGATGTCTGCACAATTAAAAGCCAGAGGATATAGAGTCGGTCGTCGGAAAGCCAGACGATATATGAATGAAATGGACATTCATCCAATCTATCCTAAGATGAATCTGTCTAAGCGTATGCAACAGGCAAAGTCTGCCCTTATCTACTCCGCAACGCTGTCATCGATAAGCCAAATCAGGCATGGTCCATTGACATTACATATATCCCGATCAAACACGGATTTCTGTATCTGACTGCAGTGATCGACTGGTACAGCCGCTGTATCGTCGGATGGGAAGTAGATGATACTCTTGATACCCGAATGGTGCTCAATGCATTAAATAAAGCATTTAAGATAGCCAACCCTCAGATCTTGAACTCAGATCAGGGATGTCAGTTTACCAGCCAGCAATATATCGATTTTGTAAAAGAAAATGGTATCCGTCAGAGTATGGATGGAAAAAGTCGTTGGGCTGATAATATCATGATCGAACGATGGTTTCGAAGTTTTAAGTATGAAGAAACTTACCTGACACAATATAATAATATCAAAGAAGCCAGAGCAGCTATCAAACAATATGTTACCCATAACTTTGAAAGATATCATTCTACATTGGATTATCACACACTAGCGGAATATTATTATCCTGCAATGCTAATGTCATATGTAGCTTAATTATCTGTAAAGAAAACTAGTTCATCCTATGTATGTCTCTACAGATACAGTAACTTATCAACCTATCAGTTCATTATGAAAGTCTTAGATTTTTGTCTTGACAATTGAACCACTATAAAGGATGTTTACATTTCTTTACGAATTTAAATGAAGTATTATTCATATGATCATATAAAAATAGAAAAATAATGTTTTATATACTGAATTTGCGAAAAATAGCAAAAATGATTGACAAAACATTGTTAGGGAATTAATATGAATATATATCAAGCGAAAGAGGTGTCGAAGGTGTTATTAGAGTTTAGATGTTCAAATCATAGATCAATCAAAGAAGAAGTGAAATTTTCTATGATTGCAGGAAGTGATAATACATCTGAAGAGCTTTTAAAAGGATTTGCTAATTTTAGAGTTTTGCGTTCAGCAGTTATATATGGCGCAAACGGATCCGGAAAAAGTAATTTTATAAGTGCGCTATTATTTATGCGTGATTTGGTTAGCAATAGTATTAATCATCAGCCTGGGCAAGGAGTATTTCAGGCACGTCATAAATTGAGCGGAGAAGAGACTCCGAGTGAATATAATATTCAGTTTGTACGGAATGATATTAGATATGCATATGGATTCTCTGTCAAACAAAATCTGGTACAAGATGAATATTTATATTATTTTCCAAAGGGAAGACAGGTAAAAATTTTTGAGCGTAATAGATTAGAGATTAAACCGGGAGATAGATACAAAGGAGCGTTTGATGTAAGCCGTAGCATATTGAAAGATAATAGGTTGTTTTATCTTGTGCCGCTAATTATAGCAATATAAAAGAAATTGAAGAAGCTTTTATGTTTTTAATACAGATATAGTAGTGTTTAATCCAGAGATTAATAACTGGACAGAATATTCGATTGAGTTAATGCAGAAAAACGATATGATTAGAAAGACATTTGTGAATATTTTACAGGCATTAGGAACCGGAGTTAGGGATGTAAAAGTCAAACTTGAGAAAGTAAAGTTAGCAGATTTACCACAGGAAATACAATTACCAGATCCATTGAAAAGTCTGTTAGGCAGTCAAGAGGGTAACAGAATAGAAGCAAAGGTGATATATGATCAATTTGAAGTTGATTTAATGACCGAAGAATCAACCGGAGTAAAGCGCTTATTTCAAATGATTTGTCCAATTATTGATATCTTGAATAAGGGTAAAATACTTATTTGTGATGAATTAGAAACAAGTTTGCATGAATCAGTAATTTTTCAAATTGTACAATTATTCCAACATTATCAGAAAGATAAATTTGCACAATTAATTTTTTCAACACATGATACAAGTTTGTTAGATACAGATTTATTTAGAAGGGATCAAGTATGGTTTACACAATTAAATGAGGAACGTGCAACGGATTTGTATTCTCTTGTTGAAATTAAAATGTACGCAAGACTGAGAATTTAGAAAAGGATATGTTTCAGGAAAATATGGTGCGATACCTATGCTTAATAAAAATTCTTTCATGAATTGGAAGAAAATATTTTAGAGTAGGTGATATTGTATGGAGGGAAGAAATCTTGACCTAATGTCAAGGAATGAAGATACACGAGATAAATTTCATACAGAGGTTATCAGATTCGAATTAGATCAGATACTACAGCATTTTGAAGAGGCTATTCAAACTATAAATGCACAATTTGATGTGGCAGACGAATTGATTGAATCTGGGAAAATTACCGAAGGGGAGAATATTTGGCGTGCACAGATTATATTTTTGGCAAGTGCTTTTGATTTTTATATGCATGAATTGACAAAATATGGCTTGTGCGAGATTTATAATGAAAATTGGAGTCGTACAGATAAGTATGAGAACCTTCAAGTAAATATGAAAGTTATAGAGGTGGCATTAAAATCTGGTGAGGATATAGATTGGTTTCTTGAATATATAAACAATTTTTATCGTGCAATTACAATGGTTTCATATGAGTCTGTAAAGACCAATTTAATTTATTGGGAATTAAATTAGCCTCTGTTGCAGATAGAGCCTTCTACCAAAGAGGAGGCACAGAAAATACAAAACATAAATTCAAAAGACGCTTGAACGAGTTGTTCAGTAGGAGAAATATTATTGCACATCAGTCAGATAGAGCTCATACTGATGCACAAGTTAATATGATTACAAAAGAGATTGTAAAAATTTTATATGTGATATTGAAAAATAGTGAGATCAATAGATGCAGAAACAAGAGATGTGTGACCACATTGTTCCTAGGGACCTTAAGAAATCATAGATTATTTAGCAGAAGATTTTAAAGATTTCCTTGCCAATGCGAAAGAAGGAGATTTAAAGAATGAATATTTGTTGCCAAATATCGTGGACAAACTTTTAAAAGAGAAAAGAGCCAATGTGAAAGTGTTAGAGACACAGGATCGTTGGTTTGGAGTTACGTATAAAGAAGATAAAGAAATTGTTTAAAAGGCTTCTTCTGAATTAATTCTGAATGGAGTTTACGCAGAGAAGCTTTGGGAGTAATAAAAGAGGATAAGGATGTGGGTAGTGTGATTATTATTCACATCTTATTTGTAAAAGAGGAAATGAATGGAAGATAAAATTGATATTAAAGATTTTATAAAAAATGTGAAGAAGAGATAAGAAGCGTAAAAGAATATTTGCAGGATAAATCGGAAGAACAGATAGATCAATTAAAAATAGATTTGTTAAGAAAAAAAGGACGAAGAGAGGGATGGGTTCCATGGTTAGGAACTATTCCATTGGTAATGTCAGTATTAGCATTGATTAGTTCAACTGCTAATACTTTATCAATAAATAAATTTAATGTTGTATATTTATTCACTTTTGCAATTTGTCTCATAATAATTTATATTTGGATAGCAATACTAGTTGGAAATAAAGTGAAATATGAAATTGCATTACAATATATAGATGTATTTTGGAACGACAAAAGAAAGTGGATAAAATAAAGAAAAATTTTACCACAAAAGTAAAATAAAAAGAAAGAAAAATAAAAGCTTGACGATATGATGCAAAATATATATTAATGGTATATAGATGTATGAAAATAGAAATAATTCTTATATATAAATGTTAAAATGAAGAAAATATATATAATGAGCCAGATATGTTTAAGAGTAGCTTAGGAGAAATGTTTAAGAAAACTTAAGTCTTCTGAGACTTTAAGATGCCATGGTGGATCTGGATAATAAAAGCGTATTATTCAGATTCTAAGTTTATAATATGAATAAAAAATAGAATTACAAGAATAGATGGACGACTAAGAATTGTGGACAATGAAGTACAAAAATTTAATGTGGAAGCTTCCTGTATACTTTAAATAGGTCAAGAGATTGACGAAAAAATACCTCAAGTAAAATTAGATTATTACTGACCTGGCTAGTTGGTAAAATCTAACGAATACAAGAGGTATCTACAATGAATATTAAAGGCTCAAAGAAGAAAAATCAAGTTTTATCAGTAAACATTTTTGAACAGCAGGATATGATTGCAAAAGCTGATGCTATTAAGGTAGGGTTAAAAGCATCTACCTGGCATGAGTTGGAAACCAGAGGTAAGTTTGACAAAACGATAAGCTTTCATTTGTCAGTGATGACATGCTGATATTAGGATGCGATATTGTCAGCGAGACACATTATGTGAGGGCAATTGATACCAGAGGAAGAGAACTCAGTAAGTCCGCTTTTGGCTTTAGTAATACGGCAGAAGGCTTTGAAAGCATGTTAGAGTGGAGTACTAAGCTTGCAGATGCAAATGATAAGAAACAGATTGTCTTAGGGCTGGAACCTACAGGTCATTACTGGTTCTGTCTGATAACCTGGATGGTTGCAAAGGGAATCAGTGTTGTGCAGGTAAATCCATACGCAGTAAAGCAGACAAAAGAGGTGGAAGACAACAGTCAGCTTAAGGATGACAAAAAGATCCGAAGCTTATTGCAAATCTGGTAAAAGATGGCAACTTTGGAATGCCATATCTTCCAGAAGAACTTTATGCAGATATCAGACGCCTTTCGATGTTTCGAGGCCAGCTGAATGAAGACAGGATCCGGAATCTTAACCGACTTCACAGAGAGATGAAAATCTATTTTCTGGAATACAAGGACGCATTTGGAAAAATAGACGGAGCATTTAGTTTAGAGCTGCTTGAGGCGGCACCATTTCCGGATGAATTGGTTGCCCTTGGAACAGAAGGAATGAAACAGATATGGCATGAGGCGAAGCTTCGTGGACGAGGCTATGTCAAAGCACCATCTATTCTGGAATACGCAAAGAAAAGCGTAGGGATCAGGGATGGAGAGATGCCAGCAGACAGGCTGTTAAGTGGTTTGTCAGCCGGATTATTGAGCTTGATGAGCAACTTTCAGATATAGAAAACCAGTTAAACCAAAGATGCAAGGAGATTCCACATGCAAAGAACATTCTGGGAATATCAGGAATCGGTGAAAATATCCTGTCAGGGATACTTGCAGAGATGGGTGACATATCAAGATTTGACAATGTAAAGGAAATACAGAAGTTAAGCGGATTAGGATTGGTAACCTGCAGTTCGGGTAAGCATATCGGAGAGACCAAAATCAGTCACAGAGGATGCAAACGACTCAGATATTGGTTATTCCAGGCAGCAAAGTCAGCTAAAGAAGATGCAGTCGCTCATAGTGATCGCCTGTAAGATCCTGAGGGTGGTTTTACAATCCTGACAAAGGGACAATATATGATCCGAAGAAACTGTTGGGAGACATTGTAAGACCAAATCAGGCAACACCACAGGCAGTATAAGTACTACTTAAGATTGCATTATAATTCCAGACCCTTGAGGATTTGGAGATTCTGCCTCGTGAGAGCCATCATTCCGGTGTTGAGTGAGCCGGTATTCCGGCTAACATTAATCCACTTTGATTTTGCTTAGGTGCTATTTATGAGAGTGGACATATCTTGTCAAGCCCTTGCCGCCACAGCGGTGCGATAGCAGGCTTTATAAGATGTGTTCAATCTCATACCCTAGCTGTAGAAAAACAATTGTAAATGAAGTGGCTCACTTTACACCGGACAGATGGATCAATTAGCACCAGATTATTCAGGATTTAGCGTTTATCTGGATCTGGGCAGGGTTCTGGAAAAGAAACCCATAAACTGGATGGAGTGTGAAGTGCACTACATCAGCACCAAGACCAACTGATACAGCAGGGGAGGCGTCCACTGTAAACAGTCCATGCAGTAAAGGAAGGTCAGTAACAATCAAAAACAAACAAGAGCTGTAGCTGGCAGTAGTTCTCTCCGTAGGGCATAACTCTGTTTGAAAGTTTAGCTGGCACTCAGTGTATTATGAGCAGATGGGACGAAGGAAGTTGGCATACGATGCCATTAGACACGGAAGGTTCATCATCATAGTTGATCAGAGGAATTCTAGCTTTTATAAAGCAAAAACAATGGATGCTTTATTTTGTATACCTGTTTTAACTATTCAGTACTTGATATAATGAATGTTCATGCACTTTAGCACTTGTTAAGAGGTAATTATTTAAAGAAAAGTCCCAAAATCAATGATTTAGGGCTTGAAATTATAGGAAGGAAAATATGAGTGATATTATTAGAGAATAATAACGACAGTTGCAAGTGTTGGAGTTGGTTGTATATCTACATTAGTGGTATGCTATATAAATAATAAACATGAAAATGAACGACTAAAGATATCTTTAGAATCTACTCAAATTACTAATCAAAAAATATGAACATTCAATATATAACGAACAAAAGAATTGATCGGATTAACGAAGTAAGGAATATATTAGCAGAATATATTGCTATAGCACAAGAATGTGCGAACAAACTAGTTTTAGATAAAAGATTGTAATTCCAGAAAAGACTATAGAGATCTGAATATATGTTTAGCAAAATTAAGATTACTATCTAATTTTGATGAAACATATGAGAAAGAAGTATTATATTTATTAGATGAAATTAAAACAATATTTCAATGAGAGAAGAATTCTGCCCGAATAAATTTCAAAATGATATTATTTCGTTGACAAAAATTCTCAAAATATTTAAAATTAGAATGGTATTGTATTAAGCATGAAATTCAATGAAAAAGTAATAATCAGAGAACAGTATGATATGATCATGAATTTAAGGGGACTGAGACTTTAATAAAATTATATGATGAAAATACAATAAGGGAAGAAATGTATTTGAAGAACATAAAATATAAAGCTAATAGAAATATTAAGCCAAGAAAGGAAGATAATGAAATTACGAAGAATTGACGATAAAAAGAGATAGAAGAGAAACGACAAGAAGGTTTATTTGAAAGTGAATTAAGATATTTGGATGACAATGATGTATTGTGCTACGTTGAGGAAGAAAATGACATTGTTGCAATTATCAGAATGTCTGAAGATGTTGAAGAAAGTAATAGTGTGTGGATAGATGAATTTGAAGTGTTAAAAAATATAGAGGGCAGGGAAAAGGAAAATTTATAATAGAACAATTTATAAAAAGACATAACTGGAGAGTCAGATTATGTGCTAAAAATAAAATGGTAGCCAAATTTTGGAAAAATGTGGATTCAAAGAAGAAAATGAGGGAGATATAGAAATTTATATGTATTGGGAAGGTAAGGATGAGCTTAAGACAGAGAGTTCACATAGACCTTACGAAATCAGATAACAAAATAAATTGATACATTAATCAAAATTAACCGAAAATTATAAACAAAATATACATTTAATTTACTAATCTACAAAATAATTAAGGTCCCATAGACATTAAGAAATCAGTCTACAAAATAGACTGCAACATTAAGACTGAATTATTCAAAAATTCCAAATAAATTAAATAAGGATTTAGTGTATAGAGGGAAATTAGTTAGAAAGTCATATCAAAATGGGTATGGCTTTTTATTGGTTTGCTCGCCATGGTGTTTGAGAGATCACAAACAATCACAAACAAAATGGACTTAGAATAACAAATAATGTATAATAAAAACAATTATTTGACATTTGTGTATTAAATCTCAATGAAAATAGATGGAAAATATAAAAAGTTTCAAAAAGGACCACTGTGTTATTTTTCTAAATATTGAAAAGTATAATAATTTAAATTTTACAGACATTAAGAAACATGAACAGTATCCAAATTCCAATAGGAATTTCCGATTTTGAAAAATTTGTGAAAACAATTATTGCTATATCTATAACAGAGATTTGCTTATAGATATGCTGAAAGAACAAAAGGTTTAATTTTTGCATAAATGGGAGGAAAGATCATGGGCAGATATCTAAACAGTTCAACTTCATATGTCTTATACAAAGGACAAACAGAACAGCCATACTTTGTAGATAAATCACAAATGCTATCAGAATTATTTCCATTTTAGATTCAGGTAATACCCATATATGCATTACACGTCCAAGGCGTTTTGGAAAGACAGTCATGGCCAATATGATCACTGCTTTTTAGGAAAAAACAGGATTCAGATTCAATTTTAAATCATTAAAAATATCACAGAATGATTTATATAATAAATACAGGAATCAATATAATGTAATATCAATAGATTTCAGCAAGATGCCAAGAGATTGCGATTCATATACAGACTATATAGACAGGATCGAAACAAATCTGATCAGAGATTTAAGAAAAGAATATCCACAGATCGAAATTTATGAAGATGATTCGGCAGCAGATGTATTAGAGACGATATTCGAAGAATGTGACCAGCAAAGATTTGTTTTGTACTGGATGAATGGGATTTTATTTTTCATAAGGATTTTGTTACAGAAGAAAATAAAAGCAGTATGTGCTATTTTTAAGTAACCTTTGAAGGATCGTTCATATGTACAATTGACTTATATGACAGGAATTCTTCCGATTGCTAAGTATTCCAGTGGATCGGAATTAAATATGTTTTGGGAATATACAATGGCATCAGAGGCGAAATATAATGAATATTTTGGATTTACAGATTCAGAAGTAGATCAGTTGTATGAGAAATATACGAGGAATACACGAGAGATTCATATTTCAAGAGAAGATTTGAAAGAATGGTACGATGGTTATACGACAAAATCAGGAGAGAGAATGTATAATCCAAGATCTGTAGTTTTGGCATTGACAAATAATAATATTGGAAATTACTGGACAAGTTCAGGACCATATGATGAGATTTTTATTATATCGGACAAAACATAGATGATGTACAAAATGATCTCGCATTAATGATATCGGGAGAGGCAGTAACAGCAAAGATTCAGGAATATGCAGCAGTTTCGATGAATTTAACGACAAAAATGAGATATTTTCTGCAATGATCGTATATGGATTCTTAAGTTACGAGAATGGGGAAGTAAGAATTCCGAATAAAGAGCTGATGAATAAATTTGATGATATGATCCAGGGCTGATTTTGGAGTTAAAAGTAGATCATACACCAGAAGAAGTCCTAGAACAGATAAAAATAAAAATTATAAATTACGTTTTCAAGGGAAATTAGCTGAAAAGAAAGTTACAGTGAAAAAATTCTTGGAATTGGTATAAGTTATGATAGAAGAACGAAAAACATAGCTGTCAAGTAGAGTGGTTGTAAAAGCGATGGGTTGAAAACTAAGAATCTTTATAAAACGATTCATAAGGCATCAAAGTTAAAAGCACAAAAGTATAACAAGAAGAAGTGGAGGTATGTGCAGAAGCAATTAAAGAAGTCAAAGAAAATATTATACAGCAATGCGGCAACACAGAAATCAATTAATAGTGCAAAATCGGATTTGAAAAGAGTATAAATAAACTAAGGAGAAAATAAATTTGAAAAAGAAAATTAGTGTTTGCAATTACAGCCATCACGGTATTTTCAGCGATGATGTTAACATCAAACACAAAAGCGCAAGCTGCAGCAAAGAAGACATACACGATCACGCCAAAGTCATCACCATATAAAGGAAAGTACAAAAAGCAAAAGGATACTACAATTCCACAACAAAACAGTATTTTGCGATCCGCTCTTATTTAGAACTGCTCGAAAAAAGGGTGGAGGAAAATTAGTCATAAAAAGGGAACTTATAAGATACCAAATGTTTTATATATTCCATCCAATGTTACGATCGAACTCAAAGATGGTGTAACGATTAAAAAATCATGAAAACCAAAGCAAAGAAAATGAAACCAGGTGGTGGTATTTTTGAATTGTTGGAACCATCGAAAGCGAAGAAAAAGGGTGTGCATGGACAATATAATGGGGTTCATGATGTTAAGATATATTCAACAGGAAAGGCAGTGATCGATCAGGATTATCAGGGAAAAACTGGTCAGAATTGTATTGCACTTGTTATGTGTCATAACAGAAATGTTACGATTGAGGGAATCACATTTAAAAATATGAAATATGGACATTTTATCGAGATGGATGCATCACAGAATATAAATGTCAATCGTTGTACTTTTACAGGATATAAAGCAAGTAAACGTCATACATCCGAGGCAATCAATCTAGATACTTCAGATAAGAAAACAAGAGGGTTTACGCATGGCTGGAGTCAGTATGACTGTACGCCAAATCAGAATGTGCAGATTACAAACTGTATATTTTCAAATCTCGAAAAGCAATAGGAACACATCAGTATTCTGTAGAAAAATATCACACAGATATCTCAATTTCTGATTGCATGATAAAAACTGTGTCAGCGGTGGGATTGAGATGATGAACTGGCAAAGAGTGTCTTTGACCAATACGAGATTTATGAATATTGGAAAAACAGTAAAGGAAAATATACTTCCTATAACAGGGATCGTAAGATCAGAGCAATCTTGGTGCGAGGAGGTGTTTCAGAGATTAATATCAAGGATTGTACGTTTCAGAATCTTCCAAGAGTTATGCAGTGTATGCCATGGAAGAACCAGAATACGGCAACGCAATATCCAATGATATATAATCATATTACACAAGAAGAATACCAAAGGATTGCATTGCAGAATAAAGTGCTTCGTGGTGTTGATGTACCATATATTATTGTGAACACACGTTACAACGATTATAATTATCCAGAGAAATATTATTTTTAAAATGGATATTGGGAGATACCTTGATAATATAGATAAGAAGTTTACAAGAAAGGAAACAACAAAAATGAAACAATATGATTACCTGATCGTAGGTTCCGGTTTATATGGAGCCGTCTTTGCACAGCAGGCAACAGCAAAGGAAAGAAGGTCTTAGTCATCGACAAACGACCAAATATTGCAGGAAATGTATACACAGAAGATATTGAGAAGATCCATGTACATAAATATGGAGCCCATATCTTCCATACAAACAATAAAAAGTATGGAATTATATTACAAAGTTTGCAGAGTTTAATCGATTCACAAACTCACCAGTTGCAAATTATAAAGGAGAATTATATTCCCTGCCATTTAATATGTACACATTCAATAAGATGTGGGTGTGATCACACCGCAGGAAGCTGCAGATAAGATTGAACAGCAGAAGAAAGAAGCCGGGATCACAGAACCAAAAATTTAGAAGAACAAGCAATCAGCCTGGTCGGGACAGATATTTACGAGAAACTGATCAAAGGATACACAGAAAAACAGTGGGGAAGACCATGCACAGAACTTCCATCCTTTATCATTAAGAGATTACCAGTACGATTAACATTTGATAATAACTATTTCAATGCACTATATCAGGGAATCCCAGTGGGTGGATATACAAAGATGATCGCAAATATGTTAGGTGATGTAGAGGTCCGCTTAAATACAGATTATCTTGAACACAAAGAAGAACTGGATGCATTAGCAGAGAAAGTAATCTACACAGGTCCGATCGACGCATACTTTGATTACAAATTAGGAGAATTAGAATATCGTTCCGTAAGATTTGAGACAGAAGTATTAGACCAGCCAAACTTCCAGGAAATGCAGCTGTGAACTATACAGATGCCGAGACACCATGGACAAGGATCATTGAACATAAATGGTTTGAATTCGGAAAAGATGAAGAAGGAAACGACCTTCCAAAGACAGTCATCAGTCGTGAATACAGCTCCGAGTGGAAATTAGGAGATGAACCATATTATCCAGTCAATGATGAAAAGAATGGAAAATTATATGAAGAATATAAGAAATTAGCCGAGAAAGAAGAAAATATCATCTTCGGAGGAAGACTCGGAGAATATAAATATTACGATATGGATGCGGTTATTGCAGCAGCGTTAGATATGTGTGAAAAAGAGTTATAAAGATTTATGTCATATAAGAAAAGAGGAACAAGAAACATGAGCGAAACATTTTACCAGCAAATATTTTAATGCCACAGGTAGATTCTATGAAGAAATGGGCCGTGATCGCTTGTGACCAGTTTTCATCCCAGCCAGAATACTGGGATGAAGTAAAAGAGTATGTAGGAAATACGCCTTCAACGTTACATCTAATGCTTCCAGAAGCATATCTTGGAAGTGAGGAAGAAGATGAAAAGATCCGAAAGATTCAATCCACAATGAAGAATTATGCAGATGATCATCTGTTGAAAACTTATGTAAATTCTTTGGTTTATGTGGAAAGAACCTTGCAGAATGGAAAGATTCGAAGAGGGATCGTAGGTGCGATCGATTTGGAACAATATAGTTATACGCCAGAACACGAAGCAAAGATCCGTTCCACAGAGAAAACAGTCATGGAGCGAATCCCACCAAGAATGAAGATTCGTTATCAGGCACCGATTGAATTGCCACACGTGATCTTGCTATGCGATGACTGGAAAAATGAAGTATTAGAAATCGTGACAGAGCAGAAGGCGAATCTTGAGAAACTATATGAATTTGATCTGATGCAGGAAGGCGGACATATCGCAGGATGGCTGGTAGACGGAGAGGTCAAAGAACAATTTTAGAAAAACTACGATCATATGAAGAACAAATGACAGAAAAATATAAAGATTTAAGTGATGATCCAATGGTCTATGCAGTCGGAGACGGAAACCATTCTCTGGCAACAGCAAAAGCCTGTTACGAGAAGTTAAAGAAAAATCATCAATGGGAACATATCAAAGATCATCCAGCGAGATATGCATTGGTAGAACTCGAGAATCTACATGATGATTCCCAGCAGTTTGAACCAATTCACAGAGTCATTACTGGAACAGATTCCGAAGAATTAATACATGCATTAAAAAGAATGCTGCAGTGAAGAAGGACAAACAATTCGCTGTTATTACGGAAAGAAGGAAGAAGTTCTTCACCTGAATTTACATAAACATCAATTAGCAGTTGATAAAATACAGAAATTTTTAGATAAATATCTCAAAGACAATTCAGGATGTATTGATTATATCCACGGAGAAGATGTCTTAAAAGAACTGTCAAAAGAAGAGCAGACGATAGGAATTGAACTTCCAGCAATGGAGAAAGATCAGCTGTTTCCAAGTGTGATGACAGACGGAACACTGCCAAGAAAGACATTTTCCATGGGACATGCTTGTGAAAAACGTTATTATATTGAAGGACGAAAGATCCAGAGATAGACGAGTGCCCAATAATTACTTTACAAGAAAAACTTTAATGATATCGTGAAATGTGGTATGATAAAAATAGTGTAAATAAATAATATATACAATAATGGAGGAGAGATCATGGCTATTTTAGTAGCAGGTGGTGCTGGATATATCGGCAGCCATACATGTGTGGAACTTTTAAATGCAGGATATGAAGTTGTCGTAGTAGACAATTTATATAATTCTAGTGAAGAAGCTTTAAAGAGAGTAGAGCAGATCACAGGAAAACAGTAAAATTTTATGAGGCAGATGTTTTAGACCGTGAAGCATTAGAGAAGATTTTTGATGCAGAAGATATTGATTCTGTGATCAACTTTGCAGGATTAAAAGCAGTTGGAGAATCTGTACAGAAACCATTAGAATATTATCATAACAATATCACAGGAACATTGATCCTTTGTGATGTGATGAGAAATCATGGAGTGAAGAATATTATCTTTAGTTCTTCAGCAACAGTCTATGGAGATCCAGCTTTCATTCCAATTACAGAGGAATGCCCAAAAGGACAGATCACAAACCCATATGGACAGACAAAGGGATGTTAGAGCAGATCTTAACAGATTTCCATGTCGCAGATCCAGAATGGAATGTCGTATTACTTCGTTACTTTAACCCTATCGGAGCACATGAAAGTGGACTGATCGGAGAAGATCCAAAGGGAATTCCAAATAACTTAGTACCATATATTGCACAGGTAGCAGTTGGTAAACTTGAGAAATTAGGAGTCTTTGGTGATGATTATGACACACCAGACGGAACAGGTGTCCGTGATTATATCCATGTTGTAGACCTTGCCAAAGGACATGTGAAGGCATTAAAGAAATTTGAAGAAAACCAGAAGTACGTATCTACAACCTTGGAACAGGAATCGGATATAGCGTATTAGATGTCTTACATGCATATGAAGAGGCTTGTGGAAAGACACTTCCATACGAGATCAAACCACGAAGAGCTGGAGACATTGCAACATGCTATTGTGATGCGACAAAAGCAAAAGAAGAATTAGGATGGGCTGCAGAAAAGGAATCAAAGAAATGTGTGCAGATTCCTAAATGGCAGTCTATGAATCCGGATGGATATAGAACAGAAGATTAATTATTTCATTATCATAGCATTAGACAAAAGCTGTCGTAGAATATACGATGGCTTTTTGAAAAATAAATAGGAGCAATAGAGATGAAAATTGAAAATAAAAGACAATGGGTCGGAGAGTTGTTCTTTTATTAGGAACAATACTCTATATTACATACTACTTTTTATATAGCTTACTATTGGTATGTAGAGAAAGATCCGACAAGACAAATTCCAGTGCAAAGATTATTTTATATTGGATTAATCTGTTTTGTGGTCAAAATAATATTAACAAAATATCAATGGAAAGAAGTGATTATTGGAGCAGCAGGAGCTGTTTTGATGTATTTATGTTGGAAAAGCTCTGGAGGAATTGATTACCCCGCAAATTATCTGATCATTCTGGCGATGAAAGACGTAGATCTTAAGAAAGTGATGAAAGCAGTATTTGCATGTGGATTTGTTGGGTTAAGCTATGGTTTTACATGGTTCTTTATGAATGCACCAGATAAATTAACAACAGTAAAAGATTATGGGCGAGGAATGATAGAAGTACGATATAAGTTTTGCACATGGCATGCGAACACGATTCATCTTATGATCATGGTTTTGATTGTTAGTTTTTATATGCTTATTATAAGAAAATGAAATGGTGGGCATTTGCGATCATGTTCTATTTCAACTATGAGTTTTATCAACTATCAAAATCAAGAACAGCATTTTATTGTGGATCAGCAGCGATCATTGCCTATTTTATTTTAAGATATGCAAGAAAAATTTATGAGTTTAAGATTTCACTGATCTTATTAGAAATCGGAAATCTTGTAGGGATTTTCTTATCTATATATTATGGACTTTATTCTCAATTGACAGATCCAACATTTATGAGATTAGATCAATTGATCACAGGACGATTGACAGTTGCACGGAACTGCTTTCTTGGAGCTGGAATTCCTCTGTTTGGAAGTAACATTGGTGGAAAGGTTTGTGGATATGGAATTTATACACAGGCCAATGATGGATACGTAACAGAATTAGGAATTGTAAGAACATTGTTGGAATATGGGCCAATTGTGTTTGGACTTTTGTGCTTTTATGCTTATAGCTGTATGGGTACTTTATAAAAGGGATATTTTGGGGCTATGGTGCTTTTAGAAATTGGATTTATCGCATGCGGAGTAGAAGCATATTTTCCAGCCGCTTACAATTTAAAGGCATTTGTATTCGGCCTGGCATTTTATCAGTTGATGGGATTATTTAAGGGAAAAGAAAAGAAGAGAAACGAGGAAAGGCAGTCAATGCATCAGAATAATCGAATCATTTCATGGATTATATCATTTTATTTTCAATATGCATGGTTATATCTATAAGTTATGATCAGAGAGATAACTGGTCACTGATCATATGCGATAAAAACATATGATCAGTGCATTGATCATGACGATGATTCTTACAATGATCGTACATATGATCATGAATGTATTATATTCAAAAGCGGGGAAGTCTTTTATAAGGTTAAAGACTCAAGCAAACAGTGGGATAGGAGAAAAATATTTGATCATCATCCTATAGCAGTTCCTTGGAGCATTCTGATCGTTTTATGGCTTCCAAATTATATTTTGTATTTTCCGGGTTGTTTAACTTATGATATTATACGACAGTATGAGCAGTTTTCAGTGGAAATCTGACGAATCATCATCCTGTATTGACGACATTGTTTGAAGGGATGTTTGTCAAATTTGGAAGAAACATTGGATGTCAAAATGTAGGAATTGCAGTGTATCTGTTATTTACATTGTTATTTACAAGTGGTGTTTTCGCAATATGTTTTATTGGATGCATAAGAAGAATACAAAGTATTGGATTCGCTTTACAGGATTGGCATTTTATGGATTGTTTCCTATCTGGTCGGCATATGCAAGGACAGCAGTAAAAGACACATTATTTTATCCAATATTTGTTTTATTTGTGTTATTTATATTTGATATAGTATTAGAACCAGAGAAGATATTTGATTCAAAAGTTAAGAGTATTTTGTTTTTAATAGTCTCTTTATTATTATGTTTGGTCAGACACAACGGGTTTTATATATTAATTTTACGATGCCGTTTTGTATTGTAGGTGTAAAAAATATCGAAGACAATTGATAGTTTTATTTATAATAATGGTGGCGTTTTGGGAGGTTTACCAAAAGCAATTCTTCCCATGGCAGGTGTGAAGCCTGGCGGAAAGCAGGAGATGCTCTCCATCCCTTTTCAACAGACAGCGAGATATGTAAAATATTATGGAAATGATGTTTCGACGGAAGAGGAAAAAGTGATTCGAAAAGTATTAGATTACGATACAATCGGAAAGAATTATGATCCAGATCTTTCTGACCCAGTAAAGAATACTTACAAACAGAAAGACGAATATTTAAAAGATTATTTTAACATATGGTTTGAAATGCTTAAGAAGCATCCGACGGCTTATATTCAGGCAACGTTAAATGGGACATATGGATATTGGGGTTATATGACAGAAATAAGATATCCATATGGATATTATGTACAGCCAGAAAGTATGGATATATACCAAAAGAATATAAAATATATTATTCAGGAAAAACAAAATATATCAGAGATATATATCATGGGGTTTTAGATACAATATATCAGAAAACTCCATTGACATTATTTACAAAACCGATGATATATTTATGGATTTTGATTGGATTGCTTGGCATGGTATGTTCTTTTAAAAGACGATCAGATATTGGATTGCATTTTGCCAGTAGTGACATCATTCCTTATATGTCTGGCATCACCTGTAAATGGCGATATGCGATATATGCTTCCGATTACAGCGAGTACGATTTTATATGTTGCATTTGTAAATGAAATAATATATAAAGAATATAATGAATTTTAACAAAGGAGAATGCGTAATGGAAAAATTGCAGTATTGATTCCGTGTTACAATGAAGAAAAGACAATTAAAAAGTAGTGGAGGATTGGAAGAAAGAACTTCCAGAGGCAACAATCTATGTATATAACAATAATTCCACAGATCGTACAGTAGAGATTGCAAAGAAGCAGGAGCTATTGTAAGAAATGAATATCAACAGGGAAAAGGAAATGTGATCCGAAGGATGTTTCGAGAAATTGATGCGCAATGTTATATCATGATTGATGGAGATGATACATATCCTGCCCAATTTGGACGAGAAATGGCAGAAAAAGTTTTAGAATACAAGGTGGATATGGTTGTAGGGGACAGATTATCATCTACCTATTTTGAGGAAAATAAAAGACCTTTTCATAATCTTGGAAATAGCATGGTGAGAGCTGCAATTAATCATTTTTAAAAGTAATATCCGGGATATTATGACTGGATATAGAGCTTTTAGCTATCAGTTTGTTAAAACATTTCCAGTGTTATCCAGGATTTGAAATCGAAACTGAAATGAGCATTCATGCAGTAGATAAAAATATGCTGGTTGATAATGTGATCATCGAATATCGAGATAGACCAGATGGAAGCGAATCTAAATTAAATACTTATACAGATGGTATGAAGGTATTATTTACGATCATAAAACTGTTTAAAGGTTATAGACCATTTCAGTTTTGGAAGTATGGCATTCTTGCTTATGATTATTGCGGCAGGATTATTTATACCCGTATTTATGACATATCTTCATACAGGTCTGGTACCGAATTTCCCAACTTTGATCGTAAGTGGATTTATAGCACTTGCAGCGTTGCAGGCATTCTTTTCTGGATTGATTTTAAGTACGATTGTACAAAAAATAGGCAAGATTTCGAATTTAAATTACAGTTGATCACAAACAAAATAGATAATGAGAAAGATAATTAAATATGCAAGAAAGATCAAGAAAAGCAGATCTGGTATTTCGTGTATATCAATAAAATTTAGAAAGAAAAATGCAGGTGTATAATTTGAAATACAGCTGCATTTTTATACCATATTGTATTATTGCCAATCCGTAGCTTTTACCCAATTTTCATAATCATTAAAATATTCATACATTCGAATCGCACCACGATCAAAATAGTTTTAAAGATCAGAGCATGCTTCTTCTGAGCAACATCAGAAGGGAGTTTTGCAAGACCTTCTGGAATAGCATCCTGTGTGTAGAATTTTTCAAAGTAATATAATTTATCGTAATGCTCAGCATTTTCATGACTTACAGCAGTGACTAATTCATCTGTTTTTATGATGCTGATGTCCGTATTCGCCATCAGGATTGTGCGTTACGATCTTGCTCCAGTTACGATAATTCATGACACGCCGGATATCCTGTGTGATATAGTTAGTATAAGGATTCCATGCAACCTGATGTCTGCGATAGAGGTCAGGATAGCGGAGAATCACATGTTTTGCCCCGATATCATTCATCGCAGAGTCAAAATCCCTAGCTCGACTATCATAAGAGCCATTGGTTAGGCAAACAACAAAATAGTTATTTCCAGTTTCTTTTAATTCTTTAATTTCCTGAATCATATTTCCACCACCCCATAAGAGGTCATCATCTGGATGGGCAATGATCATCAGACGGTCCCCATCTTTTAAGTCAAAATAATCCAAATCTTCAGTAGATAATAAACCATTTTCAGCAGTGACAGTGATCGTGATATTGCACTTTCTGCTTGGATTTTTATAGAAGTTGCGGTGATCACAGCAACACCAACTCCACGGGTAGTTACATGACCATTCTCATCGACAACGGCAACGGTATCATTGTTTGTGCTCCAGGTAAGTTTTTGTCAGATGCATTCCATGGTTTGAAATTGACAGATAAAGTCCTGAAAGTTCCGTAAGGCATACTGATCTTTGATGCCTTGTTGTTAATTTCTTTAATGGAATCGTTACATGAAAACGTCGTTTCAAGATAACTTTTATATTTTGCAGTCATTGTTATGTTGCCTTCTTTTAAAGGTGTGATAACACCAGATTTACTAATCGTGGCAATGGATTTATTGCTGCTTCGAAAAGTAACGGAAGCAAGAGATGCATTCGCAGGCTTGAGAGAAATATTCCAACGATATTTGTTTGGATATTTAATCAGTGTTTCAGAAGCAGCATCTTCTTCACAGGAAATTGCTTTGATGGCAATTTCAGGTATTACTTTACTTTAATAGATTTTTGCAATGACCTTACCAGATTTTGTTCTGACCACATGACGGATCACTGACTTACCGGTTTTCTTTGGTGTCAGGATACCTTTTTGATACTTTTACAACTCTAGGATTAGAAGATTCCCATTTGATTTTGTAGGAAGCTTTTTCTTCTTAGAGTATCGAACAGATAGTGTCTGGCTGGATTTTAAAGGTAACTTGATAGATTTTTCTGCATTGGTAAAATAGATTTTAAATTTTTACCTTTGGCATATGTCTGGTGAGGACATAAGATAACAGACATGACAAGAAACAGATTCAGGCATGCCAGTTGTAAATATTTGCGTTGAACTTTCATTGATCACATCCCCTTTTGTTTATTTGTAAATTAGCTCAAACAGGATAATTATAGACCGGTTGGCAAAAAATACAAGGTTTTGCGGTGTATATAAAGTAAAAGTTTTACAAAAGTATTACGTTGTGATATAATACAGGTCAGTAAAATTAAGAGGAGTAAGATTGAATGAAGTTTACAAAGGAACATACAATGCAGATGAAAGGGATTGCGATCATCATCCTGTTGTTTCATCATTGCTTTTGAATGCACAGCGTTGGGCTACGGTTCCATATGAGAAACTTGCGACGACGAATGGATGGGGATATTACCCAATTTCGTTTGCACCATTTTCTTCTCATACGATACAATATCTTGCAAGTTTTTCAAAGATATGCGTAGCCATGTTTGTTTTATGACTGGATACGGAATGTGGGTTTCTTATGAGAGTCAGAAAAACAACGATGAGTAATTATATAAAGAAACGAATGGTCACATTAATGACAGGATTTTTGATCATTTTGTTGTGACAGAGATTCTCGCGATTCCAACTGGACGCTTTATAGAAGTTTATGGACATGATTTTCGTAGTGTGGTCTATATGATCATTGATGCATTAGGATTAGCAAAATTACTTGGAACACCGTTATTTTGTCTGACATGGTGGTATATGAGTCTTGCGATCGTTTTGATCATGATCTTTCCATTTGTACATTCAATTATGGAAAAATATCAATGGATCGTGGTTGTTGCATCTATTATCGTTCCAAGAGCTTGCGGATTTGGACAATCAACAGATTTGTTCCGATATCTATTAGCATACACACTGGGAATGTATTTTGCACAACATGACTTGCTTGCGAGAATAAAAGAAAAATTTATGGAACAGAATGTGGCAGGAAAACTGTTGTCTCTGATAGTATCATTGATAGGTTTGGCAGTTATCATAAAATGCCGACAAAATGCATGGATTGGATGGAAATATCTAGATTTTGGGATGGCTTTGCAGCAATGTATGTGATCGTAATTTCATATATTTATATATTAAATGGAAAATGGATCGTAAAAGGATTAGGCTTCCTTGGAAAACATTCTATGAATATTTTCTTGATTCATTCATTTTACAGAGATGTATTTTTCCATGAATTTACATATTCATTTTATTATGCATGGTTAGATTATATAGTACTTATGGCAATTTCATTGGTGACATCGATTGTATTAGAATGGTTTAAGAAATTAATTCGATATGAGAAGTTTATAGATTGGGTCAAAAGATTAGTAACAAAAGAAGGAGCAACAGTACATTGAAAAGAAAAGAAATCATCAATATTTTGGATATTGATCATATTTTTGTATTATTTTCCATTTGGCAGTTATGGGTGCCGGAAGCACTGGATGATTGGCGATGGGGAAGTGAAGTAGGGATCATGAGATTAAAAATGTGGTTTGAAGGATATAATGGACGTTACTTTGGAGATATTTTGGTCATTGTTTTAACAAGATTGCCGATCGTATTGAGAAGTATGGCTATTTCTGGGATAATGACCGCAATGTTATACTTGATATATCAATTGACAGAATATAAGATATTATCATTTTAATTTGTGCTTTTTGTAGTTAATATTCCAATAAGCTTAATGAGTCAGACATATGGATGGGTATCAGGATTTTCAAATTTCTGTGTTAGTGCAACGATGATTCTTGGATTTTGCTATATCATATATCTATTTTCAAAGAAAAGAAAGTGTCGAAGTTGAAAACAGGGTTTTCAATGATCAATGCATTTCTTGGAAGCTTGGTTCTTGAAAATTCAACGGTATATCTAATTGTACTAAGTATCGCTTTTTAATTATTTATGGTGTACAATATAAGAAGCTACATAAAGGAATGTTACTTCATTTGATCATGGTTGGTATTGGTGCATTTTGGATGTTCTCGAATAGCGCATATCGTATGGCTGCGGCACATACATCACAAGGAACAGGAAAAGAAATCGCAGCGTTTGAATTAAGCTTTGAATGGTTTGCCTCTGCATTAAAGGTATACGCAGACACGATCATTAACTATTGGATCATGCCAAATCATTTATTAAATATAGTGACATGTGGAATGATTTTGATATTGCTTCAAAGAGAAAGAAGAAAGGACAAGGATTGTTCTTACTTCTGTTCAGTGGTTTTAGCATTTTATATATTTAATTTTATGAATCTTGGTATATGGAAAGATTATTTGGCATGGGGAAATGCAGCTCAGGCTGTAATAGCAACGACGTATTGTTTAGCATTGGTGGCTTTTAGTGCATGGTTTATTACAGATTTTAAGGATAAGGTGATCGTTCAGATCATTTTATGGTCACAACTGATTTTAATGGGACCATTGATCGTTGCAAGTCCGATAGCAATTCGTTGTTTTTATGTAACATATATCTTTTTGTTTTATATCTTGGAGTATTGCTATCGTATAGTATACGAAGTGGATTTTTAAAGATAAGCAAAGGATATTTAAACACAGGGATCATGATGTGTATTTTCTTTGTGATGATCGGAAATATTGGTGTATATTATTTTGTTCATGGACAAGTGAATGACAGACTTCAATATATACAAACACAGATAAAACAAGGAGAGAAGAAGATTGAATTAAAGGAAATACCGCTTGGAGATACATACTGTTATGGTTTAGATGTATATAATCCAGCATGGGTATGGCGTTATAAGATGTATTATAATATCCCAGGAGATATTGAATTGAAATTCCCAGAGAGATAGGAGTAAGTGATGAGAGAGATAAAAGTAAGTGTTATCATACCAATTTATAATGTAGAAGAATATTTGGAAGAATGTCTGCAATCAGTTGTAGATCAGACATTAGAGGATCTGCAGGTCATCATGGTTGATGATGGTTCTTTGGATGGAAGTACAGACATTGCCAAGAAATTTGCTAGTCGATATGATCATTTTGAGTATGTAAGACAGGTAAATGGTGGACTTGGAAATGCGAGAAATACAGGAGTGAAGTATGCAAAAGGAAAATACATTATTTTTCTTGATTCAGATGATATTGTTCCAGATGATGCATACGAGAAAATGTATCTTGCAGCAGAGAAAAATCATAGCGAGATGGTAGTTGGAAGTGTTGCGAGATTTAACTCAAAGAAAGACCATGTGTCGAATCTGCATGAAATTGCATTTAGAAAATATATCGATAAAACACATATTACAGACAATACGGATCTGATTTATGATACAACCTCATGGAATAAATTAATTTTGAAAGAGTTTTGGGATCGTAATCATTTTGAATTTCCAGAGAGAATTCTCTATGAAGATATTCCAGTAACGATTCCTATGCATTATCTTGCTAATAATGTGACAATGGTGCAGGATGTCTGTTATCGTTGGAGAATTCGTGATGGAGCTAATAAGTCTATTACGCAGAGAGCAGATGACTTTACGAATATGAGAGATCGTATTACCGTTTTACGTATGGTAGATAAATTCTTTGAGGAGAATGTCAAAGAACAAGAATTATGGGATGCAAAATATTATAAATGGTTATATATTGATCTGATGATCTATGTGAACAACTGTATTTATCTTTCAGATAACAGAACACTCGAGATGATGAAGATCATTAAAGATTATATAGAAGAAACAATTCCTTTAGAAACGATCGATAAGTTACCAGTTTTATATCGTGAAAAATATGTGGCTTTGATGAATCTGGATGAAAAACGATTAGTAAAACTGCGTCAATATGAAGTTGATAATTATAAGAATTTAAAGATCGTGAAAAGGGCAACAAATATATTGGAAAATTCCCGAAAGCGATCGTAACTGGTGATAAGGCAGATATGACAGAGGCATTAGATCAGTGGAGACTTACTCAATTGATTTATGATGTGGCATGGCAGAAAGAGCAATGTGTGATCGAAGGATATGTATTCTTACGAGGATTATCTGTGCCAAATGTAAATGTACAAAAATTATCAGCACATTTGGTATGCTTAAGTACAGGAGAGAAGATTCCACTGGAAATACAAAGTATTAAGTCACAATATGCACAGAAGAAATTTGGCTTAAAAATTGATAACGAGACAAAACAAATCCATTTAGCAAATTATAAAGGTTGTGGATACCGGATCATACTGGATGCAGCCAAGATCAGAGAATTAAAGCTTGATGGAGAATACCATATATTATTAACTTATGAGAGAGACAGATGGAAGAAAGAAACTATTTTAAGAGGAATCTTAAAATCTCTTGGCAATAAATTGGACAAGAAAACATATTTTAAAGATCATATGCTGATCGAACTTAGCAAGTCTTACAGATATGATTTTAAAGTAAAAATTTCACAAAACAATATCGAATTAAATGATATGAAATTGGACGGTGATCAGTTAAGATTAAAACTTTCTGAGAAAGTTGATGCATTATATGAAGCGAAAGATGCACATAATGCGGAAATCTTAAAAGCAGCTATAACACAGGAAGATGTTTCTGTGGATATTTCAGATATTCCAGAAAATAAACGATATATTGCAGTTAAAAAGGTAATTTATTTATTCCTGTATACAAAGAAAAGAAAAAGAGAATCTTTGTAGAAAACCAGAAGAATCAGTTAGTAGAAGAAACATCAGGAAATCATAGATGTTACTTGTTAAATCGAAAGGCAGTACCTGTGATACGAGATGTAAAACAGAATGAGGAACAGTTTTCATTTGAGATCATCAACAAAAATATCGGTAACTGGCAGAGAGCAACATTGTATGTAGAAGATCCATTAGAAGAAGAAAAGATTATTCTTGGAACAGGATCCGTGAATCAACATGGAGAAGAGGAGAAAGTAGTCATTTCTTTAAGTTTAAAGGACGAAAAATCATCAAGAATCTTTATGCAAGACGTCGTCAGGTGTTTATTTTATATGAAAATAATGAACAGCAGAAGGTATGTGCACTTGGTGGGGAACATAAAGTTTTTGATAAAAATACTACACGAAAGAAAGAAGATATCGATTTATTATTGATCCAGAAGATGATTTTCTGTATTTTACTACGCTGAGAGTCAAGGAATTCCTGACAAGAAGTGCGAAGAAAAGAGCTTTGTCAACAGATTCTTATATCCGTTATTAAGACTTCTTCCATTAAAGAAAAAATGGATCGTATTTGAATCTATGTGGGGAAGTAAATTTAGCTGTAACCCTAGATATTTATATGAATATATTGATAAGAATCATCCAGATTATACGTGTATCTGGTCATTAAAAGATGAATGCATTCCGATCACGGAAATGGTGTTAGAGTCAGAAGACTATCTTGGAAGTATTTATATTATATGGCAAGAGCAAAATACTTTGTGAATAATGTAAATTTTGCTGATTCTTATGAGAAGAGAAAAGGGCAGATTGAAGTACAGACGATGCATGGAACACCATTAAAGACAATTGGATTGATGTAAGGCGATTTCCTACAAAGAAATCAGAAAAGAAGTATATTAGAAAGTGTAAACGTTGGGATTATCTGATCGTGCAAAGTAAGTTTGTTGCGGATCTTGCACCATCTGCATTTAAATTTGAAAATACGATCATGGATACTGGATATCCAAGAACAGATATTTTGTATTCTTCTAATAACGAAGAAGAAATGGGCAGATTAAAAGAAAAATTAGGACTTCCAAAAGATAAGAAAGTCATCATGTATGCACCAACATGGAGAGTGCGTGATAAGTTTGAATTAATGCTAGATCTTGAGAAGATGAAGGAAAAATTTTCAGATGAATATGTATTGATCTTAAGACTGCATCACTTTTCAGCAAAAGGTTGGAAAGGAGTTCCAGCAGATGGATTTGTGTATGATCTTACGGATTATGAATCTATTGAAGATTTATATATCATTACAGACATTCTGATCACAGATTATTCTTCTGTAATGTTTGATTATGCAGTTCTCGACAGACCAATGTTATTCTTTACATATGATCTGGATGAATATAGAGATAAGCTTCGTGGATTTAATATTGATATCGAAAAAAGCACAGGACCATTACTATATACGTCTGATGAGGTGTTAGATGCGATTGAGCATCTGGATGAAACGATTGAGAATTCAAAACAGAGAGTCGATGCATTCCATGAAACATATATTCCATATGAATGTGAAAATTCATCTGAAAAAGTATTTAATATGATGCAGGGAAAATAAAAATAAACAATGCCATAAGGCAGAACAATCTTTAAGAAGGTCATTGAAAGGTTTAAGAAGGAAACATGGATAAAATAAGAAAAATTATTCGATTTGTAAAAGATTATTTCCAAAACTCCAAAGATGAAATTTATCTATGCCTGTATTATAAACATGGCAAGATCAATGAAAAACAAGCACTCTTTGAGTCATTTCACGGCAAGGATGTGTCAGATTCATCCTTGGCGATCTTGCAGGAGTTTTTGAAAATGCCGGAATCAAAAGATTTCAAGATCTATTTTGCGACGAATGATAAGAAACGAGATCAGAAATTTATTGATTCTATCGGATTGAAAGTAGAACTTGTAGATATTGCAGATTTTAAATATGTAAAAGTACTTGCAACATCTAAGTATCTGATCAATAACAGTTCTTTTCCGGCGTATTTCATTCGAAGAGATGAACAGGTGTACCTACAGACATGGCATGGAACACCGTTAAAGACATTAGGAAAACGAATGCGTTTTGGAATTGAATCCATGTATAATGTGCAACATAACTTCTTACATGCCAACTACATCATGTTCCCAAATGAATTTACAAGAAAAGTGATCATGGAAGATTATAATCTGGAAGCTTTGTATACAGGAACTGTTGTGATGAATGGATATCCAAGAAACAGTATTTTTATGGATCATGAGAAAGCTGATCAGGTGACAAAGAAGCTTGGAAATGAAGATTATACAACGATGGCATATATGCCGACATGGCGTGGACAGAGCAATCATGATGTGAACACGTCTGAATATAGCAGAGAGATCAATCAGCTGTTACATTATCTAGATGAGAATTTAAAGGATGATCAGAAGTTATATGTAAACTTTCATCCAATTGTGCAGAAGTTCGTAAAGCTGGATAATTATGAACATATTTATCCATTTCCAAGTGGTGTTGACAAATATGAATTTTTAAATAGTGTTGATGCACTGATCACAGATTATTCAAGCGTATTTTTGATTACTCGATTACAAGAAAACCAATCATATTATATATGTATGACTATGAAGAATATATGCACGATAGGGGAATGTATTTTGATATCAAAGAATTGCCATTTAGAAAGATCTATGACAAGGAAGCATTAAGAGATTGTCTGGTCAACGAGACATTCCGCGAGGATTCTTATGAAAATGATATGGAATATACAGAAAAATATATTCAGTATGATTCTATTGATGCTGCAAAGAATATGGCAGAACTTGTTTTTCATGGAAATATGTGCGATATGCCAACGATCGATTACAGTTTTAACAAAGAAAAGAAACGAAGAGTTTTGCACTATCCAAACGTAAAACAGCACAGACGATCGATACGATCGCACAGATCGCTAAGAAAGATGAAGATGTAGTGATCTTTGAAAAACGTTTTTCAATCCAGAATTAAGCAGTCATTTACATGATAATTATCTTGATGATTTTGATTATATTTTTATTACACGAACACTTCCAAGAACCTATGCAGAAGAAGTGTTAAAAGAAAGAGTGCTAAGATCAGAAAAGAACTTCATAAGAGAGAAATCAAGAGATGCTTTGCAGATCTTCCAGTGTATTCAAAGTTTGAAACAGAATATTATCATGGAGAAGCAGGAGAGACATTTTCTTTCAATAAGAAAAGATGATCAATGCATGCATGCGAGTAATGGAAGACCATTTGGAGATTAAGTTTGAGGAAGGCAAGAAAGGCCAGCCAAAGAAACTGTTATTTGTAAATAAGAAAAATCAGATCATTTATACAAGGAATCTGACAGAAAAGAATGGAAAGATCATTGTATCAAGGAATATTTTGATGAATTTCTTTCGCTTGAAATTGCAGATATGAACGGAAGATATCAGTTGATGATCGAATTAGAAGATGAAAATGGTAACAAACTGCCATATTTCTTTGTAGATCGTAAAGAATATGCAAAACGCAAAGAAGTGATGGATGAATTAGATAAATCTTCTGTATATATGACAGGAATCAAGAAACATGATATTACTTATCAGAATACATTCGAACCTGCGGATACAAGTGTGATTCCTTATATGAATGAAGTAGATGGAAGATTTTCTGTATTTATGGGAGATCAGGCACAGTTATCCGTTCGTAATATGCGTGGACAAGTACTGAAATTCAAGATCAAGGGTTCAAAAGTCCATGTGAAAATGAAATATAAAACAAAGAAGCTGGAATTAAAAATGTCATATTATCATATCGAAGTAAAGTGGAGACGATCGATTATCCATTTGAATATAAAGTAACGAGGTCGGGTGATCATTATATTATTGATGCTCAGATTGATATGTCGGTATTATCACTGGAAGAACTGTTTTGGGATGTATTTGCTGTAACAGAGAAGAATGGAGAAGAAGTAAGAGTAAGTGCATATTGGAGCAGATGGCAGAGATTAAAATTATTACTGATGAATTATCAATGTGATGTTGATAAAGAGCATATTATTTTCCCTTATTCGACGATCACATGCAAAATGGCATTTACTTATCGTACAAGATCAAAATATGATGGATTTGATGTAAAGATCAAGGAATTAGCAGCTTTTGGTGTTTATACGTTGTTATTACCATATTGGAAAAAGAAACGAGTATGGTTAGTATTTGAAAAATTCTGCTCTATGGCGCAGGATAATGGATATTATTTCTTCAAATATTGTATGGAGCAGCTTCCAAAAGAAAAGAAGCAGCATATTTATTATATTCTCGATACAGATTCTGCTGATTATGATAAGATGAAGCAATATGGAAAACATGTGATTCCATTTATGAGTTTTCGACATATTTTATATTCACTTGTTGCCAATTTATATATAGCTTCTGATTCAAAGAAACATTTATATACATGGCGAGCAAAACCAAATGTGATCTCAAATCGTATTTCAAAACATAATATCTTGTTTTACAGCATGGGGTGACAGCATTAAAACGTGTACATCCGATTTTTGGAATGAAAGGTTCAAGTCCTATGACTCATTTTACAACGACATCAAGATTTGAGCATAAGATCATTGTAGAGAATTTTGGATATGAAGATGGAGATGCACCGATTCTTGGATTTACGAGATGGGATGTTCTGGAAGATACTTCAAAACCAGAGGAAAAGATCATTCTTGCAATGCCGACATGGAGATCATGGCTGGAAGAAAAGAGTGCAGAAGAGTTTAAGGCAAGTGATTATTATAAAAACTACATGAAACTGTTACAGAGTCAGAAACTTGCAAGAATCTTAAAAGAAAATGATGTAAAGCTGATCTTTTACATTCATCCAAAGTTTAAAGATTATTTAAGTGAGTTTAATGTCAGTGGAGATAACATTGAGTTGATCCCATTTGGAACAGAGCCATTAAATGAGATCATGAAGAAATGTTCTATGCTGATCACAGATTATTCTAGTGTATGTTGGGATGTATGTTATCTTGATAAACCAGTATTATTCTACCAGTTTGATTATGATATGTATATGCAGGCACATGGAAGTTATCTGGATATGGAGCATGAATTATTTGGAGAACGTTATACAGAATATGAGAAATTGATCGATGGAATTGAAGAGTATATTCACAATGGATTTAAAGAAAAGAAGAATATACAAAATTAAAAGATTATTATTTTGAATATCGTGATAACGATAACAGTAAACGTACGTATGAATATATCATAAGCAAAGGATATTAAAATGGACAGAAAGAGGAGAATAAAATATATAGATCTGTGTAAAGGCTTAGGAATCTTGATGGTAACATGGGGACATATTACGAAGCTTGGTAATCCAGTTGATACATGGGCGGCATCATTCAAGATGGCAATTTTCTTTGTTGCCGCCGGATATCTGATCCGGTATGCAGATTCTTATCGGACACAGACATTAAAGGGGTATGCAGTAAAGTTATTGAAGTCATTGATGCTGCCATATGTCTTATTTAGTATTTTGTCGATTGGATTTCGATTTGCAACGATGATCATGAAGCACAGGATTGATATTCCGGCGATCAAATCTTATATTTTGGCAACGATCACATTAAGAGGAACATTTGCACTATGGTTTTACCGGTGTTATTTATTGCGGAAATCCTGTTTTTCTGTCTTATCAAATATCTTCCGAAATGGATGAGGATCGTGATATTGATCGTGATACCTGTTTTGGAATTTGGGAGTCTTATTTTATCAGACACTTGATCATTTCAGTGGATCCATTAACATTTGAAAGAATATCATTTTGATCTTACCGATCAGTAAAGCATTGATCGCATTATGGTTTTGGAGATAGGACATATTGGATGTATGTTATTCAGTAAAGTAACATCCAGAGAAATCCGATTTATGATTGGACTGGTATTTACAATTGGAAATATCTTTTATCACAGCAAAATAATGGTATAGATTTAAATAATATGTCTTTAGGTATTCAACCACCACTATTTTTGTTACAGGAATCATTGGATCTTTTGGAGCACTATTTGTCTTTGAATTTCTTGAAGATTATATTCCGTTTACGATACTGAATTATTTTGGAAAGAATTCTTTGATATTAATGTGTACACAAAGACCGTTTTATATTATTTCTACTGCAACTGCAGGATGGAAGATCATATCAGGAATGCCAGGGATCATGGCATGGAGATATTATATTGACTGCCTTGGGGCAATGATCCTTGTGATGATCATTGAATACTCAATAATAACATTTGTTAATACAAAAGCTAAATTTTTGATCGGAAGATTTTAGATAGTTGAATAATCTGTTAAGGAATAGTATAATAGCAAGGTGTAAATTAAAAATATCAAAATGGAGAAGTACAGTGAAATCTTATATTGAAAATTTTAAAAGTACAGATTCCTTTTATGGGAACTTGTAAAGAAAGGTGTTAAGTTAAAATACAGAAGATCATATTTAGGTATTTTATGGACACTGTTAGAACCGTTAATGACAATGATCGTACTAAGTGTAGTATTTGGTACATTGTTTGGAAACAAGGATCCACATTTCCCAGTATATATCTTATGTGGACGTTTGATGTATAGTTTCTTTTCATCTGCGACAAATGGTGCGATGAAAGCGATCAGGACGAATGCAGGAATGATCAAGAAAGTATATGTGCCAAAATATATTTATCCATTATCCAGTGTATTGTTTAATTATATTATTTTTGCTATCTCTTTGATCGTGTTGGTAGTAGTATCTATTGTTTTGAAGGTATATCCAACCATTTATCTGGCACAGGCGATCATTCCATTGATCTTATTACTGATCACAGCTTTTGGAGTTGGAATGATCCTATCTACGATGGCAGTATTCTTTAGAGACTTAGAATATTTATGGTCTGTAGGATTAATGATTATTATGTATGCTTCAGCAATTTTCTACAAACCAGAGAAGTTATTAAAATCAGGTTTTGGATGGATCTTAAAATGTAATCCATTATATCTTTTGATCCATAATTTTAGACAGGCTGTTTTGGTATGCCGATGAATATGAAGTTTTAGCTGCATCCATCGTGTTTGCAATCGTAAGTGTTATTGTAGGATTGATTTTCTTCTATAAGAAGCAAGATGAATTCATTCTGCATATTTAGGAGGGTATCATGGCAAAGAAAGAAGTATTGAAAGTTGAACATGTTGGAATGAAGTTTAACTTAAGTCAGGAAAAGGTTGATGATCTGAAAGATTATGTGATCAAGTTATTGAAACATCAGATTTCATATAATGAATTCTGGGCATTAAAAGATATTAATTTTACCCTTAACAAAGGGGATCGACTTGGAATCCTTGGATTGAATGGAGCTGGAAAGAGTACGCTGTTAAAGGTTATTGCAGGGGTATTAAAAGCAACGGAAGGAACTGTGACAGCCAAGGGAAGATCGCTCCATTGCTTGAATTAGGTGCTGGATTTGATCAACAGTATACAGGACGTGAGAATATTTATCTTTATGGAGCAGTTCTTGGATTCTCAAAGAAGTTCTTAGATGAGAAGTTAGATGAGATCATAGAGTTCTCAGAACTGGGCAAATTTATAGATGTCCCAGTTAAGAACTATTCTTCAGGTATGAAATCAAGACTTGGATTCTCTGTTGCAACATTAGTGGAACCAGATATCTTGATCCTGGATGAAGTATTATCTGTCGGAGATGCGAAATTCCGAAAGAAAAGTGAAGCAAAGATCATGAGTATGTTTGACAAGGGAGTTACAGTATTATTTGTATCTCATTCTTTAGATCAGGTAAAGAGATTATGTAATAAGGCAATCCTACTTGAAAAGGAAAGATCATTTCTCATGGATCGATTGAAGAAGTAAGTAAAGTATACGAAGAGAAACAAAGTAAGATAGAAGACACGGAGGTGTGATATGAGAAAAGTAATCACATATGGAACATTTGATTTACTGCATGCGGGACATATCAATTTATTGCGCAGAGCAAAAGAATTAGGTGATTATTTAATTGTAGTTGTATCAACAGATGAGTTTAACTGGAATGAAAAACAGAAAAATGTTATTTCAGTTATGAAGAAAGAAAAACTGGTAGAAGCAGTTCGTTATGTGGATCTTGTGATTCCAGAAGAAAATTGGGATCAGAAGATTTCCGATGTGAAAGAATATCATGTAGATACATTTGTTATGGGAGATGACTGGAAAGGTAAGTTTGATTTCTTAAAAGATTACTGTGAAGTCGTATATCTTCCAAGAACAGAAGGAATTTCTACAACAAAGATCAAACAGGATCTTGGATTAAACGGAACAACAGCGAATAAATAGCAAGAGTTATGAATTAAGATATAAGAGGAATTTCGTTGACAATAGAGGTTATGAGCGGCTAGAGACGGAATTCTTCTTTCTGCGTTATCAAACAAAAGAATTTAAGATAATGCTATAGATGAAAGGATTAGTTTTGATGCATTTTATAGAAATTAGCAATATTTTTAAAAGTGAAAAAAGAGATATAAAGTTACCGCAGTTTTAAAATTACTGGTCGTGTTTGCATTGCTTGGATTCTTTTATCAAATAAGCCAATGTATCATGTGCAGACTGATTTTTACCTGAAACGTATGGGATTTGTATTTTTGGCATGTTTTGGATGGTATTTGTAACAGTTTGCGACATTCGTTTGAGTCAGAAGGTTGACAGGGCTTTGTGATCATTCTTGGAGTGATCGCACCAGTTATGGGATGGATCTTGTCAGAATTTTTGATCAATGAAGCAGAGTGTGCATTTCCGCCGACACAGTTCTATCAGAAAGAGCCACTTTGGATCGTTCTAAGTCTTGCAATGATCATTTTGGTGGATCTGCTGATCATATTTTGACGAACAGCATCAGAGTTGGATCAGTGATCGTACCATTTGTATTGTTTATCTTTGCGGTAGTTGTATGTGTTGTATATGAATTTCGCGGGATTCCGATGATGGCACCAGATATTTTAACAGTACAGACGGCTACTAGCGTGATGGGTAATTATACATTCAAATTGACGTTTGAACAATATAGTGTGATCTTGGTATGGATGGCATTTTTCTTTACATTTTAAGACTTCATGAGGTAAAGGTTACAGAAAAAGAGTATTTCACATTGCAGGATTTATTGTTGTTGCATTAGGATGCGGATTGTTCACAAATCAGATCATACTGTCTGATTTTATGGAAGAGCACCAGATCAATATTCGTATGTTCCGTCCAATGGAAAGTTATCAAAAATATGGAGGCGTGCTGACATTTGCAAGAAGTGTTGGATATGCGGTCGTGAAGAAGCCAGAAGGATATACAACAGCGAAGGTTGATCAGATCATTCAGGAATATGAAAAGAAATCAGCGAATGAACAGCAAAGTACAGCAAAGCAATATCCAAATATCATAACAGTTGTCAATGAAACATTCGCAGATATTAAGGTGCTGGGAGATTTTAAGACGAACGAAGATTATATGCCCTATTTCCATAGTTTGAAGAAGAATTGTGTGACAGGATATACGTATGCATCGATTGTAGGTGGTCAGACAGCGAATACAGAATTTGAATTGTTGACAGGGAATACTCTTGGATTTTTATCAGCTGGAACGACAGCATTTCAGCTTTATATTCATGGGCAGATGCCTTCACTAGTTAGTAATCTAAAGGCAGAAGGATATTCTGGAAATAAAGCGATGCATCCGTTCAATCCGTATAATTATAATCGACCAGCTGTATATAAAGATTTTGGATTTACGGATTTTATTGATAAATTTGACTTTCCTAAGAATGTAAAAGGGTTAGAGAGTATATTTCTGATGAGGCAAATGTAGATCGCATTATTTCTGAATATGAAAAGAATCGTAAGAAGACAGATCAGCCATTTTATATGTATAATATGACGATCCAGAATCACAGTCCTTATGATAAGGATGCAGCCAACTTTAAACAGCCGATCAAGATTGAAAGCAGCAAATATGATGCTGAGGCCAACAGATATCTAAATCTGATCAAATATTCAGATGACAGTTTAAAACAGCTGACAAGTTATTTTGAAAAATGTAAAGAGCCAACGATCATTTTATTTTTAGGAGATCATCAGCCAAGATTGACAGATGAATTTATGAATAAGATCACAAACGGTCAATATCAGACTTGGAGCAGCGAACAGATGATGAAGCGTTATCAGGTACCATTCGTGATCTGGGCCAATTATGACATTAAAGGACAGCATATAGAGAAGACAAGCATGAACTATATCCAAAGTATCCTGACCCAGACAGCTGGAGTAAAGATGACAGGATATCAGAGATTTTAAATGAGGTCCGAAAAGAAGTTCCAACGATCACATCGCAGGGATATTGGGGAAAGAATGGAAAATTTTATCAGATTAATGATAAAGGATCACCATATTATGGTATAATACAGAAGTATCGTATGATTCAGTACAATATGATGTTTGATAAGAAGAATCGCAGAGATTCATTCTTTGAAGTAAGTAAATAGGAGTGCACGTATGAAGCAACTGATTAAGAATATTACGATTCAGATATATAAAGTATTAACATATCTGATTCCAGTAAATAAAAAGATGATTATATTTCAGAGCAGCAATGGACGTAACTATACAGGAAATCCAAGATACATCTATGAAGAGATGGTAAGAGAAGGCCTTGATCAAGAATATGAATGTATCTGGTTTTCTTTGATACAAGTATAGAAGTTCCAGGTAAATGCAAGAAGATAAGGAATAATTATTTCCCATATTTTTGGTATTTAATGAGAGCAGGAATCTGGGTATTTGATAGTCGTCAGCCATTATATGTGCGTAAGAAGAAGCATATCACATACATTCAGACATGGCACGGAACACCGCTTAAGAAGCTTGCGCTTGATATGGACCGAATGGATATGGGTGGAAGTACGGATATTGAGAATTATCATGAACAGTTTAGAGTAACATGTAAGGATTGGGATTATCTAGTATCACAGAATAAGTTTTCTACAGATATTTTCAGATCATGTTTTGCATTTAAAGATCGTCCGATCTTACAGATCGGATATCCAAGGAATGATATTTTGATCAATGATAATTCTCCTACTAAGATCAGAGAATACAAAGAAAAACTTGGACTTCCATTGGATAAGAAGATCATATTATATGCTCCAACTTGGAGAGATAATGAATATAGCGAGAAAGGAAAGTACAAATTTGCTTCAAAACTAGATTTTGATAAAGCAAAGGAGGCATTATCAGATGAATATATATTCATTGTAAAATATCATTATCTTGTATCAGATAAGATTGATTGGACACCATATAAAGGATTCGTTTATACATTCGACGAGACAAAAGATATTGCATGGTTATACCTTGTGTCAGATATGTTGATCACGGACTATTCTTCTGTAATGTTTGATTATAGTATTCTTAACAGGCCGATGTTATTCTTTGCATATGATCTGGAAGACTACAAGGAGAATCTGAGAGGATTTTATTTTGACTTTGTCAATGATATTCCAGGACCGATTTCAAGAGATACAGATCAGTTGATCAAAGATATTAAAGAATATAATGAAGATAGTTGGAAAGAAAAATATAAGAATTATCATGATAAATTCAATGGCATAGATGATGGACATGCTTCACAGAAGGTCATTGACGTGATAAAGAAGGTAAGCAGATAGAGATCTGCCGAACAATAACACAGTCAGGAGGTTTGAAAACAATATGGTAACGATTCTGTTAGCGACATTGAATGGAGAGGATTATTTAAAAGCGCAGTTAGAATCAATTGCAGCTCAGACCTATGAAAACTGGCAGCTGGTCGTGGGTGATGATGGTTCTACGGATGGTACGATCAGCATTCTTGAAGAATTCAGTAAACAATATCCGGAACAAGTGACGATCATTAAGAATGACCCGCCACAGGGAAGTGCCAAAGACAATTTTATTTCACTGATTCAAAATTCTTACGGACCGTATTTTATGTTTTGTGATCAGGATGATGTGTGGAAACCAGATAAGATTTATCTGACATTACAGAAGATGGAAGCGTTAGAGGCAAGATATGGAGAGAAAACACCGATCTTGGTTCATTCAGATCTGTCAGTTGCAGATCATAACTTAGAGATGGTTGCAGAGTCATTCTTTCAGTATGCGAATATTCCAAAGAGAATTGTATTGAATCAATTGATGGTACAAAATTCTGTGACAGGGTGTACGATGATGATCAATCGTTGTCTGCAACAATATTTTTACGGCCGTTACCGATGTCTAAGATCATCATGCATGATTATTGGGCGGCATTGATCGCGAAAGTGTTTGGCAAGATTGGTTTTGTAAATGAGCCAACGATGTATTACCGTCAGCATGGCAATAATTCTGTTGGTGCGAAAGATGCAAAGAATCCCGTCTTTTGTATCATCGTCTCAAAGAAGGAAAGAACAGCTATCGCCGTATGATGATCGAATCTATGGAGCAGATGCAGGGATTTGTTGAGACATATGGGGAAGAGATCGATAATCTGGATGTTTATGAACTTCTTGAGAGTTATGGAGAATTGTATTATAAAGGAAAGATCAAACGATTGAGTTTTTATAAAAATCATCACGTATTAAAGGAAGGAAATATCCGAAAGCTGATGCAGTGGCTTTGGGGATAGGAATATTTATGAAAAAGCATTAGGACTTGCAGGAAAATATGTGATCATGTTTCTGTCGTGTTTATTTCCAAGAAGCAGAAAGATATATATCTTTGGAGCATGGCTTGGAGAACAGTTTGCAGACAATCCCAAATATTTGTTTTAGAAGCACAAGAACATAAAGAGATCCGTCCGATATGGATCACGAAGAATGAATCAGTCTGCAGAAAAGTCAGGAAGCTTGGATATGAAGCTTATATGTTTGACAGTTTCAAAGGGATTTTAATGCAGCTTCGGGCCAAATATGTGGTAGTCTGCAATGGGATCAGTGATGTAAATCATACATTTATGGGACGAGCAGTATTCTTAAATCTTTGGCATGGGGTTCCATTAAAGAAAGTTGGCTATGATGATGATAAGGTCAAGAATTGGGATAGCAAGGGTCAGAAAATCCGAAGAATGATTCAGGAAATCCCATTAGGAAAAGAGTATGTAGTAGCAACAAGTGATTTTTATGCTCCGATCTATGAAAGTGCATTTCGAAGATCAAAGAGTCATATCATAACATTGGGACAGCCAAGGAATGATATATTCTATGATCAAAGTGGAAAATTTCATGCTTCTCATCAGTTGTCAAAAGCGGCAAAAGGAAAGAAAGTCATCTTATATACGCCGACACACAGGAAAGAAGGTAAAGTGGCATTTCCTTTGGAAGAACATTTTGATTTTAAAGTGCTCAATGATTGGTGTATCCAAAATGATATTTTGTTCGTGATCCGGCGCCATTTTTATCATAAAGATGAGAAAGTAGATTTCTCCATGTATTCTAATATAACAGATATCACAGAGAGATCCATGGATATTCAGGAATTATTAATGGATACGGATATTCTGGTTACAGATTATTCAAGCACATATATAGATTATCTATTACTGGACCGGCCAGTAGTCTTTTATAATTTTGATTATCAGGATTATCTGGAGCATGATCGTGGTATGTATTGCGATTATGAGAAGGCGGCTCCGGGATATAAGGCAGAGACATTTGAAGCCTTGATGGAAGAATTCGAACGTCTGGTACAAGGCGAAGATCATTTTAAAGAGGTTAGAAGGCAGGCAAGGGATTTCTTTACTGCAAAGAAGGCCAGGGAATGGTTGGAGAAACATTGTTAGGAATCTTGAAGAATATAAAATAAAAGAAGCTTTTGATCTATGAGTGAATCCATAGATCGAGAGCTTCTTTGCATTTTGAGTTGATATTCAGGATTAATATCCAGCACGATAAATGATCTTCTGATTGATACGGCTAAGCTCATCACTGACTTGATAATCCGATGTACCAAAGAGGTATTTATGTGCGCGGATCGCATTCTCTTTCAATGTTGTAGGAATCCATAATAAGTACCATAATAACGGAGCTCTTTCTGGTGCCAAGGGAATCCCTGCTGATCTTTGATGTCATACTTGAAAACAGATAAGAACATATCAAACAATTCATCCTGACTCATATTTGTCTTTACCTGAGGAAGTATCTCATCCATAACAGACATCATCTTCAAAGGATTTTTCTTGGCTTTGTCAAAATCTTCTGAAGGACTTCTCGTTGTCTTCCGGCTCTGGCAAGGTCACCGCCAGCGGTATAACGGATTCTGGAATAAGCAACGGCTTGATTTCCATCCAGAGTATAAGTACCGGCAGAAGAAAGTTTTGGAGAATGTCCACCGTTGATACGATTCATGTCACCGATATAAGCATTTAAATTCTTTAAGATGCTTTTATCGACTTTACTTCGATTCCGCCAACAGCATCAACGATATCAGCAAGAATCTTAAAGTTTACAGTTGCGTATTTTTCAATATTCAGATCAAGATTACGATTGATCGTGCTGATCGCAAGCTCTGGACCGCCCCAATAAGCGGCATTGATCTTACTGTATTTTCCATTAATACTTACATATGTATCACGATAGATCGATAACAGTTTGACATCTTTGGTTGAATTGTTGATGCTGACAACTATGATAGAATCAGAACGGTTTCCACGATCTGACATACTTCCAGTCTGAGAATCAATTCCGAAAAAGCATAGTTGGTATAGTCAGTCATATTGCTGTCTTTGTTTACAGTGACAAGCTGGCTTTGGTCAAGACTTTTGTTGATATTTTCCCAAGTTTTTGTGAACTGTGGAAAGCGTAAGTCCGACTAATACAGCGATCACAAGAATGAGAATGATCAAGATCCGAAGTGGAGATCTTCCTTCTTCGTTTTCGCTTTGTGTGTTTGGCATGTTTTGTATGCTGTGCTGTCATAATGTATCCCCAGATTTCCTTAAATATTAAGTTTGTACAGAAAAAGGATGAAAACTCCATCCTTTCTTGCTTTTAATATCATTTTATTGACAAATCCCTAAGAATGTAAGAAATAATATCTTGATATCAAGTCCCAAAGACCAATTCTCAATATAATACAGGTCATGTTCGATTCTGCTTCGGATGGAAGTATCACCACGGAATCCATTGACCTGAGCCCATCCATACCTGGACGAACTTGATGCTTGATCATATAACGAGGAATCTCTTCTTTAAATTTCTCGACAAACAAAGGTCGTTCTGGACGTGGCCCGATCAGACTCATATCGCCTTTTAATACATTCCAGAATTGAGGAAGTTCATCAAGGCTTGTCTTACGGATCACACGTCCAACAGGTGTAACACGGACATCGTTCTTGGTTGTCCATTCTTTGGCCTCTTTCTTAGGGTCCTGTACACCCATGGAACGGAATTTGTACATCTTAAAGGTTTATTCCCAAGACCGATACGTTCTTGGGCAAAATGATCGGTCCAGGAGAACTCTTCTTCACAAGGATCGCAACGATAAGCATGATCGGTGAGAATAAGATCAGCGCAATGATAGAACCGATAATATCAATCAGACGTTTGATCAGTTTATTCATCGTATTTGTTAATGGTACGTTACGGATATTGATAACTGGGAGTCCGTCCAGATCTTCGGTATATGGGTTTGTGGAAATAAAGTTATAGTAATCTGGAACAAACTTTGTATGCACACCAGACTTCTCACAGATCGCAACGATCTGTTCCAGTTTATGGTATTCATTCAGATTCAGAGTGATCGCAACTTCATCAAGAGATGTCTTCTCAAGATAAGCGGCAAGATCTGAAAGTGTACCAATCTTCTTGATTCCACGATATTCAAAATTATCACTGACAAGATCATCAAAAATCCCATGAACCTTTAAACCCCATTGAGGATTTGATTTGATGCGGTCGATATATGCAGCTGCTGAAGTACTGAAACCGATAAATACCGTATGTTTGATATTGCGTCCTTTCTTACGATTCGTTTTCAAAATCCTGCGTATGATATATCTGGATAAAAGACCAAAAATAAAGTTAAATAAATAAAATAACAGATATAAAGAACGAGGAAAGTTCTGAATCTGCCATACAGTGATCACAAATGCAGAAAGTCCAAGTCCGATCAGATTCGCTTTGACCAGATTCACAAGTTCCTTGGAACCACGCTGGTAACGCTTTGGTGTATAAAGACCAAAGAACGAATACAATAACAATAACAGGATCAAAGAGCTGATCAGCGGTTTCTGATATTGATAAAACTCTGGATAATAGCGGTTGAGATCGAAAATCTCCTGATTCAGCCAGAATCCAAAGATCGTGCATTTAAATCTTATATACCATGCTGCAAATCCTGCAAAATAAATGCAGACAGCATCCATCACGACATGCAGTCTGTTTAAGTAAGTTTGGTTTTGTTTGATCATATGATAAATACTCCTTTTCACTTCCTTCTATTATAAGGGATAAAAAGAGATCATACAATGACAAATGACTTAACTTTTCTTATTTTGTATTTTGTGCTTATTGACACTCTCATCATTTTCACGAAAAATGAGAAAAAAGAGGAAATCATTTTTAGTAACATATTAATCACAGTTTTTACACATTTATAAGATATATTTATCTCATAAAAGATAAAGGTCGAAACAAAAGATCAGGATCGAAAGGAGAATTAATCATGAGTGAATATAATACAAATCAGGATGGACAGTGGAAGACTTCTGATCAGTGGAGAGCGGAGGAAGCGAACGACCATTCCAATCCTAAGAAAAACAAAATGGCGGTAGAGGAAAATATGTTGCAAAATTAGCAGCATCTGCAGTAGCTTTGGATTGATCGCAGGGCTTGTGATGCAGGGAGTCACATATGGATTTAGCAGAGCAGGCATTGGAAATGGTGCAACACAGCTTGCAACAACGAAGACAACAAGCAGCAGTTCAAGTACCAGCAGTAATGACCTCTCAGGCGTATCAAAAATGTTATGCCATCGATCGTATCGATCACAGGAAAGTTCGAGACAACAAGCCAGAGTTGGTTTGGACAGACACAAAGCAGTGAATCCGAAGGTGTTGGTTCAGGTATCATCATTGGCAAGAAAGATGGTAAGATTTTGATCGTTACAAATAACCATGTCGTAGCAGATGCCAAATCTTTATCCGTAGGATTTGTGGATGGAAAGAGTGCAAGTGCAACCATTCGTGGTACTGACAGCGATGCGGACTTAGCGGTTGTAGAAGTAGATACAAAGAACATGAAATCTTCTACCTTAAAGAAGATCGCAGTGATCACATTAGGAGATTCCTCAAAATTACAGACAGGAGAAAGAGCGATCGCAATTGGTAATGCATTAGGATATGGACAGTCTGTCACAGGTGGTTATATCAGTGCATTAAATCGTCAGGTACAGTTGACAGACAAGACAATGACATTGATTCAGACAGATGCAGCGATCAACCCTAAATAGTGGTGGTGCTTTATTAAATAGCAAAGGTGAATTAATTGGTATTAATACAGTTAAATATTCTTCAGAAGATGTAGAAGGAATGGGATATGCGATTCCGATCAATACAGCAAGACCGATCATCAATAAACTGATCAAGAATGAGGCAACAAGTGAGAGTGAACAGGCATATTTAGGTGTATCAGGTCAGACGATCGACAGCTCTATGGCAAGCCAGTTTGATATGCCATCTGGTGTTTATGTACAGCAGGTGATCAAGAGTTCCCCAGCCCAGAAAGCAGGCATCAGTGCAGGAGATGTGATAGTATCCTTTAATGGAAACAACGTTTCTACAATGGATGGATTAAAAGAAAAGATTTCAAACCTGAAAGCAGGCAAGAAAGTTAAAGTTGTTGTAAAACGTCAGAATCAGATGGGTACTTATGAGAAGAAGACACTGACAGTTACTCTTGGAAAGAAATCAGATGCACCAAGCACAAGCAGTAACAGCAGCAATAGCAATAGTAATAACAGCAATAATTACAACAATAATTATAATAATGAAAGTTCTAACAGCCAGTATTATAGTTTTGGACAGTAAAACCGGTTGAAAAAGAACCAAAGAAAGATACAATAAAATGGAACCCTGTGAGTAGGCAGGGTTCCATTTTTAGTCAGGAGAATATGCCTATGGTTATGATCGAAATTGAAAATATTAAGAAGTTTATGGCAGGTTTTTAGGAGGAAATCTTTTTGATGATTTCTTGATGAGCGAAGGAAAACTGTCCATGAACATTTCGTATGAATTTGATGGAAAGATCTTAAAAGAATTTTATGATACAGAAGAATGGAAAGAGATGAAACAATATCCATATGTAACGTGGGAAGAAGAGAAAGAAAAAATATTTTCTCTCGTAAAGGGAAGAAGACACCGCTGTCTTTTCAATTTGTGATGATGTTAAAACCAGATCTTTCTCCAGCGTTTCTTGCCAAATATAATCTTGCAGTCCGAGAAGATGAAATAGCAGGATTATTTATCAACATTTTATACGACCGACAGGGATTAAAGTGTACATCAGGAGTATCCAGAAAGACATTTGTACTGGATAGGACTTTGGAAGAAGCGTGGATCAGGAAGTGAAAGAAAGATTTTTAACAAAGTACCTGTAAAATTTTTCACAAACTTCGGAAACTTAAAAGAAACTTTGTTTGCATGTTTCTTTTGCGTAGATATATGTTAGAATAAGTAGTAATGAATACCAGATAAGAAAGTTGTAAAAGGAGATACGAATATGAGTTTTCATATTGTTTGTGACAGCTGTACGGATTTGACAGAAGAAGATTTAAAAAAGGATGTTATACTTTAGTACCCCTGACATTATTAGTGGATGGAGAAGAAATCATAGATGATGAAACATTTGATCAGGCAGATTTCTTAGCAAAGGTTGCAGCAAGTAAAGAGTCTGTGAAGTCAGCATGCCCTGCACCAGAGAGTTATATGGAAGCATATTCCAAGGCAGATGATATATATGTGGTAACATTATCTGCAGAATTAAGTGGATCATACAACAGTGCAGTTTTAGGAAAGAATCTATATGAAGAAGAGAACGGAACAAAGAATATTCATGTAGTGAATTCCAGAGGAGCCGCTACGACTCAGGTTCTGATCGCACGTAAGCTCAACGAATATGCAAGTCAGGGAATGCCATTTGAAGAAGTGGTTGATAAGATTGAAGAGTATACAACAAGTCTTAGAACATATTTTGTTTTGGAGACACTAGAAGTACTAAGAAAGAACGGAAGATTATCAAGACTATCTGCAACGATCGCCGGTGCATTAAATATCAAACCAGTCATGATCGGTACAAGAGACGGCGTGATCCAGAAAGCAGCCCAGGCAAGAGGAATGAAGAAAGCACTCGCGAAGATGGTAGAACACATGGGAAGCGAAGGAAGAGATCTCACAAGAAGACAATTCGTCATTTCACACTGCAATTGCTACGAGAGAGCTGTTTACGTGAAAGAATTGATCAAGAAGCACTTACACGCAGAAGACGTTGATATTGTAGATACTAAAGGAGTCAGCAGTTTGTACGCATGCGATGGAGGAATCATTGTATCATATTAGATTCTGGTTACTTGAATAGACGTGTATATAAGTGATAGAAATAAACATCCACTTAAATTTTCCAAGTTTGTAATTGTTCACACGATAGACTTCTGATATATGATAAAAATAAATAAACGATCGGGAGAGCAGCATTAGAATTTTGCCATGTTTTTACGGATTCGCAGCCGGATTGGTGCGTTGTTTGAGCCTCAAAGAGTTCTGATTTAAATACCTTTGAAGGCGAGTTCGCAAGGAAATCCGGCGGATCAGCGATCTGTAAAAACGTGAGTAAAATTCTCTAGCTCTCCCGATCGTTTATTTATTTTTATCATATATTCAAAATCTATAGTTGGCCAACTACAACTTAAAATTGTTACAAAATTAACGTGATTATACACAAAAATTAACCGGATTGTTACGAAATTAACGTACAAATTGCACAAAACCACTTGAATTTGTCGAAGAATGTGCGTATAATGGGAGTCAATATACTGATATAGAGGAATTAAGGAGGATGAGTCATGAGTCGTTTGGAATTAAGGTCTCCGAACAGGCACAGCTGGTTGTGGAAGGTCTTTATAAGGATTTGGAACGAAGAATCGAGTCAAGCCCGCCAGGGTTATGTCCGGTTGATATGTCCAGAGCATTTTGGAGATTTGTCATGCACAGAGCTGTGGAAAGTGTGTTCCATGTCGTGTAGGACTTGGACAGTTAAAGAATCTGATCACTGATGTTTTAGATGGCAAAGCAACGATCCGAACTTTAACAGAGATACATGAAACAGCAAAATCCATTATGGAATCTGCAGATTGTGCGATTGGCTATGAGGCAGCTAATATGGTATACAAAGGAGCCATTGGATTTAAAGATGATTATGTAGAACATATCATGTATCATCGATGCTTAAGTACGTTAAAGCAGCCAGTGCCATGTGTATCCAGATGTCCTGCGAGAGTGGATATTCCGGGATATATTGCGTTGGTACGTGAAGGAAGATATGAGGATGCGATCCGTCTGATCAGAAAAGATAATCCATTTCCAACAACATGTGGATTTATCTGCGAGCATCCATGTGAAGCATTATGCCGTAGAAATATGATCGATGATGCGGTGAATATCCGTGGATTAAAACGTATGGCAGCAGATGCAGCAGGATACGTTGCACCGCCAGAATGTGCAGAATCTACAGGGAAGAATATTGCCGTTGTAGGTGGTGGACCAGGTGGATTAAGTGCAGCATATTTCTTACAGTTGATGGGGCATCAGGTAACCGTATATGAGATGCTTCCAAAACTTGGAGGAATGTTACGCTATGGAATTCCAAATTACAGACTGCCCAAAGAACGCTTAGATGATGATATTCAGGCAATCTTAGACACAGGAGTCAAAGTAGATTGTGGAAAAGCTATCGGCAAAGACTATTCCATTGTGGATTTAAAAGAAAAATACGATGCTGTACTGATCACGATTGGTGCAAGCACAGATAAGAAGTTAGGATTAGAAGGCGAAGATGCCAAAGGCGTTATTTCAGCGGTACAGTTTTTAAGAGATGTCGGATATGGAACACAGGAAAGCCTGGAAGGAAAAGAAGTTGCAGTGATCGGTGGTGGAAATGTTTCCATGGATGCAGTTCGTACATCTGTAAGATTAGGTGCGAAGAAAGTCAGCATCGTATATCGAAGAAGAGTTGCCGATATGACAGCACTTCCAGATGAGATTTCAGGAGCAGAAGCAGAAGGTGTTGAGATCAAGACATTGATGGCACCTTCAAGAATCGAGAAAGACGAAGAAGGTAATGTCAAAGGTATATGGGTAACACCACAGATGATCAGTAGTATCAAAGGTGGAAGAGCATCTGTAAAGCCAACAGGGGAAGATGACGTATTTATCCCATGTCAGACACTGATCGTAGCGATTGGTCAGGATATCGAATATCAGCACTTCGAAGAAGCAGGAGTTCCCGTACAGAGAGGAAAGATCAACGTAGAGAAATTTGGTGGATTCGAAGAGATGCCAGGAGTATTTGCAGGTGGAGACTGTGCGACAGGTCCATCCACAGTTATTTCAGCGATCGCAGCAGGTAAAGTTATCGCAGCCAATATCGATGAATATCTGGGATATCATCATGAAATCACAGCAGATGTTGAAATTCCAGAACCTAAGTTAGAAGATAAACCAGCATGTGGAAGAGTTAATCTTACAGAGAGAAGCTGGAGAGAGAGTTAAAGACTTTGAAGGAGTCGAAAACTGTATGACAGAGAAAGAAGCATGCCAGGAGGCAGGAAGATGTCTTCGCTGTGACCACTTTGGTTATGGTATTTTCAAAGGAGGTAGGGATACAAAATGGTAAATATTACAATAGATAACCACACGATCGCTGTACCTTCTGGAACAACGATCATGGAAGCAGCAGCCTCCATTCATATACCGATTCCAAAGCTTTGTTATTTAAAAGATATCAATGAAATTGGAGCGTGCAGAGTCTGCGTTGTAGAAATTGAAGGACAGGATCATCTGGTAACATCCTGTAATAACGTGGTAGAAGAAGGAATGACGATCTATACCAACAGTCCGAAAGTACGCAGAAACCGAAAACATACGGTAGAGATGATCCTTTCCCAGCACGATGCACAATGTGCAACTTGTGTAAGAAGCGGAAATTGTACACTTCAGACGGTTGCTAATGATCTGAATATTGTAGACAGCCCTTATAAGAAGGAGATCTGTATTGAAGAATGGGATACAAGATATCCATTGGTACGTGATGCAAGCAAATGTGTCAAATGTATGCGTTGTATACAAGTATGCGACAAGATTCAGGGAATGCATATCTGGGATGTATCTGGAACTGGAGCAAGAACAACAGTTGGAGTTTCAGAAAACAGAGATATCAAAACAGCAGATTGTGCATTATGTGGACAGTGTATCACACATTGTCCAACAGGAGCATTACGTGAACGAGATGATACAGACAAATTATATCGTGCATTAGAAGATAAAGATACGATCGTGGTAGCACAGATCGCACCAGCAGTTCGTGCTGCATGGGGAGAAAGTCTTGGATTATCAAGAGAAGAAGCAACAGTAGAGAAGATCGTAGATGCACTTCGAAGGATCGGTGTAGATTATGTATTTGATACAACATTTTCAGCAGACCTTACGATCATGGAAGAAGGAACGGAATTTGTCGAGAGATTTACAAATGGAGATCTTGATATGTATCCAATGTTTACATCCTGTTGTCCAGGATGGGTACGTTTCATCAAATCTCAGTATCCACAGATGGTAAACAGATTATCTTCTGCCAAATCTCCACAGGAGATGTTTGGGGCAGTGATGAAGACTGCGTTTGCAAAGAAGATGAACATCGACCCAGACCGTATTTTTGCATTATCCATTATGCCATGTGTTGCGAAGAAAGATGAAAGAGAGAAACCATTATTCCATGGTGAGTTTGCAGGACATGGAGTTGACTGTGTGTTAACAACAAGAGAATTGGACCGTCTGATTCGTGCTGACCATATTGATCCAAAGACATTAAAAGATGCAGCCTTTGATACTCCGTTTACTGAGGGAACCGGAGCAGGAGTGATCTTTGGAGCAACTGGCGGAGTTATGGAAGCGGCACTGCGTTCTGCGTATTACCTGATCACAGGAAAGAATCCAGAAGTAGATGCATTTAAACAGATCCGTGGAGTGAACAAAACGGATGGACAGAAGCCCAATTTGAGATTGCTGGCAATACGATAAATATCGCAGTTGTGAGTGGACTTCAGAACACAAGAAATCTGATGGAAGCGATCCAGAAGAGAGAAGTACACTATCATTTTGTAGAAGTTATGGCCTGTCCAGGCGGATGTGTAGGTGGAGGCGGACAGCCGATCCATGAAGGAAAAGAACTGGCATCTGACCGTGGATCCAACCTGTACTTCTTGGATAAGACAGCCCATTTGAGATTTTCACACGAGAATCCAGATATCAAACATCTGTATGATGAATACTTTGGATCACCGGGAAGTCATAAAGCACATCAGTTACTGCATGTGCAAAATAGCTGTTAATACCTTTTAATAAAGAAAATCCAGACATTTAGAAGATACAAATTCTAAATGTCTGGATTTTCTCTTTTAACATTACCATCTTGGATTGTCAAGTACAGTTACTTCGCCATTGACCTCACAAACAATATGGCGGTATCCTTTGGTTTCGATCGTTCCATAATCATGTCCTGCATCTGCATCAAATACATAAAAGCAGTCAGGACTTCATCTCCAGTATTAATGGTGCGGTGAGCATATCCGCGGGGAACATACAATGCTTTTCCTTTCTCCATCCGTTCAACCCGCCAATCACCATCAAGGTTTTCAAGCATCATATACCCTTCGCCTTTTAATGTATAATAAACTTCGGCAGTATCTACGATCTGATGAAAATGTCCTTTCGTCATATAATATTCATTTCCGATCTTCCCAGGATGGATCATCGTTGTACCGAATGCAAGATCACCAGCACGCTCTGGGCAACCAAGTTCATAAAACTCATAGATCAAAGGGTCTTCGTGTTTAAGAATTTCTTTAACAGCTTCTTGATCCTGATACATATTTTTCATCTGAGAAAGATAACGCTTTGTAGTATCTGCGTGCTTGAAAGTCCGTTATTTAGATCAAAATCTAAAGTAAAAGCCTGATCCCAGTTAAATTGATTCATAAAATACCTCCTGCCCTAAATCTCAAGTGTGGAAACGCCTTGTTCTTTCATCATAGCTTCGAATTCCTTGATGATTGAGATACCAGCACTTGTTCCGATACGTTGGGCACCGCACTCTATCATTTTCATAAATGTCTTGGCATCACGGATTCCACCAGCAGCTTTTACCTTTACCGCATCTCCAACATGCTCTTTCATTAATTTCACATCATCAAAAGTGGCACCGCCAGTACCGAATCCAGTGGATGTTTTGATAAAATCAGGTTTCACTTCTTTGGCGATTTCACAAAGCTTGATCTTCTCCTCATCATTAAGATAACAGTTTTCAAAATGACTTTACAAGTAACATTTTTTCATGGCAGGCAGCAACGATCTGTGACATCTCATCCTTGATATAATCCCAGTTAGTAGCCTTGATCTCTGTCTGATTTACAACATAATCAATCTCATTTGCACCATTTGCAATGGCATCTTTTGTATCAAAGACTTTAGAAGCGATCGTTGTCTGACCTAATGGGAAAGAAATAGCAGCTCCTGTATGAATATCCGTTCCTTCCAGTAACTTTGCACACAATCCAGACTGCACCTGATTGATCGCTACCATGGCGAAATGATGTTCTTTCGCCTCATTACATAAGACTTCCATGTCTTTAGGAGAAGCATCCGTATGTAAATTTGTGTGATCGATCATTCTTGCAAGATCATCTAATGTATATGATTTCATAAAACCCTCCTGTTTTGTTAATATGTTTGTTTCATGTTAGTTAAAATATAACATTATGTAATTATTATGTCAATATTATGTAAATGAAATAAGAGAAAATAAATTGACATAAAATAAAAAATTCGATAAAGTGAAAGAAAAGAAAGAGAGTATAAAATGGGAGCATTTTATTTAGATATAAAAAGATTTATTAGATAAGATCTTAAGTGGAGTTTACCAGCAAGGAAGCATCATACCAAATGAATACGAATTAGCTGAGATCTACAACGTCAGCCGTCCGACGATCCGTAAGGCTGTACAGATTTTAGTGGATGAGGGATATTTAGAAAAACGTAAAACGAGGGACGATCGTATGTGATCCAACGATCCGGCAGGAATTTGCACAGGTGATTCAGACATTTGATAAAGAAGTAAAAGAAAAGGACTGACTCCATCGACAAAAGTTCTGACATTCAAACAAGAAAAGGCAGAAGAAGAAGTCTGCCAGAAATTGAATCTCAAAGAAACAGAAAAAGTTTATAAACTGGTCAGATTGAGATACGTTGATGATCAGCCTAATGTTCTGGTTACAACGTATGTGCCATGCAGACTGTTTGAACATTTGTCAGAAGTTGATTTTGAAAAGGAGAGTTTATATCAGACATTTCATAAGGAAGGAAGAGATATCACATCCATACAGAGAAAGCTGGATGTGATCCTTGCAGATGAAACATGTGCGGATCTGTTAGATGTCAAAATGGAGATCCTTTATTTTATTTTCATTCCACAGGATATGATGAAAGTCATACAGCGATTGAATATTCGATTGCGAAATACCGGGGAGATCGGAATAGCTTTGTTTTTCAACTTTCAAATAATGTGTATTATTCTTAATACATTTATTTACAAATATCAGTTTTTCTGTATAATAAAGCACAATAAGCTGAAAACAGCGAATAAAACAATAAACAGCAACGCAGGAGGAATGACCATGAGCAAAATTCAGATGACCACTCCATTAGTAGAGATGGATGGAGATGAGATGACAAGAATTCTTTGGAAGATGATCAAAGATGAATTGTTATTACCATTTATTGATTTAAAAACAGAATATTATGACCTTGGGTTAGAACACAGAAACGAGACAAACGATCAGGTTACATTTGATTCCGCAGAAGCAACAAAGAAATATGGAGTTGCAGTCAAATGTGCAACGATCACTCCAAATGCAGCGCGTATGGATGAATATGATTTAAAAGAGATGTGGAAGAGTCCAAATGGAACAATCCGTGCGATCTTAGATGGAACAGTATTTCGTGCACCGATCACAGTCAAAGGAATCGAACCAACCGTCAGCAAATGGAAGAAACCGATCACGATCGCAAGACATGCCTATGGTGATGTATACAAAGGTGTGGAGATCAAAGTTCCAGGAGCAGGAAAAGCAGAATTAGTATTCACAGGAGAAGATGGAACAGAGATCAGAGAAACAATTCATGATTTTGACGGACCAGGAGTGATCCAGGAATGCATAACATTGATGCATCTATTGCAAGTTTTGCAAGAAGCTGTTTTACATATGCATTAGATACAAAACAGGATCTGTGGTTTGCAACAAAAGATACGATCTCTAAGAAATACGATCACACATTCAAAGATATCTTCCAGAAATCTTTGATGCAGAATACAAAGAGAAATTTGATGCAGCAGGAATTGAATATTTCTACACATTGATCGACGACGCAGTAGCCCGCGTTATGAAATCAGAAGGTGGATTTATCTGGGCATGTAAGAACTATGACGGAGATGTTATGAGTGATATGATCTCATCTGCATTCGGATCATTAGCAATGATGACATCTGTATTAGTATCACCACACGGATACTATGAATACGAAGCAGCTCATGGAACAGTACAGCGTCATTATTACAAACATCTGAAAGGTGAAGAGACATCTACAAACTCTGTCGCAACAATCTTCGCATGGACAGGAGCGTTAAGAAAACGTGGAGAATTAGATGGCAATGAAGAATTAATGGCATTTGCTGATAAACTTGAAAAGCTACATTAGACACGATTGAGAGTGGTACAATGACAAAAGACTTGGCACTTATTACAACTCTTGAGAATGTGAATGCTGTGAATAGTGAAGAGTTTATTAAGGCAATTGCGGAACGTTTAAAATAGTGTTTAGTCAATGAGACAAAATAAGATAAGAACAAATATTTATAAAACCGATGGCAACACGCAGATTTTATGAGCGTTTTTACAAATCGCTTATCCGCGCCTGTTCCTTTGAAAACTCCCTGGCTGCGTGCCAAAATGCTCGCAGCTGCGGTCAGACATTCAACCACAGGGCGCTGCGAATTTGTAAAAACGCACATAAAATCTGCTGATCGTTACCATCGGTTTTTATAAATATTTGTTCTTATCTTATTTTGTCTCATAAAACTGAAGTCTATTCAAATCAGTATATAGAGGGTGTATGTTAAACGGTGTTGGTTGATAATTTTTCTTTATAACTTTATTGTATAAAGAAATTGGAAGAAAGATAAGGGTGTATTACATTTCAAGGTATTTTTGAATTATATCCGTTTCAGATAAATCAATGTGTTTTAGAACAAAATCATAAAGAGGTTTTGCAAAGTCAGCATCTAAATCTAATTCTTCTACAATAAAATAGAGACTATGAAATTACAATATATGTAAAAATCATAGCCTCTATTAGAATTCTTAAATTATGAATGATTTGGATGATTAGCATCCGCTTGCTCAAGGGTTCCGTAGTGGTTTCATCTTCTATCTTTATTTTCACTAAATGTAGACCAATAAACAGTATCTCCAGCAGATAGTGTGTTACTATTATCATTATCGTCATAACCACAATAAGTACCATCGAGCCATCCTTGTTCACCGTTATGTTCTTGAACCTTTTCAAAAACACCACCATTATCAGTGATTACACGATTGGCAGTTTTATCTCCGCATGTATTTGCAGTTCCTAATGGAGAATGAGATACGTTTCTTCCGTATTCGGCGTGATAATCCCAATGAGCAACGTTTCCATCCCATCCGTCAGTTCCACGCTTACAAGCTAAAAATAACATGCTGCTACATATTCATCTGCCACAAATGCTTCTTCAAAGCCATTGGCTTTTCATACATTTTCTTCATAACAACTTTCCCTTTTAATATTATATGTCAATAAATCATCATTCTTAACCCCAGAATTTAATCCCATTATAATCTTAAATTCTGAATTTTGCAATCATTTGTAGAGAAAATGATTGTTTTAGCGTGATTTTCGAATTTCGATATTTTTTAAGCCTTGAAGAGCTGTTAGAAGATCAATAACTGTATATTGAAATAGCAGATTACGAAAAAAGATGCCTTTACAGATGGTTTATTGCATTAAATGGAAGATTCTAGTATAATATAGTCATGAGAAAAGATGTTGCAGAATGTGCAATATAAGATGAAAATAGAATTTGTATAGAAGGAAAGGGAAAAGATTATGAAAAGAAGATATGAAAGACCAAGTGCTTATATAGAAGAATTTACACCGAATGAGTATGTGGCGGCTTGCGGAGATAGCGGAACGGTGTATATGTTTAGATGTGATGCTGGTGGTGGATATTCTGGAACAGTGTGGTTAGAAACAAATGGAGAACCAGGATTGCAGAAAAAGGAAGATGGGAAGGATGGGGAGAATACCATCCAGGAGATGAAAAACTTGGTGGTTATCATGCTTGTGGTACTACACATGAGGCTAATTCAACGGATAAGTTTTAGATGGATATTATATAATGAAAGGGTCTGATAGACCACAAAATGTCATTGTATGGAGAGGTCCTAAAGGAGATAATACGCATTGTACAACTAATTTAAATATGAAAGAATGGGCAACAGCGAAATCATAAAAATACAAAAAGAACCGACCTACCGGTTCTTTTTATTACAGGAGAGTGATCATGGACCTATTTGACACTAACACTACCTTCGAACGCCAACTTTTCGCAAAGGCAGCAAGGAACTGTATTCCGCTTTATGGAGTACTGGAGTTATTGCCTCTCTGCAATCTAAACTGTGACATGTGCTACGTCCATTTATCCAAACAAGAAATGCAGTCCCAAGGAAGATTGCGAAGTTTGGATGAATGGATTTCCCTTGCAAAGCAAATGAAAGATGCAGGGACATTGTTCTTGTTGTTAACGGGTGGAGAGCCTTTATTATTCCATCAATTTAAAGAATTATACTGTGCATTAAAAGATATGGGTATGATTCTCACGCTTAATACCAATGGGACGTTGATCAATGAGGAATGGGCGGAATTTTTGCGAAGAATAAGCCAAGAAGGATAAATATAACTTTATATGGATCAAAGAATGAGACATACGAGAATCTATGCCATATGAAGGATGGATTTGACAAAACGATCAGAGGGATCGAATTATTAAAAATATAAGATTGATGTCAAGATCAATGGAAGTCTTGTGAAGAAGAATTTTCATGACAGGATGGAGATCATAGATATCGGAGAAAAGTATGATATCCCAGTTCGGATCGACACTTATATGTATCCATCCGTGCGTGAGCGGACAACTCCTTTTAATTTTCAGGAGAGATTAAACCCAGAGGATGCTGCAAAGGCAAGAGTTGAAATCTTACACCGTGAAATGGGGATGAACTTTTGAGCAATATGCGAAGCAGACCATTTATCTGGCAGAACATACAGAAGAAGGAGATGCCTGTCCTGGGCATATGACATGCCGGGCTGGGCAGAGTTCGTTTGTTGTTAATTGGCAAGGCATGATACGTTCATGTATCGTGTTAGATCAGCCAAGTTATGATGCTTTTGATACAACGGATGATTTTATGACATTGTGGAATAAGATCGTGAAAGAAACAGAAGAGATCAAAACAAGCATGGAATGTAATCAATGTAAATTAAGACATGTATGTAATACATGTGCAGCGGCAGCGATTGCAGAATGTGGAGATTCTGAGGGTGTTTCAAAATATTTATGTGAATATACGAAGGAAACAGTTAGGAATTTAAAAGAGTTTTATTAAGAAACAAAATATGGAGAAAGAAGTTGCATAAAGGACTTCCTTCTTCATATTTCATATATAATAAGTTATTCAATATTCTCAAGGTACTTCTGAACCATTTCATCCTCGCCGCAATCTATATGCTTCAATACAAAATCATACAAAGGCTGTACAACATCCGCATCTTCTTCCAATTCATCTACAATTTGGTCAAAAGATTTATTTTTATGGATTTTTTCACGATTAACTTAAGCTTATTTTCTATTTGTCCTTGCAATCTGCCTTCTAATCGTCCTTCTGGCGACCTCTTTCCTCTAATTCTTCAAGTGCCTTGCACATATTCACGCTACCGTTACTGAAAACTTATAAAAGTTATAAACCTTTATGTTTCATTCCTACTTCAACGAGTATGCTTTTGTAACGAATCAATTCATGTACTACTCACAAGTTCCTGTACTCTCCATAGGCGTTAATTCCTGACTAACGTATCAGTACATATCTGTAATCACTTGAATATATTATGCTACAGATCGTTTCAGAACATCCTGTCCATATTTTTAAGATTCAAAGCTGCCTGAAGATCTCTGTCAATTACATTTCCACATTCACATTTGTAAATACGTTCTGATAACTTCAGATCTTTTTGATCTTTCCACAACAACTGCATAATTTAGAACTTGGAAAAAATCGATCTGCAATGATCACCTGAATATTGTTCCACTCAGATTTATATTCCATCTGCCGCCTAAATTCATAAAATCCCTGTTGTTGAACTGCTTTGGATAAATGTCTGTTTTTCATCATTCCCTTTACATTTAAATCTTCGATACAGATAAAACTTGGTTCTCGTTTTACGATCTCTGATGTTATATGATGTAAATGATCATGACGGATATTTGTCAGTCTGTGATTTAATGTTAATAAAAGTTTTTCCTTTTGATCACATTCTTCGTTGTACAGTATTCCTTTCCTTGTTTATTGTTCTCGTATGAACGAGAGATGCTACGCTGTAATCTGCGTTTTGTTTCTCTAGTTTCTTAACTTTTTCGTTTTATTGATGTTCTTATATTTATTGCCATCAGAACATATCGCTAGATCTTTGATCCCTAAATCGATCCCTATCCCATCATTGGACGGAACCGTAACACAGTCTTCGTATTCAATGCCTACTGTGATCCACCAGTTGATCCCATCATATTTCATACGGGGATTACTATATTTGCAATTCACAGGAATTCGATTCTTTTCCGCAAGTCTGATCCAGTTTATCTTCTGCTTATTCTTCTTTTGGAAGCAGCAAAACCCTCAATTTTACATGAGTATCTGAAAATTGAATCTTTACATTATCCTGATAAAAGATGGTATAGAAAATTTTCGGCTTTTGAATTTAGGAAACTTTGAACATCCTTTGAAAAATCTTTTATATGCATGACAAGCATCTTTGATCGCTTGTTTTGTTACATTATTTGAAACTTCATTTAACCAGGAATATTCCTCTGTTTTCTTTAATTGTGTAAATTCTTTTCTCAGATCACTATCCGATAGGAACTTACCACCATTTTATAGTTTTCTTTTCTCTTCCTAACGCCCAGTTATAAGCGAATCTGGCAGTATTGGCATATCGAAAAGTTTTGTATTCTGTTTATTATTTGGGATCAGCATGACTCGAATTGTTTTATCATCTTCTTCACCACCATCATCTATCAGTTCTTTTACAAGTTTTCTTGCTTTATTGGCACGTTTGCCCTGTGCAGTAAGATACAATTTCATATTCTCTATTTGTCGTTCCAGCTCATCTTTTGTTTATTACTTGAAACCCTGTAATAACCTATTACAATTCTATCTAAATTAGGTTTTACATTCATAACTTGATTTAATTGCTCATGCGAATAATATTTATAATTTATTCTACCAATAAAAATTATAAAATCTAACACATATTTATAATTTTTAAGATTATTCTAACAGTCAAACACCCTCCTTTAAGCGATGCAAATGGACAGGCATTGATTTGATCATGCGGAAATGAAAAATTAAAATTGCAATATAGAATATACATGTCCAATGATAGATAGTTTGTAAAATGATATTAACAAAAACGGTCTACAATGTCAATATATGGAAAATAAAACACAAATAAAAACTTTCTTTTTCCGCCATCTCATCATATAATAAAACAGAATGTACAAGAAAGAAGGGGAGCCAAATGAAAGACCTAGACGCAATGGATTCCATGGAAAAGATGCTGGTCCAGAAAGCATATCAAAGACAAGCTCCAGTGAACGGCAGTCTGGAATTATTACCACTTTGTAATATGAACTGCGATATGTGTTATGTTCGTTTATCTAAGGCAGAGATGGAACAAAAGGCCGTTTAAGAATCAAAGAAGAATGGATCAAACTGGCTCATCAGATGAAGGATGCAGGAACATTATTTCTGTTGTTGACAGGAGGAGAGCCGTTATTATTTAGGATTTAAGGAACTATATATCGAACTGCAGAATATGGGAATGATTCTTACGATCAATACAAATGGAACACTGATCGATGAAGAATGGGCAGATTTCTTCCAGAAATATAAGCCAAGAAGAATGAATATTACTTTATATGGAGCAGATGACCAGGCGTATGAGCAGTTATGTCATTATCCAGGTGGATTTCAGAAGACGGTCAATGCAGTCAGGCTGCTAAGGGACAGGGAGATTGATGTAAAGATTAATGGAAGCATCACTTCAAAGAATGAAGAGGATATCAGGAAGATTTTAGATATTGCAGATGATCTGGATACAGCCGTGAATCTTGATACCTATATGTATCCGGCAAGCAGAGAAAGAAATAAACCATTTGATGAACAAAGCCGCATGAATCCAAAGGATGCAGCGATGGCGAAGAAGTTGATCTTTCAACATCAATGGGGCGAAGAAGCTCTTAGAGAATATCAGGATTATGTGATCAGCATGGTCGAAGATCATCCACAAAATATGCAATACAGCAGGCACATTTCATGCCTGGCAGGCAATTGCTCTTTTACGATCAATTGGCAGGGAATGATGCGTCCATGTGTGATGCAAAGTCAACCAGAAGTGAATGTATTTGCAGAAGGTTTTCAAAGAAGCTGGGAAATGATATCAGCACAGACGAAAGAAATCTTGACCAATGAAAGGTGTACAGAATGCAAATATCGTCCAATCTGTAATACATGTGCGGCGGCAGCTTTATTAGAAACAGGAGATTATGAAGGAATTCCGGAATATATCTGTGAGTATACAAAAGAATTTTACAAAATTATGAAGGAAAGAAGGTGATGATCACATGATGGACAATGAAAATCGAAATCAACCAAATCAGAAGATATCGTTTGAGTCATTAGATATACTGATCGGGAAATGGAGAGATGGAACATTTTCAGAGATCATTGACGACTGGAAATGGATCTTTTCCTACAGCAAACGATATAAAGGAGCGATCGCTTTCTACACGATCCTTGGTATTTTCAGCACATCCATGGGATTGGTTGGAAGTGTGGCAAGTAAATATATGATCGATATCATCACAGGATATCAGATGAGTAAGTTGTGGATCATGGTCTTGATCACACTTGGAAGTGCATTTTTTAGTCTGACGATCGGAAATGTGATCGGACGTATTTCTACGAAGTTGAGTATTTATATCAACAATGATATTCAGGCAGATATCTTTGATAAGATCATCGATGCCGACTGGATGGAGATCAATCAATATAGTAATGGAGATGTTTTGAATCGTTTTAACAGCGATGTCAATACGATCAGTGGAAATGCGATCAGCTGGCTGCCGACGATCATCATAGCAGTTTACGACTTTGTCGCAACATTTGCGGTTATCTGGCATTACGATAAGATCATGTCATTACTGGCATTTGCAAGTGCACCATTTATGCTTTTGATGTCGAAGTTCCTTATTTCCAAGCAGAGAGAATATGGGAAGAAAGTGCGGGAAATGAGTAGTGAGATGATGACATTTGAAGTCGAGACATTCTATAATTTTGATACGATCAAGTCCTTTGGGATTTCTTCTTTATATGGAAAGAAGATGAGAAACTGGCAGGAGAAGTTTAAAGATATCAGTTTAAAGTATAACATGTTTACGATCAAGACGAATATCGTTATGTCGATCATAGGAATGGTTGTTCAGTATGCAGCATTTGGATATTGTCTGTTCCGGCTTTGGACAAGAGATATTTCTTATGGAACGATGACTTTATTTTTACAACAGAGAAGTAACTTAAATGGGGCATTTAACAATCTGGTATCGATCATACCAAACTTTTTGAACAGTTCGATCTCTGCACATCGTATCAGAGAGCTTGCACAGCTTAAGAAAGAAGTTCATATTCCAGAAAGTTCTGAGATGGATGCTTATGTGGAAGATGGGTTCGAGGTGAAGATGCGGGATGTGGATTTTTCTTATATCGAAGGAAACCGTGTTATTACAGATTCTGCATTTATGGCTAATCCGGGCGAGATCGTTGCGTTGGTTGGTCCTTCTGGAGAGGGAAAGACAACGATGATCCGTTTGATCTTAGGTTTGATCCATCCGGAAAAAGGAGAAGCATATTTAAGGGCTTCAAATGGGAAGCAGGTGGAGATGAATGCAGATACCAGACATTTATTTGCCTATGTACCACAGGGAAATACAATTCTTTCTGGCACGATCGCGGAAAATTTAAGAATGGTGAAACAAGATGCAACAGAAGAAGAGATGATCGAGGCATTGAAGATTTCCTGTGCGTGGGATTTCGTAAAGAATATGGAAGAAACGATTTATACCAAGATTGGAGAGCGAGGACGAGGATTTTCGGAAGGACAGGCACAAAGAATTGCGATTGCAAGGGCTGTTTTAAGAGATGCACCGATCTTATTGTTAGATGAAGCAACATCGGCACTTGATGTAACAACGGAACGTAAAGTTTTAAGAAATATCATAAAACAACGCCCAAATAAAACATGCATCGTGACAACCCATCGTCCGAGTGTTTTAAATATGTGTCAGAGAGTTTATCGTGTTATGGAAACACAGGTTACAGAATTGTCAGAAGAAGAGTCAAGCAAAATGGTGATGGATTTTTAGGGCACAGGTTGTCCGAAGATGCAGGATTCATTGACCGCAGATAGAAAAAAAGATATAATAAGACAAGAATAACGGCATAAGGGGGAAGCTGAATGAAGAAGAGTGGATGGAAGATCATTCTTGGAGTTGCAGTACTAGTCTGTGTGATCTGTCTTGGAAGATTCGGATGGGTCAAGTATCAGGACTATAAGACAGAACAGGCAAGAAAAGCAACATTAAAAGAGATCGCAAGCACAGAATTTACTGGTGAGAACGAAGGAAAAGAGCCGGAGAAAGTTCCAGCTGGAGTCAAACATGGACAGAAGATCAACTTTAAGAAGCTGATCAAGATCAACAGTGATATCTATGCATGGATCTACGTTCCAGGAACAAGAATTGATTATCCGGTAGCACAAAGTCAGGAATCAGACGATCATTATTTAAAATATAACTTTAAAAATGAGCCAGAGTTTGCAGGATGTATTTATACAGAGAAAGCGAATAAGAAGGATTTTTCAGATCCAAACACAATATTTTATGGACATAATATGAGAAATGGATCTATGTTCCAGAATCTTCACAAGTTTGAAGATGAAGCATTTTTTAAGAAACACAAAGAAGTATATGTTTATACACCAAAGAAAACATACACATACACGATCTTTGCGGCATATAAGTTTGACGACAGGCATTTACTTAAGACATTTAATTTTAAGAATAAGAAGAAGTTTGAGAATTATTTAAGAAATGTCAAGAACATAAGAGACATGGGAAGTCATGTAAGGAAAGATCAGGAAGTTACAAGCAACGATAAGATTATCACGCTGAGTACCTGCGTAGGAGGACAGCCAAATAATCGTTATTTAGTACAGGCGGTGTTGACGGATGAAAGAAGTACAAAATAAGAACCATACGGATGAGGCTAAGAGATTAAATGAAGAATTGGATCAGAATCTGAAGGATCTCCAGCCAGAATCCAAGGAAGCATTTCAAGGCTTTGAAGTAAAAGAAGAAAAGAACGAGAAAAAGAAGAAAGCAAAGAAGAAAAAGACACCAAAACAGATCATAAAAAGAGTTATAATCGTATTAGCGGTGATCATTTTGCTTCCATGTGCAGCCATTGTTGGAATGTGGGCACTTGGAAAAGGCTCATTATTTGGAGGCAAGATGAAGATGTCAAAGAACGTAGATGGCGTAAAAGTCCAGAATCAGGGAGATTTGGTTATTTACAATGGACATAAATATCAGTATAATAAAGATATAACGAGTATCTTATTTATGGGTGTTGACCGAGATAAGATCAATACAGATGAAGAATACTTAAAGAAACACGGAGCAGGACAGTCAGATACCTTATTTCTGGCAGCTGTGAATACTTCTACAGGGAAGATTTCACTGATCAATGTTCCTCGAGATATCATGGCGAACGTTAAGACATATGATGAGAATGGAAAGTATTCAGGAAGGAAACTTCGACAGTTATGTTTAGCCTATGCCTATGGGGATGGGAAAGCCAAGAGCTGTAAGAATGCTGTGGATGCAGTTTCCAAAGTGTTATATGGAATTCCTATCGATTCATATATGTCGATCAACCTCTCTGCAATCAGTGTATTGAATGATGCAGTAGGTGGAGTGAACGTTCAAGTGATCGGGGATCTGACAAGCGTTGATCCAACTCTGAAGGAAGGTGCGAATGTGACATTGCTGGGTGGTCAGGCAGAGACTTATGTAAGATCCAGAGAATTTGATCCACTGGATGCGAACATGGCACGTATGCAGAGACAACAGCAGTATATTACAGCATTTGCCCAGAAAGCATTACAGGAGATGAAGGGCGATCTTACATTGCCATTAGATCTTCTGAATCTTGTATCAGAGAATTCAGTAACGAATCTTTCAGCACCGAAGATCACATATCTTGCAACGAAAGTTTCAGGAAGCAGTTTTTCATCTGACAATATCTACAGCATTGACTGTGACATCAAAGAAGGTGTGACAGGATATGCAGAATATTATCCGGATGAGACAAAATTATTTGAGATGATATTGAAGGTATTTTATACACAAATCAGTTAGAATCCAGTAAGGGGGGATTTAGCATGAAAAAGTTGATTATGATGGCAGCAACATTGATTATGTGTTTTGCTTTTTCACTAAGTGTTATGGCAGCACCAAGTCCTGAAGATGAGTATTATAATACGAGTACAGAACAGGAGAAGGTTGATGAGAAAACCCAGATTGATGATGATGAATTCGACAAGGATGAAAAACCAGCTAAGACGAAAACAACAACGACATCAACATCATCAACATCAACAACATCTGCATCACCAAAGACTAGTGATCAGGGAGCGCCAGTTACATTAGTATATGTATCACTCGCTGCAGCAGCATTAGCTGTATATGCAGCAAAACACGTCAAAGAACAGTATTAATCAAAAAACAAGGTGGATTCCTCCAGTCTTGATGGACTGGAGGAATTCTTTTTGCATATGGGATTTCTGAAAGGAAAATAAAATAGATGATCGATATACATACGCATATTTTGCCAGGATTGGATGATGGAGCGAGAGATATGGAAGATTCTCTATCTATGGCAGCATTGGCATTGAAAAGTGGTGTTCATACATTAGTTGCAACATCGCATGCCAATACAGGGGGATTTTTCAAAGAATATTCGATCGAAGAATATCTGCAAAGATTAGAAGCGTTTAGAAAAGCACTGGATGAAGTAAAGCTGCCATTAAGAGTATTCTCTGGAATGGAAATTTATATGACAAGAGAAGTTCCTCGGATGATCCGTGAAGGCAGATTGCTTTCATTGAATCAGACGGGATATTTTTTGACTGAATTTTCGTTTGGAATCGAGCAGGAAGAGATGGATGAGATGCTTCATGATCTGATGGAACTTGGAGTTACGCCAGTGATCGCACACCCAGAGAGATACCGGTGTGTACAGGAATCAGAAAGCGGTATCGCAAAGTGGAAAAACAGGGGATGTTTGTTGCAGGTAAACAGAGGGAGCATCTTTGGCAGATTTGGATCAGGAGCAAAACAATGTGTAGATCGTCTGCTGGATCAACATATGGTAACTTGTATCGCAAGTGATGCACACAAACCATATGAGCGGACAACCTATATGGCAGATATCAAAGAATATATGGAACAAGAATATTCTTTTGAATATTCAAAGAAATTGTTATATGATAATCCTAAGAGAATTCTTGAAGGAGAAAAGGTGGTACAATGAAGAAATTAAAATTGGTAAGTTTTGTGATATTTTGTATATCACTGGCAGCAAGTCTGATCTTCTGGTTTACACAGGTCAGAAAAGGAGACCGGATCGGACCGGTCATTACAATGGATCAGCAGGAATTGACAGTAGGGCTCAATGCTACCGATGAAGATTTTTTGCAAGGAGTAAAAGCAGTTGATGAGAATGATGGGGATGTTACGGATTCTCTTGTAGTAGAAAGTGTTTCAAACTTTCTGGGAGGTGGACGGCGTCTGGTTGTATATGCAGCAGTGGACAGACATAATAACGTCAGTCGTGCAAACCGTATTGTACAGTATGAGGGTTATACATCACCAAAGTTTTATTTGAAGGAACCATTATGTTTTGAATCTGGAGGAGCTTCTAAGAATGAAGAATTATTAAAGAATCTTACGGTGAAAGATAAGATTGATGGTGATTTATCAAATCAGATAAAGATTTTGACAAACTCAGTAGTTGATCTGTATACACCAGGAGAATATCCGGTCAAACTTCAGGTAAGCAATAGTGCAGGAGACACGGTATCATTTCAGGCAACGATACAGGTTTATGATGCAACGGACAGATCAGAGATTCCTTTTATTCATTTGAAGAAGTATCTGGTTTATACGAAGAAAGGTGATAAGCTAGATGCAGCATCTTACATATCTAAAGTGTGCATGGGAGGAGATTATGACTCGGATGTACCAGGAGATATTGGTAAGAGCAAAGTGAAGATCAAAGATGAAGTAGATTACGATACCCCAGGTTCTTATGAGATCACTTATTCAGTAAAAAGTGGAAAGAGCCGTACAGGAACGGTAAGACTGATCGTGATCGTTACAGAATAGGAGGCCGGCAAATGAGTAGTGATAAACGAAATATATCAGTCAACGATTATGAAATGAATATTGATTTGTATAGTATCTTAAGAGATATCTGGAAATATGCACTAGTGATCCTGCTTTTGGCAGCATCTATGAGCTTGCTTTCTTATGTTTATGTCGGACGAAACTATCACAAACAGTATGAATCAACAAGTACATTTATCGTAAGTAGCAAAGGAAGTAACAATAGTGTATATTCAGATCTGAGTGCAACGTCTGAGATGGCGACAAAGTTTTCTGAGATTCTAAACAGTTCGATCTTACAAAAGAAAGTCGCAAAAGAGATGGATATGGATTATTTTCCAGGAAGTGCATCTGCAGAGGTAGTAAATGAAACCAATCTTTTAGTTTTGAAAGTTCAGGCAGATTCCCCAGAGATGGCGTTTCGTTTGAATAAGGCAATCATGAATAATTATTCTGTTGTGACAGATCAGCTGATCGGAAATGTTGTGCTGGATGTATTGCAGAAACCAACAGTGCCAAGTGGTCCGGTAAATAAATTTCAGCCAACAGCACTTATGAAGAAAACATTTTTTACGACGATCGTTGCGTTATGTGGATTGATCGCAATCTTGTCATTCTTAAAGGATACAGTGAGAAAACCAAAAGAAGTTTCAAGGAAACTTGATGCAAAGCTTTTGCAGACGTTATATCATGAGAAGATCTATAAGACATGGAAAGCAAGAATCCACCGCAAAAAGAGTCCGGTATTGTTGACAAATCCAGGAACAAGCTTTCAATATGTGGAGGATATGAAGAAACTTGCCCGCAAAGTCAGCAGTAAGATGAAAGAGAAGAATGCAAAAACACTTCTGGTTGCAAGTGTGGAAGAAAATGAAGGTAAATCAACAGTTGCAGCCAATTTAGCATTGGCACTTGCGGAAGAATCAGAGAAAGTATTGTTGATCGATGCGGATCTTCGCAAACCTTCACAATACAAGATTTTTGGATTGGATCAGGAAGAAATACAGCAGTTTGGAGAAGTATTGAATGGAAATGAACAGATAGATAATCTGGTAACAGATCTTCCAAAATCAGAATTGTTATTGATCGCAGGTTCTATGATCTATCCAAATTCTACAGAGATGATCGCATCACCGATCTTCCAGAAGATCGTAGAGTTCTTTAAGACAAAGCTGGATTACATTATTATTGATACACCACCAATGTCACAGGCGGCCGATGCAGAAGAGTTAGTAGACCTTGCAGATGCATCGATCCTTGTTGTAAGACAACATACAGCATTAGTAAAAGATATCAATGAGACGATCAGTATCCTAAATTCAGCAGAAGGAACGATGCTTGGATGCGTTTATAACGATGTATTCCATGGAGTTGCTCAGACAGCAAGAAATTATGGATACAAATATGCATATGGAAGCGGTTATGGTTACGGAAGCAAATACGGTTATGGAAACCATGGATATGGTTACGGTTACGGCTATGGCTATGGTTATGGAAGCAGAACGAAAAAGGGCAATGAAGATAAAACACAAGAATCAAAAACAGAACGGCAGGTGAAGAAAGATCATGAGTAAAGAATATGAATCAAAAACAGAACATAAAGAGAATCTGATCGATATTGCTGGATTGTTTGATGACTTGATCAAAGGCATCATTCAAATGAAATGGAGATTTTTGATCATTCTTGTGATTTGTGGTGCAGTGTTCTGTGGATACAAGAGACTTACCTATTCCCCATACTATGTAGCATCTTCCACATTTACGATCAATTCCAGTATTACATCAGAGAATTCCAATTCATATATTGAGAATGCAACAGCCAACCAAATGGCAAAATCTTTTCCATATATTTTGAAAAGTGGAGCATTTAAAGAAGTATTGGCACAGGATCTTGGCCTTCAGTCTGTTCCTGGAACGATCGAAGCAGAAGTCATGGAGAATACAAATCTGTTTACGTTGAAAGTGACTGCAAATAATCCGAAGATGGCTGAGAAGATTTTAAAAGCAGTCGTTAAAAATTACCCATCAGTAGCAGAGTTTGTCATTGGAAGCTCACAGCTGACACTCATGGATGAAAGCGGGGTTCCGACTACACCTGCTAATCCATTTAGTTATAGACATGAGATACAGATCGGCGTTTTGATCGGAATCTTACTATGTATCTTGCTCGATGTCCTGTTAGCACTTGGTAAGAATACAGTTAAGAAAGAAGAAGATTTCAAACGACTCTTCCATGCAAAAAGTCTTGGAATCATGCCTCGTGCCAAATTCCATAAGAAACGTACGCAAACACAGGAATTGATCGTGCTAGATAATCCAAGAATTCCAAGAAGCTTCCTGGAAGCAGCAAGAACGGTACGACGAAGGATCGAGCGTGCACAAAAAGAGACAGGCATGAAATCTTTTCTTGTAACAAGTGCTATGCCAGGAGAAGGAAAATCAACAGTTTCAGCCAATATTGCAATATCACTTGCGATGAAAGGGTATAAAGTAATTCTGGTAGATGCGGATTTAAGAAACCCATCCACCGCCAAAGTACTTGGAATGAATGAACAAGAATTAGGAACTCTGGAAGTAATGAAAGGCGAAGTTAACATAGACGATGCAGTACAGCAGTACAAAAATACAAGCGTTAAAGTACTTGCAGGTTCTACACCGATCCAGGATACATCTACCGTTTTAAGTGGTAAGAATATGAGACAGTTTGTAAAAGAACTGGAGGCAGAAGCCGATTTCGTGATCATAGATACACCACCAAGTGGACTATTATCAGATGCAGCGATCGTCGCCCAGTATGTAGACGGAGCAGTATTTGTGATCCGTCAGGACTATACAGATGTAGATCGAATTCTGGAAGGTATGGAAATTCTTTCAGGATCAGGAGCTGAAATTACAGGATGCATCTTAAATGATGTAAATGTACGAACTAGTGAATCACAGCACTATATGAACAGCTATCGTACAAAAGGAGAGACACTATAGAATCCGATTTGAAGGTAGTGTTGGTCATGTATGAGTCAGAAAGAAGATAAGAAGAAATATTTATAAGAAAAAAAGGGTGACACTCCGCATTTTTGAAAGCGTTTTTTACAAATCGCTGATTCGCGCCTGTTCCTTTGATAACTCCCTCGCTACGAGCTAAAATGCCCGCGGCTACGGTCAGACAATCAACCACAGGGCGCTGCGAATTTATAAAAAACGCATTCAAAAAGTGCTCATGTTGTCACCCTTTTTTCTTATAAATATTTCTTCTTATCTTCTTTCTGACTCATACAAACAAAACACTATTCAAACCACGACACAGAGTGTATGTTTTACTGTATAGATATTTATAATAAACATCTGTCTGTTATTACAAAAATTGATAACATTTAACATACAATCTTTTCAACGGGAAATTTTTAATTTTATGATTGAAAGTCTTCAGGTATTTAGAGAAAAAATGAAAGATAGCATGTGAGCAACGATCGAATTCCATAGGAGTTTTGACGGAATCGCAGCTGGATCGGGCAATTGTTTGAGCGTCAAAGACTACTGGTTTCAGTACCTTTGAACGCGAGTTATTGCAGGAGATCCAGCGGATAAGCGTTCTGTCAAAACTCTGTCAATGGAATTCGTGTTGCTCACATGCTATCTTTCATTTTTTCTCTAAATACTCGATGAATTTCAACTCATACAACTTAAAACTTCGCCCTCCCAGTGCTTTTTCGTTTCACGATAAATGGTTCAAATTCCAACTTTGTAACAAAGCTTCGAGGCTGGTTCTTGGTCTTTGAGTCGCGGATGCGTACAATGATATCAACGGCTTCTCTTCCTTTTGCTTCGATAGAATGTTCCACCGTAGTAAGTGAAATACGATTCATATCGGCCATTGGGATATTATCGAAACCACAGACAGAGAAGTCATTTGGTACTTTGTATTTTAATTCATATAATGCATCTAGGATTCCAAATGCAACCATATCATTGTATCCAACGAAGGCGGTAGAATCCGTTCCCTCTTCGAGAATCTGTTTTGTCAGATTGTATCCGGAAGAATATTCCAGCATATTTGGAGACAGCAGATTATACTCTCCGGGTGAGAGGGAACGAATACTGACGCAGTCATCTCCAAAGCCGTGTTCTTTGAAGGTTGCAACAAGTGCATCGTAACGTTTTGACCTGGAACGTTCAATATCACTGATCGGTGTTGATATGTAGGTGATCTTGCGGTGTCCAAGGGAGATCAAATGTTCTGCGACGAGTCTGGCAGGTTTGGAGCTGCTGACATGGATCGAGTCAAAAGTGATCTCGTCATTTTTATCCCCGATATTGACGATTGGAATCTGTTTTGACATATCATTAACTTCTGGAAGAAAAGAAGTTGGATACAGATAAACGATTCCAGCAGTATCCAGATCATTTTTCATAAGATCCAGATAATATTGTTCGGTGCTCGGGTTTCGCAGTGTTGGTGCAACAAAGGTAAGATATCCATAATCATGTGCTCGTTCTGTGATCGAATGAACCAGAGTTGTATAATAATGGTTAGATAAGAACGGACACATGATCAGAATGATTTTCGATAAAGGCTTCGATGTCTGCTCGATGGATTTTTTCTTTTTTTGATAGCCAAGTTCTTTTGCAGCGTCCAAAACTTTCTGTCTGGTGCTGTCTGAAAAAGAGACATTAGTCTTATTATTTAAGATCATGGAGACTGCAGACTGGGAAAGACCGACGTGATCTGCAATGTCTTTGGTCGTTACTTTCTTCTTTAAACCCATAAAATCCTCCTTAATCAAAATTATTTTAATTAATTAATAACAATTAATAAAAACAGAAATATTAGTAATAAAATAATAATTATTAATTAAAACTACATTTATCATAGCATATTTTTTTACGGAAAAACAAGGAAAAACGAGGTTTTTTTAATTGAAAAAAATTGAAGAAAGCATCTTGAAAAAAAACGAAAAACCATGTACTATTAATAAAGTTGAAAAATATTAATAAATTCAATGAATATTGCTGAAATCTGACAGTTTTTCGAGTTTGACAAGACATTTTATCCATGTTTAAATAAAGCCATAAACAAAACAACGAACAAAACAACAAATAATGTTTTAGGAGGAAGTAAGTTATGAGATTTTTCGTGGATACAGCAGATGTAGATCAGATTCGTAAAGCAAATGATATGGGAGTTATCTGTGGAGTTACAACAAACCCTTCACTGATCGCTAAATCAGGAAGACAGTTTGAAGATGTGATCAAAGAGATCACTTCTATTGTAGATGGAGCTATCAGTGGTGAAGTAAAAGCTACAACAACTGATGCAGAAGGAATGATCAAAGAAGGAAGAGAAATCGCTAAGATTCATCCAAACATGGTAGTTAAGATTCCTACAACGATCGAAGGATTAAAAGCTACAAAGGTATTATCTTCTGAAGGGATCAAAACAAATCTGACATTGATCTTCAATCCAAACCAGGCTTTATTAGCAGCAAGAGCTGGAGCAACATATGTATCTCCATTCTTAGGAAGACTGGATGACATTTCTCAGAACGGATTAGATTTAATTGCAGACATCAGAGAGATCTTTGATGCAGCAGGAGATATCGATACACAGATCATTTGTGCAAGTGTACGTAACCCAATCCACGTAACAGAATGTGCTAAGATGGGAGCAGACATTGCAACAGTACCTTACAACGTATTTGAACAGATGATGAAACACCCATTAACAGATCAGGGAATCGAAAAATTCCAGGCAGATTACAAAGCAGTATTCGGAGAATAAGAAAGGGTGGTAGATACAATGACAACCGCAGAATTAAAGAAAACAGCAAATGAGGTTCGCAAAGGTATCATTAAGTCAACACATGCTGCCAAATCCGGACATCCGGGTGGATCTTTATCAGCAGCTGATGTATTTACATATTTATATTTCGTTGAGTTAAACGTTGATCCTAAGAATCCAAAAGATGAAAACAGAGATCGTTTCGTATTATCTAAAGGACATGTAGCTCCTGGATATTACTCAACATTAGCAGAAAGAGGATTTTTCCCAAAAGAAGATCTGTTAACATTAAGACATGTAGGATCTTACTTACAGGGACATCCTGATATGAAGAAGATTCCAGGCGTAGATATGTCTAGTGGATCATTAGGACAGGGAATCTCTGCCGCAGTTGGTATGGCACTTGCTGCAAAACTTCAGAATAAAGACTATCGTACATATACACTTCTTGGTGATGGTGAGATCCAGGAAGGACAGGTATGGGAAGCTGCAATGTTTGCAGGATCCAGAAAACTTGATAATTTAGTAGTTATCGTTGATAACAACGGATTACAGATTGATGGACCAATTGATGAAGTAAACTCTCCATATCCGATCGGAGCTAAATTCGAAGCATTTAACTTTAATGTGGTTGAAATTGATGGTCACGACTTTGATCAGATCGCTGATGCGTTCAAACAGGCAAAAGAATGCAAAGGAAAACCAACAGCGATCATTATGAAGACGATCAAAGGTAAAGGTGTATCCTTTATGGAGAATCAGGTTTCATGGCATGGTTCTGCACCAAATGATGAACAATGTAAACAGGCACTGGAAGAATTAGAAAAGGTGGGCGAGTAAGATGGCAGAAGTAAAGAAGATTGCGACAAGAGAAAGCTATGGTAATGCTTTAGTTGAATTAGGACAGGAAAACCCTAATGTTGTAGTTTTAGATGCTGACTTAGCCGCTGCAACAAAAACAGGAATGTTTAAGAAAGCTTTTCCAGAAAGACATATTGACTGTGGTATCGCAGAATGTAATATGATCGGTATCGCTGCTGGACTTGCAGCAGCAGGAATGACTCCATTTGCAAGTAGTTTTGCGATGTTTGCAGCAGGACGTGCATTCGAGCAGGTAAGAAACTCTGTTGGATATCCACATTTAAATGTTAAGATCGGAGCTACTCATGGTGGTATTTCCGTAGGTGAAGACGGAGCTACACATCAGTGTTGTGAAGATATTGCATTAATGCGTACAATCCCTGGAATGACAGTGATCGTTCCATCTGATGATATTGAAGCAAAAGCAGCAGTAAAAGCTGCAGCAGCGATGGAAGGACCTGTTTATATGAGATTCGGACGTCTGGCTGTACCAGTGATCAACGATGAAGATTACAAATTCGAGATCGGAAAAGGTAAAGTCTTAAGAGAAGGAACAGACGTAGCGATCATTGCTAATGGATTATGTGTTGCTGAATCCTTAGATGCAGCTGAGAAATTAGCAGCAGAAGGAATCAATGCTCAGGTGATCAATATGGCAACTGTAAAACCATTAGATACAGAACTTGTATTAGAAGCAGCGAAAGCAACTGGTAAAGTTGTTACAGTAGAAGAACATTCTGTGATCGGTGGATTAGGAAGTGCTGTATGTGATGTATTATCTGAACAGCTTCCAACACCAGTATTAAAGATCGGTGTGAATGACGTATTCGGACATTCAGGACCAGCAGTAGAACTGATCAAAGAATTCGGATTAGATGGTGACAGTATCGCTGCCAAGGTAAAAGAATTTGTAAAATAGATTTTCTTTTAAGCATAATAAACCAAGAATAAAAAGCAGTACACTTGTTTTTGTAGCAGGTGTACTGCTTTTGTGTTATGATGAAAATGATTTTAGGATCAAAACAATTTACAAAAAGGAGAGGTGAATGAATATGTGGACAAGAAGTGAATTGAAGGAACGAGGGAAGGCAGCACTGCATCGCAATTATTGGATCGTTGTGCTTGCAACACTTGTAGTGACAGCATTAACGGGAGGAACTGGTAATGCAGCAGGGAATGGTTCCCTGCAGGAAGGAAGTAATATAGCAGCAGGAAATGGTGATGCGGCATCAAGTTTGATACAAACATTATTTTCGTTTTTTGGAGTTGCAGGTGATATGATCTATAAAAATCTGATAGGTCCGATGTATAATGGAATGTATGTGTCATTTATTCTGATCTTGATCATAACAGCCTTTAGTGTAGGTTTGTTGTTTAAGATTTTTGTAGGAAACCTGTTTGAAGTTGGAGGCTGTCGTTTTTATGAGGAGAACAGCGAACATAAGACAAGAATCGCATTGATCGTTGATGGATTCCTCAATGGTGCATACTTAAGAAATGTTGCTACGATCTTTTGCAGGGATCTTTATACAGTGCTGTGGACGTTGTGTTTAATTATACCAGGAATCGTGAAAAGTTATGAATATAAAATGATCCCTTACATTCTTGCGGAAAACCCTCGGATATCAAGGAAGAGAGCGTTTGAGATCAGTAAAAATATGATGGATGGAGAAAAATGGAATGCATTCGTACTTGATCTGTCATTTATCGGATGGAATCTGTTATCAACGATCACATTTGGGATTGTAGGAGTTTTATATGTGAATCCGTATGTTAATACAACATGGGCAGAATTTTATAAAGTCATGAGGGAAAACGCATTGGAAACAGGAAATGCAACAAGAGAAGAACTGATCGGGCTTAGAAAAGAAGCAGATATTTAAGAAAAACTTCATGGATTCTATATTTGATAGACGATCATAATCATGGTATAATGTCAGGTGGTAAAAACAAAAACAATACGATGCAAGGAGTATTAAGATGGGAAAATATTTTGGAACAGACGGGTTCCGTGGAGAAGCAAATATAAATTTAACTGTAGAACATGCATATAAAGTCGGACGTTATATTGGATGGTATTTTAACCAGAAGTCAAGCAGCAGAGCAAAGATTGTCATCGGTAAGGATACAAGAAGAAGCAGCTATATGTTTGAGAATGCTTTAGTAGCAGGATTGACAGCATCTGGAGCAGATGCATATATGCTTTATGTAACAACGACACCAAGTGTGGCTTATGTCGTAAGAACAGAACAGTTTGACTGCGGGATCATGATCTCAGCAAGCCACAATCCATACTATGATAATGGAATCAAATTGATCAATGCCAAAGGGCATAAGATGGAAGCAGAAGTTGAAAATGAGATCGAAGCATATATTGATGGGGAGATCCATGAAATCCCATTTGCAACAAAGAAAGAGATCGGACGAGCAAAAGACTATGCAGCCGGAAGAAATCATTATATCGGATATCTGATCTCTACAGCAACAAGATCATTTAAAGGTGTCAAAGTCGGATTAGACTGCTCTAACGGAAGCTCATTTGCGATCGCAGAGAATGTATTTAAAGCACTTGGTGCAGAGACACATGTGATCAATAATGAACCAGATGGAACAAATATCAATACAAACTGTGGATCTACACATATCGAGATCTTACAGGGATATGTAAAAGAAAACCACTTAGATGTTGGATTTGCATATGATGGAGATGCAGACCGTTGTATCGCAGTCGATGAGAATGGACAGGTTGTCGATGGAGATCTGATCCTTTATGTATGTGGACAGTATCTGAAGAAACACGGAGACTTGAACAATAATACAGTTGTTACAACTGTAATGTCCAATCTTGGATTATATAAAGCGTTTGATGCAGCAGGAATTGCTTATGAGAAGACTGCTGTTGGAGATAAATATGTTAATGAGAATATGGTGAAGAATGGTCACGCATTAGGTGGAGAACAGTCTGGACATATCATTTTCAGTAAGTTTGCAACAACAGGAGATGGTATTTTAACATCCTTAAAGATCATGGAAGCAATGATCGAGCAGAAACAAAGCCTTGCACAGTTAGCAGAACCCGTTGAGATCTTCCCACAGATCCTTGAAAATGTCCGTGTATATGACAAAGCAGTTGCACAGGCAGATGAAGATGTACAGAAGGCAGTTAAGGAAGTAGAAGCAGAACTTGGTGATGAAGGAAGAATCCTTGTACGTGAGAGTGGAACAGAGCCATTAGTACGTGTTATGGTCGAGGCAAGAAGCCATGAGATCTGCCGTGAGAAAGTAGATAAAGTGGTCAAAGTTTTAAGAGAGAAAGGTCACGTAATCAAATAATCTATGGAAAAATTATATGCGGATATAATTATTAATATTTCACATGAGGCACTGGATAAGGTGTTTGCCTATAAGGTGCCTTTTTCCATGATCAAGGATATTCGGGTGGGACAGCAAGTCGTTGTCCCATTTGGACGTTCTAATAAGGAACAGACGGGATATGTAGTCAATCTTTCACGGACAGTTGACTATGATGAGAGTAAAGTCAAAGAAATCTTAAGGATTGAGACGGATCATGTTGGTGTGGAGTCAAATATGATCGAGTTAGCTGCGTGGATCAGAGAGAATTATGGATCAACAATGATCCAGGCATTAAAAACCGTACTTCCAGTGCAGGAAAAAGTTGCACGAAAAGCGAGAAAATACATTGAGCTATGCATTGAGAAAGTGCATGGACCAGCGATGCTTGATGAATATTTCAGTAAGCATTATGTGGCGAAAGCAAGACTTCTTGCAGCTTTATTAGACCATGGGAAGATCTCATGGGAAATGGCATCGAAAGATCTAAAGATTTCAAAAAGTACAGTAGACAGCATGGAAAGAGAAGGAATTCTTCATGTTGTGACAGAATATTATTACCGGAATCCTGGAGAGTTCAGTATAGCAAAAGCAGAAGCGCATGTGTTAAATGAACAGCAACAGGAACTGATCGATGAATTTCGGGAAGATTTTTTAAGAGAAGACCACAAAACCTATCTTTTACATGGAATCACAGGAAGTGGGAAGACAGAAGTTTATCTCGCAGCGATCGAAGAAGTGATCAAACAGGGAAAACAGGCAATCGTCCTGATCCCAGAGATCGCACTGACTTATCAGACGGTTACAAGGTTTACCAAACGATTTGGAGAGCGTGTATCAATTCTGAATTCACGATTATCCAAAGGTGAGAGATACGATCAGTGGCTTCGTGCACAGAGGGGAGACGTGGATGTGATCATTGGACCACGATCTGCATTGTTTGTTCCATTTTCGAATCTTGGGCTGATTGTGATCGATGAGGAACATGAAGGCAGTTACAAGAGTGAACAAACTCCCAAATACCATGCAAGAGAAGTTGCAATCAAGAAAGCACAGATGGAAGGTGCATCGGTGATCTTAGGTTCGGCGACACCATCAGTTGAGAGTTATAAACATGCACTGGATGGAACTTATCGGCTGTGGGAGTTGACAAAACGAGCCAAAGAAGCAGTGTTACCGCAAGTCTATATTGAAGATCTAAGAGAAGAATTAAAAGCGGGAAACCGTAGCATGTTCAGTCGAAGACTGAAAGAACTGATAAAGGATCGTTTGAATAAAGGCGAACAGATCATGTTGTTCTTAAACCGGCGTGGTTATGCGGGATTCGTTTCATGCAGAAGCTGTGGTCATGTCATGGAATGCCCTCATTGTGATATTTCTATGACATATCACAGAGATGGAAGACTGCGCTGCCATTATTGCGGATATGAACAGCCGATGCTGAAGGTTTGTCCAGAGTGTGGAAGCCCGTATATTGGAACATTCGGTCTTGGAACCCAGAAAGTGGAAGCTGCATTATACAAAGAATTTCCACAAGCAAAAGTGCTTCGTATGGATATGGATACAACGAAGAGAAAGAATAGTCATGAACAGATCTTATCGGCATTTTCTGATGGAGAAGCAGATATTTTAGTGGGAACACAGATGATCGTCAAAGGACATGATTTTGCGAATGTAACATTGGTAGGTGTTTTGGCAGCAGATCTTTCCCTGCATGCCAATGATTACCGGGCAGGAGAAAGAACATTCCAGTTATTGACACAGGCTGCGGGAAGAGCAGGAAGAGGCGACAAACCAGGAGAAGTAGTGATCCAGACATATTCCCCAGAACATTACAGTATCCAGACTGCAGCCAAACAGGATTATCACGCATTTTACAAAGAAGAGATCAGCTACCGAAGCTTGATGAGATATCCACCAGAATGGCAGATGTTGGTCGTATTTGCATCAGGAGAAGATAAAGCATGGCTTGATAAAGTAATGGATGCGATGGCAAATGTGGTAAAACATATGGATCTGATGGTGATCGGGCCGAGCGAGGCAGGATTTGGCAAGATCAATGATCAATACCGCAAAGTGATATATATTAAGAATAAAGATTACGAGACACTGGTGAAAGCAAAGAACCGTCTGGAACAGTGGATCGATTTAAATAAGATCAGGAAAAATTTACTGGTCAATTTTGATTTTAACCCAATGAACAGTTATTAAAAGAAAGGGAGAACAATTATGGCAATTCGACAGATTCGAGTATTAGGAGACGATGTTTTAAGAAAAAAATGTAAAGAAGTAAAAGAAATGACACCAAGAATGCATACATTAGTAGAAGATATGTATGATACAATGTATGAAGCAATGGGTGTTGGTCTTGCAGCACCTCAGGTTGGAATCTTAAAAAGAATCGTAGTCATTGATACTGGAGAAGAGGGAGAATGTGTAACTCTTGTCAATCCAGTGATCACACTGAAAGAAGGAGAGCAGGTAGGAGAAGAAGGATGTTTAAGCCTTCCAGGAAAAGTAGCAGTTGTGAAACGTCCAGATCATGTGATCTGTGAAGCATTTGATGAAGATATGAATCCGATCACAGTAGAAGGATTTGGATTATTTGCAAGAGCGCTCTGCCATGAAACAGATCATTTGGATGGAATTTTATATCCAGATGTAGCAGAAGAACCAGCAAGAGACGTCACGATGGAAGAGGTAGAATAAGATGAAAGCAGTATTTATGGGAACACCGGAGTTCGCAGTACCAACACTACAGGCATTGATCGATCACCATGAAGTGCTTGCTGTTGTGACACAGCCGGATAAACAAAGAGGTAGAGGAAAGAAGATGCAGTTTCCTCCAGTCAAAGAAAAAGCAGTGGAATATGATATCCCAGTATATCAGCCACAGAGAGCCAGAGATGAGGAATTCATTGAAGAGTTAAAAAACCTCAACCCAGATGTGATCGTTGTTGTTGCTTATGGACAGATCTTACCAGAAAGTATCTTAAATATTCCAAAGTATGGATGTATCAATGTTCATGGATCACTCCTTCCAAAATACAGAGGAGCAGCACCGATCCAGTGGGCAGTCCTTGATGGAGAAGAAAAGACAGGAATCACAACCATGTATATGGAAAAAGGATTAGATACCGGAGATATGATCGATAAAGCAGAAGTTGTTTTAGATAAGAAAGAAACAGCTGGTTCTCTGCATGATAAATTGATGGTATTAGGAGCAGATTTATTATTAGAAACATTAAAGAAATTAGAAGATGGAACAGCCGTCAGAGAAAAACAAAATGACGAAGAAAGCTGTTATGCCAAAATGCTAAGTAAAGATATGGGGCAGATTGATTTCACAAAATCAGCAAGAGAAATCGAATGTCTGATCCGTGGAATGAATCCATGGCCAAGTGCTTATACATCCTTAGATGGAAAGACAATGAAAGTTTGGGAAGCAGATGTGCTTGATGCACAGAGTAAAGAAGAACCAGGAACGATCGTAGAAGTCAACAAAAAAGAGATCATCGTAGCAACAGGAAGCAATGATCTTGCACTTCATGAGATTCAGCTGGCAGGAAAGAAACGTATGCAGGTACAGGCATTTTTACTTGGATATCAGGTAGAAGCCGGAACAAAATTAGGAGAATGATACGATGCAAAATCCGAGAGAATGTGCATTGGATGTACTGATCAAAGTAGATAAAAAAGAAGAATTATCACACATCGCAATTTCAAATGTATTAGAAAAATACCAGTTTTCTGAAAAAAGAGACCGCGCATTTTTTACAAGACTGGTGGAAGGAACTTTAGAGCGTCAGATCACGATCGACTATGTTGCAGATCAGTTCTCAAAGACGAAGATCAGAAAATGTAAACCACTGATCCGTGCATTGCTTCGTATGGGAATCTATCAGATTCTTTATATGGATCAGGTTCCAGATTCTGCTGCATGTAATGAGGCAGTGAAACTTGCAAAGAAACGAGGATTTTCCCGATTATCAGGTTTTGTGAACGGTGTACTTCGTAATATTTCAAGGAAGAAAGATGAGATCCAATATCCATCAAGAGAGAAGAATCTTGAGACATATTTATCAGTTGCTTATTCTATTCCAGAATGGATCATAAAATTCTTTCAGAAGACATATGATAACGAAACAGTAGAGAAGATCATAGCTTCTTATCTGGAAGAGAGAAAAACAACATTATGTTGTCTGATTTCCAAGGGTGGGAAAGAAGCTGTCAGAAAAGAACTGGAAGCAGAAGGCGTTACAGTAGAAGATGGAAGTTTGATCGAAAATGCAGTGCAGATCTCAGATTATGATTTTTTGTATCGTTTGAAAGCATTTCGTGAAGGAAGTTGTTATGTACAGGATGAAAGTTCCATGTTGTGTGCCAAACTTGCCAGTGTCCAGAAAGAGCAGTTTGTGATGGATCTTTGCAGTGCACCAGGTGGTAAATCCTTATATGTTGCAGATCAGCTGAAGGGAAGCGGGCGAGTGTTATCAAGGGATCTAACGGAATACAAGACAGATCTGATCGAAGATAACATTGATCGTGTTGGATTTACGAATATGGAATCCGAAGTATTTGATGCGAGAGTGTTGGATGAAGAACATATTGAGGCTGCGGATGTTGTGATCGCAGATGTACCATGTTCAGGACTTGGAATCATGGGAAAGAAAAATGATATTAAATACCACATTTCAGAAGAAGGCATGAAGGATCTTGTGAAGTTGCAGCGAGAGATTCTTGCAAATGCAGTGCAATATGTCAAGCATGGAGGTACATTGATCTATAGTACTTGCACGATCAATCCAGCAGAGAATGAAGAAAATTTCCGATGGATTCTTGATCACTTTGATTTTGAAGCAGTTGATATTACAAAAGAACTGCCAAAGGATCTAAAGATTGAAACTGCCCAAGAAGGATTTATTCAGTTGTTGCCAGGAATACATCCATGTGATGGATTCTTTATTGGTAAATTAAGGAGAAAATAAAGTTATGGATTTAAAATCAATGACACTTCAAGAGATGCAGGAATATATGGAATCCATTGGTGAGAAGAAATTCCGTGCAAAACAGATTTATGAATGGTTTCACAAACATCTTGCTCTGTCTCTTGATGAGATGAATAATGTACCAAAAAAATTAAAAGAAAAGATCGAACAGACACAGGAGATTTATGGTGTAAAACCTGTAGACTGCTTTATTTCAAAAATTGATGGTACAAGAAAATACTTATTTGAGTTATATGATGGGAATATTATCGAAAGTGTTTTGATGAAGTATAAACATGGAAATTCTGTCTGTATTTCATCTCAGGCAGGGTGCCGTATGGGATGTAAGTTTTGTGCATCTACGCTTGGAGGATTAGATCGTAATCTGACGCCATCTGAAATGCTTTCACAGATTTATTATATTCAAAGAGATACAGAAGAAAGAGTATCCAATGTTGTCATGATGGGAACAGGGGAACCGATGGATAATTATGATAACGTATTGAGATTTTTAGAACTGATCACATCAGAGGATGGATTAAATATCAGTCAGAGAAATATTACGATCTCAACGTGCGGAATCGTGCCAAAGATCAAAGAACTTGCTCAGAAACATTTACAGATCACATTGGCCATTTCTCTTCACTCACCAAATGATGAGATGAGAAGAGGACTGATGCCGATCGCAATGAAATATTCAATCGATGAGCTGCTAGATGCATGTCATTATTATTTTAAAGAGACAAACCGTAGGATGACATTTGAATACAGCCTTGTGGCAGGGGTTAATGACCAGCCAGTTCATGCAGAAGAATTAGCAGGCAGATTGAAAGGGTTTCCATGTCATGTAAACCTGATTCCAGTTAATCCGATCAAAGAGCGTGATTTTAAGCAATCTATGCCGAAATCCGTTATGGAATTTAAAAAGATACTTGAAAAAAATCGTGTAAATGTTACCATAAGAAGAGAAATGGGCGCAGATATCAATGCGGCCTGTGGACAGCTTAGAAGAAAAAAACTGCAGTCAAGATTGTAAAGGAGAACGATATGCGATCCGTAGGGGCTTCACATATAGGCAAGGTAAGGACAGAGAATCAAGATAGGATTTTCTTTCATGACCAGCCTGTTGGGAACTTAAAAAATCTTTATATCGTGGCAGATGGAATGGGAGGACACCGTGCCGGTGGGCATGCCTCCTCTTTTGCAGTGGAACGATTTGTACAGCTGATCGAGGAATCGAAACAGACCGATCCGATCGAATTAATGAAATCATCCATTGCGTCTGTGAATCAGGAAATGATCGCAGAAAGCCAGAGTAATGAAGAATATAGGGGAATGGGAACAACATTCGTTGCAGCAACCATCTCTGATGGCAAAGTAACGGTTATGAATATTGGTGATAGTAGATTATATTATGGAAATCAAGAATTAACACAGATTACAGTGGATCATTCTTATGTGGAAGAACTGATTCATGCAGGAATCATGGAAAGAGAGGAAGGAAGATTCCATCCAAAGAAGAATGTCATCACAAGAGCACTAGGTACCGTAATGGCGACACCAGATTTCTTTGAGTTTGATGCCAAAGATGGATATTTGCTTTTGTGCAGTGATGGACTTTCCAATATGATATCCGACGAAGAATTGAAGGAACTTCTTCTTGAGCACAGTCAGATTGCCAATAAGGTCAACCAGATGATCACCCGTGCGAACGAGTACGGAGGAAAAGACAATATTTCATTGGTAATTGTGGATTTAAAGAGATGAGGTGAATGATAGATGTTAGAGATTGGCACGATGCTGTCAGGCCGTTATGAAGTGCTAAAGCGCGTTGGAAGCGGTGGAATGGCAGACGTTTATATGGCGAAAGATCATAAATTAAACCGGAACGTCGCAGTGAAGGTTTTAAAAAGTGAATACGTAGAAGATGAGAAATTTTTAAAGAAATTCGAGACAGAGGCACAGGCAGTTGCAAGGCTGTCTCATCCTAATATCGTGAATGTATACGATGTTGGAATTGAAGATGGGATCAATTATATTGTTATGGAGCTTGCAGAAGGGATGACTCTGAAAGAATATATCCGAAGAAAAGGATATTTATCTCCGAAGGAGACGGTAGAGATTTCCCTGCAGATCGCGTCAGCGATCTCACATGCCCATAAGAATCATATTATTCATAGAGATATTAAACCACAGAATATTTTAGTTTCAGAGATTGGAAATGTAAAGGTCACAGACTTTGGAATTGCGAAGGCAACAAGCAGCAATACCGTTACATCAACAGCAACAGCGATGGGATCGGTGCATTACATTTCTCCAGAGCAGGCAAAAGGAAGATTCTGTGATGAAAAAAGTGATATTTATTCTTTAGGTATCACGATGTATGAGATGGTAACAGGACATGTGCCATTTGATCATGAAAATGGTGTAACGATCGCATTGATGCATCTGCAGAATGAGATCACACCGCCAAGTCAGGTCAGAGATGGAATTCCAGACAGTTTAGAGAAGATCATTTTAAAATGTACAATGAAGAAGCCAGAAGACCGCTATCAGACAGCAGATGAATTGATCGCAGATCTGAAACTCGTGTTTGAAGATACTTCTGGTGAATATGTGGGAATTGTTCCAACGATCGATGATTCTCCAACGATCATGATCGATCAGAACGAACTGACACAGAGAATCCAGACAAATGATGACACACAGCCTGTGGAAGATTCAGATAGCAATGCATATCTGGAAGAGGATGATGAGGAAGAAGAAACAGGAATGAACTCAAAGATCGAGAAACTTGTCATTGTTCTTGCAGCAGTGGTAGGTGCGATCATTTTGATTTCTATTGTCGTATTTGTTGTCAAAAGTTCTGGATTATTCAAATCAGGAAAATCAACAACACAAAGTACGATCGCAGCAACAACAGAAGCCAAACATCACAATACTACAGAAAAATACACAGTTGATAATTATATCGGATTGTCTTTAGAAGCAGCTAGAGAGGCGATTGATAACAAGTTCAAGATCAACGTGACAGAAGAATATTCCGATACGTATGCAAAAGGACTGGTCATGCAGCAAGATCCAGAAAGCGATACGGAATTAGAAGAAGGAAAAACGATCAAGTTAGTTGTGAGCAAAGGACAGAAGATCGAAGATAAAGTTTCAGTACCTGATGTGCGAAGTAAGACGAAGTCTGGTGCACAGAGTGAATTAAAAGCAGCAGGACTCAAAGTCTCAATAAAAGAAGCTTACAGTGATGATGTTGCGAAAGGAGAAGTTATCTCTCAGACTCCATCACATGGAAGTAAAGTTTCGAAAAATACAACTGTTGTGATCACAGTCAGCAAAGGCAAGAAGGAAGATCAGACGGTCAGCGTTCCAAATCTTCGTTATTACACGGAATCTGAAGCAAGTCAGGAACTGCAAAGATTCGGATTATCATTGGGAAGTGTTTTAACAGAATATAGTGACAGTGTGGAAAAAGGACTTGTCATTCGTCAGAGGATCAGTTCTGGAAGCAAGGTTAAGAAGGGAACAGCCGTTGGGATCTATGTCAGTCTTGGACCTCGTCAGACAGCGACAACAGCGGATGAAGAATCAACAACAACAGATGAAGAATAAAGGAAAAGCAGGTGCAGGAGATATTTCATGCAAGGAAAGATCATAAAAGGAATCGCAGGATTTTATTACGTACAGACAGAAGATAAATTATATGAATGTAAGGCAAAAGGAATCTTCCGAAACAAGAAGATGAAACCGTTAGTCGGAGACAATGTAGAAATCGATATTTTAGATGAGGCAGAGCAGGAAGGAAATATTACAAAGATCTATGAGAGACATAACGAGCTGATCCGTCCAGCTGTGTCAAATGTAGATCAGGCACTGATCATATTTGCAGCAAAGAATCCAAAGCCAAATTATAATCTGTTAGATCGTTTTCTGATGATGATGGAGAAACAGGATGTTCCTGTGATCGTCTGCTTTAACAAGGTAGATCTTGCAAAAGAAAAAGAACTGAAATTATTAGAGAAAGTCTACGAAAACTGTGGACATATCGTTCGTTTTATCAGCGTTAAGGAAGAAGAAGGAATTGACGAGATCAGGGAACTGATCCACGGTAAGACGACGGTTCTTGCTGGACCATCGGGGGTCGGAAAATCATCTTTGATGAACCTTCTGCAGCCAGAGGCACAGATGGAAACAGGGGAAGTCAGTGAGAAGATCAAGCGAGGGCGTCATACAACAAGACATTCAGAGCTGATACGTATCGAGAAAGATACGTATGTCCTAGACACCCCAGGGTTTAGTTCTTTATTCATTCATATGTTTGAAGAAGATGAGATCAAAGACTATTTTCAGGAATTCGCACCATATGAAGATGAATGCCGATTCCAGGGATGCAGTCATACACATGAACCAGACTGTGGAGTGAAAAAGGCATTGGAAGAAGGAAAGATCTCAAAGATCCGTTATGATAATTATGTAAATATTTATACAGAACTAAAAGAAAAGAGAAAATGGTAATGCGAGTATTGATTTTAACAGGCGGAACAGTCGAAGAAAATTTCGCGAAAGACTATATCAGTAAATGGAACCCAGATCAGGTTATTACAGCTGATAAAGGACTGCTTTATGCTAAGAGACTGAATATAAAACCAGATATTATTTTAGGTGATTTTGACAGTTGCAGTAAGGATATAATGCAAGAATTTTCAACAGACAAGAAGATTATCGTACCATGTGAAAAAGACGATACTGATACAGGACTTGCAATACAAAAAGCAATTGAGACAGGTGCAGATGAAATCCTTATGATAGGTGGAACTGGAACAAGACTCGATCATGTTATGGGCAATTTCGGACAGTTGTTTTACGCACACAGCAAAGGTGTGAAGGCAGAACTTGTTGATGCAAACAATCGTATCAGGGTTTTAAATCATGAAGATACAATATCAAAGAAAGACCAGTTTGGTAAATATGTATCTTTGATACCAATATATGAGACACGAGGTGTCACACTAACAGGATTTAAATATCCATTAAAAGACCATACATTAGTGTTTGAGCAATCGCTCGCGATCAGTAATGAATTAGAAGCAGAAGAAGGAATCATTTCATTTAGTGAAGGAAAACTGCTTCTGATAGAAAGTAGAGATTGAGGTTATACAAGATGAAGAAAGAAAAAGTAACAACAAACAAAGTAACAAGTAAGCTTGAAAAGGTTCTCTGGGCTGTTCTGATCCTGATGTTTATCGTATCATTGATCGGAATGTTTTTAGGACAATATATGGATGGTAACGTATTCTATAAAATGTGTGTGATCATGACAGTATTAGCTGCCGCCATTTTATCAGCAGAACGTTTTTATTTTGGAAAAGAAATGGGAAGAGATATGCCAGAAGCATTTAAGATCGGTTACTGGCTGATCATCGCATGGGCAGTGATCTTACTGATCCACGCAGCAGGACTGGCATTTTTACCATTTTTAATGGAACTTGAATACAGAGTATTATGGGTAGTGGTTCCAACGGTCAGCTTATTATGGATGACAAGATATATCTTCGGAGACAACCTAGACTGGGATAAGACAGACAAGAAGGGTTGGAAAGAAGGAAGAATGAACTACTCTCAGAAGAGCAATAAGAAGAATATCGGGAGATAGAACATGAATTACAAACAGGCAAAGATCGCTGATTCAGCAAAAGTAGCAAAAGAAACTGTTTTAGTTGGGAATATTACTATAGGAGAAGAATCTACGGTACTGTTCTTTACAGCAATGCGCTGTGAAGGAGAAGAGTCTATTGTGATCGGAAATCAGAGTAATATACAGGAAAATTGTACGATCCATGTAGATGAAGGGAATAGTGTAAAAATCGGCGATGGAGTGACAGTTGGACATAACAGCGTGATCCATGGATGCCAGATCGGAGATAATTCCATGATCGGGATGGGATCTGTTGTTATGAATGGAGCAAAGATCGGTAATCACTGCTTGATCGGGGCAGGAAGTCTTGTAACACAAAATACAGTGATCCCAGATAGATCTTTAGTTATGGGAAGTCCAGCAAGAGTCAAACGTACATTGACAGAGGACGAGATCAAATATCTTGAGGGAAGCAGAGAAGAATATGTAGAAGTAGGAAAGCTGCTTCGAGAAGATGGGATACTTTAAGAATAAGTTAGAAATGGAAGGTATGGAATGAAACCTGGAATAAAAGATGTGGCAAAAGTAGCGGGAGTTTCTCCCACAACAGTATCCAGGGTATTAAATAACCGAGGATACATCAGCGAAGAAACAAGAAAAAAAGTATATGATGCTATGGAAGAGATCAATTATTATCCAAATGAGATTGCCAGAGCGTTGTTAAATAACAGAACGTATTTTGTCGGGGTTATCGTTCCTACTGTAACATCACCATTTCATGGAGAAGTTGTAGAACAGATAGAATATTATTTATCACAGAAAAATTATAAGATGCTTCTGTGTAACAGCAAAAATCAGATGGATACAGAGAAAGCCTATATTGATATGCTAAGACGCAATCAGGTAGATGGAATGATCGTTGGAACACATAACGCAGTCGTAGAGACATACTCCAAGTTAAAGATGCCAGTCGTAGGAATTGACCGTTATCTTGGAGAACATATTCCAGTCGTTTCATGTGATAACTATGCAGCAGGGCAGATGGCAACTAGACATTTGATCGATAAAGGATGTCAGCACATTTTATGTATCCGAGGAAACAGTAAATTAAAGATGCCAGGTAACAATCGAAGTCAGGCTTATATTCAAGAGATGGAGAAAGTAGGGCTTCCTCAGATGATTTTAGAAGTACCGTTCATCATGGAGAATGTGGAGAAGCAAAAACTTATTTATGATATGTTAAATGCACACCCTGAGATTGACGGTATTTTTGCAGGAGATGATTCGCTTGCAGTGATTGCACTTCATATCGCAAGGCAAAAAGGAATCAATATTCCGAAAGATCTAAAGATCATCGGAGTAGATGGAACAAAGCAGATTTTAGGATTTGTTCCAGAACTGACAACGATCCAGCAGCCAGTTAAACAGATTGCAAAGGTAGCGGTGGATAAGCTGATCGATCTGATTGAAGGAAAAACAGCAGAAAGCTGCATGGATCTTCCAGTAAAATTACTGGAAGGACAGACAACATAACAGAGAATAAAAAAGGAAGAGAAAATACTACTCTTCCTTTTTTGATGCCTAAAAATATGCTAGAACGTACAAAATAAGATAAGTTTTATGCAAAACTACCAAAAATCACCCAAATATTTTGTGCAAAAATTAATATGGTAACGATTGACATATGAAAACGTTTGACATATAATAAAGCCATAGAAAGCAACAAGGTAAATCAAAGAAAGGATTAAATTATGTATCAGTTATATTATCAGCCAGAAGGTATTTGGGTAGGAGATATTATGCCTTATGGAAAAGAAGGTCAGTTTTATGTATATCATCAGAGAGATACAAGAAATCCAGGACCTTTTGGAGAACCATTCGGTTGGGCATTAGCAACAACAAAAGATTTTGTAGATTACAAAGACTATGGAGAAAGCTTAAAGCGTGGAACGGATGAAGAAGCAGATCAGTTCATCTATGCAGGAAGTGTTTTTGAAACAGAGGCAGGATTTCATGCATTTTATACAGGATATAATAGAGAATTCTTAAAGGCAGGAAAGACATCACAGACATTGCTTCACGCTACAAGCAAAGATGGGATCACATGGGAGAAATCGAAAGAAGCATTAGAGATTCCTCCACAGGAAGGATATGATAAGAGAAACTGGAGAGATCCATTTGTCCTATGGGATGAGGAAAGAGAAGAATATCTGTTGATCCTTGGAGCAAGAAAGGGAGAAGATAAGAGAAAACAGACAGGACGTCTCGTACATTTCACATCAAAAGATTTAAAGAAATGGGAATTTAAAGGAGATTTCTGGGCACCAGGAATCTACACAATGTTTGAGATGCCAGAGATCTTTAAGATGGGAGACTGGTGGTATCTTGTATTCTCAGAATACAGTGAGGGTAATAAAATCCATTACAGAAGAAGCAAGAACCTATACGGACCTTGGGAAGCACCATTTGATGATGCATTTGACGGTAGAGCATACTATGCAGGACGTACAGCATTTGATGGAGAACGAAGAGTACTTTTTGGATGGGTGCCAACAAGAATCGATAACGATGACAAGAACGCATACTTGTGGGGAGGAACTTTCGTGCCACACGAAGTATTCCAGAAAGAAGATGGAACACTTGGGGTAAAACCGGTAGACCAGATGATGGAAGCATTCGATGGTTGGAAAGATTTATTTAACCCTTGTATGAAAACGATTGACACAAAAGAAGAAACACTTCTTTGTGAAGATACAGGAAGCATCGCAGCATTCAAAACAACTGTAAAATTTGAAGAAGGAACGAAAGAATTTTCTATCAGATTTTACAAAGATGAAGAAACAGAAGTTTCATATGAATACAGATTCTTTGTGGAAGAAAATAAAGTTGTCTTTAACAAATGTCCAAATTATCCATGGTATCAGTGCTTTAACATTGGACTTGAGCGTCCGATCAAATTGGAAGCAGACAAAGAATATGAAATCTGTCTGATCATAGACCAGGATATTTCAACATTATATATTAATGGAACGGCATTAAATGCAAGATTATGTGATCATCCAGGAAATGGATTGGCACTGACAGTGACAGATGGTACACTAGAAGCGAAAAACACAAAAATAGCAACAAAAATAAACAAATAAAAAGAGAGAAATAAAGGAGACAAGTATAGATGGATTACAAAAAAATATCACAAGATGTGGTAGATCACGTTGGTGGGATCAGTAACATCAAAGGTGCGACACATTGTGTGACAAGACTTCGACTGATTTTAAATGATGAAACAAAATATGACCGTAAAGCATTAGAGAATATCGAAGGTGTTAAAGGTGTCTTATTTAATAGTGGGCAGCTGATGATCATTTTCGGAACAGGAACAGTTAACAATGTCTATGATGCATTTATTGAATTAACAGGTGTCAAAGAAATGTCTCAGTCTGATGCCAAGGCAGAAGGAATGAGCAAGATGGGAAAATTACAGCAGGGATTCAAAGTATTCTCTGATATATTTATTCCGATCATTCCAGCATTTGTTGCAGCAGCGATCCTGACTGGTGTCAAAGCATTATTGACAGCCAATGGATTATTTGGATTAGAGGGATCCTTAGCAGATCAGAGCAAACTTGTTGCAGATATTGCAGAATTCTTAGCGATCATGGCAACAACATTTAATTATCTGCCAATCCTTGTAATGTATAGTGCTGTCAAACGATTCGGTGGGAATCCGATCCTTGGTATCTTAGTCGGAATCGTTATGGTACATCCAGATCTTGTAAACCGTAATACATTCGTATTAGACCCATCTGCCGCAAGTTACTGGCATTTTGGACCATTAGCAATTGCAAAAGTTGCATTCCAGGGTGGAGTATTCCCAGCAATCTTAACCGCATGGTTTATGTCTAAAGTAGAAAAGATCGCACAGAAATATGTACCAGCTGTGGTATCATTTGTATTCGTACCAACAATTACTATTTTCTTTGCAAACGTAGCATTATTTACAGTATTCGGACCAGTTGGAAATATGATCGGTAACGGATTAGCAGCAGTGATCGATGTTTTATACAACAGTTTCGGAGCATTTGGAGCATTTGTCTTTGCAGCGTTATTACAGCCATTAGTAGTTACAGGAACACATCAGGCGATTCAGGGAATTGAAGCAAATCTGATCGCTACGACAGGATTTAACTACATTCAGGGAATCTGGTCTGTATCGATCATTGCACAGGGTGGTGGAGCCATCGGAATGTACTTGTTAGCGAAGAAACATTCTAAAGACAGAGATATCGCAATGTCAAGTTTCATTCCAACATTAGTAGGAATTTCAGAACCAGCCATCTTTGCTGCAAACTTAAAATATTCCGTGATCCCATTTGTATGTTCTTGCTTAGGAGCTGGATGTGGAGGAGCATTCATGAAACTTGCAGGCGTAAGAGCCATTGGACAGGGATTAACAGGAATATTAGGACTTCTGATCGTAGTACCAAATAAATTAGTATTTTATGTCATTGGAAACCTGATCGCATTTATCGTACCAATCGTACTGATCGTTATTTATAATAAAACAAAAGGTGTTCCACATGGTGAAGAAGAGGAAGAAGCTGAATCTGCATTAACAATTGATGAGACAGCGAAAGTACCAGTCAAAGCAGTTGTTGACGGAAAAGTTATTGCGATTGAAGATGTAAAAGATGGAATCTTCTCTGAAAAAGTATTAGGAGACGGGGTGGGGATCATCCCAACAAGTGAAACAGTCTTAGCGCCGGCAGAAGGTGAAATCTGTACAGTGATGGAAGCTTCAAAACATGCCATCGGTGTCCGAACAACAAACAATAGTGTATTTCTGATCCATGTAGGAATCGAAACAGTATCCATGAATGGAGAAGGATTTGAATATCTTGTAAAGAAAGGACAACACGTGAAGGAAGGTCAGCCAATTCTCAAATTTGACAAAGCAAAGATTGAAGCAAAAGGATTAAATCCAGTCGTCGTATTTGTCAAAACGGATGAAGGTAACCAGACACCTGTGGCATTTAAGACAGGAATCAATGTCAAAGCAGGAAAAGACGTGATCGGGGAATAATATGAAATTTTTAGATGTAGAAAAATATACACCGATCCAAAAAAGCCATGAAGCATATTTAAAGGAGCTTATGGAGTATTGTAAAGATACTCCACGGCATCCATCCTATCATATTCATCCCCCATGTGGACTAGTGAACGATCCAAATGGACTGGCGTATTTTGGAGGAAAATACCATGTGTTTTATCAGTGGTTTCCATTTGGACCAGAACACGGAATGAAACACTGGGCACATGTGATCTCGGAAGATCTCGTAAAATGGGAATGGTCTGATCAGATGCTCATTCCAGATCAGGAATATGAGAAAAATGGATGTTATTCAGGAAATTCCATAGAAGCAGATGGTAAGCTTTATCTTTATTACACAGCAAACTATAAGACAGAACAGGGAAAGATCCCAAAACAGGCAATGGCAGTTATGAACAGTGATGGTACAATTCTTAAATCTCCAAACAATCCGATCATCGATGAACAGCCAGAAGGACTGATCGGGGAGATCAGAGACCCATTTGTCTTTGAAAAAGAAGGAGCATACTGGATGCTTTTAGGTGGTGGAAGCACCGATGGGCAGGCAAGATTGATTTTGTATAAGAGTACAGATCTTGAAAACTGGGTATATCAGGGAAATATTGAACTGACAGGAATTGACCTGGAGCTTGGTTATATGTATGAATGTCCATCTTACATTGAAATAGATGGAAAAGATGTTTTATTCTTATCATTAATGGGACGTACACTAATGGGAGAACGTTTTCACAATGAGTTTTCCAGTGTATATTTTATCGGAGAGTTAAATCTTGAAGATAAAACATTTCATGTGGAATCATTTGATGAGATCGACAAAGGATTTGATTTTTATGCACCACAGGCATTCTATGGAAAAGACAGACAACCAATGATGTTTGCGTGGCTTGGGTGTGGGGCACAGGAACTCCCATATGCAAAAGAAGATATGTGGATCCATAGTCTGACAATGCCAAGGTTCTTAACGATCAAAGAAGGAAAGTTATGCCAGGAAGTGCCAGAAAATATTAAGAATGAATATGCACATCTTGATATAGACAGTAAAAGAATTAAACCAGAAGAAGATACATGGTATATCAATCTGACAGATAAACAGATCTCAGAAATTCAGATCGGAGATCAAGAAGATCATCTAAGTATTAAGATTGACTGGGCAGCAGGACATATAGTTGCAGACCGAAGTACACTTAAGCATCAGTTTAGTACAGAATACGGAATTCAAAGAGAAGTTTCAATGTCAGAAGAACTCAAAAACATTGAGATATATTATGATAATACATTTATTGAAATTTATCTAAATGATGGAAAAGATACAATGACCCTTCGTGCATTTCCAGAAAATGTGGAAATTAATTTAATTTAGAAAAGATATGGTGGAGAAATCTGCCATATTTTTTTGTTGATATATAACAGATAAAGTCGAGCAATTCTTGAAAACACTAAGATTATATGATACCATTTCCATAAGATAAAAACGAATCAGTAAGAAAGCAGGGCCTATGAAATACGAGAAATGTCCAATCTGTGAAGAAAAGTTAAGAAATGGTGTCTGTCCAATGTGTGGTTATGATTTTAATCGCTTAGGCCGGTCAAGAATATTAAAAGATGGCCATTGGGATATATTAACGACTGACAAAAAGACTTCTCAGCCAAAATATATTCATGATGAAAAACGACATCCAGATTTTAAAAATATCAAGAATACAAAGACGCAGTCAATGAAGACACAGAGGAAAACATCAACCTATAAAAATAAAAAAGAAAAGAAGAGATCAAAAAAAGGAAAGTGGGCGGTGATCGTCTTTATTCTTTATCTGTTGTCATTTTTAGCAGATCTTGTACCAGAGGCATTCACTCACATAGAAGATTTTATAAATCAGATCCTGAATGGATTAAATTTTTAAAAAAAGTAAGCAAAAGTCTGTCATTTTTAAGAAAAAACGGCAGACTTTTGTTCATTTTTATATTTTAAAAAGATAAAAATTATGGTAACATTAACTCTATAGGCAATTTAACAGGAGGAAGACTTATGGCAAATCATATTGATGATGCAACGATTGAATATGTCGGAATTTTAGCAAAGCTTGAATTATCTGGCGAAGAAAAAGAACAGGCCAAGAAAGATATGGAAAGTATGCTCGACTATGTAGATAAATTAAACGAACTAGATACAAGCAGTGTAGAACCAATGTCTCACGTATTTCCAGTGAAGAATGTATTCAGAGAAGACGTGGTAACGAATGGAGACGGAAGCGAAGACACATTAAAGAACGCACCAGAAGCGCAGGACAACGCCTTTGTCGTGCCAAAGACGATCATATAGGAGGCAGAAGATGAGCATTTTAGAATTAACTGCCGTAGAATTAGGCAAGAAGATCAAAGACAAAGAGATCACAGTTGTAGAAGCAACAAAGGTAGCACTTGAACAGATCAAGGCAGTCGAAAGTGATGTACATGGATATGTCTCTTACGATGAAGAAAGTGCATTAAAGAGGGCCGAAGAAGTACAGAAAGGAATCGATGACGGGACTTACACAGGACCATTAGCTGGAGTTCCAATGGCAATTAAGGATAATATCTGTACAAAGGGATATACAACAACATGCAGTTCTAAGATCTTAGAGAACTTTGTACCAACATACTCCGCACAGACAGTTGAGAACCTGATCAAAGAAGGAGTTGTATTTTTAGGAAAGACAAACATGGATGAGTTCGCCATGGGAAGTACAACAGAGACTTCTGCGTATGGTGTGACAAAGAACCCATGGGATTTAGAGAAAGTACCAGGTGGATCATCAGGTGGTTCAGCAGCAGCTGTTGCAGCTAACGAATGTTTCATGGCATTAGGATCTGATACTGGTGGATCTATCAGACAGCCAGCATCTTACTGTGGTGTTACAGGGATTAAACCAACCTATGGAACAGTATCCCGTTACGGACTGATCGCTTATGGATCATCCTTGGATCAGATCGGACCATTAGCAAAAGATGTGACAGACTGTGCAACATTATTAGAAGCGATCGCATCTCACGACGAGAAAGATTCTACATCTGTCAGATTAGAATCTTATGACTTTACATCAGCATTAAAAGACGATGTCAAAGGAATGAAGATTGGTATTCCAAAGGATTACTTTGGAGAAGGTCTTGATGAAGAAGTCAAAGAAGCTGTTTTAGCAGCAGCAAAAACATTAGAAGAAAAGGGAGCAATCGTAGAAGAATTCGACCTTGGATTAGTTGAATATGCAATTCCAGCATATTATGTTATCGCAGCAGCAGAAGCAAGTTCTAACTTATCTCGTTTTGATGGAGTCAAATACGGATACAGAGCCAAAGACTACGAAGGACTTCACAACATGTACAAGAAGACTCGTTCCGAAGGATTTGGAGCCGAAGTGAAACGTCGTATTATGTTAGGATCATTCGTATTAAGTTCAGGATATTACGATGCATACTACTTAAAAGCATTAAGAACAAAAGCACTGATTAAGAAAGAATTTGACAAAGCATTTGAGAAATACGATGTGATCTTAGGACCAGTCGCACCAACAACAGCTCCAAAATTAGGAGACAGCTTAAGTGATCCGATCAAGATGTATTTAGGAGATATCTATACGATTTCTGTCAACCTTGCAGGACTTCCAGGAATCTCTCTTCCATGTGGTAAGGACAAGAATGGAATGCCGATCGGACTTCAGCTGATCGGAGACTGCTTCAATGAGAAAAAGATCATTCAGGCAGCATATACATTTGAGCAGACAAGAGCATATGAAGCTCCAGCAATTGCTAAAGGAGGGGCTAAATAGATGAGCAAGAATTACGAAACAGTCATCGGACTTGAAGTCCATGTAGAATTAGCAACAAAGACAAAGATCTTCTGTGGATGCAGCACAGCATTCGGAGGAGCACCAAATACACACACATGTCCTGTATGCACAGGTATGCCAGGATCATTACCAGTGTTGAATAAACAGGTGGTAGAATATGCGATGGCAGTTGGACTTGCAACAAACTGTGATATCACACAGAACTGTAAATTCGACCGTAAGAACTATTTTTATCCAGATAATCCACAGAACTATCAGATCTCTCAGTTATATTTACCAATCTGTCGAAATGGTAAAGTAGAGATCGATGTAGATGGAGAGAAGAAAGATATCAGAATCCATGAGATCCATATGGAAGAAGATGCAGGAAAATTAGTGCATGATCCATGGACAGGAGATTCTTTAGTAGACTTTAACCGTTCTGGAGTGCCACTGATCGAGATCGTATCAGAACCAGATATGCGTTCTGCAGATGAGGTTATCGCATATCTTGAGAAGTTACGTCTGATCATTCAGTACTTAGGAGCATCAGATTGTAAATTACAGGAAGGTTCCATGAGAGCTGACGTGAACTTATCTGTCCGTGAAGTGGGAGCGGAAGAATTTGGAACACGTACAGAGATGAAGAACTTAAACTCTTTCAAAGCTATCAAGAGAGCCATTGAAGGAGAGATGGAACGTCAGATTGATCTGATCGAAGCAGGCGAGAAAGTCGTACAGGAAACAAGACGTTGGGATGACACGAAGGGAGCATCCTATGCAATGCGTTCCAAAGAAGACGCACAGGATTATCGTTATTTCCCAGATCCAGACTTAGTACCGATTGAGATCAGCGATGAATGGATGGACAAAGTAAGAGCTGCCCAGCCAGAGTTCAGAGATGAGAAGAAAGTCCGTTATAAAGAAGAATACGACCTTCCAGATTATGATATTGACATCATCACAGGATCAAAACACCTTGCAGATATCTTTGAAGCAACGATCGCACTTGGATCAGAGCCAAAAGAAGTATCAAACTGGTTAATGGGAGAGACGATCCGTCTGGTCAATGAATCAGAGATGGATATCGATGATGTATCATTTAAGCCAGAACATCTTGCGAAACTGATCGAGATGATCAAGAACAATGAGATCAACCGAAGCGTAGGAAAAGAAGTCTTCGAGAAAGTCTTCAAAGAAGATATTGATCCTGCAGCATACGTAGAAGAACATGGATTAAAATCCATGAATGATGAAGGAGCATTAAAAGCAACAATCGAAGAGATCGTAGCAAATAATCCAAAATCTGTCGAAGACTACAAAGCTGGTAAGAAGAAAGCTATCGGATTTTTAGTAGGACAGACAATGAAAGCAACACAGGGAAAAGCAAACCCTGGAATCGTTAATAAGATCTTAACCGAGATTTTAGATAATATGTAACCATAGCATTCCAAGAGGTCTTAAAGTCCTTGAGAATTGCATAGTAGTGAAAAAGATACTTTTATCAAGAGAAGATAGAAGTGTCTTTTTCTGATTTATGAATCTTTAAAAAAAATAAAAAAAAAAGGGAACCAAACGGCAAGTAAATCCATCGAATATGTGAATCAATAAAAGAGGGAAAAAAGAAAAGAGAGGAGGTAAGAATGAAGAAAGAGACATTTTGTCGGTATATCAGACAGTATGAAACAGATATGTTTCGATTTGCAAAAAGTATCGTGGGAACCCAGGCAGATGGAGAAGATGCGATGCAGGAAAGCATCTTAAAGGCTTATGAAAATATTGATACATTACGTTCAAGAAGAAAATTCAAAGCATGGATCTTTCAGATCCTGGCAAATGAATGTTATCAGATCTTAAGAAACAGGAAGAGACAGGAACCAACAGATCCGTTTGAATTTCCAGAACAGGAACATTCCAGTGATTACTGGACAGAAGATATGGTATCAGAGGATGGAGAAATTTTAAGTTATATTTTAAGAATGCCAAAACAGCATCAGGAAGTATTGATCTTATATTATTATGATGAATTTTCCACAAAAGAAATCGCCAAAATCTTAGATATACCGCAAGGAACCGTAAAATCAAGACTTGCCAGAGGAAGAAAACAATTAAAGGATTTATTAGAGATGGAAGGAGAAGGTGCATATGAAGGAGCATGAGTTAAGAAAAAGGATCAAGAGAGAAAAAATACAGGAACAGATGCCAGAATCAACCAGAAAAAGGATGGATGATCTGTTAGATGGATTGCCGGAAGAAACAAAAAGAAGTAAAATTCATAGAATCTGGAAAAATGCCGTGGTATTTGTGGCTGTATTATCTTTATCAACAGTGACAGTGTTTGCAGGTGCGAAATTGATCACATTAGGAACAGGAAAATTGGACACAAAACATGGAAGCAGGCAATATCAAAGGTCTGTGAAACTAAACGAGATTCAAAAAAATAATGCAAAGGCAGGAATAAGCAGAACAGATCAGGGAATTACATTAAGAATTGACAATGTCGGTCTGGATGAAGGTAATTTATTATTGTATTATACAGTGTCATTAAATAAAACAACGACAGCCGAAAAGCTTGAAAAAGTTAAAAAAGATAGTTTACAAGAGCGCTGGAACCTTAATAGTATATGGCTTGGACCACAGATTTCCATTGATGGAAAAGCAAATGATGAAGTAAATGAAACGGGAGTAACGGAAGCTTACAGGATCAACAACCATAAGATTAAAGGAGTTTATCGTTTTAATCTTACTGGAAAATTAAAAAAGAAAGTAAAACTGGATATTAAAACCAACTATTTATGGGATACCAAAGGTGACTGGTCTATGCAGCTTGCGGTTGATCGAAGCAAGGTCGCAAAGAAGACAAAAGTGATCACACGATCTAAGAAATCAATCGTAGACAGAGTTATTATATCTCCATTAGGAAATACCTTGCGAAGCAATGACAAAAAACATGATCTTGTGATCAGAGATAATAAAGGAAGATATCTCTACTATGAAGAAAAAACTAATTCAGAAAAAAGCAAAGATATCTATCAGTTTTTCAAATATAAACACACAAGATCACTGGAAATCATTCCAATCAAAGAACAATCTGTGGTAACAAAGAATGGAAAAGTACAGAAAGCAGTCTTAAATCTGAAGAAAAATGAGACTGTCAAAGTTAGTGATCATACCAAATTAAAAGTAGCAGATGTGAAAAAACAAAAACACAATCTGAGAATTTATTTTAAAGTTCTAGACTATGACGGAGCAATCTTAACAGACGGAATAGAGGACAGATTTATCGTAGATAAGAAGGGAAGATCCCTGATCAAAGACGGTGGAAGCATTGATACATGGACAGATTATGAAAAAGAACAGCTGGTACTTGAATTTTACAATGCATCCAAAGGCATTGATTATGCAAAAGCAGCGAAGATTAATTTCTTAAAACAAAAAACAGTTCTCAATGAGAGTCAGAAACAAAAAATAAAGATAAAATAGTATACGAGACAATTGTATAAACAAAAATACCGGATTTCAATTAAAAGAGATCTGGTATTTTTTGTTGGTAAAATCTTGAAATTAAAAGCTATAGAAAGTAAAATAAAGTGTGTATTGTATATAGAGAAAATAAGAAATGAATAAAATGGGAGAAAGCAAAATTATGAAAAAGTACAAAGGTGTCGTATTTTTTGACTATGATGGAACAACAGTTGATGAAGTAGATGAGATTAAAACAGCAACACCAACAACTGTAGAATCATTGAATAAATTAAAAGAAAATGGATATCTGACAATGTTATGCTCAGGAAGAACACAGCGATTTTTAGAGATGGATATTGATAAATTTATGGGAGCGATCACATGTAATGGTTCACATACAGAAGTTGAGGGAGAAGTGATCAGAGACATCTGTATTCCAGATGAATTGGTATTTCAGGTAGTCAACGAATACTTCCCAAGAGATACGATCATTCATTTTGAGACAAGAGATATCAGTTATTATCTACATATGGATGAAGAGTTTTTCAAAAATCACTGCAAACTTTTTAATCTGCCACAACGATGGTATGCGCCATGGAAATTCCGCACAAAAAACACTCACATCAGCAAACTTGTTATGAATTACAAGGATATTCAGGTGAAGAAGGATTTTGAAGAAGAGTTTAAAGATGTATTTACTTGCGCTAAACATGTTCGCGAAAATTTTATTGATATCACATTAAAAGGTGTAACAAAAGGAGATGCGATCACAGAACTGATCGAGAAACTTGGAATTGACAAGAAAGACACATATGCATTTGGAGATGCAGATAACGATGTAGAAATGATGCAGGCAGTTGGAACAGGAATCGCGATGGGACGTCATAGTGAGAAAGTAGGAGAAGTCGCATCTATGGTAACAGGAACTGTCAAAGAAGAAGGAATTACAATGGCACTTAAGAAGTTAGGATTGATTTAAGATGAAGAATGTTATATTTGATGTTGATGATACATTGTATGATTTAATGGAACCATTTCAAAAAGCCCACAAAGAACTGATGGCAGCCCGCACAGATGCAGACTGTGAGGAATTATTTGAAGCATCAAGAACTTACAGTGATGAAGCATTCTGTATGTCAAGAGAAGGAAAAATCTCTGAAGACGAAGAATTTGCATATCGTGTCCAGAAAACATATGCAGATGTTGGAGTAGAAGTCAGCAAAGAAGAGGCAAAACAATTCGAAGAACGATACCGTTATTACCAAAAGCATATTCAGGTACCAGAAATTACAAAACAGATCCTTGATCATTGCAAAGAAAATTACAGAATCGGAATTTTAACGAATGGAACAACAAAGAATCAGGAAAAGAAATTAGAGACATTAGGATTAGACCACTGGTTTGATCCTAAAACAATGTTCATCTCAGACAGCATCGGAGCTGCAAAACCAGATGTCAAAGCATTTCATACCGTTCAAAAAGAAATGAAGCTTGATCCAGAGGAAACATGGTTTATCGGAGACACCTTTGAAATAGATGTCGTAGGAGCCAAGAATTCTGGCTGGCATGTCATCTGGTTTAACCATAGAAACCGCCCAATGCCAGAAGGAGACATTGTTCCGGACGTAGAAGTAACAAGTGGACAGGAATTGTTTGAATATATAAAAAAATTATAATTCAACACCGTCTAACATACACACATGTGGTGGTTTGAATAGCTGTTCATGTATATGAGAAAAACGAAATAATAGGATAAAAGATTTAGACTTTTATCCTATTATTTCGTTTTATTTATATGCATTGAACAACGCATTCAAATTACAACTTTGTTACATTAGATGCCTGTTTTCCGCGAGGTCCTTCTTCAATCTCGAAACTTACACTCTGACCTTCTTCCAAAGTCTTAAATCCTTTTCCCTGAATTGCAGAAAAATGAACAAATACATCATCTCCGGATTCCTGTGAAATAAATCCATAACCTTTTTCTGCGTTAAACCATTTTACTGTACCATTACTCATCTGGGTACCTCTACTTTCTTAAATAAAAAATACATGTAACTGTTAATGACAGGTGTTTCAATAAAAATCTTTATAAAAAAGAAAAAGTCCACGAACCGTTACTTGCTTTATGCATTCATAGAAATAAATGAATGCATCCGTATCGGTCGTGAACATTAAAATCTATCAATAACAAGATTAATCATAGCACAACAACTTAACGATTACAAATACTTTTTTAAATCCTGAATACTTTTTTCGTGAAGAGAAATAAGTTTGTCACCGAAATGTTTTGCTTCTTTGGAGGCATCACAGTAAAGATGATTTTTCTGGATTGCTTTGATCATTCCCATCGTATATCCTTGAATACACATTTCAGAAAGATGACTGACATTTTTATCAGACATAGCCTTTAATTTGGTCATCCATTCAGAATATGTTTTCAAAAGATCATTTAATTCTTCTGTAGAATCACCATTGGAAGTGATCGTATCTTTTATAGAATCTGATAAATTTTGATATTCTTCTTCCTGGCTGATGATCAAAGCCTTAAAATCACAGTCTGTCGTGACCTTTCGAATCTCAGGAATGGTTTCTAAAACCATTGCAATGTTCTGATAAATACTGTTTAATAAATTTTCATTATCCATAATTGTAAAACTCCTTTTGTTCATAGGATGTTCCATATAACAGTTTCTATACATAAAAGTGGAAATATGATAAAATGGCAGACATAAAATGAAATCCACATACATCGATTTTATGGTGAAAAGAAATAATAAGCAGGAGAAAAAGATGAGCAAAGAAAATTTTGAGAAGCAGATCCGAAAAAGAATGGAGCAGTTAGATGAGATCAATAAACATGGAATATTTAAAGAATTAAAAGGAACTGTCACAGATTTTAACTATGATACCAAAAGTTTAACCATGACGTTCGAGGCCACAAAGTTTCATGAAAATGCATTTGGAATCATGTTTGGAGGTTCTCTGGCAGGGATGTTTGATATTGCATTTGGAACATTGACTGCTGGATTGGGCGATTATAGTGTAGCCCCAACGGTGCAGCTTTCTACAACATTTTTAAAAGGAATACCAACAGGAGCAACCGTAAGAACAGAGGTAGAAGCAGTGTCCACAGGAAAAACGATCATGAATTTTGTTGGAAAAGCCTATGTAGGAGAAGAACTCGTCGGAAGCGCCAGCGGGACATTTATGACACCGCGGCCATTTAAGAAATTTAATACAGAAAAATAAAGAAAAAGGATATTGATCGTGACACCAATATCCTTTTTATATCATAGGAAATTCCAAGGGAATCCCCTTGATAAAGTTATTTTATAAAGCAACTTGCTCGATCTCTTTTACAGCATCAAGGATCATATCAGGAGTTACTTCATAAGGCCATACACGTACATCAATTCCAGATAAAGCCTTTGTGATCACAGCATCCATATCATCAATCGTCGCATGAATATCCGCAAGTTTCACAGGAAATCCCATATTCTTGGAGAATTCATAGATTTTCTTAAATTCCTCTTCCTGATGATCAACTTTTAATAAGATCAGGATACAATAAGCAACGATCTCACCATGCAGATGTCCATGTTCTTCGGTAGATTTACATACAGTAAATCCGTTATAGCAGGCATGTGCAAGTCCGGTATTTAAATCAATTCCGACAAGATTTGATACAAAACCAGTAGAAACGATAATTCCAAGAATGACTTCTTCCAGAGCTTTTCCAGGAGTATGATTTCGACATTCTTCTAAGGCTTCTACACCGTATTTTACTAATGGTCTGGCACAAAGATTACTGATCTGGACGCCCATGGAAGTGCTATGGTCTAGATCATTATCACCACGGGCACTGGTTGTACATTCATAAAATTTAGCCATTGTATCACCAATTCCAGCCCACAGGTACTTTTCAGGAGCATTGGCGATCACTTGTGTATTGATAAAGATCCATTCAGAAGGTTTCTCCTGGAAAGAATATTCACGAAGGGAACCATCTGGATGATAGATGATACCAAGTGATGTACAAGAAGCACAAGTAGAAGCAATCGTTGGAAATGTAAAGAATGGTCGGTTGCTTTCCTGTGACAATACTTTACAAGTATCAATCGCTTTTCCGCCACCACATGCAAAGATCATATCAGCATCAATAACTTCTTGATGAGAATTTAATTCATCTATGTGTTCACGACTGGCTTCACCACCGTATTCAAAGACACCGGTGATCATGATATTGCTGTCAGCAACAGCTTCTTTGATCAGATCGGCAGCGGCAGCCAAGGCATGTGTTCCTCCGATGATCACAGCTTTTGTTCCGTATTTTTCACATACCATAGGGATGTCGGCATATGCGTCGGTTCCAATGGAGTAATTTGGGTAGTATTTTCTCATAAGTCATATAACTCCTTCTGTTTTGTTAATTTTTTTCATTATACTCTTGAAAGAATGTTTTGACAAATATTATGGAAGTAGTAAAATATATTTGTTCCCTAACCTCAAGTTTTCTGCTTTTTTCAAAAGTAAAAAAACGGAAAGTCTAAGGTGACAGGAAAGATAAGAATAGAACATAAAGGAAGGTAATATAAAATGGCAAAGATTGATATCATATCAGGATTTTTAGGAGCAGGTAAAACAACTCTGATTCAGAAATTATTAAAAGAAGCATTAAAAGGAGAGAAAGTCGTACTGATCGAGAATGAATTTGGCGAGATTGGTATCGATGGAGGATTCCTTAAGGACGCAGGGATTGAAGTAACAGAGATGAATTCTGGATGTATCTGTTGTTCTTTAGTTGGAGATTTCGGAAGTGCATTAAAAGAAGTAGTCACACAGTACAACCCAGACCGTATCATCATTGAACCATCAGGCGTTGGTAAATTATCAGATGTTATCAAAGCTGTACAAGGTGTTGCGGAAGATGTTGAACTAGACTTAAACAGCTTTGTGACAGTTGCAGATGCAAAGAAATGCAAGATGTATATGAAGAACTTTGGTGAATTCTATAACAATCAGGTAGAATATGCAGGATCTATCATCTTAAGCCGTACAGGAGATGTAGCAGAAGATAAATTAAATGAAAGTGTAGCATTGCTTCGTGAACATAATGAAAAAGCTGCGATCATCACAACACCATGGGATGAGCTTTCTGGAGAACAGATCTTAAAAGTTATGGAAGATGGAAATGATATGGTCAAAGAATTATTAGAAGAAGAGGAAATCTGCCCTGTGTGCGGTGGACACCATGATCACGAACATCATCACGACCACGACCATGAACATCATCACCATGATCACGATGAAGAATGTGGTTGCGGATGTGGACACGATCACGACCATGATCATGAACATCATCATCACGATCACGATGAAGAATGCAGCTGTGGATGCGGACATGACCACGATCATCACCACCATCATCATGCAGATGAAGTGTTTACAAGCTGGGGCAAAGAAACACCTAAGAAATATAATAAGGAAGAACTGGATACGATCTTACAGAAATTATCCAAAGATGACAGCTATGGTATGATCTTAAGATCCAAAGGTATTTTACAGACAGAAGATGGATCATGGGTTCAGTTTGATCTTGTTCCAGGAGAATATGAAATCCGTGAAGGAAGTGCAGACTACACAGGAAGAATCTGTGTGATCGGATCAAAATTAAAAGAAGATGAATTAGAAGGTTTATTCTTTTAAATAACAGGAGGAAAAAAGATGTACGAAATACCGGCATACCTGGTATGGGGATTTTTAGAGAGTGGAAAATCCACATTGATCAAAGAAACATTAAGCCAGGATTATTTTAATGACGGCGAGAAAACAATGATCCTTACGTTTGAAGAAGGAGAAGTCGAATACGATAAAGAAATGCTAGAGAAGACAAATTCATTCGTGGTGAATATTGAAAATATGGAAGATTTCACAAAAGAATTTGTCAGAGGATGTCAGAGAAATTATTATCCAGACCGTGTCATGATCGAATACAATGGAATGTACTCTATTGACGATCTGATGGATGTAGTAGATGAGACAGATCTTGAGTTATATCAGGTGATAGTAACAGTTGATGCATCTACAGCAGACTTGTATCTGAAAAATATGAAATCTATGTTTATGGAAATGTTTAAGATGGCAGATCTTGTCATTTTTAACCGCTGTGATGACAATACGAATATGGGAAGTTTCCGAAGAAGCATCAAAGCAGTCAATCCAAGAGCACAGGTAGGTTTCGAACGTGCCGATGGTAAAGAGATGGCACAGGATGAATTGCTGCCATATGATGTGAATGCAGATGTGATCAAAGTCGAAGATGAAGATTATGGAATCTGGTATATCGATGCGATGGAACGTCCAGAGATTTATGAAGGAAAGACTGTGGAAATGCGTGTTCAGGTCCAGAGAAGTCCAAAGATGCCACCGGGAATGATCATTCCTGGACGTAAAGCAATGACATGTTGTGAAGATGATATGACATTTATTGGATATCTGTGCAGATTAAACCAGACGAAATCCAAGACATTAAAGAGAATTCTCAATAACGAATGGGTAACATTAACAGCACAGATCCATTCAGAATACAATGAAGCATATGATAAGACAATGCCAATCTTAACAGCGATCAGAATCGAAAAATCAGAACCGCCAAAAGAACAATTGGTATATTTCTAGATTTTAAGGACATAGCAACCCTGCCCCAAGCATACACTGTAAAAACAACATTTACAGGGGGCTTTTCCATTGAAGAAATACATGGAAGAAAGAGTCATTGAAAGTGCGATCTACATCATTGAACATAATGCTACAGTACGCCAAACAGCCAAGCAGTTTGGCGTCAGCAAAAGCACAGTACATAAAGATGTGACAGAACGGTTAGAAACGATTAACAAAACACTTGCCAGACAAGCAAGAAAGGTACTAGACATCAATAAATCTGAACGTCACATCAGGGGTGGACTTGCAACGAAAGAGAAATATCTTCATAGATAGAATCAAAGGGAAATTATGAAATGCCAGGTTACACATGCAAAATTGTAATAGAAGATACGCACCCGCCAGTATGGAGAAGAGTTATCGTACCAGATCAGATCACTTTTTTTGAATTACATAAGATCATACAGATATTATTTGACTGGGACGACGCTCATCTTCATGGATTTCATATACCATCGGATGACATTGTGATAGATGATGAAGGAGGATTTGATCCGTGGGGAAATCATTACAATGATTTCGATACGAATATTGATTTCTTCTTTAAAAATTACAAATGGATCCGCTACATCTATGATTTTGGAGATGATTGGCGTCACAAGATCAATATAGAAAAATATGAGTCGGATTATGAAGAACGATCTCCCAAACTGGTAAAATATAAAGGTGATAATTTCATGGAAGACAGCGGAGGGGTCTGGAACTGGGAAATGAATGAAGAAGTTTCTCCTTTTGACAGAAAATTTGTGGAAAGCCAGTTCCGTCAGATGGTATTTCCAAAGCATAAACAAAAAGATGAGATCAAAATACTCAACGAACAGGATAAGATAGATATATTAAACGGATTTTTTGACGAAATAAGTAAGATGCCAGAAAATGACCTGGAAGATGTGTTGAAAAATGCATGGCAGGATATGTATTTGGAAGAAACAAAGGGCAATTTAGATAACAGATCAGAAGAGTGGGAAGATCATATAAAGAAAAACGGTAAGATCAAGCTTTGTGTTTCATCAAAAACACAAAAAGAATTACAGGAAAATCTAAGCGAAGATCAATCCAGTGATTATTGTAAATATCTAAGGATTCCAAAAAACAGATCAAAATCACATATGGAAAGGATCAGCAGTATTTCGGATACATTAAGAGAACATCCAGAATATGTATTATATGTTATGAACCAAGATGAGTATGATGGTTTGAAACAATGGATGGATCACTCGAATAATAATATAATAGATATATCATATGATGAAGCTGATATTTGCGCCAAAGCATTTGTTTTAGGATTTGGGGAATATGAAATTAAAGATGATATAGCAGAAGTGCATCTTGCCTCTGATCTGAAAGAGTATATAGATGTTTTGGATCAGAAAACAGAAGACGAAATCTATACAAAGATAGAAACATTTGATGACAGAGTAGGAAGATTGATGCAGTTATACTGTGTGATCGAATTAGAAGAATTATACAAAATATACAAAAAAACGTATGATCCGAAACAAGGAAAAAGAGAATTCTTTCGATATGTTTACTGGCGAGGAAGAATGAATGATCTATTAAATACATACCAAGAACCAGATGGAACAGCATATGTTGCGATGCATGGAATGGATATCCACAAGATCATAGAAAAGAGAGAGATTTATGCAAAAGATCTTCCATTTAATGAATTTCCAGAATGGGAGATTAATGAACTAACAGATAATATTGCAAACAGAGCAGAAGCAATCAATATTCTGTTTGTGATGTTGCAAGAGCAATTTCGTATGCCAGAGCAGGAAACATCAGAAATATTATTTAATACGATAAGTTCAGTCATGAGTGGAGATACGCTGGATGTAATTATAGAAAATATAAAAACCAGAGTGAATAAAACATGGACTCCAGACATTTATGCAGAAATGTGGAATATGATCAGTGATCTCATGATAGAATTGGAATTGCCGATATTAAAGGCAAGAAGTCGTGATAAATATGCAATGGAACAAAACATGTCTCCATGGAGTATAGGAATGCTGTCTGACAAAGAAAATTTCAAAAACACAAAACAGCAACATTTATACGAATTTCCACGCAGTATACAGGAGCGTTTGTACAACATCGAAAGTATGGGAATGAAAGAAGATATAGACAAGCTTTTTGCATACAAAGAAGAAAATCGCATCTGCTCCGAAGAATTCCTTTATATGTTGTCAAGTAGTTGTATCGTTTATGGATATATAAAAGAAGCAAGATCTTTGATCAAAGAATTAAAGAATAGTTCTACAGCCGGAAAGAAGATAGCAAAACTATTAGAAATAGAAATTGATCAATATGATAATGTAATGGATATGGGGGATTATTAATATCTGTGATGTTAATAAGAAAATTCCGATAACAATCATCTAAAGTTGAAATTCAGTACAGTTTAACATACACACTCTGTAATGGTTTGAATCACGTAAATTATTTGAATATTATAAAAAGAGATCATGTGTCTGCAACCGTACGAACACGTCTGCAGACACATGATCTCTTTTTATAATATTCCACCAATAATTTCCGTCATTTCACCATATTTACATTAGAGAATTCTGGTAATTCAACAATTCACTCATAGGCTTCGACATATTCAGATACTGTCTGGTATTTCGTCGTAATCCATTATTATTACCACCCTTAAGTATCGTCTCATGCTTTGCAAAGAAATCCTGATCTTCTTCAAAAGGTGTTCTCACGATATGAATATCCACGATCTCATCTAAGAAACGATTCTGATGAAAGATCTTTCTCGTACATTCCTTTCGATACAAAGGATGCAGCTGATTTACCGTAAACTGAAAATAAAGAGAATTAAGTAATGGTTCATCACTGTCTAATAAAAATTGATAATCACCATCCAAAATCTTCTGTCCTTGTTCTTTGGTCAAAGGAATCTTTGTTTTATCTACCACAGATCCGTTCCGCTTTCTCTGCATCAGATAGAGATCTTCATCATTCTCCATATAGAAATAATATGTAAATGGGGAACTGTCCTTTGCTCCTTCAAACATTAATACCTTGACCGGAAGACTGATCATATATTTATCAGGAGATTTGGACAGGATATATTCTTCCTGTGTCCGGTTATATTCAGCTTGACTGATATTCTTCGTAACTTCGGTATAAGAAAGTTTTTCAATTGCTGTATTTTTCATGATAACTCCTAACCCGTGCTTTGTTATTAACTTCTTTCATTATAGCAAAGGAATATGATAAATTCATGTCTTATTTATAAAAAATGTATGAATAATTCATAGATTTTCTCAATACCCTGTGCTAAGATAAAATCTGGAGGAAAACTATGGATTTATTTGAATATGCAAGAGAATTAAATAAAGATAAAGAGTCGCCATTAGCAGGGAGAATGAGACCTGTAACCCTCGATGAAGTGGTGGGTCAGGAACATATTATTGGAAAAGATAAATTACTATATAGAGCGATCAAAGCGGATAAAATCAGCTCGATCATTTTCTATGGTCCACCAGGAACAGGAAAGACAACCTTAGCAAAAGTCATTGCCAATACGACCAAAGCAAATTTTGTACAGATGAATGCAACAACATCTGGGAAGAAAGATATGCAGGAAGCGGTGGCAGATGCGAAAGAATCTCTTGGAATGTATCAGAAGAAGACGATCTTGTTTATCGATGAGATCCACAGATTCAATAAAGCACAACAAGATTACCTGCTGCCATTTGTAGAAGATGGAACGATCATTTTGATCGGAGCAACGACAGAGAATCCGTATTTTGAAGTAAATCAGGCGTTGATCTCAAGATCCAATGTATTTGAACTACATTCATTAGATAAAGAAGATATTAAGAAATTGATCGTAAGAGCTATTACAGATGACGAAAAAGGAATGGGGATCTATGGAGCAACGATTACCGATGATGCACTGGATTTTCTCTCAGATATGGCAGAAGGAGATGCAAGAAGTGCTTTAAATGCGATCGAACTTGGAATATTAACAACAGAACCTGCTGAAGATGGAAAGATTCATATCGATATCGATGTAGCACAGGAATGTATCCAAAGAAGAGTGACAAAATACGACAAAGACGGGGATAATCACTATGATGTGATTTCTGCATTTATCAAAAGTATGCGAGGATCAGATCCAGATGCAGCTATTTATTATCTGGCAAGAATGATCGATGCCGGAGAAAGTGTTACATTTATTGCAAGAAGAATCATGATCTGTGCATCCGAAGATGTTGGAAATGCTGATCCGCAGGCATTACAGGTAGCAGTTGCAGCGTCACAGGCAGTGGAACGGATCGGAATGCCAGAAGCAAGGATCATACTGGCACAGGCAGTCACTTATGTAGCCAGTGCACCAAAGAGCAATGCAGCATATATGGCAGTTGATCAGGCATTAGAATCTGTCAGAAATCATAAGATCGGAGCAGTTCCTAATCATTTAAGAGATGCTCATTACAAAGGCGCAGCGAAACTAGGACATGGAATCGGATATAAATATGCGCATGATTATCCAGATCATTATGTAAAACAACAGTATCTTCCAGATGAGCTTCTTGGAACAACGTTTTATGAACCAACGGAAAATGGATATGAGAAAAATATCAAAGAATATTTGGAAAGAATCAGAAAGTAAAATAAAAATGAGCACTGAAAATGAAACATCAGTGCTCGTTCTTATTTTTACTCCATTTATACAAAAATGACATTGCCCATAAAAAGATCGGAAAGAAAAACATCAAAAACAGTGACATCCAGAATAACTGGCTTCCGCTCACTGCAAAATAGATAGTAGATCCGATGATGGCAAGCAATATCACGATCAGCAGGATCGCTGTGATCTGCTTCATATGCTTTTGTTTTTTCATCATAACATCCTTTCGTAAATATGTATACCTATGAGGTATCCTAGCATAGATTATTGTGTTTTGAAAGAGTAAAATATTTTATAAAAGAAAATGAATAAGAAGCAAAAGAGAGGACATAATAAGAATATCCAGTTAATAAAAGAACTGGATAGAGAAATACTTATCCTCCCCTTAAGTATTCCCCCACTCTGCGAAGCCGTGGAATGGGGGATTTTTATGTAAAATTGCTGTCGATTGTTGAAAAAGAGCCAGAGATTTGTTATAGTATCAAAGGAAAATAACATTTTTAAAAGAAAAGGATGGAATGAACATGGCTTTATTACAGGAATGGCGTGATTACGCATATAAATTTGACGATAGAACAGCAGAAGGACAGCAGTTCTGGTTAAATTACTTCAACATTGAAAAAGGAATCTACGAACAATTATTAGCTGACAAAGATACAGTTGTATCTGGAACAGTGAAAGAATTAGCAGACAAATACGAGACAGAATTACAGATGTTTGTAGGATTCTTAGATGGGATCAACGACAGCTTAAAAGAAGCAAACCCAATCGAAGAGATGGATGAAAATACACAGGTAAGCTTAGACATCGACTTCGAGAAATTATATTACAACATGGTTGGATGTCGTGCAGAATGGCTTTACAACTTAAAAGAATGGGATGACATTCTTACAGAAGAAAGAAGAAAAGAGTTATACAAAGAATCCAGAAATTCAACAACAGTTGTAAAAGGAAAGAAGATCGGAAGAAACGATCCATGCCCATGCGGAAGCGGTAAAAAATACAAAAAATGCTGCGGAAAAAACGCTTAATTCGTTAAAAGAAATAGTCGAATATGTAAATGAAACAAGGAAGAAACTTTTGGCTTATGTGATAGCTGAAGGGTTCTTTTATTTTAGAAAATTTTGATAAAATCCCATATGAGATAAAAATACAGAAATTATTGACATTTTGTATACATGATGTTAGAATTTCAATTAGTCGTCTAATGATTAGTTATCTAATTAAAATACTCAAAGTAAAGAAAGGAGCATACATGAAGAAGTGTGAAGGAATTTACAGTTTGATCGGCAAAGTGAATCATAAGAGTGCGATTTATGGATTTGAGCTTTGAAAGAAGAAAATATACATCCGAGACAGATGCCTCTGATCATTCATTTAAAAAAATGCGAAGGCTGTACACAAAAAGAGTTAGCCGAGAAGATGCAGGTCAAGCCGTCTACGCTAAACGTAATGATTGGACGAATGGAAAAGAATGGATATATAGAGAAAAAACAAGACGAAAAAGATTCAAGAAAAAGCAGAATTTATTTTACTGAGAAGGGAAGAAGTATCTGTGAAGACGGTCATAAAAAATTTGTCATGATACAAGAAAAACTTCAAGAGTATTTTACAAAAGAGGAGCAGGAAGAACTCAAGAGACTGTTAAATAAATTTTGTGATTGTCTGGATGAACAGACAGAGATACTAAAAAAAGAAAGAAAGGAAAAATCAGATGCTTAAATTATTTCGATATTTGAAAAAAGCATATGTACCTGTCATTGCGATCGTGTTATTGCTGATCCTACAGGCGAGTTGTGACCTGACATTACCAACATTTACATCCAATATCGTCAATGTAGGTATTCAGCAAAAGGGTATTGAAGACGCAGTTCCTGATGTAATGAGAGAAGAAACATTTCTGGCATTGAAATCTCTTATGAAACAAGATGATGCAGATGATATGGAAGATGCTTATAAACTTTATACAAAAGATCAGGTAAAAGATTCAAAATATAAAGATTATAAAGACGGACGTTTATATGTCAGAAGATATATCTCCAAAAAAGACAGAGAACATCTTGATACGAGTATGTCAAAGGCAATGCTTAAGTTGTCAGCGCAGATGGCAAAACAGATTCAGGCCAATCCTCAGGCAGCAGCTTCTTTAAGCAAGAGCCAGAAAAAAATGATGGCGCAGATGAAGAACATGGATACAAAAGACATGCCAGATACGATCATCAGTCAGGCAGCGATTTCTTTTGTGACTTCAGAATACAAAGCAATCGGACTTGATATTGACCAGATGCAGACACATTATCTGTTAGTGACAGGAGCAAAGATGATCGGGCTTGCGTTCTTGATCATGGCAGCAGCAGTGAGTGTTACTTTATTGTCAGCACGTTTAGCTGCGAAATTAAGTCGTATTCTGAGAGAGAAAGTATTTGAGAAAGTTATGTCGTTTACAAACTCTGAGTTTGATAAATTCTCAACAGCCTCATTGATCACAAGAAGTACGAATGATATCCAGCAGATTCAGATGTTTATGACGATGGTATTCCGTATCGTCGTATACGCACCATTAATGGGAATCGGAGGTATTTTCAAAGTATTAACAACCAATGCGAAGATGACATGGACGATCGCTATCGGTGTGATCGCGATCATGTTAGTGATCTTTGTATTATTTAAGGTAGCGATGCCAAAATTTAAGATCTTACAGAAACTGATCGACCGATTAAACTTAGTAACAAGGGAAATTCTTACTGGACTTTCCGTAATCCGTGCATTCAGTACAGAAAAACATGAAGAAGAACGTTTTGATAAAGCCAATATGGATCTGATGAAGACAAATTTATTTGTAAACAGAGCTATGACATTTATGATGCCAACAATGATGCTGATCATGAATGGTTTAACTGTTCTGATCGTATATGTTGGAGCATCCAATATTGATGCAGGAAAGATGCAGGTTGGAGATCTGATGGCATTTATCCAGTATGCAATGCAGATCATTATGGCATTCTTATTTATCTCCATGGTATCTATTATGATGCCTCGTGCACAGGTTGCAGCAGAACGTGTCAATGAGATCTTAGATATGGAAGTCATGATCAAAGATCCAGAAGAACCAAAAGAATTTTTACCAGAGAAAAAAGGTGAAGTTGAATTTAAAAATGTATATTTCTGCTATCCTGATGCAGATGAAGCAGTGCTTCATAATATCAGCTTTACAGCACCAGCTGGTAAAACAACCGCATTTATTGGAAGTACAGGTAGTGGTAAATCAACATTGATCAACCTGATTCCTAGATTCTTTGATGTCAGCCGTGGAAGTATTTTGGTTGATGGGGTGGATATCCGTGATGTAAAACAGCATGATTTATGTGAAAAGATCGGATACGTACCACAGAAAGGAGTATTGTTCTCAGGAACGATCGAATCCAACTTAAAATATGGAAAAGAAGATGCAACGATCGATGAAGTGAAACGTGCAGCAAGAATCGCACAGGCAACAGATTTCATTGAGGAGAAAGAGGAAAAGTATGATTCACCGATCGCACAGGGCGGTTCCAACGTATCTGGTGGACAGAAACAGAGATTATCAATTGCAAGAGCTATTGCAAAAGATCCTGAAATCTATATTTTTGATGACAGTTTCTCAGCACTTGATTATAAGACAGATGTGAAACTTCGTTCTGAACTTCAGAAAGAAACAAATGGAAGTACAACATTGATCGTAGCACAGAGGATCAGTACGATCCTTCATGCAGACCAGATCATCGTCTTAGATGAAGGAAATATCGTAGGAAAAGGAACTCATGAAGAGTTATTAAATACTTGTCCGGTTTATCAACAGATTGCCAAATCGCAATTATCAGAAGATGATCTTAAGAAAGCAAGGGAGGTGTCTGACCATGAGTAATAATCGAAGAAGAGGTCCGATGGGTGGACCATAAGAGAGGAATGGCACCAGGCGAGAAAGCCAAAGATTTAAAAGGAACAATGGTCAAACTGATCAAATACATGAGACGTTTCTATGTTCCGATCGTTATGGTAATCATTTTTGCCATTGCAAGTACCGTGTTTAACATTGTTGGACCAACGATCTTAGGAGATGCAACAACTGAGATCTTCAAAGGACTGGTTCACAAAGTATCTGGTGGAAGTGGAATTGATTTTGATAAAGTTACACATATTTTATTGATGTTGTTAAGCTTATATGTAGCAAGTGCGATTTTCTCATTTATTCAGGGACTGATCATGACACATGTATCAAATAATGTCAGTTACCAGATGAGAAAAGATATTTCAGAGAAGATTCATCGTATGCCAATGAAATATTTTGAAAGCAGAACCTATGGTGAAGTATTGTCAAGAGTTACAAATGATGTTGATACATTAGGGCAGAGCTTAAACCAGAGTATGACACAGATCATCACATCAACGACACAGATCGTCGGTGTATTTATTATGATGATCCGTATCAGTATTCCGATGACGATCGCAGTTTTATTGACACTTCCATTATCTATGGATTGATCGGATTGATCATGTCAAAATCTCAGCCATATTTCAAGGCACAGCAGAAACATCTTGGAGAGTTAAATGGACAGGTAGAAGAAATCTATAGTGGACATAACATTGTCAAAGCATTTAACAAAGAAGAAAGCGTGATCGAAGAATTTAAAGAAGTAAATGGAAAACTTTACAATTCTGCATGGAGATCACAATTCTTCTCAGGAGCAATGATGCCGCTGATGCAGTTTGTTGGGAATTTAGGTTATGTAGCAGTAACAATATTAGGTGGATATTTAGCAATCAAGAAGACAATCGAGGTAGGTCAGATCCAGTCATTCTTACAGTATGTAAGAAACTTCAGCCAACCGATCACACAGTTAGCACAGGTAGGTAACATGATGCAGACGACCGCAGCATCTGCAGAACGTGTCTTTGAATTTCTGGAAGAAGAGGAGGAGATCGAAGTTGCAAAAAGACGCAGTACCTGTTGATACACTTGCTGGAAATGTAACATTTGAACATGTAAACTTCGGATACAACAAAGATCAAACGATCATCAATGACTTCTCCGTCGATGTCAAAGAAGGACAAAAAGTTGCGATCGTAGGACCAACTGGAGCTGGAAAGACAACGTTGATCAAACTTCTGATGCGTTTCTATGATGTGAATGGAGGCTGCATTAAAGTAGATGGCCATGATATCAGAGAATTCAAGAGAAGTGACCTAAGAGAAATGTTTGGTATGGTGCTTCAGGATACATGGCTTTACAATGCAAGTATCCGTGACAATATCCGCTATGGTAAATTAGATGCAAGCGAAGAAGAAATCCAAGGAGCAGCAAGAGCTGCATACGCACATCATTTCATTGAAACACAGCCAGGTGGATATGATATGGAGATTAACGAAGAAAGCAATAATATCTCCCAAGGACAGAAACAGTTATTAACGATCGCAAGAGCAATCTTAGCAGATCCAAAGATTTTGATCCTTGATGAAGCAACAAGTTCGGTCGATACAAGAACAGAAGAACGAATTCAGATGGCAATGGATAATCTGATGCAAGGAAGAACAAGTTTTGTGATCGCCCACCGCTTATCAACGATCAAAGATGCCGATGTGATCTTGGTTATGAATCACGGAGACATTGTAGAACAGGGAAATCATGAAGAACTGCTGGCTAAGGGTGGATTCTATGCGGATCTTTATAATAGCCAGTTTGAAAACGCTTAAGAATAATAAAACATTGTGAAAAAGGGAAAACGAAAGTTTTTTTTTTATTCTAATATAGAAAAGATTTTCACGGGATTAAATAGACGGATATAGCAAATTTTGGTATAGTTAAATAGAACAAAAATATATACAGATATAGAATCAAGGAGAATCAAAGTTATGAAGAAGAATCAGACACAGATTAAAAAATATGCGGCTGTGATCAGTATATTCTTAGCGGCAGTCATCGTAGGACTTTTTGTTTTCTTCTTTTGCATAAAACGTTCTGTTGAACAAAGATCAAAAAACACGATGAGGAACAACGTGGTCAGACAGAGTGAGCATTTAAGAACAATATTAGATATTCAATATGATTACTTAAATGGATTAACAGAAGAGATTGGTAAGACAGACCATCTGTTAGCAAAGAAGAATATGGATTTGATCAAGTCGATCACAAAACATACAGATTTTTGTGGGACTGCATTGATCGAGCCAAATGGGGATGCTCATTATGACAATGGATTGATAAAGAATTTATCGCATCGAAGATATTTTAAAGAAGTGATCAGTGGAAAAAGAACATTAAGTGATCCATTAGATAGTAGTATTTCTGGATCAACAAGAGTTGTGTTAGGAGTTCCTATATATAACAGCAAACACAAAGTGATCGGAGCTCTTGGAGGTTCTTATGACGTAACAGCTCTAAGTCGTATGCTGTTTGAAGATCTTTTTAATGGACAAGGATGCAGTATGATTATTGCGCAAAACGGAGAAATCATTGCATTTGAAGGAGATACATCTTACTGGAATCTTGATTATAGAGATAATTTCTATAAATGTTGTTGCAAATGGATCATCAAAGACAAAGTAACAGTGAAGAAAATCAAACAGGATTTTAAAGAAGGAAAAGAAAATCTTGTAACGGCAGACAGCAAGAAAGAAGGGACAAGAAGACATTACTTTGCATATATGCCAATGGGGCCAATGGTTGATGCTCTGTTATGCATTACCAGAACAGGCAGCACAACAGTCATATAACTTCATTGAAGACTACGAAATAAGCTTTATGATCGTATTTATTGTTTTGGTGACCTTATTGATCCTGTATATTGTTTATGAGAATCATACAAGGAACAAAGAATTACTGAAATATGCACAAACTGACGCATTGACAGGATTATATAACAAAGAAACAACCGAGCAGTTAACGGATGAACTTTTATCAGAAGATGAGAATAAGTACCATGCATTTTGATTTTGGATGTGGACTGTTTTAGCAGATCAACGATATCTATGGACATGCAGTCGGGGATATCGTGTTACAGAAATTCGGGAAACTTCTAAAAGGCACTTTCCGTGAAGGAGATATATTAGGAAGGATCGGTGGGGATGAATTCGGAGTCATTATGAAGAATATCCAGACAAAGGATATAGCAATGAAGAAAGCAGAAGAATTGCTGGCTAAAACACAAGCATACAAGATTGACGAATTGAAAGGAAATAATATCTCCATCAGTATCGGGATCAGCACAGCCCCACAAGACGGGGACTGCTACATGGATCTCTATAAACGCGCCGATCAGGCACTTTACCATAAAAACGAAGTGGAAAAGCAAGAGTGTGCAACTATTCTCATGAAAATAGTCTTTTACTAATTTTACCACAGTTCCAGATAGAAGGAATAAAGCAATCAAGTTCGAATCGCCATCAGACCGTTGAATGTTTCTGCGATACTCCAAAGCATTCCAAGGTCTACAGTAGCACCAAGGATCGCAACTAACGAATATACTAACATAAAAGGTTTGATAACCTTAGAAGAGAATAGAAACTCAATACAACGAGCTCCATATAATCCCCATCCGATAATGGTTGAAAATGCAAAGCAACATAACGCAACCGCAGTAAAGATGGAGATCCAGTTTCCATAAGTAGCAGTGAATCCACTGATCGTAAGTTCAGCACCAGCATCGGCACCAAATCCAATTGGAATTCCACTGCAGAGGATGACCAAAGCTGTCAATGTACAGATTAAGATCGTATCAGTAAATACTTCAAAGATACCAAGAAGTCCTTGCTTTACAGGCTCTTTCGTATCAGCACAGGCATGAGCGATCGAACCTGTACCAAGTCCGGCTTCATTTGAGAAGATGCCTCGTGCGACACCTTTTTTCATACTCATAAAGAAACTTCCAACAATACCACCAGTCACAGAAGCAGGATGGAAAGCTCCGTTAATGATAGAACCAAAAACAGCAGGCAGCTGATCGATATTTAAAACAACAACACCTAAGGCAAAGAAGATATAAATAAATGCCATAAAAGGTACTAATCTTTCAGCTACCTGTCCGATTCTTTGATTCCGCCAAGTAAGATCAATGCCACAAGAATTGCAACAATGATACCAATGATCAGATTCGCAGTTCCAACAGAAGACTGACTGATCACGTGGAAATTCAACAAAGCAGAATTGATTGCTGTTGTGATCGTATTTACCTGAGTAGCATTTCCAGTTCCGAATACTGTTAAAACTCCGAAAGCAGAGAATAGTACAGCAAGAAAATGCCAGTTTTTGCTAAGACCATTCTTGATATAGTACATAGGACCACCAACATAATCCCCTTCTTGGTTACGTTCTCTGAAGTGAACTGCAAGTGTTACTTCGGAAAATTTCGTACACATTCCAAGAATAGCAGAAATCCACATCCAGAAAACAGCACTAGGACCACCGATTGCGATCGCACCGGCAACTCCGGCAATATTTCCAGTTCCGACTGTGGAAGCGAGTGCAGTACAGACTGCCTGAAATGGAGTCATAGATCCGTCGGATGCATCTTGCTTCTTAAAGACACGACCAAGCGTTTCCTTCATTGCATAAGGGAATTTACGGATCTGTAAAAATTTTGTTTTGATCGTTAACAGTAATCCGACACCAATGATGCAGATCATGGCTGGAACACCCCAGATAAAGTTGTTCACGGCACTGTTAACTGATTGTATAAGCTCTAACATAAATCAAACCTCTTTCAAATTTCTTTTATTAATTTGTATCTGTTCTTATATAATAGATATTTACTCATTAAGATCCATGTTGCCTTAAGGTGACATGGAACATGAACAGACACAAATGCAATCATATCATATTTACAGAAAAAAGTACAGAATCTAATCTTGACAGAGAATTAATAGAAATCTTCTATAGATTTATGAAAAAAATCTAACTTGTAAAATATGTAAATAAGGACTAAACTTATATTCATAATTACGTGTAGACTTGGAGGATGAAAGATGGAGAATGAAAAACCAATACTAAGAGGAGAGCTTGCATTGATGGCAGCAATCGTGATCAATAGTTTTAGTGTAGTACTGATGCTGTATTCAGGTTCTGGAATTTCGGCAATCTCAAGTGTACCTTATGCATTTTCGGAAGTATTTAAGGAGTTATCACTAGGTACATGGACATATATATTTCAGGAGCATTAGTGTTAAGTCTGATGATCCTAAGAAGAAAGTTTGTACCATCTTATTTATTTAGCTTCGTTGCAGGATTTGCGTTTAGTGAATTATTAGATGTCAATGAATTATGGATTGGGATCCTGCCACAGACGATCCCATGCAGGATTGCGTATTTCCTGATCAGTTATTTCTTGTTAAGTATAGGAATTGCTTTAGAAAACAGATGCCAGCTTCCGATCATTCCAACGGATTTATTTCCAAGAGAATTATCAGAAATCATTGACAAACCATATGCAAGGGTTAAGATCATATTTGATGTTTTATGTCTTGCCACAACGGGGCTTTTAACATGTCTGATGCTTGGATATTTAGATGGATTAGGTATTGGAACGATCGTTGCTGCATTTACGATGGGTAAAATGGTTTCGATCACAGGCAGTTGGATCGATCAGAGAGTTACTTTTGCATCGGTCTTAAGTAAACAGACGATATAGGGAATTAAGAGAATAGAAATAAGAAAGATGATAAAATAAGATAGAACGGGTGATAGTTTTGAAACAATATATTTTGAATGATTATATTACAGACGATGCCAGAATGGTAAATCCAATGATGGAAATTAATGGTTTTAAAGTAAGACCAGGATTTTTTGATTTAAATGGAGCATCAGAATTTTCATGTGGGGTGAATTTTACAGTGCATACAAGCAATGGAACATCATGTGATCTGCTATTATTTCATCCAGGAGAAGAAGAACCATATGCAATCATTCCATTTCCAGAATCATATAAGATCGGAGATGTCTATTCTATGATTGTTTATGATCTGAAATCTGAAGATTTTGAATATGCTTATCGTGTGGATGGACCATATGATGAACAAAAAGGATTATTGTTTGATAAAACAAAAATTTTGTTGGATCCATATGCTCAGGCTGTTGCAGGACAGGAAGTCTGGGGACATAAAAGAACCAGAACGTATCATGCAAGAGTTGTAAGAGATAGTTTTGACTGGGGTGTACAGCCACAGTCAACCAGAGAGATGAGTGATCTGATCATTTATGAGTTACATGTCAGAGGATTTACAAATCATTCATCCTCAGGAGTCAAACATCCATAACTTTGCAGGATTAAAAGAAAAGATCCCATATTTAAAAGAATTAGGGATCAATGCGGTAGAATTGATGCCGATCTTTGAATTTGACGAGATGATCAACGCAAGAGAAGTGGATGGGAAACAACTTGTTGAATATTGGGGATATAATACGGTTGGATTTTTTTCACCAAATGCCAGTTATACAGCTGCTGAGGAAGTCAATAATGAAGGACAGGAATTAAAAGAATTGATCCGTGAACTTCATGAAAACGGAATCGAAGTTATTCTGGATGTTGTATTTAATCACACTGCGGAAGGAAATGAAAATGGACCATTCTTCAGTTTTAAGGATTTGACAACAATATCTACTATTTATTAACTCCAGAAGGTAATTATTATAATTTTAGTGGATGTGGGAATTCTCTAAATTGCAACCATCCAGTAGTACAGCAGATGATCCTTGAATGTTTAAGACATTGGACGGTTCATTATCGTGTAGATGGATTCCGATTTGATCTTGCAAGCATTCTTGGACGAGATGAAGATGGAATGCCAATGAATAATCCACCATTACTAAAAAGTCTGGCCTATGATCCACTTCTAAGGAATGTAAAACTGATCGCAGAAGCGTGGGATGCAGGTGGATTATATCAGGTAGGAAACTTTCCAGCCAGCAAACGATGGGCAGAATGGAACGGACAGTACCGTGATACGATGCGAGGCTATCTAAAAGGTGATTTCTGGGAAGCTAACAGTGCTGCATGGAGAATTTGCGGTTCAGGTGACTTGTATGGAGGATATTACTCTGATGGCAACAGTAATTACGCTGGATACAATTCCTGCATCAACTTCCTCACATGTCACGATGGATTTACAATGTATGATCTCTATTCTTACAATAATAAACACAATGAGGCAAATGGATGGAACAATACCGATGGGGCAAATGACAATCGAAGCTGGAATTGTGGTATGGAAGGAGATACAAAAGATCCGGAAGTACTCAAATTACGTTACCGCATGATCAGAAATGCTTGTGCTATCTTAATGTGCAGCCGTGGAACGCCAATGTTCTTCTCAGGCGATGAATTCGGAAATACGAAGTTTGGAAATAATAACAGCTACTGTCAGGATAATGAAATCTCATGGATTGATTGGAGCTTATTAGAGAAGAATAAAGACTTATTTGAATTCTTTAAATTTATGATCGATTACCGAAAAAAACATCCAGTTATCCGCAAGAAACTGGACAATGCAGTTTGCGGAATGGAAGCAATGCATGCACACGATGTTAATGCAGAACGTATGGAAGTACCACAAAATGCAAAAACACTGGCAGTAAGCTTTGCAGGATATGACCGCAAAAAAGGAAAAGACGATCTTGTATATGTAGCAGTCAATGCTTATTGGGAAGAAGTAAAGATCACACTTCCAAACCTTGCAAATCATGGAGCATGGTACTTAAGTGTGGATACTTATGGAGATGAGAAAGGAAAGTACTTCTATCAAGAAGGAGAAGAGATTCGCATTGATCGTGAATATGTGATGAAACCTCGGTCTATTGTGGTGTTTACTGGACGAGAAATTTTAAGATAAATTTTAATTTTAAATTTGTAGTTGGCCAACTGTAGATTTTGAGTATATGATAAAACTAAATAACCGAAGCGCAGCGGTGGAATTTTGCTCACATTTTGAACAAATCGCTGATCCGCCCAATTTCCTACGAAAACTCGCGTTGAAAGTTACTGAACCCAGTAGTCTTTGACGCTCAGACATTCGTCCAATTGGGCTGCGAATTTGTTCAAAATATGGCAAAATTCCAATGCTGCGCTTTCGGTTGCTTATTTAGTTTTTATCATATACCAGAAGTCTAAAGTGAGGATAATTACAAGATTGAAAAATTTATGTAGGTGAGTATGTTGAATGTTATTGTTTTCAATTTATGTAGTGGCAGACAGATATTATTATTGTCAATACAGTAAAACATACACACCTACCAGTGGTTTCGATAACTGAAATTATCAACCAATACCGTTTAACATACATTCTCTGTGTGGAGATTTGAATAGTGTTCTGTTGTATGGGATATAAATAAAAGAAAAAGAAAGATCATGAATAAGCAAAAGTGGCAACATGAGCACTTTTTGAATGCGTTTTTTACAAATTCGCAGCGTCCTGTGGTCGATTGTTTGAACGTAGCTGCGGGCATTTTGGCTCGCAGCCAGTGAGTTATCGAAGGAACAGGCGCGGACCAGCGATTTGTAAAAAACGCTTTCAAAAATGCGGAGTGCCACTTTGCTTATTCATGATCTTTCTTTTTCTTTTATTTATATCCCATACAACAAAATACTACTTACAAATCTTTCCCAGTAAGCATCTCATAAGCCTGGAAATATTTATCGATTGTCTTATCAACAATGTCCTGAGGCAGTTTCCAGTCATGTTCGTTGCTCTTTAACCAGTCGCGGGCGAACTGTTTGTCGAAGGATGGCTGTCCATGACCTGGTTCATATTCGTCTGCTGGCCAGAAACGAGAGCTGTCTGGTGTTAACATTTCATCTCCGATGACGATGTTACCGTTTTCATCAAGACCAAATTCAAATTTCGTATCTGCGATGATGATTCCGTGTTCTAATGCATAATCAGCACATTTCTTATAAAGAGCGATCGTTTTATCACGTAACTGTTCAGCGTATTCCTGTCCTTTACCTGGGAATTCTTTCTCAAGAACTTCAATACTTCTTTCAAAAGAAATGTTCTCATCATGATCACCGATTTCTGCTTTTGTAGATGGTGTGTAGATTGGTTCAGGAAGTTTATCAGATTCTTTTAATCCTTCAGGAAGTTTGATTCCGCAGACTGTACCATTCTCCTGATAGCTTGCCCAACCGCTTCCTGTGATATATCCACGAACGATACATTCGATTGGAAGCATTGTAAGTTTCTTACACATAATGCTGTTTCCATCATATTTTTCCTGCTGGAAGAATTCAGGCATATCTTTGACATCAACAGAGATCATATGGTTAGGAACGATGTCTTTTGTAAGGTCAAACCAGAATTTGGACATCTGTGTTAAAACAGTTCCTTTCTTTGTGACATCATTCTTTAAGATGACATCAAAGCAGCTGATACGGTCAGTTGCAACCATGATCAGGCTGTCACCATTGTCATAAATCTCACGAACTTTACCTTCTTTGATCGGTTTCATTTCTTTCATTATTCATACCTCGCTGATAAATTGTATCAATGTTTCTCAAATTTTCACTCGTTGTTTACTAATATAACATCAATTGTTGAAAAAATAAAGTCTGGATTGGCGATTTCAGTATTTGTAATATATTTTGCCCTCGGTTCGTAAATCATATATAATGGTATGAGTGTCAAGAAGTATAATTTAAATGGAGGAAACTAATCGTTATTATGAAATTTTATTATGCCCCAATGGAAAGTATCACGATTTACTTATACCGAAACATTTACGAACAACTATTTGGAGAAAGTGATAAATACTACACACCATTTATTATGCCAAATGGAAAAAGAACATTCAAAACAAGAGAATTTCAGGATGTATTGCCGGAACATAATGAAGGATTACATATCGTACCACAGATTTTAACGAAAAGTTCTGAAGATTTTATCAGAACAGCAAAAGAATTAAAAGAACTGGGATACGATGAAGTCAATTTAAATCTTGGCTGCCCGTCAAGAACCGTTGTAGCCAAACAAAAAGGCTCAGGATTCCTGCGAGAACCAGAAGTATTAGATGATTTCCTTACAGAGATCTTCGAAGCATTAGATATGAAGATCTCAATTAAAACAAGAATCGGATTAAGAGACACAGAAGAATTTGAAGAAATCTTAAGCATCTACAACCGCCATCCAGTCTATGAACTAACGATCCATCCAAGACTGCAGCAGGAATTCTACAAAGGAAAACCACACCTCGATGTCTTTGAATATGCAGTAAACCACAGTGAGAATCCACTCTGCTACAATGGAGACATTGTTACAAAAGAAGACTACGACAACATCACAACAAGATTTCCAGATGTAGATGCAGTGATGATCGGAAGAGGTCTGCTAAGAAATCCAGCCCTTGTACGAGAAATCAAATATGGACAGAAACTGACCAAAAGAGAACTCCTGAAAATGCATGATACACTTTATGAAGCATATCAGGGTTACCTAAGCGGCGACAAAAATGTTCTCTATAAGATGAAAGAATTCTGGAACAATGCAGCGGTCATGTTTACAAACCACGAAAAATACGCAAAGAAGATCCGTAAAGTTCAGACGTTAAAGAATTACGAACAGGCAGTGAATGCGTTGTTTAATGATCAGGAACTGATCAAATAAAAATAAAAATCTAAATATACATATAGAAAGCCTATTGACAACACAAGCCCCAATATAATATAATCACTCAATAGGCAAAGACGGAGAAAAGTACCATAAATTATCGTTCCCAGTGAGCAGGCGATAGTGAGAATCCTGCAAAGTGAATTTATGCGAAGAACACTCCCGAGCATCAATCTGAACGCAGAACATGAATAGAACAAGATTCAAACCCTGTCAGTAGGTGCGACGTAAGCTGGGCGTTAACCGGCACACAAGAGAGACTGCAAGACAGTAAATCAGGTGGTACCGCGGACTAGAGATATACAGTTCGTCCTGAAGTAACAATTTCAGGACGGGCTTTTTTTGTACCTGATTTTAAGGTGACAGGGAACTAAGAAAACCGCCTGAACGCAAGATAGAGAATACAAGAAAAAGGAGAAAAGAAAATGTCAGACATGTACCGTACCAGAACCATGGACCAGATTTCTGAAGGTGACATCGGAGCACAATTAAAGATCGCCGGATGGGTAGAGAATATCCGTGACCACGGTGGAGTATCATTTATCGATTTACGCGATATGTATGGAGTGATGCAGGTCGTATTAAGAGATACAAGTTTATTAGACCATGTAAGAAAAGAAGAATGTTTATCTGTAGAAGGTGTGATCCAGCACAGAGACGAAGAAACATTTAACCCTAAGATTCCTACAGGAACGATTGAATTAGAAGCACACAAGATCGATATCTTAGGAAAAGTATACAGAGATCTTCCATTCGAGATCGCAACAAGTAAAGAAATCCGTGAAGATGTTCGTTTAAAATATCGTTACCTTGATATGAGAAACAGAAAGGTAAAAGATAACATTTTATTCCGTTCCAAAGTCATCCGTTTCTTAAGAGAAAAGATGGAAGACATGGGATTCGTAGAAGTTCAGACACCGATCCTTTGTGCATCATCACCAGAAGGAGCTCGTGACTACGTAGTACCTTCAAGAAAATACAAAGGTAAATTTTACGCATTACCACAGGCACCACAGCAGTATAAACAGTTATTGATGGTATCTGGAATCGACAAATACTATCAGATCGCACCATGCTTCAGAGATGAAGATGCTCGTGCAGACCGTTCTCCAGGAGAATTCTATCAGTTAGACTTCGAGATGGCATTTGCAACACAGGAAGATGTCTTCAAGATCGGAGAAGAAGTATTAACAGAGACATTTAAGAAATTTGCACCAGAAGGAAGTGTGATCACAGAAGCACCATACCCAATCTTCAGCTACAAAGAAGCAATGCTGCAGTTTGGTAGTGATAAACCAGACCTTCGTAACCCATTAAGAATCATCGACGTGACAGATTTCTTCCAGAGATGTACATTCAAACCATTCCATGGACAGACAGTACGTGCGATCAATGTTCATGCAAAACTTTCCAAAGGACAGCATGAAAAACTGTTAAAATTCGCACAGTCAATCGGTATGGGTGGACTTGGATACTTAGAAGTCAAAGAAGAACTGAAATACAAAGGACCGATTGATAAATTTATTCCAGATGATATGAAGATGGAATTAGCTGAAATGGCTGGATTACAGGAAGGAGATACAATCTTCTTCATCGCAGCACCAGAAAAAGCTGCTTGCATCTATGCAGGACAGATCCGTAACGAATTAGGAAGCAGATTAGACCTGTTAGAAAAAGACGCATATCGTTTCTGCTACATCAATGATTTCCCAATGTATGAAATCGATGAAGAAACGGGTAAATTAGGATTTACACATAACCCATTCTCTATGCCACAGGGTGGATTAGAAGCATTAAATGAAAAAGATCCATTAGATATCTTAGCATACCAGTATGATATCGTATGTAACGGAGTAGAATTATCATCAGGAGCCGTTCGTAACCATGACATGGAAATCATGGAAAAAGCATTCGACATCGCAGGATATGACAAAGAAACATTAAAAGACAAATTCGGAGCATTATACAATGCATTCCAGTTCGGTGCACCACCACATGCAGGAATGGCACCAGGAGTAGACCGTATGATCATGTTACTTCGCAACGAAGAAAACATCCGAGAGATCATCGCTTTCCCAATGAGCGGAACAGCACAGGATCTGATGTGCGGAGCACCAAACGAAATTACAGAACAGCAGCTTCGTGAAGTGCATATTAAGGTTAGAGATTAATTAGAAATTATAAGATTAAAAAAAGACAGGAAACAGACCAAAGAAGGTCAGCTTCCTGTCTTTTTGTTTACCAGAAAAATTTTACATGCTACAATAATAAAAAACAGACATCAAAGGAGGACACCAACATGAAGATCAAAAATGCAACAATCAAAGATTTCGACACAGCCTATGAATACATCAAAAAACTCTGGGACTACAACACCTACGACTATGAAACAACCAAAGAAGTCTATAAAAAAGTACTACAAGACGAAAACAGTTTTGCATTTTTTGCCATAGAAGACGATGGAACTTTTTATGGATTCTGCCATGGAGATTATTTTCAGACCTTCTGGATGTCAGGTCTTACCTGCTATGTATCAAGTTTGATCACAAACGAAGAAGACCGAGGTAAAGGATATGGTGTAAAATTATTAGATCATGCAAAGAAATTGGCAAAAGAACGAGGATGTAAAGCAATCACTTTAGACTCCGGACTGCCAAGAGTACAAGCTCACGGATTTTATGAACACTATGGATTTGAAAAAAGCTGTTATGGATTTGAATTAGCTTTGTAGAAGAAAGGAAAATTAATGAAAATATTAGTCAGTGCCTGCCTGTTAGGAATCGATTGCAAATATAACGGAAAAAACAACAAAAATGATAAAATCATAGAATTACTAAAAGACCATGAACTAATTCCAGTCTGTCCAGAGATCATGGGAGGACTGCCAACACCAAGAATTCCGGCAGAAATACATCAAAACAAAGTTATCGCAAAAGATGGCAAAGATGTTACAAAACAATACCAAAAAGGTGCCGAAGAGACACTGAAAATTGCAAAGTTATATAACTGTCATACAGCGATCCTAAAAGAAAAAAGTTCATCTTGTGGCTGTGGCAAAGTCTATGATGGAACATTTACAGGCACGCTGATCAATGGGGACGGAATCACAGCTAGATTATTAAAAGAACATGGAATCAAAATCACAGGGGAAACAACCTTAGATATCACAGAATAAAACAGTGAATAGTAAAATGAGGATCCAAATATGAACAACAAACAAAAACTATTAACCGCAACAGCGATCACAGGAACTATTGTCAGTGCATCTGCATTTACTGTCTTCGATTATGCGATCTGTCGAAGAAAAACAGCCAGATGTCCGTAAAAAAGAAAAATGGAAACCATATCTTGATTACGTTTTAAAAGAACAAGAATGGCTAAAAGAACACCAAGAACAAGAATTAAAGGAAATCAGATCAAAAGACGGACTAACACTACGGGCAGCCTACATCCCAAGAGAAAATGCCAAAGGAACTATTATCTGTATGCACGGTTACCATTCAACAAACGATATCGAATTCGTACCGGAAGTCCGATTTCTATGGAATCTTGGATACAGCATTCTTCTTCCATGGCAGAGAAGCCACGGAAAAAGCGAAGGACGCTATATTACTTATGGAGTGAAAGAACGCCATGATCTCAAACGATGGATTTTGTATACCAATCGGCATCTGGCAGCCAAGAACAAAGATATTTTTCTATGTGGAATTTCTATGGGGTGTGCTACAACCTTAATGGCAGCAGGTCTGGACCTTCCAGACAATGTAAAAGGAATTATTGCTGACTGCGGATTCACTTCTCCATGGGATATCATCAAACACGTAGCCAAAGAAAGATTTTATCTTCCACCATTTCCATTAATGTACATGGTAGATTTGATCAGTGAAGTAGTAGCAGGATTTGGATTGAAAGAAGTCAGCATCCCAGAAATCATGAAACGAAACAAGATTCCAGTGTTGTTTATCCATGGAGATGCAGACGATTACGTTCCGATGTGGATGACAATCAAAAATTATGAAGCCTGTGCAGCAAAGAAAGAACTCTATATTGTTTCAGGAGCAGGACACGCACTAGCATTTTCAAAAGATATGGAAGAGGGAAAACGAAGAATCAAAAATTTCATAAATAAATATAAGACGATCTAAAATAAGAAGAACCATTCCGTATAAATGATGTTACAGAATGGTTCTTGTATTATAAATTTCCTAAAAAAAACTATTTTAAGATCATAAGATAACTTTCCGGCCGCTGTGTGATCTTGATTTCTTTCAGAATTCTAAAATTAGATTTTACAGCGAACTGTTTTACATATTCACGGTTTCTTGTATACATAATGATTGTTCCTTCAGGTCCAAGAACTCTTTTGGCAAATGGAAAGAACTTCTCATAAACCTCACGAATCTCCGCTTCTGTCTTCTGGCCAGTCGCATAAGACATCTCCGTAAAGATTTCATCAAAAGGATAGTCATGGGTAAATGTAAAACAATCCTTATTGATATAATGAACGATCTGGTCTGCAAGATTTGTGTTATAGATCGCTTTCTCAATGGCTTCTGGAGAATGATCGATACCATAAGAAGTATTCCCTTTTACAACCTTCTGACGCTCGATCAGCATCGTACCAACCCCACAGAAAGGATCAAGAATCTGCGCATCCGGGATCATGTAATCTTTGGCAAGTTCCACAAGTAAAGCAGCATTGACTGGTTTGATACTTGTTGGAATGAACTCCTCGCGGTAACTAAAACGACGATCAACGATTGTATTTAATTTTACTAATAAATAATAATCCCCAGATTTACCTTCGATCATACGGATCTCAAATTCATAATGAGAGGTAGAATTTCTTAATTTATGTGCTGTCAGCTCTTCTAATTTCGAAGCAACTTTCTTCGCAAATTTGGAACGTTCAGAAAGTGACATACGGCTTTTCACTCCGATTCGGAAATAAAAAGGAAAATCCCCTTCATGAGTATTTTCTAATAATGCCATTAAATTCGAACCAGCGATCACGGATGCAGCAACATCAGCATCAGGTTTACATGAAACCATGCCTTAATCTGAAATAACAATTCATTGTATGTGCGGATCGGTAATAAACGATTCAGATGATTTGTCTTTACACGCACGCCCATTTTTGAAGAAGCAGCTGAAGATTCTTCCATCAAGGCAGCAGTAATTTCCGGGTGTAATGGGTTAGTGCGGAAAATACAATGAAATGTCTGGCGACCGCCTAAAAATCTATGCTTCTTAAATGGTTCAATAGTATTGATCAGTTCAGAAAGTGCATGAAGTTCATGTTCTACATGCTTTTCTCATCGTCAGAAGCTTCATAAAGAGATAATTCTTCATAACGTTTTCGGAAAACATCCACATAAGGAGCCGCATTTAAAGATTTTAAAGCAGTTAAATAAGCCTCTTTTACAAAACGTGTATCTTCTGTCTGATAAGCATGAAATACAGCATCGCTTTCAGAAGAAAGTGCCAGATCACCGATCAAAAGAGCAGCATTTTTCTTGTTTTGCATCTTCATTTTCTAAAAATACGGATAAGTCCAGATCACCATCATGGATCCAAGACAACAAAAGTTCTCTTTTAGAAGAATCCTTGATCTCCTGACGCAGGGAACTTAAAGACTGACGTACTTCGATATTTTGATTTAATCTTTTACATAAACGATTGATCATATATACATTCCTTTTCTAAATAATGTGTATAAGGAAAAGTCCTTAAAACTATAAAAACAGTATACCTTATTGAAATAATTTTTGCAAAAAAAGTGAAAATCATGCTATAATAATACGTAACTAAGAGAATAATAGGTAAGGAAGTATATGAAACATATAACGATCAAGAGAGCAGAGCAGGCAGATGTCGATGCGATCATGCAATTGATGCAAGAAGCAGTGGATACTGTGAAGGTTTCCGATTGGTTTCTGCCAGATAACAGACAATATATAGAAGAACACATAAGCGACCGGGGATTTACATTGAAGGCTTTATCAAGTAACAATGAGATCTTGGGCTTTTTTATTGTCGATCTTCCGGGAGAGTCAAAACATAATCTTGGATATGATCTGAATTATGACGATCATAAGATACACAAAGTTGCACATATGGACTACGCAGTTGTGACAAGTAAAGCAAGAGGTTTGGGGCTTCAGAGAAGATTTTTCAAAGAGGCAGAGAAACAATTAGAAGACACGATATATGAATACTTCCTTGGAACCGTTCATCCGGATAATATCTACAGTCGGACAAACTTTGTCAAAGCAGGTTACAGGGAAGCAAGACAAATGTCAAAATATGGTGGTATGCAACGTATCATCATGGAAAAGGAGAAATGACTATGAGTGATCAGTATGATGTTATTATGATCGGAGCAGGACCTTCTGCTATATTTTGTGCTTATGAATTAAAGAGAAATAAGCCAGATATGAAAGTTCTTATGATCGAAAAGGGACGAAGGATCGAAAGAAGAGCCTGTCCAAAACGAAATACAAAGGTATGTGTTGGATGTAAACCATGCTCTATCACAACAGGATTTGCCGGAGCTGGAGCATTTTCTGACGGTAAATTATCTTTATCTCCAGATGTAGGAGGGAACCTTCCAGAGATATTAGGCTATGACAGAACGATCGAATTATTAAAAGAATCCGATGACATTTATTTAAAATTCGGAGCTGATGAGAAAGTATACGGAATTGATGAAGCGGAAGAGATTGCAAGCATCCGTAAGAAAGCAATTCAGGCAAACTTGAAGCTGATCGAATGTCCGATCAGACATTTGGGAACAGAAGAAGGGTACAAGATCTACTCAAGACTTCAGGAACATTTATTAAATGAAGGTGTTGATATGATCTTTGATACCATGGTCAAAGATATCATCATTGAAGATTGGGTTGCAAAAGGTGTTGTCACAGACAAAGGTGAGACATATACAGCCGATGAGATCGTAGCAGCCGTAGGACGAGAAGGATCTGAATGGCTAAGCGGAATCTGCAGAAAATACGACATTGAAACACAGGTAGGAACCGTTGATGTCGGAGTCCGTGTAGAAGTTCGAGACGAGATCATGGAAGAATTAAATAAAAGTCTTTATGAAGCAAAACTTGTTTATTACACGCCAACATTCGACGATAAAGTCCGCGTATTCTGCAGCAATCCATCGGGAGAAGTAGCAACAGAATATTATGAAAATGGTCTGGCAGTGGTAAATGGTCATGCATACAAAGCAGACGAATACAAGACAAACAACACAAACTTTGCATTATTAGTATCTAAGAACTTTACAAAACCATTTAAAGAGCCGATTCAATATGGAAAACATATCGCACAGTTAAGCAACATGCTTTGCGATGGCAAGATCTTAGTACAGAGATTTGGAGATTTTGTGAGAGGAAGAAGAACAACCGAAGAACGTCTGATAAGAAACAACATTACACCAACATTAAAGATGCTGTTCCAGATCTTTCACTCGTATTCCCATATCGAATCATGAAAGACATCGAAGAGATGATCTATGCATTAGATGAAGTAACATAGGTATGGCAAGTGATGAGACACTTCTTTACGGTGTAGAAGTTAAATTCTATTCAAATAAGATCTTAACAAACAAAGACTTTGAAACTAATATCAAAGGACTTCGCGCAATCGGTGACGGAGCATCTGTAACAAGAGGATTACAGCAGGCATCTGCGAATGGATTAAGCGTTGCGAAGAGTATCTTAAATAAATAAAATATCAAATAAAAATATTAAAACAAAATCCTGACAGGTTTCTAAACCATTAGGGATTTTTCTGTTTGAGAATCCTGCAAAGAATGATTCTTCCTTATAAAAAAATTATTTTTTGAATTTAGGATGTTTTTCATAGAAAGCTTTGTTCGCCTGCTCTCCTGCAAGGATCAATCGATGAAGTCCTTCTTTAGGACATAAAGTTCCAGTATATCCCATCATGGAAAGAACCTGCATGATATGTGTGTAGTATACACCAGTACTTTCTTTGGATACTTCATAAAGCTGATCCATCGTGATCGGATATTCATCCATCAATGACTGATAAGATTTTGTGACAGCATCGGATAATAACATAAAATATGAACATTCGTCTGTGTCTCCTCATGCCATGCGTTTGCCTCGACGGCAGGAATCGCATGAACACCAAGCTCTTTCCCAAGTCTTACAGCTTCCGGAATGGAATGTGTTGATTCGTGGTCAGAGATTGCAATATAATCAAGGCCGATACGTTTCGCATAAGGAATGATCTGGTCAACACGCATAGCACCATCAGATAAAACGGTGTGACAATGTAAGTCTGCTTTCATATAAAAATACCTCCAAAATATTTATTCCATTTTCTTTAAGATCGTTAAAATATTAGATAATGACTGATGAAATAATTCCTGATCTTCTTTTGACAGTGATTCAAAACGTTTGGAAAGGTATTCTTTGACAAGCGCTTTTTCCTGAAGAATCAGCTGGTTTCCTTTCTCTGTGAGTTTTACATAAACCATTTTTCTGTTTTCATCACTTCTAAAACGTGTGACATACTCATCCTTCACAAGTGGAGAAACGGCTCTTGTAGCCTGTTCTTTAGATGATGCCAGATAAGAAGATAACTGTGACATATTCAATGAACGACCTCCAGACAGTGCAAATAAGATAAGAATCTGTGTTTTGGTAAGATCCATGGAAGGTATGTCGATCGTGTTTAAAAGAAATTTCTGACAGATTGGAAAAATTTCAAAAAGTGCAGAAACATCATTCAATGTAAATCCCTCTCTTTCGATGTTTTTCTAACTAAAAGTATACCACTTTATGAATAAAAATCAATAATCAACAAAAATCAATATTTGACAAAAGTCAAATAAAAAGATAAAATAGGAGAAACACTATAAAATGACCTTGATCAAAGGAGGTAACCTATGAGTGAAACAACAACACAGATGCAGGATTTTCTGACACGCCAGGCGAAAGTCTGCCATGATAATTGTGAGATAGAGAAAGATCTGTACAAAGAGCTGGGAGTGAAACGAGGACTCAGAGATGTCGATGGAGTCGGCGTTCTTGCAGGTCTTACGAATATATCCTGTATTCAATCCAGTGAGATGATCAATGGAGAGAAAGTACCTTGTGAAGGAAAGTTATTTTATAGAGGATATAATATATATGAATTAGTCGATGGATTTATGAAGAGAGGCGAATTTGGATTTGAAGAAATCACCTATCTTTTACTATTTGGAAAACTACCGGATGAAAAACAATTGAAAGAATTCAGAGAAATTTTGGCACAGAGTATGACACTTCCAAAGAATTTCACAAGAGATGTTATTTTAAAGGCACCATCGAAAGACATTATGAACACGTTGACAAAGAGCATTTTAACACTAGCATCGTATGATGATAAAGCATCTGATATTTCTATGGAAAATGTATTAAGACAATGTCTGATGTTGATCAGTGTTTTGCCGATGATGGCAGTTTATGGATATCATGGTTACAATCATTACGTCAATGATGACAGCCTGTACATCCATCGTCCAGATCCAAACTGTTCCATGGCAGAAAATATTTTAAGAATGCTGCGTCCAGACAAATCTTATACAGAATTGGAAGCAAGAGTGTTAGATATTGCGCTCGTTCTTCATATGGAACATGGAGGAGGAAATAACTCAACATTTACAACCCATGTCGTGACATCTTCAGGATCAGATACATATTCAGTGATCGCAGCTGCACTTTCATCATTGAAAGGTCCCAAACATGGAGGAGCGAATATCAAAGTTGTTGAGATGATGCAGGATTTAAGAAAAAATGTGGATGATATCAGTGATGAAAGTCAGGTAGAAGAATACTTAAGAAAACTGCTGCACAAAGAAGCATTTGACCAAAAAGGACTGATCTATGGAATGGGGCATGCAGTATATAGTATTTCGGATCCAAGAGCGCAGATTTTCAAAGCTTTTGTAAAGAAACTGGCCCTTGCAAAAGAAAGAGAAAAAGATTTCGAACTCTATTCTATGATTGAAACATTGGCACCAAAAGTAATCGCAGATGAACGAAAAATCTACAAAGGGGTCAGTGCAAATGTCGATTTCTACAGTGGATTTGTGTATAGTATGTTAGATATCCCATTGGAATTGTTCACACCGATCTTTGCGATGGCAAGAATCGTTGGATGGAGTGCCCATCGTTTGGAAGAATTAACAAATGTGGATAAGATCATTCGTCCTGCGTATCAGAGTGTACAAGATGAAAAAGAATATATTGAGATGGAAGATCGATAAAAAAGAGGGATTCCCTCTTTTTTTATGCAAAAATATAAGCTTATAAAATGAGGAAAACCGGAGACGAGGAGGGTCTCCGGTATTATGAAAAAGTATGAAAAAAAGTTTTAGCTAAGTAAGTTTGTTTGTTACTTGCTATGGTTTTAGTATACTCAGTAAATGTGAAAGAATTGTGTCTAAAAAATGATGAATTTATGTTTTTTGGTCATATTTTGAGAAATTCAGTGATTCCATATGCAACTCCGTCCTTGTCATGATGTTTTGTGATAAAGGTCGCAGCATCCTTACATTTTGAAGAAGCATTTTCCATGGCAATTCCGATACCAGCTTCTTTTAACAGATCAATGTCATTATCACCATCACCAAAGGCAGCGGTTTCTTCAGGTTTTAGATTCAAATATTCCCGAATAAAACGAAGTCCGGAATGTTTTCCGGCATCTTTATGAGAAATCTCGATCAGCTGCGAAACAGAAGAAGTAATATAGATCTCATCACAATTATATTTAAGTTCATTCCAAATGAGCTGCTTTTGCTGCTCGCCAGAGACAACAATATCCATACTGTCAATATGATCAATATGTTCTCGAATAAAAGAAATAATATCATCAATAGGAATTCTTGTAGATTGGATGTAAGGAATTGCTTGTGGAGTTGTACCATAGGAAACAGGATCTTCCACATAAGCTTTCAGGGCATAAGCTTTGCCATCAATAAAAACTTCAAGGGCAGTCTCATGCTGTTTAGCAATCTGAATTATACATTCAACGGAAGCAGGTGTCATCTTATATTCATGAAGACAGGTGCTTGTAGGAATATGGTAAATGGCAGCACCATTAGAAGTAATTGCATATTCAATTCTAGGCACAGCAAGAACATCTTTAGGCAGCGTATCAAAAGAACGTCCACTTGCGATCACAATGTGAACACCATTTTCAATTGCATGACATAAAGCATTATAATTTCCGTCAGAAAGCCGTCCACTTGCATTTAATGTTGTACGGTCAAGATCAAGTGCAATACATTTTATATTCATAAGAAACCTCCAGATTTCGCATTTGTTATACATAGTCGATATTGTGTAATATATTTTACACATATGAAAATATTGTATCTTTTCTTTGAAACAATTACAATATACGAAAGGAGGAAAAATAAAAATGGGAATGACAACATTATGCTATATAGAAAAAGATAACAAATATCTGATGCTGCATCGCATCAAGAAAGAACATGATATCAATAAAGATAAATGGATCGGAGTCGGTGGTCATTTTGAACATGGAGAAAGCCCGGAAGACTGCATGTTTCGTGAAGTTATGGAGGAAACAGGACTAACCCCATTGTCATATAGATTTTGTGGGATCGTCACATTTTTGTCCGATATGGGAACTGAAAAAGAAGCATGGGAATATATGTGTTTATACCATATCGAAGAATTCAAAGGCGAGATCAAAGAATGTGATGAAGGAGTACTAGAATGGGTAGACAAAGAAAAAATATTAGACCTTGATCTGTGGGAAGGTGACAGGTTATTTTTACGCTATATGCAAGAAAGAAGATCATTTTTTTCGTTGAAATTGGTATATGAAGAAGGAAATCTGGTGCAAGCAGTCGTAGATGGAAAAGACTTGGAATTTTTTGATATCTTAGATGAAAATGGAAACAAAACAGGAAAGATCAAAGAGAGATCTTTGGTCCATGAAGATGGAGATATCCATGGAACTGTGCATATCTGGATCAGAAGAAAAACAGAAAAAGGATATGACCTGTTACTCCAAAAACGAAGCAAACAAAAAGACTCCTTCCCGGGCTGCTACGACATCTCATCCGCAGGTCATATCAGCGCAGGCGATGAACCATTAGAAACCGCATTAAGAGAACTAGAAGAAGAACTAGGGATCAAAGCAGAACCAGAACAACTTAAAAAAGTATGTATGCATGAAGGAAGCATGAATGGAAACTTCTATGGAAGAGAATTTAAGAATCATGAGATCAGCACGGTTTATATGTATGAAGAAACAGTGGATATTACAAAACTTAAACTACAGAAAGAAGAAGTCGAAGAGGTTATGTGGATGGATCAAGAAGAACTGATTCAGAAAGTGAGAGATGGTGGGATTCCAAATTGTATATACTTGGATGAAGTAGAGAAGTTTTAAGTTGTAGTTGGCCAACTGTAGATTTTGAGTATATGATAAAAAAGAAGCAACCGACAGCGCAGCGGTGGAATTTTGCTCATATTTTGAACAAATCGCTGATTCGCCCAATTTCCTACGAAAACTCGCTCTGAAGCTTTGTTTCAGACAAAAGCCTTTGAAGCTCAGACATTCGTCCAATTGGGCTGCGAATTTGTTCAAAACATGGCAAAATTCCAATGCTGCGCTGTTGGTTGCTTCTTTATTTTTTATCATATACCAGAAGTCTAAAGTGTGGACAATTACAAGATTGAAAAACTTAAGTGGGTGAATGTATGTTAAACATTATTGCTTTTTATTTTGACAGTGGCAGACAGATACTATTATCGTCAATACAGTAAAATATACACACTGTGTAGTGGTTTGAATAGTGTTTTGTTGTATGAGTCAGAAAGAAGATAAGAAGAACTATTTATAAGGATCCAAGGTGACAACATGAGCACTTTTTGAATGCGTTTTTTACAAATTCGCAGCGCCCTGTGGTTGATTGTTTGACCGTAGCTGCGGGCATTTTGGCTCGCAGCCAGGAAGTTATCAAAGAAACAGGCGCGGATCGGCGATTTGTAAAAAACGCTTTCAAAAATGCGGAGTGTCACCTTGGATCCTTATAAATAGTTCTTCTTATCTTCTTTCTGACTCATACATGACCAACACTACCACTTCAAATCAGGATTGTATAAAAACGAATAATCTATAGAATTCTTACTAAATTATGCTATAATATACAAGATTAATCAAACAGTTTCAAAATGAAAGAGGGAGTATCAAATGAAAAGGTTATTATTAGTTTTAATGCTGATTCTGGGAGCAGTAATGATCACAAGCCGTCCGGTGGCGACTTATGCATATACAGATGAAGAAAAGCAGCAGGCGAAATCATGGCTGTCTTCGCATGGTTATCCACCAACAAGAGCAGGGGCAGAACAGGCATATCAGGATTACATGGATGGAAAGATTGATGTTCCAGAAGCAGATGCATATATGGGAAAGAACCAGAAAAATGACATAGAAGAAAAGAAAAATTCAACTGTGAAGACAGAAACAAAAAAAGATAAACAATCTAAAAATACCAATAAAAATAGTACAACAAAACAAGAAAATTCATCTACAGAACAGACAAACAACAGTACAACATCTGCAAAAGAATCAACAACACAAGGAACAACAGAAACAACAACGACCAAAGTGACAACAGAAACAAAAGAACAGAAACAACAAAAAGAAGAAAAAAAGAAAAAAGAGCAGAAAGAAACAAAGAAAAAACACACAACAGGGATTGCAATCGGAGCAGCTGCAGTCGTGATTTTTGCTTTACTTGTAGTATTTATGCGAAAGAGAATGTAAAAAACGCTATGCTGAAGTGATAGAAAATTCACTTGACACAACAGTTAGCGAGTGCTATTCTATATGTAAATTACATAACGTCTTCAGGGCAGGGTGCAAGTCCCTACCGGCGGTTATAGCCCGCGAGCCTTATATGGCATGACTTGGTGAGATTCCAAGGCCGACAGTACAGTCTGGATGGAAGAAGATTTAAGAAGTGATATTGATCATCATGTCCTGGGATTTTTATAATTCCAGGATTTTTTATTTCAAAAAGAAATATCAAGATATCAAAAAGGAGTTCCTGAAGAATTAGAACAAAGATCAGGAGCTCCTTTTTATATTTCCGATTTCAATACCAATCAAAATCCAACCTCCCAAAATCAAAGAACCTGAAGGGAAGGGAGAAAAATATTTGAAAGAAGAATATATGCGGCGTGCGATCGAACTTGCCAAGAAAGGCTGTGGATATACCAATCCAAATCCTTTAGTCGGAGCAGTGATCGTAAAAGATCAAAGGGTTATTGGGGAAGGATATCATGAGAAGATCGGCGGATTACATGCAGAGAGAAATGCCTTAAAAAACTGTATAGAAGATCCTGAGGGAGCTGAGATTTATGTAACATTGGAGCCATGTTGCCATTATGGAAAAACACCACCATGTACGGAAGCATTGATCGAAGCGGGGATTAAGAAAGTATATGTCGGGAACTTAGACCCTAATCCGAAAGTGGCAGGAGGCGGGATCAAAATCCTGAATGATCATGGCATAGAAACAGAAACAGGAATCCTTGAAGAAGAGTGCAGACAGTTAAACGATATATTTTTTCACTATATTCAAAATGATATTCCATATACAGCGTTAAAATATGCAATGACATTGGATGGAAAGATCGCAACAGCAACCGGTGAATCCAAATGGATCACAGGAGAAGAAGCCAGAAGACATGCACATACATTACGACACCAGTATGCAGCAATCATGGCAGGGATCGGTACGGTTTTAGCAGATGATCCCATGTTAAATGCAAGAATTGAACATGGAAATGATCCAATCCGTGTGATATGTGATTCAAACTTAAGGATTTCGGAAGGATCAAATATCGTAAAAACAGCCAGAGAAATTCCAACGATCATTGCTACCATAAGTGAAGATCAAGAAAAAATTGCAAAATTAGAACAAAAAGGATGCAAGATCTTAAAAACGTCAGAACAAGACGGAAAGGTCAATGTCAAAGAAGTTCTAAAACAGTTAAGAAATATGGAAATCGACAGTGTTTTAGTTGAGGGCGGTGGAATCTTGAATGAATCCTTGATCAAAAACGACTGTGTTCACAAAGTTTACGCCTATATTGCTCCAAAATTATTTGGAGGAGAAAAGGCCAAAACACCTGTAGAAGGCAAAGGGATCGAAAGGATCCAAGAAGCTTTGGTATTTGATGAATTAAAGGCAACACCACTTGGAAATGACATATTACTGGAAGGGAAGGTGAGATCATGTTTACCGGAATCGTAGAAGAATTAGGAACAGTCATATCCCTAAAGCGAGGAAGCAAAGCAGCAGTCCTTACGATCAAAGCAAATGTTATTTTTGAAGATCTTAAATTGGGAGACAGCGTAGCAGTTAATGGGGTCTGCCTGACAGCGACTCACATTAGCGGCAATACATTTCAGGCAGACGTGATGAATGAGACATTCAATCGAAGCAGTCTTGGAAGTTTAAAAAAGGGATCTGTCGTCAACTTAGAGCGAGCGATGGCAGCCAATGGAAGGTTCGGAGGTCATATGGTAGCAGGCCATGTGGACGATACAGGGGAACTTGTTAGTGTAAAACAAGATGATAATGCTGTATGGTTTACGATCAAAGCCCCAGAAAATATCATGAAATACTGTATTGAAAAAGGATCGATCGCACTCGATGGAATCAGCCTGACGATCGCTAAGTTAAGCGATGATACCATTTCCGTATCCATGATCCCACATACCATAAAAAATACCAATTTTGGATATAAAAAACCAGGAGATAAGATTAATCTGGAGAATGACATGGTTGGGAAATATATAGATAAACTGCTGCATTTTGATCAGCAGGAAACAAACGACAAACATACAAACAGCACCTTAACAATGGAAATGTTAAGAAATGCTGGATTTTAATAAAAAACGAGGAGGGAAAGACAAGATGAGCGATGTAGTATGCGAAGTAATCGCACAGCTTCCAACAAAATATGGAACATTTGAGGCACATGGGTATGTAGACCAGAGAAGTGGGGAACATCATGTAGCACTGGTCAAAGGAGATATCGCAGACGGAGAACCAGTTTTATGCCGTGTGCATTCTGAGTGCCTGACCGGGGATACTTTTGGATCTCTACGCTGTGATTGTGGAGAACAGCGAAGTCGTGCAATGCGTCAGATCGAGAAAGAAGGACGAGGGGTTTTCTTATATATGCGTCAAGAAGGACGAGGAATCGGATTGATCAATAAACTGAAAGCTTATGTATTACAGGAACAGGGAATGGATACAGTCGAGGCCAACTTAGCTCTTGGATTTAAAGATGATGAACGAGATTACAGTGCAGGAGCCATGATCTTACAGGATCTAGGAATCAAAAAACTGCGACTGATGACAAACAATCCAACTAAAATTGACGGATTAAACGAATATGGACTCGAGATCGTAGAACGAGTACCGATCCAGATGCCGATCAATCCATTTGATAAATATTATATGCAGACAAAGCAAAAGAAAATGGGACACATGACAACATACGAAGTTTAAATTAACAGAAAAATTAAAAAAATTAAGGTCCCAGGGACCTTAAGATTAACGAAATTAACGAAGAAAAAAGGAGTAATTAAAATGAGAGTATTAGAAGGTAAATTAGTAGCAAGCGGATTAAAAGTAGGAATCGTAGCAGCCAGATTTAATGAATTTATCGTATCCAAATTAGTATCCGGAGCTTTAGACGGATTGAAAAGACATGATGTGAAAGAGGAAGATATCGATATCGCATGGGTACCAGGAGCTTTTGAGATTCCACTGATCGCAGACAAGATGGCAAAAAGCAAAAAATACGATGCAGTGATCTGTCTTGGAACAGTGATCCGTGGAGCAACAAGCCATTATGATTATGTATGTAACGAAGTATCCAAAGGAATCGCACAGGTATCATTAAATACAGGAATTCCAGTCTTATTCGGAGTTGTTACAACAGAAAATATCGAGCAGGCGATTGAACGTGCTGGAACAAAAGCAGGAAACAAAGGATATGACTGTGCATTATCTGCAATCGAAATGGTACAGCTGATCAAAGAAGTAGAAGCATAAAAAGAATCAGAAATTAAAGCAGGAAGTTAATATGGAACAATATTATTTAGGATTTGACGCAGGAACACAAAGTGTAAAAACAGCAGTTTATGATATTGATATGAACCTGATCGTGCAGGATACCAATGCAACAATCTTAAATTATCCACATCCGGGATGGGTGGAAATGGATGCAGACCAGTATCTCCATGCAACGGTTACAGGGATCAGAAACTGCGTTACAAAGATGAAAGAAAAGAATCTGGATCCAGACAACATCCGCTCTATTTTTGGAGATGGGATCATCTGCGGGATTGTCGGTGTTGATAAGGATTGCCATGCGATCACACCTTACATCAATTATCTGGATTCCAGAACAAAAGAAGATGTTGAGGAACTAGCATCCCATCATTATGAGATCTGGGCAAAAGAGACTGGAAATCCTCAGCCAAACTGTATGTTTCCAGCGATGTTTGCACGTTGGATGATGAACAATTGTGAGGGCTTTAAAGAAAAAGGTAGAAAATTCATGCACAATGCCCCATATATCCTGGCCAATCTTGCAGGACTGTCTGCAGAAGATGCATTTATCGACTGGGGAACAATGTCTGGATGGGGACTAGGATACCGTGTAACAGAGAAAAAATGGTCCAAAGAACAATTAGAGATCCTTGGAATTCCAATGGAAATGATGCCAAAGATTCAAAAACCATGGGATATCATTGGAACATTATCAGAGACATTTGCAAAAGAAACCGGATTGAAACCAGGAATCCCAATCTGTGCGGGAGCCGGAGATACGATGCAGTCTATGATCGGATGCGGAGTGATCAAACCAGATCAGGCAGCCGACGTAGCAGGAACATGTGCGATGTTTTGTATCGCAACCGATGGGATCAATGAAGAATTAAGCAAACCAGAAAATGAACTGATCTTTAACAGCGGAACTTTAGAAAATACATACTTTTATTGGGGATTCATAAGAACCGGTGGATTAGCACTTCGTTGGTATCGAGATAATGTATGCAACGAAGCAGGAAATGGAGCATATTTTGATGAATTAAATGAGAAAGCACAAAATGTGTCATGCGGATCCAAAGGAGTCCTGTTCCTTCCATATTTAACAGGAGGATTTGGAGAAACATCCAATGCAAGTGCCTGTTTCCTGAATATGACGATGGACACAGATCAGGGAGTACAGTGGCGTGCAGTTTTAGAAGCAATCGGTTACGATTATATGAGTGTGACAGATATTTATAAAAAAGCAGGCGTGCCACTCGAATTTATGACGATCACAGAAGGTGGAAGCAATTCAGAAGTCTGGAATCAGATCAAAGCAGATATGTTAGGATGTAAGAGTGCCACATTAGAAAATGCACAAGGAGCAGTTCTTACAGATGCAGTGATCGCAGCATATGCGGTAGGAGATCTGGAAGATCCAAGTCAGGTATTTGAAAAAACGAGAAAGATCAAGAAAATTTATGAACCTGATCCAATAAGAACAAAATACTATCGCAGTATTTATGAACAACAAAGAAAACTGATTAAAGATGATATGGCAGCAGTTTTTGAGACTTTACACCAGATCAGTAAGATTCAAGAACAAAGCAATGATTAAAAAAATGAAAAGGCTTCTTTACAAGAGGCCTTTTTTTCTTGTACAATAAAAGGTAAAGTATATAAAAATAAGTTATAAGCAACTAACTTTGCAGATGATTTTTGATCAATTAGATTTCAAGGAGGAAAAAGTCATGGATAACGAAAAGATTGAAAAATTACAACAGATGATCGATGAAAGTGATCATATCGTATTCTTTGGTGGCGCAGGTGTTTCAACAGAGAGTCATATTCCAGACTTTCGAAGCACGGATGGTTTGTATCACCAGACTTATAAATATCCGCCCGAGGTTATGGTAAGCCATACATTTTATACACAGCATACGGAAGAATTTTATGATTTTTATAAGAATAAGATGATCTTCTTGGATGCAAAACCGAATAAGGCACATTTAAAACTTGCAGAGATGGAACGGGCGGGAAAACTGTCTGCGATCGTTACGCAAAATATCGACGGGCTTCATCAGGCAGCAGGAAGTAAAAATGTCTTTGAACTGCACGGCAGTGTTCACAGAAATTATTGCCAGAAATGCGGCAAGTTCTTCGATGTGAATTATGTCGTGAATGCCAAAGGAGTCCCATATTGTGACGAATGTGGGGGAATCATCAAACCAGATGTTGTATTATATGAAGAAGGCTTAGACTCTCAGACGATCAATGGGGCAGTCAGAGCCATTTCCAAGGCAGATATGCTGATCATTGGAGGAACATCACTGGTTGTTTATCCAGCCGCTGGAATGATCGATTATTTTAAAGGAAAATATCTTGCAGTACTGAATCGTGATGCGACAAGCAGAGATAAACAGGCAGATTTGTGCATTACAGACCCAATTGGAGAAGTACTGGGAAGAATCAGGGTATAAAGATGAAGAAAAAGGATATGATCTTGATCGCAGCAGTACTGGCAATTTCACTGATCAGTTTGGCAGCGATCAAGATGACACAAAAAGACGGAAAAGAAGTGATCGTGACAGTTGACGGAAAAGAAGTGTACAAAACATCCATCAAGAAAGATCAAATTTATCAGATTCCAGAGAAAAATGGCACGAACGTCATGCAGATCAAAGATGGAAAAGTTACAATGAAAAAAGCAGACTGTAAAGACCAGATCTGTGCAGACCATAAAGCAATCGAGAAATCAGGAGAAACGATCGTATGTCTGCCGCATAAAGTAGTGATCGAGATCCGGTCAGAAGATGGCAAAGAACAGGAATTAGACGGGGTAACACAATAAACATCAGATGAGATGGTAAACAACAGGAGAAATAAAATATATGTCAACGAAAAGATTAGCGACAGATGCGATGTTTTTAACATTGGCACTTGTTGTATCCTATATAGAAGTATTGATCCCGGTACCAGTTGGAATTCCCGGAGTGAAATTAGGACTTGCCAATGGAGTGATCATGGTTTTGTTATTCTTTACAACATGGACAAGAACGCTTGAGATCTCAGTGATCCGAGTTGTACTGGCAGGATTCTTGTTTGGAAATCCAATGACGATCGCCTACAGTCTGGCAGGAGGGATCTTAAGTCTGGTCATCATGGGACTTCTAAAGAAGATTGATGGATTCTCACCCATTGGAATCAGCGTTGGAGGCGGAGTAGCGCATAATATTGGGCAGCTCAGTGTTGCTGTTTTCTTAATGGAGAATACAAAGATTTATTATTATGCACCAGTATTACTGATCACAGGAACGATCGCAGGGATCATCATCGGAGTGTTAAGTGGAGTGCTAGTTAAGAAGATCCCGCCACAACTATTTCGATAAAAGATTTGAAATTTCTACAAAATCGTGGTACTACTATATGTATACACTTTCTAACAGGCAATGATTTTGAAGAAAGGAGTCACAATTGAGAACAAAATTAAATGAGATCATAAAGAATGGACATATTGGTATGATCGCAGTATTTTTTATAGTTTATATGATCACATTTTCCTACATTGAAGATCGAGATGTGCATCATTACATCATACATACAACGATAGATGATCAGATACCATTCTGTGAATATTTCATCGTACCATATCTATTATGGTTCTTATTTGTAGCAGTTACAGTTTTTTATTTTATGTTTTTTAATAAGAATCAATGGAAAGAATATTATCAGCTGATCATAACACTTGGAATAGGCATGACACTGTTTTTGATCATCTCATTAGTATTTCCGAATGGACAGGATCTAAGACCAGTTCTTACTGGAGACGGCATTTTTATCAAAGCAGTACAGATGATCTATCACACGGATACTCCGACGAATGTACTTCCAAGTATCCATGTATTTAACTCTCTGGCATGCTGCGTTGCGATTTTGAAGAATCAGAGAAAATATAAGAAAAGCACCGATACAGCATGTGTTGTCTTAACGATATTAATTATCATGTCGACGATGTTCTTAAAACAACACAGTGTGGTGGACGTAGTGCTCGCAGCCCTGATGTATACTGGATGTTACAGGATCATCTATGGGAATGAATTATGGTCACAGAATGCATTTCGCACGTTTATTTTCAGCGATCATTCGTGAATCACGCTTGACACGACCAAGAAAGATTTGCTATAAATACCAGAGAGAAACCGCAGAAATTGGAGTAGAGAAGAATGAGAAAAAAGATTTGGATGATCCTGGTATGCATCATATCCATGAGTTTTTGTATGGCAGGATGTACTGGCAATACAAGCAAGAAGAAATCAAATGGCAAGATAAGAATTACAACAAGTTTTTACACCATGTATGATTTTGCAAAGAAGATCGGTGGAGACAAAGTAGAAGTGATCAATTTAGTACCAGCAGGAACAGAACCTCATGACTGGGAACCATCAACGAAGGATCTGATCGAGATGGAGAAATCAGACATCTTCATTTACAATGGAGCCGGCATGGAACAATGGGTAGATGACGTTTTGGAAAGTCTTGATACGGAAGAACTTACAAGCGTTGAAGCATCCAAAGGGATCAAGTTACTAAAAGATCAGGATGCACATGAACACGATCACGAACACAACAGTGAGAATGATCCCCATGTCTGGTTAGATCCACAGAATGCAAAGTATGAGATGAACAAGATCAAGAAAGCATTGATCAAAGTGGATGCAGAGAATAAAGATTATTACGAAGCGAATTATAAGAGATACGCAAAAGAATGTGACAAATTAGATACATTATATAAGGAAGAAACATCCAAACTTACAAAGAAAGAACTTGTTGTGGCACATGAAGCATTTGGCTATCTATGTCACGCATATGGGTTAGAACAGATGGGAATTGAGGGATTATCCGCAGATGATGAACCAGATCCCAAACAGATGAGCGAAGTGATCCGCTTTGCAAAAGAACATCAGGTAAAAACAATCTTTTTTGAAGAACTGGTGAGTCCGAAAGTAGCGAAAACCATTGCAAAAGAGACCGGAGCCAATGCAAAGATGTTAAACCCCCTGGAAGGACTAAGTAACAAAAAAATCAAAGCAGGAGAAGATTATTTTTCCGTAATGAAACAAAATCTCGCTGCGATCAAAGAGGCATTAAGCGAATGAGTGAATCAAACACAAAACAGATGATACAATTAAATCATGTAAAATTCGGATACAGTGATACGGAAGTCTTAGAAGAGATCAATCTGACGATCCATGAAGGCGAATATGTCGTTCTGACTGGTGAAAATGGAAGCGGAAAAAGTACACTTATGCGTCTGATCTTAGGTGAAATGAAACCAGATGAAGGAGAGATCATCCTGATGAACAATGATCCAAGATTAAAGAAACGGATCGGTTACGTGTCACAGAATGGGATCAGTAAGAACCAGAGCTTCCCAGCAACGGTAGAAGAGATCATGATCACAGGACTTTATCAGGAACTTGGCTTGTTTCATCTGCCACATAAAAAACATAAGAATAAGATCAAAGAGACACTAAGGGATTTTGGAATGGAAGAATTCCTTAAGAGACGGATCGGTGAATTATCTGGTGGACAGCAGCAGCGAGTGATGATCGCAAGAGCAATGATCGGAGATCCGAAACTTCTGATCTTAGATGAACCAACAACGGGAGTAGATGCAAGATCAACAAAGATTTTGTACGATATGCTCTATGAGATTAATACAAAATACAATACGACCATTTTTATGATCACACACGGAAGACTGCAGGAATGTAAAGGATGTGATCGTATTTTAAGAATGGATGAAGGGAGGATCGTGGAAGAATGATCGAGATGTTACAATACGGATTTATGCAGCGCGCATTTATCACAGGAATCTTACTGGCCGTGATCGCACCATTGATCGGAATCACGATCGTCTTAAAAAGAATGTCCATGATCGGAGATGCACTCTCTCATGCATCCCTGGCAGGTGTTGCTCTGGGCTTGTTATTAGGAATCAATCCAATCTTAGGAGCAATGGGGATCTGTCTGTTTGCAGCCCTGGGAGTTGAAGCAATCCGAAGAAAGATCCCAAGATATTCTGAGATGGCGATATCGATCATTATGTCAACAGGGATCGGACTTGCCGGTATTCTATCCGGATTCGTAAAAAACGGAACGAACTTTAACAGTTTCTTATTTGGAAGTATCATATCCATCAGCAAAGGTGAACTGAAGATCGTATGTGTGATCAGTGTGTTAGTATTGCTCTGTGTATTGCTTCTATATAAAGAACTATTCTATATCGGATTTGATGAAAATGCAGCAAGGATCAGCGGTGTACCTGTCAAGACGATCAATTTTATCTTTACTTTATTGACCGCATTGACGGTATCGATCGCATCAAGAACGGTTGGAACACTGATCGTCTCATCCATGCTTGTGATCCCGATCGCATGCGGAATGCAGGTAGGACGAAGCTACAAAGCAGTCATGATTATCGGTGTGATCACAGCATTGGTCACAACAGTGATCGGATTAACATTGTCTTATTATGTAGGTCTTAAGCCAGGAGGAACGATCGTACTGCTCGAGGTGGTATGTTTCCTGATCCTTGCACTGATAAGCAGGTATACGAAGTAAATTTTTTGACATTTATCAGAAAATTTTATATAATAAAAAGAAGGCATGCATAACAGAATAAAACTGCATGCCTTCTTTTTTGGAAAAAACAATGAAAGGAAAGGCAAGTCAATGATTGTTCAGCTAATAGAAAATATATATCAGTTTTTATGGGGAGAATGGATTCATGTTCCGTTACCAGGAGGTGGAAGCCTGGGACTTTCGCTGCTCATTATATTGCTGCTTCCAGCAGGTATCGTTTTTACGATCAAAACAAAATTTTTACCAATCCGTCTGTTCCCGGATATGGTCAAAGCATTAACATCAAACAATAAGAATGGAAAAGATGAAAAAAGCAGTCTTTCTTCTTTACAGACTTTGATCGTATCAACAGCAACACGTGTCGGAATGGGGAATCTGACAGGAGTTGTCGCAGCAATATCCGCAGGTGGAGCAGGGGCCGTATTCTGGATGTGGATCACAGCATTGCTTGGATCATCGACAGCCTTTATCGAAGCAACTCTTGCACAGTTACATAAAGAAAAAGACCCCCTGTATGGTGGATATCGAGGAGGACCAGCCTATTATATTCACCACTTTATGGAAGAAAAACAAGGAAAGAAGAAAAAACACACGCTGATCGCTGTCTTATTTGCAATTTCAGGATTGATCTGCTGGTGTGGGATCAGTCAGGTGGTAAGTAATTCCGTGGCAGAATCATTCCACAATGCCTTCCATATTCCAACACTTTATACAACGATCGTGCTTGTTATTGTGGCAGCAGTGATCGTACTAAGGAAGAATGCAACTGTCAAAGTATTAGATATCGTGGTACCGATCATGGCAGTCATTTACTTCGGAATTACGATTTTTGTGATCCTCACGAATCTGCCAAGCATTCCAGGGGTTTTTGCAAGAATCTTCAAAGAAGCCTTTGGAATCCGTCAGGTCGCAGCCGGAGGATTTGGAGCAGTTCTTATGAACGGAGTGAAACGAGGATTATTCTCCAACGAAGCAGGATCAGGATCCGCACCATGTGCAGCCGCAGCAGCAGACTGTGAACGCCCAGCACAGATGGGATTGGTACAGGCATTAGGAGTCTTCATCGACACGATCGTGATTTGCAGCTGTACGGCAATGTTAATGTTATTAGCACCACAGAATCTGACCAATGGATTAACCGGTATGAACTTGTTACAGACAGCAATGAACTACCATTTAGGAGGATTCGGAGTTGTATTTATCGCAGTGATCCTCTGGATGTTCAGCTTCTCGACATTCCTTGGAATCTTATTCTATGCAAGATCCAACGTCGCCTATTTATTCGGTGACAAATGGGGATGGCAGACAGCCTATAAAGTATTAGCACTTGTGATGTTATTTATCGGAGGAATCCAGACCTATACATTCGTATGGGATTTAGGAGATGTCGGAATTGGGTTAATGACGATCTTTAATATCTTCATCCTGTATGCAATGTCAGGACAGGCAATCAAAGAGTTAAAGAACTATGAAGAAACAAAGAAGAAATCGATCGAAGAAAGAGCATATGCATTGCAGGAAGATGAATAGGAAGTAAATATGTGAAATAAAACCGAACAATTCACGTAAATATGATTTCAATTTACGTAAATTGTTCGTTTTTTTTGTGTTAAATATTAAAAATAGCAAAGAAAAATGTCTGTTAGATCTATTATGAAACAAATAGGTATAACAGACATTTTAATTACATCATCAAATTATAAAAACAGCTTCTTACGTGTTCTAAAATAAGCCACCAGAACCATCGTTCCAGTCAACACCCAAGAGATCGGATAGATCGCCATCAAAAGTTTATAATCATGGAACCAGTTACAGACTGTCGCAAGCCAGATCAAACGTAATACACAAGATCCAAACACTGTCAGGATCGCAGGAGTCATGGAACGTCCAAATCCACGCAGACATCCACCACTGATCTCATAAGAACTTGTCAGACATTCGAATGTCAGAACGATCAAAAAACGAAGTTGGGCATAATGATAGACAGATGGATCACTTGTAAATAATCCAATAAAGAACGTACGGAATACAACAAAGATCGTACTAAGGATTCCGCAAGAGATCACACTGCACAACATTCCAAGACGAAAAATCTTCTTACAACGCCCCTCATCCTTTGCGCCATAATTCTGTCCGGTAAATGTAACCACCGTCTGAGCAAAGGCATTGACCAGATAATAAGCAAAATACTCATAATTTAATTCCACAGCAGAACCCGCGATCCCGCCAGCTCCAAAACTGTTGATCCCAGACTGGATACAGACATTGGCAAGAGAGAACACCATTCCCTGAAGTCCCGCAGGAACTCCAATCTTCAGGATCTTAGAAACGGCATCCCGATCGATCGTCAAAGACTTAAAAGACAAGCGGATCGGAAGTTCTTCATGCGTCAGAAAATAAAGAATCTGAACAGCACTTGTTGCATTCGCACCAACCGTCGCAAGTCCGGCACCCGCAACACCCATATGAAATACAACGACAAATAGAAGATTCAAGATCACATTCACAACACCAGACACGATCAAAGCATACATCGGACGACGTGTATCTCCGATACTGCGAAGAATGGAAGCACCGAAGTCATATAACATAAAAAATGGCATTCCAAGAAAATAAATCCGCAGATATAACGTTGCAAGATGAATGATATTCTTCGGTGCACCCATCAGCAAAAGGATTGGATGAGCCACAAACTGTCCAAGAATCAGTAAAAATACACCACTAAGCAGTGCAAGAGACACAGCGGTATGTACCACACGAGGGATCCGCTTCGTATCATTCTGTCCGATATAATTGGCGATCACAACATTAGAACCAAGAGAAATCCCAGAAAACAATGTAACCATCAAAGCGATCACAGAGCTATTACTACCAACTGCCGCTAAAGCCTCGCTGCTCGCAAACCGTCCGACAACGGCAGTACCGACCGAATTAAAAAGCTGCTGTAAGATACTACAGGCAGCAAGCGGCATAGCAAACATTAACATCTTATCGAATAAACTTCCATGAAGCATATCCATCTTCACGGACTGTTTCGAAGAATTCTTCATATACAATACCCTCTTTCAAAAAACTATACAGATTCTAATACTTTTTGGGAAGATTATCAAGATGATTCAAGGAAAAACAACGAAGAAAGATGTATCAAATTCGAAACATTTCTTGTATAAAAAAAGCAGAATGATATACTAGGATGAGATATCAAGAAAACATACAAAAGAAAGAAGGAAAACACCATGCAAATCAGTATTCTGCTGTTAAAACAGATCGTACAACTATTCCTGATGATCCTCATGGGTTACATTATGGTAAAGATCAAATTTTTAAAAGAAGAAGACAGCAAAGTGATCTCAAAGATCATACTCTATCTGATCGTACCATCTGTGATCATTACCGCATTTCAGGTAGACTATACCCCAAGCATTATGAAAGGACTGGCAGTTGCATGTATCGCATCTGTGATCCTGCAGTTTTTATTACTGTTTGTCACATGGATCATGGGAAAAATGTTTCATTTAAATACGGTGGAATACACATCTGCCTACTATTCCAACTCAGGAAACCTGATCGTACCATTAGTCACCTATATCTTAGGAAAAGAATGGGTCATCTACGGCTGCGTCTTCATGAGTGTCCAATTATTCTTCATCTGGACCCACTGCAAATGTAAGATCAGTGGAGAAACAGAGATCAGTTTAAAGAAGATCCTGTTAAATATAAACATGATTTCTGTATTCGCAGGAGTCTTCTTATTCTTCACGAAGATCAGATTTCCAGAGATCATAGGAAATACCCTGTCATCCGTTGGAAGCATGATCGGACCATTAAGTATGATCGTCACAGGAATGCTGATCGCAGGAGTCGATCTAAAGAAAGTATTTACAAACAAAAGAATCTACCTGGTCACATTCATCCGATTAGTGATTGAACCGATCATAGCACTGGCAGCCATTATTCTATTAGGAATGAAAAACTGGCACCCACAGGCAGAAAACATCATCCTGATCACATACATGGCAGCGATCACACCATGCGCCTCAACGATCACACAGATGTGTCAGGTGTACGGAAACGATTCGAAATACGCAAGCGCGATCAATGTAATGACAACATTGCTGGCGGTGGTTACGATGCCGGTGTTTGTTTATTTTTATATGAATCTGTAATGTAAAATAATTACAAGTAAAATATTGACAAAAATGATAATGATAGTATAATAAGAGATAATAAAAAAGAGAACTTACATACAAGCGAGTAAGTTCTCTTTTTGATTGTACATTCTTCAAAAATTTATAATGGAGTAAGATTTTACTGTCTATAATACTCCAAGAAATCACGAAGCTTCACAGAAGCATCCTCAAGCACTTCCACACGAGGCAGATAAACTATTCTGAAATGATCCGGATCCTTCCAGTTAAATCCACTTCCATGCACGATCAGAATCTTCTTCTCACGAAGCAGATCCAGAGCAAACTGTTCATCATTGGTAATGTTAAACTTCTTCGTATCAATCTTCGGGAAGATATAAAAAGCAGCTTTTGGTTTCACTGCACTGATACCAGGAATATCACACAACGCATTATAAATAAACTCTCTCTGTTCATAAATACGTCCACCAGGAATGATGTAATCATTGACACTCTGATGGCCGCCAAGTGCTGTCTGGACAACTGCCTGCGCAGGAACATTCGAACAAAGTCGCATATTTGATAACATATTTAAACCTTCAATATAATCCCGAGCGATCGCCTTATTACCACTTAAGATCATCCATCCGATACGGAAACCAGCGATCATATGAGACTTGGATAAACCAGAGAATGTCACACAGAACAGATCTGGAGCTAAGGAAGCGATGGATACATGTTCTTCTCCATCCATCACCAGACGGTCATAAATCTCATCAGAGAAGATCATCAACTGATGTTCTCTCGCGATATCAACGATCTGCTGTAAGACTTCTCTTGGATAAAGAGCCCCCGTTGGATTGTTAGGATTGATCAGAACAATCGCTTTTGTACGGGAATTTACCTTTCGCTTGATATCTTCCATATCAGGATACCATTCAGACTGTTCATCACAGATATAATGAACTGCTTTTCCACCAGCAAGCGTTGCACAAGCCGTCCATAAAGGATAATCCGGAGAAGGGATCAAGATCTCATCCCCATCATCTAATAAAGCAGACATAGACAGATTGATCAGCTCACTGACACCATTTCCAGTATAAATGTCGTCGATATCAACATTTGGGATCTTCTTAAGCTGTGCATACTGCATGATCGCCTTTCTTGCAGCAAATAATCCCTGAGAAGCAGAATATCCCTGGCAGTCAGCTAACTGATGTCTCATATCATAGATGACTTCATCTGGGGTTCTGAAACCAAATGGGGCAGGATTCCCGATATTTAATTTCAGGATATGAGTTCCATTACGTTCCATGCGGTTCGCTTCATCTACGACAGGGCCACGTACATCGTAAAGCACATTATCTAATTTGGTAGATTTGCTAAATGTTCTCCTTGGAGAAGTTTCCAGATTCACAGCATTCCCTCCATTTCCAGAAAGCCAGTCAGCATCGACATCAAGAGTTTCAGATAAGAAATGAAGAATCTCCGCGCGAGGAACCGTCTTGCCACTGACATACTGGCTGATATGACTTTTCCCGACCTTGACTCCGGCAGTCTCTGCTGCATGAATAAGATCAACCTGTTTCATATGTTTTTGTTCCATTGCAGACTTCAAACGATCTGCAAAGGTAAATGTCTGATTCATAACACCCTCCGATAAAAGTTCAAAATAAAATTCAAAGTTCAAATGATTTTGTTTAATATAGCACAAAAACAAGAAAAGTTCAATGAAAAGTTCAAAATAAAAGTCAAAAGTTCAAAGAAACAATATACAAAATAAGAAAAAAAATTAAAGTTCGACAAAAAGTACAAAGATTTGTATTGAAATTTAGAAAATATATGCTATACTTTGGAAAGTATAAATAATTAACACAAAGTGTAAAAATAAATGGGGATGAAATAGAATATGGAAGCAACAAGATTACAGATGCAGAACTTCCTAATCTTTTTATTAGATCTGGTGGGAGTTACTGTTGGTTATTTTGCAGCAGTATGGCTGCGGTTTGGAAATATTGAAACAGGGTATACCGTGATGGGGAACGATACGTATTATCGTTGGCTCATTGCGATCGTAGTACTTATGATGATCTACTTTCTGTTTCGTCCAAATCGTGGTTTTTTTAAGCGCAAATTTATAGAAGAAATGAGAATGAATCTGCAGACGGTCGTTCTGATGGCAGCAGGAATGGCGATGGTCGCATTCCTGATTCAGGATGCAAAAGATTACTCCAGATTTATCTATATCTTTACTTCTGGATTCAGTTTTGTATGGATGCAGATCACACATCGAGCTTATCGGAAGTATTGGCTATCAAGAAGAAAGGATCATTCTTATGCAAGAAAGATGATGATTATCACAACGAGTGATCATGCAGAAGAAGTGATCGGGAATATCATGGAAGAGAAGAACTGGGACCTGTGGATCACAAGTGTTGCAGTTGTGGACAAAGATATGACAGGATGGCTTATCAACGAGATTCCGGTTGTAGCACATTCATATCGAAGTATTTTTGAATATGCGATGCGGTCGGTTGTAGATGAAGTATTCTTATATATACCGATGGATGACGAATTTCCAATCGCGATGACAGTACAGAACCTTGAGGACATGGGAATTAAGACGAATCTTAACATTTCACAGTTTCAGATCAATGAGAATCTGGAGCGATCACTGGAGAAGGTTGGACCTTATGAGAGTGTAAGTTTCTCTGGTCATAATGTATCATTTGTCATGCTGATGATGAAGAGAGCAATGGACATTGCCGGGGGATTGGTTGGAATGTTGATCACAGCGATCGCAGTGATCATTGTCGGACCGCTGGTGAAGTTAGAATCACCAGGGCCGCTGTTCTTCTCACAGAAGAGGGTTGGGAAGAATGGAAGAATCTTCAAGATCTATAAGATCCGTTCGATGTATCAGGATGCGGAAGAGCGCAAGAAAGAGCTTATGGCACAGAATGAGATGGACGGCTTGATGTTTAAGATGAAAGACGATCCGAGAATCACCAAGGTTGGAAAGTTTATCAGGAAGACTAGTATTGATGAACTTCCACAGTTTTGGAATGTACTGAAGGGGGATATGAGTCTGGTAGGGACAAGACCGCCTACAGTGGATGAGTTTGAACAGTATAGTGCTTACCATAAGAAGAGACTTTGCCAGAAGCCTGGACTGACTGGAGTTTGGCAGGTAAGTGGAAGAAGTACGATCACAGACTTTGAGGAGATTGTTCAGATGGATGTTGATTATATCGATCATTGGTCTATCTGGAGGGATATTGGGATATTGTTTAAGACAGTGTGGCTTGTTGTTTGTGGGGATGATGGGGCACAGTAGGTAGATTTGAGAGTGTGGAGTTGTGGATTAGTTGATTGTTGATTGAATGAAGGGGACTATCAAATTGAAAAAAAGAGGTAACAAGAATTTAAGAATTGCGATGATCGGTCATAAGGTTGTTCCATCTAGAAGAGGTGGAATTGAACGCGTATTGACGATTATGTGTCCATTAATGATAAAAAAAGGCCACCAAGTAACATGCTTTAACCGATCTGGCGATAAAGTGGAAAATGAATATATAAAAACTGTAAAAAGGAAAAAGTATAGGGGAGTTCAGTTAAAGAAAGTAATAACGATCAATAAAAGAGGATTAGCAGCGATGACATCCTCTTTTTCTGCTGCAATCTGTGCAGCATTTGGAAAATATGATGTTGTACATTTTCATGCAGAAGGACCAAGTGCATTTCTATGGATTCCGAAACTGTTTGGAAAGCGCTGTATCGTAACGATTCATGGAATTGACTGGGCGAGAGATAAATGGAAACACGGATTTGGTTCCAGATATATTAAGTTTGGGGAATATATTGCAGCAAAGTATGCAGATGAAGTGATTGTATTAAGTGAAAAAGTACAGAAGTATTTTAAGAAGTTTTATAACAGGGATACTGTTTTGATTCCGAATGGGGTTATGACACATGAGAATCAGAAAGCAAATTTGATCACTCAGAAATTTGGACTTCATAAGGATGAGTATATTTGTGCGTTATCACGACTGACAGAAGAAAAGGGAATACATTTCTTGATTGAGGCTTATAAGGAACTCAAAACAGATAAGAAACTGGTGATTGCTGGGGCTACGAGTGATACGGATGGGTACGTGAAGATGCTGAAAGAGATGGCTGGAGATGATCCGAATATTATCTTTACTGGATTTGTTTCAGGGAAGTTGCTGGAAGAGATTTATAGTAATGCTTATGTTTATGTGTTGCCTTCTAAGTTAGAGGGAATGCCACTTAGTCTGCTTGAGGCTATGAGCTATGGAAACTGTGTGATCGGGTCTGATATTGCTGAGATTGCTGATGTGGTTGAGGATAAGGCGATATTGTTTAAGAAGGCTAATGTTGAGGACTTGAAGGAGAAGCTGCAGATGGTTTGTGATGATGTGGAGCTTGTGGAGAAGTATAAGAGAGAAGCATCTGGGTATATCTGAGGGAAGTATAATTGGGAAGATGTTGTTAGTCGGACATTGAGAGTATATCAGAAGGGAAAAAAGATCAATGAAAATCTTAATGATAAACAAGTTTCTATATCCTAATGGTGGATCAGAAACATATATCTTCAAATTAGGAGAATATTTAGAAAAACAGGGACACAAAGTAGAGTTCTTTGGTATGGAACATGAAGGAAGATGTGTAGGAAACAGTGTAGATGCTTATACATCTGATATGGACTTTCATGGTGGAAGTAAATTAGCAAAATTAACATATCCATTAAAAACAATCTATTCCAAAGAAGCAAGGACAAAGATTAGACAGGTACTCGATGATTTTCAGCCAGATGTGTGTCATATTAATAACTTCAACTATCAGTTGACACCAAGTATTATTGTAGAAATCCAGAAATGGAGAAAACAGACAGGAAAGAACTGTAGAATCGTATTTACAGCACATGACTATCAGCTTGTCTGTCCAAACCATATGTGTAACAATCCTAACACACATGAAAACTGTGAAAAATGTTTAGGTGGACATTTCTTAAATTGTACAAAAGGAAAATGTATCCATGGAAGCACCGCAAAGAGTGCAGTTGGAACTATGGAAGCTGAGTTTTGGAAATTAAAAGGAACTTATAAATATATTGATGCAATGATCTGTTGCAGTCATTTTATGAAAAAAAAGTTAGATAGTAATCCATTGTTTGCAAAGAAAACAATCGCATTACATAACTTTATTGATAAAGTAGAATGGAAGAATACAGAGAAAAAAGACTATGTTCTGTATTTTGGACGTTTTTCTGAAGAAAAGGGAATTGGGACATTAATTGATGTATGTAAGTCATTACCAGATGTTCCATTTATCTTTGCTGGAACTGGTCCGTTAGAAGATCAAATTGAAGGAATTCCAAACATTAAGAATGTAGGATTCCAGACAGGCAAAGATTTAGAAAAACTGATCAGAGAAGCAAGATTTTCTATTTATCCGTCTGAATGGTATGAAAACTGCCCATTCTCAGTGATGGAATCACAGATGTATGGAACTCCAGTATTAGGAGCGAACATTGGTGGAATTCCAGAGCTGATTCAGGAAGGAAAAACAGGAGAATTATTTGAAAGTGCAGATGCAGCGGATCTGAAAGAAAAAATCAAACATCTGTGGGAAGACAAGGAATTAACAGCTTCTTATACAGAAAATTGTAAAGATATCAGTTTTGATACAATTGATGAGTACTATGAGAAGTTGATGAAAATTTATACAGGAAGAGTTCGAGGTAATCGAGCAGAAAGTAAACAAAAAGGAAAGTTGAGTGAGAAAAATATGAGTAAAGATAAGAAAGTTAAGAAGTTAAATGGTACAGTTATTGTTACATATCGTTGTAACGCAAGATGTAATATGTGTAATCGTTACAAGAAACCATCTACACCAGATGAAGAAATCAGCTTAGAAACAATTAAGAAGTTACCACCAATGTACTTTACAAACATTACTGGTGGAGAACCATTTATCCGTACAGACTTAAAAGATATTGTACGTGAATTACAGAAAAAATCCGATCGAATTGTTATTTCAACAAATGGTTTCTTTACAGATCGTATTGTAGATCTGTGTAAAGAGTTTCCTAATGTCGGAATTCGTATTTCTATCGAAGGATTAGAAGAAACAAATAACAAGATCCGTGGATTAGAAAATGGATTCCAGCGTGGATATACAACATTAAAGAAATTAAGACAGATGGGTATGAAAGACGTTGGATTTGGTATGACAGTACAGGATGCAAACTGTAAAGACTTAGTACCTCTTTATAAGATTTCAGATAAGATGGGAATGGAATTTGCAACAGCTTCTTTACATAACAGTTTTTACTTTGTAGAAGCAAAGAATATCATCAAAAACCGTCCAATGGTTGCAAAACAGTTTGAAAACTTAGTAAATGAATTGTTAAACAGCAATTCACCAAAGAAATGGTTCCGTGCTTATTTTAATCATGGATTGATTAATTATATTTATGGACAGAAGAGATTACTTCCATGTGATATGAGTTTTGACACATTCTTTATTGATCCATATGGTGATGTTATGCCATGTAATGGAACAAAAGATAAAGAAGTTATGGGTAACTTAAATGAACAGAGTTGGAATGAATTATGGAACAGCAAAGAAGCAGAGAAAGTTCGTAAGAAAGTTCGTTGCTGTGATCGTGACTGCTGGATGATCGGTTCTGTATCACCTGCGATGCATAAGTATATTTGGGTTCCTGCTCTTTGGGTTATGAAGCATAAATTCTTACGTTTCTTTAAGAAGAAAAAATATAGCATGTATGAGAATAAGATCGTTCGTGACTATAAGAAGGGTATTGTCACTAAGGAAGAACTTGATAAATGCTCTACATGTGATATGTGTGCAACAATCAATGATGGATTGTCTGCGGCTTCTAAGGAGCAATTAGTTGGTAAGAGTGGAGAAGAAATTGTGGATGCGGATATTGCTAAGCAGATGGAGAAGTAGAGTTTAAGGAAGTAAAGATGGTATATATATTGTTTGATAATCCTGTTGATAGGACTAAGATGAGATTTCTAACTAAATATATGCATACACCATTTAAAGAAATATATCCAGAACAGAAGTGCAATTCTATAAAATCTATGATTAAAGAATGTCAAAAATGTATTGATAACTCTGGAGATAATGATACAATCGTTTGCTGGTATGATTTTATGGGAATTCTTTGCTGGTGGTTATGTAAATTAAAAAGAAAAAAAAGAAAAATCATTGTTTTAAATATTCTTTTAAAGAAGAAGGAAACATTAAAAAATAAGGTAGTTCGTAGATTATACAGAATTGCATTGCATTCAAAAAATCTTGAAGCAACAGTAACGTCAAAAGAATATGGTAAATGGATTAATAATATATTAGGCATTAATAAAGAATATACAATTCTACATGATATTTATTTTGATAATACAAAAAACGAACATCAGACAGAAATTGATTCCAATAGTGTGTTTTGTGGCGGAAGAAATGGTAGGGATTGGGAGTTTTATTTTGAGTTAGCTGCTTCTATGCCAGATGTTACTTTTAAATGTGTTATGCCTCAAAATCAATATGAAGAATACAAAGTATTAATTAGTCCTAATGTACAAGTTAAATATGATATACCAGAAAATGAATTTTTAGAACTTTTGAATAGCTCTCAATTGGTAGTAATGCCACTTGATACAGAAGCACCAGCTGGGTTAATTGCATTATTTCAGGCGGCAACATATGGAAAGATGGTAATTACAACGGATACAGTTACAACTAGGGAGTATTTTTCTGGTGATAGAGGTGTGCTGTGCAAGAGAAATATTAAGGATTGGGAAGAAGCAATTCGATATTATCTTGGAAATATTGGAGAAGCCAAAATGAAGGTAGATAATTTGGTGGGATTTTTAGAAGAAGAGTGTTCTGAAAGTAAGTATGCAGAAGTTTTAGAAAGGTTGATTAGAAATGAATAATGTAAAAGAGTTAATTAAACATTTTTTTGGAAAAATTCGATCATTGAAGTTTGGAATTTCTGCAGAAAAGAATGTGTATATTGGTAAACATTGTGATTTTAAAGGAAAGAAAAATATTCAGTTAAAAAGAGATGTGACAATTAGACCATATGTACAAATTTGGTCGGGGGGGGCACAGTGAAAATTTTGGAAGGTTCTGAGATAGGAGAACGTTGTAGGATTTCTATTGCGAATTCTTTGGAAATTGGGAAAAAAGTGCTTCTTTCACCTAATGTATATATTACTGATTGTGATCATGAGTATAGAGATGTTAATGTTGCAGTTATTGATCAAGGAGTTAATCAGAAAAATCAGAATGTAAGTATTGGAGATGGATCTTATATTGGAATTAATTCTGTTATAGTTGGAAATGTAAGTATTGGTAAACATTGTGTTATTGGAGCTAACTCTGTAGTTACAAAGAATGTACCTGATTATTGTGTGGCGGTTGGAAGTCCAGCAAAGGTTATAAGGAAATATGATTTTGAAATAAATGAATGGAAAAATTAAAAGTTTATAGGAGAATGAATATATGAGTAATGGGTTAGTTACAATTGTATTGCCTATTTATAATGTAGAAAAATATTTAAATAGATGTATTAATAGCATTGTAAATCAGACATATAAAAATTTAGAGATTATTCTTGTGGATGATGGATCACCTGATAAATGTTCACAAATGTGTGATGAATGGGAGAAAAAAGATACGAGAATAAAAGTTGTTCATAAACAAAATGAAGGACTTGGTATGGCTCGCAATACAGGAATTGAAAATGCAACAGGGGATTATATATGTTTCTTTGATAGTGACGATTATCTGGAATTAACAGCAATTGAAAAATTATATAAATTAGCTAAAAAAACAGACTCAGATATAGTAACATATGGTTATTCAAAGGTTGATGATAGTGGAAATATATATGAAAAATCCATTCCAAATGTAAAAAAAACTACTTATGAAAAAAAAGAAATAATAGAAGAATTTTTGCCGGACATGATTTATGAAGTTGAGACTAGTGATAATCATAATTTACATATGAGTGCATGGGCATCGATGTATTCTCTAGAAGTTATTTTAAATTCAGGATGGAGATTTGTTTCAGAGAGAGAAGTAATAGCAGAAGATGTATATTCTTTGATGGTGTTATATCAAAAAATAAGAAGAGTTTCAGTATTAGAAGAAGCATTGTATTATTATTGTGATAATGGAGCTTCATTAACACATGTTTTTAGAAAAGATAGATATAAAAAAATTAAATATTTCCATCAAACATGTATAAAAAAGGCGAATGAGTTAAAGTATAGCAGTAAAATTAAATCAAGATTAGCTGGACCTTATTATAATTTTACTTTAGCAGCAATGAAAATGATAGTGACTTCAAATAATAAGAGACAAGAAAAAATAGAAGCTTTAAAGGAAATTATATTGGATGAATATCTTAGAAATGTTTTAGAGATGCTCGATGTAGATAAAAAAGATAAGAAAAAAAGAATTATAAATTATTTTATTAAAAAGAAATTGGTTAATATTTGTTATGTTATATTGTTTATAAAAGAAAAAACTAGTTAGAATAGAAAATTAATGATTTAAAATTATGGGAAGGCACAGTATGATTAAAGAATATATAAAAAATATTGTATTAGGAAAAAGAAGTTCTTCTAAAAAGTATATTGAATATTTGCGTAGCATAGGGGTTAAGGTAGGAAATGATGTAACAATTTATGTGCCATCGAAAACTTTAATTGATGAACAGTATCCGTGGATGATTACTATAGGGAATAATGTAAGAATTACAGAAGGAGTTAAAATATTAACACATGATTATGCATGGTCTGTACTGAAAAAATTAAAAGGGGGGATATTAGGAGCAAGCGGAACTGTAAAAATTGGTAACAATGTATTTATTGGTATGAATACAATTATTTCTCGCAATGTTATTATTGGAGATAATGTCGTTATTGGAGCAGGGAGCGTTGTGACAAGAAATTGTGAATCAAATGGTGTTTATGCTGGAGTACCAGCTAAACGCATTATGAGTATAGATGACTTTTATAATAAGCGAGAAGAAAAACAATTAGAAGAAGCCAAATTATTAGCGACAGAGTATTATAGAAGATATAGGAAAAAGCCAGATTCGGAAGTATTTCATGAATATTTTATGTTATTTGAAAATGCAGATAGTATAAATAAAAGTGCAGTATTTTATAATAAAATAAAATTATGCGAAAATGAAAATGATTCTGTGAAATATATGAAAAGACATGCGCCTAAATTTAAAAATTATGAAGAATTTATGAGGTATTGCTTTGATGAAAATTACAACTAAAAAATGTGTGTTTATATTACCTTATTTTGGAAAATTTAATAATTATTTTCCATTATTTTTGAAATCTTGCGAAAAAAACCCGACATACAATTGGTTAATATTTACGGATTGTAAAGAAAAATATAATTATCCTGAAAATGTTGATGTAGTTGATATGACATTACAGGAATTAAAGAAAAAAGCTGAAGATAAATTTGGATTTCAAATTTCAATGGAAACACCGTATAAATTGTGTGATTATAAACCGAGTTATGGATTTTTGTTTGAAGAGTATATACAAGAATATGAATATTGGGGGCATTGTGATTGTGATTTGATATTTGGAAATCTTGAGAAAATGTTAACACCGCTATTAAAAGAAAGCTATGATAAGATTTTTGCTGCGGGACATTTGACTATATATAAAAATAATTTTGAAAATAATAGACGTTTTATGAAAACATATAAAGGAGAATTAATTTATAAAAAAGCTTTTACAACAGATAAAATATATGCTTTTGATGAGGATTGTATTGGTGATAAAAATCCTGAAAGAAAAAATGTACATTCAATTTTCTTTATGGAGGGAGTTCATATATATGATAAGGATTTATCTATGAATACAAGTACAACATCTGGAAAATTTATAAATGAAACTTATAATAATCAGAAAAGAATGTTTTATAAAGAAAAATATGTTCCAAGAAGGTATTATTGGAGCGAAGGAACAATTCTTTCAGTAGAGTGGAATCATAAATTAAAATCAATAAAAAAACGAGAATATCTTTATATGCATTTTCAAATGAGAAAAATGAGAATGAAAAGTTTAACAGAAATGAAAAGAAATATACAAATTTTACCAGATAGATTTATCACTGCAAAAAAAATTCCAGATAACAAAAAAGAATTAAAGATTTGGTCAATAAAATTCACTTATTTATATTTTATTGACGTTTATATGAAGAAAATAAAAAGGAAGAGCAAAAAATTATTTGGAAAAAATTAATGTTTGAATAATATGAAATACATAAAAGATTAGGAATAGGTGGTATACATGAATAAGACACTCAAAATAAATATTTATGGATTAATAGGAACGCTTATTTATCTGACGACTTTTTTTAATCCTACCACATTTAATTATAATAATTTAAAATATTTGTTGATTGTAATCATAGGATATTTATTATTAAAAAAATGTAAAAAAAGGATTCTTAGAAAGAATATTGTGATAAATAGTATGGTTTGTATTTTTTTAATAATATCTTTAATTATTTCATATTATTCTCGAGGATTAATGCTAAGAAATTCATTTTTAGCTAGTATTGTGTTTGCAGTAGTTTTTATTGAATTAGTAATTTATTTAGAAATAATGGCAGAAAAAAATTTAATTGATGTGTGTCTTAAATGTTGGTATAGATGTGCAATAGTAGTGACACTTATTACTGATGTATTAGCTATTTTAATGGGGGCAAATAGTGGGTTATATTTTATAGGAACTAAATTTATAGTAGTATACCAACATTTATTTTTATTAATGCTGTTTATGTCAGTAAATGCTGATAAATTAAAAAAAAGGAATAGTTTATCAAATTATACTGTCAAAGTAAAATTTTTAATAATTTTTATTTTGACTATAATAATGTCGGTATATGTTGATTGTGCTACGGGATTGACAGGAACAGTATTATTTTTTGGGATTAGTTTATTGACATTAAAATTTCAGAAAGTTTTTTCTAATCCTATATTTTTTGTTTTACTTGTAATATTGTCTTATGTAGCGATGTGGAATATTAATACAATTTTATTAAATAAGAATATTTCAGATATTATTACAATTTTTTTGAATAGGGAATTAACATTAACGGGTAGAACTGTAATATATGCAGGGATTCCAAAGCTTATGAAAAATCATTGGTTGTCAGGATTTGGATATGGAAGTGCATACGAGATATGCAAGAGGTATCTAGGTTATGCTGATACTCAAAATGCTTTAATGGAATGGTTATTACAAATTGGTATACTTGGTACAAGTATATTATTTATTATACTATCATATTGTATGAAGAAATATTATAAACTTATTTTAAAATCGAAAAATAACCTGAAAGAATATTCATGGATTTTAAGTTTTATATATGTATATATAATATTAGGAATTATTGAGATTACTTATGATATGCAATTTATCGGGATGATATTGATACTATATAGTATAAGCATTGGAAAGAATAAAGGTAATGAAGTACACAACAATATTAACAATCAGAAAATAAAGGAGAACTAAAGTTTGAAGAAGTATTTGGTTAGTATTATTGTTCCGGTTTATAACGTTGAACGATATATAGAACAATGTATAAAATCTTTATGTAGTCAAACGTATGATAATATAGAGATTGTGTTAGTCGATGATGGATCTTCTGATAATTCAGGATTTATTTGTGACGATTATTCTAGAAAAGATAGTAGAATAAAGGTTATTCATAAAAAAAATGAGGGAGTTTCAAAAGCTAGAAAAAAGGGACTTGAGAAATCTATAGGAGAGTATATTGCTTTTGTTGATAGTGATGATTATGTGGAAAATAATTATATAGAAGAACTTATTAATAGAATAATAAATAAGAATGTGGATGTTGTATGTTGTAATTGTATTGATGAAGGAATAGATGGACAACCTAATATTTGTATTTTAAAAGAAGAAATATTAGAAAACTTAGAAGAAAAAATACAAAATTATTATAATGGAATGAGATTTGCGTACGTAATTTGGGGAAAACTATTTAAGCGAGAAATTATAGAGAAGATAGAATTTTATAATCAAAGATATACAGAAGATACACATATGATGCTAAAAGTGTTTGAAATTAGTAAGGATGTTGTACTAATACCATATAGAGGATATCATTATAGAGCACAAGAAGGAAGTGCTATGGCAAAAGCTAAGCTAATTGACGTATATCGAGATACATTGATTACTATAAAATATTTAAATATTTTATGTTATAAATTGGACATAAAATATTATAACAAAGCAAACAAGAGAATGTTAGATACGATTTATGGTGCAGTATTATCGAATTGTGAGAGAAATGATTGGCAAAAAGAAATAAATATCTCAGATTATTTAGAGTATATGCCAAAAAAAATTAGTGTAGCTGAAATAAAAAAAATATTATTGATAAAAATGTATAGAATCAATAAAAATATAACAAGTTGGATTATTAGATTGATAAAAAGAAAATGAAAAAATTAGTATATAGAAGGAGTGTAATAAAATCGTAATGGTTGAAAAAAAGAATAAGGTGGCAGTTGTTACTATAACAAATGGTCCATGCAATTATGGAAATATGTTACAAAATTACGCAGTAGTTAAGACTATAGAAAAATTAAAAATAGAGGTTGAAACATTATATAATATAGAAGATGCATCTTATTTGGTAAGTAAAAAACATAAAATAAAAAATTATTTATATAAGTATGCTAAAATAGGTGATTATTTAAATGCGGAACGTGAATTAAATTTTTTTGAATTTGGAACGAAATACTTAAATTATTCAAAACCTTGTTTAGATTCTCTGAATTCCAACATTATAAATAGATATGAGTATTTTATAGCAGGAAGTGATCAGGTTTGGAATCCTAAATTCAGTGGGAAAATGTCGCATTGGAAATATTTGTTGTTGGGATTTGCACCAGAACATAAAAGAGTTGCATATGCCCCAAGTATAGGAGTTTCAGAAATACCTAAAGATTATGAGAGAAGTTTTAAAGATGAAGTATCTAAATTTAAAGCTTTGTCTATACGTGAAGATAAGGGAAAAGAAATTATTAAAGAACTAGTTCATAAAGATGCAAAAGTATTAATTGACCCAACAATGATGCTTTCTAAAAATGAATGGGAAAAAGTAATGAAAAAACCTAAAAAAGTCAATACAGATGAGAAATACATATTAACTTATTTTCTTGGAGGAAGAACACAAAGAATTGATGCGGATTTACAATCATATCAAAATAATTTAAATGCAAAATGTTATCATATGCTTGATAAAAATCAAAAAGATGTATATGTATCTGGTCCAGCTGAATTTATTTATATGATTAAGAATGCTGAATTAATATTAACGGATTCTTTTCATGCATGTGTATTTGCATTTTTATTTAAAAAACCATTTTTAGTTTATTCTCGTCAAGGACAAGAGCAGGGAATGATGTCGCGAATAGATACATTATTAACAAAGTTTAATATTAACAGAAAATTTGTTGATAGTGGAATCAATAATGAATTGTTAGAGGCAAATTATGAGAATGGATACGAAATATTAGATCGTGAAAGAAAAAAAGCAATTGAATTTCTGAAAGAAGCATTAGCAATTGAATAATATAGTTACGATTATGGAGTAAAATAGGCAAAATGAAAATTGAACGTACGAAAAATGCGAGTAGAAATATAATATTTGGTGGTGTACTAAAAATATATCAAATTCTAATACCATTTTTAATGAGAACAGCTATGATTTATTTTATGGGGGTTCAATATTTAGGACTTAATAGTCTTTTTACATCAATTTTGCAGGTTTTAAATCTTGCAGAACTTGGAGTTGGAAGTGCAATGGTATATAGCATGTATAAGCCAATTGCAGAGGACGATGAAATAACGATATGTGCATTGCTGAAAATGTATAAAAAATATTATAATATTATAGGATTGGTAATTGCTATAGTCGGAATAATAGTTACACCATTTGTTCCACAATTGATAAAAAGTGATTTGCCTGCAGAATTAAATATTTATATTTTGTATTTAATGAACTTAGGAATTACAGTTTTGTCATATTGGCTTTTTGCATATAAAAACAGTTTATTACAAGCACATCAGAGAATAGATATTACAAGTAGGGTAACACTTGTGACTAATACAGTGCAATATGCTTTACAACTGTTAGTTTTGATAATGCTAAAAGATTATTATATATATGTTATTGTTAATTTAATGACTCAAGCACTAACTAATGTTATAACAGCGTATGTGGCATCTAAAATGTATCCTAATTATAAAGCTAGTGGGCGATTACCGAAAAAAATGATAAAGGATATTAATCATAGAATAAGAGATCTTTTTACATCTAAAATTGGGGCAGTAATTGTAAATTCAGCGGATACAATTGTTATTTCAGCATTTTTAGGTCTTACAGTATTAGCAGTGTATCAAAATTATTATTTTATTTTGACTGCGGTTATAGGAATTGTAGCAATTGTATTTCAATCATGTACGGCTGGAATTGGAAATAGTATTATTGTTGAATCAATGGAAAAAAATTTTAATGACCTAAGGAAATTTACGTTTATAATTAATTGGATTTCTGGAATATGTGTAACTTGTTTTTTATGTCTTTTTCAACCATTTATGAAAATTTGGGTTGGAGAAAAATTATTATTAGATTTTAGTGCAGTAATTTGTTTTTGTATTTATTATTTTATTTACGAAATTAATCAATTATTGAATACCTATAAAGATGCGGCAGGTATATGGCATGAGGATCGCTTTAGACCGTTGGTAACAGCGTTGGTTAATCTTGGATTAAATGTGATATTAGTACAATTTATAGGGATTTATGGGGTAATACTTTCAACAGTTATATCTATGATAGTAGTTGGTATGCCATGGCTATTACATAATTTGTTTACAGTACTTTTTGATAAACAATATTTAAAGCCCTATATAAGACAATTAATAATGGGTGTTTTAGTTACTATTGTGGGTTGTGTTATAACTTATGAAATTATTAAAATGATTCACATACCATTGTTGGCAACATTAATTGTAAGAGCATTTATTTGTTGTATTATTCCAAATATATTATATTTTGTTGTATTTAGAAAAAAACAAGAATTCAAGGAAAGTGTAGAATTGATTGATAAGATGACAAAGCATAAATTGAAAATTTTAAGTAAATTTTACTGAAATTAGTTGGAAAATGAAAGTATTTGATGTTAGTGTGGAACTTAAGGTTCCGAGATGTTAAGGAAATAATATATAAAATAAATTATTGTATTAAATAAAAATCAAAAATTAGCTTCACTTTTTGTGAAAAAAGAGCTTCTATATTACGATGGAGAAAATACGAATGAATACAACATTAATCATCATGGCAGACGGAATCGGCTCCAGATTTGGAGAAGGAATTAAACAGTTAACCCAGATGGGACCAAACGGAGAAATCATCATGGATTATTCCATTCATGATGCAAAAGAAGCAGGATTTAATAAAGTAGTCTTTATTATCCGTAAAGACATTTTCAAGGAGTTCGAAGAGATAATCGGAAACAGGATCAAAAAACAGATCGATGTAGAATATGTATTTCAGGAGCTTGATGATCTGCCAGAAGGTTTTGAAGTACCAGAAGGAAGAACAAAACCATGGGGAACAGGACAGGCAGTGTTATGCTGCAAAGATGTAGTGAAAGAACCATTTGTGATCATCAATGCAGATGATTATTATGGAAAAGAAGCATTTGTGAAACTGCATGATTTCTTAGTATCAGGAGAAGATCTTGGAAGAGAATTTACCATGGGAATGGGCGGATTCATTTTAAAGAATACATTAAGTGACAATGTAACAGTGACCAGAGGAGTCAGTGTTGTCGATGAGAATGGTTTATTAAGCCAGGTGCATGAGACAACAGGAATCGAAATGGGAGAAGACGGACGGATCAAATGTGACAGTGAAGAAGTACAGGAATGGATCAGTCCAGAAGATAAAGTATCTATGAACATGTGGGCAGGATATCCAGAATTTTTGGATTTCTTAGCAGAGGATTTCAAAGATTTCCTTGCGAATGTGGAAGAAGGAGATTTAAAGAGCGAACGTGAAGGTGTTGGAGACATAGGATCGTTGGTTTGGAGTTACATATAAAGAAGACAAAGAGACTGTACAAGAAGCTTTTGCGGAATTGATTCGTGAAGGTGTTTATGCAGAAAAACTTTGGAAGTAAAAAAATATAAATAGCCAATATAATTGGATTTAAATAAAATCTAATTATGTTGGCTATGTTTGTAAAAATTAAGCAATAGGATTAAATTATTTTGTATAGGAAAGTGTAAATATGTTAAATTTATGGGATAAATATGGAAATTTAAGATACAAAGGTTTAAATATATTAGAGGAAAAAAACAAGAGTTATTATCATATAGAGATAGAAAGAGATAGGTTATTTGGTGGTAATTCAAGTGAGAAATGTTATAAGGAATGCTATGAATTTATAAAAAGACATTTTGAAGAAGGGAAAAAAGGAGCGGTAATGGATGTCTTTTTTAGAAATGATAAAGAGAATAAAGAATTATTTCTTCATAGTATTAGAACAACACATACGGTTTCGTTATATTTATTAGGATTGTCAATGCATGAAATTTTTGAAGATGAATTAAAGAATTATTTAAAAAAGTTTATTAAAAACTTAAAAAAATGGTATGATTTTAGATATACATGGTTTCTTACATGTCTGTATCATGATATTGTAAGTTGTGAAGAAGCAGCTAAGCACAATTTGGGAGATTTGAAAGAGGGCTTAGAATATACTATTTACAATCATATTTTGACGAATGGGGAGAATTACCAACCATATTTTACACAAGAGTTAATTAATAACTATTGGAAGTATAGAAAACATAGAGATCATGGAATTGGAGCAGGATATTATTTTTTCAATTCATTATGTAATAATTTTTATGAAAAAACTAAAGGAAAACTTACAGCGTTAGAAGAAAAGACGATAGATGGTTTATCTTGGAAAAGAGAACATCTTGACCATTTTGCATATATAGCAGATGCAATTATATGTCATAATATTTGGTATGTAGATGAAGAGAAAAGAATCGAAGAGTATAAAGAAAATAATTTAAATAAATTAATAATAAATTCTAAAGAAGATAGGGAACGGCTTAAACAAAATCCATTGTATTTTATGTTATGTTTATTAGATACAATTGAACCTACGAAAAGATTTGAAGGACTTGACATAGAATATGTTTTGAAAAATATATTTATTGAAAGAATAGGTAAAAAAATAATTCGGATAAAATGGAATAAAGAATTTCAGAAGGAAAATAAAGAGAAATTTAATGTATGGAAAACTAACATACAAGACTTGGAAAAGTGGCTAGGTGTAACAGTAAAAGAACTTGATAATATGATGGATATAAAAATTCTATCCTAATTATATAGACTATAAATTTAATTATACATAGAAGGGAAAATAAAATGAGTCATTATTATACAGATGAAATAAATACATTAGTACTTGTTTCACTTTTAAAAGAACACAACATCAGAAAAATAATAGCATCTCCAGGTACTACGAATATTTCTTTTGTAGGATCTGTTCAGTTTGATCCTTATTTTGAAGTTTATTCGGCAGTAGATGAGAGAGCAGCAGCTTTTATGGCATGTGGATTAGCGGAGGAAAGTGGAGAACCGGTAGTTTTAACATGTACTGGAGCAACAGCTTCAAGAAATTATATTCCAGGATTGACAGAAGCATATTATCGACACTTACCAGTGTTAGCTGTAACTTCAACACAACATACAGGAAGAGTTGGAAACTATGTGGCACAAGTAATTGATAGATCTGAACAATTTCCGGATATGGTTAAGAAAAGTATTCAATTACCAACAGTTTATTCAGAGGAAGATAAACAACATACGGTTACAGCTGTGAATGATGCACTTCTCGAATTAACTCATGGAAATGCTGGACCTGTGCATATTAATCTTATTACGACATACTCTAATGGATTTAATACAAAGGAATTGCCAAAGTATCGAACAATTAAAAGGGTAATAGATAAACATTATCCAGATATTCCAAATGGAAATATTGGAATTTTCATAGGAGCACACACTAAATTTAGCAAGGAAGAAACAGAAGCCATTGATAGATTTTGTGAATCAAATAATGCGGTTGTAATATGTGATCAAGTTAGTAACTACCGAGGAAAGTATAGATTCCTTGCCAATTTTGCAAATAGTCAGGGAAAAGATTTAGGAACTCGATATTTTGATTTGATTATATATATAGGATACATACATGGAGCATATATTAATTTTGTTGGAAAAGAACTTTGGCGAGTGAACGAAGATGGAGTTGTTCGTGATCCATATCAAAACTTAACTTATGTATTTGAAATGTCAGAAATCAATTTCTTTAGTCATTATGCTAAGGAAAAGAAAAATAATACTATCTTTGAACATTGCATGAAGGTTACAAATGATTTACATAGTAAAATACCCGAATTACCTTTTTCTAATATGTGGATAGCAAAAGAAACTTCAAAAAAAATATCAGAAAATTCAGTTTTACATATTAGTATCTTAAATACTTTAAGATCTTGGAACTATTTTGAAACTCCAAACAGTGTTTTATGTTTTACTAATTCTGGAGGATTTGGAATTGATGGATGTCTTTCATCATTCATAGGATCAGCAAAAACAAATAAAGACATAGAACATTATATGATTGTAGGTGATTTATCATTCTTTTATGATGTAAATGTAGTATTTAATGGGTTACCTAATAATGTGCATATTATGTTAATTAATAATGGCGTTGGAACAGAGTTTAAGAATTATAATCATAGAGCTTCGTATTTTGGAGAGGATGCAAATTCATTTATGGCGGCAAAAGGACATAATGGATTTAAGAGTCCATCGCTGGTAAAAAGCATATGTTCTAATCTTGGAATTAAGTATATGGAAGCATCGAACAAAGAACAATATCTTTTGGTGCAAGAAGAATGGATTAAGAAAACGGAAAAACCAATTTTATTAGAAATTTTTACTAGTGATAAAGATGAAAGTGAAGCACTAGAATTAATGAATACAGTAGAAAAAGATGTTAATTTAAAAGAAGTATTAAAACAAACTAAAGTTGGTAAGATTGCAAAGAAGATAATAAAAGGAAGATAAGGATGAGTAAGGTTAAATATATTGTATATTCTTCTGAATTAGAAGATGTGGAATTTATAAAAAAAGAGAGAAACTTAGGAACAGAATGCATTTCGGTGTTGGATGCAAGATCTGCAGTATATGTAGCTACAGGTATTTGTGCGCAAAATAATGAGCCAGTGATTGTATGTGTGAATTCTAGCAATGAATCAAGAAGTGTATTTTCAGGAATGACGGAAGCTTTTTATCGTCAATTACCAATAATATTGGTTACGTTTGGACAGGATTTAGATTATTCAAGAGAACTAGGCGATGTGGTAGTTGGTCATTTTGTAGTTTCAACTTCAGATGAGATTGAAAATGTAATAAATGATAAATATCCTATGCATATAGAGGTTATTAATAGTAGTTTGGATATTCATAAGATAGAATGTGACAGGGTTCAGAGAACTTTAAGTTCTTTGTTAAAGTCTGATCATTATTTATATATTTCACAAGGAATTAGATTAGAAGAAAAATATAACTATGAAAGTAAAGTTGTGCAGGGAGGAATGCCTAATTGCTACGAAGGGGCAATGGCAAATGTCTTAGGCGCATCATTGGCAAAACTGAAAGATAAGTATATAGGTTTGATATCAGAGAAAGAGTTTATTCATGATATGAATACTCTTGGAAATATTAATGCGAATGATAAGGTTATGTTTATAGTTGTAGCGGATAGAAACAATAACACAGTTATTGATTATGCACATGCATTGTCATATGAAACTTCCACAATTAAAGAAGAAAAATTAGATTTAGAGCAGCTACAAAAATTAATAGATAATAAAAAGAAAACAGTTGTGATGATTTACAAAGAGGATTAGATATGAATATTTTGATTTTAGGTGGGACAGGCGCAATGGGAGTCCCTCTTGTAAAACTTCTTGCTGAAAAAAATGATAATAATATATATGTAACAACAAGAAGTAAAAGAGATAATAAAGGAAATGTAACATATATTCAAGGTAATGCAAGAGAAGAGGAATTCTTTTTATCTCTTATGGAAAAGACCTATGATGTTATTGTAGATTTTATGGTTTATTCAACAGATCAGTTTGAAAAAAGATTGCCTGTTTTTCTAGATAAGACAAAACAGTATTTTTTCTTTAGTTCGTCAAGATGTTATGCCAATTCTGATACTGCGATAAAAGAAAGTTCCTTAAGATTAGTTGATGCATGCACAGATGAAACTTATTTGGCGACAGATGAGTATGGATTAGCGAAAGGAAGAGAAGAAAATTTATTATTTGAGTCAGACAAAAAGAATTGGACGATTATCAGACCATATATTACATATAATTCTTATCGTATTCAGTTAGGTGTTTATGAAAAAGAAAACTGGTTAAAGAGAGCACTTGAAGGAAGAACAATTGTTTTTCCAAAGGATATTGCCGATAGCAGAACTTCTTTAACATATGGTCCAGATGTAGCAAGAATGTTAGTTAAACTTATTGGAAATGAAAAGGCATATGGAGAAGCTTTCCATATTACAACAGAAGAAAATCATACATGGCGAGAAATTTTAGAATTTTATTGTAGGAAAATAAAAGAGAAAACAGGAAAAGAAATAAAGGTCAAATATGTTAATGATTCCAAGGGACTTCAGAAAGTCTGGAATCCTTGGCAGATTAGATATGACCGATTATATGATCGTGTTTTTGACAATTCTAAAATAGAATCGGTTTGTGGAAAATGTGAATACAAATCAACTTTTGATGGATTGGGAGAGTGTTTAGATGAATTTTTAGAAAATCCCAAATGGCTATATGGAAATATAAAATATGAGGCATGGTGTGATAAGCAAACGAAAGAAATTGCTAAATTAAATAAGATTTTAGGGAAAAAAGATAAATTGAGATATCTTAAGTGGAGATTTTTGAAAAATTAAGGTCACGCAGTATAGTGGTTTCAGTTGATATGGAAGATATAGATTTATTAGTGGATCTTCCAAAGAGCGAGATAGAGTATAATAAATTTGATAAATTATCCTGAATTATTCATGAGCAACTAAAGTTGCTCATGTCAGATTGTAGATGTTTGTGATATCTCACTTGAGTCCAAGGATTGATCATTTCAAAGTACAACTTAAGTTCCCAGGGACCTTAAGAAATCAGTCTATAAAGCGAATAGTTATATTGAATAAAAAATACGAAAAAATTTGAAAAATAGGTTCACTTTTTGCAAAAAAGGAACTTTTATATTGTAAAGGGGAGAAAATACGAATAAATACAACATTAATTATCATGGTAGCCAGAATCGGCTCTAGATTTGGAGAAGGAATCAAACAGTTAGCTCAGATGGGACCAAACGGAGAAATCATCATGGATTATTCCATTCATGATGCAAAAGAAGCAGGATTTAATAAAGTAGTCTTTATTATCCGCAAAGACATTTTCAAGGAGTTTGAGGAGATCATCGGAAACAGGATCAAAGAACAGATCGATGTTGAATATGTATTTCAGGAGCTTGATGATTTGCCAGAAGGTTTTGAAGTACCAGAAGGAAGAACAAAACCATGGGGAACAGGTCAGGCAGTATTATGCTGCAAAGATGTAGTGAAAGAACCATTTGTGATCATCAATGCAGATGATTATTATGGAAAAGAAGCATTTGTGAAACTACATGATTTCTTAGTATCCGGAGAAGATCTTGGAAGAGAATTTACCATGGGAATGGGCGGATTCATTTTAAAGAACACATTAAGTGACAATGGAGCAGTGACCAGAGGAGTCAGTGTTGTCGATGAGAATTGTTTATTAAGTCAGGTACATGAGACAACAGGAATCGAAATGGGAGAAGACGGACAGATCAAATGTGACAGCGAAGAAGTACAGGAATGGATCAGTCCAGAGGATAAAGTATCCATGAACATGTGGGCAGGATATCCAGAATTTTTGGATTTCTTAGCAGAGGATTTCAAAGATTTTCTTGCGAATGTGGAAGAAGGAGATTTAAAGAGCGAATATCTGTTACCGAACATCGTGGACAAGCTTTTGAAAGAAGAAAGAGCGAACGTGAAGGTGTTGGAGACACAGGATCGTTGGTTTGGAGTTACATATAAGGAAGATAAAGAGACTGTGCAGGATGCTTTTAGTCAGTTGATCGCTGATGGGGTTTATGCGGAGATGCTTTGGGAGTAGATGAATAGGTGGTAGCCAATAGGATGTGGTTTTTGTTAGGATCATGTTTTATTGGCTATGTTATTATATGATTAAGAGTTTAGAAATTAGAAGAAGTGGGAAAATTAAATAGGTAATATGATTTTAGATGTTAATAAATAATATATTAATAAATATTTGTTAATAATAAAAAAATTTAGGTTGAAGATTTATCAGCAATCAAAATAAAGGGAGAGAGGAAGAAAAATTTTATACAGATATCCAAAGTAGATTATTATATTTTTGACATCTTTGTATGATGTTGATATTATATTATAATAAAAGTAGTTAAATCAATAAATAAAAAGCAAAATAGAATTAAAAATTAAAGATTGAAAATCAGGAGGAAGATAAAATGGGAATATCTAAAAAGAAGAAACAAGATATATTACCTGATGAAATTAAAGCAAATATATACGATAAAATTCAATTGTTAGTCGATTTTCATGGAATAACTAGATTAGAAATAGAAAAAACACAAGAAAAAATTAAGGATATTTTATCATCAGATATTTATAGTAGGCAAGAAGATGAATTTTTACAAGAAGAATTAGAAGCTTATGGAGAAAGACATGATATTTCACAAGCATCATTAAGAAGATTTTATGATATAGAAAATGTTGTTAGATATTATTCCAAAGACAAAACAGAAATTATCACTATAAGTAGAATGTTTATTTCGATAAGTCTGAATTATAAGGTTGCACACAAATTAAAAGATAATATTAAATTGATAGCAGAATTAGTGGAATTATTTAGTAAAGAAGGATATTTTGAAGTAGAGGGTGTATATTTAATAAAAAGTGATAGTATATATTGTAAATCTTTATATAGATTATATCAGTGCTATGATAAAAATATGTTTGGAGATGCGGGGTATTTATTGCAGAAAAAAGAAAACAAAATTTTACCAGAATCAACAGCTATATGCAATAGGTTTAAATATGATATTTATGATGTGAGTATAATAAAATCAGTTATTAAAGGAATTACAACAGGTGAGCAAGAAATATATGAAGGAAGGTTAAAAACTATAGTATCGTTTGAAGTTTTGAATGAAGAAACATATATTAATATAAAAGAAACAATGGAAGAGTTGAATAATATTTCTTTTAAATTATTTATGAGTCATATAACTAGCAATTTTGCAAATGATTTAATTCTAGGAAAAACAGATAAGGTAAAAGAAGGAGTGAATATAAATGAGCAAAGATGATAAAAAGAAGGGGTATGTAAAAGCTAGAAATATTTCAATAACGAAAAGAGAAAAGGTAAAAGTAGAATTTCATGCATCAAGTAAAAGGGTAGCTATATATCCACAAATTAGAGAAAGGGATACTATTTTTGATGTAAATAATATACTTAGATTTAAGGAAAACTGAGCATGAATATGATTACATTAGAGGCTGCAGAAGAAATTTATATTTCGATTTATCACATTGGATATAGTTCACAAGGAGAAAGTAGTTTGTTTATTTTACATACTGCAACTAAAAAAGTTTTATATTCAATGGTAATAGATTGCTATGAGGAAAGTAGTAATGAAACAGATAAAATATTAGATGAATGGAATTTGCATAAAAAGGTAAATCTTATTATATGGACGCATCCACATGATGATCATTCAGTAGGTATGGATCATATAATACAGAATTATAGTAATAAAACAACAAAAATATTTACAGCAAATGTATTTGAAAACTATAAGCAGTATTCTCAAAAAAGTCAAGTAATTATTAAATATTTATATTCATTAAATAAAGGAAAACGTGTTAGTAATAAAAGAAATATAAATCCATTACGAGGTTTTTCGGATTTAATTGACAAAGTAGATTTTAATGGGTTAAATGTGTTAAAAGCAATGAAAATTATATGTATTGCACCATTTCCAAATTTAGGTGGTTTGGCTGGAATGAATAAATCTAAAGATATAAATCAAATGGGAATAGCATGTATTATTACTATAAGACTAGAAAATGGAAATATTAATTTCATGTTTGCAGCAGATATGGATAATGCAACAATTGAATTATTAGATGAACAGGCAGATGCTTATGGAATACCAAGAATTTATAATTATATTAAAATTCCACATCATGGAAGCAAAAAAACATTAGGATTAATTGATTTTCTGAAGCAACCAGATGGGGAAAAATCACAATATGCCTCTACGTCAGTTTTTAAAAGCAAAAGCTTGCCAGTGAAAGAAGTTTTGAATGGATATAAGAAAGTGACAAATGAAATTATGTGTACATCTGATATAACAAATGAAAAATATGGTGTAGGTATTGTTCATTTAAAATACAATTTAAATAAAATGTCGGTAAAAAAGGAATATACAGGTACTGCTTGTACATTTGCATAAAATGCGAATTTATATAAGAACTTAAGAATACAGAACTTATATACAGAGAGGTCCCAGGGACATTAAGAAATCAGTCTACAAAATAAATTGCAACATTAAACACAATTAAAAAATATTCCAAACAAAATACGCATTTAACATACAGAACAGGAGAAGGCACAAGAATGAAGAATATCATAGGAAAAATCACAATAGACATTCTAACATCAATCTATCAGCCGTTTTGGTTTGCAATTTTGTTATCAATAATGACAATGTTCTTTTATTTGTATGTAAAATGTCCAGAAGGAGCAGGCAAGGGATGGAAAGCAGCTATTCGGACATGGATCGATCATTTTAAAAGAGATAGAGAATTTCGTAAAAAATATATATTGTTTTTCTATATTACCATGGTATTATTTAAGACATTGATTAACCGAGATATGTGGATGAATCCATTATGTGATGTGTGGGGAGTATGGGGAATATACAGATATAATACAGTGACAGGCCAGCGCATTTTAACATCAGAGTGTATAGAAAATTTTTTCCTGCTTATGCCGTATATAATATTAATGTTTTGGAATTTTGAAGAAAAAATATTTGGTAAGAAAGTGTATATAGGGAAAATCATATTAAAAAGTATTCAAATAGCGTTTCTGTCATCTCTGACAATTGAGCTGTTGCAGTTGTTTTTAAGATTAGGAACATTTCAAATATCAGATTTATTTTTTAATACAATTGGAGGATTAGCAGGAGGAATTATTTATTTTCTAGTGAATGCCGTAGCAGAACGGATTAGACGAATGAAAAATTAAATACGACAAAACACAAACACTCCATTCAGAAATTGGTACTACAAATTGCACAAAAACAATAACGAAGACAGATTTATTACTGAAAATTTTGCTAACACCAGAGGGAAAATACAAATGAAATGTTGTAATTTCCTAGAAAATAATGCTACATATTGATTCTCCGAAATTAATTTGATAAAATATAAAGCATAAATACAGGATACATAATACAACACAATATAAAGAGGAGAATAACAATGCATTTATTAGGAACAATTGCAATGATCTTAGTGTTAAGCTTAATGATCGCAGGGCTTTTAAAATTAAATTACAAAGATTTATGGGTATCAGAAGATAAGACATCCAGAGAGCCAGAGGCAAGAAGATTAAGAAGTTGTTAAGTATAAGACCAAGATAAAGGAGCAGGTACGAAACAGAGTACCTGCTCTTTTTGACATTACAATAAGGAAGTATTTAAGGAAAGGATAGCCAGAATCTATTGACATTATAGAGAATAATATTTATAATAAAGAGTATATGTGAAAACAAATATATGGAATGTTTTACACAGAATATAACAAGTATACAGGTAACAAAACAGGTCAGATGACTGAAGGGGAGATTTATGGATACTACATTAATAATTATGGCAGCCGGAATCGGATCAAGATACGGTGCAGGAATCAAACAGCTTGCGAAGATGGGACCGAATGGTGAGATCATCATGGATTATTCAATTCGTGATGCGAAAGAAGCTGGATTTAATAAGGTTGTATTTATTATCCGTAAGGACATCTTTGAAGAATTTGAAGAGATAATCGGCAGCCGAATTAAAGATCAGATTGATGTAGAATATGTATTTCAGGAATTAGATGACCTTCCAGAAGGATTTGAAGTACCAGAAGGACGTACAAAGCCTTGGGGAACAGGACAGGCTGTTCTTTGCTGCAAGGATATCGTCAAGGAACCATTTGTGATCATCAACGCAGATGATTACTATGGAAAGGAAGCTTTTGTGAAGCTTCATGATTTCTTAGTATCTGGAGAAGATCTTGGAAGAGAATTCACAATGGGAATGGCAGGATTTATCCTGAAGAATACATTAAGTGACAATGGAACTGTCACACGAGGAGTTAGTGTTGTAGATGAGAATGGATTATTAAGCCAGGTTCATGAGACAACAGGAATTATGATGGGGGAAGATGGTAAGATCAAGTGTGATCTTCCAGATGTTCAGGAATGGATCAGTCCAGAGGATAAGGTTTCTATGAATATGTGGGCTGCATATCCAGAATTTTTAGAGTTCCTTGCAGAAGACTTCAAGACTTTCTTAAGTGAAGTAGAAGAAGGAGATCTGAAGAAAGAATATTTATTACCAAACATCGTAGACAAGTTATTGAAAGAAGGACGTGCAAACGTCAAAGTATTAGAGACACAGGATCGATGGTTCGGTGTAACTTATCAGGAAGATAAGGAAGCTGTACAGAAAGCATTTGCCGGATTGATCAAAGAAGGTGTCTACCCAGCAAATTTATGGGGCTAAGATATATGGCATAATTTAGGGGCAGTCAGTGTTGAGCTGGCTGCCTGTTTTATTTCAGAGGAAGTTTTAGTGAGGTCCGCTTTGGAATAGAATAAGGAGGATCAAAATGAAATATAGCAAAACAATTGCGGGAATTACGATAGAGATCTGTGAAAAAGCAATAGGAGAAGATCTTGTTTTAACTCTAAGTGGTGGTGAGAAACCGCATATTGGCTGTGTTGTTCAGGCAGTTCCACGCCCTTCGTTGAGTGGTGACGGAACGATCAGTGTCACTTCATCTGTGATCAATCTGACAGGTCACAAAGACGAATTTCTATGCCGCAGACTGGCTGAGAATCGATGCAGGGAAACAGGAAAAGTAGTGGTATGTACAGGCGGGGTGCACATGGATCATATAACGGGAGAACAGATCGAAGAATTATTAAAGAATATCGATCGTATGATGATAGAATAAGATCATAGAAGATGATCAGAAAGCAGGTGATTTTTTGAAATTTATTCATATTGCGGATGTTCATTGGGGAGCCAGACCAGAGAGAGAGCAGACATTTGGAAGGATCAGAGAACAAGAGATCAAAGAGACATTTCAAAGAGTCATTGATCATGCGAATAAGCAACAGGTAGATCTGTTATTGATCGCAGGGGATCTGTTTGATCAGCCGCCAACGCAGCAGGAGCTGAGAGAAGTGGATTATCTGTTGTCCAGATTGAATCATACAAGAACGGTTTTGATCGCAGGGAATCACGATCATCTGGAACCGCATGATGTATTTTCCCAGTATAAATGGAATTCGGAAGTTTACCTTCTGGATGGAAAACAAAGAGATCATATTTCTTTTGAAGATCTTGAAACGACTATTTATGGCTTTAGTTATTGGAAGAATCAGATCACGAAACCATTGTATGATCGCATGAAACCAGATGAGAATGAAAGTAGTGATTTTTCAATCCTGCTGGCACATGGAGGGGATGAAAGTCATATCCCGATTCAGAGAGAAGCGTTAAAATGGTCTGGATTCGACTATATCGCTCTTGGACATATCCATAAACCAGAGATCATTTTCGAAGATCTGATGGCATATGCAGGATCGCTGGAACCATTGGATCACACAGAGACGGGATACCATGGTCTGATCGAAGGGGAGATCAGCGAAGAAAAGAAACAGATAACCTTCGTTCCCTTTGCAAAAAGAATGTATACACAAGTGGAAGTCATGATATCCGATGAGATGTCAGCGTTAGAGATCGTAGATCGGGTAGAAACAGAACTTTCATATCGTGGAAGAGAGAATATATATGAGATTGTATTGACAGGAAGTATTGATCCACAGATCCATCTGGACTTTTATGAGATCACGAGCAAGTATATGGTCACAGATATCATTTATGAAACGAAGAATCAATGGGAATACGAACAGCTATCAGAGGAAGATGATTTTATCATCCAGAAGGTCGCAGATATTTTAAAAGATGAACCAGAGGCTTTGCGTTATGCGATGGAAGCTTTAACATATGCCAGGGAGAAGTAAAAGATGAAGATTGAGGAGATCAATATTGATGGATTTGGAAAATTTCATAAATATCATTGCCAGACATCTGGGAAGTTAGAAGTTTTCTATGGCAAGAATGAATCTGGCAAGACAACACTTCGTAAGTTTATGATCGCAATGCTGTTTGGGCTGGAGAAATCAAGAGGACTCGCTGCAAGATATGATGATTTCACCAGATATCAGCCAGTAAATGGCGGCATTTATGGTGGCTCCATGGTCTTTGAAAAGGACGGAATCAGATATAAGATCATGCGAAACTTCGGTCAAGGGCAGACAGAGTATCGCATATTTGATGCAGATACGATGGAGGAACTTAAGGGGAAGGAATACTTATTCGAATCCGATCAACAGGCATTTGAGAATACGGTTTCGATGACACAGGCAGAGATTCGTACAGGCAGAGAGATGAAGGAAGTTTTGCAAAATTCCATGGCGAATCTGCGAAGCAGCAAGGATGCCGCGATCGACCTTCGAAAAGCGATCGATCATTTGAAAGCCAGACGAAGACAAATGCGAAAAGATCCTGTGTTTGCACAGATTGACAATTTGCGAAGACAGCAGGGGTCATGGCAGTATGATGTACAAGCATTGAATGAATATGAACAGGAAGAGAGAGAGATTCGGAAACGTTTAAGACGAAAGAGAAAGTTGACGCTGCTTCAGAAGATTTTGCTGTGGTTTCGAAAGTTATTTGGTGGGGAAGATGAAGAACGAATTCGCAAAATAGAACTAAGACATCGCTTAGAGATCATTAAGATTGAGAAAGCACAGCTTATGCAGCAAAAGGAAGAGGCAGATAAGAAAAAGCAGGAATACGAGATTTTGCTGGGGCAGAAAAGGAAGAAAGAACTTGAGATTCACGAGATAGAACTTGCAATGAAAGCGATCGAGGAAGCTGCAAGCCAGGTACAAAAGACTTTTGGACAGGAACTAAATGAGAAGATCTCAGAGATTTTTTGTGATATGACGAATGGAAAATATACGCAGGCAGTCATGGATGAGAATCTTTCGATGATGGTTTATGATGGATTTGATCATATCGATATGAAGTATTTAAGCAATGCCACGGTAGAACAATTATACTTTGCACTACGTCTTGCATCGGCCGATCTTTTATATGAAAATGATGCATTTCCGTTGTTTTTAGACGATGTGTTCGGTAATTATGATGACGAAAGACTGGCACAGACGATGCAGTATTTAAGTCACCATACAGACCGTCAGATCTTTTTATTTACGGGCAGGAAAGAAATACTTCGTTTATTGGATGAGAAAGAAATTTTATATCATCTTATTTCTTTATAGCTTTTTCTGTGCTAAGATAATGAGAGATAAAGTAACAAAGGAGATCAAAATATATGGCAAAGAAGATGACCATGGCAGACATCGCGAATTTATCAGGAGTTGGAAAAAGCACAGTATCCCGCTATTTTAACGGGGGATATGTAAAGGATGAGACGAGAGCGAAGATTCAGAAGGTCATTGAAGAATACAACTATACACCGAATGCATTTGCAAGATTGAATGCGAAACAAAGCAACGTGATCGGTGTAGTTGTGCCGACATTAAATTCTAAGATCACAAGCCGTGTGATTACAAGTATCGATCGGTATTTAAGAGAAAAGGGGTATACAACCCTTATTCAGAACTCAGACCACGATATTGATCAGGAATTACAGAATATCCAGCGCCTGATTCAGTTAAATGTGGATGGGATCTTGATCAGTTCCATAGCAATCACAAAGGACCACAAAGAGCTGTTAAAGAAAGCGGGAATTCCAGTGGTTGTTTTAACACAGGATTATGAAGATGGAATTTCCATTATTTATGATGATTATCATGCAGGGAAAACGATCGGAGAGTATATCGGGAAGAAAGGACATCAAAAGGTTGGATATATTGGTGTCTATGAGACAGACCAGGCAGTTGGAATCGAGCGTAGAAATGGCGTGTTAGATGGATTGAAAGAATATGGGATCACACCGGTGACAGGGAAGAGTGATTATAGTTTTATTGGTGGACAGACGGTTACAAGAGAATTACTTGAGAGGGAATCAGATTTAGATGCAATCATCTGTGCAACAGATCGGCTTGCGTTTGGTGCATATAAGATTTTACACGAACATAAGAAGAGGATTCCAGAAGAAGTGTCTGTGGCAGCGTTTGGAGGATATGATGAAAGTACCCTCCTGACACCAGAGCTTACAACGCTAAAGTTTGATTCCTATGGAATGGGTTACCTTGGAGCGGAAACGATCCTTAAGATGATCACAGGAGAACCAGTATCCAAGAAACAGATTGTGGGATATGAATTTATTGAAGGCGGTAGTGTCAGATCATAAATTCTTCATACGTGCTTATAATATCGCCCTCCTTCCGTATTACTCGGAACGGAGGGCTTTGCTGTTTACCTGTTGCTTTGTTAAGTTGTCTCACATAAAACACAAATAAAAGTAATAAAATAAAAAAATGTGGTATCGATTCCATAAATACTATTGACAAATAGAAGAGAAAGTTATAAGATACAGATATGGAACCGATACCATAATAAGTTTCACAATAAAAAAGGAGAGAAGATATGGATTACGCAAAAATCGCCAGCCAGGTCATCGAGCATGTTGGTGGCAAACAAAACATTAAGTCAGTTCAGCATTGTGCAACAAGACTTCGTTTACAGTTAAAAGACAACGATCTTCGCAATGAAGATGCAGTCAGCGACATTGAAGGAGTTAAGGGAGTGTTCTTAACACAGTCACAGTTCCAGATTATTTTCGGATCAGGACTTGTAAACTTAGTGTGCGACGAAGTACAGAAGCAGTTAGGAATCTCAGTCGATACACCAGCAGATGCTGAGAAAGAAGAGAAGAAAGGAAATGTTCTTCAGAGATTAGTAAAGTTATTAAGTGATATTTTCGTACCGATCATTCCAGCCATCGTAGCAGGTGGTCTGTTAATGGGAGTGAACAATATCCTGACAGCAGCGATGTTTAGTGGCAAGTCCGTCATTGATCTGTACCCACAGTTTAAGGGTCTGGCAACAGCGATCAACATGTTTGCAAGTGCTCCATTTGCATTTTTGCCAGTATTGATCGGATTTAGCGCAACGAAGAAGTTTGGCGGGAATCCATATCTTGGAGCAGCCATGGGTATGATCATGGTTCATCCAGATCTGTTAAGTGCATACAGCATCGGTATCGCCAAAGCGCCAGTATGGGATATCTTTGGATTTAAGATCCAGGCGATCGGATATCAGGGAACTGTACTTCCAGTATTAGCAGTTGCATTTATTTTAGCAACGATCGAGAAGAAGTTACATAAAGTAACACCAACATGGTTAGATAACCTGACAACACCATTGATCTCTATCATGGTAACATCATTTTTAACATTCATCTGCGTAGGACCAGTGTTAAGAGAAGCAGGTAACTTATTAGCAGATGGAATCACATGGGTATATAACACACTTGGATTTGTCGGTGGCGGATTATTCGGACTTGCATATGCACCGATTTGTCTAACAGGAATGCATCACAGCTTTATCGCGATCGAGACACAGCTGATCGCAGCCAAAGCAACAACAGGTGGAAGTTTTATCTTCACAACAGCAAGTATGAACAACGTAGCACAGGGAGCAGCCGTATTAGCAGTTTTATTCTTAACAAAGAATGAGAAGATGAAATCAATCTGTTCTGCATCAGGTGTTTCTGCATTACTTGGAATCACAGAACCAGCAATGTTCGGTGTAACACTGAAATTAAAATATCCATTCTACGCTGCCATCATCGGTTCAGCCGTAGGTAATGCATATTGTGCAGCAACAGGAGTTTTGGCACAGGCATTAGGAGCAGCAGGACTTCCGGGATTCCTGTCCATGCTTCCAAAAGATTACTTAAACTTCGTGATCGGACTGCTCTTATCCATGGGAGTATCCGCAGTTTTAACTGCAGTCTTCTGGAAGAAGTTTAACATCGAAGGAGAAGATCACAAAGCAGAGACTCCGGTTAAAGAAGAAGTAAAAGAAATCGAAGTACAGGAACCAGCAGATACAACAGAAGAAACAAATGAATTATATGCACCAATGAAAGGTGAAGTTTTAGATGTAGCAAAGTCTGCAGACCCAGCATTTGCAAGTAAGGCAATGGGAGAAGGTGTAGCGATCAACCCAAGCGAAGGCATCGTATATGCACCAGCCGATGGAACGATCAGTCTGATCTTCCCTACAAAACATGCAATGGGGATCACATTAAACTCAGGAGTAGAACTTCTGATCCATGCAGGAATCGATACAGTTAAGATGAATGGCGAAGGTTTTGAGACTTTCGTAGAAACAGGAGCCAAAGTAAAGAAAGGTGATAAATTATTATCTTTTGACATGGATCTTGTGAAAGAAAAAGGATACAAGACACAGACGATGTTCTTAGTTGCAGATGCGAAAGGAAAAGAAGTCGAAGTGGTTGAAGCAGCGGATGCAGATAATAATACGAAGATCATGAATTTAAAATAATCATTATTCGAAGAAGGAAAGGAAACCAGGGCAGATGTTTGAAAAATACAAGAAAGTCTATAAGGCAGATTATGAAAAATGGTATAAAGAAAATGAAGCTTACAGACAACGTGTGGCAGCAGATCAAGATCGATTAAAATTCCATTTAATGCCAAAGACAGGATGGTTAAATGATCCAAATGGTTTATGCCAGTTTAATGGGACATACCATATTTACTACCAGTACACTCCATTTGAACCAACTGGTGAGTTAAAGACATGGGGACATTATACGACAAAAGATTTTATTCATTATGAAGATTTTGGACCAGTCGTATTCCCAGATGAAGACATTGATGCCCATGGTGTCTATTCCGGCTCTGCATTTATTGAAGATGATACGATCCACTATTTCTACACAGGAAATTTAAAATATTTTGACAGAGATGATTATGACTATATCAACAGTGGACGTGGAAGTAATACGATCACATTTACAAGTAAAGACGGCTATGAGTTTACCAAAAAGGAATTATTAATGACAACCGACGATTATCCGGCTGACATGAGCAACCATGTGCGTGATCCAAAAATCTTTAAGAAAAATGAGAAATATTACATGGTTCTTGGAGCAAGGGATGTTGAAGGTGTGGGTATGATCCTTCTATATGAATCTACAGATCTTAAGAACTGGACATACAAGAATCGTATCACAACTCCACAGAAGTTTGGTTATATGTGGGAATGTCCGGATCTGTTTGAAATGGACGGACAGTTATACATCATCTGCTGCCCACAGGGAGTAGAAACACAAGGCATTGATTACGAAAATGTTCATCAGGTCACAGCAATGAAATTAGACTATGATTTTGATACCGATGAATATGAGATCACAGATATCAAACTTTTTGACCGCGGATTTGATTTCTATGCACCACAAAGTTTTGAGGATGAAAGTGGAAGAAGGATTCTGATCGGATGGATGGGAATCCCAGACGCAGACTATACGAATCCAACCGAAGAAGCAGGATGGCAGCATGCACTGACGATTCCAAGAGAATTATCCGTAAGAGACGGAAAACTGATTCAGGAACCAATCGAAGAATTAAAACAACTTCGAAGCGAGGACAAAGCAGTTTGTACATTTTGTTATGGACAAACGATTATCATGCAAAATGCAATCTATGAAGCTGTTGTAGATTTTAAACGATGCAGAGAAATGGTAATGACACTGCGCGAAGGAATCACTCTTTCCTATAAAGACAATATCCTGACCTTAAATCTTGGAGTCTATGGAAGTGGAAGATCAACAAGAAAAGTCAGATTAGAAAAATTAGAGCATCTTCAGATTTTTGCGGATACTTCATCCTTAGAAATCTTTGTGAATCATGGAGAAGAAGTTTTTACAACAAGAATCTACAATCATTATGGAAGACTACTGATTAATGGAGAATGTTCTGGTATAATGACTGTATATCCATTAAAATCATTTGAAATCGAAGGAGGAAGACATGAAGAATAAATTATGTGGGATTGGAGAAGCACTGATCGATTTTATTCCTGAGGTTAAGGGACAGCGATTAAAAGATGTACCTTCATTTAAAAGAGTCGCAGGAGGAGCACCTGCCAATGTAGTCGGGGCAGTCACGAAGCTTGGTATTCCATCCAAATTTTTAACAAAGCTTGGAGATGATCCATTTGGAGATTATATCGTGGAAGTATTAGATGAAGCAGGAATTGACACTTCTAATATTGCAAGAGACAAAGAAGGGGAAACAGCCTTAGCATTTGTATCCCTTGCCTCTGACGGAAATCGTGATTTTAAATTTTATAGAAAAAACAGTGCAGATTTACGCTACAGTGTAGAAGATATCCCGACAGATATCTTAAACGATTGTGGAATGATTCATTTTTGCAGTGTAGACCTTGTGGAATCTCCAATGAAGGAAGCTCACAAGAAACTGATCGATATGGCGATCGCGCAGAATGTGAAAGTATCTTTTGATCCAAACTTAAGATTTTCATTATGGGACGATCTTGATCAATTAAAAGAGACAGTCAATGATTTCTTAAAATATGCAGATATCATCAAGATTTCTGACGAAGAACTGGAATTTATCACAGGACATACAGATATCAAAGATGCTCTGGACGGTTTATTTGCTGATCGTGCAAAATACGTTATCTACACAAAAGGAGCTGACGGAGCAGAAGTGTATACGAGAAATGGAATGGTAGAAGCTTCTGGATATAAAATCGATGTCCGAGATACGACAGGTGCTGGAGATTCGTTTATCGGAGCATTCCTATACTGTCTGTTAAATGATGAAGTAGAAGATTTGGAGTCCGTAAGTGATGACACATTAAGAAACTACCTTGATTTTGCCAATGCTTATGCAGCGAACACAACAACAAAAGAAGGTGCATTAGCAGCCATGGCAGATCGAGCTGAGATGGATGAATGGATGAAGACATTAAAGAAATAAATCAAATAAATCCTTATAGACCATAGAAGAAAGAAGAGTTGAATGTAGTATTTGGCTCTTCTTTTTTGTAGTAGAAGAAATCTCCGAGACTCCTAAATCAGAAAAGGAGATCGTAGAACGTAATTAAAACACAGTATACATGAAAAAATATTTGTTAAATCCTTGACAACATATTTTTTTAGTCATATAATTAGCGTACAAAGTATTGGTACACGAAAAATAAAACATACGAAGAATATAACAGGCAAATTATTTTGACCAGACAGGAGGATAAAAAGAATGGTTGAATTTAAATTAACGAAAGAACAACTGCTTGCAAAGGAATTGTTCAGAAGTTTCGCTGAGAATGAGATCAAACCAATTTCCAGAGATATGGATGAAGCAGAGAAATTTGATATGGATCTGTTAGATAAGATGAAGAAATACGGTCTGATGGGAATTCCATATTCTAAAGAATACGGTGGAGAGGGAGCAGATGTATTAACATATGCTTTAGCAATGGAAGAGGTATCCAAAGTTGATGCCAGTGCAGGAATCACAATTTCCGTACATACTTCTCTTTGCTGTTCTTGTATTAACGACTATGCATCAGAAGAACAGAAACAGAAATTCTTACGTCCATTAGTTGACGGAAGTAAGATTGGATGTTTTGGACTGACAGAACCAGGAGCTGGAACAGATGCCAGCGGAGTTAAAACAACTGCAAAATTAGACGGTGATCATTATGTATTAAATGGTCAGAAAGTATTTACAACAAACTCTGGATTTGCAGATACATTCATTATTTTTGCTTACACAGATAAGAGTGCAGGAACAAGAGGTATGTCTGCATTTATCGTAGATAGAGACAGCGAAGGATTAACAGTCAGCAAAGATATTCCTCGTATGGGAATCAGAGCAGCATCCAACGCAGAAGTAGCATTAGTTGATGTGAAAGTTCCAAAAGAAAACCTGATCGGAAGAGAAGGAATGGGATATAAGATCGCTATGGGAGCTTTAGCAGGAGGACGTATCGGAATCGGTGCTCAGTCTGTTGGTATTGCACAGGGTGCATTAAATGAAGCGATCAAATACGTAAAAGAAAGAAAACAGTTTGGAAAACCAATCGCAAAATTCCAGAATACACAGTTCTTGATCGCAGCATTACAGACAAAGATTGATGCAGCAAGATTAATGGTATGGAGAGCAGCGAAAGCAAAAGATGATCATGAAAATTTTGCACCACTTGCAGCACAGTGTAAATTATTTGCTTCTGATGTAGCTGTTGAAGTTACAAGAGGAGCAGTTCAGATGCTTGGTGGATATGGATACTCAAGAGAATATCCAGTAGAGAGAATGTATCGTGATGCAAAGATCACAGAGATTTATGAAGGTACATCCGAAGCTATGAAGATGATCGTTGGCGGTGGATTATTAAGATAAGAAAGAAGGAGACAAGAGAATGAAGATTGTTGTTTGTGCAAAACAAGTACCAGATACAACGGAAGTAAAATTAGATCCAAAGACAAATACACTGATCCGTGATGGTGTTCCAAGTATTATTAACCCAGATGATAAAGCAGGAATTGAAGCAGCACTTCAGTTAAAAGAAAAATGCCCAGGAAGTACAGTAACTGTTGTTTCTATGGGACCACCTCAGGCAGATGTTGCATTAAGAGAAGCATTAGCAATGGGATGCGATGATGCATTATTGATCTCAGATCGTGCATTTGGAGGAGCAGATACATGGGCTACTTCTTCTACAATTGCAGCAGCATTAAAGAAATTAGACTATGATGTGATCATCACAGGTCGTCAGGCAATCGATGGAGATACAGCGCAGGTTGGACCGCAGATCGCAGAACACCTTGGAATCCCTCAGGTAAGTTATGTAGAGAAGATGGATGTAGAAGGGGAAGATACTTTAGTTGTCCAGAGACAGTTTGAAGATCGTCACCAGATCATCGAGGTGAAGACACCTTGTCTTTTAACAGCATTAGCTGAACTTGCTGATCCAAGATATATGTCTGTTCACGGTGTATTTGATGCATATCGTGAAAAAGAAGTTAAAGTATGGGGATTAGAAGATATCAAAGATACAGTCAATGAAGGAAATATCGGATTAAAAGGTTCTCCTACCAGAGTTAAGAAATCCTTTACAAAACAGGCAAAAGGTGCAGGAACGATCTTAAATGATCTCTCCGATGACGAAGCAGTTGCCGCAATCGTAGAAAAATTACAGGAAAAACACATCATTTAAGGTAAGGAGGACAATCAAAATGTGTAAAGATGTTTATGTATTTGCTGAGCAGAGAGATGGAAATCTTCAGAAAGTCGGTATCGAACTGATCGGAGAAGCAAGAAAGCTTGCAGATGATCTTGGACAGAATGTAGTTGCAGTTTTACTTGGAAATCAGATTAAAGACAAAGCAAGTGAACTGATCGCTCATGGAGCAGATAAAGTTGTAGTAGTAGATGATGAAATGCTGGCAGAATATGTGACAGAACCATATGCAAAAGCAATGATGGAGATCATTCAGTCCCATAATCCAGAGATTGTTCTCTATGGAGCAACATCGATCGGACGAGATCTTGCACCAAGAGTTTCTGCAAGAATCCACACAGGATTAACAGCAGACTGTACAAAACTTGATATTGATGAAGAAACAAAATTATTAATGATGACACGACCAGCATTTGGTGGAAATATCATGGCTACGATCGTCTGTGAAGATTTCAGACCACAGATGGCAACGGTAAGACCTGGTGTTATGAAAGCATTAGAAGCTGATGAAAGCAGACAAGGTGAGGTTGAAGTTGTTGAAGTAAACTTTACAGATGCAGATATGAATGTTAAGATCCGTGAAGTTGTAAAAACAACACACAAATCTGTAGATATCACAGAAGCTAAGATCCTGGTAGCAGGAGGACGTGGTGTAGGAAATGCAGAAGGATTTAAAGATCTTGAAGCATTAGCGGATACATTAGATGGTGAAGTGGCAGCATCAAGAGCAGCTGTAGATTCAGGATGGATCAGCAATGACCGTCAGGTTGGACAGACAGGTAAGACGGTTCGTCCAGAGTTATACTTAGCATGTGGAATTTCTGGAGCGATCCAGCACGCAGCAGGTATGGAGAATTCAGAATTCATCGTAGCGATCAACCGAGATGAAGACGCAGCGATCTTTGATATCGCAGATCTTGGTGTCGTGGGTGATATTAAGAAGATCCTTCCAAAATTAAATGATGCGATCAAAGCAGTCAAAGAAAAATAAAGTATAAATGAAAACTCCTAAAAACATAAAAACTCAAAAAATTAAAAACTCCAAAAAACAGAAAGATGGACGGCGTGAAAACCGTCTATTTTTCTGCTTTTCGGAAAGTAAAAATACTTGACGAAGAATTGTTGAAATGTTACAATACAAAATATAATTAGCGTACGAAATATTTGCAAAATAAACAAAAGGAGAAATAAGATGAGATTTGTTGTGATTTTAAAACAAATTCCAGATGATTCGATCAAAAAAGAATATCAGGATGTGGATCAGTTAAATGACAGTGATAAGAACGTAATAAAAGAAGCACTGGATTTAAGAGACCGCTATGGTGGAACTGTAGATGTGATCGGATTTGGACCATTATCTGCAGAAGATGTTATGAAAGAGACGCTTACTTATGGAATTGATGATGCCTTCCTGATCAGTGATTCCCAATTCGCAGATATGGATGTATCACAGGTAGCCAAGATCGTCGCAGCGGTGATCAAAAAGCTTGGTCCATATGATCTGGTCTTATGCGGACGGCAGGCAATTGATGGAGATAGTGCCCATATGGCTTCTATGACCTCTTGTGCGTTGGAGATCCCATTGATCGCGTATTCTGACGAGATCACAGAGATGAAAGATGGAAGTGTTTTCGCAACATGTATGGGTGATCAGATGGCATATAAGGTAGAAGCAAAAACTCCAGCAATGATACTTTCTATCAGAGAGAAGAACAAGAACCGTTTTCCATCCGTACCAGATATCATGAAAACATATGATGGAACATATAAGACAAAGATATTGACGAATGAAGACCTGAATTTTTCTGTGACCAAGAGAAAAGTAACGCAACTTAGAAAATATGAAGTCAAAAGCAGCAAACAGCAAAAACTTGTTATGATCGGTGGAAAAGACGAAGAAGAAAAAGCGGCACAGATTCTTCAGTTATTAAAGCAAAAGAGCGTGATCTAGGAGGTGTATGGAGATGAATTTAGGGAAAAAAGAAGGAATCGTTGTTGTTGGAGAGATTCAAAAGAGAGAGATCATGCCGCTGACGTTGGAATTGATCGGGGCAGCAGGAAAACTTTCGAAGGAAAGAGATCTTTCATTGTCAGTTATTCTATCAGAATGTGGGATCAAAGAAGAGGCAAAGAAGCTTTACAATTACGGAGTTGATGAAATCCTCTGTATCGAAGATGAAAAATTAATAGAAGGACATATGCAGCTGCATCATGATGCTGTCATAGAAGTTTTAAAAGGAAAGGATCCGAAAGTGATACTGATCGGAGGAACAGCATCAGGAAGAGTTCTTGCAGGAAAGACAGCTTATGCATTTGATACAGAATTAGTCTGTGATGCATCGAAACTTACATACGATGAGAAACAGGAACAACTTATCATCACAAGACCGGCATTCGATGGAAAAAATATGGCAGACTTTGTGATCAATCCATCCTTGACATCGGTGATCACGATCCGTACAGGAGTGATGGGAAAAGCAGAATACAAGGAAGACAAACAAGGTGAGATGTTATATGTATATCCAGAATGTCTGAAGGAAGAACGACAAGATCTGATCTATCACGGAGTGGCAGGAAAAAGTGGAAAAGAAGTTCATCTGGATACAGCAAGGATCATAGTTTCCGGTGGCCGTGGGATGAAAGGAGAAGAAGGATTTGCGCTTCTTGAGAGACTTGCAGAGAAGATCGGAGGGGAAGTTGCATGTACAAGACCATGTGTAGATGCCGGATGGATGCTTCCAACACAGCAGGTAGGACAGTCAGGAATCTCCGTAAAACCGAAACTGTATCTTGCATTTGGGATTGCCGGGGCAATTCAGCATATGACAGGAATTGATGCAGATTGCATCATTTCAGTCAATAATAATCCGAGGGCTGCGATCTTTGCATACAGTGATTATGGTGTGGTTTCGGATGCAAAGAAATTACTGGAGAGTATGTTAAAACAGATGGAAGAAGGAAAAGAATTCTTATAAAAATGGATAAAAAAGTATGCTGTGTATCTGGTTTTGATATACAGCATACTTTTTTTAATATAAAGGTAAGTCTTAGAAAATACTGGTTAACGCAATGAATACAAGACAGTCGATCAGAGGAATGAAGATCTGTGTGACTGCGATATCCCAGTATGCTTCTTTATGTGTTAATTTACAGATACCTAATAAAGTGATCTGAGCTCCCTGATGAGGAAGGGTATCTAAAGTTCCAGCGGCGATCGTGGAAATTCTATGGATATCAGGAAGGCTGGCACCAAGTTTTAAATAAGTATCTTTTAATGCTTTAAAAGCGACTCCCATACCACCAGAAGCAGATCCGCAGGCACCAGCACAAACAGCAACGGTTACCATAACGAAGATTAAAGGAGGCATGGATAGATGTTTTAATCCTGCAACAAGATCAGTAAATCCCTGTGTTTTTGCAACAACACCACCAAATCCTACAACGATAGCTGTGTTAAGGATAGAAACTCCAGAATCAGCGGCACCTTTATTAAAGATATTGATCCATTCCGTCATGCCGTCGATTCGTTTAAACATTAAGATCGTGGCAAGTGCAACACCTGCAAATACAGAAGTTTCAACAGGGAAAGGATGCCATGGATTATTAAATAATACTAAGATCACGATGATCGGAAGGACTGCGATGGCAACATGTGGAAGATCCGGGTTTTCTTCTTCAGAAGGCAGTTCATCCTCAGATAATTGATATTTTAAAGTACTGTCAAAAAATCCATACCCTTTTTTAGTAAAAGAACGGGCACGAAATTCTAACCAGAAGAAAATCATCAAAAACATTGCGATCGCAGTTAACAAAGATGGAACAAACGCAGCCGTAGATGGTGTTCCAAGACTATCCATAGCGATAACATTCTGTACAGAAGGAGAACCAGGTCCACTCATAGACCAAGTCCAGCATCCTGCAGAGATGGCAGCAGGGATCAGGCGGCGGGTAAGATTTGCTTCTTTGAACAGATTAAGTGCGATAGGGTAAATAACAAAGAATACAACGAATCCGCTGACACCACCAAAGGTTAATAAACCAGTGATGATCATAATGATCGGTGCTACAAATTTTCCGTGACATAAACTGGCGATCGCACGTGCGATCGATTCTGCTGCACCAGTATACTGGTAAACAGCTCCGAACAAAGCTCCTACAAAGAATACCAAAAAGTAACTTGTGACATATTCTGCTGCGGCAGGCATGAATAAGTTTTTTAAACTGTCAAGAATCGGCATGCCGGAGCAGATGATCACAAAGGAAGTTACAAGAGGAGCGAGGATCAAAGCACTCATCTGTTTAAAAGCTAATAAACCAAATAAGATGATAGCAATGACCAATACTAAAATATGTATATTCATATAAATCTCCTTTTGGGGGACAATAAACTAGTTATTCAAGACCCATGATCTCATCTTTAAAAATCCGTTCATCCATGAGTTTCGGTTCGCCATCCATTTTTGGTACGAATCCCATATGGTCAAGAATCTGAGTCTGGATGTCAATTCCAGGTGCAACTTCAGTCAGATAAACGCCATCTTCTCGAAGTTCAAAGACAGCACGTTCTGTGATATACATAACTGGCTGGCCAACTTTATTGGCATATTTACCAGAGAAAGTGATCTGTTCTACGGTATCAATGAATTTATCAGATTTTCCTTCCTGGTCAATGATCAGTTTTCCGTCTTTTGTAGAACATTTTAAACCACCGGCAGTAAATGTTCCGCAGTAGTATACACGTTTAGCGTTCTGAGTAATATTAACGAAACCACCGCATCCTGCAATACGTGGTCCAAACTTGCTGACATTGATATTTCCATCTTTATCTGCCTGAGCAAGACCTAAGAATGCATCATCGACTCCACCACCATCATAGAAGTCAAACTGTGCAGGCTGGTCTAAGATCGCCTGAGCATTTACAGCCCCGCCAAATTGAGGTCCACCTTGAGGTACACCACCGACAGGACCAGCTTCTACTGTTAAAGTAAAGTGATCTCCGATACCTTCTTCATTTGCAACCATAGAGATATATTCAGGAATACCAATTCCAAGGTTTACAACGGTGTCAGGACGTAATTCCATCGCAGCTCGACGTCCAATGATCTTCTTAGGGGAAAGAGAAGGAGCTTCAAGGCTTCCAAGAGGAACACGAAATTCTCCAGTCATAGAACCATCATATTCACATCCGACACACTGTGTATGGTTTTCTTTGTTCTCTGTGACAACAACCGCATCTACGTAGATTCCAGGGACCTTTACAAGTTTTGGATCAACGTCTGTGACAACTTTCTCTACCTGTACGATAACTTTACCACCACAGTTTTTTGCAGCCTGTGCGATCGCAGTAGCTTCAGCAGTACAACATTCATGTTCCATTGTAATGTTTCCATATTCATCCGCATAAGTAGCACGGATCAGTGCGACATCGACATGGATCGCCTTATATAAGAGGCGTTCTTCTCCGCAGATATTAACAACTTCTACAAGATCTTCGGTTGTGATATCATTTAATTTTCCACCTTCTACACGTGGATCTGCAAATGTATAAAGACCAACATGTGTTAAAGTACCAAGTTTCTTGGCAGCAATATCACGATAAAGCTGTGATAAAGTACCCTGAGGAAGGTTATAGGCTTTGATCTTATTTTGCATGATTAGCTCACCCAGTTTAGGAGCCATATTATAGTGACCAGCAATAACCGTTGATGTCATACCCTCATGTGCAAAATGATCAGCACCACTTCCATCACGATTTCCCTGTCCAGCAGCATAAAAGTAAGTCAGATTTTTTGGGGAACCGGTTTCTAAAAATCGTTTTTCTAACGCAGAAGTTAATTCTTCTGGCAGATCACATGCTACAAAACCGTTGGTAGAGACGGTCATACCGTCTTCTACCAAGTTTGCAGCCTCAGCAGCAGTTAAAATTTTTACTTTAGCCATGGCTTTTTCCTCCCAAAATCACTCTAGAAATCTGTAAGATTTGCTTTACGTTTCTCTAAGAAAGCTGTCATACCTTCTTTTTTGTCATCAGTTGAGAATGCAAGACCAAATAAGTCTGCTTCTAATGTTAATCCGCTTGAAAGGTCTGTTTCTGTACCAGTGTTGATTGCTTCTTTTGCAAGAGAAATAGCATAGCTTCCTTTGCTCATGATCTTCTCAGCCATTGCCTTACAGGTATCAAGTAATTCAGCCTGAGGAACTACTTTGTTAGCAAGTCCGATTCTGTAAGCTTCATTAGCATCGATCATATCACATGTAAAGATCAATTCTTTTGCACGTCCTTTACCAACCAGACGAGCAAGACGCTGTGTTCCACCGAAACCAGGAAGGATACCAAGTCCTGTTTCAGGCTGTCCGAATTTTGCGTTATCAGATGCGATACGGATATCACAAGCCATAGAGATCTCACACCCACCACCTAATGCGAAACCATTGACAGCAGCGATCGTAACCTGAGGCATTGTTTCAAGTTTTAAGAAAGCTTCTTTTGCAAGCATTCCCATTTTTCTACCTTCTGCAGGTGTTGCATTTACCATTTCAGAGATATCAGCTCCAGCAACGAAAGCTTTTGCTCCAGAACCTGTTAAGATCACAACTTTGATATCTTTTCTCTCAGAAATTTCAGAGAAGCAAGCATCAAGTTCTGCTAAAGTTTCACTGTTTAGGGCGTTTAAAGATTTTGGACGGTTAATAGTAACAACGGCGATTTCGTTTTCCACTTCCATTAATAAATTGTTCATAACATATCCTCCTACATAGATTAAAAATAAATAATAAAATAATAAACAATGTATGCAATTTTTGGCAACACGAATATTTAGCATACAAATAACTTGTGCCTACATTATGCGCCCTTGTTATTAATTTGTCAATAAAAATTAGTGAAAATATATAAAAAAATAAAAGAATAAAAAAATGTATTGACAAAATGAACAAATAAAAATATAATTAGCACACAAAGTATTTGCACGCAAGTAATAAGACAAACAAACAATTACAAAGGCGTTCAGATAAAGTGATAATAAAAGAGAATAAGCCTAAGTAAGAAGAAAGGAAGATGTACGATGAATTTTGAATTAACACAACAGCAGGCAGCCATTCAGGAAACAGCAAGAAAATTTGCACAGGAAGAATTACTTCCAGGAGTATTAGAAAGAGATGCAAACAGTGAATTCCCAGTCGAACAGTTTCATAAGATGGGAGAACTTGGATTAGTCGGTCTTCCATATCCCAAAGAAGTTGGAGGACAGGGTGCAGATTATCTTTCCTATGTATTAGCAGTTGAAGAAATTTCCAAAGTTGATGCATCTATGGGAATTGGATATTCTGTTGTAACTTCTCTTTATGGTGGAAGTATCATGAACTCTGCAGCACCAGTAGAGAAGAAGAGAGAATTCTTAGAGGAAGTATTATCAGGAAAATGCTTCGGTTCCTTTGGACTGACAGAACCTAACGCAGGGTCTGATGCTGGTGGATGTGTCACAGTAGCAGAAAAAGATGGTGATGATTACATCTTAAACGGATTAAAATGCTTTAATACAAATGGACCATTAGCAGATTACACAGCGGTTTATGCACTGACAGAACCAGAAAAGAAAGCCAAAGGATTATCTTGCTTTGTAGTTAAGAAAGGAACACCTGGATTCAGTGTTGGAAAGATTGAAGATAAGATGGGAATCCGTTCTGCACAGGTATCAGAGATGATCCTTGAGAATGTAAGAGTACCAAAAGAAAATATGATTGTAGAATCTGGACAGGGATTCAAACTTGCAATGAAAACATTGGATGGTGGACGTATCGGTGTTGCTGCCCAGGGACTTGGAATCGCAGAAGGTGCATTTGAGATTGCCAAAGAATATCTAAAGACAAGAGAACAGTTTGGAAAACCATTATATAGAAATCAGTATCTTGCATTCAAGATGGCAGAACTTGAGATGGAAATCGAAGCAGCGAAATTAATGTTATATAAAGCAGCAACAGATAAACAGGAAGGAAGACCATACTCACTGCCAGCAGCGAAAGCAAAATATTTATGTACAGAAGCAGCAATGCATGTTACAACAGAAGCTGTACAGATGTTAGGTGGAAACGGATATATGAAAGAATATCATGTAGAACGTATGATGAGAGATGCGAAGATCACACAGATTTACGAAGGAACAAATGAAATCCAGAAACTGATCGTAAGCGGAGCAATCTTCCGATAGAAAAGAATATAAAATTAAAAATTTCTTCTCCTTAAGTAAAAAGTTATCGGATAGGTTTGAACTATCTGATAACTTTTTTCTATTTCTTCATAGAAAATTTTAATGAAATCTACTATGAAACAAAAAAGGAGAGAAAACTAAATTACTTGACACATAAAAAAAAGCAAGCTACACTAATATTAGTGTGCGAAATATTTAAAGGAGAAATTATATGGAACTAACACAATGTATTAATTATTTATTAACAACAGCACAGCATAAAGTTTTTCAGGAGATGAGTTCCAGACTTGAAAAGTTTGATGTAACACCAGTTCAGTATGGTGTCATGTATTGTTTATGGATCGAAGGAAAAACAAAACCAAAAGAGATCGCAGCAGAATTAAAGCTAGAGAACTCTACGATCTCCGGAGTTTTAGAACGTATGGAGAAGAAGGAACTGATCGAACGTCAGGTAAGCAAAGAAGACCGTAGATTTATAGAAGTTGTATTAACAGAGAAAGGAAAAGCATTACAGAATCCGATCCTTGCGACGGTAGAAGAAGTGAATAAAGATGTATTGTCTGAGATGTCGCAGGAAGAACAAAGTGAACTGAAGAAAGCCTTGAGGATTCTGGGTGGACTGGAGGACGAATAAAGAGAACTCTGGTCATGACAGACAGGGATAAGTATGAGAGTAACAATTCGACAAATTGCAGAAGAATCAGGAGTTTCCAGAGGAACGGTAGACCGTGTATTGAATAACAGGGGAAAAGTTCGTCCAGAAGTAGAAGAACGAGTCCGTAAAGTAGCAGAGGAGCTTGGATATAAGCCAAATCTTTTAGGTCGTGCATTGATCAAGATGAAAGAGAATATCAAGATCGGTGTGATCCTTCAGGATACAGGAACGCCTTATTTAAAAACATTATCGGATGGGATCAAGAAGGCAAAAGGCGAAGTAGAAGATTTTGGTGGAACTGTCATTGTGAAAGCGGTAGATTATGGTAATGTAGAACAGACCTTAGCGGCAATGAATAAGCTGAAAGAAGCAGGGATCAAAGGGCTTGTGCTGATGCCGATCAATGATAAGAGAGTTCTTCAGAAGATCGATCAGTTTACAGAAGAATATGGGATATCCGTTGTCACAGTGAATGCAGATGTGGAAGATACAAAGAGAATTTGTTTTGTTGGACAGAACTCTGTACAAAGCGGCAGGGCAGCAGCAGGATTAATGCATGATATTCTAAGAGAAGAAGGAACGATCGCAGTGATCTCTGGAATTGAGACGAATACTTCATTAAGTGACAGAATCTATGGATTTTGTGACGAGATGAAGAAAATTTCACCAAAGACTGAGATATTAGATACAAAATACTGCTTTGAGGATGATCTGATCGCAGCACATCTGACAGAGAGTATTTTGAACCGTTACGAAGATTTATCTGCGATTTATATTACCTGTCATGGAGAAAAAGGGGTATGTGATACCCTTAGGAAACATAAGAAGATGAAGAAAGTGACCATCATTGCATGTGACCTGTCACGGCAGAATTACAGATATCTAAAGAATGGAGACATCAAGTATCTGATCGGGCAGGATGGACGTTATCAAGGATATGAAGCTGTCATGACCTTATATCGGTTATTATTTAATGATGAGCCGCCCAAAAAAGAACATAAGTATACAGATATTATTGTAAAAACAAAGTACAATATTTAATGATGTAAGTGAGAATAAGAACAAGATCAGGGAAATATCCTTGGTCTTGTTCTTATTTTCGTACATTTGCACAAAATTTAGGAAGAATTTTTGTGCAGTTTACCAATTGTGTGCTCGAACACAAAGTGCTATAATTCAAAACATAAAAGATGTGCTCGAACACAAAACACAAAAAACAAATCAAAAGCGTATTAGAAAAGGAGAAACAATTATGGTAAACGTAGGAATTATTGGAGCAGGAAGAATCGGACAGGTACACATGAACAGCATTTTAACAAGAGTACCAAATGCAAAGATCAAAGCAGTTGCAGATCCATTCTTAAGTGAAGAAGCAGACAAGAAAGCAAAAGCAGCTGGAGCAGAGTATACAACAAAAGATTACAAAGATATCTTAGCAGACAAAGATATTGATGCAGTGATCATTTGTTCATCAACAGATACTCATTCCCCAATCTCAATTGAAGCGATCAAAGCAGGAAAACATGTATTTTGTGAAAAACCGATCGATCATGATGTAGACAAGATCAAAGAAGTTATCAAAACATTAGAAGGAACAGGACTTAAATATCAGGTAGGATTTAACAGAAGATTTGACCACAACTTTGAAGCAGCACAGAGAGCTGTTGTCAATGGAAAGATCGGAGCACCTCATATCATCAAGATCACATCAAGAGATCCTGAGCCACCAAGTGCTGAATATGTAAAAGTATCTGGAGGAATGTTCCTTGATATGACAATTCATGATTTTGATATGGTACGATTCCTTGCAGGATGTGATGCAGAAGAAGTTTATGTACAGGCAGCAAACCTTGTAGATCCTGAGATTGGAAAAGCAGGTGATGTTGACACAGCGATCATCACATTGAAGATGGAAAATGGAGCACTTGCAGTAATCGATAACTCTCGTCAGGCAGTTTATGGATATGATCAGAGAGCAGAAGTATTCGGATCTAAAGGAATGGTAGCGATCAAGAATGATTCTGATTCTACAGCAGTGATCAGCAACGAAGATGGTGTAACAGGAGAAAAACCACAGTTCTTCTTCCTTGAAAGATACATGGATGCATATGGAAAAGAAATGGTTCAGTTCATTGATGCAATTGAAAATGACACAGAAACACCATTAGGAGTAGAAGATGGATTAAAACCAGTACTTATGGGACTTGCAGCAAAGAAATCAGTAGAAGAAGGCCGTCCAGTAAAAATTTCAGAAATTGAATTCTAATTTGAAGGAGAGTGTATATGGAAAAACATACAAATGAGGTTGAAGACAATCAGATGAGAGCACTTAGCTGGAAGACCAGAGTGTCTTACGGCTTAGGTGATACAGCGTGTAACGTTGTATACGGAATGATCGGAAGCCTGTTAACGATCTTTTATACTGATTATGTTGGAATCAGTGCAGCAGCGATTGGTGTGATCATGCTGATATCCAGAATTTTTGATGGATGTTCTGATGTTATCATGGGATTCGTTGTCAATAAAACACACAGCAAATATGGTCAATCCAGACCATGGATCTTATGGATGGCGATTCCATATGCAGTATCGGCAGTATTATTATTCACAGTACCACATACTGCAACTAACATACAGTTAATATATATTTTCGTAACTTATAATTTTACAGCAACGGTCTGCTATACAGCGTTGAATCTTCCATACGGAAGTTTATCTGCGATGATGACAAGATCTTCCAGAGAAAGAGATATGTTAAGTATCGTTCGTATGGCACTTTCTCCGATCGGAAGAATCATGGCAGTTACATTTACAACACCACTGGTTAAATTATTTGGGGATGACCAGGCAGCGTGGGTAAAGACAATGGCAATCTGGGCAGTCTTAGCACTCCTAATGCTGATCACGTGTTTTAAAAACTGTGAAGAAAAAGTTAAGATCAAAGTAGTGAAAAAAGAAAAGATCCCTGTAGGAAAGACATTTTCAGCATTACTGAAAAACCAGTATTTCTGGGCAGTACTGATCTTATGGATGATGCAGAACGTCATCACATCGATCACAGGAACGATCCTTCCATACTACTGTAAGTATATTCTTGGAAATGATACATGGATGTACAGTGTATTATACATGGTAGAAACAGTTACATTGATCGCAGCTACTTTATGCAGTCCGTTATTATTAAAACGACTTGGAAAGAGAAATATGTCCTTGATCGGGTGTATCGGATGTCTGATCGGACAATTCGTATTCATGGTCAAGCCAGAGAGTTTTTATTGGTTACTTGGATGTTGTATCATCAGAGGAATCTGTTTTGCACCATTAAACTCTGTAATCTTCGGAATGTTAGGAGATGTTGTAGAATTTGGTCAGTGGAAAACACATTTACGTCAGGAGAGTTTCATCTTCGCGATCGGATCTGTTGGTACAAAGCTTGGAAACGGAATCACAGCTGCAGTTTTAACACAGTTATTAGCATTTAGCGGATATGTCAGCAAAGCTGGTGTTACAACACAGCCACAGTCAGTTGTTAATATGATCATGAATATCTATAAAGTAGGACCATTGATCGTATGGGTAACAGTCGTTATTATCTTACTTCTGTACAGATTGGATAAAAAATATCCAATGATCATGAAAGAATTAGAAGAGAGAGAAGCAAGAGGCGAATTATAAAAATTTTGCACAGTATGTGCTCGAACACAAGAAAGGAATAAGAGATGTTTGATAAGAATAAAGTAAAATTAGGAATTGCACCAATCGCATGGACAAATGATGATCTTCCAGATCTTGGAGCTGAAAATACATTTGAACAGTGTGTCAGTGAAATGGCACTTGCAGGATTTACAGGGTCAGAAGTAGGAAATAAATATCCAAAAGATCCAGCAGAATTAAAGAAAGCATTAGATCTTCGTGGAATCGAAATTTGTAATCAGTGGTTTTCATCTTTCCTGATCACAAAACCATTAGAGGAAGTAGAAAAAGAATTCCGTGCACAGTTAGAGTTCTTAAAAGCAATGGGAGCAAAAGTGATCGGAGCTTCTGAACAAAGTTACAGTGTACAGGGACAGGAAGATACACCAGTTTTTGGACATAAATATGTGATGGACGATGAAGAATGGGATACATTCTGCAACGGAATGAATTATCTTGGAAAGATTGCAAAAGAGGAATACGGAATCGCATTAACATTCCATCATCATATGGGAACAGTCGTACAAGACCCAGATGAAGTAGAACGCATGATGGCAAATACAGATCCAGAATACGTAAGTTTATTATTCGATACAGGACATTTTACTTACTGTGGAGCAGATCCATTAGAAATGGTGAAAAAATATGTAAACCGTATTAAACATGTGCATTTAAAAGATATCCGTCCAGAAGTTGTAAAAGAAGTGAAAGACAACGATTTAAGCTTCCTTGAAGGAGTAAGAAGAGGTGCATTTACAGTACCTGGAGATGGATGTATTGATTTTGATCCGATCTTTAAAGTATTAGAGGAGAATGGATATGAAGGATATATGCTTGTAGAAGCAGAACAAGATCCAGCAAAAGCAAATCCATTAGAATATGCGATCAAAGCACGTAAATTTATCAGAGAAAAAACTGGATTATAAACCAGGAGAAAGAGGCATATTATGGGGAATACATTGATCACGATCAGCCGACAGCACGGAAGCGGCGGAACAAAAGTAGCACAGATTTTGGCAGAGAAATTAGGAATATGGTACTACAACAGAGAGATTCTTTATATTGCCGCAGATAAGATTGGATATGATTCTCTCAATGAAAAGAGCATGGATGAGATTAATTATAAAAAGGCTTCCAAATATATGGAAGGGCTTAGTATCATGACAGGTTCAAGAAATCATATTCCAGTTTATAATCAGATGTTCAAAGAACAGTCTAAGATCATAAAGAAATTAGCTGGGTACGGATCTGGCGTCTTCTTAGGAAGATGCGCAGATTACGTATTAAAAGATGAACCGGGAGTGTGCTCCGTGTATCTTTATGCAGAGGAATCTTACCGTATAAAGCATCTGTCAGAAAAAGAAGGAAGAGCCGTAACAGCAGAAGAAATCCGAAAAGAAGATAAGATGCGTTCATCATACTACAGTTATTATACTGGAAGAAACTGGTATGATATGGAAAATTATGATCTTGCGATCAATCTAGCGACCATTGAAGCAGAAGAAGCTGCACAATTGATCCTTGATTATATGAAAAAAAGAAAATAAACTCCAAATTGATTGACAACATTACAAGAAAGTGCTAAATTATTATCAAAAGATAACCAATAAATGCTCAATAGATAATCAAGAAGGAGAAATAAGATGAAAAAAAGAAATGGAATGATGGCAGCAGGAGCTTTCGCGATCTTGTTTACTGGATTTCCACATATATGGTCAATTTATCAGCCATATGTACTCTCGGAGACAGGCTGGAATGAAAGTATGGTATCAATTTGTTTTTATCTTCCAACTTTGTTTTTTGTAGTTGGTAATATATTTGGTGGAAGAATCTATGATAAAGGATACGAAAGAATGACTCTCGGAATCGGAGGGATCGTATTTGCAGGTGGAATCATATTATCAGCATTGACTTTAGGAATTCATCCAGTGATCACTTATATGACGTTAGGTGTCATGCAGGGAATCGGACAAGGAATGATCTATGCAGTTGTACTTGCAACAGCACAGAAGTGGTTTCCTCATAAGACAGGGTTTGCTTCAGGAGTAGTGATCACAGCGAATGGATTATGTGGATTTATCTTATCTCCAGTCAGTAAACTCTTATTAGAAAGAGGTGGAGTAAGACTGACATTGGTGTCTGTTGGGTTTCTGGTTTTCTTATCAGCAGTCTGTGCAGTTTGTTTTGTCAGACAGCCAGAGGTAGAAAATATAGAAGCAAAAGAAGATCAGATATATGAAGGACAACAATATACATCAGCTCAGATGATGAGAACAAAGAAGTTTTATTATCTTGTAGCCACGATGATGTGTGGTCTGATGCCGTATTATCTGGTGTCACCAATCTCACAGACAATTCAGATTGAGAGAGGAATTTTACAGGCAGTTGCTGTAGGTTCCGTGATGGCAGGATCTATATTGAATGCGGGGATCAGACTGATACTTCCAACACTTGCGGACAGAGCAGGAAGGATCACTTGTATTCAAGGTGTTTTGTTTGTTGCAATGATTGCTATGCTCTTTTTACTCAGTGGAAATAACAGGCTCATCACAATGGCAATTATCCTGGCCTATGGATGTTTTGGCGGTATTATGGGAAGTTTTCCATCATTATCAAGTGAGGTTTTTGGACTTCGATACGCAGGACAGAATTATGGAATTATAATGTCAGGGATCATCATCGTAACGATTACCTCGCCGGTCATATCGAATATGATACTGATCCATGGATTATCAGAGGTAGTAAGATTTATGACAGGATTTTGTTTTGCAGTGATCGCATTAGGATTTAGTATGTTATTAAAAAAAGAGATAAATCAATCAGGAAAGGAAGTAAAAAATTATGGCACTTGTTAAAATGAAAGATCTGCTTCTTAGAGCACAGAAAGAAAACAAGGGATGTGGAGCATTCAGTGTAGGAAATATGGAGATGGTAAAAGGTGCGATCAAGGCAGCAGAAGAACTTGATACACCGATCATCCTTCAGATCGCAGAAGTGAGATTAGACCATTCACCACTGCATCTGATGGGACCTATGATGTTAGAAGCAGCAAGAAATGCAAAAGTAGATGTTGCGGTACATCTGGATCATGGATTAAAATTTGAGACGATCAAAAAAGCATTAGAATATGGTTTTACATCTGTTATGCTCGATGCATCTAGAGATTCATTTGAAGAAAATATTGAAAAAACAAAGAAAGTGGTAGAGCTTGCAGCAAAATACGGTGCCACTGTTGAGGCAGAATTAGGGCTTGTTGGTGGAAGTGAAGATGGAAAAAGTGACCATGGAATCCGCTGTACAAACCCAGAAGATGCAAAGATTTTTTGTGAAGAAACAGGAATTGATGCACTGGCAGTAGCGATCGGAAATGCACATGGAGATTATCCAGTTGCACCGCAGTTAGAATTTGGTGTGTTAGAAGAAATCCATAATAGAACAGGAATCCCTCTTGTGCTTCATGGAGGAAGCGGGATCACAGATGCTGATTTCCAGAAAGCTATATCACTTGGAATCCGCAAAGTTAATATTGCAACAGCAAGCTTTAAGAGCTTGACAAAAGAAGTAGAAAACTATCTGGCAACAGAAGGTGCACATAATTACTTTGATATGAATGAGGCAATGGTACTTGGAACGTATAAGAATGTAAAACATCATATCGAAGTATTTAACTGTAAATAAATGATAAATGAAAAATGAAACAGGTATTGCATGAAAAAATGCAATACCTGTTTTTTTAGTGCGCCTTGCGGCGCACGTCACTAATGGATGAAAGTTCCTAATCCGCCCTAGTAGTGGGAAGGATACAGCCAAGACCAAGGGTGTCCATCGTGAGGTGGAATCTGAAGGAAGGTGGAGGCAAATCTCTGGTCTGACGAACAGAAATCACATCAGGCTATAGTTAAGGATAAGGTTGCTAAACAAACCAAAGTCCAATAACTACTCGGAATTAACTGTAGTAAATGTGGCAGATATATGGAGAGAAAGTGACGTGTGGTACCAAGGGAGGTCTCGTCAGCGGACGAAAACAGAGTATGAAGTCCGTCAGTAACAACGAATGGCGAGAAGTCAGCAGAAGCCATAGTAAACCAGTGGTTGCAAACACTGGCGAAGGGCTGAACTTTAGGAGGCACAAGCAATGAATGTAACTGAAAGTAGATTTAAGAACAGACAACTTCATATAGAGGACTATCTGCAAATGGTATCTGCGGAACAGAAAGAGTATGCAGAAGTGTTCGACTACTCTAAGATTACTGAAAAGAGCGGTGTCATCACAGACTATTGGACGAACAATCTCTTGGATTTGATTTTGCGAAAAGACAACCTTAACAGCGCCTATAAGCAAGTCAAGAAAAACAAAGGGAAAGGTGGAATCGATGGTATGCAGGTGGATGAACTTCTGCCCTTCCTTAGAGAAAACCAAGATACTTTAATCCGAAAGATAAGGAGGGGAAATATAAACCCAACCCGGTTCGCAGGGTAGAAATACCAAAGGAAACAAAAGGCGAGTTCCGAAAGTTGGGAGTTCCAACTGTTGTTGACAGAGTTATCCAACAGGCAATAGCGCAGGAACTATCGCCAGTTTATGAGGAGCAATTCTCAGAGAACAGTTTTGGTTTCAGACCAAAGCGGGGAGCACACGATGCCCTCAGACAATGTCAAAAGAATGTAAATGATGGCTATGTATATGTGGTAGATATGGACTTGGAAAAGTTCTTCGACACGGTATGCCAGAGTAAGCTGATAGAGGTATTGTCAAGAACCATCAAAGATGGCAGAGTTATATCTTTGATACACAAATATCTGAATGCGGGAGTGATCGCAAAAGGAATGTTTGAACGTACAGAGGTCGGTATGCCACAAGGTGGTCCGCTTAGTCCGTTGCTTAGTAATGTAATGCTGAATGAATTGGACAAGGAACTGGAAAGCAGAGGACATAGATTTGTCCGATATGCAGACGACTGTATGATTTTTTGTAAGAGCAGGAAAAGTGCGGAAAGAACCTTGAAAAACATTATCCCGTTCATTGAAGGAAAACTATTTCTGAAAGTAAACAGGAAGAAAACGGAGGTGTCTCACATCAGCAAAGTCAAATATCTTGGCTATAGCTTTTATAGATATAAAGGTAAATGCAGATTCAGAGTACACTCAAAGTCGGTAGTGAAGATGAAGAATAGAATCAGAGAACTTACCGACAGGAACAAAGGCATTAGCAATGAAGTACGAGAAAAGAGGTATCAAGAGTATGTGCGGGGATGGGTGGAATACTTCAGGCTCGCAGATATGAAAGAGCTCCTCCGAAAAACGGATGAATGGGCAAGGCGGAGAATCCGAGCGGTCTATTGGAAACAGTGGAAGAAAATCAAAACGAAATACCGAATGCTGAAAGCACTAGGTTTAGAGGATTGGAAAGCCAAGGAACTAGCCAATAGTAGAAAAGGTTATTGGAGAATGGCGAAAGTCTTGAACCAAATCTTTTCAAAGAAAATAATAGCCAAGCTGGGATATACATCCATGCTCGACTATTATCTAATAATCTGTGAAAACTAAAGAACCGCCGTATACGGAACCGTACGTACGGTGGTGTAGGAGGACGGTAAATAAAATAATTATTTACCTCCTACCCGATTGTAGGAAATTGGAATTGTAGGATTCTTTCTTGGTTGCAAAAAGAAAAAAACAGAGTTATAATATATGCGTGCACGATAACGCAAAAGAAAAGAGGAGAAAAAATGGCAGTGACAATGCAGCAGATCGCAGATCTGGCAGGTGTATCAAGAGGAACTGTAGATAGGGCGTTGAATAACCGTGGACGTATTCGACCGGAAGTGGCAGAGAAGATTAAGATGATCGCAAAGGAACTTGGATATCAGCCGAATATTGCGGCAAAGGCACTATCGTCAGGCAATCAGATCCTGCGGATCGGAGTTATTTTGCAATATGCAGATACCCCGACAATCCAGACAGTATTAGAAGGAGCTAAGGATGCAAAACAAGAAGTAGAACGGTTTGGCGGACGTGTGATGATCGACCAGATCAAGGGTGGAGATGTAAGACAGGTGCTGGACATTATGCGGGGTTATAAAGAAGCAGGTATGAAAGGAATCGTATTGATGCCATCGAATGATGAGATGTTGAAGAATACGATCAATCGTTATGTAGATGATGGAATTGAGATCATAACGATCAATTCGGACCTTGAAGATACAAAGAGACGTTGTTTTGTAGGACAGGATAATTATGCAGGAGGCTGTGTTGCAGGAGGTCTGATGGGAGAGATCATTCCTGATGGTGGAAAGGTCATGATCATATCAGGATCTGCAGACAATACAGCAACTGTGAAGCGAACCAAAGGATTTATAGCGGAATTAAGCTATCATTATCCATCGATCAAAATCCTGGAGCCAAGATTTGCATATGATGATAACTGGGTAGCAGGAAAATTATTAGAAGAACAGTTAGAGATCACGCCAGATCTGAAAGGAATCTATATGCCAGCACAGGGAGAAATCGGGGTATGTAAGATTCTTAAAAAATATGAATTAGAGAAGAAGATCAAGCTGATCGTACATGATTATGAGGGAGAGAATAAGAAGAATCTGAAAGAAGGTGTGATCGATTTTGTATTAAGACAGGATGCTTATGCACAAGGATACGAGTCGGTAATGGAGATTTTTCATAGTCTTTGTGGAAATCCAGGGCATAAAGAAGAATTTTGTTATGAAGATATTGTAATCAAAACACGATGTAATCTGTAAAGAGGAGAGAAATATTCAGGATACAGAAAGGATATTTCTCTCCTCTTTTTGTACTCAAATAGGATTTTCAAAAAGGTAAAAGGATAGATTTTGATAAAACTGCACAAATATCAAAACAAAAGATTGTGCATCTTCGACATTGTGTGCACGTGAACGCAATGCTAAGATAAATACATCAAAAGGAAAACAAAACAAAAACATAAACACAAAACGGAGGAGAAGGTTGAAAAAGAATAGTAGAGGACATCCATTCCATTAAGGACATCACAAAGAGACTAAAGCAGGTATACTGAATATGCCTATGGAAACAATTATAAAAAGAAAGCTGCAATAAGCCAACGTTTTTTATGACGTTTTGTGCCTTGAGCAGCGCGAAAGGAATGAATATAAAGATGAAAATTGGATTTAACGAAGCAACAGCATTAGAGTGTAAAGGGCAGTCTTTGATTGCAGATTTAGAAGCATGTGAAAAATATGGATTTGATTATATTGAAATCCGTTTTGACTGTATTAAGGATTATTTAAAAGAACATACATTGGAAGAATTAGCAGATTGGTTTAAGAATCATCGTTTAAAACCATGGGCTTACAATACATTGCTCTTCTTTAATCAAAGAGACGAAGCAGGAAAGAGAGAGATTGATGAAGAGACAGAATTTATCATGGAAGTAAGTAAAGCTATTGGTATGAAGATGCTGATCACAGTTCCAGCCTTTGATGTTAAAGATAAATCAGTCAGTGAGATCAAAGAAGAAGCAGTCGAAAGATTACGTTATTTATCTGACAAAGTTGGAGAAGACATTAAAATTTCACTGGAATTTTGTGGGGCTCCAAATTGCTCTATCAATCAGTTTGGAACAGCATATGATATAGTTAAAACAGTTGATCGAAGCAATGTTGGAATTACGGTTGATACATTCCATTTCCATGAAATGTGTTCAAAATTAGAAGATCTGAAGGCAGCAGATGGTAATAAGATTTTTGCATATCACTTAAATGATTGTGAAGACCTGCCACTTGGCTCTTGCGGAGATGACAAACGTTTATGGCCAGGAGAAGGTGTTGTTGATCACGAAGGAATTGCGTCAGCATTAAAAGAAATTGGATTTGATGGAGTTTGCACGATTGAAGAATTCAGACCTGAATATTACGAAATGTCACATGATGAAAATGTGAAAAAGGCAGCAGAGGTGACAAGAGAATTCGTAAATAAATATTTCTAAAACTGGAAGAGTTGGTAAGATTAAAAGATTTTTGTTATTTTATTGATATAACACATTTGAAAAAGAAGCAGGAAACTATGGTTGTTCCTGCTTCTTTTGATCATTATGGTGTTTCTATCTTAATGGAATGCAGCTTAGCAAAATTACAGAATTCTTTACCAGGAAGTTGATCCGTAAGAACGTGATCAATATCTTCAAATGGACAAAACGTCATCAATGAAAAATTACCAAATTTGGAATGGTCAGCAAGTGCAAAACGGATCGTACTGTTTTCAATCACAGATTTTTTTACCAGATATTCTTCAGGAGATGCATTGCTAAGTCCGTTTTGAATGGAAATCCCGGTACAAGACATAAAAGCTTTGGTAATATTGTAAGCTTTGAGGTATTCAGCGATATTTCCATCAACAAAAGATAAAGTTTCTCTCTTTAAGAATCCGGGAAGAGAAATTACATTTAAGTTTTCATAAGGAATGGCTTTTAGAGAAACCTGCAGGCTATTTGTAAGGATCGTACATTCCTTATCAGTTATAAAATCAATAATATTATGACATGTTGTACCACTGTCAATAAAGATCGTATCATGATCACACACATGAGATGCAGCCAATTGACTGATGAGTCGTTTTTCTTGCATTAAGCTTTGATGGCGTGTGGAAAAAGGAAGCAGCATCTTTGAGGCAGGAAAATCTGCGATCGTAACGCCCCCATAAACTTTCTTGATCTTCCCAGACTGTTCAAGAGTTGCGATATCTCTTCGGATTGTGTTCTTTGATACATTAAATACTTCGCACAACGTATCAAGAGAGACAGATTTTTTTTCACGGATATATAATTCAATTTCATCAATTCGTTTCGTTCTCATAACAAATTCCTTTTAAATATTTTTATTCACATAGACCCTATTATTATAATATACTATAAATGGTAAAAAAAGAGATAAGAAAGAATTTGACACAAAAATAGAGAAATGATAGATTATAACCAGAAAAAAGTGCAGGTGAGAGTATGAAGATAACAATCAAACAGATTGCGGAGATCGCTGGAGTACATCGCTCTACAGTAGATAAAGTTTTACATAACAGAGAAGGTGTCAGCCAAGAAGTAAGGCAGCGGGTACAAAAGATTATAGATGAATATGGCTATCGTCCAAATCCAATCGGACAAGCATTAAAGAAACAAGATCAGAAGATAAAAATAGGTGTCATATTATTAGAGGTTGATGCAAAAGAAAGAATCCTTTCTGGAATCAAAGAAGGATTAAGTGCATACCAGTCTTTTGATATTGAACTAATGTATCATACGGTGAATTATCCGGATGTTGGTGAACAGATCCGTCTGATCCATAAGATGATCGAGCAAAAAGCAGATGGGATTATTTTAAGTCCGATCAACTCACCAGAGATCGTGAGTGTGATCGACTATTGTAATGGACTTCATATCCCGATCATCACAGTGAATACTGATGTAAAGGGAAGTCAACGTTTTTGTTTTATCGGACAGGAGGGAGAACGTGCAGGAAGAGTCGGAGGACGACTGATGGGAGAGTTCTTAAATGGTAAAGGAAATGTCGCTGTATTTACAAGTGACGGTCATGAACAACAATCATTTTCTTATAATAAAAGAGATAAAGGATTTCGAGCCATGATTAAAGAAACTTATCCAAAGATGCATGTGTTAAAAAGTATACGAACCGATGAAGATGCTATGACGATCGCAGAAGAAACAAGGAATCTTTTAGAAAAAGAAAAATATTTAAAAGGAATATTTATCACTTGCGGAGGTGTAAGAGAAGTAGGAAAAGTGTTAAAGGAACAAGGAAAAGAGGATATTAAGGTTATTTGTTACGAAGATTATCCGGATATTTTGCAGTTGTTAAAGGAAGAAGTCGTGGATGCAACGATCACAAGCCAATTAAAAGTTCAGGGAAAACAATCCATAGAGTATTTGTTAGATTATCTTGTCTATGATAAAAAACCACCGAAAAAACATTTGTATACCAATATAAGAATCCTATTAAAAGAATGTATTTATTAAGAAATGAGAGCCGAAATTTTATGAAATCAATAAAATTTCGGCTTTTTTAATAAAAATAAAGGAAATTATTTGTTGAAATTGTACATTGACAGAAACAATGAAAAAGAGTATTCTAAGTACATAAACAACGAGCACGAGCTCGCAATCGATGAAAGGAAGGTGCATATGGAGGAAAATATGATCATTACGATCAGCAGGCAGTACGGAAGTGGTGGTTCACAGGTGGCAAAGATCCTGGCAGAACGGATGGGGGTATGGTGTTATGACCGAGATATACTTACCATTGCTGCAGAACGGATTGGGAATGAAGAACTGACAGAAGATACCATCAATGATCTGAATTATAAACGAAATGATGTTGCATCTGCAGGAATCACAGGAGTTATGGGAATGGGAAATATTCCAATCTATAACCAGATGTTTTTAGAACAGGCGAAGATCATCAGGAAACTTGCAAATTATGGATCGGCAGTATTTCTTGGAAGATGTGCAGATTATATTTTAAAAGATATTAAGAATTGTACATCCGTTTATCTTTATGCAGATCGCGAATTTAGAAAGAACAGAGTCAAAGAAATTTATGGATCAAATGCTGAAATCATGGACAAAGAAGAAAAGAACAGAGCAGATTATTACAATTACTACACAGGAAATCGGTGGGGAGATATCAATAATTACGACTTTGCGATCAATACAAGTAAGGTAAGTTTTGAAGAAGCAGCAGATTTGATCTATCGCTTTGCAAAAGATAAACAAAAGAATTTAAAAGACAGATAAAAAAGATAAATATTTTTTTACATATTACGAGCACGAGCTCGCAAACAAAACAAAAACAGGAGGAAAAGAAAATGAGTAAAGATTTAAGAATTGGAGTTGTAGGTGTAGGAGCGATCGGAAGAACACATATCGAAAGGATCAATCATCAGTTACAAGGTGGAAAAGTAGTAGCATGCTCCGATGTAAATGCTGAATTTGGAAAATCAGTTGCAGATAAATATGGATGTAAATTTTATGCGGACGGAGAAGAAATGATCGCATCAGGAGATATCGATGCAGTGATCGTTACAACGATCGATCCATATCATGAACAGTATGTGATGGCTGCGATCAAAGCAGGAATTTATGTATTTTGTGAAAAACCTCTTGCGCCAGAAGCAGATGCATGTAAGAGAATTGTAGAGGCTGAGATCGCTAGAGGAAAGCAGTTAGTTCAGGTAGGATTCATGAGAAGATACGATAAAGGATATCGTCAGTTAAAAGAAGCAATTAAGAATCGTACATATGGAGAACCATTGTTATTACATTGTGCACACAGAAACCCAGCAGTGGATGAAAGTTATGATACACCAATGGCTGTTGAAAATTCCATGATCCATGAAATTGATGTCATTCGTTGGCTGCTAGATGAAGACTATGAAACAGCAGAAGTTGTATTTGCAAAAGATACACGAAGAACACATGCAAAATTAAGAGATCCACAGATCATGATTCTTACTACAAAATCAGGAGTCAGAATTGATGTAGAAGCTTTTGTAAATACTGGACATTGCTATGACATTAAGTGTGAGGTTTGCTGTGAAGATGCAATTTTAAATCTTCCTCAGCCAGAAAACATCGAAGTATGTGCGAATGCATTCAGAGGACATGCGATTCACAGTGATTGGTCTACAAGATTTGTTGATGCATACAATGTTGAAATTCAGGAATGGATTGATGCAACAAAAGAAGGAAGAGTGGATGGGCCAACAGCTTGGGATGGATATGTAGGACAGGTTACTGCAAAAGCTGCTTCTAAGGCACGTGATACACAGACAGTTGTTAAGATTGAAATGGAAGAAAAACCAGAATTTTATAAATAAAGATCAGGAGGTATGACGGATGAAAATAGCATTTGATGTAGATGTTCTTGCAAAACAAATGGATATTAATCGTATGGTTCATCAAGTAGCAGACTGGGGATATAAATATATTGAACAGTCTCCACATCCAAGAATCAACCCATTTTATAAACATCCTTTATTTTCAAAGGAATGTGAGGCGGAATACAAAAAGGCACTCCGGGAAACCGGAGTGGAGATTTCCTCCTTTATCGTTGTCTATCGCTGGTCAGGACCGACAGAAGAACAAAGAAAAATGGCAGTAGAAAATTGGAAGAAAATGATTGAGATCGCAGTAGACATGAATGTTCCAGTCATCAATACGGAATTTTCAGGGGATCCGAATCAGCAGGAAATTTGTAATGGAATGTGGTTCCGTTCGATGGAAGAATTATTACCGATCATCGAAAAAGAAGGATTACGTGTAGAAGTACAGTCTCATCCATATGATTTTTGTGAATTAAATAATGAAGCGTGTGATCTTGTGAAATCATTCCGGTCTCCAAATCTTGGTTATGTCTATTCTTCACCACATGGATTTTTCTATGACGAAGGAAAAGGTGATGTAAGAAGTATGCTTAAATACGCAGGGGATGAATTAACACATGTATTATTTGCAGACACATTTAATCAGACGTTAGATTGTAGATATATTGCAAATCCACCATGGTTAAATCAGAGAGGAAAATCAGATGTCACGATCCACCAGCATTTAGCCATGGGGGAAGGCGATGTTGATTTTGATGGAATCTTTGAGACATTAAGAGAGATAGATTTTGCCAATCGTCAATTAAGAGCGGATGCACCAAAAGTTGGTGGAGATAACATCGCATGTGTATCTATGTTTGGTTTTCCAGAAAAAATGGAGAAACAGGCACCAGAAGCAAGAGAAAGAATAGAAAGAGAATTATTATCAAAATAGTGTAGATTATGAAGAAAGGATGAAGATTATGAAATTATCAATTTGTACAGACGTTTTTGGAAAAATTCCATTTACAGAGATGTTAGATAAAGTAAAAGCCTATGGAATCGATGCGATCGAACTGACAACAGGTGGATGGGGAGGATGTTTTTTTGTACCATCAGCAGAAGAATTGATCAATGATGAGAAGAAATTGGAAGCTTTTAAAGCAGAGATCGATAAGAGAGGATTAGAAATTTCAGCATTAAATTGCTCTGGGAATCCATTGATCGATACACCAATGGGTCATGCACACAGCAAGACGATTCATGATACAGCTATTTTAGCAGGAAAATTAGGGGTAAAGACAATCGTAACAATGTCGGGGCTCCCAGCAGGAGCACCTGGAGATAAAACACCAAACTGGATCACATCTACAATTTCATGGCCAGAATATGATGGAGTGAATTATATGGTAGAAGCTGTGAATTATCAGTGGGAAGTTGCAGCAAAATGGTGGAAGGAATTTGCACAATTTGCAAAAGACCAAGGAGTGGAAAAAATCGCAATTGAAGAATTTCCATGTCAGTTAGTATACAATGTAAGAAGTTTAAAGAAACTTTGTGAGGTTGTGGGGCCAGAGTTAAGTAAGATGATCGGAATGAATCTAGATCCATCTCATCTTATGATTCAGGGAGCCGAACCAATCGCAGCTGCAAGAGAACTTGGTGATAAGATCTTCTATGTACATGGAAAAGATGCAAGAATCGAAAGAGGACTTGCGGATGTTGATGGACTATTAGAAAATCTTCCAGTAGACCAGTCAAAAGATCGTACATGGAATTATGTGGGTGTTGGTTGTGGTAAAGATCTTCAGTGGTGGAAAGAATTCTTTTCTGTTTGTCGTATGGTAGGGTATAATGGATATGTATCATTGGAGATGGAAGACTTGACAATGAGTGTGGAGGCTGGACTGGAAACATCTATTGATGCACTGAATCATACAATTAGCAAGTAAATACGAAAGAGGTGTTGAAATGGATTTAATCGGTTACAACAAAAGAGTACAAAAAGATAAAGTCACAGGATTTGAAAAATTTGCGTATGGATGTGGAGAAATATCTACCAATATCGTATTTACGATCGCGACAAGTTTGTTAACCATGTTTTATACAGATGTGGCACATGTTTCAGCGGCAACGATCGGTATGATCATTGCGATATCCCAAATATTTAATGGAGCTTCGGATATTTGTGCCGGATTTATCGTGGATCGTACAAGATCAAAATACGGAAGAGCCAGAGTCTGGATGCTACGAATGTCAGGACCATATGCAATCGCAGCTATTTTATTGATGACTGTTCCACAGATTGCACCAATGGCTCAGGCAATCTATGTTTTCATTACATATAATCTGATGTTAACGGTTGTATATACATTATTCCAGTTGCCATTTGCAACAACAATGACTTATATGACAAGAAGTCAGGAAGAACGAGCAAAGATTAACATTATTCGAATGGCTATGAGTCCAATTGGTAATATTCTAGTTACATTATTATTTACGCGTATTTTAAAAATGATGCCAAATGGTGGAATGGATTCACAGAAAAACTGGGTAATCCTTACAGCAATTTATGCAATTGGTGCTGCACTGATGATGCTATTTTGCTTTGTAAATGTTAGAGAACGAGTTGTAGTAAAAGATGAGGCAGCCGGAGATAAAGTACCATTAAAGAAGGCTTTACCTGCATTGTTTAAAAATAAATACTTTATCTTATTATTCTTATTCTTCGTTTCATTTGCAATGTATCAGACATTCCAAGGAACGATGGCTACATATTATTGTAAATGGATCATAGGAGATACAGATATTATTGGAAATGTAAATACAGCATGTTATGGTATTACAATCGTTGCAACATTGCTGTTAGGAAAAGTAATGCATCTTACATCGAAAAGAAACTGGTGTATCATTGGAGCGTTATTTATTATTGCAGGTTCCTTATTATTGATCTTAAATCCAACAAGTGTAGCGCTTGTAACATTTGGAGGGCTTCTTCGAGGGATTGGAATGACACCGATTCTTGGAATGATCTTTACAATGATCGCAGATTCTATAGAATATGGACAGTGGAAAACAGGACTTCGTACAGCCGGAGCAATTCAGTCAGCAACAACGTCAGGACAAAAATTTGGACAGGGAATTGGATCAGCATTGATCGGATTCATCATGCAGGGAAATGGATATAATGGTGATATGGCAGTCCAGAGTGCACATACATTACAGACGATTTCAAATTTGTTTATTTATGGGATTGCAATTTTAGGTGCGATCATGATCGTCATTTTACTATTTTACCATTTAGATAAAGAATATCCAAAGATCATAAGAGAATTGTTAGAAAGAGAATCAAAAGTAGTTTTAAAAGATTAAATCTTATACAAAAGTACAAAGAGCCGGACTTTAAAGCCCGGCTCTTATTTTGAAATTTATTTATCGAGTGGAATATAAGGAGAAGCAGTCATAGCAGCAGTAGCACTGTTAAAGATTTCTGCATTCTCAACCAGATATTTCACAAAGCGTTCCTTAAGAGAAAGCTTTTTTGTATTGGAATGATCATTTGGTGTATGATTTGTCATAATAAAAAACTCCTTTAAGTATTCTGTATCCAATATTACAAATTTTATCGTAGCATAAAGAAATAGAAAAATCAAATAGATACTTTTTCTTTACTTTTTTATGTACAAAAGCTATAATGAAACAAAGAATGTGCTATTTGTGTGCAAATAAGAAGAAAGGTGAGAAAGCACATGGCAGGAACGATCAAAGAAATTGCAGAAAAGGCAGGAGTATCAAGAGGAACGGTTGACAGAGCGTTAAATAACCGTGGAAGAGTCAATCCAGAGGTCGCAGAACGCATTTTTGAGATTGCAAGAGAGATGAACTATCAGCCAAAGAGAAAAAAGAAAGTATATAATCAAGGAAAGAAGATCAGGATCGGTGTCATTACCCAGTTAGCAAAATCTTCTTTTGTAAAGACGATCCATGCAGGAATCGACAAGGCTGAACAGGAGTTGGAAGAATTCGGTGTAGAGATCATTAGAAAACAGATTGACGGAGTAAGTGAAGATGCCCAATTGGAAGCGCTGGAAGAACTTTCGCAAGAACGGATCGATGGATTAGCGATCATGCCAGTCCAGTCTGAACGAATTCGGGAAAAGTTAAATGATATGGCGGAACAGAATGATCTTCCAATCATAACATTTAACTCAGATATTGTCGGTACAAACAGAGTCTGCTATGTAGGACTTGACAATAAGAGAAGTGGTATGACAGCAGCAGGTCTTATGGGAATGTTAACCCGTGGAACTGGAAAAGTCCTAGTGATCACTGGTTTCTTTACAAACAGTGTCAATAATCTTCGTGTGGATGGATTTATTCAGGAATTAAAAATGTCATATCCGGAGATTGAACTTCTGGGAGTTCAGAGCAGTTTTGATGAGATGAGTGAAGTGGAGAAAATCGTTGAGAATACGATAGAGATCGCTCCAGATCTTACTGGCATTTTTGTAGTTTCCGGTGGTCAGGCGGGTGTATGCAAAGCAATGCAAAAGCTTAACATGGAAACACGCCCATATGTGATCGGGTATGATGTGACACCGACAAATATCAAGGCATTGAAAGAAGGAACCTATGATTTCCTGATCGATCAAGAAGGCTTTGAACAAGGATACCGTCCACCACATCTGTTATATAATATGATAAGAAAAGGCGAGAAGATAGAGAAAGAGTATGCTTATACGGATATCAGTATAAAGACAAAGTACAATTTGTAAAAGAATAATAAAGAAAAAAGAGGTTTTGGAATCTGTTGAAATTTGCAATAGATTCCAAAACCTCTTTTGTTGTGCAAAAAATTTATGCAGAAGCGGTATGAGAACAAAATTGATATGAATGCATTAAAGAGAGTGTGCTTTTGCGTGTTAAATGGAGCAGAATTTATTTAAAATGCACAAAAACAGTGAAACAAAATTGTGCAAAAAGATGAAAAGAAAGAAAAAGACAAAAAACACTTGCACACCAAATGCGTGCGTGGTAATATAAGCACATAAAGAAAACACGCAAAACAAAAATGAAAAGCACGCAAAGCACATGATATGAGGTGAAGGTTATGAGATATGTAGAATTTGATGAAACAAGACCTATGGATTTAATTTTATTAGGACGTGTAGCAATTGATTTTAATCCATCAGAAGATGAGCCATTTGGACCACTTGAGAATGTCAGAACTTTTAAGAAGTATGTTGGTGGTTCTCCAGCAAATATCGCAGTTGGGGTTACAAGACATGGATTAAAAGCAGGATTTCTTGGAAAAGTATCTGATGATAAGTTTGGTAAATTCGTAGTTGACTTCTTTAATAAAGAAGGAATTGATACAAGCCACATTACAAAATGTACAAACGGTGAAAAACTAGGACTTACATTTACAGAAATGCTATCAGAAAAAGAAAGCAGCATCCTGATGTATCGAAATTGCATCGCAGACTTACAGTTATCTGTCGATGACATTGATGAAGATTACATCAAACAGTCAAAAGCAATCCTGATCTCAGGAACAGCACTTGCAGAAAGCCCATCAAGAGAAGCAGCTTTAAAAGCAGTGATGTTAGCAAAGAAAAATGATACAAAGATCATTTTTGATATTGATTATAGAGAATATAACTGGAAGAGTGAAGATGAAATCTCTATTTACTATTCTATGGTAGCAAGAGAAGCAGATATCATCATGGGATCCAGAGAAGAGTTTGACTTAACAGAGAAATTGATTCAGCCAGGAAGAACAGATGAAGAAACAGCAGCTGCATGGCATGCATACAATGCGAAGATCGTTGTGATCAAACATGGTATGAAAGGATCTACAGCATACACGATTGATGGACAGAACTTCTCAATCAAACCATTCCCAGTCAATGCAAGAAAAGGATTCGGTGGAGGAGATGGTTATGGATCAGCCTTCTTATATGGAATCTACCAGGGATGGGAAGTTATTGACTGCTTAGAGTTTGGATCAGCAGAAGCATCTATGATGGTTCGAAGCAATTCTTGCTCAGAAGAACTTCCAAACCCACAGCAGGTAAAAGATTTCATAAAAGAAACAAAAGAAAAATACGGAGAAATGATCGCAAGAGTATAAGGATAAAAAGTCAGGAGGATAGAAAGATGGCAAAGACAATAAGAATGACAGTTGCTCAGGCAATTGTAAAATTTTTAGATAATCAGTATGTTTCAATGGACGGAGAAGAAACAAAATTTGTAGAAGGATTCTTCACAATCTTCGGACATGGAATCGCAGTTGGACTAGGAGAAGCACTTGATACAAATCCAGGAAACTTAAGAGTTCTTCAGGGAAGAAATGAACAGGGAATGTGTCATGTTGCAACAGCTTATGCAAAACAGAATGGAAGAAAGAAAATCATTCCTTGTGCATCATCTGTAGGACCTGGAGCTGCGAATATGGTAACAGCTTGTGCGACAGCTACAGTGAATAATATTCCATTATTAGTATTCCCAGCAGATACATTTGCATCAAGACAGCCAGATCCAGTTCTTCAGCAGTTAGAGCAGAGTAATAGCTTATCAACAACAACAAATGATGCATTTAAGCCAGTGTGTAAATATTGGGATCGAGTTACAAGACCAGAACATATTATGACAGCACTGATCAATGCAATGAGAGTTTTAACAGATCCAGCAGAAACAGGAGCATGCTGCATCGGTCTTTGCCAGGATGTGGAAGGTGAATCCTTTGATTTCCCTGAATATTTCTTTGAGAAACGAGTTCACAGAATTACAAGACCAGTGGCAGTGGAAGAAGAGATTGAAGATATTGCAAATGTGATCGCAAATGCGAAGAAACCACTTGTTATTGTTGGTGGAGGTGTTCGTTACTCTGAAGCTGGGGAAGAAGTAGAAAAATTCTGTGAAGAATTCAAGATTCCATTTGGTGAGACACAGGGAGGAAAAAGTGCATGTAAATCAAGTCATCCATACTGCATGGGAGGAATCGGTGTTACAGGTACTTATGCATCCAATGTTCTTGCAAAAGATGCGGATGTAGTTATTGCGATCGGAAGCAGAATGTCCGATTTCGCTACAGGATCTAAGAGACAGTTTGCAAATCCTGATGTGAAGTTTGTATCTATCAATAACAGCAGATATCATGCATATAAATTAGATTCTGTGAAAGCAGTTGGAGATGCAAAAGTAACAGTCAAAGCATTAGCTGAAAAATTAAGAGCAGTGAACTATGTTTCATCTTATAACGGAGAGATTGAAGAAGCTAAGGCCGTATGGGATAAAGAAATGAAACGTCTGGCTGAGTACAAATATGATGAAACATTTGAACCAATGATCAAAAATATGGATCCAAGAACAATTCCAGAATTCGTGGAATTGACAAAAGGTAAGATCACACAGACAGCAGCATTAGCAACGATCAGAGATGTGATCGATGAAGATGCAACGATCATCACAGCAGGAGGAAGTTTACCAAGTTGTATGCAGCGTGTATGGACAACAGATAAACGTGGTGGATATCATGCAGAGTACGGATATTCCTGTATGGGATATGAAGTTGCAGCAGCACTCGGAGTTAAGCTTGCAGAGCCTGACAATGAAGTCTATGCAGTTGTTGGAGATGCAAGTTTCCAGATGTTACACAGTGAGATCATGACAATGATGCAGGAAAAACAGAAAGCAAATATCTTAGTATTTGATAACTGTGGATTTGGATGCATCAATAATCTGCAGATGAATCATGGTATTGGATCTCTTGCAACAGAATTCCGTTACAGAGAAGGAAATAAACCTTGTGGAGATCTGATCCCAGTTGATTATGCAAAAGTTGCGGAAGGATATGGATTAAAATCTTACACATGTAAGACGATCGAAGAATTAAGAGCAGCCTTAGAAGATGCCAAGAAACAAAACGTTGCATGCTTATTTGACTTAAAAGTAATTCCAAAGACAATGACAGATGGATATGAATCATGGTGGAATGTCGGAATTGCTACAACTTCTGAAAAAGAAAGCGTTCGCAAGGCATGTGAAGGTGTTATGGAAGGAAGAAAAGAAGCAAGAGCTTACTAATAGAAAGAAGGAAGAGACAATGGGTAAAGTATTTGGATATCCTGAATTTGATGAAAATGGAGAACAGATCTTAACAACTTATGACAATGAATATAAGGATATGTTAATGGATGTTCGAGTATATCGAATGAAGGCAGGAGACGAAAAAAGTTTTCAAAAGACAGGTGAGGAAACAGCAGTCTTGTTATTAAGCGGTTCCATTGAATTTGCATTTGACGATGTGACAGCGAAAGCAGACCGAAAAGATGTCTTCACAGAAGGACCTTGGTGTGTTCATGTAGCAACAGAATCTAAGGTAAGTGTTAAGGCACTTGCAGATAGTGAGATCCTTGTTCAGTCAACAAAGAATGATACAAAGTTTGACACTAAATTATATAAACCAGAAGATGCTCCATGGGGATATTCTTCTGTTGGCAAATTTGGAAATGTGGCAAAACGCCGTGTAAATACGATCTTTGATCATGATATTGCTCCATATTCCAATATGGTACTTGGAGAAGTATTAAATGACAGAGGAAACTGGTCAGGATATCTGCCACACAGACATCCACAGCCAGAAACTTACTACTTTAAATTCGACCGTCCAGAAGGATTTGGAGCAAGTTTCGTAGGTGATCAGGTATTCAAAAGTACAGATGGAAGTTTTTCTGCAATCCCAGGTGGAGAATTACATCCACAGGCTGTTGCACCAGGATTCCAGATGTATACATGCTGGATGATCCGCCATCTGGATGGAAATCCATGGTTACAGACAGATCGAAATGAAGATGAGAGATATCTTTGGCTTCATGACGCACAATTTTAATCAATAAGACAGGAGGAAAAGAACATGGCAAGAGAATTTATTGCACCAGGAAATATATTTACAGGTGCCGGCGCACTTGATATGGCAGAAGACAAATTAAGCCAGCTGGGTAAAAAAGCACTGATCGTTACAGACAATGTAATGGTAGAACTTGGAAACTGTGCAAAAGTAGAGGCAGCATTAAAAAACGGAAATGTAGATTATGTTGTTTATCATGAGATCAATGGGGAACCAACTGATGTTATGATCAACAAAGGATTAGAGCTTTACAAAGAAAACGGATGTGATTTCTTAGTTGCACTAGGTGGAGGAAGTCCGATCGACTCTATGAAAGCCATCGCAGCACTCGTTGCAAATGGTGGAAATATCTCCGACTATATGGGAAAGATCATCGGTGGGGAACTTCCAACAACGGTTGCAATCCCAACAACAGCAGGTACAGGATCAGAAGCAACACAGTTTACGATCATCACAGATACACAAAATGATGTAAAAATGTTATTAAAAGGCGCAGTGTTAATGCCAGATTATGCGATCATCGATCCACAGTTTACAATGACTGCACCACCAAAGATCACAGCAGCAACAGGATTAGATGCACTGACACATGCAGCAGAAGCGTATACATCCAAACTTGCACAGCCATTATCTGATACATTTGCATTATCAGCGATCAAAAGAATCTTTAAATACCTGCCAGTTGCATTCCATGATGGAAAGAATGTAGAGGCAAGAGAACAGATGTCAATTGCTGCGTTAGAAGCGGGAATCGCTTTCAACAATGCATCTGTTACATTAGTTCATGGAATGAGCCGTCCGATCGGAGCATTATTCCATGTAGCGCATGGATTATCCAATGCGATGTTATTAAAACAATGCTTCATCTATGCTTTAGATGGTGCTTATGATAGATTTGCAGATCTAGGAAGAGCGATTGGAGCTGCAAATGATGCGGATTCTGATAAAGAAGCAAGTGAAAAATTCCTTCAGGCAGTTGTTGATATCTGTGATGAACTTGAAACACCAACACTGGAAGAATATGGAATCAACAAAGAAGAATTCTTTGATGTGATCGATAAAATGGCATCAGATGCTATGGAAAGTGGAAGTCCATCCAATACAAGAAAAGCAATCACAGCAGAAGATGTAAAAGAAATTTATAAAAATTTATGGTAGATGTTATAAAATTGCCAAACTCCTAAGAAACATATAACATAAACAAAGATAATCATAAATGAAAACTCCAAAAATATAAAAAATAAAACTCCAAAAAACATATAAAACTCAAACACATATAATTCGAAAAACCTAAAAAGAAAAGAACAACCATATTATGAACGTCAAAATGGTTGTTCTTTTCTTTTTTTGTTGGTATTGAAAATGATCAGCCAGCTAATCGTGAATTAACATTCTGGAAAAGTGGTTTTTCAAAGTTATAATTTGCCCGATTTACACGAAGATAGCCATATTTCTTCCCATATTTAAACTGTAAATAAATCTTTTTCTTAGAATAAGTTAATTTCTTTAAAGTTACGGCTTTCCCTTTTGGTACACGAAAAGCAACTTTTTTGCTGCCAGCTTTTTTGTAAAAAGTTACTTTTTTGGCAGTGATAAACTTATTTTTTGCAAAATATTTGGAATATTTATCTTTTCTGTTTTGTCCAAGTTCGCTTCGTACCGTTTTTGTAGAAGATGCAGTTCTAATGAATTTTTGCTTACTGTATTTAAAAGGCAATGTCCAATTGATCCATCCGGTTTCCATAGGTTGTACACGATGTTTAACGGTAATCCCTTTTTTATTGGCAGTAACGATTTCTTCAGCGTAAGATGAGCGATCATTAAAAGATTTTACAACACGAAATTGGTTGGATTTTTTGTTATAAGTAAAGATTTCATTATAAGTAACGTAGTCATTTTCACCACGGCCAATGATCTGGATAAATGTATGTTGTGTGCTCATTTTTGCATATTTTACAACAAGATAATAACAGTCGTGATCACGGAGAGATATTTCTGTGGTCCTTTTTCCATTTAGATAGATCGTAAAACGGTTGATGTACCAGCCTTCTTGATCGGGTGTTGTACGGATGATCACAGAATCAGCATTTTCGTCTCCAGTGAGGTCAACATTACCAACATAAGTTCCAGAAGTTTTTGTTTGAGGTATGTTTTTAACAGAAGCTTTTGCAAATGATGGTGTCATAATGCATAATGTAAAAGCAAAAAGAAAACAACCTAAAATCCTGCATACATTTCTTTTCATAAGAAAATCCCTCCTTAAAATTATGAAAGCTAATTGTTTCTGATTATATTTTAACATATTTTATTGTAGAAAATGCACAAAAATATGGTATGTATAATAATTAAATTAAAGAATGTGACGAAATTAAAAAAAGTGCTTATACAAGACATAAAAGTGTGTATAATAATGCATTGACAAGAAATAAGCAGGAAAGAACGCAGTGAAGATTGCACACAATAGAAAGTGGAGATCCGCAACGAGTTTGGTTGAGGGTCTCTACTATTTTTGCCTTATTTCTTGAAGAAAAGCAACAATTTATCACAACAAGAAGAGGAGAAAAGAAAATGCCACAGAATAAAAGAGAAAGTCTTATCTATACATTCATCATGTGTTTTATGATGGTATTTTGGATGAGCATATACAACGTATCATTATATATGGGAGGATTATCAATGGAATCCATCAAAGCCGGATGGTTAGGGTTCCCGATCGCATATATTTTGCAATGTGCTGCGACTGGTTCTTTGTATCTAAGATCGCAAAAGGATTTGCGTTTAAGTATCTTGTAAAACCAGACAGCTCTGTTTTAAGAAAAGTTATTTCAGTATCTTGCTGTATGGTTGTACCTATGGTGATCATTATGTCACTTTATGGAGCAGTCGAAGTTAGTATCGAGATGGGGAATTTCTCAAACTTACTGATAATGTGGCTTACAAATATTCCAAAGAACTTTGTAATGGCACTTCCTTATCAGTTGATCATTGCAGGACCAGTTGTGCGCTTTGTGTTTAGAGCTGCATTTCCGGAAGGAAAAGTTTTGGCATAATTTAAAAGTGTAGATACAAAAATGCAAGGTAGTTTATGACCATATGAATACGTCGGCACTTAGCGATTGGATGATTGAACGATTATTCAAGAGCTTAGTACCGCTACGTAATTCATCTGAGCGAGAGCGGATCATAAACTACCTTGCATTTTGTATCTACACTTTAAATTATGGCTGCTGTAGGGTGCTGGATGCCATTTTGAAATTTATTTTCTTTTGTATGATTGCATTTAGATTTATTTAGTTTTGAAAAGTTTCAATAAATGGTTGACAAGTGAAATAAAATGATGTAATATAACAGCATAAACAACAGTAAATGAAAATAAATGAAAGCGAAGGTAAAGGAAATGGTTACAGTAGAACAGTTAGCAAACATGATAGATCATACAAATTTGAAAGCATTTGCAGATGATGCTGCATTTGAAAAGTTATGTGATGAGGCGAAGAAGTATAATTTTAAAATGGTGGCGATCAACCCCGCTCAGACGGTAAGATGTAAGAAAAACTTGAGGGAAGTCCGGTTCATGTAGGGGCAGCGATTGGTTTTCCTTTAGGTCAGACAACTTTGGAATGTAAGATTTTTGAAACAAAAGATGCGATTGAAAAAGGGGCAGATGAAATCGATTATGTGATCAATGTGGCAGAGTTAAAGAATAAAAATTATGATTACATAAAAAAGAAATGGAAGAAATCGTAAAGATCTGCAGAGAAGCTGGAAAAACTTCAAAAGTTATCTTTGAGAATTGCTATTTAACAGATGATGAAAAGAGAAAAGTTGCAGAAATTGCGAAAGAAGTTAAACCAGATTTTATTAAGACATCTACCGGATTTGGAACAGGTGGAGCTACAGTGGAAGATGTTAAATTAATGAAGTCTGTGGTAGGAGATGAAGTAAAAGTAAAAGCAGCAGGTGGAATCAGAGATTTAAAAACAGCATTGGCCATGATCGAGGCAGGGGCAGAGAGATTAGGAACAAGTGCAGGAGTAGCAATTGTTGAAGAATATAATAATCAAAAATAAAAAGGAGATGGTTCTACATGAAGGATGAAGTAAAGGTTTGTCTGATTGGTTCGGGTCGTGCAGGTATGATACATGGGCATAATTTTGCAGGAAGTGTACAGGAGGTAAGATCATCGCAGTTTGTGATCCTGTAGGTGATGTGGCAGAGAATGCAGCAAAAGAGTTGGGAATAGATCTTTTTACAAAGAATATCTTAACGTTATGAAAAATGAAGATATTGATGCGGTGATTATAGCATGTCCTACAAAATTTCATAAAGAGATCACAGTAGCAGCTGCAAATGCAGGAAAACACATCTTTGCGAGAAACCAATGGCAATGAATGAAGAAGAATGTGATGAGATGATTGAGGCTGCAGAGAAGAATCATGTAAAATTACAGATTGGTTTTATGAGAAGATTCGATGAGAGCTTTCAAGAGGCTAAGAAGATGATAGAGATAGGTGAAATCGGAGAAGTTGTCTCAGTAAAATCTCATACTAGAGGACCAAGTAAACCAAAAGAATGGATGTATGATATTTCAATCAGTAATGGACCACTTGGGGAAGTTTGCAGTCATGATATTGATACAGTTCGATGGTTTAGTGGAAGTGAAATTAGTAGTTTATATGCAATTGGTGGAAATTATAGAAATAAAGAAATCGCAGAAAAATACCCAGATTTTTATGATAATGTAATCATGAGTGTAGAATTCGAAAATGGAATGCAAGGTGTGGTAGAGGGAGCACAGTATGTGCAATATGGATATGATGCACGGGTTGAAATCCTTGGGACAGAAGGAGTGATCTGTCTTGGAGATGTTCATGAAAAGAAAGTATTAACTTGTACAAAGAACCATAATGTCAAACGACCAACCATGCATAGTTGGACATATTTATTTAAAGATGCCTATGTTGCGGAAGATACGGCATTTGTAAGAGCAATTCTTGATAATACAGAAGTAAAAGCAACAGGGCATGATGGGAAAATGGCAGTAAGGATTGTACGCATCGGAAATGAATCATTAAAGGAGAAGAAGATTAAAAACTATAGGAGGAACGGCTATGGAAAATAATAATACAGGGTTTAGAGCTAAAATCCAAAAATTTGGTGGTGTTTTAAGTGGTATGGTCATGCCAAATATCGGAGCATTTATTACATGGGGATTGATCACTGCAATTTTTCTTCAGACAGGATGGCATCCGAATGCACATATTGCAAAATTGATTAGTCCAATGCTTTCTTACTTACTTCCAATTTTGATCGGATATACGGGAGGTAAGAATTTTTACGGAGATCGAGGCGGTGTTATTGGGGCAGCAGCGACCATGGGCGTGATCGTAGGAGCAGACATCCCTATGTTTATGGGAGCTATGATCATGGGACCGGTGGCAGCATTATGTATGAAACAGGTAGATAAGTTATTTGAAGGGAAGATTAAACCTGGATTTGAAATGATTGTAAATAACTTTTCTATGGGAATTCTTGGAATATTTCTTGTATTAGCTGCTTATTATGCAATCGGACCATTTGTTCAGGCAATTAATGTTGTATTGTCAGGTGGAGTGAGTTGGATCATTGCACATAAACTAATTCCATTTGCAAGTATTTTTATTGAACCAGCGAAAGTATTATTCTTAAATAATGCAATCAATCATGGAATTTTATCACCAATTGGAATTACACAGGCTGCCAAAGCTGGAAAATCAATTCTATTTATTTTAGAGCCAAACCCAGGACAGGTGTTGGAGTATTATTAGCATATACATTCTTTGGAACAGGAACAGCAAAGAGAACAGCACAGGAGTAGCGATCATTCATGCATTTGGTGGAATTCATGAACCATATTTTCCATTTATCTTAATGAAACCACAGATGATAATTGCATCAATTTGTGGAGCCGTATCAGGAAACTTTGTATTTGAATTTTTAACTGTGGTTTAGTAGCTACAGCTTCTGGAAGTTATTTCTCAGTGCTTGCAGTTGCACCAAAATCAGATTATCTTCCGATCATTGCAGGAATGTTATTGTCAACAGCAGTATCATTTGCAGTTGGATCAATCATTTTGAAATTATCTAAAGGTGGGGATGATTATGATAATGCATTAGAAAAGAAAGATGCAATGAAAGCTGAAGGAAAACAAGAAGAAAAGAAAGAAACGATCATAGATTTATCTGGAAAAGTAATTAAAAAGTATATGTGGCATGTGATGCAGGAATGGGATCTAGTGCTATGGGAGCATCTATTCTTAGAAAGAAAATGAAAGAAGCTGGATTTGATGATATTGAAGTAAAAATGTATCAATTCCATCTTTACCAGAAGATGTAGACATTGTAGTTACACATAAATCTCTAACAGATCGTGCAATAGCTGTCAGACCAAATGCGATTCATTATTCTGTAGAAAATTTCCTTGAGGGAGAACAATACGATGCAATCATAGAAAAAATAAAAGAGACAAGATAGTAGTGATTTTGATTTAAAAGATATGTTCATGCATAAATTTGTAAGAGCATATCTTTTTGAAAAAATATTTATTTCATAGAAGTTTTAGATAGAATATGTTAAAATTTGAATAAATAAATGAGTCAGATGAAGGAGGAAGTTGTCATACATGTTTGCAGAAGAAAGACAAGAAAAGATTTTAGAAATGCTTAAAGTTAATAAGCGTGTAAGCAATACAGAATTGATCAAGAAATTTGGAGTCAGTGGAACAACAATACGAATTGATCTGACTGAATTAGAGCAAAAGGTTTGCTTTCAAGAACACATGGAGGTGCGATCTTAAAAGAAGATCCAGTTTATGGAGAGGATTCGATATCATCAAGACGAGAAAAAATAAAGAAGAGAAAGAATGTATTGCAAAGAAAGCACGAGCTCAGATTGAAGATGGAGATACAATTCTTTTAGATAGTGGAACGACAGCATTAGATCTTGCAGAGTTATTGAAAGATATTCATAATCTTACAGTAATTACAAATGATCTGCAGATCGCATTAAAATTGCAAAAATATTCAGAAATTCATTTAATTTTATTAGGTGGAAGAGTTCGAACATCATTTGAGTGTACCGTTGGAGGTATGGGAATCAGAGCACTAGAAGAATTATCTGTTGATAAGGTGTTTATGACAACAAATGCCCTTTCTTTACAAAGGGAGCAACAACTCCAAATCTTGACAATGCAGAAATCAAACGTGAAATGATGAAGATTGGGAATCAGAGATATTTACTCTGTGATAGCAGTAAGATTGGAACGAAAACAGTTTGTTCATTTGCCAAGATTGAAGAGTTTGATGTGATTATCACGGATGATAAAATATCAAAGGAATTAAAAGATAGTATCGAAAAATTACACATTGAAGTTATAGGGATTCGTTCAATACCAAAGATAATTGGCTTATATCCAAGTCTTGCCCCAACGTGCGGCACAGGTTTCGCACATTGGGGCGATTTTTGATTTTCGGATTTAATAAGAAATGTAGTGTTCTGGATCGTACCATCAGATAAGTTCATATCAGAGGAGTCGATCAATCCTTGCAGGATCAGTAAGTCTGTGCGATCAGATTTCTGATGCATGGAGCAGACTCTGGATAGTCCGATGATACAACCTAGAAGTTCATCTCTGTTTGATAAGTTATGTTCCATAGATTAATCCTGTTCTAATGGGAAGACGACAACTAACATCATCTTAAATGCTTCTACTGCATGAACAGAGTGTGGTTTCTTTGCAGGCATGACAAGAGATTCCCCTTGATTTACGATATATTCTTTGTCATCTACAATAAATTTTCCGCAGCCTTCAATGACAGTTACCATTGCATCTCCGATCGAGTCATGAGTAGAAATATCTTCTCCTTTGGAAAAAGCAAAGAGTGTAACACTGACAAAGTCATTTTGTGCTAAAGTCTTGCTTACAACTTGATCAGCATCTGCATTGACCTGAGTCAGCAATTTTGAGTACTTTTCGTGGTCAATATTTTGATATATGGATATGCATTCATTATAAAATCTCCTTTTGTTTCGCATATTGTTAAGTTGATTTTAGTATATCCAAAAACTTGAAAAAGCCTGTTATTTTTACAAAAATAAGAAAATGAGTAAAATCATATTACAAACATATCAAATTGATATAAGTGCTTTTCTTTCTTTTGTATACAATTGTGATAGAATAGCGTTAGAAAAATTTTTGCCTTGGAGGAATTAAAAATGGAAAACAGTGTCAAAAATTTAATTCAGTTTATCGATCACAGTCCAAGTTGTTTTCATGTGATTGAAAATGCAAAAACAGTTCTTGGAACATGGTTTTATACAGTTAGAAGAAAAGAACATTGGAATTTAGAAGAAGGAAAAAGTTACTTTGTAGAACGAAATGGAAGTTCTATGATAGCATTCCATCTTCCAAAGAAGGATTTTCAAGGGTTTCACATCGTGGCAAGCCACAGTGATTCTCCAACATACCGTATCAAAGAACAGCCTGAGATGTCCGTAGAGAAACATTATACGAAATTAAATATTGAACGATACGGAGGAATGATCCGGAAACATGGTTTGATCGTCCATTGTCTGTTGCAGGACGTATTATAATAGAAGAAAACGGACAGATCAAAGATCAGTTGGTCAATATTGACAGAGATCTTATGATCATTCCAAATCTTGCAATTCATATGTCAAGATCTTCAAACGAATCAAAACAGTTAAATCCACAAAAAGATCTCCTGCCATTATGTGGAGGAAATCTTACAAAAGATGGTTTTGAGGAAATGATCGCCAAAGAATCAGGCGTTGAGAAAGAAGATATCTTATCTTATGATCTGTTTTATATAATCGAATGAGAGGAACAACACTAGGAATCAACGAAGAATTTGTTGCAGCACCAAAATTAGATGACCTTGAATGTGCATATTCATCCATCGAAGGAATGTTAAATGCAAAGCTTTCCAAAGATTATGTCACAGTGTGTGCGGTCTTTGATAATGAAGAAGTCGGAAGTGGTACAAAACAGGGGCTGGATCAACATTTTTCCCAGAGGTATTAAAAGGATCAGTTATCTTTGTGGAAAAATGAAGAAGAATATTATATGGCGGTGGCAGACAGCTTTATGTTATCTGCAGATAACGCTCATGCAGTTCATCCGAACTATCAGGATAAGACAGACCCTACGAACCGTCCGTATATCAATGAAGGAATTGTATTAAAATACAATGCATCACAAAATATACAACCGATGCGAATTCAGCGGCACTCGTAAAATATCTGTGTAAAAAGAAAAGATTAAGTGTCAGGTATTCTTTAACCGTTCGGATATGTTAGGAGGTTCAACACTTGGTAATATCCTGACTGGACAGGTGTCGATCAAGGCAGCAGATATCGGACTTCCACAGCTATCCATGCATTCAACATACGAAACTGCCGGATGCAAAGATTTAGATGATATGATCACACTGATGGAATCTTTTATGAGCTTGGAAAGGAAGTGCAGATTTAATGGAAGAAAAACATTTGCAGATGTCAGAGAGCTTTTCTTAACAGCAATTCTTGCAATCGTAGGAGGCTTTCTTGATTCCTACAGTTATTTAATGCGTGGACATGTATTTGCAAATGCACAGACAGGAAATATCGTATTGTTTGGTGTGAATCTTCAAAAGCGGGATTTTACACAGGCATTTTACTATTTTGTTCCAATTCTTGCATTTGCTGTGGGCGTAATTCTTGTTGAGATCATAAAGCATTTTATAAGGAAGAACATAAGATTCATTGGAGACAGAGAATTGTGGCACTTGAGTTTGTGCTGATAACGGTTGTTGGATTTATTCCGCTGGGACAATATGATGTTGTGGCGAATGTACTGATTTCTTTTGTATGTTCTATGCAGGTGGAGACATTTCGAAGGGTTCATGGGCATCCATTTGCCAGTACGATGTGTACTGGTAATTTAAGAAGTGGAACAGAAGCACTGTGCCAGTACTTTAAAACAGGAGATAAGACATTAAAACAAAAAGTTTACGATATTATGGAATTATTACTTTTTCATTATTGGAGCAGTGATCGGAGGATTTTTAACCGGTCGTGCAGGAGGAAGTTCTATCTTTATCTGTAGTATTTTGCTAGCGATCGCAACGATCTTGATGGCAAAAGAGTTCAGAATCTGATAAAAGACTGATTTTACAAACATTTAACAATGTTTGCTAAATCAGTCTTTTTTTTTGTGTTACTCTTCAGGGAAAACTTCATTTACAAGTTGACAGTATTCCTCATACTCATGAAATTCTGAAAGATCAGCAAAACCTTCGATCATTCCACGATAATACCAACTCTGCATCTTCTTATCCTTCATATTGAATCTCTCCCATAACTCTTCGCCAAGGATGTTATAATCCCGATAAAGTGCACGGATGTTAGCAAGCTTGTCACCAAGGGCGATGATCTTAGCGTTGCGGGATGCACGGTTCTTTAAGAAATCAATCGTATGGCCTTTTCTCTCAACCCATGTCTTACTCTTATCTTCACTTTCCTGATAGACATAAGAAGCAACGATATCACCGAATTCACGACGGATGTCCTCTATCGAGATTCCGTCACAATCTTCAACAACATCATGAAGGACAGCGGCACAAAGCATATCCTGATCGAGAGTCATAGCGGCAACGATGGCAGCAACTTCCATAGGGTGGATGATAAAAGGAAGATTGGTGCCTTTTCTTGTCTGACCGTTGTGGGCATTTGTTGCGTAGATAACGGCTTTTCAAACATTGGAAAACTCCTTTATTAAAATAAGTTAGTGTAAAATAATTGTTAAGATAATCATAAAGCATTTTTTGGGTATTCAAGTAGGAAATCCAAGAAAATAGAGAGGAAAATACTTTGTCACTTTAAAGCGTGTCAGTGTTGACTTTTAAATACAGGAAGTTAAAATAAAACTAAGTGTGATCAAAGAATGAGAAGATTTTGTGATCACCGCAAGAAAAAGGAGAGTAAAACAATGACAGACAGCAATTTTACGATCGGATTTATCGGTTTAGGATTGATCGGTGGATCCATTGCGAAGGGAATAAGAAGAGTTTTTCCAAACTATACACTCATTGGAATGGATGAAAACCCGGATACGATCAAAAGTGTATTGGAGGATGGAATCATTGATTCAATTGCTACAGACTGCAAAACAGATTTTGCGGAATGCAACTATGTATTTTGTGTGCACCGGTTCAATATAATGTAATGTATCTAAAAGATCTGAAAGGATCGATTAATAAAAATTGTATTTTAACAGATGTAGGAAGTGTAAAGGAAGAGATTCACTTAAAGATTGAAGAATTAGGAATGGAAGAATACTTTATCGGAGGACATCCGATGGTAGGATCAGAGAAGGCAGGTTTTCTTTCAGTTCTGACAGATTAGTTGAGAATGCTTACTATTTTATCACGCCAACGAAGAAAGTCAGCGAACAAAGAGTGAAAGATTTTACAAACTTCATTGAAGAATTAGGAGCATTAACGATCATTCTGGATTATAAGCAGCATGATGCCTATACTGCAGCGATCAGTCATGTACCACATATCATGGCAGCAGAACTGGTACATATCGTAAGTAATATGGATACAGATGATGGAATTTTAAAACAGTTAGCTGCAGGTGGTTTTAAAGATATCACAAGAATCGCATCTTCATCTCCAGTCGTATGGGAACAGATTTCTTTATCAAATAAGAAGAATATCAAAGAATTACTGCAAAAGCACAGAATCATTTAGGCTATGTGATCGCAGCACTTGATATGGAAGACAGAGAATATTTGAATAATTATTTTAAACAGGCAGGAGAATATAGAGATTCTGTGCCAGACAGTGCGGTTGGTCTGATCCAGAAATCTTACGAGATCTTTATTGATATTCCAGATGAACCAGGAACGATCGCAACAACGACAACCTTGCTTGCTTTGAATCATGTAAGTATCAAGAATATTGGAATCATTCACAACCGTGAATTCGAAGAAGGTGTTTTAAAGATCATGTTATATGATGATGAATCAGCAAAGAAGGCGACAAAAATCTTAAGAGATAAAAACTACACAGTATACGAGAGGAAATAAAAACATGAAATTAACAAAAGTGCGGGACTTAGAGGAGAATTATCAATTCGGAGACAAATCGATCAGTCATAGAGCAGTTATGTTTGGATCTTTAGCAAAAGGAACAACACATATCAGCAATTTTTATCAGGAGCAGACTGCCTGTCAACGATCGATTGTTTTCGTAAGATGGGTGTTTTGATCGAACAGAATGGAACGAACGTCACTGTTCATGGAAATGGACTTCATGGCTTAAAGGCACCAAGTGAGACATTAGATGTAGGAAATAGCGGAACAACAACAAGATTGATCTCAGGAATCCTGGCAGGTCAGGATTTTGAAACTGTATTATCTGGAGATGCATCTTTAAATAAACGTCCAATGGGAAGGATCATCAAACCATTAGAACAGATGGGTGCAAAGATCACAAGTGTGAATGGAAATGGATGTGCACCATTGAAGATTGAAGGAACAAAATTAAATGCAACACATTATGATTCTCCAGTTGCATCTGCACAGGTAAAATCCTGTGTGTTATTAGCAGGATTATATGCAGATGGCAAGACAAGTGTGACAGAACCAGCATTATCAAGAAATCATACAGAATTAATGCTTCGTTCTTTTGGAGTGAAAGTAGAATCACATGATACAACAGCGACGATCACACCTCCAGAAGAGATGATCGCAACAGATATCGTGGTTCCAGGAGATATTTCTTCAGCAACTTTCTTTATCGTGGCAGGACTGATCACACCAAATTCATGTATCCGTTTAAAAATGTTGGAATCAATCCAACAAGAGATGGAATCCTGCGTGTATGTAAAGATATGGGAGCTGATGTTACATTAGAAAATGTGATCGATAATGGGGAGAGCCAACAGCAGATATTGTTGTAAAGACAAGCAAATTAAAAGGAACGGTGATTGGTGGAGAAGTTATTCCAACATTGATCGATGAGATTCCAGTTATTGCACTGTTAGCAGCATTTGCAGAAGGTGAGACAGTGATCAAAGACGCGGCAGAGTTGAAGGTAAAAGAGTCTGATCGAATCGCATTAACGGTTGATAATCTTGTGAAAATGGGTGTTGATGCGACAGCGACAGACGATGGAATGATCATCAAAGGCGGTAATCCATTACATGGAGCAAGTATCAATTGTAAATACGACCATCGAATCGCTATGACATTTTCGATTGCAGGAATCAATGCAGAAGGAGAAACTGTGATCGAAGATTCAGAATGTGTGGATGTGTCTTATCCAACATTTTATGAACAGTTAAATTCATTGCAATAAATAAAATGCTATGATAAGAATTCATAAGGAGTAGATAACAATGGAAAAGAAATATTTCTTTTGATATTGACGGAACATTGACAGATAGATCGACAGGGAAGATTGTGCCAAGTGCCAGAGAGGCGTTGGATCGTTTAGAAGCAAATGGACATTTTGTTGCGATCGCAACTGGAAGAGCACATTACAAAGCACGTAAATTCACAGAAGCCAATGGGTTTAAAAATATGGTCTGTTGTGGAGGCAATGGCTGTGTGATCAACAATGAATTAGTGGAAAATATTCCTTTGGATAAAGAAGGGTGTTTACAGATCATTCATCAGTCAGAAGAATTAGGGTATGGATGGTGTGTAGCTCTTGATGATACGAAAGATGTCTATATGACAGACGATAAATTTCTAAGACAGGTTGGAAAGAGAAAAGAACCGACCAGATATATCATTGATGATATGTTAGATATTGACAGTGTCGACGCGATTTACAAGATTTATGTAGCTATTCCAAAAGAGGAAGAAGAGAAACTTACAAAGAAAGAGTTGATCGGGCATTTGAGATTTGAACCAGAATATTTAATGTTCCAGCCAGATAATAAACGTGGTGGTATTGTGAAGATGATGGAATATCTTGGCGCAGATATTAAAAATGTGGTTGTATTCGGGGACGATTACAATGATATGGATATGTTCTGTAAAGACTGGTTTTCCATTGCTATGGGAAATGGATGCCAGGATTTAAAAGATATGGCAAGTTATGTGACCGATACAAATGTCAATGACGGTATTAAGAAAGCATGTGAACATTTTGAATGGATTTAATAAAGTAAAATAGCAGACAGAAGATACATCGGAGGGAAATATGAAACATTTAAAATTAGGGAAGATACAATGGATCGCATTATTGGTTGTCAGTGCAATGTTTGTGAATTTATGCAGCCATATGGTATTGGCAGCAGCAAGAGATGGAAATGATCCGGCACAGGGAACAACGGCAGAAGCAACAACAGCTTCAGAAGCGACAACAGAAGCAACAACAGCTTCAGAAGCGACAACAGAAACTACAACGGAACAGCAGGAAGAGACACAGTCTATGGGAGAATATAAAGCATTCTGGTTTCTTTCTACGATTATGACTCTTATCGTGCAAAATATAAAAAGAGAACGGCAGCAAATTTCCGTACCTACTTTACAGGTGTTGTCAAAAAGGAAAGAGTCTTGGAATGAATCGCGTGATTGTGCAAGTAAGACCATTTGGAGATGCCATTTATAAGTCAAAGTATTTTCCTTGGTCCAAATATATTTCTGGAAAACAGGGAAGAAATCCAGGATTTGACCCATTAAAGATCATGGTAGAAGTTGCACATGACAATGACATGAAGATCGAGGCATGGGTAAATCCATATCGTGTAACAACAGGTTCTACGAATTATAAGAAACTTGCAAAGAATAATCAGGCAAGAAAATGGCATGCCAAGAAGTCTACAAGAAGAAATGTATTATCTTATGGTGGAAGTTTGTATTACAACCCATCCAAAAAGCGGTCAGAACACTGATCACAAACGGAGTAAAAGAAATCGTACAAAATTATGATGTCGATGGAATTCATATGGATGATTATTTCTATCCATCTTTTACAAAACGTAATGTCAAAAGGCATTTGATGCAAAAGAATATAAGAAATCTTCTTATAAAAGAAAAAGAAAAGTATCTATACTTACCGTCGCGCACAGGTAAATACTCTTGTGATACAGATGAAAAAGCAGTAAAAGTGTAGATCCAAATGTAACATATGGTATCAGTCCAGCAGGAAATATTGACAATCTGACAAGTAAATATTCATATTATGTAGATATCTATAAATGGCTAAATTCTACAGAGTATGTTGATTATATCTGCCCACAGGTATACTGGGGATTTAAACATCCAACTGCAAAATTTAATAAAGTCACAGATCGTTGGATCAAGGCAGCAAAGAGTAAGAAAGTTAAACTTTATATTGGAATCGCAGTATATCGTGCGGGACATAATGTTGGCCAGAATCGTGCAGAACGAAAAGAATGGAAGAGTGATACAAAAGTCTTGAAGAAACAGGTCCAGTATGCAAGAAAGAAACATGTGGATGGATTTGCATTCTTTGACTATCAGGATCTAAAGAGCAAGACAAGTGCCAAAGCGGTCAATCAGCTCAAAACAGTTTTAAAATAAATATTACAGAGATCATTGCATAGAGATATGTGATGGTCTCTTTAGTTACAGCAGATTTCTTTTCATGTAAATTACGCTATATAAGAAATCTACAGCGAGTTGACATAATATGAAAAATATAATATTATATGGCATATAATATGAGTAAGGAGGATGCCAATGGTTTTAATACAGGAGCTGCGCTGTTAGATGCGGTAGTTCTGGCTGTCGTATCAAGAGAACAAGAAGGCACGTATGGATATAAGATTACACAGGATGTAAGAGAAGTGTTAGAAGTATCAGAATCTACATTATATCCAGTATTAAGGAGACTTAAGAAGGATGGCTGCTTGGAAGTTTATGATAAGCAATACGGCGGTAGGAACCGCAGATATTATAAGATCACATCTGTGGGAATAGCACAGCTTTCGTTATATAAAGAAGAATGGAAACAATATTCCCAGAGAATATCTGGAATTTTCGAAGGAGGAGAGAGAGTATGAACCGGGAGGAGTACTTAAAGAGATTGTCTTTTTACTAAAAGATCTTCCAGAAGAAGAAATTGAAGATGCAATCGCATATTATGAAGATTATTTTGAGGAAGCAGGAGAAGAGAAAGAAGAACAGGTGATCAAGGAACTTGGTTCCCCAGAGAAGATCGCGAAGATGATCCGTGATTCTGTACAGGAAAATCAGGCAAGCAGTGAGTATACAGAAGAAGGATATAGACAGGAAACTTACGAAGATTACCAGCAGATGAGTAGAAAAGACTCACAAAAGGAAGCCAAACAGGGCAGCAGATGGCATATGAAAGGAAGAAGAAACCGGAACATCATTTTGATGATCTTAATTCTTGTCTTTGTGGGAAGCTGGCTGATTCCTGTATTTTGGCATTGTGATTGGAATTGCAGGAGGAATTTTGGCAGTTGTGCAGGATTGTTGTTTGGAGGACTTGGGTTGGTTGGTGCTGGAATTTATAAGATGTTTACGACAGTTCCATATGGTTTATTGTTGATGGGCGGCGGTTTTCTGATGATCGCTGGTGGAATTTTATTATTATGGTCCCTTGTATGGATCTGTGCAAATGCTATTCCATGGATCATTGTAAAGATCCGTGAATTTTGGAACAGAAATTTTGGGAGAGGATGTGAATAAGTTTGAAGACATTTAAGAAAGTATGCATGATATTAATATCAGTAACGGCTGTTGCAGGGATCGGATGCATCATAGCAGCATTTGTTATGGGTGCAGATCCAAGACAGATCCGAAATTATGCAGAAGGAAAGACAAGCGGTAAATTACAGACAGAGGAACGAAATATAAGAGCAGATCAGATCCGAAAATTAAATATTGATATTGGAAGTGGAAATGTTAAGCTACAAAATGGAAATCAGGATCATCTGATCATAAAGAAAAAGGAAGCTGGGAGCCAGTGATATTAAAGTCAGATGGAGAGATTGAAATCAAGCAGAAGAGCAGACATTTTAAATTGTTTTGGTTTCAATCAAACGATGAGATCACAGTTATTCTGCCCAAAGGAGTTACCTTTGAGAAAGTTTCCATGGATTGTGGTAGTGGAGACATTGCATCAGATTCTTTGAATATCACAGATGAACTTGACATAGACTGTGGAAGTGGAGATATTGATCTGACAACAATCACAACATCAAAGACAGAGATTGATCTGGGTTCTGGAGATGTCACATTGACAATGGCAGGAACAGAAAAAGATTATAACTATAATATAGATTGTGGAAATGGAGATGTTAAGATTGGAGATATACTTTTCGAAGATGATCTAAAAACGAAATATCAATGCATTAAGATGGATTAATATAGATTGTGGAAGTGGAGATCTTACGATCGATTTCGATAATACAATATTGTAAAACAAAGTAACAGATAGATGGAGGAAAAGGAAATGAAGAAAACATTATATAAATCAAGAAAAGACCGTTTTTATTTGGTGTATGTGGAGGATTAGCAGAATATTTTGAGGTAGATCCAACTTTGGTACGAATCCTTACAGCAGCATTATGCACAACAGGAACAGGATTGTTGTTATATATTGTGGCAGCTGTTGTCATGCCGGAGCGTGTCGAGTAATTGTCTTTTCTTGAATCAATCCAAAGAATGTGATAAAATAGACAATCATGTCAAAATTCAGGTCAAATAAGACTTTGATCATGAAGATAAATACACATAAAGAAGAGGAGAAATCATATGAAATTACCAATATTGATCGCAATGGTTCTCTATATGGCAATGGTTATCTGGATTGGTGTCATTTACAGTAAGAAGACAAAGACATCCGAAGACTATTTCCTTGGAGGACGAGGACTTGGACCATGGGTTACCGCAATGAGTGCAGAGGCATCTGATATGAGTAGCTGGCTGTTGATGGGACTTCCTGGACTTGCATACGCAACAGGATTCAGCCAGGCAGGATGGACAGCAATCGGATTGATCCTTGGTACATACTTAAACTGGAAGATCGTGGCAAAGAGATTACGTCATTATACAGAAGTAGCAGATAATGCGATCACAGTGCCAGACTTTTCAGTAACCGTTTTAAAGATGATAAGAAGATCTTAAGCAGTATTTCTGCAGTCATGATCCTTATTTTCTTTACAGTATACACCGCATCAGGATTTGCTGCATGTGGTACATTATTTAACTCTGTATTTGGATTAAATTATCAGAAGAGTATGATCGTCTGTGCGATCGTTATTGTATTATATACATCCATGGGTGGATTCTTAGCAGCAAGTACAACAGACCTGATTCAGGGATTATTAATGTCATTTGCCATTGTGATCGTACTGATCGTTGGAGTTGTGAATGCAGGTGGAGTAGCGAATGTTATTGCACACGGTCAGGCAATGGAAGGATTCTTTGATGTTATGAAGTACCATGACCCAGCAACAGGAGGTGCTGTATCACAGGGTATGATCCCAATCTTATCCGGACTTGCATGGGGACTTGATACTTTGGTATGCCACATATCCTTGTAAGATTCATGGCGATTCGTGACCCACAAGAAGTAAAGAAATCAAGAAATATCGCAATGATCTGGGTATTGATTTCTTTAAGTGTAGCCGTATGTATTGGATTTACAGGAGCAGCACTTTATCCCAATGTAGCAGAATTAGCTGGAAATGGAAATCAGAGAATCTTTATTTATATGACAACACATTTATTTAAAGGACTGATCCCATTATTTATGGCAGGAGTTATTTTATCAGGAATTCTTGCAGCAACAATGAGTACATCTGATTCGCAGCTTTTAATTGCATCATCCTGCGTATCAAAGAACTTATTCCAAGGATTATTTAAGAAAGAAATATCTGAAGAAAAGGTATTGTTAGTTTCAAGGATCACAACGATCGTGATCGCATTGATCGGTATCTTTATCGCAATGGATGAAAACAGCTCTGTATTCGGATTAGTAGAAAATGCATGGGCAGGATTCGGTGGAGCCTTTGGCCCATTAACACTGTTTGCATTATTCTGGAAACGAACAAACTTAAAAGGAGCAATCGCTGGAATGTTAAGTGGAGGTATCATTGCACTTGTATGGCCAGTGACTCTGGGAAAATTAGGTGGAATTTTGGAATCTACTGCCTGTTACCAGCATTTATCGTATCTTCTATTCTGATCATCGTAGTTAGTTTATGTACAGAAGAACCTAGCGATGTTATGGTGAAAGAATTTGAAGAAGCAAAAGCCTCAATGATTAAATTGTGATTTGAATGACGAAAATTATTGGCGGAATATTATAAAGAGATCATGTGTCTGCAACCCACTCGCGTTCGGACTCCCACGTAGCTGTACTAAGCTCCTGAATGGTCTAATGACCATCCACTCGCTAAGTGCAGACGTGTCCGTACGGTTGCCAACACATGATCTCTTTATAATATTCAAATAATTTACGTTATTCAAACCACTACACAGTGTGTATGTTTTGCTGTATGGGCATTTATAATAAACATTTGTCTGTTACTAAAAATTTGAAAACCGATAACGTTCAACATACAATACTTAATTTTATACGAGAATGTCTTCAGGTATTCATAAAACATAAAGAAAGATAGAGGTACGAAATAGTAGAATTCCATAGGATTTTTGCAAAATCGCAGCCAACACGGGCACTGTTTGAACGCAGTGAGTTGTGCAGGAGTGTTGGCGGATCAGCGTTTTGCAAAAATCCGTCAATGGAATTCGTTTTTCGTACCTCTATCTTTCTTTATGTTTTATGAATACTCGATACATTTCCGTTATACAACTTAAAATTTCAAAGCACTTTTCTTTTGTATACATACCATGATAGTATAAAGAAGAAAAGGAAAATAGAGATGAATCAATGTTATTGTGATCGATCATCAGGAATGTGTGAGTATGGTCATCGGCATGGTGGAGTGGATTCTATGCCGGTTGCTATGCAGTATGTTCCATGGCAGCATTGGAGCAGGATTTATAGTCCGGAAGAAGGATTACAATGTGGAACGATCTTTCCAGAGTTGAATAAACCATTTTATGGGAAAGGGGCGTGCCGGTAATGAATCAGTATGATAAGAAAAAGTTGTTAAATTATATTGATGCAGTCAGCTTTGCATTGATTGATACGAATCTGTATCTCGATACACACCCAAATGACAAAAAGCAATGGACCATTTTAATCAATATCAGAAGGCAAGAAAGCAGGCATTAAAAGAATATGCGAGAAATTTTGAACCATTGACGATTGATAGTGCAGATATAGATGATCATTTTACATGGGCAACGGATTCTTGGCCATGGATGAAGAGGGAGGTTGTTGATATGTGGAATTATGAAAAACGATTGGAGTTTCCGGTAAATATCAAACGAACAGATCCCAAGATGGCACAATTGATCATTACGCAGTATGGTGGTCCAGATGGGGAATTAGGAGCTTCGATGCGGTATTTGTCGCAGCGATTTGCGATGCCATATAAAAATGTTTGTGGGGTGCTAACCGATATAGGTACAGAAGAATTAGCTCACTTGGAAATGGTCTGTACAATCGTGCATCAGTTAACTAGAGATCTAACTCCAGAACAGGTGAAAAATCAGGGTTTGAGCTTACTATGTAGATCATACAGCAGGTGTATGGCCACAAGCAGCAAGTGGTGTACCGTTTAGCGCAGCGACGTTTCAGTCTGTGGGAGATCCGATTACAGATTTAAGTGAAGACCTTGCTGCAGAACAAAAGCAAGAACAACGTATGATAATTTGTTAAGGCTTATTGATGATCCAGATGTTAGAGAGCCACTGAAATTCTTACGAGAAAGAGAAATCGTGCATTTCCAGAGATTTGGTGAAGCACTGAGGACTGTACAGGATCATTTGGATTCTAAAATTTTTATGCGATCAATCCAGCATTTGATCATAGTGGTAATTGTAATAAATAAATATATAAAAACAGTTGGCATAAAAGTAAAAATTATGTCAGCTGTTTTATTTTTTGTAACAAAAGTTGAAAATATATGACAATCTGTTATAATGAATCAAAATGAATAGTTCAAATATGAATTAATTAACAAGGAGGGATAAATTCATGAAGATCAATATAGAATTTCCGAGAAAGTTGTTAGAGGTATATAACGATGCATGTAAGCCGTTGTGCAAGAAATTAAAATTACCACAGACAGCTTTTGATATTTTAATGTTTTAGGAAATAATCCACAATACCAGACAGCCAGAGATATCGTAAAGATCAGAAATATCAAAGCAAATCTTATATCAATCAACGTAGAGAAACTTGTGAAAGAAGGTTATTTAAGAAGAGAAGAGATTAAAGGTGATCGAAGAAAAACAAAACTGATTATTACGGAAAAAGCACATCCAGTGATCAAAGAAGGACAGCAGTTACAACAAGGATTTGTAGATCAGTTGTTTGATAATACAACACAAGAAGATAAAAAATTTTTATCCATGTAATGAAAAATATGGATAAGAATTTAGATGATATTTTGAAAGGTGGAAACTAAGATGAATATATTATTAACAATCGCAGTAACATTTTTGCAGGAATGGGAGCCGGGCTTGGAACAGGATTTGCAGGGATGAGTGCAGCAGCTGTAATTAGTCCGATGTTGATCACATTCCTTAAGATGGACCCGTATATGGCAATAGGAATCGCATTGTCCTCTGATGTATTAGCAAGTGCAGTATCAGCTTATATTTATGGAAAAATAAGAATCTTGATATAAAAATGGTATCATCATGATGATAAGTGTGCTAACATTTACAGTAGTAGGAAGCTATATTGCAAGCTTACTTCCAGATGCAACGATGGGAAGCTTTTCTGTATTTATGACATTTTATTAGGAATTAAATTTATCGTGAGACCAGTTATGATAACCAAAGAAGCCATGCAAGGAGTTTCAGCAAAGAAACGTGCAATTCAGTCAGTGGTCTGTGGGATCATGATCGGATTGATCTGTGGATTTGTTGGTGCAGGTGGTGGAATGATGATGTTGCTCATTTTAACGAGTGTATTAGGATATGAATTAAAACAGCTGTTGGAACGAGTGTATTTATTATGGCATTTACTGCATTTACAGGAGCTGTTTCTCATTTTATGATTGTTGGAGCACCGGATTGGACAGTATTTATCTTATGTGTTGTATTTACGCTGATCTGGGCAAGGATCGCAGCACGATTTGCCAATAAAGCAACACCAGAGACATTAAATCGTGCGACAGGTGTGATCCTTGTGATCTTAGGGATTGTAGTATTAGGATTTTCTATGCTTTCATAAAGAATACTTACGAAGGAAGGAATTTTTAATGAAGAAAAATCTGGTTGTGATCGAGGAATTAAAAACAGGGAAAAGCATTATTAGATGCGAGAAGAGATAACTTTGTCAGACAAAGTCTTTTGTCAGATGAATTTTTGAATTTTATGCAACAAAATAAGAAGCCGTTTGATCTTTTAATGTCATATTATGAATGCGCGATCATGGAAGTGGAAACAAAATTCAGAGTATTAAATCATGAATTATCTTTGGAATATGATAATAATCCGATTGAGAGTATTAAGACAAGAGTCAAATCATACGATAGCATTTTGAAGAAGATCCGAAGAAAAATATTCCATTAAATCTAAGGGCGATTGAAGATAATTTAAAAGATATTGCCGGGGTCAGAGTTATCTGTTCATTTCCAGATGACATTTATAAATTAGCAGAAAGTTTCTTAAAGCAAGATGATATCACACTGATCGAGCGAAAAGATTATATTAAGAATCCAAAGCCAAGTGGATATCGAAGTCTTCATCTGATCGTACAAGTACCGATCTTTTACAAAATGAAAAGAAGATGGTGAATGTTGAAGTGCAATTTCGAACGATCGCTATGGATTTCTGGGCAAGTCTTGACCATAAGATGCGTTATAAGAAAGAGTTGTCTGATGAAGAAGTGGAAATCCTTCAGGAAGAACTTTATGATTGTGCAAGACAAAGTGCAGCACTTGATGAGAGAATGCAGGGAATCAGGGATCGTATTACAAAGAAACAAGAACAGGAAACGATATTGTTAGAAGATAAGAACAGCAAAGACTGGTTATAAAACATAAGTGTGACAAACGTACATATAGGAGATATCATATATCAGGAAATGATCATAGATATCTCCTTTTTATTCGTTTCCACATTAATATGGAAGCTAATGTAATTGCAAGAAATAAGATATCAATGGTATTCTAGTTACAGAAAGAAAAACGTTAATTAACAGATTAGGGGTGATTGATTTGATTCGTCGACAAATCGAATTATTAAAACTTTGTCAAAACAAAGGGAATATAAACCCGCATCTTTCTTTAGTAAATCATTAGATGTTTCGACAAAAACGATTTACACAGATATTACTTATCTTCAAAGTGAAGTTGAAAAGTATAAAGTTGATCTGGTCAGAGCTCCAAGAATAGGAATTCGTCTGGAAGGTGAAAAGGAAAACATTCAGCATATGTTAAGAGACCTTCAAAAGGATAATCTGTCTGAAGATGAAAAATATACACCGGAGTATCGCAGATTGTGGATTTTAAAGAAGGTATTGATCGATTGTGAAACAATCACATTGGAATCAGTATCAAAGGAATTTTTAGTAAGTAAAACATCACTGTATCAGGACATTGCAGTGATCAATAAATCAATCGAAAGTCAGTCAGATGTAAAACTGGAAGTTGGAGAATGTGGAATCTGTATTTTAGGAGAAGAAAGCGAGATACAAAATGCAGTGAACAATTATTTGTTATCAGAATCAAAGGAAGAAATGTTTTCTGATTTTACGCACAAACTTGGAAACTTTTTGAACTTGATGTGATAAAAGCAGTTTCAGATCTTATTTTAAATGATTTTGAAGAACTGACCGAAGTGCTTTCAGAATATTATCTGAAATCTTTATTGGTAACATTGATCATGCAAAGTTCAAGATTGCTCAAAAGAAACATATGAATGAGGAAACAGAAATTTCTTACAACAATATCCGGCATATGGAGACATACATCGTGGCAAATAGTATTGCGGAACAGCTGAAATACCAGCTTCATATTACATACAGTAATAATGATATGGAATATTTATGCAGACAGTTATATGCCCACAGAGTGACACATCATGTAAAACATATGCGGACAGACTATGAAGAAACGGTAAGAGATGTCATCAAGAGAATGAGTGAGATTCAAAAGCTTGATCTGACAAGGGACAAGAAATTATATGAGTCATTGTTATATCATCTGCCACCGATGATCTTAAGATTGCAAAATAATATTCAGATCGTAAATCCGATGCTTGATAATATCAAACAGGAGTATCCGAACTTTTACAACGATGTGGTATGCACTTACACAAATAGAATTAAGGTATCAGGTAACATTAACAGAAGATGAAGTTTCACTAATCTTATTACATTTTCAAGTGGCATTAGACCAATTTGAACAAGTTGGAAATATTGTTGTTGTATGTACCTATGGAGTTAGTTCTTCTCAGCTCATTTTAAGCAGGGTAAAACAAATACTTCCGGCAAAAGATAATATTACGGTGACAACCACAAAGAAATTAAAAGAGATCGATCTTAGTAAAGTAGATCTGATCATATCATCTGTTGATATTGAAGATCCAGAGATTTCTTATGTGAAGGTAAATCCGCTGCTTACAAAAGATGATTATGCCAATATCCTAGATGCATATACAAAACAGGTATTACTGATCAAAAATAATGTGTGTGATAACCAGAAAAATGGAATTAAAGCACCGACATTGAAAAATATTTGGAAGGGAAATTTATTTTCCTTAAACAAGATCTTGATAGTAAAGAAAAGTGTCTAGATTTTATTATTGATGTATTAGAAAAGATAATGCAGTGTATGATGAATTTAGGGAAGCTATTTACAAAAGAGAAAAACTTGGTGTGACATGTTTGGATGCAGGTGTGGCACTGCCACATGCAGATCCGCAGACGATTAAAAATCCAGAATAATCCTATTAACTTTAAAACATCCCGTTGACTGGGGTGGAACTTTAGTATCACTGATCGTTGTAACTGCATTTCCAGAAGAAGAAATGAACCAGATTCGGGATGTGATCAATGAACTCTATCAGCTTATTGGAGAAAAAGAAGATGTAAATACGTTTATAAGATTCGAAACAATACAAGAAGTTTTAAAAGTATTTCATGAATCATGATATGAAAGGAGAACTTGAATGTATTTTGACCAGAGATTGTGTTTCTTTCATCAAAAGTGGAAAGTCAGGATCAGTTGTTTCAGATGATGACAGATAAAATGTTAGAAGCAGGATGTGTAAAAGAAAATTACTATGAAGGAATCAGTAACAGAGAAAAGAATATCCTACAGGATTATTAGTAAATCAGACAGGCTTTGCGATTCCGCATACAGACTCTGAGCGAGTGAATAAATCACAGATTTGCTTTTATCATTAGATGAGCCAATTGAATTTGAAGATATGGTGGATAAAAGTCATAAGATTTCAGTGGAATTGGTATTTATGTTAGCAATGGCACAGCCACATGAGCAGGTAAATACATTACAGAATTTGATCGCACTGTTTCAGGATGATGAAAAAGTAGCAAAGTTGAAAGAATGTAACACAGAGAAAGAACTTATGCAGATTTTAAATGCATCAGGAATTGAATAAGCGATAGAGAAAGAGAGAAGAAGAAATGTTAAGTGTATTACAATGGTTTATCGGATTAGGGTCAACGGTATTTTACCGATCATTATTTTCATATTAGGTATTATTTTTGGAGTAAAACCAGCAAAAGCAGCGATTTCAGGTTTTACAGTTGGAATTGGTAGTATTGGTCTGAATCTGGTCATTGGATTATTATCAGATAACCTTGGAACGGCAATACAGGTAATGGGAGAACATTACGGATTTTCACTAAATATTATGGATATTGGTTGTGGTGTCGGTGGACCGCTGGCATTTTCAACAACACTTGGAATTATATTGATCCCAATGTCATTGATCGTTAATTTATTATTTGTCATGCTTGGGTGGACAAAAACTTTAAATGTAGATATCTGGAACTTCTGGTTTCCATGTTTCCTTGGATTAGTTGCACAGGCAGTTACAGGAAATTTTGTTACAGGAATTTTAGGAGCACTAGTTGCAGTTATGCTTCAGTGGTTATTAGCAGACATTTTCCAGAAGAAAGTTAGTGAATTTTTGGATATCCAGAATTGCAATTTCTCATATGATGGCGTTATCAGGAGCATTGATCGCAGTACCATTAAACTGGATTTTGATAGAATTCCGGGATTTAATAAAATTGAAGCCGACTCAGAAACGATCGCAAAACGTTTTGGATTTTTGGAGATACAGTTGTTATCGGAATCATCATTGAATGATCGTAGGATTCTTGGCAAAATATGATTTCGCAAAAGCTGCACAGTTAGGAATGGCAACAGGTGCGGTTATGAAAATCATGCCAAAGATGGTAGCAATGTTTATGGAAGGGTTAATGCCAATTGCAGAAGCTGCCAAAGAATTCGCCAATAAGAGATTAGGTGGAAGAAGTGTAAATATTGGTATGGATGCTGCTCTAACTGTTGGACATTCTACAGTTATGAGTACAAACTTATTAATGGTACCAATTTCTTTAGCATTAGCGATCATCTTACCAGAAACCAGACCTTACCATTCGGAGATCTTGCATTCTATGCATTTGGAATCTGTCTAATGATCCCAATCTTTAGAGGAAATGTTGTGAGATCTATTGTAGGATGTAGTATTTATATGGTATCTATGCTGTATCTTTCTACATGGCTTGCACCAATCATTACAAATGTATTTAAGATCGCACATTATAATGTTGGAACAAGTGGACAGGTAACATCCGTACTTTGCGGTATCTGGCCAGCGGGATTATTCGCAGTTGCAACAAAATCATTAGGAAATATTGGATTAGCAGTGATTGGAGTTGTCGTGATCGCATTACTAGTATATGTAAATAAAATCAGAGCACAGAAAGAAAATTAGAATCTTTATAAAATAAGATATTTCATAGGAGGTAGTATCATGAAAAATTATTAATTGTATGTGGAGCAGGACATGCAACATCCACAATTGCGGTAGCAAAAGTCAGCGCATGGTTAGAAAAGAAGGATACAGCGATAAAGTAAAGATTTATCAGTCTAAGATTGCCGACGAATTAAATAAAATTGATGATTATGATGCGGTGATATCAACAACGATCGTGCCAGATTCTATCAAAGATAAAGTCATTCAGGGATTACCATTATTAAACGGAATGGGAGTAGATCAGGTATACGATCAGTTAAAAACAAGACTTGGATTATAGGAGCAGATCATGGGAGTTTTTGGAGAAGTGACATTAGAAACAGTTAAAGGAAGAGCATCTTATCATGACATTTCTGATGAAATCAGAGAAAATATCAAAAATCTGAGTTAAAAATGGATGTGTTGTCATATCAAGTGCGCATACCACATGTTCTCTGTATTTTGACGAATGTATGCACGACACAAATTACTGGGAGATGAATATCTGCAGGCAGATATTAATGATGTGATGGAAAAATTGCGCCATCCATGAAAATGGAAAATCAGTATCATAGTCCAGGACCAAAACATATTGAATTTGGATTAAGTCTTGGATCTAAGGATTATCCAGCAGAAAAATGGACAATGCTTAATACAGATGCACATCTGAAATCTTCCATTTTGGCAGCCCGTCATTAACATTTATCGTAAAAGACGGAGAAATCCAACTTGGAGCTTTGGGAAAAGTCTATTTTGTAGACTGGGATCAGTTAAGAGAACGAACAAGAAAAGTACAGATTATGGTGATGGGAGAATAAAATGAAAATTATCAGTCCTTCATTATTAAATTCAGATACATATCAGATTAAGGAGCAGTTTGAAGCATTAGAAAAATGTGGAATAAACTACATTCATATTGATATTACAGATGGACATTTTGTACCAATGATCTCGTTTGGCGCAAATACAGTAAAAGATCTGAGAAAACATACTGATTTTGTACTGGATTGTCATCTGATGGTTGAAAATCCAGAAAATCTGATACCAGTGATTGCGGATGCGGGGCAGATATCATCACCGTGCATACAGAGGCAACGAAGCATATCTACCGATCTATTCAGACAATCAAAAGTGTGGAAAAAGCCGGAATTGCGATCAATCCCGGAACTCCGGTATCTATGATCAAGGAGATTTTGCCAATGGCTGATCTTGTCCTTTGCATGACCACTAATCCCGGTGTGTTTGGAGAAAGTTTTATTCCATCAGTTGCAGACAAAGTAAAGAATCTTTGTGAATTGAGAGAACAAAAGGATATTCTTATCAGATTCAGGTAGATGGAAGCATTAATGATCAAACAGCCATTGTGTGTAAAAAGGCAGGCGCAGATATTTTTGTTTCAGGAAGCTATATATTTGGAGGAAATATCGAAGAACGAATTCACAAGATTATGGATGCAGGAGAAGAGATGTGAAAGTAAAAGAAAATTTAGAACATATTTTAAAGGAACTTCAAGACGCAACTTTTAAAATAGAAGAAGAACAGATTGAAAATGTTTTAAAACTGATAGCACCAGACAAAAGATATTTTTAACTGGAAAAGGAAGATCAGGGTTGGCGGCGAAGGGTTTTGCAAACAGATTGATGCATCTTGGATTTCAGGCGTATGTCATTGGAGAAATTTCAACACCACATACGAAAGCTGGAGATCTATTGATCATAACATCTGGGTCAGGAGAAACAGATGCCTTGGTCAGTATTGCAAAAAGCCAAAGAATCTGGACTATATCTTGGACTTGTTACAATGAATCCGCAATCCACACTGGGAAAATGGCAGATGGGATGATCATACTTAGGTGACTCCAAAGGAAATAATGAAGAGAAACATTCGATACAGCCAATGGGAAGTCAGTTTGAACAGATGTCATTTTAATCTTCGATGCGATCGTATTAAAACTTATGGAAAACTGGAATCAGACATCGGAGCAGATGTTTATGCGGCATGCAGATTTAGAATAATGATATCCATGCGTTGAAAGATGATGTGTGGAAGAAAATATCCTGTAAGATCAGATAAATTATGTTTGGTCTTACAGGATATTTTTAGATGTCATAATTAAAAGGATATTTCTTAAATTGTAATTTCTGACAGACTGTGATAGAATAGGACAAGTATTAAAAAGTATAAAAATTTGTTAAGAAAGTGTTAATGAATTGAGGGTAAAAATGAATATTATCATTGTTGGGTGTGGTAGAATCGGTTCTACGCTTGTTGAGGAATTAAGTGGCGAGAACCATGACATTTCCATTATTGATGAGAAAGCACATGTTGTACAGAAACTTGCTGAAACACATGATGTATTAGGTGTGATCGGGAATGGAGCAAGTTATAGTATTCTGTCAGACGCAGGAGTTGAGACAGCAGATATCATTATTGCAGTTACGAACTCTGACGAATTGAATCTTTTATGTTGTCTGATCGCGAAGAAGGCAGGAAGATGTGAGACGGTTGCCAGAGTGAGAAATCCTGTTTATTATGATGAAATCAGTTTCATAAAGGAAGAGATGGGAATTTCTGTTGTGCTGAATCCAGAATTAAGTGCGGCATATGAGATTGCAAGATTATTAAGATTCCCTTCTGCAATGGAAGTGAATAAGTTTTCTAAAGGCAGGATCGAGATGTTAAAATACCGTATCCCACATAATTCTAAATTAGATGGAATGACATTGATCGATGTCAGTAATCAGTTAAATTGTGAGATATTGATCTCTGCGGTAGAGCGTAAGAAAGAATTGATCATTCCAAATGGTTCTTTTCAGTTAAGAGAGAAAGATATAATTTCATTTGTTGGAAGGCCAAACTGTGCCATGGAATTTTTCAGGAAGATTGGGGAAAGAAAGAATCAGGTTCATGAAGCAATGATCATAGGTGGAAGTAAGATTGGATTTTATTTATCAAAATTACTTGTTTCTAGTGGAATTGGTGTAAAATTGATCGATAAAGACAGAGATCAATGTGAGAGATTAAATGAGAGTATTCCAGATGCGATGATCATCCATGGAAATGGAAATGACCATGATATGCTGTTAGAAGAAGGTCTGACGGATGTAGATGCATTTATTGCCCTTACGAATCACGATGAGGAGAATATGTTCTTGTCTCTGTATGCACAGAGCCAGAGTGATGCAAAATTGGTTACAAAGGTACAGAAATTGAATTACGATGCCATGATCGAACGATTAGATCTTGGAAGTATGATCTATCCGGAATATCTGACAGCACAATATATTATTCAGTATGTAAGAGCAAGACAAAATTCCATCGGAAGTAATATTGAGAATCTCTACAAATTAATGGATGGAAGAGCGGAAGCACTGGAATTTCATATTCAGAAAGGTTCTCCAGTCATTGGAAGACCAATTAAAGATCTGTCATTGATTGATAATCTGCTGATCTGCAGCATTTATCGTAAAGGAAAACCAATGATTCCAAATGGTCAAGATCATATGGAAGAAGATGATCTGGTGGTAGTTGTCACAACTAAAAGGATTACACGATGTCAAAGACATCTTAAAGAGAGGATAATGGGGGCAGGGTATAATGAATTTTTCAATGATTCGATACGTAATAGGTTTGGTAATGCTCTTTGAGAGTGCATTTTATCACTTCCTTGTCTGATCGCATTAATCTATCATGAGAAGAAAGGCTTTTCTTTCTGGATCATGCTATTTGTATGTCTGATCATTGGAATTCTTTTGTTATGAAGAAACCAAAGAAGACAGTTTATTACGCAAAAGAAGGTTTTTAACAGTTGCGATCAGTTGGATCGTGATGAGTTTTTGGAGCACTGCCATTTGTGATCAATGGAGATATTCCATCAGTTGTAGATGCGATGTTTGAAACGGTTTCAGGATTTACTACAACAGGATCAAGTATCTTAACGGATGTAGAAGCGTTAGCAAGATGTAGTTTATTCTGGAGGAGTTTTACTCACTGGGTAGGTGGTATGGGTGTATTCGTGTTTGTATTAGCGGTCATGCCATTGGTTGGTGGTCAGAATATTCATCTGATGAGAGCAGAAAGTCCAGGACCATCTGTTGGAAAACTGGTTCCTAAGATTCGAAAAACATCTATGATCTTGTATAAGATTTATATTTTATGACTATTGTGATGGTAGTATTGTTGCTTTTAGGAAAGCTTCCATTATTTGATTCGCTGTTACTTGCATTCGGTACTGCTGGAACTGGTGGATTCTCGATATTGAATTCAGGGTGTGCATCTTACTCACCATACATACAATATTTGATCGCGATCTTTATGATCTTATTTGGAGTAAATTTTAATGTATATTATTTTATTTTGATCAAGAAGTTCAAAGATGCGATCCATTATGAAGAATTAAAATATTACTTATTATTTATTGGTGCATCTGTAGCAATGATCACATATAATATACACAGTTTATTTCCAACGATCGAGCAGGCATTCCGCCATGCACTTTTCAAGTAGGAACAGTGATCACGACAACCGGATATGCATCAACAGATTTTAATAAATGGCCGGAATTTTCAAAGTTTATTCTGGTAATGCTGATGTTTTCAGGAGCATGTGCCGGAAGTACCGGTGGTGGTATGAAAGTATCAAGATTGGTCATTATGTTAAAGACCGTCAAGAAAGAGCTGCTCTCATACTTACATCCAAGAACGGTACGTAAGGTCAAATTCAACGGAAGAATTGTAGAACATGAAGTTATTCGAGGGATCAATGTTTATATGATCGCATATGCATTTGTACTGATGTTTTCTGTACTGATCATTTCTATTGATAACTTCGATTTTACAAGCAATTTTACGGCAGTTGTTGCAACATTGAATAATATTGGTCCTGGGCTTAATATCGTAGGACCAACTGGAAACTTTTCAATGTATTCGAATCTTTCCAAGATCGTTATGATCTTTGATATGTTAGCGGGAAGACTGGAATTATTTCCAATGTTATTGTTGATTAATCCATATACATGGAAAGAAATAAAAATAAGAAAAATAAGAAAAATAAGAAAAATAAGAAAGAGGGCCATAGCATATGAAACGTAATACAGATTTTATGCTTCGTGATATCGCAGGTGAAGTAATTCTTGTACCAACAGGGCTGCAACTCAGCAGTTTAATGGAATGATCACATTAAATGAAGTGGCAGCATTTATTTGGAAGAATTTAGATGAATCGAAGTCAAAAGAAGAATTGGTTGATAAGATCATGGATGAATTTGAAGTAGATGAAGAAACAGCAAGGACAGATGTAGAAGGATTTGTCGGAGCACTTTATGAACATGGACTGGTATTGGATGAATGAGACAGATTGCAAATAACGTTTATATCCCGGTATTGAAAGATCTGGTAGAAGAGGGAAAAGAAGTCAGCATGATGATCAGTGGGAGCAGTATGAATCCGTTTTGATCCATCAAAGAGACTATATTTTGATGAAGAAGCCAGAAGAAGAATTGAAAGCTGGGGATATGGTGTTTTTTCAGAGAAGAGATGAGGCGTATGTGATGCATCGGATTCATCACATCAACAAGGAGGGAAAGCTGTTTATTATCGGAGATGCACAGGTAGATATGGAAGGACCGATTGACAAAGAACAGGTTTTTGCGATCATTACAAAAGTAAAGCGTAAAGGAAAATGGATTGCACCTGGAGATTTTTGGTGGGAGTTTTTTGAACATATCTGGCTGCATTTGATTCCATTTCGGAGATTTTTGATGAAATTATACGGAATTCGAAGATAAAGGGTGGTAATATTTTACGTATTACCATTCTTTTTTTGTTATCAGACTATGATGAGAGTGTCAAAAGTAAATTTTGCCACTCTCTGATGCATCCAGATTGTTCCATTGCTACGCAATTCCGCAATCTTCGAACACCTCGAACTCCCATAAAATGGTGTATTCACACCATTTTATTCCGTTCTCGTTGTTCGGTGTGTCAATAAATATAAATTGCTTATTTGTGCAAGCACAAACGCAATTTATACTTTTGACACTTACATCATTTTATAGTATCCTTAAAAATAAAAGATACAAAACAGGAGGAAGATCAATGGGACGTGTATTTAAATTCCATAACGACGTAGATACAGATCAGATCATCGCGTCACAATATTTGTTATTGCCAAATATTGAAGAGATGAAAGTATATACTTTTGAATCAATTGATAAAGATTTTGCCAAGAAGGTAAAAGAAGGAGATATTGTTGTAGCAGGAGAGAACTTTGGATGTGGGTCATCCAGAGAACAGGCGCCAAGTGTACTGAAAGCGTTAGGTGTCAAAGCAGTGGTTGCTAAATCATTTGCGAGAATCTTCTATAGAAACTCTATCAATATCGGATTACCAGTGATCATCAGCAAAGACTTATATGACAAAGTGGAAGACGGAGCTGACATTGATATCAACCTGTCTGAAGGATGGATCAAAACAGAGGATGAAACCCTTCCATGTACCAAGCTGCCACCATATATGCAGAATATCTTAGATCATGGCGGATTGATCAATTTCTTGAATGAAGGGGAGGAATAGGAACATGGGAATGACCATCGGAGAAAAGATTATTGCAAGAGCTGCGAAAGTAGATCAGGTAAAAGCAGGAGAGATCCATACGATTGAAGTTGACCGTTTAATGAGTAATGATGGAACGACACATTTAACAATTGATATGTATCATAACCAGTTAAAACATCCAAAGATCGCGGACAAAGACAAACTGGTATTTATCATGGACCACAATGTGCCTGCGGAGAATCCAAAAACAGCAGCAGCACATAGAAAGATGCGTAATTTTGCAAAAGAGCATGAGATCAAATTATATGAAGGAAAAGGTGTCTGCCATCAGATCATGGTAGAGAATCATGTATGTCCAGGAGAATTTATCATGGGTGCAGACTCCCATACGTGTACATATGGAGCTTTAGGAGCATTTGGTACAGGAATCGGATGTACTGATTTCTTATACGCTATGGTAACAGGACAGTCTTGGGTATTAGTTCCAGACACGATCCGTTTTAACCTGCATGGTAAATTAAGAGAAGGTGTATACGCCAGAGATTTAATGCTTTCTATCATCGGAATGGTTGGAGCAAATGGATGTAACTACAAGATCATGGAATTTGCTGGAGAAGGTGCTCATAACCTTGATATTGATGAACGTTTAGTTCTTTGCAATCTTGCTGTTGAAGCAGGAGCTAAGACTGGAATCGTTGAGCCAGATGAGAAAGTTGTAGAATACGTAGAAAGTCGTGGAAGAAAAGCTGAGAACTTATTCAAGAGCGATGATGATGCGGTATTTGAGAAAGTTTATGATATCAACTTAGACGAGATCAAACCAGTTGTTGCAAGACCTCATCAGATCGATGATGTTGTGGATGCCAAAGAAGTCAAGGATGTGAAGATCGATGAAGCATTCTTAGGATCATGTAACAATGGACGTATCGAAGAATTAAGAGTCGCTGCTGAAATCTTAAAAGGTAAGAAAGTAAGTGACAGCGTAAGATTTTTGATCGCACCAGCTTCCAATGAAGTTTATATGCAGGCATTAGATGAAGGTCTGATCGATATTTTCATGGAATCCGGAGCAATGGTTATGAACTGTAACTGCAGCGTTTGCTGGGGAAGCTGTCAGGGTGTCATCGGGAAAGATGAAGTTTTGATTTCTACAGGAACAAGAAACTTCAAAGGACGTGCCGGACATCCGGATTCTTATGTATATTTAGGATCAGCAGCGACGGTCACAGCATCAGCGATCGCAGGTAAGATCACAACAGCAGACCAGATTTAAGGAAGAAGGATAGAAGAGATATGGAACAGTTTAAAGGAAAGGTTTGGGTGCTTGGAGATGACATTGATACAGACATCATCATCCCAACAGAATATTTGGCACTCCCAACCGTAGAAGATATGAAACAGTATGGATTTTCTCCACTTCGTCCAGAATTAGCAGGACAGATTGGTGAAGGAGATATTATCGTAGCAGGAAGCAACTTTGGATGCGGTTCTTCAAGAGAACAGGCACCAGAGATCATCAAAGCATTAAAAGTTAAATGCGTCATTGCCAAATCATTTGCACGTATTTTCTTTCGTAATTCCATCAATAATGGATTACTGTTAATTGAGAATGACAAGATTCAGGATGCAGTTAAAGAAGGTGATGAGATTGAAGTTACTTTAGGAGAGAAGATCACATATAATGGTACAGATTATGAGATTCATTCCCTTCCAGATAACTTGATGGAGATCATCAACGCTGGTGGATTAGTAGAAGCCATGAAGAAAAGAAATGGGGTGAAATAAAGATATGGGACAGACAATGATTGAAAAGATCATCAGCAGAAACGTTGGTGTTGACAGTGTAAAACCAGGACAGATCCAGACAGTAAATGTAGACCGTGTTATGATCCATGATATCTTTATTCCATTCGTAGCGGAGAAATTCGAAGAAATGGGATTTACAAAGTTATGGGACCCAGACAAAGTCGTATTGATCTATGACCACATGGTACCAGCAAGTACAACAGACGATATCAGACATTTCAAGATCGGTGATGCATTTGCCAAGAAATATGGCATGAAAAATGTTCACAGAAGTGATGGGATCTGCCATCAGTTAATGACAGAATGTGGATATGCGAAACCTGGGAATATCGTATTCGGAACAGACTCTCATACAACAACTTATGGTTGTGTTGGATGTTTCTCTTCAGGAATCGGTTATACAGAGATGGCAGCGATTCTTGGAACAGGAGAGATGTGGGTAAGAGTTCCAGAGACGATCAAAGTAGTCATTGATGGAAAACTTCCTGAAAATGTAAGTTCTAAAGATATTATCTTACGATTGATCGGAGATTTAACAGCAGCTGGAGCTACTTATAAAGCATTAGAATTCTCTGGAAGCACAGTTGATGAGATGAGTGTTGCAGCCAGAATGACAATGTCAAATATGGCAATCGAAGCAGGAGCGAAAGCAGCACTTTTCGCACCGGATGAAAAGACAGCTGAATATTCTAAGGTAGATTTAGCTGATGTTGATTGGTTATATGGAGATGAAGATGCTGAGTATTGCCAGATAATCACATATAAAGCAGAAGATTTAGTACCAGTAGTGGCATGTCCATCACAGGTAGATAAGATCAGAGCTGTCAAAGAAGTCGAAGGAACAGAGCTTGATCAGGTATTTATCGGATCTTGTACAAACGGAAGATTAGAAGATCTGAAAGCGGCAGCAGAGATCTTAAAAGGAAAGAAAGTTGCTGATTATGTAAAATTGATCGTAACACCAGCTAGTAGAAAGATTTATAAACAGGCAGTGGATGCTGGATACATGAAGATTTTGGCAGAAGCCGGAGCAATCATCACGCATCCAGGATGTGGATTATGTTGTGGACGTGCAGGCGGGATCATGACAGATGGAGAACGTGTTCTTGCAACAAACAACCGTAACTTCTTAGGAAGAATGGGAACGTCAAAAGTAGAAATCTACTTAGGATCACCTAAGACAGCAGCTGCATCAGCAATCGCAGGTAAGATTGTAGAAGCATAAAGTGAACATATGAGGTAAAGATCCTCATAAATATAAAGAAAAAGTACATTGGGGGTCATTAGGACTCCCATTTACTATGTAGATGGAGTTTTTTATGACAAACTTATTAATATCATTATTTATTAAAGACAAAGAAAATGTAAAGGATGCAAAAGTAAGAAATGCTTATGGAAAGATGGCAGGGATTGTAGGAATCTGTTGTAACATCTTCTTATTTGCAACCAAATTTTTCGCAGGAATCATCACAGGAGCAATCTCTATCACAGCAGATGCGTTTAACAATTTATCTGACGCAGCATCTTCTATTATCACACTTGTCGGATTTGGAATGGCTGGAAAACCAGCAGATGAAGATCATCCATTCGGACATGGAAGGATGGAATATGTATCAGGACTTGTTGTATCTATCCTGATCTTGATGATGGGAGTGGAATTATTTAAAACATCAGTAGAAAAAGTGATTCATCCAGAGGTGATCACAGAACAATGGATTTCTTATGTAATATTAGTGATCTCGATCGCATTAAAATTTTGGATGTATATGTTTAACAAAGGAATCGGATGGAGAATTCACTCTGAAACGATGAAAGCGACAGCAGCGGATAGTTTAAATGATTGTATTTCAACAGCAGCAGTTGTTGGAGGAATGCTTGTATTCCATTATTTTCATTTAAATATTGATGGAATTGTCGGAATCTTTGTTGCATGTTTTGTACTCTGGGGTGGTTATGAATCAATCAAAGATACCATGAACCCCCTATTGGGAGAATCCCCAGATCCAGAATTGATTGCTAAGATCACAGAGACTGTATTAAATCATAAGATGGTCATCGGAGTTCATGATATCGTTGTTCACGACTATGGTCCAGGAAGAAGAATTGTCTCTTTGCATGCAGAAGTTCCATACAATAAAGATATGATGGAAGTGCATGATCTGATGGATCATATTGAAATGCGTTTGATGGAAGAATATCACTGCGAAGCAACAATCCATATGGATCCTGTAGTGACGGATGATGAGGAAGTGAATGAGACAAGAAAAGAAGTTTTTAATATTGTTAAGAAATATGACAAGACACTGTCAGTTCATGACTTTCGAATGGTCAAAGGGCCAACACATACGAATGTGATCTTTGATCTTGTGATTCCTTATGGGAAAGATTATGAGCCAGAGAAGATCGTGAAGGATCTTAAGCAGAAGATTAAAGACGAGATGCAGGGGAAACATTATGCAGTGATTCGTGTAGACAGATTCTGATTTGTAGGTAGGCTTGCATGTATTTGACAGAAATAAAAGAAAAACAAATATTTGAAAGAATCAGGTGGCAACTCCGCATTTTTGAGAGCGTTTTTTACAAATCGCTGATTCGTGCCTGTTCCTTTGGAAACTTCCTCGCTGCGAGCCAAAATGCCCGCAGCAACGGTCAGACATCCAACCACAGGCACTGCGAATTTGTAAAAAACGCACTCAAAAAGTGCTCATGTTTGCCATCTTGATTCTTCCAAATATTTGTTTTTCTTTTATTTCTGTCAAATACATCTGAAGTCTATTCAAACCACTACGCAGTGTGTATGTTAAATGGAATTGGTTGATAATTTTTGTATTCGTTGATTTGATAAAATAAAAACAGGTGTTACTTCACATTGACGTGAATGGCGGTTTGCTTCCTACGGGGAGTTCTAGCCCCGATTACATAGATCAATCTCTATTATTGAGAAATCTTACGAAAAGGGGGCTTGAAGTTATGCTAACCATTACAGAACTAATTGCAGTGATTTCACTGTGTGTGGCTTTTTATAGTCTTGGTTATGTGTGTGGAAAGCATGATGCCAAGATAGAGAAATAACCGCCCATTGACCTGACAAGTTATGTGAGCGGTTATTCAATCGTTTATATCAGGCAAACCGTCATCGGTAGCACCTTTTCTATTATTATAGTAACATTTATATATTTTTATGTCAATTAAGATGATTAAAAATATAAGTGTGTGTTAGTATATATAAGATCAATGTGACTGGACAGCATCTTAATCTTTCTCTAAAAGCTGAGCAATAATCGAATTAGGAAGTACATCCTTCAAAACATCCATACAAGAAAAATCAGTTCTGCTAGTCGGCAGGGCTTTTTTTGTAATTCGAAATCCCATTTTCTGATACATACCAACAGCCTTATAAGCCCAAGTATGTGTATGAAGAAAAATAAAATCAGCATCCGGTTCTACAACAAGAAAACGAGACAAAGCAAACAAAACAATTGCCTTCCCAAGCCCCTTCCCCTGTTCTTTAGGAGAAGTAGACACCCAATGAATCAAAGGAAACCGAATATCGCCATTTGTCTTAAACCAAGCACTCGTCGTAGCAACAATCTCTCCCTCAGGATTCACAATAAAACAAACCCGGTCAGCTAAAAGTTCTTCATGAGTTAAAAAAGTTTTAGCAAAATAAGCAGAAGCATCCTCAAAACAATCAAACTCTCCAACCAACACTTCAAGCTTCGCCCAAGCAATCTCATCCCCAGATTCAAACATCTTATAAGAATATCCATCAGGCAAAACAGGAACCTTAAGATCCTCTAAATCCTCAAAAGGCAGACACATTACAATATCTTTATAAATAAGAGACTTATCAAGCATAAACAAAAACCCCCATAAAATTAAAAATAACAATAAATTGATTAATTAGAGTATATAAGCTATTGAATAAAAAGTCACGGTGTATAAATTAAACAGAAAGTACTTTCTACGAATCTGATTTTGATAGCTAAAAAAATTATTAGACACCGATTTAGCGAGATATTTGGAAAATCTTTTATCTTAATTCTTACAAGATTAAAATGAGAGAATTTCAGTTTTCGATTATCCTGAAAATGTAAAGCAATATAGTAAAACATACATACTGTGAATTTTGATTTATTGGATTTAATACATGTAAACTTTAGGTATCTTAGGAAAACGAAATAAAAGAATAGAAGATCCAGAACCATTGAAATTTTGCCGTTATTTTGACCGGTTCGCAGCAAATTTGGTGCATTGTTTGAACTCGCGTAGCGAGTGAGTTATGCAAGGAAAATTTGCAAATCAGCGACCGGTCAAAATGGCGAGCAAAATTTCTGGTCTGGATCTTCTATTCTTTTATTTCGTTTTCCTAAGATACAGAAAGACTACAGCTATTACACCAGCAAATTAAAATTCCTCTTGACACTTCCCTTACGTCACCCTTTATGATAACGTATAGAGAGAAAACCAAGGAGGAATCTAAATGACAAAAGATGGATACTATACATCCGGTGAATTTGCAAAAAAAGCGAATGTAACACTAAGAACGATCCGCTACTATGACCGTCAAGGCATCTTAAAGCCAAGTAAAGTTGCAGACAATGGATATCGTCTTTATACAGATGCCGATTTTGCCAAATTACAAAAAATCTTGTCATTAAAATACCTCGGATTTTCTTTGGAAGAGATCATGACGATGACGATCAACGATGAAGATCAGGATTTCATTAAAGAATCTATCGGCTTACAGTTATACCTTGTACAAAAAAAGATGGAACACTTAAAACTGGTAGAGCAATCCTTAGAAGAGATGGAACAAAAGATGGATAATGAAGAAGAAATCGACTGGACACAGATGATGAATCTTCTTCACGTAACCAATCTGGAAAAAGGATTGGTAGAACAATATAAGAATGCATCAAATCTTGATATCCGTATCGGACTTCATCAAAAATATTCACAAAATCCGCAACCATGGTTTGAATGGATCTATGAGCAGTTAAACTTAAAAGAAAAAGACGAAGTATTAGAACTAGGATGTGGAACAGGGGAACTGTGGAAGAATAAAAATCTTCCAAAAAATGTCCATGTTACTTTATCCGACCAGTCACAAGGTATGGTAAAAGATGCCAGGAATTATGTCGGAGAGGAAAAAGGACAGATTTCTTATCAGATGATCGACTGTAGACAGATTCCAAAAGAAGATCACAGTTTCGATAAAGTGATCGCAAACCATGTATTATTTTATCTGAATGACCGACAACAAGTATTTAACGAAATCAAAAGAGTTCTAAAACAAAATGGAACATTTATCTGCAGTACCTATGGAAGCAGTCATATGCAGGAAATTACCCAGCTGATCAAAGATTTTGATGAAAGGATCACGCTTTCTGATCACAAATTATATAATGTCTTTGGTCTGGAAAATGGAGAAGAACAATTAAAAAAAGTATTTTCACAAGTAAAAGAAATTGACTATGAAGATGAATTGTTAGTCGATCAGCCAGAACCACTGATCTCCTATATTTTATCCTGTCACGGAAATCAGCATGAATATTTAAATCATCGTTATTTAGAATTTAAAGACTTTGTAAGAAAGAAGATGGCAGCCAAAGGAGTGATCAAGATCACAAAATCTGCCGGGATTTTTATATGTAAACCATAAAGGAGGAGTTATGAGAGTTTTTGTCACAGGAGTCAAAGGACAGCTTGGTTATGACGTAATGAACGAACTAGAAAAACAGGGGCTTGAAGGAATTGGTGTGGATATTGATGAAATGGATATCACAGATGCCGATCAGGTAAATAAAGTGATCAAAGAAGCAGCACCAGATGCAGTGATCCACTGTGCAGCATACACAGCCGTTGATGCTGCAGAAGATAACGAAGAAATCTGCAGAAAAGTTAATGCACAGGGAACAGAAAATATCGCAAAAGTCTGTGAAGAATTAGATATCAAAATGATGTATATCAGCACAGACTATGTATTTAACGGGCAGGGTGAGCGACCTTGGGAACCAGATGATAAGAGAGAACCTCTTAATGTCTATGGACAGACAAAATATGAAGGGGAACTTGCTATCGAAGAACATGTAAAGAAATTTTTCACAGTCCGTATCGCCTGGGTATTTGGAGTGAATGGAAAGAACTTTATCAAAACAATGTTAAACTTAGGAAAGACACACGATCATTTAACCGTTGTCAATGACCAGACAGGGTCACCAACATACACATATGATCTTGCAAGATTGTTAGTGGATATGATCCAGACAGACAAATATGGAAGATATCATGCAACAAATGAAGGAATTTGCACATGGTATGAATTTGCCTGTGAAATCTTTAAACAGGCAGGGATGAACGTATCCGTTGCACCAGTCAGCAGTGACGAATATCCTGCGAAGGCAAAACGTCCATCTAACAGCAGAATGGATAAGAGCAAGTTGACAGCCAATGGATTTACACCATTACCAACATGGCAGGATGCATTAAGCAGATATTTAAAAGAGATTGAATATTAAAATAAAAAGGAGAACGATCATGGGAAAAATTACAGTAACACCTTGCGATATTGAAGGACTTTATGTTATTGAACCAACAGTATTTAAAGATGAAAGAGGATATTTCGTAGAAACATATAACCAGAACGACATGAAAGAAGCAGGACTTGATATGGTATTCGTACAGGATAACCAGTCTATGTCTACAAGAGGCGTACTTCGCGGATTACATTTCCAGAAACAGTTTCCACAGGGAAAATTAGTACGAGTTGTGCGAGGAAAAGTATTTGACGTAGCTGTAGACTTAAGATCTGATTCCAAAACTTATGGAAAATGGTTCGGTGTAGAATTATCAGCAGAAAATATGAAACAGTTCTATATTCCGGAAGGATTTGCACATGGCTTCTTAGTATTATCTGATGAAGCAGAATTCTGCTACAAATGTACAGATTTCTATCATCCAGGAGACGAAGGCGGTCTTGCATGGAATGATCCAGAAATCGGAGTTGAATGGCCATTAGAAGAAGGCGTTGACTTGATCATTTCTGAAAAAGACCAGAAATGGAAAGGTTTAAAAGACACATTTAAGTTTTAATTATTACCCAGAGGGAGAAAGGGAACACAAATGAAGGGAATTATTCTTGCCGGAGGTTCCGGTACCAGACTGTACCCATTAACCATGGTAACATCCAAACAGTTACTGCCAATTTATGATAAACCAATGATCTATTATCCATTATCTGTATTAATGAATGCAGGAATCCGTGATATTCTGATCATTTCCACACCAAGTGATACGCCAAGATTTGAGTCTTTGTTAGGAGACGGACATCAGTTTGGAGTGAACTTATCTTATGCAGTGCAGCCATCACCAGACGGACTAGCACAGGCATTTATCATTGGAGAAGATTTTATCGGAGATGACAGTGTAGCTATGGTCCTTGGAGATAACATTTTCCACGGACATGGATTGAAGAAACGCCTGTTACGTGCCGCAAATAAAAAAGAAGGAGCAACTGTTTTCGGATATTATGTAGATGATCCAGAACGCTTCGGAATCGTTGAATTTGATTCTGATGGAAAAGCCATTTCCATTGAAGAAAAACCAGAAAAGCCAAAATCAAACTATTGTGTCACAGGATTATACTTCTACGATAACAATGTCGTAAAATATGCAAAAGAATTAAAACCATCTGCCAGAGGAGAATTAGAGATCACAGATTTAAATAAGATCTATCTGGAAAAAGGTGAGTTAGATGTTGAATTACTTGGACAGGGATTTACATGGTTAGATACAGGAACACATGAATCCTTAGTGGAAGCAACAAACTTTGTAAAAACAGTCGAAACACATCAGCACAGAAAGATCGCCTGCTTAGAAGAGATCGCATATTTAAATCACTGGATCACAAAGGACCAGTTATTAACAGATATCGAACCATTAAAGAAAAACCAGTATGGACAGTATTTAATGGACGTTATGGCAGGAAAATTTTTAGATAAATAAGGAGAATAGTATGAAAATATTAGTAACCGGTGGAGCCGGATTTATCGGTGGAAACTTTGTTCATCATATGGTAAACAAATATCCTGATTACGAGATCGTAAACTTGGATTTATTAACATATGCAGGAAACCTTGAAACATTAAAACCAGTGGAAGACAAACCAAATTACAAATTTGTCAAAGGTGATATCGCAGACCGTGAATTTATCATGGATTTATTTGAAAAAGAAAAATTCGATATCGTTGTAAACTTCGCAGCAGAAAGCCATGTAGACCGTTCTATTGAAGATCCATCTATTTTTGTAAAAACAAACGTAGAAGGGACAGTCGTACTGTTAGATGCAGCAAAGAAATACGGTGTAAAACGTTACCATCAGGTATCTACAGATGAAGTATACGGAGATCTTCCATTAGATCGCCCAGATTTATTCTTCACAGAGACAACACCACTGCACACATCAAGCCCATACAGCAGTTCCAAAGCAAGTGCAGACTTATTTGTATTAGCTTACCACAGAACATTTGGACTTCCAGTGACGATCTCAAGATGCTCAAACAACTACGGACCATATCATTTCCCAGAGAAGCTGATTCCACTAATGATCAGCCGTGCCTTAGCAGACGAAGAACTTCCAGTCTATGGAAAAGGTGAAAATGTCCGTGACTGGTTACACGTATCTGACCACTGCGAAGCTATTGACCTGATCATCCACAAAGGAAAAGTCGGGGAAGTTTACAACGTAGGTGGACATAACGAACGTACTAACTTAGAAGTTGTAAAGACAATCTTAAAAGCGTTAGACAAACCAGAAAGCCTGATCAAATTCGTAACAGACCGTCCAGGACATGACATGCGTTATGCGATCGACCCAACAAAACTAGAGACAGAACTTGGATGGGAACCAAAATATAACTTTGACACAGGAATTGCACAGACGATCGAATGGTACTTAAATAACAAAGAATGGTGGCAGAACATTTTATCTGGAGAGTATGCAAACTATTTCGATAAGATGTACGGAAACCGCTTATAGGAGTCTGTATGAGAGTACAGAAACAGACAAAACGAGTGTTATACTGGGGGATAACACTCGTTTTGATGATTTTGATTTTTTCATTTTCTGCAAAGAATGGTACATCCTCAGCAGGGATGAGTATCGGATATGCGAAAGAACTTGCAAGGATCCTAAGCTTTCTTGGATTCTTCCAGATTCATTCTAATGCTGATCTTATGATGCATGCAGAAGCGGTGCATACGTTTGTTAGAAAAACAGCACATTTTACGGAGTATGCAGTACTTGGATTCTTTACGTATAAGGCAGTGTCTTGTGATGTGAAAGATCGAAAGAAAGCAGTGTTAATGGCACAGCTGATTTCTACAGGATATGCATCAACCGATGAGATTCATCAGATGTTTGTTCCAGGAAGAGAAGGAAAAGTATTTGATGTGATGATCGATAGCTGTGGGGCGTTTTGTGGAATTATGGTATCTTTGATCACGCAGAAATTCATAGAGAAAAAGAAAGGAAATCAGATTTAAGATGTCTGATTTCCTTTCTTTTTCATGCTCACTAAGCTGGAATCCAATTCCCGATCCATTTTTTTGTTGTTTTGTTATATTTTCTTTTGTATAATTTCCCGTTCATAGTCTTATATTTCCAAACGATGACATCGCCGCTGTATACAGAGGAATCTTCTTCTGAAACAGCAATGGAAGGTTCGCTTGCGGTATTTTGGGCTGAGACGATTGAACCAGAAAATACACCAATAGAGATAAAACTAAGTAAAAATAGAAAAATAAATTTATTTAATGTTTTCATAAAATTTCGTAGCCTCCTTTTTGCTAGAATATATTTTAGGATTTTTATAATCTTCAGGGTTTTCAATGATTCCTGTATTTATAAAAGCATCTTCATGTTTGACATATAAATCATAGCCCTTTCCATCTTTTCGCTTTATATAAAAAGAATTACTGCTGTCAGGTTTATCAAAAATAACAGTGCCATCATTGTCATAGTTTGGAGCTGGCGAACTGGGCTGAAAGATAAAGCACAGCGAAAGGGTGAACAATAAAGAAATAGATCCAATATGTATAAATTGTGAAAATAAATTTCTGCGAATCTTTGGACTATCACTGATAAGATCGCATCTTTTCTCAATGTTTAAAATCGTACCTTCCTGAAAATGCAGTGTTGGAAGGGTGTGGAACGTATGAGTCTGTTTGGAAGTATTGAGAAGACTTAACATATAATTTGTTCTTGTAAGTTCATCTCTGTCTTTGGTAAGTCGGATATCATTTGCATATTCCGCAGTATCTTTGATCAGACGGCGAATCATATAAGAAAGAGGATTCCACCAGTAGATACATACAACGAGTTCCCAGAAAAAAATCTTCCATAAGTCATTGTGTAGATAATGATTGAGTTCATGCATAAAAATAAAACGCAGATCCTGATCACTGTATTCTCTGTCAGGAAGAAGGATCACTGGATGGATCAGACCAGAAATTGCAGGACTAGAAAGGCCAGGCACCTGATAGATTAAAATCTGCTTCGTACAATGATATTCTTCCAAAATATCAGAAAAGATTCTTAATATTCTTATGTCATCGAGAGGGTCTAACTGATGAAGTAAATGACGATAGCGAACAAGTTTATAGAAATATAAAGCAAGTCTTAAACAACTTCCAAAGCAAAAAATGATCACAAGGATTGTCAGAAATTCCACAGATAAAATCTTCACCCTTAAAAGATCAAAAAGAAAAGGAAGAATTTTATGGGATTCAACATTTGCTGCAAAATGAAAATTCCAAGGCAAAAGCATACGGATCGTGACAACTCCGACAGCAAGATAAATCACAAAGGTTCCGTTTCTTAAGATAAATCGTTTGCTTCTGCAAAATACATAAAGATAAAGCATCATCAGACTGCCAAAAAGACAGCAACTAAATACGGAACCATAATTCGCAGGTGTCATATCAAGACTTCCTTTCTAGAATTTTCTTACGTTCCTCTAATTTCTCCTGTAAACGTTCGATCACTTTAATATCATTTTCAGACTCCACATATTGAAGAAGTATATTAGAAGATAAAAGATCTTCCAGCACTCCGTTGATATTCTCAGAAGCATAATCTTCAGAGGAAACAACAGGAATATAACGTCTGGTTAAAACCTTACCACTATATACAATGTCGGAAACTTCAATATAGTTTTTCTTAAGTAGAGAACGCAATGCAGATTGAACGGAATTCAGATTCAGTGAAGGATCAAGCTGAACAAAATCAGAAGCAATCATAGGCTCTTTTTTGTCCCATAATGTTTTCATGATATTTAATTGTGATGGTGTTAGTTTTTTGTATTTCATAAATTATCAACTCCTTGAGTTTATTTTATATGAATATATTTATATTTTCAACAACTATTTTGAATTGAAAAAAATAAATGTTTTAAATTAAAATAGTTGTTGAAAAAAGAATCATAATATAGTAGAATAGAAAACGAAGATAATAAATATTGATACATGGTAGGTGGGGTATTATTAAATTTGTAATAATACCCCTAAATTTTTTGTCAAGTAATAGGTCATATTTTCAATAAAACTCTTTATCATCAGGTTATCTACTACCAATATAACACAAAACATGGAGAAATGAATAGTCTGATAGAAGAAAGAAATACAGGGAAAATAATATGGCAGGAGTAATTTTAGATGCTGGCCACGGCGGTTATGATAATGGAGCCCAGTATGATGGAAGAAAGGAAAAAGACGACAATCTAAGACTGACACTCGCAGTCGGTCAGATTTTAGAGCAAAATGGTGTTCCAGTATCCTACACAAGACAAAGTGATATCTACCAGTCACCATCTGAAAAAGCAAGGCTTGGGAATGAAAGTGGAGCTGATTATTTTATCTCATTTCATAGAAATGCAAGTCCAAATGCGAATGAATATCAAGGCGTTGAAACACTGGTATTTGATGATCAGGGGATCAAAGCAGAGATGGCAAGAAATGTAAATGCGAACTTAGAACAAGTAGGATTTCGTAATATTGGAGTTAAAGAGCGCCCGAATCTTACTGTATTAAGAAGAACAAAGATTCCTGCGATCTTGATCGAGGCAGGTTTTTTAAATTCAGATCAGGACAACGAAAGATTTGATGAGAAATTTCAAGAGATCGCACAAGCGATCGCAGATGGAATTATGGAAACGATCGGAGATGAAAATGAAGCTCTGAAGGGAATCTATCGTGTCCAGATTGGTTTATACCGTAATTTTTCTAATGCACAGTATGTTCTGAATCGTGCGGTTGCAGATGGATACGAGGGGAATATCGTTTATAAGGATCCTTATTATGCAGTTCAGATTGGGGAATATAATACGCTTGATGAAGCAGTAAGATTGGAAAATGAATTGAAGAAAAAAGGCTATGATACACTTGTTATCAAGGAATGATCTTAATTTAAGAAAAACACACATACTGCAAGGTGCGCAGCCAATAGAGATTGTAAAAGATGGCACGCACCGGCAGTAAAAAAGTATCACAATATCCATTGTAAAAAATATAAAAAGAAAAAGCTAAAAAAGGCTTGACTTTTGTATAAAATGCTGATAAGATAAAAGCAACTTAAGAAAATAAAGTGACTTAAATGATATGAATATTGAGGATTGTCACTGGTAATGCAGGCAAAACCGGATTTTATAAGTGTGAAAGTGTTGACTTTCATATTTATAAAATGTGGTTTTCTTTTTATTTTAAAATAAAACATATAATATATATACTAGAAGAAAAGCTTCCAATGATCATGGAGAGAAGATTATGAAAATAGATAAGGTAATGAACAACAACGTAGTAAGCAGCATCGATGAAGATGGACAGGAAATCATTGTTGTTGGAACAGGAATTGGATTTCAGGGAAGGAAGGAAAAGTAGTTGATGAGAAGAAGATTCAGAAGATCTTTCGATTAGAAGATCCGAAGATGATCCGGAAATTAAAAGAGATCTTACAAGATCTTCCGATGGAACAATTTGAGATTTCAACAGCGATCATAGAACATGCAAAGCAAAGTTTACGAACAGAATTAAACGAGAATATTTATGTGACATTAACAGATCATATTCATTTTGCGATTCAGCGATATGAAGATCATATGAATTTTCCAAACCCGATGCTTAGGGAAGTAAGATTATTTTATGAGAAAGAATTTGCACTTGGAGAATACGCATTAGGAATGATCAAACAGCGATTGAATATATCACTCCCATTAGATGATGCGGCATCCATTGCTTTACACATCGTGAGTGCAGAATTTGATACAAGAGTCAAAGATACTTTAAAGATCACTGAATTTTTAGAAGATGTTATGGAACAGATAAAGAACTACTTCCATTTGGAGATCGATACCCAGTCATTGAGTTATGAACGGTTTATCACACATTTGAAGTTTTTATCCAGAAAGTTATTTGCGTCAGAACGAATGGATGATATGAACAATGATGTACAGGAGATGATCCAGAAGATCTGTCCGGAAGAATATCAGTGTGCAGGATATATTAAGACTTTTATTAAAGAAAGATACAAAAAAGATATGACATCAGTAGAAGTTGCATATTTAACGATGCATATCGAGAGGATCAGAAAAAGCAGTATAGAAAAAGGAGAAGAAGATGTTTGATTCATTAAAGAAGATGTTTGAGAAGAACGCAAAGACAATTTCATTAAAAGCAGTAGAAGATGGGAGAACAATCCCAATGGACGAAGTCAATGATCAGACATTCGCTCAGGAATTATTAGGATAGGAATCGCAATTGTTCCATCCAATGGAACAGTCGTTTCTCCGATCAATGGAACGATCGCCACGGTAATGGATACAAAACATGCAGTCTGTATTCAGGGAGAAGACGGATTAGAGCTGATCGTTCATGCAGGACTTGATACCGTGGAATTAAATGGAAAGTACTATCAGACATATAAAGAAATTGGAGATCAGGTAAAGGCAGGAGACGTTTTGTTGGAATTTGATCTTGAAGAGATTACAAAGGCGGGATATGACGTCACAACGCCGATCGTAATAACGAACTTAGGTGATTATAAGATCACGAAGTGTTTGACAGGACAACAAGTAAAAGCAGGGGAAGAGGTGATACAGTTAACAAAACAATAACAAAGATGACTAACTAAAAGAGAAGGAAAAGAACATGAAAAACTTAAAGTAAAAATGAAAGGGGACAATCTATATGAAATTTTTACAAAAATTAGGAAAAGCGTTAATGCTTCCAGTAGCATGCTTGCCAATCTGTGGTATTTTAATGGGAATCGGATATGCACTGTGTCCTGCAACCATGCAGGGTGGTGATATCACAGGTATTGGAAACCAGATCGGATTCTTCCTTGTAAAGGCAGGGGGAGCATTGATCGACAACATGGCATTACTGTTTGTTATCGGTGTCGGTGTTGGTATGGCAGAAAAACATGATGGAACGGGTGGCAGCTTTAGCATCATGGCTGATGATCACAAATTTGTTATCTACAGCAGTAGTAACAACAATCATGCCATCTATTGCAAAGAATGCAGATGCAACACTTGCATTTGATAAGATTTCCAATCCATTTATTGGTATCTTAGCCGGTGTGATCGGATCTATGTGTTATAACAAATTCAAAGATACTAAATTACCAGATTGGTTATCATTCTTTAGTGGTAAACGTTGCGTAGCAATTATCGCTGGTGTTGTATCTATCATTGTATCAGTTGTATTACTGTTTGTATGGCCAGTTGTATTTACAGCATTGATCACAGTTGGTCAGTCTATTGCCAAGATGGGAGCTGTTGGAGCTGGTATTTATGCATTCTTAAACCGTCTGTTGATCCCAACAGGATTACATCATGCATTGAACAATGTATTCTGGTTTGACACGATTGGACTCGGAGATTTAACTCATTTCTGGGCAGGAGAAACATCTAAGAATGTATCATGGAGCCTTGGAATGTACATGTCAGGATTCTTCCCATGTATGATGTTCGGTATTCCAGGAGCAGCATTAGCAATGATCCAGACAGCAAAGAGTAACAAGAAAAAGATTGCCATCGGTTTAGTAGGATCCGCAGCTCTTTGTGCATTTGTCTGTGGTGTAACAGAACCATTTGAATTCGGATTTATGTTCTTAGCACCAGGTTTATATGTTATCTACGCAATCCTTTACGGAATCTTTACAACGATCACAACACTGGTAGGATTCAGAGCAGGATTTAGTTTCTCAGCAGGAGCAACTGACCTTGTATTCTCATCTTCCTTACCAGCAGCACAGAAGACATGGATGATCATTCCTTTAGGAATCGCAGCATTTATCGTATTCTATGTAGTATTCCGTATCGCGATCACGAAATTTGATCTGAAAACACCAGGTCGTGAAGATGATGATCTTGATGAAGAAAATATTACATTAGCCAATGATGATTTTACAGCAATGGCAGCAGTCATCCTTGAAGGATTAGGCGGAAGTGCCAATGTTAAGAGTATTGATAATTGCATCACAAGACTTCGTCTGGAAATCAATGATGATAACAAAATAGATGAAGCGAAGATCAAATCCTCAGGAGCAGCAGGAATCATTCGTCCAGGAAAAGGTAACATTCAGGTTATCATTGGACCAAAAGTTCAGTTTGTTGCAGATGAGATGGAAAAATTATGTAAATAAGCCTTTATTGTTATTCATAGTTTTCTCCGAAAACGGGCCGGTGATATGCCGGCTCGTTTTGTGTTGATAATTGACAGTGACAGAATGGTCTTGCAGGAGATGATTATTAACTTGAAAGTACATTCAAAAATATGATCAAACAAAAATGCACCGTGAAGGAAGAATCAGTTTCAGTAAAACAGGGCAAAAAAGCCCTGTTTTATTTGATTGTATAGTATCAGACTGCTAAAATAGAATCAGAAAGAACAATACAAATGGGTAACGGAAATCGAGGTAATATAATGATTATAAAAAATGGACTGGTATTCACACCAGAAGGAAAATTTGAGAAAAAAGATCTCTATGTAGAAGGAGAATACGTAGCGAAAGAAACAACGGACAACAAAGAAGTAGAAGCTGAAGGATGTTATGTGATACCGGGACTTGTCGATATTCATTTTCATGGATGTGTCAGACATGATATGTGTGATGGAACCGAAGAATCCATTCAGGCACTGGCTGATTATGAAGCAGCCAATGGAGTATTGGCAATCTGTCCTGCGACAATGACGATTCCAGAAGAAGAACTATTTCAGGCAATGAAGGCAGCAAAAGGACATAAGAATGGAAAAGGTGCAGATCTTGTCGGAATCAATATGGAAGGGCCTTTTATAAACAAAGAGAAAAAAGGTGCACAGAAAGAAGAGGACATCAAGCTGGCAGATGTTGAATTATTCCATAAACTGCAGGAAGCAGCCGGTGGATTGATCAAATTAGTGGATCTTGCTCCAGAGACTGAAGGAGCTATGGATTTTATCAATCAAGTGAAAGATGAAGTACATGTATCAATTGCACATACGATGGCTGATTATGATACAGCAAGTGAAGCAATCAGAAGAGGTGCCGATCATATCACACATTTGTATAATGCTATGCCGCCGTTAAATCATAGAGAACCGGGGGTTATTGGAGCAGCAAGAGACAGTGATTGTTATGTAGAACTGATCTGCGATGGAGTTCATATTCACCCATCCTGTGTTAGAGCAACCTTTGAAATGTTTACAGACAAGAGGATCGTACTGATCAGTGACAGTATGATGGCAACGGGAATGGAAGATGGACAGTATGAATTAGGCGGACAGCCAGTGACTGTAGTAGGAAACGTTGCAACACTGACCGAAGGAGGAGCCATTGCAGGTTCTGCAACAAACCTAATGGATTGTATAAGAACTGTAGTCAAAGAAATGCATATTCCATTCGAAAGTGCAGTCCGATGTGCAACTTTGAATCCAGCAAAATCCATTGGAATTGATGATAAATATGGAAGCCTTGAAGAAGGAAAATATGCGAATGCAGTAGTTTTAGATAAAGATTTAAATATTGTATCTATCATTCAGAAGGGGCAGGTAAAATAAGGAATATCAATTGAGATAAGAAAAAGAATTCTGTGTAGGCAGGATTCTTTTTTTATACAGGAATTCATAAAATGGTAAAAACAAAGAGGAGCAGAAAAATGCTTCGAAAAATCACGATCATGATCTTTCTGATCTTAACAGTAGTCTGGTTTACAAATAGTGACAGTATCCAGCCCGCCAGAGAATTTATACAAAACAACATTTATGTCTGGAGTGAAATGCAAGAGGAAAAACTTCCAATCTATTGTGTAGATACGCAGAAAAAACAAATAGCACTGACATTTGATACTGCATGGGGGAATGAAGATATACCACAGATTCTCAAAATATTAAAACAGGAAAATGTAAAAGCAACCTTTTTCTTCTGTGGAGACTGGATCAGCAAATATCCAGCTGATATCAAAACAATCTATGAGGAAGGACATGATATTGCAAGTCATGGAGATCATCATAAATACATGACAAAATTAACAGACAAACAGCAGCAGGAAGAAATTCAAGGAGTGACACAGAAGATTCAAGGATTGTTAGGTATCAAAATAGATCTTTTCCGGGCACCATATGGAGATTATAACGAATCCGTCGTAAGGAATGCAAGAAAAATGAACTATTATATGATCCAATGGAACGTAGACAGCCTAGACTGGCAAGAGCCAACGAAAGAACAGTTAATTAAGAAAGTTTGCGAACACAAAAATTTATCACCTGGAAGTATCATTCTGATGCATACAGGAACGAAATGTACCAAACAGGCATTAAAACAGATCATTAAAAATATCAAAGCAAAAGGATATGAGTTCGTACCAGTGTCAAGATTGATCTATCGAAGAGATTACCGTATTGATCCAACAGGGAAACAGATGAAACTATGAAATATCAAAGAGGTATCGAAATCCTATTAAAACACTCGAAAATCTTGACAATCAAATAACAAATAATACATAATAAAAAGAAACGCATAATTTCATGGTAATCTGTATATGCAGATCTTAAGCCGGAATACTTGCCATGATCTAAGGATATACTTTGCGAGTGACGAAGTCGTCCTCATGGTGCCAGAATGACAAAAGATAAGATGATAAAATGTAGTCTTTTTAGAAATGAATAAGAATGCATGTCTTTTTGTTATGTAAATAAGCCAGAGTAGATCCTTTTATGCTGTATACGTGGGAGGATCTATTTTTTATGAAAAAATATATGGTATGGCTGATTTCTGCATTGATGGCAGTATCGATGACAGCCTGTTCAAATGCACAGAAAAAAGATACAAAAGATCAGGCACAGATAACAACGGCAGCAAAAGAGAGTGCAACGCAGACAGAAGCAGCAAAGACAACAAGTAAAAAAGAAAAGAAAAACGAAAAGAAAAAAGATAAAAAGAAATCACAGAAGAGTAAGAAAAACAGCAAAAAGACAAAAAGCAGTACAGCAAAAAAGAAAGGGACAAGCACAACAACAGCTAAAAAGAAAAAAGTAAAGAAGAAAAAAACAAAAGAAAAGACAACAAAGACAAAGAATACAAAAGAAACAACAAAAACAACAACAGCCAGTAAAAATGAATCAACAGTACAGACGGCAGAGAATCAGACAACAGAAGCAAAACAAGAACAATCTTGTGAATTTCTGATCAGCTGTAAAACAGTTCTCTCTAATAAAAGTGCATTGCAATCCAATTATCAAGTTCCAGCTGGCGGGAAAATTTATGAGAAGAAGATGGAGTTTGAAGAAGGCGATACCGTGATGGATGTTCTCAAAAGAACAGGAGTAGATATTGATATTTCTAAAGGATATGTAGCAGGAATTGACGGTTTATACGAATTTGATTGTGGAAAAAACAGTGGATGGATGTACCGTGTCAATGGTAAGTTTCCAAACTATATGGCAGGGAAATGTAAGCTTCATGATGGGGATAAAGTGGAATGGCTGTATACCTGTGTCAGAGGAGATCTGTAGATGATCAAGGCATTAAAAAGAGCCCATCCGTTCGTTGTATTTACTTATTTTGCAGGAATGTTTTTGATGGCACCATTTAGCAGACATCCATGGATGACAGGAGTGCAGATGATCTGTTTATGCCTATTGTACTTTTATCATAATCGGAGTTTGAAAAAGTTTTTTCCGTTGATTGCTTTGATCTTGATCGTGGCTGTAACGAATCCATTATTTGTACAAAGAGGAAGAACAATCCTGTATGCAGACACACACATAAGGATCACGAAAGAAGCATTGCTTTATGGAATTCATTACGGATGTGTATTAGTAAATCTTTTACTGGTCTTTTCAATCTTTAACCAATATATAAAGAAAGAGCAGTGGATCTATTTATCAGGCAGATTCTTCCCTAAACTTGGTGTCGTAACATCCATGGCATTTGGATTGATCCCAAGATATCAAAACCATGCAAAGAAGATTTTAAACACACGAAAATCCTTAAAATCAGAACAGGCTGTACAGCGTGTCATGAATACAGTGTCAATGGAAACGACATGGGCATTTGAGTCTTCGATGGATCAGTTGGATTCGATGAGTGCAAGAGGTTATGGAATTGGGAAACGAACGCATTTTCATTTATTTAGGTGGGAGAGAAATGACTGGATTCATATCGTGGAGATTGTGATTTTGACGATATTAAATCTCTGGGCATACATCCACTATTATTCCAGATTTTTCTTTTATCCGATGATCATTATACCAGCATTTCAGATGAGAGATCTGTTGTGGATGCTTATGATGGCATTTCAGTTTTTATTACCATGCATGTGGAAGGAGAATTTTGATGTACGAAATTAATAATTTAACATTTCGATATATGTTATCGGATAGAAATTCTCTAGAGCAAGTATCATTAAAAATTAAAAAAGGAAAGATCACTCTGATCGCAGGGCCAAGCGGCAGTGGAAAGACGACGTTGTTAAGACATTTAAAAAAAGAACTGTTGCCCAAAGGTAAAAGATCTGGAAAAGTTTTATATGATGGGAAGGAAATAGAACAATTGAAAGACTTGCAGTCTGTAAAAGAAGTTGGGTATTTATTTCAGAATCCATCAGCCCAGATGGTAATGGATACCGTATGGCATGAGATCGCATTTGGACTTGAGAATCTCAGAATGCCTTATGAACAGATGAAGCGAACAGTAGCCGAGATTGTTAATTATTTTGATCTGCAGAAAATATACCATGAAGATACAGACAAGCTATCTGGCGGACAAAAACAATTGGTGAATCTGGCAGCAGTTATGGCAATGCATCCGAAAGTATTGATTTTAGATGAGCCAACCGCACAGTTGGACCCAGCGGCAAGGAAAGATTTTCTTGTGATGCTTCAGAAAATACATAAAGAATTTGGTTTAACGATTATTTTAACATCGCATAACTTGGAAGATGTGATGGAAATGTCAGATGAATGTGTGATCTTAGATGATGGAAAAGTTATCGAACAGGGAAATCCGAAAGAGGTTGCAAGACATCTTCAAAAAATACATCATCCATTGGAACAGTCTCTACCACAGATTCTTCGGCTAGAAGAGAAATTTCAGATAGAACTGACCTTTTCGATGGAAGAAGCAAGGGAACAGATCAGGAAAAAAGAATATCAGTTGATAAAGAAAACACATTTTGAAGGAAAAACAGTTTTTTCAATTTCACATTTATATGCAGGGTATGAGAAAGGAAAGGATGTTCTTTCGAATCTGTCAGTCGAAGTTAAAGAAGGTGAAATCTTTGCAGCTGTCGGAGCAAATGGAAGTGGAAAATCAACGCTTCTTTCTTGTATGGTAAAGCAGATGAAATTTGATGGAAAATTAAAATGCAAGAAAAAAATCGTCTATATGCCACAAGATCCAACACTATTGTTTGTAAAAGATCAGTTGTTTGAAGACCTTTTGGAGATGGGAAAAGAAAAAGAAGTAAAAATCGATAAATTATTGGAAATGGCGGATCTAATGAGAGAAAAGAAGTCACATCCATATGATCTAAGTGGAGGACAGCAGCAGATGGCAGCGTTGATCAAAGTATTACTTGCAGATCCAGAAATCTTGCTGTTAGATGAGCCGACCAAAGGAATGGATCGGGAACACAGCAGGAAGTTTGGAGACCTTTTACGCAAACTTACAGATCAGGGAAAAACGATATTTATCGTATCGCATGATCTGGAATTTTGTGCTGAGTATGCTGACCGCGTTGGAATGATGTTTGATGGGAAAATTGAGGGAATTGATGAGCCATCCAAGTTTTTTGCACAAAATTATTTCTATACGACAGAGTGTGCAAAGATTACGAGAGATTTTGAGAAAGTGATCATTCTGCCACAGGAGGTGGTAAGCGTATGTTAAATGCGGTGATCATTTTTATGGTGTGTATATCATGTATTCCATACTATTTTAAATATGAAAAGAAGAAACCACAGACAAGAGAAAGTGTCGTGCTTGCGGTGATGATCGCATTGACGGTTGCATCCAGAATGTTATTTGCATTTTCACCAGGATTTAAACCAGTTAGTGCAATGGTGATCATCTGTGGTATGGCATTTGGAAGAGAATCTGGCTTTTTATGTGGATCTTTAAGTGCTGTGGTATCGAACTTCTTTTTTGGACAAGGACCATGGACTCCATTTCAGATGCTTGCATGGGGAATGATCGGATGGATCTCAGGAATTTTAAATCAGAGAAAATGGTTGGAAAACAGTAAGATACTGTTAACGATTTTTGGGATTCTTTCAGGAATTTCATATTCTTTTGTGATGGATATCTGGACACTTCTGGCAGCAGAAGATGGATTTCAGTGGATGCGGTATGTGGCAGTATTAGGAACTTCGGTTCCAGTGACGATTGAATACTGCGTATCGAATGTGATATTTTTATGGATTTTAACACCTGTTTTTGTGAAGAAACTAAACAGGGTTAAATATAAATATGGTTTCTTCAAAGATGAAGAAGTCAGGAAACTAATCAATCAATGAGACATAACAAGGAGGAATTTATGAGAACGATGAAACGTGTAGCGGCAGTGGCATTGTCTGTTGTCGTGCTGATGACATCAGGGGTTAGTGCAAAAGCAGCAGTGACGGATGTGCAGCCAGCGAAGAGTAGTAGTGAGGCGGTGCTTAAGTGGGCAAAGAAAGTTGGAGAACCATTTGATGAGAAAACATATGCAAATAACACAGTATCTAAGATCAAGTTGGTTGGAAACTACCTTTATGTAGCAGATGATGCAAAACATCGTATCATGAAAATTGATAAGAAAGATGGAACAATTTTAAAAGAACAGAAATATTGTGATGAATCTTATATTCAGGGATATGTCAGCAGTATTGGATATGGAGATGGTAAGGTTTATGTAGGATACGACAATGGTCGTGTACAGGCATTTGATGAGAACACATTAGAATCTTTATGGATTACAGATGAAAATAAGAATGCAATTAACTCTGATTTCGTATTTACAAATGGAAAATTATATTTTGGGACAACAGCCAAGACAACAGATTGGTATGATAATGGTGCACCATTTTCTTATTATGTTGTAACGACATCAGATGATGATAAAACAAAACCTGATGAAGAAAAAACAATGAAAAAAGTAGTAGAATCTAAAACAGGAAAATTTTATTTGAAAAAAGGTGTAGTTCTTGGAAAATACATTGTTATTTCTGATACAGCAGGAACTTTAACAATGATCGATACAACAAATGATAAAGTTACAGATACAAAGGATATTGGAGAAGCTTTTTCTGGTAATATCACTTATGATGAAATGACAGGAACAATTTATTTTGTAGCAGGAACAAATGATCTGTACGGTATCAAAGTATCAGCTGATGGAAAATTAAAAGATGAGAAAAAAGTCAGATTATATGAAACAGGATATTCCTCAACTACACCAGAAGTATATAATGGAAAAGTTTATGTATCTGGATCAAAAGGAAAAGCATTTCAAGATAAAGGATATATGGCAGTTGCAGATGTAAGTTCTGATAAGTATAAAGTAAATTATACAGTAGAATTATCTAATTATTCTCAGTGTGAACCAACAATTGTAAAAACAGGGGAAAATTCTGTGCGTGTATATTTCACAATTAATGATGAACCAGGTGGAATTTATGCAATTGAAGATTCAAAAGATGCAACATCAGCAACATTGGAAACAGTTTATGAACCAACTGGGGACATAAAGAATACAGGATGTATGAGTGATGTAGTGGTTGATGAAGATGGTACAATTTATTTTGCAAATGATTCTAAATATATTATGTCAGTAGGCAAAAAAGTTGAAGATACAAAAAAATCAGATGTAATCACAGTAAAACCAGTCACAAAAACAGTAAAAAGTACAAGAAGCGTAAAACTGACATGGAAAAAGAAAAAATCCGCCAAAGGCTATGTCATTTACGCCAAAGCAGGAAAAGGTAAATACAAAAAAGTAACAACCGTAGGAAAGAAAACATCAAAGACGATCAAAGTCAACAAAGACTCATCCTACAAATTTAAAGTAAAACCATACAAACTAACAAAGAAAAACAAAAAGAAATATTTTAAAGCCTATGCAGCCAAAGCCAAATTCGGAAGCAAGACAGTTAAAGTAACATTTAAAAATGTCACAGGATATGCAAGCTACAAAGTGCAGATGAAAGCAGAAAAAGCAGCATATAAGACAGTAAAAACAACAACCAAAGGCGGAACGATCACATATACAAAGAAAAAAGCCAAAGTAGGAACAACTTACAAATTCCGCTTAAAAGGAATCAATAAGGTAAATGGAAAAACTGTTTCCGTAACAATCAAATAGAAGTACTGGATAAAATACAAAAAAGGGCTTGATTTTCAAAAAGAATCATTGTATCCTATAACCAGTGAAGTTACTGACAAGGGCGTCAAACAATTAGTTTCATATTGTTTGTCGCCCCTTTTTTTCTACTATCAGTTAGATAATAGAAGAAAAATATATAGATTATGCTTCAAATGTAAGAGAAGAAAGGAAGAACTCTATGAAGGAAAAAATCAATGTATCAGAAATCTTCGGATCCCACGTATTTAACGACAGTGTTATGAAAGCACGTCTTCCAAAGGCCGTTTACAAAGATCTGAAAAAGACAATCGAAGAAGGAACAGAATTAAATCCAGCAATTGCAGACGTAGTTGCGAATGAGATGAAAGAATGGGCTATTGAAAAGGGTGCTACACATTATACTCACTGGTTCCAGCCATTAACAGGTGTGACAGCAGAGAAACATGACGCTTTCATTAACCCAACAGACGATGGTAAAGTTTTACTTGAGTTCTCAGGAAAAGAACTGATCAAAGGTGAACCAGATGCATCTTCATTCCCATCTGGTGGATTAAGAGCAACATTTGAAGCAAGAGGATATACAGCATGGGATTGTACATCACCAGCATTTATCAAAGAAACAGATAATGCTTGTATCTTATGTATTCCAACAGCATTCTGTTCATACAAAGGTGAAGCATTAGACAAGAAGACACCACTTCTTCGTTCTATGCAGGCATTAGATATCCAGACAACAAGATTATTAAATGTATTAGGAAATAAGAATGTGAAACGTGTTAGCACATCCGTTGGACCAGAACAGGAATATTTCTTAGTTGATGAAGAAAAATATAAACAGAGAAAAGACTTGATCTTCACTGGACGTACATTATTCGGAGCAATGCCTCCAAAAGGTCAGGAAATGGATGACCATTACTTTGGAATCATCAAACCAAGAATCGAAGGATTCATGAAAGATTTAAATATCGAAGCATGGAAACTTGGAATCAGTGCGAAGACAGAACATAACGAAGTAGCTCCAGCACAGCACGAATTAGCACCAATCTATAACTCAAACAACGTGGCAACAGACCACAACCAGTTATTAATGGAAACAATGAGACGTGTAGCAAGACGTCATGGATTAAAATGCTTACTTCATGAGAAACCATTTGCAGGAATCAATGGATCAGGAAAACATAACAACTGGTCTATGGTAACAAATGAAGGAAAGAACCTGTTAGATCCAGGAAAAACTCCTCATGAAAACCAGCAGTTCTTACTGATCTTAGCATCTATTATCGCAGCAGTGGATAAACATGCAGATTTACTTCGTATGTCAGCTTCCACACCAGGAAATGACCACAGATTAGGAGCTAACGAGGCACCTCCAGCAATCATCTCTATCTTCCTTGGAGATCAGTTAGAAGATGTTGTAAAACAGCTTGTAACAAGAGGTGAGGCGACAGAATCCAAACATGGAGACAAATTAGCATCTGGTGTTCATTCATTACCAGCATTTGAGAAAGATGCAACAGACCGTAACAGAACATCACCATTCGCATTTACAGGAAACAAATTCGAATTCCGTATGGTAGGTTCTACACAGTCTATCTCTGATCCAAACGTTGTATTAAATACAATCGTAGCAGATGTCTTTGCAGATGTATGTGACAGATTAGAGAAAGTAGAAGGCGGAGTTGAAGCAGTAGCTATGGAAGCTCACGAGATCACAAAAGAATTATTAACACAGCATCAGAGAGTTATCTTTAATGGTAACGGATATTCTGACGAATGGGTAGCTGAAGCTGAGAGAAGAGGACTTCCAAACTTACACAGCATGGTAGATGCAATCCCAACATTAACAACAGATAAAGCAGTTAAGATGTTTGAGAAATTTGGAGTATACACAAAAGAAGAATTAGAGTCTCGTGTTGAAGTATTATATGAACAGTATTCTAATACAATTAACATTGAAGGACTTGCAACATTAGATATCGCTAAGAAACAGATTGTTCCAGCAGTTATGAAATACCAGAGAAAACTTGCAAATGGCGTTGCTGAATTAAAGACAGTTGGTGTTGACAGCTCTGTACAGGAAAAATTGTTAGAAGATATCACAGCAAACTTAAAAGATCTGTTTGCAGCGATCAACAAGTTAGAAGCTGATATTCCAGAAGCTCAGGCATTAGAAAGTGAAGCTCAGGCTCGCTGCTATCATGATACGATTTTCACAGATATGAGTGCCGTACGTGAACCAGCAGACAAACTGGAAATGTTAGTAGCAAAAGAAGACTGGCCAATGCCAAGTTACGGAGATCTGATTTTCGAAGTATAATAATTACATAGTTTGTAAAACTTCTTAATACACAAAGAGAAAGCAGCAGAGAGATCTGTTGCTTTCTTTTTGTGTATCAACCATTGTTTGAAAAATATTCCAGAATATATTTTTTGAAATTTCATATTCTAAAGAAAAAGAATATCTTACAAAATTAGAAAAGAGGAAGAATATGAAAAAGAAATTTTTTGCATATATGATCATAGGGATTCTTCTGTTCACATTTCTGGCACAAGGGAAGGGAACAAAGACATACTGGTTTCAGATTGCAAGTCAGGGTGAAGGGGAAAGTGGCTTTTTAACTAACAGTAATTTGAATCAAAAGAAAGTTTATTTAACCTTTGATGATGGACCATCCGATCATACGGCACAGATTCTTGATATTCTAAAGAAACATAAGATAAAGGCGACATTCTTTGTCGTAGGAAAAGAAACGGAACATGCCAAGAAAATGTATCAAAGAATCGTGTTAGAAGGTCATACATTGGCAATGCATTCCTACAGTCATAATTATGATCAGATTTATGCGAATGTAGGTGCATTTTCGAAAGACCTTATGAAACTACAGAAATATTTATATGATCTAACAGATGTAAAGCCATATATTTACCGGTTTCCGGGTGGCAGCAGTAATCATTGCGCAAAAAATATAAAACCGTATATCCGGTATGTGAACAAAAAGGGATTACTTTATTTTGACTGGAATGCATTGAATGAAGATGCGGTTAATTTTGAACAAAGTCCTCAGCAGTTAAACAAGAAGATTTTAAAGGATGTCAGGAGACAGAAAACAAGTATTGTATTAATGCATGACCTTCATGAGACAACAAATACAGTGAAAGCATTAGATCCGCTGATCAAAACATTGAAAAAAGAAGGGTATCAGATCCTTCCGATCACTAAAAATACTAAGCCGCTCCATCATGTATCCATTGACAAATAATGGGCTTTCACGTAGAATATGTTCGGTAAAGGATTTATTTTACGTGAGGAGAATGACATGATCATAAAAAGTGTAAATTTAGAAACCGTCTGTGGGATCACAAGTAAATTACCAGACAATACATTGCCAGAAGTGGCATTTGCTGGAAAATCAAATGTAGGAAAATCATCACTGATCAATGCACTGATGAACCGCAAATCTTACGCGAGGATTTCAGCACAGCCTGGAAAGACACAGACGATCAATTATTACAATATTAACGAAGAACTTTATTATGTAGACCTTCCAGGATATGGATTTGCGAAAGTAACACAATCCGTCAAGGAAAAATGGGGACACATGATCGAAAATTACTTACAGACATCAAAACAGCTAAAAATGGTCTTTTTACTGATCGATATCAGACATAAGCCATCAAAGAACGATGTTATGATGTATGACTGGATTCTTCACAATGGATATCGTCCAGTGATCATTGCAACAAAGCTTGACAAGCTGAAGAGAAGCCAGGTGCCAAAACATCTAAAAGAGATCCGCACAGAGCTTCAGATGGATAAGGAAACACCAATTTTCCCATTCTCAGCATTATCAAAACAGGGAAGAGATGAAATCTGGGATTTCATTGAGTCAATGGTGCTTCAACAAGAAGAAGCCGAATAATTATTTATTCGGCTCGTCAAATAACAATTTTTCAATTAGCATAGAATAGACATCGGAGTGTTTTTTCTCCCAATGGTCACATATGTAAACTGCCTGGTCTCTTGAGACGACATTTAAGTTGATCTCAAGGAGCGGGCTTTCTTTTTCTCTGATCTTAAGATTTACGGTATATTCGTCTCCTTTGGATGGATAAAAATCAGCAGTCACATTGGCTTCCTTACGAAGCTCATATTCTTTTTCTTTTAAAAACTGAGCGATATCTTCTTTGATAGAGTTTGGAATCTGGTATTCAAACATCTCAATTGCTTCAGATCCCTCGTCACTGAGCGCGTAGTGGCTCATATTACGAATCTGCTTAACTCTGAGCATATTTTCTTCCTCTAACTCATGAAAAGCTCTCTGAACAGTAAAATAATTGGTATATCCCTTATCAAGGATAAATTCAGAAATCTGTGAATTGCTCAAAGGGAAATCTACCTTCTCAATTAAATATAAAATCATAAGCTTATAAAGTGTTAATTGTTCTTGTTCCATGGCTGATCTCCTTTGATTTATCGATAAAAGTCACTATGAAAAATTATAACACCACATGATTTTTCTTGCAACTTATGAATGAAAAGTTAAAAATGACAGATAATAACGCTGAGGTGATAAGAATGAAAAGAAAGTACCAGTGGATCCTATGTGCAGGACTGATCATTTTTGTGATCGCAGCGTTTTGTGTCTTAGTATCCAAAGATAACAAGGAAGAAGTGAAAGGTGCATTTGTAAGAGAAGGAGGATATCAAAGTGAATGTTTATATCAAAGCGCAAGAAAGTGTATGTCTTGTGCATCCAGAGATTAAAATAAAGGATATCATGTCCCTGTACTGCACCGACAAGGATTTGGAACAGAAAATAAAGAATCAAAGTGTTTATCATTTTATAGGAGATCATGATCAGAGAAAATGTTTTTCTGTTTTGATGTTAGTTGAAGTGATAAAACAGGTGGATAAGACATTAGATGTGATCAATTTAGGTGCCGAAGATTTTATTGTATATTACAAGAGAAAACAAGAAGAATCAAAGATTTTTCATTATGGAAAGATAGTCTTTGTAATTTTAGTCGCATTTTTTGGTGCAAGTTTTTCAATTATGACATATAACACGGATGTTGGGATCGAAGAATTGTTTTATAACGTTTATGAAATGATCATGGGACAGGCACCAGATGGTCCAAATATTCTTCATATTTCTTATGCGGCAGGATTGGCGATTGGGATCATTCTATTTTTTGATCATGCAGGTAAGATCAAGTTAAATGATGATCCAACACCATTTGAAGTACAGATGAGGCTTTACGAGAGAGATGTGAATGATACATTGATGATCAATGCAGGGCGGAAAGGGGAAGAAGCAGATGTGGATTCGTAGTTTCTTTCTGATCTTTTACGGATTGTGTGCAGGCGGCTTGATCGCAGCCAGTTTTCTGGCATTTTTGAGTATGTTAGGTGTGATCCCGAGATTAGCAGGATTGACGAAGAGTATGAAAAACGCCAGAATGTATGAAAGTTTTGTGGCACTTGGAGGGATTCTTGGGACATTGGTCTTTCTTTATCGATGGCAGATCAAAGCTGGATACCCGCTTCTTGTACTGTATGGATTGTTTGGAGGAATCTTTGTGGGATGTATGATCGGAGCTTTGGCAGAAACAATCAAAAGTCTTCCGATCTTTTCAAGAAGATTAAATTTGAGATCAGGGATTCCATATGTAATCTATGGGATCGCATTTGGAAAAATGCTAGGATGTTGGCTTTATTTTTATATATTTTCATAAAATGAAGAAAGGGTGATACAAGTGAAAAAAGAACCAAGCAAAGAAGAATATCAACAGATCGTGAAAAATCTTACACCAAAACATAATAGTCTGTTAAATTGCACAAAAGCGTTTGTAACGGGTGGGACATTTTGTGTTCTTGGTGAAGTTATGAAGCAGTTAATGATGAAATATTTGAATCTCTCCAAGAAAGATTCATTATTATATGTGACAATTGAATTGATCTTACTAAGTGTCTTATTAACAGGATTTAATTTCTATGGAAAAATTACAAAATTTGGCGGTGCAGGCGGGCTTGTGCCGATTACGGGATTCGCAAATTCAGTGGCTTCAGCTGCAATCGAATATCAGAAAGAAGGACAGGTTTTTGGTATTGGCGTTAAGATTTTTACGATCGCAGGACCAGTGATCTTATATGGAATCTTCTCATCATTTGTTGCTGGATTGATTTATTTATTCACAAAGCAATGGGGGTGGTTTCTATGACATCAATTTGTGGTATGCAGAGTCTAAAGTTTGAGAATGCTCCGTACTTAAAAGGCTGGGCATCAGTTGCAGGGAAGAAAGAAGGGGAAGGTCCTCTGGGAAATCTGATCGATCAGATCATTGAAGATCCATACTTTGGACAAGAAAGCTGGGAATTGGCAGAAGGCCGTTTTATGAAACAGGCAGCAATGCTTGCGATCAGTAAAGCTGATCTTCATAAGAAGGACATCCGTTACGCGTTTGCGGGTGATCTTTTGGAACAGAATACAGCAACGTTTTCTGGAATGAAAGAACTAGGGATACCGTTGTTTGGACTTTTTGGAGCATGTTCAACGGTAGGAGAAGCGATGTCTCTGGCAGCGATGAGCGTTGCAGGAGGGTTTGCAAAGCATTCACTTGCAATTGCTTCCAGTCATATCGGAAGTGCTGAAAAACAGTTCCGTTTTCCGTTAGAATATGGAAATCAGAGACCATTATCTGCGACATGGACTGTGACAGGATCTGGAGGTTTTATTGTGTCAAAAGAAATTGGTCCTGTAAAGATTCAAGGGATCACAACAGGAAAGATCGTTGATTATGGGATGGAAGATCCGATGAATATGGGGGCTTGCATGGCGCCAGCAGCGGCAGAAGTAATCTATCAGCATTTTGTGGATTTTGGGTCGAAGCCTGAAGATTATGATGCAGTATATACAGGAGATCTTGGAGAAGTTGGCAAGAAGATTTTGTTGCATTTGCTTCGTGAAAATGGATATGATCTTTCGAAAGTTCATGGGGATTGTGGAATTGAAATCTATGAGAATGAGACGCAGGATACTCATTCTGGGGGCTCTGGCTGTGCCTGTAGTGCAGTGGTTCTTGCATCGATGATCATACCGAAGCTCATTGATGGAACGTGGAAGAAAGTATTGTTTGTGCCAACAGGAGCATTAATGTCAAAGACAAGTTTTAATGAAGGTGAAAATGTTGCAGGGATCGCACATGCGATCTTTCTGGAAGGAGTAAGATAATAATGGAATATATCAGGGCGTTTTTAGTAGGAGGCATTATTTGTATCCTGGTGCAAATATTGATGGATCATACGACATTACAGCCGGGAAGGATCATGGTACTCTTAGTTATTGCAGGTGTTATTCTTGGGGCACTGGGGATTTATAAAAGAATCGAAGAGTTTGGAGGATGTGGTGCGACCGTTCCGTTGTCTGGTTTTGGATTCAGTTTATGGAAAGGAATGAAAGAGGCAGTTGACAATCATGGGTTTCTAGGGTTATTCGAAGGAGGATTCACGGCAGCAGCAGTCGGAACATCAGCAGCATTGATCTTTTCTTATCTGGCATCTTTGATCTTTCAGCCGAAGATCAAAAAATAAAGGCAGGAGTATGAAATAAAGAGAAAAAAGGGATTCTGATTTGAGAGAATCCCTTTTTAATATAAAAATATAGAAGATTAACGGTTAATGTTTCTTGCAGAAAACAGATTGATATTTTTTTGGAAGCATATAAGGAGTGTCTGCTGTTTTTCCATGACTGCCCTTTTTGCGGACAATGTAAATTTTTCTTTGTTTTTTGTTTGCAGGACAATTCTTTGTGGCGAGTTTATCGCTTGTTTTACATACTTCAACTGCAACGTGGATATCACAGGTCTGGGTAGGAACGGTTCCTTTTTCAAAATATTCTGTGATCACACGGCTGCCTCTTGGATCGTGATCACAAACCTCTTTAATAGCAAGTTTTCCAGACTCTTTGCAGACTTTTGCTTTTACAATGTCAGCTGGTTTTTTAAAATCTGTAGTTTGTTCTTGTTTTGTTTTTATGATTTCATTCATGACCTTTGCCCATATTTTTTTATGAGTGTTATCAGAAGCAAAATTTGTATTCTTGTCATAGCCCATCCAGACAGAAGCTGTATGATAAGGAGTATAACCGCTGAACCAGTAATCGTAACTGTTTGAAGTAGTTCCTGACTTTCCTGCGACAGCCATAGATGAAGAAAGTTTTGCTGATTTTCCAGTTCCTTTTGTAATAACGTCTTTCATAGCGTCGGTTAAAAGGAAAGCAGTACTTTCTTTCATGACACGCTTACCTTTCTGAGTATTAGAAAGAAGAATATTACCATTATGATCTACGACTTTTGTGTATAAAACAGGTTTCTGGTAGGTTCCGCCATTTGCAATGGAAGCATATGCAGAAGTCAATTCCATATTTGTAACACCATAAGTCAGGCCACCAAGAGATAAGGACTGGGTAATATCGGTATATACATTTCCATTTGAAGTTGTTTCATTAGACACCAAAGTGGAAAAACCAAGATTCATCAAATATTCAAACGAAGTCTTAGGTGTAACGTCAGCAATGGTTTTGGCCGAAACAACGTTCATGGAGTTTGTGATCGCTTCGCGGATCGTTGAATAACCTTTATAACCTTTGTAATAGTTGCGTACTGGTCTGTTAGTGTCAATATAGTTATAAGGAGCATCCTCATATACGGTTGCAAGTGTCATATGATTCTTGTCAAGTGCAGGTAAAAATGCAGAAAGAATCTTAAAAGTAGAACCTGGTTGTCTTGTAGTACCAGTAGCACGATTCAAGGAAAGATCGGAAGTCTTATTTCCACGTCCACCAACTAAGGCTTCTACAGTTCCGTTAGATTGATTCATGATCGTCATGGATATCTGAGGCTGGATCGTTGTTTGGAAAGATTCATTTGTAATGGTTTCACCTTTTGATAAAATATATTGTTTAAACTTTGTAACAACTGTCTTTGCACTTGCTTCATCTGTAAAAATCAACTGATTTCCAAGGTTATTTTTTCTCATATAATCAAGCAGATTGTGATCAGAATAAACAACGTCTTTTCCTGAAACAGTTTTTGCAGATAAAGAATAAGAAAGCGCGATTTTTGTGGCTTTTGGATAGTTTGAAGCATCGTTTGTGACGCTATCTGCAATCTTCTGGATCTGTTGATCCTGAGTAGAGTATATTTTCAATCCGCCACTGTAAATAGCATTATAAGCTTTTGTTTCGTCATACCCCAGTTGCTTTTTTAAATCTTTTACAACTTGAAGGATTAATGCGTCCTCAAAATAAGAATTTGTTGTTTTTTTTGCAGGTGCAGCAGCAGCATTTTTTTGAATTCTTGTGTATACATCATCACTAAGTGCTTCTCGATATTCTTTTTTTGTGATATAATGTTGCTCTAACATATTTTGTAAAACAAGTGATCTTCTGGAAGCGTTGTTTTCCGGATGAGTTACAGGATTTAAACGTGTCGGATTCTTAGTAATACTTGCAAGTACAGCACATTCGGACAATGTGAGTTCAGAAACATCTTTATTAAAATATTTTTGTGATGCTGTCTGAACACCAAGTGTTCCTTCTCCAAGATTGATCGCATTTAGATATTCTTCTAAGATATATTGCTTAGAAGCAATCTTTTCTAGTTCAAGAGCAAGAGATTGTTCTTTGATCTTTCGTTCCAGACGTTCCATTGTGGTTTTTTCCGGCTGAATTCCAAGTACATTGTTCTTGATCAACTGTTGCGTGATAGTACTTCCCCCTTGGCTTAGAGATTGGTTTCTGATACCAAGGAAGGTTGCTCGAATAATTCCATACAGATCAATTCCATTATGGCTGTAATAACGTTCATCTTCAATCGCAATAAAAGCATGCTGAAGATTCTTTGGAACGGAAGAAAGAGGAGTGTAGATCCTGTTGGAATCATGGTTTGAAAGTGTTTTGATCGTTGATCCTTTGTTATCGTAAATAGTTGTGATATATCCTTTGGAATGGACGGAATCTTTTGTAATCTGTGGGGTTGTTTTTAAAATCCCACGTACGAAACCAACCCCGAGGCCGAGCCCAGTAACGATCAAGGCAATGGAGATGATAAAAGCATATTTAAAAAGAAAGAGAGAAATCTTAGAATTTCTACGAATTTTTTCTGAAGATAAGATCTGTCTCTTTTTCTGAATGTTTTGTTTGGTATATTTCATAAAAAACCTCCTGTTACGTATTATACCAAATAAAAAAGTTCAAGTAAACCGACCGTGTAACTATAAACGATACAATCAACAATATGATGATGTAAGGGGCAAAAGTATAAAGGAGAAGAATATGAAAAAACAATTAAAGGGGAAGCAGTCATTTTATGATGACAAACAAAGGGAAAATGTAGTATCCTACTATTTGATGGAAGATCAGGAACACACGATGTATGGAGTCGAACTGGAAAAATATCAGGAAGAGACGAATGTGATCGAGTGGGATGCAGTTCCAAGTATATCAGAATCTATGGAATTAGTAGATCGTGTGATCCATAACCTGATAAAATATAAAGTAACACCGATCTCACTGGCAGAGTCCTTAGATGAGATCATGACCAGGGAGGAAGAAGATGGACGTTCAAAAATATAAAATCTTATATAAAGAGGGAGAAGCAGAGATTTCAGAAAAGAAATCAAGATTTATTGCACATATTGCTCCAGCGCAGACAGAAGAAGAAGCACAGGCATTCATAGAGAAGATAAAAAAACAATACTGGGATGCAAGGCATAACTGCTGGGCATACAGTATCGGAGAAAAGCAACCAGCCTTGCGTTGTAGTGATGATGGGGAACCAAGTGGAACTGCTGGGAAGCCAATGCTTGAGGTGCTGACAGGGCAGGAACTACATAATGTGGTAGCAGTTGTAACAAGATATTTTGGTGGAACACTTCTTGGAACTGGAGGATTGATCCGTGCGTACACAAAAAGTACGCAAGAAGGGATCAAGGAAAGTATGGTGATCGAGAAATGTCTTGGGGTAATGCTCAGCCTCACTTGTGATTACACGACATCTGGAAAGATTCAGTATTTAACAGCAACAGAGCATATCCCAGTGCTTGATACAGTGTATACGGATAATGTAACATTTGAAATGATCGTACCAGTGGAAGAAGTTGGAAGTGTTGAGAAAAAGTTTATGGAAGCATCTATGGGGAAAGCAGTTCTTGAAAAAGGAGAAGAAACTTATTACGCTGAAATCGATGGTAAGATCAGTTACGATCTATAGACGAAGAATGATATGATTTCGTTCCTTTACAGTGATAAAATATCATGTTAAAATTTATCATAGTTAATTAGTCAGAAATAATGAAAAGGAGCAAAATTCTATGAAAATATCAGAAATTTTAAAAAATAAGTCAACAATTTCGTTTGAGGTATTTCCTCCAAAGAATAAAGAAGGAGATATTTCTTCCATTTATAGTACGATTGAGGGATTAGCAAAATTATCCCCGGATTTTATTAGTGTTACATATGGTGCAGGTGGATCTACAAAAGGTAAGACAGTAGAAATTGCATCAGTCATTAAGCATGAATATGGAATTGAATCTGTAGCACATTTAAGCTGTATTTCATCTACAAAAGAGGATATCAAATACGAATGTGAACGTCTGAAAGAAGCAGGAATCGATAATATCTTAGCATTAAGGGGAGATTATCCTGCAGATGCAACAAACTTTGATCCTGAGAATCTGGAATTTCACTATGCAAGTGAATTAAATGAATTTATCGGAGAACATTTTAAAGGACAATTTTGCTTATCAGGAGCATGTTATCCAGAGACACATCAGGAAGCGGATGGGTTTAAGAAAGATTTAGAAGCATTAAAGAAGAAAGTAGATGCAGGAGCAGAATATTTAGTAACACAGATTTTCTTTGACAATGATTATTATTACAGATTAGTCAGAGAAGCAAGGAAGATCGGTATCACAGTACCAATTCTTGCAGGGATCATGCCAATTACGAATGCGAAATCTCTGATCCGTACAACAAAGATGTGTGGATGTACGATCCCATATCAGTTATCTACAATGATCGAGGCACATTATGATAATCCAGAAGCTATGAAAGAAATCGGAATCAACTACGCAGCACAACAGATCATTGATCTGATCACAAATGGAGTTGATGGGATTCATATTTACACAATGAATCGTGCAGAAACAGCGCAGCGTGTATTTGACAGTATTCCAGCTGTATTGAAAGAATTAAACTAAGATGGATTTTCAGGTTGTAAGAGAAAATGCCTTGAAATATCTTGGATATCAGGCACCAATGTTTGAAGGTTTGACTCTAGGGATTTCAAGTCTTTTGGGTGAATGTATAGAAGAGATCGAACAGATAGCACAGCCCAAAGTGATAGTGAAAAGATTTAAACTGGCGAAAGATCCATTGAGATTAGAGGAATCAGGGGATGAGATTTTAGGGCAGCAGATGGAAGATATGCTGGAAGATTGTGAAGAATGTATATTGATCGGATGCACTCTTGGGATTGTTATGGAGCGTAAAATCAAGTTTTATGCAAAGGTTAACATGACAAAATCTACGGTTATGGATGCTGCGGCAAGTGCTTATCTGGAAGAATATTGTGACAGATATGAAGAAACACTTGGGTTTGATAACCGAACATATCGTGCATGTCCCGGATATGGAGATTTTCCACTTGAATTCAACAAAAGAATTGCTATATTACTAGATATACCAAGGAAGATCGGAGTCACGATCACGCCAAATAATCTTTTGATCCCACAGAAGTCTATGTTAGGATTGATTGGTATCGGAAGTGATAAACGAAAGAAATCATGTGGAAATTGTGTGATGAAAGAAGATTGCCCGTTTAGAAAGAGAGGACAAAGATGTTACAGAACCGATTAGGAAAAGAACTTTTAATATTTGATGGAGCGATGGGAACACAGCTCCAGAACGCAGGATTAAGTGCAGGGGATATCCCAGAAGAATTAAATATTGACCGCCCGGATTTATTAAGATCGATTCATAAAAACTATCTGAAAGCGGGAGCAGACTTTATTACAACAAATACATTTGGGTGTAACCGATTAAAGATGGAAGAAGCAAAATACGAGGCGAAAGATATGCTGTTAGCAGCAGTAGAGAATGCAAGAGTAGCAAGAACAGAAGCTGGAAGAGAAGATGACTCTTATATTGTTCTTGATATTGGACCAATCGGTCAGCTGTTAGAGCCAATGGGAACATTGACATTCGATGAAGCATATGACATCATCCTCGAGCAGGTAGAAACAGTAAAAGATCAAGTAGATCTTGTACTGTTTGAGACAATGAGTGATCTATATGAGGTGAAAGCTGGAGTTCTGGCGGTCAAAGAACACACAGACCTTCCAGTGTTTGTTACAATGACCTTCGAGCAAAATGGAAGAACATTATCTGGAAATGATCCGGAAACATTTATTAATGTTGCAGAGGGCTTAGGAGTTGATGCATTGGGAGTCAATTGTTCTTTAGGACCCGATGAATTAAAACCGATCATTGACGAAATCTTAGAAAAAGCAAGTATTCCAGTGATGTTACAGCCCAATGCCGGACTTCCATGTTTAGAACATGGAGAAACACACTATCATGTGACACCAGAAGAATATGTGGAATCTATGAAAGATTATATGGCAAGAGGTGCAGCAATCGTTGGTGGATGCTGTGGAACAACACCAGAATTTATAGGAAAACTTGCAGAAGCTGCGCCTAAAGCAGTGGCAGAGAGAACAGTTGAGAAGAAAACAAGAGTATCCAGTCAGACACAGACAGTTACGTTTGGAGATCATGTGATCGTCTGCGGAGAACGTCTAAACCCAACGGGTAAGAAAAAGATGAAAAAAGCGTTGTTAGAAGAGCGCTATGATGAACTTGTGGTGGAAGCAGTTAAACAGGTAGAAGCTGGAGCGGAAGTACTAGATGTTAATGTTGGACTTCCTGGAATTGACGAGCCAGAGACAATGAAACGGGTTGTACGTCTGTTGCAGGAAGTTGTCACACTTCCATTACAGATTGACAGTTCCGAAGCAGATGCGATTGAGAATGCCTGCCGTTATTATAATGGAAAACCATTGATCAACTCTGTAAATGGTAAAGACGAAGTCATGGAAAAAATCTTCCCGATTGCTAAGAAATATGGAGGAGTTGTGATCGGACTGACTCTGGAAGACGGAATTCCGCTGAAAGCAGAAGAACGATTTGAAATCGCCAAGAAGATTGTTAATAAAGCAGCTGAATACGGAATCGGTAAAGAGAATATCATCATCGACTGTCTGACATTAACAGCATCTGCACAGCAAAAAGAAGTAAAAGAAACACTCCGAGCGATCAAGATGGTAAAAAAAGAATTAGGTGTCCATACCGTATTAGGGGTATCGAATGTATCCTTTGGATTGCCAAACCGTCCGTTATTAAATAGAACATTTTTAGCATTAGCAATGGAAGCAGGATTGGATTTACCGATCATCAATCCGTTAGATGCAGAATTGATGGGAACCATAGATGCATTTCATGTGCTGTTCTACAAAGACGTGGATAGTCAGACTTATATTAAAAACCAGTCCAAAGATAAAGAAACAAAACCAGCCGCAGCGGCGGCAACAACAAACTTCACATTAAAAGATGTGATCATTCACGGATTAAAAGATGAAGTAGAGAAAGTCACAAAAGAAGAACTGAAAGATAAAGAAGCACTGACAGTAATTAATGAAGTGATCATACCAGCGTTAAATATCGTAGGAAAAGACTATGAGACAGGAAAGATCTTCCTGCCACAGTTAATTCAGTCAGCAGAGACAACGAAGAAAGCATTTGAAGTTGTTAAAGAAACATTTTCAGCAAATGATGGAGAAGAAAAAGGACCGATCATCATAGCAACCGTAGAAGGTGATATTCATGATATTGGAAAGAACATCGTGAAAGTTGTACTGGAAAGTTATGGATATAAGATCATCGACCTTGGAAAAGACGTTAAAGTTGAAAAGGTAGTAGAAGCTTATAAGAAATACAAGCCAAAAGCGATTGGGCTAAGTGCATTAATGACAACAACTGTTGCATCAATGGAAAGAACGATCAAAGCACTTCACGAAGCAGGATGCAGTGAACCAATCTGGGTTGGGGGAGCTGTTGTGACGGAAGATATCGCACACAATATCGGAGCAGATTATTATACAGAAGATGCGATGGCAGCGGTGAATCTGCTGGAAAATGAAATTTTGATTTTGTAGTTGGCCAACTGTAGATTTTGAGTATATGAGAAAAAATAAATAAACGATCGGAAGAACAGCTAGAGAATTTTCCTCACGTTTTTTACAGATCGCTGATCCGCCGGCTTTCCTTGCGAACTCGCCTTCAAAGATATTTAAACCAGAACTCTTTGAGGCTCAGACAGCGCACCAAGCCGGCTGCGAATTTGTAAAAAACGTGGCAAAATTCTAATGCTGTTCTTCTGATCGTTTATTTATTTTTTCTCATATACCAGAAGTCTAAAGTGTGGACAATTACAAGAATTGAAAAATTTAAGTGGTGTGTATGTTGAATGTAGTGGTTTCAATAACTGAAATTATTGAATATTATAAAAATGGTTATATGTCGGCGACCGTAGGAACACGCCTGCACTTAGCGAGTGGATGATCGTAAGATCATTCAGGAGCTTAGTACAGCTGCGTAGTGAGTCGAGCGAGAGCGCGTTGCAGACATATAACCATTTTTATAATATTCCACCAATAATTTCAGTTATTTAAATCAAAATCTACTGATCTAATCGGTTTACAGCGCTGATCAGTGCTAATACAGAAGCAGTAATGATGTCTTCGTGGATTCCGGATCCCCAAGTAACATTACCATTTGGTTCTTGAACTCCAACATAAGCACAAGCCTGAGAGTTAGAACCAACATTTAAAGCGTGTTCCTGATAAGTAACGATAGAGTAATGCATATCACTGTGTCTCTGTAAAGCGTTACTTACAGCATCCAGACGACCATTTCCTTTTCCGTGGTAAAGTTTTGGAACACCAGATTTCTCTAAAGAGATTTCTGCTTCGATGCCACCGTCTTTTTGTACGAAGTGCACTTCTTTTAATTTGCATGGATCATCAATATTTACGTAAACTTCTTTGAATACTTTTAAGATATCTCTTGGAACTAATTCCTGATGGCGTTTATCAGATACATCTTTGACTGTGTATCCTACATCTTCACGCATTTTTCCAGGAATATGGAATCCAAAGTTTTCTTCTAGTACATAGCTGATACCGCCTTTACCAGACTGACTGTTGATACGGATAACATCACTTTCGTATTCACGTCCAACATCGTGTGGATCGATTGGAAGATATGGGATATTCCAGTGTTCTGGATGTTTTTCGTCTCTCCAGTGCATACCTTTGGCAATCGCATCCTGATGAGATCCAGAGAAGGCAGCAAATACCAACTGTCCTGTGTATGGCTGACGTTCGTAAACGGACATTCTTGTTAATCTTTCATAGACTTTTGTAAGTTCTGGTAAGTTAGAGAAGTCCAGTTTTGGATCAACACCGTGTGTATACATATTTAATGCAAGAGTGATAATGTCAACGTTACCTGTACGTTCACCATTTCCAAATAAAGTACCCTCGACACGATCAGCACCTGCAAGCAAGGCAAGTTCTGTATCAGCAACACCGCATCCACGGTCATTATGTGGATGAAGAGATAAAACTACGTTTTCACGGTATTTCATATGTTTGCTCATATATTCGATCTGGCTGGCATATACGTGAGGCATTGAAAGCTGTACAGTTACAGGAAGATTGATGATGACCTTCCAGTCTGGACGAGGCTGCCATACGTCAAGAACGGCATTACATACATCTAATGCATAGTCGATCTCTGTACCAGTAAAACTTTCTGGAGAGTATTCAAATAAGAAGTTACCGTCTGTCTCATCAGCCAGGCGTTTTAATAATTTTGCACCGTCTGTTGCAATTTTCATGATCTCTTCTTTGGATTTTTTAAATACCTGTTCACGCTGTGCAACAGAAGTAGAGTTATATACATGAACGATTGCTCTTTTTGCGCCTTTTAAAGCTTCGAAAGTCTTTTTAATGATATGTTCTCTTGCCTGTGTTAAAACCTGAATGGTAACATCATCAGGGATCAGATCATTTTCAATCAAAGTACGTAAAAATGTATATTCTGTTTCTGAAGCAGCAGGGAAACCAACTTCAATCTCTTTGAAACCAACCTTTACTAAAAGTTTAAAAAATTCAACTTTTTCATCAAGACTCATCGGAATGATCAGAGCCTGATTTCCATCACGAAGGTCAACACTACACCATGTAGGTGCCTTTGTGATATATTCTTTCTTTGTCCAGTCAAGGGACGTTTCAGGTGGCATAAAATATTGTCTTTCATATTTGCTTGGGTTCATCATTGCTGTGAAGCTCCTTTCAAAAATTAATGATTGTTGTAGGTATGTTTTAAGTATTGAAAGGTGGATACGGGGTATCATGTATCGGATGAAATAAATGTACGATAACATAAAAAAAACTCCGAATCTGATCCTTATCAGGATAGAGACGAAGAAACTTCCGCGGTACCACTCTAATTCACGTTATAAAGAAACGTGCACTTCTTACTGATACGGGTTATAAAACCGATATCTCTCCATTATAACGGTTGGACTCCGGCAATACCTACTGTAAGTTCAGCATGCTACTCAAAGGCGAGTTCAAATATCATCAACAATTGCTTCGCACCATCCAGCAACTCTCTGAATGTCTTAAATATTCTACTATTCCTTATCATTGTATTTAAATCATTTACAATAATGACAATCTAACATAAAAATCAGGAAGTGTCAACTGATAAAATGTAAAATATAAAGAGAACTTTCTTTACAGAGAAGACTTTCATATGGAAACAAATTATGATAAAGTAGAACAGAGCAATGGAGGAAAGAACATGAGATTTTTTGAATATTTAAAAAAACAGGAACCTTCAAAAGAAAATGAAGAAGCAAGAAAACGAATTTATAAGCTGCATCAATTAGAAGGAAGCCTTACTTATATTGAACGAATGGAAATCATCGAAGAAGGGAAAGGCTCCATGGAAGTTGAGTTTGTCAGAGGAGAGTTGAGTGAGGGAATGACACTTTGCTTTTATGATAATCAAGGAAAAGAATCTGGAAGAGGAGAGATTCTCGAAATTTATATTGGAAAGGGAGAAGATAAAGGGAGATTCTCAGAACAAGGGAATAAGGGGAAGATCATATTTGAATATTGGCAGCCAGTAACGGACCGTTTCTGGAACAGTCAATATCTGAAAGAATTCACTCTTGAAAAATAAATTTAAAAAAATTCAAAAAAAGTGTTGACAGTTGTCGGAAACATATGATAATATAAACGAGCTGTCGCATTGATGGGGTATCGCCAAGTGGTAAGGCACAGGATTCTGACTCCTGCACCGCTGGTTCGAGTCCAGCTACCCCAGTTTAAGGGTGTGTAGCTCAGGTGGTAGAGCACTTGACTTTTAATCAAGTTGTCCGGGGTTCGAATCCCCGCACGCTCATTATATTTTTTAAAATAAATTTTAAAAAATATAAAAAAGTTCTTGACAAAGAACGACAGATTATGTATAATAAAATAGTTGTTGTACTGATGGGGTATCGCCAAGTGGTAAGGCACAGGATTCTGACTCCTGCACCGCTGGTTCGAGTCCAGCTACCCCAGTTAAGGGTGTGTAGCTCAGGTGGTAGAGCACTTGACTTTTAATCAAGTTGTCCGGGGTTCGAATCCCCGCACGCTCAGTTGATAAGCATGATTTAAGAATGAACTTAGATCATGCTTTTTTTCTTTTACCAAATACAAAATAAAAGAAGCCTCTAAAAACAGAGACTTCAAATGCTCGCATTGATTACAAGTAAACTTATTTTTTCAAGTATGGTGCAATTGCAGAGCTGATTTCTTCAAGTTCATCTTTACCATGTACGGTTAAAGTCAAAGGTCTTGTCAGATCAAGGCTGAAAATTCCCATGATCGATTTTGCATTTACGATATATCTTCCAGAAGAAAGATCAATCTCAGATTTAAAATGTGCGATCGTATTTGCAAATGCATTCACGTCTGCAATGGAATCAAGAGAAATAATAAAGTTGGTATCCATGTTTAAACCTCCTTAATGGTTAAATCTCTTTTATCCTACAATTTTTTTGATAGAAAGTCAAATTCGATAGATAACAGAAAAGAAGTATGATAAAATATAAGCCAACGGAGGGAAAAAGATGACGGAAAAACAAAAAATGTTGATGGGAATTTTATATAATGCAGAGGATCAAGCTCTGATAGAAGAGAGGAACCATGCAAAATCTCTAACCAGACAGTTTAATGAACATTGGGAAGATAAAGGACGTCGGAATTATCTGATAGGACAGATATTTGGAAGTCTTGGGAAGAATGTTCATCTGGAAGCGCCCATTTATCTGGATTATGGATATAGGACAACGATTGGAAGTGACTTTTTCTCAAACTTTAATCTGTCGATTTTAGATGGTGGAGGAGTTGAAATCGGGAATCATGTTTTTATAGGTCCGAATGTAGGAATTTATACTGCGAACCACCCAGCAGATGTGAAGAGACGAGAAAAGGGATATGAATGGGCCCTCCCAGTTAAGATTGGAGATAAAGTATGGATTGGCGGAGGAGTTACGATTCTTCCTGGAGTTACGATCGGCGACAATAGTGTGATCGGTGCAGGAAGTGTTGTAACAAAGGATATTCCTGCCAATGTAGTTGCTGCAGGTAATCCATGCAGGATCATCAAAGAAGCGGAAGAAGGAGACAGATATGGGATTATTGACGAGAAAAACGGACAGCAATCCATTAAGTAAGAATATTGACGAATTACTTGATGGAATGAATCAGGAGAGAGAAGAGACAAAAGAAGGAACTTATGAAGAATCTTTAAAGAAGATTGAGGAGCGGATCAAAGAACTTGGGATTTTAGAAGAAGAGAACGAAGATTAAGAAAGGCATCGGTGGTGCCTTTCTTTTTTTGGATGATCAAAAGATTTCTTATTGTTAACTTTTAAAAAAATAAAGTTGACAATAAGGAATTGATGATATATAATGGCAGTCAGTACAGGAAAATAATAAAAGTGAGGGAGAAATTTATTATGGAACAACAAACAATGAAAATTCAGGATTTAACACTGATTGCATTAATGGCAGCATTAACTTGTATTTTAGGACCAATGTCGATCACATTGCCATTTACACCAGTACCGATTTCATTTACAAACTTGGTGATTTATTTTGCGGTAATGGTTATTGGGATGAAACGTGGAACGATCAGTTATCTTGTATACCTTCTGATCGGAGCAGTAGGACTTCCAGTATTTTCAGGATTTAGTGGTGGGCTTGCTAAACTTGCAGGACCAACAGGAGGATATTTGGTTGGATTTATCTTTTTGGCATTGATCAGTGGATTCTTTGTAGAAAAATTCTCAGGGAACATAGTGATGGCAGTAATTGGTATGGTACTTGGAACAGCAGTAACATATGCATTTGGAACGATCTGGCTGTGTGCACAGATGCATTTAACATTTGTACAGGGATTATATGCAGGTGTGATTCCATATCTTCCAGGAGATGCGGCAAAGATCGTGATCGCGATCATTGTAGGAAGTGCAGTGAAGAAGGCTGTTGTGAAGGCGAGAGTTTTACCAGAATAAATAACAAATACTTTGTATGAAAAATAAGAATCTGTTGACATTTTGTATGAAAAAGCATAAACTATTCGTAGTTAAATGCAATGAACAGAATTAGTACAGACAAGTTGGAACTGTCAGAGAGAAGCTGCCATCGGCTGGAAGCGGCTTTGAGGGAAGATGTCTGGAATGCATCTGGGAGCAGACAAGATGAATAAAGTAGTTTTGTACGTTGCCGGCGTTAACGGATTCGAGTGAAAGTATCCTGATCAAGTGATATTAGTCAGATATATAATAAGAAGATCAGGAACTTTTAAAAGAGTGGAACCGCGGATATACTCCGTCTCTTTATTTAGAGACGGAGTTTTTTGTATTATAGAAAATTTTGATGGAATCCTCTATGATATAAAAAGTCCTGTAAATTACATACTATATATTGGAGGTTTAGAAATTATGATGGGTTTTCGAGAATTTGCGAAAAGCCAATATGATACGATCAAACTAAGAGACCCTGCGTTAAGGGAAGAGAAAGAAGTTTTTTTGTATCCTTATGTAAAAGCACTGTATTGGCATCGTGTTGCACACGAATTATATAAGAAAGGAGAGTTTTACAAAGCTAGAAAGATTTCTCAGAAATGGGCGAGAAAAACTGGAATTGAGATTCATCCAGGTGCACAGATCGGAGAAGGGTTCTTTATTGACCATGGGCATGGAGTGGTAATTGGCGAGACGACGATCATCGGAAATAATGTGACCTTATATCAAGGTGTTACATTAGGTGGAACTGGAAATGAAACTGGAAAACGTCATCCAACGATCGAAGATAATGTTATGATCAGTTCAGGTGCTAAGGTTTTGGGATCTATTACAATTGGAAAGAACTCAAAGATTGGTGCAGGAAGTGTTGTTGTATCTGATGTACCGCCGAATTCTACTGTTGTCGGAGTTCCAGGTAAGGTAGTTAAACAGGATGGAGAGAGAGTCAATCGCATTCAGAGTATTGTGCTTGACCAGATCGATCTTCCAAATCCAGTTGATATGGATATCGAAAAGCTAGCAAGAGAGAATGCTGAATTACGACAGGCACTGGAAACATTTATTATACATTATCAAAATTCAGAAGCAATCAGAAGGGAAAAAGAAAAATGAAAATCTACAATACACTGACAAGACAAAAAGAAGAATTTGTACCGGTGCATCCAGGGAAAGTTGGAATGTATGTTTGTGGGCCAACGGTGTATAACTACATTCATATTGGAAATGCAAGACCAATGATCATTTTTGATACGGTGCGTCGTTACTTTGAATATAAAGGATATGAAGTAAATTATGTTTCAAACTTCACAGATGTTGATGACAAGATCATTAAGAAGGCAAATGAAGAAGGTGTAACAGCAACAGAAATCGCAGAAAGATATATCAAGGAATGCAAACAAGATATGGAAGCGTTAAATATCAAACCTGCAACACACCAGCCAAGAGCGACAGAAGAAATCGGTGGAATGATCAAAATGATTCAGACATTGATTAAAAAAGGGCATGCATATGAAGTAGATGGAACTGTATACTTTAAGACAAGATCTTTTAAAGATTATGGAAAACTCTCCAAGAAAAATATTGATGATCTAGAAGCAGGACATCGCGAGATCAAGGTAACAGGAGAAGAAGGAAAGGAAGATCCTCTTGATTTTGTATTATGGAAACCAAAGAAAGAAGGAGAAATCGCATGGGATTCTCCATGGGGAGAAGGAAGACCAGGATGGCATATTGAGTGTTCTGAGATGTCTAAGAAATATATCGGAGATACAATTGATATTCATGCAGGTGGAGAAGACTTGATCTTCCCTCATCATGAAAATGAGATCGCACAGAGTGAAGCATGCAATGGGGAGAAGTTTGCGAATTACTGGATGCATAATGGTTTCTTAAATATCAACAATAAGAAAATGTCTAAATCAGCAGGAAACTTCTTTACAGTGCGTGAAATTGGAGAAAAGTATCCATTACAGGTGATCCGTTTCTTCATGTTAAGTGCACACTACAGAACCCCATTAAACTTCAGTGATACTTTAGTAGAAAGTGCAAAAACAGGATTGGACCGTATCTTGACAGCGATCGATCTATGCAGAGAGATGGCAGCTAAAGAAGAAACAGGTTCTTTAAGCAAAGAAGAAACAGAACATTTTGCTAATATAGAAGTACTTGTAAAGAAATTTGAAGATGCAATGGAAGATGACTTTAACACAGCAGATGCAGTTTCGGCTATTTTTGAGATCGTGCGTGAATCAAACTCAACAGTGAAAGACTTCAGTGCAGACTATGCAAAGAAAGTACTAAAAGTATTAGAAGATCTTTGCAGCGTTCTTGGAATTGAAACAACAAAAGAAGAAGAGATCCTAGATGAAGAAATCGAAAAACTGATCGAAGAACGTCAGGCGGCAAGAAAGAACAAAGATTTTGCAAGAGCAGACGAGATCAGAGACCAGTTATTAGAGCAGGGTATCGTATTAAAAGATACAAGAGAAGGTGTAAAATGGAGCAGAGCTTAATTCAAAAGATCAAAGAAGGATTGTATCTTGATGGATTGGATCCCAAAAGTTACTCTCCATTATCTCTTGCTTACATTGGAGATGCGATCTATGAGATCGTGATCCGAACGATCGTTATGTCTGCAGGGAATATGAGTGTGAATAAGTATCACAAAAAATCAAGCAGTATGGTCAAAGCTTCTGCACAAAAAGAAGTGTTTGAAAAGATCGAGCCATTTTTGACAGAAGAAGAAATGGCTGTTTATAAACGTGGAAGAAATTCCAAATCAGGTTCTGTTGCAAAGAATGCATCTATGATGGATTACAGAAAAGCAACTGGAGTGGAAGCTTTGGTTGGATATTTATATCTGGCAGGAGATATGGACCGCATCATCGAATTGATCGGGATCGGTTTTGATTTGAATAAAAAAGAAGAAATAGGAGAAGAACATGAATCATAAAGAAGATCTGATCGCAGGGCGTAATGCCGTGATCGAGGCTTTAAGAGCAAAGAAACCAATCGACAAGATTTTTGTATTGGATGGATGTCAGGATGGACCGATCCGTACGATCGTAAGAGAGGCAAAGAAAACAGATGCGATTCTTAAATTTGTAGATAAAGAACGCTTGAATCAGCTGACAAATGAACATCATCAGGGAGTTGTTGCAATTGTCGCAGCATATGAATATGGAACAATTGAGGATCTGTTTAAAAGAGCAGAAGAAAAGGGTGAGGATCCTTTCTTTATCCTGTTAGATGGGATTGAAGACCCTCATAATCTTGGGGCGATCATTCGTACAGCAAATCTTGCAGGTGCACATGGAGTGATCATTCCAAAGCATCGTGCAGTTGGAATTACACCAACCGTAGCAAAAACATCTGCAGGTGCGATCAATTATACACCAGTTGTGAAAGTAACAAATATTGGAAAAACAATGGATGAACTAAAAGAACGTGGTATGTGGTTTGCATGTGCAGATATGGATGGAGAAGTGATTTATCGTCAGAATCTGACAGGATCGATCGGGCTTGTTATTGGAAATGAAGGAAGCGGTGTGAGCCGTTTGGTAAAGGAAAAGTGTGACTTTATCTCATCTATTCCAATGAAAGGAGATATTGATTCACTGAATGCTTCTGTAGCAGCAGGTGTTCTGGCGTTTGAAGTTGTAAGACAACGACTGGGAAAATAAAGAATGAAAGAATTAAAAACAATTTCTGATGAGAAATTGCTCAGACAGATCCAAAGCGGTAATGATGATGCGATGGAATGTCTGTTAGAGAGATACAGGGATATGGTAAGGAAAGAGGCAAGGAGCTTTTTTCTTGCAGGTGGGGATGAAGAAGATCTGATCCAGGAAGGAATGATCGGGCTTTTTAAAGCAGTGACATCCTATCAGGAAGAAAAGAACACTTCGTTTTCAACGTTTGCTTATCTGTGTGTGCAAAGACAGATCTATACAACGATCACTGCATTTAACAGAAAAAAACATATTCCGTTGAATACAGCAATCTCTCTGTTTGAACAAAAGAATCAGGAAGAAGAATTATCATTGGATGAAATCTTAGAAACTCCGGAGGAAACTCCGGAGGAGATGATGCTTCGAAAGGAAGAATTAAATGATTATTACAAAATGCTTGACCAGAATTTAAGTAAATTCGAAAAACAGGTGATGTATCATTATCTGAATGGAGAAACATATACAACGATTGCAAAAAAACTTGGAAAAAGTGATAAATCCATTGATAATGCGATTCAGAGGATTCGCAGGAAGATCAGAAATGATCAGGAAAGTTAAAGTAAAGATAAGAGAAATAAAAAGAAGACTTAAAACAGATGTTTTAAGTCTTCTTTATAAAGCTGCTGACGGGAGTTGAACCCGTGACCTCCTCACTACCAATGAGGTGCGCTACCTCCTGTGCCACAGCAGCAGAACTGATTAATAATTTATCATGAAAATGATATACTGTCAATAGAATTAACAAAATAAAAGGAAAATCAAATGACAAAACAATACAGGAAAAATAAGAGAAGAATCTGTGTAGTGATATGCCTTGTTCTTTGCATGATCTCAGGCATCAAAATACAGGCAGCACAGCCAGGATATTTTGATAATCCCCAGACGGTCTATGATGAATTTACTGGGAAGATTTATGATCGTTCATTCAAAAAGAGTTATGCATTTTTGAAAAAAAAGATGAATGTTTTTGAAACATCTTCAGGAAGTAAAAAGATAGGGGTAGCGCCAAGATATTCAGGAGTGATCGTGGTTAGTAAAACATCCGATCATGTTCAGGTGATCTATGAGAAAAAGAAAGCATATGGAATTGGATGGATTGATAGAGGTTTGTATCATAAGGAAGCTATTCCATATAATGGGAATGAAAAACAGTTGCTAGGAAATGGAACTTATTGGATACAAAATAAAGCTTCTGGAGAAGGAATTCGTGTACAGATCATTTTTCTGGGAAATCAGAAATATCAAGTTTCGATTTTGAATCAAAGCAAAGAAGATCACACATGGAAACTAATACGTGAGTACGATCATATTTATATCAAAAATATGAAAAATGAAAAATATCTGTCAATGGATGAAAATGGTACCTTGACAGACGGTAAAATAAAAGATATGAACAACTGTTTCACAAAACCACAGAAAGAAGCAGCACAGAAGTCTTATCAATGGCAGGTAATGCGTCTTAACAATAAAAATGTATATCCGTATCGTGATTTTATGCAGTTTGATCCTGCATGGGCCAGAAAAGATTATGGAAATGTTTCGGATTACAGTGGGAAAATGGCAGCAGCAGGCTGCGGAGTTGTGGCGATCACAAATGCAGTATATGCATTGAATGGGCAATTTGTTGATCCAATGTTGTTTGCAGATTATGCAGTGGAGAAACATTACAGGATCATAGGTGCCGGAACACATGATGGGATTTTTAAGGCGGCAGCGAAGAAATTTGGAGACACATATGGGTTCACTTATATTAAGACAACTTACAGTACATCAGAAGTAAGAGAATATCTGAAAAAAGGTTGTGTAGCAATCTCGCATGTACCAGGACATTATGTAACAGTTGCTGATTTTAATCCCAAGACAAAAAAATATCTGGTCTTAGATTCTCATCCGATCAAGAGCAGACCAACCAGCTCTTTTGGAAACTGGTTTAAGAGAGAACGATTAGAGAGAGGAGGGTTGACATCATCTGCATATTATATTTATGGAGTGCCAGGACAGGCATGGAAATATGAAAGTGCAAAAGGAATACAATTTCAGAAGGATTTATTCACATTTATGATTTACATGCGTTAAAATGTAAGAAAAAATAACAAAGGATAGGGAAGGAGAAGTTAAATGAACAAAGTTAAAAAGATATTGACAACATTGATGGCAGCAACATTAACTGTTTCAACAGGATTAACATCCATGCCAATGTTTGCACATAACGTAAAAGCGGAGTCAAAGGCAGAAACAATAAGCAGTGATACGAATGATATGTCACAGTATAAGAAAATAAATGGAATCAGCAGTCAGACGGTTTTAGGAGCAGATTTTTCCCATTATCAATTGCAAAAAAATGCGTGGAAAAAAGTCTGGAAAAATTACAAAGGAATCGAAGTTTCCAATGTGTTTGAATATGTAAGATCACAGGGAATCAATACGATTTCTGTGAAAGTTGCAGTGAATCCAACAAAAGATAAAGAGGGTAATGAAAGCTATCTGTCTTTAGAAAACGCTAAGAAGACATTAAAAGAAGCCAAGAAAGCAGGATTAAAAACAAATGTTACATTGTTATATTCTGATGATATAACGTATGCAGGGGTGCAGAAATTACCAGATGGTTGGGATACTGATTCAGCAGAAAAAAAGGCACTGGAGTATACAAAAAACGTCATCAAAGAATTGAAGGCAGCAGATGCAGTCCCAACGATGATCACGATCGGAAATGAAGTAAACTATAATTTCTTAAATATGAGTAGTGGAGATGGATGGGAAGGCTTTGTTGCAATGAGCAAAATCTCGAAAATGATCAGAGAAGAAGGAATCAAACCGGCTGTTAGTGTATCGGCACCAACAACAGATGCTTCAGGTATTCAATGGATCATTGGAAAATTAGGAGATGCTGATGTTGATTATGATTATATTGGAGTAAACATCTATCCGGATACACACAATGACAATTATGTAAAAACATTAAAGAATACAGTAGAAGAAAAGGCAGCAGGAAAGCAGATGATCATTTCCAGTGTCAAATGTCCATGGAAAGATTCAGAAGGAAAAGCCAGTATAACGACACAGACAAAGAGCATTTATGATTATCTTCAGGTAACGATCGATGAGAAAAATGCAGGTGGATTGATCTATGATGATGCAGATTTTGTCGGGGCATGGAACTCATTCTTTGATGAAAATGGACAAGCAATGTCTTCACTTGCAATCTTTGCTTATGCACAAGGAAATCAGGTTGATGTAAGCAGCTACAAAGATCCATGGGAATATGGTGGAGATACAGGATTAAAAGATCAAAAAGTAACGATCAAAAAAGTCAAAGGAATGTCTGAGAGTTCTATCCGAGGAATGGATATTTCATCTTATATTGCATTAAAGAAAGCAGGAGTGAAATATTATGATTATGAAGGAAATGAGACACCGTTATTAAAAGTACTTCATGATAATGGAATCAATTATATCAGGATCAGGATCTGGAATGATCCGTTTAATGCAGATGGGGAAACCTATGGCGGTGGTGGAAATGATGTTTCCACAGGTGTAGAGATCGCAAAAGAGGCAGCCCAATATGATATGAAAGTTCTGCTTGATTTTCATTATTCGGATTTCTGGGCAGAACCAGCGGTTCAGTTAGTTCCAAAAGCATGGAAAAAGGATGTAAATAATACAGAAAAGATGTGTTCAGATGTATATGATTTCACCAAAGAATCTATTCAGAAATTTAAAGATGCCGGGGCAAACATTGGAATGGTTCAGGTAGGAAATGAAATTACCAACGGACTTCTTGGAATATACTCTAACAGAGACAAAGGAGAATCTTTTAATGTCATCTGGGGAGATAAAAAGAAATCAACAGAAGTAAATAAATATTTAAAAGCCGGAATTAAAGCAGTCAGAGAATATACACCGCAGGCTTTGGTTGCATTACATCTTGAAACACCAAATGTATGGAAATACAAAACGATCATGAATACATGGAAGAGAGATAATGTGGACTATGATGTTTTAGGATCTTCATATTATCCATTCTGGTCCATTGCAGCAAAAGCAAATACGCCAAAGACATTGAAAGATGTGCAGACACTGGCCGCTTCCTATGGAAAGATGTTTGCAGTATTTGAGACAAGCTGGGTTAATAGTTTAAATGATGGAGACGGTACACCAAATTCTATCGGAGACAGTACAAATACAGGTGCATATGAAGTAGGACCACAAGGACAGGTAAATGAACTTACAGATCTTTATGATACCGTGTTATCACAGGATAATGGATTAGGTACATTCTATTGGGAAGGTGCATGGATTCCGGTAAAAGCAGGATGGACAAACTGGGAATATAATAAGCAGATCGCAGATCAGTATGGTACAGGATGGGCATCGAAAGGTGCACTTGGATATTTTCCAGATTCTAAAATGTATTACAAAGGAAAAGCAGCATGGGGTGGAACAAGCTGGGATAATCAGGCACTGTTTGATATTAACGGATATCCATTGCAGTCATTGAAGTTCTACAAAGATTCTGTATCCAAAGGAAAAGAGCAGATCATAGCATTGAAGATCGTTGATAAAAATGGAAAAGAAGTATATCCTACCCAGTATGTCAAAGTTGAAGTAGGAAAGACTCGCAAGATCACATTACCAAAATTCTCTGGATATTATCCAAGCAATAAGAATTACCAACTGACCGTAAAAGGTGTGAAAGAAGAAAATGCAACGCAAAGTGTTGTATATACAAGAACAGCAGCAGGACCTGCGATCAGTTATAATTACCGAGTGAAAGTTACAAAGAAAAATTATAAACTTTACAAGAATTTCAAATGGAAGAAATCCAAAACAAAAGTTTATAAAAAGACATATGTAGCAAAATATAGATATGACCATAAGAATGGAAATAAATATCTTGCTCTTTATACAAAAGGTGGTAAATTTGTTGGGTACATTAATAAGAAAGCGGTAAAACGATTAGGATCAGCAACACAGCCAGAGCAGGGAAAAGCATACACTTATGGAAAACGTGTAAAGATCAAGAGTAAAAAATATAAACTATATAAGAATTTCAAATGGAAGAAATCCAAAACAAAAGTTTATAAGAAAACATATGTAGCAAAATATAGATATAAACATGAGAATGGAAATAAATATCTTGCATTGTATACAAAATCAGGAAAATTTGTTGGATATATCAATACGAAGGCTGCAAAAGTTGTCAAATAACAGGAGGGTAGTTTATGCAAAAGGTAAGAAAACTGGTAACAACTATAATGATCGCAGCATTGATCACGGCGATGGAAGGAACAACAATTTTACCGTTATCACATCATGTAAAAGCAGATACGAATACTGTCTCACAAACCAGTCAGGCAGAGAATGATCTGACGAAATACAAAAAAATCAATGGAATTGGAGATAACACGGTTCTAGGAGCAGATTTTTCCCATTATCAACTGCAAAAAAATGCGTGGAAAAAAGTCTGGAAAAATTACAAAGGAATCGAAGTTTCCAATGTGTTTGAATATGTAAGATCACAGGGAATCAATACGATTTCTGTGAAAGTTGCAGTGAATCCAACAAAAGATAAAGAGGGTAATGAAAGCTATCTGTCTTTAGAAAACGCTAAGAAGACATTAAAAGAAGCCAAGAAAGCAGGATTAAAAACAAATGTTACATTGTTATATTCTGATGATATAACATATGCAGGGGGGCAGAAATTACCAGATGGTTGGGATACTGATTCAGCAGAAGAAAAGGCACTGGAGTATACAAAAAACGTCATCAAAGAATTGAAGGCAGCAGATGCAGTCCCAACGATGATCACGATCGGAAATGAAGTAAACTATAATTTCTTGACTTTGAGCAATTGGGACGGATATTGTGCGATGGCAGAGATTTCAAAGATTGTAAAAGATGCTGGAATAAAAGCCGCATTTAGTTTTGCAGCGCCAGGAAAGGCTTCTGATATCCAATATATTATAGAACAGCTCGGATATGCCTGTAAAAAATATGAGGGTGCAGGATATGATTATATTGGAGTAAACATCTATCCGGATACACACAATGAAAATTATGTAAAAACATTAAAGAATACAGTAGAAGAAAAGGCAGCAGGAAAGCAGATGATCATTTCCAGTGTCAAATGTCCATGGAAAGATTCAGAAGGAAAAGCCAGTATAACGACACAGACAAAGAGCATTTATGATTATCTTCAGGCAACGATCGATGAGAAAAATGCAGGTGGATTGATCTATAATGATGCAGATTTTGTCGGGGCATGGGACTCATTCTTTGATGAAAATGGACAAGCAATGTCTTCACTTGCAATCTTTGCTTATGCGCAGGGAAATCAGGTCGATGTAAGCACTTATAAAGATCCATGGGAATATGGTGGAGATACAGGACTTAAGAATCTAACAGCTTCTGTCAAAAAACTTAATAATATGTCACAAAGTTCCATTCGAGGAATGGATATTTCATCCTATACAGCACTAAAGAAAGCAGGCGTAAAATACTATGATTTTGACGGAAAAGAAACATCATTGTTAAAAGTATTGCATGATAATGGAGTTAATTATATTCGAATCCGTATCTGGAATGATCCAACAAATGAAAAAGGAGAAACATACGGAGGTGGTGCGAATGATGTGGCAGCTGGTCTTGAAATTGCAAAAGAAGCTGCACAGTATGATATGAAACTTCTGCTAGATTTCCACTATTCTGATTTCTGGGCGGATCCAGCACTTCAAAAGATACCCAAAGCTTGGGAAAAAGATAAAAATGATACAGAAAAGATGAAACAAAATGTTTACGATTTTACAAAGGATACGATAAAGAAATTCCAGGAAGTTGGAGCAGATATCGGAATGGTACAAGTTGGAAATGAGATTACAAATGGAATGCTTGATATCATGCCAGATTATTCAAAGGGAGAAACTTATAAAGATACATGGGGAAATGCAAAGAATGCCAAGATTTTATGTGGATATTTAAAAGCAGGGATCAAAGCAGTCAGAGAATGCACACCAAAAGCATTAGTTACATTGCATCTTGAAAGTATGGGTTATGGAAAATGTTCAGAAATCATGAATGCATGGGAACGAAATGGAGTGGACTATGATGTTTTCGGTAGCTCATTTTATCAATTCTGGCAAGGAAATTCCAGTAAAAATGCATTAGCTGGACTTCAGAAAATAGAAAATCTTGCCAAGTCAAGAGGAAAAATGTATGCGGTTATGGAAACAAGCTGGCTTAACAGTTTAAAAGATGCGGATGGTACATCAAATGTCATTGGTGAAGGACATGCAAATGCAAAAGTATATTCTGATGATCCACAGGGACAGGTGGATGCATTGACGGATATGTATCAGACATTGTTATCAAATGATAATGGGCTTGGAGCTTTTTACTGGGAGGGAGCATGGATTCCGGTAAAAGCGGGATGGACTAATTGGAAGTACAATAAGGATATGTCTGATCGTTATGGAACTGGATGGGCGGCTCAGGGAGCAAAAGGATACTATCCAGATAACAAGATGTATTATAATGGACAACCAGCATGGGGCGGAAGCAGCTGGGATAACCAGACGTTATTTGATTCCAATGGATATCCATTACAGTCATTAAAATTCTATAAAGATTCTGTATCCAAAGGAAAAGAACAGATCATAGCATTGAAGAGCGTTGATAAAAATGGAAAAGAAGTATATCCTACCCAGTATGTCAAAGTTGAAGTAGGAAAGACCCGCAAGATCACATTACCAAAATTCTCTGGATATTATCCAAAGAATAAAAAATATAATATGACATTAAAGGGAACACAGGAAGGTAATACAGTACAGAAAGTTGTATATACAAGAACAGCAGCAGGACCTGCGATCAGTTATAATTACCGAGTGAAAGTTACAAAGAAAAATTATAAACTTTACAAGAATTTCAAATGGAAGAAATCCAAAACAAAAGTTTATAAAAAGACATATGTAGCAAAATATAGATATGACCATAAGAATGGAAATAAATATCTTGCTCTTTATACAAAAGGTGGTAAATTTGTTGGGTACATTAATAAGAAAGCGGTAAAACGATTAGGATCAGCAACACAGCCAGAGCAAGGAAAAGCATACACTTATGGAAAACGTGTAAAGATCAAGAGTAAAAAATATAAACTATATAAGAATTTTAAATGGAAGAAATCAAAAACAAAAGTTTATAAAAAGACATATGTGGCAAAATACAGATATAAACATGAAAATGGAAACAAATATCTTGCATTGTATACCAAATCAGGAAAATTCATTGGATATATCAATGCCAAAGCTGCAAAAGTTGTAAAATAATTTAGGTGAAAAAATAGAATTCTGTCGATGCAGGATTCTATTTTTTTTAAAAATGACAATAAATAAAGTATTGACATTAAAAGTTGGTAGTACCATAATATTGTATACAAGAAAAAAGACTTAATATGAAAAACTGGAGGAGTGTATGAAATTTCTTAGACAATTTATGATTATTTTACTACTCTCTTTTTTGGGAGAAGTGCTTAAGATGTTCATACCATTGCCAATTCCGGCAAGTGTGTATGGACTGGTGTTAATGTTGTTATGTCTGGTGACTGGTATTTTGAAGACGAGTCAAGTTAAAGAGGCAGCATTTTTTCTGATTGAGATCATGCCCGTTATGTTTATTCCAGCAGCAGCTGGATTAATTGATTCGTGGAAAGTTTTACAGCCATTATTACTGCCAATACTAGTCATAACTGTAGTGATCACAATATTTGTTATGGTAGTCACAGGAAAAATAGCACAAATGATAGCACAGAAGAGAGGAATCAAAAATGAATGAAATGTTCAGACAATCATTGTTTGCAGGAGTAACGATCAGTTTGATCGCATATGAGATCGGACTATTTTTAAAGAGAAAGCTGGGATTAGCAATATTAAATCCATTATTAGTATCTATAGTTATTGTGATCCTGGCATTGAAAGTATTTGGAATCAGTTATGAAGTATATAACGCAAGTGCGAAATACATATCTTATTTGTTGACGCCAGCAACAGTGTGTCTTGCTGTACCTCTATATGAGCAGTTAGAATTACTAAAGAAAAATAAGGTTGCAGTTGTTTGTGGGATATTATCAGGAACATTAGCAAGTTTAACAGGAATTTTTGTTCTTTGTATGTTATTTGGATTCAACCACCAACAGTATGTAACAATGCTTCCTAAATCGATCACAACAGCGATCGGAATTGGAATATCAGAAGAATTAGGTGGAATCGTGACAATTACAGTTGCAGTGATCATTATTACTGGAATTCTTGGAAATGTGATCGCAGATACAGTATTTCATATCTTTAAAATAAAAAATCCATTGGCAAAAGGTCTGGCACTTGGAACAGCATCTCATGCGATCGGAACAGCAAGAGCAATTGAGATGGGACCAGTCGAAGGTGCAATGAGCAGTCTGGCAGTAGCAGTAGCAGGACTTTTGACTGTTGTATTTGTATCAGGATTTGCTCAGCTTATTTAAAATAGGAGGAAGAAATCATGGCAGATGAGAAAATGATCATCACGATCGGAAGAGAACATGGAACAATGGGAGATAAAGTCGCAGAAAAAATTCGAAGACAATTTGAACTGCCACTTTATGACAAGGCACATCTTCTAAGAGTAGTAGAAGGAACGGATGATTATGATGAATTAAATGCATTTTTTAATGACAGAAAAGTAAACAGTCTGTTATATGCAATTGCAATGAGTGAAAATGTGAGTTCTAATGAAGTACCTTTCAGGATTATCAAAAAGATTATTGGTAATACGGGAGGCGTCGTGATGGATAGCTGTGGAAATTATCTTTTCAGGGAACGTCCGAATACGGTAAGAATTTTTATGCATGCAGACAAGAATATTCGAATTAAAAATCTTATGAAATATCTTGGAATAAGCAAAGAACAAGCTGAAAAAGAAATAGAAACAGAAGATTCAAAACGTTATGAATTTCATAAATATTACACAAATGAAATATGGGGAATGTCCAATGGATATGAATTATGTCTGGACGAAGGAATTCTTGGAATCGATGGATGTGTAAAAATGATTTTGGACTATCTGAAAATAAGAAATTTAATTTAAAAAAGTTCTTGACATTACAAAAATAATATGTATAATAGATAGAGGTGGTTGCAACAGACCACCTCGAATATAAATCTGGCTCCATGGTCAAGCGGTTAAGACGCGACCCTCTCAAGGTCGAATCACGAGTTCGATTCTCGTTGGAGTCATAAGCTACAAACTTCGTATTTATGCGGTTTGTAGCTTTTTTATTTTGTTTATATTTGAATTGGTTAAAGAAAAGGGTTAAAGTTTTTGAAATATTAAATCTGGAATAAAAATATAACGATCAAGAAATAAAAAATCCCCCTGGCATATAAAATGCCAAAGAGGATTCAAACAAATGTCAAAGTGCTGATTAAAGCACAAAGATATTATATCACACAAAAAACAAAATGCAATAATCACTTGACAAAAAAATATCAATATGATAATCTACAACAAGAGTGAATCTGAACTATCGGGTCCATGAAGGGGCACACCACCTCGGGTGTGATGCTTCTTTGTGGACCCTTTTTTGTTCCTTTTAAAGATAAAAGGAAAGTCAGTCAAGGAGGAAAGCAGATGAGATTAAATGGAGAGACAAAAACATTAAAAGACCCTGTCGCATTATCTGATTTCTTAACACAGGAAGGATTTTCAGATAAGAGAATCGCAGTGGAAAGAAATGGAGAAATCGTTCCTAAAGGGGAATATGCGAATGTGATCTTAAGTGACAGTGACACATTAGAGATCGTAGCCTTTGTCGGTGGCGGATGATCTGAAGATAACAGGTACAAAGAGATAAGAAAATTATGCATATATAAAGGAGAATAACATGAAACAGGACAAGTTAATCATCGGTGGACATGAATTTGATTCAAGATTTATCTTAGGATCAGGAAAATATTCCTTAGATCTGATCAATGCAGCAGTGCAGAATGCAGGAGCACAGATCATTACATTAGCACTTCGAAGAACGAACACAAATGATACAGCTAATATTCTTGACTATATTCCAGAAGGTGTCACACTTCTTCCAAATACATCTGGAGCAAGAAATGCAGAAGAAGCAGTTCGTATTGCAAGACTTGCAAGAGAAGTAGGATGCGGAGATTTTGTTAAGATTGAAGTTATTCATGATTCTAAATATCTGCTTCCAGATAACTATGAAACGATCAAGGCAACAGAAATCCTTGCCAAAGAAGGATTTGTTGTTATGCCATACATGTATCCAGACTTAAATGCAGCCAGAGATCTTGTAAATGCTGGGGCAGCTGCAGTTATGCCTCTTGGGTCTCCAATTGGATCTAACAAAGGAATCTGTACGAAAGACTTTATCCAGATTTTGATCGATGAGATCGATCTTCCAATCATCGTAGATGCAGGAATCGGAAAACCATCTCAGGCATGTGAAGCAATGGAAATGGGTGCAGCTGCAGTGATGGCGAATACAGCAATCGCAACTGCAGGTGATATTCCAGCCATGGCAGAAGCATTTAAGAAAGCAATTGAGGCAGGAAGAAGCGCATATCTGGCAGGACTTGGAAGAGTCATTGAAAAAGGTTCTAGCGCATCATCACCATTAACAGGATTTTTGGAGGATTAATCATGAGTGTAAGAATTGATGAGAATACAGATCATATGAAATATACGGATGACATGGAAGCGATTGATTCAGATATCATGGACCGTGTCATCGCAGAGATGAACAGCTATGATGCAGACATTTATACAGCAAAAGATGTCGAAGAAGCATTGGCAGCAGAAACTTGTTCTGTTGATAATTTCAAAGCCTTATTATCGCCAGCGGCATTGCCGTTTTTGGAAGAAATCGCACAGAAAGCACAGAAAGAGACAAGAAAACATTTTGGAAACTCTGTAGCGATCTTTACTCCGTTATATATTGCAAACTACTGCGAAAATTATTGTGTTTACTGTGGATTTAATTGCCACAACAAGATCAAACGTGCACAGCTTAATGCAGAAGAGATTGAAAAAGAAATGCAGGCGATCGCAGAGACAGGATTGGAAGAAGTTTTGATCCTGACTGGAGAAAGTCCAAACAAATCAAGTGTTGAATATATCGGAGAAGCATGTAAGATCGCGAAGAAATATTTTAAACTGATCGGTCTTGAAGTATATCCAATGGATTCTAAAGATTATGCATATCTGCATGAATGTGGAGCAGATTTTGTTACAGTCTTCCAGGAAACATATAATTCAGACAAATATAAGACACTGCATTTGGGTGGAAGAAAGAGAATATTCCCATACCGTCTCAATGCTCAGGAACGCGCGATCATGGGTGGAATGAGAGGTGTCGGATTTGCTGCTCTCTTAGGATTGGATGATTTTAGAAAAGATGCACTGGCAACAGGAATGCATGCATATCTTTTACAGAAAAAATATCCACATGCAGAAATCGCATTTTCATGTCCTAGATTACGTCCGATCATTAATAACGATAAGATCAATCCAAAAGATGTTCATGAACCACAGCTTCTACAGATTATTTGTGCATATCGAATCTTTATGCCATTTGCAAGTATTACGATCTCAACACGTGAATGTGAAAGATTCCGTGACAACATCATTCAGATCGCAGCGACGAAGATTTCAGCAGGAGTAAATGTTGGAATCGGTGGACACAGTCAGGAAGAAGAAAAAGGTGATGAACAGTTCGAGATCAGTGATGGAAGATCAGTTGATGAGATTTATCAAATGATCGAGGACAATGGCATGCAGCCAGTTATGACAGATTATATTTATGTATAAGAAAACAAAAAAGTATATAGTATACACAATCCCGGATCAAAATAAAAGATCCGGGATTTTTTTATCCTAGGAAAATTCGAAGGAATTCACTATGCAATAAAAAGCTCGCCGCTCCTAAAAAGAAGAATATAGAGAAAGATCAAGGATTTTTAACATAATATAGCTTGTAGATACTTGGCTCAGTAGAGCCATTGAGCAAGAAGCCTCCACTTCAAAATCAGGGATTTAAGTGGTGGGAGCATGTCACCGAGATCTGGGCGGTTGCAACCAATATATATATTGAAGGAACCTTCCCGAATGGTGTACAATATGATATGGCAAGTGCGATCCAGTTAATGCACAATATGATGGTGGCTCATGCAAAAGCTGTTATTGCATACAAAGAAGCAGGATATGAAGGGAAGATAGGTATCGTTCATTCGTTAGAAAGTAAATATCCTTATGATAAAACGAAAGACGAAGATGTTAAAGCGGCAAAAAATGAAGATGTATTAAATAATCAGTTCTTGTTAGATGCAACATTCCTTGGGAAATACAGGGATGAAACAATGGAGATCATCAATCGTTTGGTAGAGTTAAACAACGGAAGCTTTCATGCAAGCAAAGATGATATGGAGATCTTAAAAGAAGCTGCATACTGGTATCGCGAAGTAAGCAAGACAAAAGAACTGTAAAATTGCAATGGAGGAATGAGAAATGGAATATCAGGGAATCATTTTTGATTTCAATGGAACATTATTTTTTGACAATGATAAACATGTGAAAGCGTGGAATGAGATCTCTAAGATCTTACGAGGAAAAGAAATCACGTTAGAGGAATTACATACGAAACTAAACGGAACACCAAATATACAAAATATTTTATATTTTACAGATGGGAAGGCAACAAAAGAAGAATTAGAAAAATATTCTCAGAAAAAAGAAGAATATTATCGTCAATTCTGTAAAGAAGATACGGAAAAATTTCATCTGGTAGATGGTGTATGTGAGTTTTTTGATCATTTGAAAGAAAAAGATATTCCATTTACGATTGCTAGTGCATCAATCAAAGAAAATATTGATTTCTTTATTGAGTCCTTTGGACTGGACCGCTGGATCAAGCCAGAAGATATCGTTTATGATGATGGAACATATGAGAATAAGATCGCAATGTTTCATAAAGCAGCCGATGTGATCGGCATTGATATGAAAGACATTAGAATTTATGAAGATTCCAATTCTGGAATCCGAAATGCATATGATGCAGGATGTGAACAGATCGTTGTGATCTGTGACAAGGAAAATGAAGAAGAATTTTTAAAACGTCCAGGAGTTATAGAAGTTATGCAGGATTTTTCCTTTGCAAAAGAATTGTAATACAAATTTAAAATTGATTTTAGGGAGTTTCGTAGACGAAACTCCCTTTTTGTGATAAGATAAATTGAATATACCTTAATCAATAAATGAGAAAGGGTATAATCTTTTGAAATATAAGAAGAAAGATATAAAGGAGAGTTCGATGATCAATCAGTTAGTAAACAATATTAAAAAATTAGATGCCCCTATTGTTGTTGGATTAGATCCAATGCTTGATTATGTACCAGAATATATTAAGAAAGCAGCATTTGCTGAATATGGTGAGACTTTAGAAGGAGCAGCAGAGGCAATCTGGCAGTATAATAAAGGAATCATTGATGCAACTTATGATCTGATTCCAGCAGTTAAACCACAGATTGCTATGTATGAACAATTTGGAGTTCCAGGACTTGTTGCATTTAATAAGACATGTGAATATGCAAAGAGCAAAGGTCTTGTGATCATCGGAGATATCAAACGTGGAGATATTGGATCAACATCTAAAGCTTATGCGATCGGTCATGTAGGAAAGGTTGCAGTGGGAAGCAAGACATACAGCGGATTTTGTGAAGATTTTGTAACAGTTAATCCATATCTTGGAAGTGATGGAATCCGTCCATTTATGGAAGTATGTAAAGAAGAGAAGAAGGGAATGTTCATCTTAGTTAAGACATCAAACCCATCCAGCGGAGAATTCCAGGATCAGGAGATCGATGGAAAACCGTTATATGAGATGGTAGCCGAGAAAGTTGCTTCCTGGGGAGAAGAACTGATGGGAGATTCTTACAGCTATATCGGTGCCGTTGTTGGAGCAACTTATCCTAAGATGGGAGAAGTATTAAGAAAGATCATGCCAAAATCATACATCTTAGTTCCAGGATACGGAGCACAGGGTGGTCAGGCAAAGGATCTTGCGCCATTCTTTAACGAAGATGGATTAGGTGCGATCATTAATTCTTCCAGAGGAATCATCTGTGCATATAAACAGGATGCTTACAGTCAGTTTGGAGAAGAAAATTACGCAGATGCATCAAGACAGGCTGTTCTCGATATGAAAGAAGATTTAAAACAGGCCTGGGTAAAATAAAAGAACACCTATTTTGTGAGTAAAGAAAACAGCCAGATAAAGGAGAATTGCAAGATGAGTAAGAAACAGGTAATGGCAGAGATCATTCGTCATACATCTTTATCAGACGGAATCTTTGATATGACATTGAAAGCAGAAGAGATTGCGAAAGAAGCAAAAGCAGGACAGTTTATTTCTGTTTATCTGAATAACAAGAGTAAGATCCTTCCAAGACCGATCAGTATCTGTGGGATCGATAAAGAAGCAGGGACATTAAGGATCGTCTATCGTACGGTTGGAGATGGAACGAAGGAATTATCCGATTACAAAGAAGGTGAGATGGTCAAAATCTTAGGACCTTTAGGAAACGGATTTACACAGAAAGACAAAAAAGCAATTTTAATCGGTGGCGGAATCGGAATTCCTCCGATGTTAGAATTAATGAAGCAGTTAGATTGCGACAAAACAGCAGTTTTAGGATACCGTGACAGTGATATGTTCTTAAAAGACGAATTTGAGGCAGTTGGAGATGTTGTGATCTCTACAGAAGACGGATCTTTTGGAACGAAGGGAAATGTCATTGATGCGATCAAAGAGCAGGGCGTGGAAGGAAGCATCATCTATGCATGTGGTCCAACACCAATGCTTCGAGGAATCAAAGCATATGCAGAAGAGATGGGGATCGAAGCACAGATTTCCATGGAAGAGAGAATGGCATGTGGAATCGGTGCATGCTTAGCCTGTGTTTGCAAGTCAAAAGACGTGGATTCCCATTCACATGTTCATAACAAACGTGTTTGCAAAGATGGACCAGTATTCGACGCCAGGGAGGTGGAACTATAATGAATTTATCAGTTGATATTGCCGGAGTAACAATGAAGAACCCTGTGACAACAGGATCAGGAACATTTGGTTCCGGAGAAGAATTCAGTGAATTTGTTGACCTTTCCAAATTAGGAGCAGTGACAACCAAAGGAGTTGCTAATGTTCCATGGCCGGGGAATTCTGTGCCTAGAGTTGCAGAGGTATATGGTGGTATGTTAAATGCGATCGGATTGCAGAATCCTGGGATCGATGTGTTTGTTGAACGAGATATTCCATATCTTAAGAAAGCCGGAGCAACGATCATTGTTAATGTTTGTGGAAAATCCGAAAAGGATTATCTCGAGGTTGTAGAAAGACTTGCTGACCAGCCAGTAGATTTATTAGAGATCAATGTATCTTGTCCGAATGTGAAAGAAGGCGGGATTGCTTTTGGACAGGATCCCAAAGCGTTATATGATATTACGAAGGCAGTGAAAGCAAAAGCAAAACAGCCGATCATCATGAAGTTAAGCCCGAATGTCACAGATATCACAGAGATGGCAAAAGCTGCAGTTGATGCAGGAAGTGATGCTCTTTCTTTGATTAATACATTAACAGGAATGAAGATCGATATTGAAAGAAGAGATTTTGTGCTTGCCAATAAGACAGGTGGGATGTCCGGACCAGCGATCAAACCAGTTGCTGTCCGTATGGTATATCAGGTTGCTAACGCTGTGGATGTGCCAATTATCGGTATGGGTGGAATCTCAACAGCTGAGGATGCATTAGAGTTTATCATGGCTGGTGCAACAGCGGTATCAGTAGGAACAGCAAACTTTATCAATCCTGCAACGACACTTGAAGTGGTTGATGGAATCAAAACTTACATGGAAAGACATCAGATCAATGATATTAACGAATTGATCGGATGTGTCAAATAGATAATAAAAGGAGGATGAGGGTATGAATATTTTATTTTTCCTGACTCCGAAAAGTGAGGTTGCCTATATCCCTGCCGATGAAAGTTTAAGGCAGGCGTTTGAAAAACTAAAATATCATGGATATTCAGCAGTGCCGACATTAACTGATGATGGTAAATACGCAGGAACGATCACAGAAGGTGATGTATTGCGTGCCATGGAATCTATGTGCCATTGGAATATATCAGAAGCTGAGAAAGTCAAACTTATGGATGTAAAGAGAAAGAGAAACATTCAGGCAGTGACGATCAGCACAGATATGGATGATCTTGTCGATGTGATCACAGATCAGAATTTTGTTCCGGTCATTGATGATCAGGAGAAATTTATCGGGATCGTGACAAGAAAAGATGTGATTCGTTTTTATCATGACGAATACCGCAAATTAGCAAAGAATGAATAAGATGGAGGTTTAAATAGAAGATGGAACAGTATAAGAGAGAGTTTATCGAATTTATGGTAGAAAGTGATGTATTAAAATTTGGAGAATTTACATTAAAGAGTGGAAGAAAATCTCCATTTTTCATGAATGCAGGAGCTTATGTGACAGGATCTCAGTTAAAGAGACTTGGAGAATATTATGCAAAAGCAATCCATAGTACTTATGGAGATGATTTTGATGTGTTATTCGGACCTGCATACAAAGGAATTCCATTAGGAGTTGTAACAGCGATCGCATACAGCGAATTATATGGAAAAGAAGTTCGTTATTGTTCTGACCGTAAGGAAGCAAAAGATCATGGTGCAGATAAAGGAAACTTCCTTGGAAGCGAATTAAAAGACGGTGACCGCGTGATCATGATCGAAGATGTTACAACATCTGGTAAATCCATGGAAGAGACAGTTCCAAAAGTAAAAGGAGCAGCAAACGTAGAGATCGTTGGATTAATGGTATCCTTAAACCGTATGGAAATCGGTAAAGGCGGAGAAAAATGTGCACTGGATGAAGTGAAAGAATTATATGGATTTGATACAGCAGCGATCGTTGATATGGAAGAAGTTGTAGAATGTTTATATAACAAAGAATGTAATGGAAAAGTTGTGATTGATGATACATTAAAAGCAGCAATTGATGCATACTATGAACAGTATGGTGCAAAACATTAAGGATGGTTCTTGTGACGGTTGAGAAAAAGAAGTTAGCCAGACGAGGAATAAAAGTTATATTTTATCTTTATATCATAGTTATATTTTATTTTGTATTATTGAGTGAACGATATGGGAGGGATACAGGATATGATACCTCCCATGTGAACTTAATTTTATTCAAAGAAATCAACAGGTTCTGGACATACAGATATCTTTTGTCCACCGAAGCAGTGGTCACAAATCTGTTTGGAAATATTTTTGCATTCAGTCCATTTGGTTTTATGATCCCGATCGTGATCAATAAGAAAAAGGCATTTTTTCGTGCAGTGTTTGCAACTTCCTTTTTTAGTTTAGTGATCGAGACAAGTCAATTGATCATGAAAGTAGGGGTATTTGATGTAGATGATCTTCTGATGAATACGGTTGGTGGATTGATCGGGTATATGATATACAGGGTCGTAGTAGCAGTATATGATTTATATAACAGAAAGAGGGCGGCAAAATGAAGAGAAACAAAAGAAAAACATTTGCATATCGTCCATCTGACAAAATTATTTCACGGGAATCAATTGTTTCTGTGATTTTAGGAGCAGCAGGGATCATTGGATATTACCTGCTGCTTTTCGGTTCCATAAAGACAGGAGGAACAAGTAGTCCATTAAGTGGAGCTGGAGGATGGATCTTGCTGGTAGTATCAGCTATAGGATTATATTTTGGAATACAAAGTATGAAAGATACCGCAGCAGTGATGAAATGGAAGATCATTGGATGTACTTGCAACGGAATTGTGCTGGCAGTATCTGTGATCATTTTTATGATTGGAATAATTGCAATGATCTAAGTAAAGAAAGGAAGAGATGACTTGAATACAATGTTATCAGAAAGACATGAATTAAATAAGATCGCACTGTTAGAATTAAAGAAAGATGTAGAAGAAACAAGAGAATTTTCTTCATATTTTTCTAAAATGGCAGATCTTTTATTATATGTAAATGAGATTTACGATACCAAAGAGAGGACATTAGAACAGTTAAAACAGTGGAATAGAATATGGTATGAAGAGATCAGCCAGGAACAATATGCACATAGTTTTGGGAATCCAAAATTTTGTACAGAAAAGTTTGGAAAAGAGTATGGTCAGATCTTCGCATTTTTATATGCAGAGATGCGCAGTGGATTTATCTATGCGATCGAAGGAAGACTGTTTGACCTTGTGATCAACAATGAATTGTTCTTGGAAATCAGCAATTTATTTTTGTCAGGAGAAGAACATCCGCAGAAGATCAAGCATATTGTTTTTGATCATATGAGAGATTACAGCGAGGATGTTTTTGAGTACAGAATTAGAGAACAGTTAGACCCAGAACTTGATTTTGCAACAAAGATCGTGATGGAATCTGATCTCAGTGATCCAGATATTTTGTATCAATATGGAGAATATATTTCCGAAAATGAAATTGATACTTTAAAGTTTTTAAATAAATTGCCACAAGAAGAGATCACAGCAATGGCCAAAACATATGTTGATGGATTTCATGAAGGATTTATCATCAATAACATTGATATGAGTCCAAAACGAAGTGTTAATATCCGTTATACGATCGGATTTGAACCAGTTGTCAGAGAGGCAGTTCGTTTATTTTCAGAAATTGGGCTTGCACCGATCATCTATAGAAGTGGCGTATCTGTTTTAACACAAGGACTTCATAAGATTGGTTATGTTTCATCTTCTCCAAACCCACAGTATGAATATGACCACAGATATGATCAGGCGATATTCTTTGATAATCGTTTTATGAAACACAAATTAGAATGTTATCATAATGCATATGAACATTATAAAGATGAAGCGTATGTGTTTGCTGGACCAGCTTGCATGGAAACATTTGGGGAAATACCTTTTTTACCAGAGAATAAAGAAGAGAATTTAAAATTAAGCAAGAAGCAGCAGGAGCTTTCTGTGGAATTTCAGATGAAAGCCTCAGAGATCATGAATCAATATATCAAACCAGAGCAGAGGAGCTTTACGATTATTTCATATCCAATTCCTGAGATCGGGGATAATTTTGAAGAGATTTTTAAAGAAGTCGTGAAAGTTAATACATTGGATAAAGACAAATACAGACAGATTCAGCAGCATTTGATCGATGCCCTGAATCAGGCAGTGGAAGTTCATATCAAAGGAAAAGGAAAGAATAAGACCGACCTATACGTAGCGATGCATGAGATGGATGACCCATCCAAAGAAACGAATTTTGAAAACTGCCTTGCAGATGTCAATATTCCAGTTGGAGAAGTGTTTACCTCACCAAAATTAACAGGGACCAATGGAGTACTGCATGTTGGAGAAGTCTATTTAAATGATCTGAAATTCATTGATCTTGAAATTACTTTTAAAGATGGAATGATTTCTGAATATACATGCAAAAACTTTAAAACAGAGGAAGAAAATAAGGCATTTATCAAAGAGAATCTCTTATATAACAGAGATACGCTCCCAATGGGCGAGTTTGCGATCGGAACAAACACAACAGCATATGTGATGGCAAAGACATATGATATCTTATATCAGCTTCCGATCCTGATTGTTGAGAAGATGGGACCTCATTTTGCAGTGGGAGATACTTGCTACAGTCATTGTGAAGAAACTGAAGTTCACAATCCAGATGGCAAAGAAATCGTTGCAAAATATAATGAATGCTCCAAAGAAGGCGAGTATTTCCAGTGTCACACAGATATTACGATTCCATATGAAGAACTGGATTCTATTTGTGCGATCACCCTTGGCGGAGATGAGATTTTACTGATCAAAGATGGTAAATTTGTACTTTCTGGTACAGAAACATTAAATGAACCATTGACGGAAATCGGTTAAATCAGTACAATGATAAGAAAGATAAAATCCTGAAAGGGAAGTTTTTGTTAATTTCATAAGATAAGGAGAAAGAACATGGCAAAAGTAGCAATTGTAATGGGCAGCGATTCTGATATGCCTATCATGAAAAAAGCAGCAGAGTTTTTAGATCAGATGGGGATCGATTTTGAGATGACGATCATTTCCGCACACAGAGAACCAGATATTTTCTTTGAGTGGGCAAAAGGTGCGAAGGACCGTGGAGTGAAAGTGATCATTGCAGGTGCTGGAAAGGCAGCACATCTTCCAGGTATGTGTGCAGCTTTATTCCCAATGCCAGTTATCGGTATTCCGATGAAGACTTCCGACCTCGGTGGTGTTGATTCTTTATATTCTATCGTACAGATGCCATCTGGAATACCAGTAGCGACTGTAGCGATCAATGGAGGACTTAATGCAGGAATCCTTGCAGCGAAGATCCTTGCAACATCAGACGAGAAATTACTTGAGAAATTAGAAGCTTACAGCGAAGAGATGAAACAGTCAGTTGTAGAGAAAGCAGAGAAACTTGACAAAGTTGGATACAAAAATTATGAATAAGAAGATTCTTGCAGCGTTTTTATGCGTATGTATGGTTGTAGTTACAGGAAGTTTTCCAGTAAGTGCAGCAAAAACAAAGAAGACATACAAGATTGCAATTGATGCAGGACACCAGGGAAAGGGAAACAGTAAGACAGAACCTATCGGACCGGGCGCGAAGATGCGTAAACCCAAAGTAGCATACGGAACGCAGGGAGTCAAAACGAAAGTACCAGAATCCAAATTAACTCTGCAGATTGCATTAAAGCTTGAGAAAGAGTTAAAGAAACGCGGTTATGATGTGTATATGATAAGAAGAAAACAGAATGTAAACATTAGCAATAAGCAAAGAGCGATCCGTGCAAATAAAAGTGGTGCTGATATCTGTATCAGACTACATGCGGATGCAGCATCAGCGAATGTTCGTGGTGTTTCTGTGCTATACCCATCACAGCAGAATCCTTATGTAGCAAAATTAAGCAAGAAGAGTAAAAAACTCTCAAAGAATATACTGGACAGTTATTGTAAGTCAACCAAATTCAAGAAACGTGGTTTATCAAAACGTGACGATCTTACAGGAACAAACTGGAGTAAGATTCCAGTGGCACTGATAGAGATGGGATTTATGACAAATAAGACCGAAGATAAACAGATGCAGAAGAAGCAGACACAGAAGAAGATGGTAGACGGCATTGCAAATGGTATTGATCAATATTTTAAATAATCAGGAGGAGAAGTAACAATGGATTACAAGAAAGCAGGCGTGGATATTGAAGCAGGATACAAATCTGTAGAACTGATGAAAGAACACGTAAAGAGAACCATGAGAGAAGAGGTACTTGGTGGATTAGGAGGATTTTCCGGAGCATTTTCTTTAAAGAAGATCAAAGATATGGATGATCCAGTCTTACTTTCAGGAACTGATGGATGTGGAACAAAAGTAAAACTTGCAATGATCCTTGATAAACATGATACGATCGGTATCGATGCAGTTGCTATGTGTGTAAATGATATTGCATGTGCAGGAGGAGAACCTCTGTTCTTCTTAGACTATATTGCCTGCGGTAAAAACTATCCTGAAAAGATCGCTGAGATCGTAAGCGGTGTAGCAGAAGGATGTGTACAGTCAGATGCAGCCTTGATCGGTGGAGAGACAGCAGAACATCCAGGACTTATGCCAGAAGAAGACTATGACCTTGCAGGATTTGCAGTTGGTGTATGTGACAGAAAAGACCTGATCACAGGAGAAAACTTAAAAGATGGAGATGTCTTGATCGGTATGGCATCTACAGGAGTTCACAGCAACGGATTCTCTTTAGTAAGAAAAGTATTTGATATGAGTAAAGAATCTTTAAATACATATTATGATGAATTAGGAAAAACATTAGGAGAAGCATTACTTGCTCCGACAAGAATCTATGTAAAAGCATTAAAGAGTGTGAAAGATGCAGGAGTTACAGTTAAAGCATGCAGTCATATCACAGGTGGTGGATTCTATGAGAATATCCCACGTATGCTTCCAGAAGGAATGAAAGCAGTTGTGAAGAAAGACAGCTATGAAGTACCAGCAATCTTTAAACTTCTTGCCAAAGAAGGAGATATCGCAGAAGAGATGATGTACAACACATTCAATATGGGACTTGGAATGGTTGTTGCGGTTGATAAAGAAGATGTTGACAAAACAATGGAAGCAATCAAAGCAGCAGGAGATACACCATATATCGTAGGGCATATGGAAGCTGGAGAAAAAGGAGTTACTTTATGCTAAAAGTGGCAGTACTTGTTTCCGGAGGAGGAACAAACCTTCAGGCCATTATCGATGGAATCGAGAATGGAAGCATCACAAATGCGAAGATTGATGTTGTGATCAGCAATAATAAGAATGCATATGCACTTGAGCGTGCGAAGAAACATGATATCGAAGCAGTTGCACTTTCTCCCAAAGATTTTGAGACAAGAGATTTATTTAACGAAGCATTGTATAACGAGCTTGTAGACCGTAAGATTGATCTGATCGTTCTTGCGGGATGCTTGGTTGTGATTCCGGAGAAGATCATTCATGAATTTGAAAACAGGATCATCAATATTCACCCATCATTGATCCCATCATTTTGCGGAACAGGCTATTATGGATTGAAGGTTCATGAGAAAGCCTTGGCAAGGGGAGTTAAAGTTTCTGGAGCAACCGTTCATTTTGTCGATGAAGGAACGGATACAGGTCCGATCATTGCCCAGAAGGCAGTAGAGATCAAACAGGGAGATACTCCAGAAGTTCTTCAGCGAAGAATCATGGAGCAGGCAGAATGGGTTATTATGCCGAAAGCCATTGATGACATTGCTAATGGAAGGATCAAAGTCGAAGAAGGAAAAGTCATTTATCTATAAATCATTCAGATCACGAAAGAAAGGAAATGAAAGATGAAAGTTTTAATCGTAGGAAGCGGTGGAAGAGAACACGCGATCGCATGGTCTGTCGCTAAAAGCCCAAAAGTAGACAAGATTTATTGTGCACCAGGAAATGCAGGAATTGCTGAATTTGCGGAATGTGTAAATATCAAAGCAATGGAATTCGATAAACTGGTTGCATTTGCGAAAGAAAATGCAATTGATCTTACGATCATTGGAATGGATGATCCATTAGTTGGTGGTGTTGTCGATGCATTTGAATCAGAAGGACTGCGTGTTTTTGGACCAAGAAAGAATGCAGCGATCATCGAAGGTTCCAAAGCATTTTCTAAAGATCTGATGAAGAAATATAAGATTCCAACAGCTGCATATGAGAATTTTACAGATCCAGATGAAGCTATCAAATATTTAGAAACAGCTAAGATGCCAATCGTATTAAAAGCGGATGGATTAGCACTTGGAAAAGGTGTATTGATCTGTAACACATTAGAAGAAGCTAAAGAAGGTGTTAAGACATTAATGCTTGACAAACAGTTTGGCGATGCTGGTAATGAAATCGTTATTGAAGAGTTTATGACAGGAAGAGAAGTATCTGTTCTGGCATTCTGTGATGGAAAAACGATCAAATGTATGACATCCGCACAGGACCATAAACGTGCTAAAGATGGAGATCAGGGACTTAACACAGGAGGAATGGGAACATTCTCTCCAAGTCCATTCTACAATGATGAAGTAGAAGCATTCTGTGAAAAATATGTCTATCAGTCAACGATCGATGCGATGGCTTCTGAGGGAAGACCATTTACAGGAATCTTATTTACAGGATTGATGATCACAGAAGACGGACCAAAAGTCTTAGAATACAATGCACGTTTTGGAGATCCAGAAGCACAGGTTGTTCTTCCAAGAATGAAGAATGATATCATCGACGTGATGGAAGCCTGCATTGATGGAAAATTATCTGATGTAGAATTGGAATTTGAAGATAATGCAGCAGTATGCGTTGTTTTAGCATCTGACGGATATCCAGAGAAATACGATAAAGGATTCGAAATCAAAGGATTAGATACATTCAAAGACAAAGATGGATATTATGTATTCCACGCTGGAACAAAGTTTGATGGTGATAAGATCGTGACAAATGGAGGACGTGTCTTAGGTGTTGTAGCAAAAGGAGAAAATCTAAAGGCTGCAAGAGCAAATGCTTACAAAGCAACAGAATGGATTGATTTTGCAAACAAATATAAGAGAAATGACATCGGAAAAGCAATTGATGAAGCATAATCTTTAAAGGATGATCATATAAAAAGGATGGCTGAGAAATCAGCCATCCTTTTTGTAGTAGTACACATATATGAAATTACATTGTGATAATTCCAAAAGCATTTGCAACTGAGCTGATCAAAATGATCGCTGCAAAAAGCGGGCACAGATATTTGATCATAAAACAGAAAATCTTCTTGCGGCGAAATGCCTGTCCGTCTTTTTTGATTTCTTCTTCTATTTTATCAACTCCAACAACTTTTGATACCAGAAGGCAGGTTGCGATCGCGGCAATCGGCATCATCACAGAGTTTGTTATGAAATCGAAGAAATCAAGAAATTGCATTCCAAGAATCTTAAAATTCGCAAGAGGTCCATACCCAAGGCAGGAAAGCGTTCCAAGCAGTAACATAACCATTCCCATGAACACAGTTGATTTTTTACGGCTCCAGTGTAGTTCATCTTCGAACGTCGAAACAGCACTTTCTGTCAGTGCGATCGAACTTGTCACAGCTGCAAACAGTACTAATAAGAAAAATACAACACCGATCGCAGTTCCAAATCCCATGTTTGCAAAAACTTTCGGGATTGTGATAAACATTAAGGCAGGTCCAGACTTTAATGTTTCGGCATTACCGCCAGAGAAAGCAAAAACAGCAGGAATGATCATAAGTCCAGCCATGATCGCGATCGCAGTATCAAAAATCTCAACATTCTCTGTAGATTTTTCAATGGAAGTATCTTTCTTCATATAAGAACCAAATGTGATCAATATTCCCATTGCAATGGATAAAGAATAAAACATCTGTCCCATTGCAGATACAACGGTCATCCATGAAAAATGATCAAAGTTTGGCACAAGAAAGTATTTTACCCCTTCAATAGCACCTGGTCTGGTTACAGAATACACAGCGATGATCAGTGATAAAACGATCAGGATCGGCATCATAAATTTTGATACACGCTCAATTCCATTTCGTACACCGGCGTAAATGATACCAAGTGTAAATAATGTAAAAATGATAAAACAGATTTCTGTAGACCACCCATTGGAAATAAATGTCGTAAAATAAGCATCGCCAGCTAAAGTTTTACTATGTCCGGCAAAATATTCAATCAGGTATTTGATCACCCATCCACCGATCACAGAATAATAAGGAACGATGAGGATCGGAATGATTGCATTGATCCAACCACCAATAGATATAAAACGTGAGTTTCCAAAGCTTTCAAATGCTCCAACAGGGCTTTTTCTTGTCATGCGTCCAAGAGAAGTCTCCGCCATGATCAAGGTGTAACCGAAGGTCAGTGCAAGTATGATATAAACAAGTAAAAAGATTCCACCGCCATATTTAGCAGCGAGATATGGAAATCTCCAGATGTTTCCAAGCCCTACGGAAGCACCAGCAGCTGATAATACAAAGCCAAGCTTTCCAGAGAAAGTGCTTCTTTTGTGTTTCTTCATTATAAATTGTCTCCTTTAACTAATGTTTCCATACGCATTGAGCGTATCTGAATCAGTTTAACACAGCAGCAGGAAAAAAGCAAAGAAACTGATAAAAATATTGTATGGAAAATATTACATATGTATGCCATAGAAAGACAAATGTTTTTGTATAGTGTGCTGAAAGTGACTGATTATTAAAAAAAATACTTGCAAATATCAGAATCATCATATAAAGTAAATATTGCGGATAAGAAAAATAAACATAGGCATTTCTTTCTGATGAACAAAAAGAAATGAACTCTGGAGAGTCTCATAAGTGAGCGCCGAAGGTGTACAGTTTCTATTAGGAAACTAATCTCTCAGGCAAAAGGACAGAGCTTTATAAGCAATGTATTCGATACTCTTTAGAGCTGATTTAATCAGCTCTTTTTTGTATACTCAGATATGCAAAAATCAAGCTGTTCAAGGTTACATTCGCAAAGATCTATTTTTGGAGGAATGAAAAATGTTAAACACGCTAAACGATGTACTAAACAACGTCGACAATTTTATCTGGGGGATGCCCCTTATCATCTTGATCCTTTTTACAGGAATCTTATTGACAGTCAGGCTTCGAGGACTACAGATCAGACATCTTGGAAAGGCACTACATTATGTATTTCATAATGAAGATGATGGAGAAGGAGAAGTTACAAGTTTTGGTGCATTATGTACGGCACTTTCAGCAACGATCGGAACTGGTAATATCGTAGGATGTGCGACAGCAATCGTTGCAGGTGGACCAGGAGCATTATTCTGGATGTGGCTTGCAGCCTTTTTTGGAATGGCAACAAAATATGCTGAAGGAATGTTAGCGGTTAAGTATAGAGTGATCGCAGAAGATGGTCACACACTTGGCGGACCATTCTATTACATTGAAAAAGGAATGGGTAAGAATTTTAAATGGCTTGCAAAATTGTTCTGTGTATTTGGAACAATGGTAGGTTTGTTTGGAATCGGAACGTTTACACAGGTAAATGGAATCACATCAGCAGTGAATAACTTCTTTGACCCATCCAATGTACATACGATCAGCTTATTTGGAATGAATTATTCTATTAGCGTTGTTGTAGCAGGAATTATCGTAACAATCTGTACAGGACTTGTTATCATTGGAGGAATCAAGAGAATCTCTAAGGTATCAGAGGTTATCGTGCCATTTATGGCAGTGACATATATTGGTGTCTGTCTGATCATTGTATTCACACATTTACCACAGGTACCAGCAGCATTTGCTGAGATCGTACAGTCAGCATTTGGACTAAAAGCAGTTGCAGGTGGAGCAATCGGAGCTATGACAGTTGCAATGCAGAAAGGTATTGCAAGAGGAATCTTCTCTAACGAAGCAGGACTTGGATCAGCGCCGATCGCAGCGGCAGCAGCTCAGACAAATGAACCAGTACGTCAGGGACTTGTATCTATGACAGGAACATTTATTGATACGATCATCGTATGTACAATGACAGGACTTGCAATCGTTATGACAGGTGCATGGGATATGGGACTTGAAGGAGTTGCAGTCACAACAAAGGCATTTGCATTAGGACTTCCATTCCCTGCAAAAGCATCAGCATTTGTATTAATGATGTGTCTTGTATTCTTTGCATTTACAACAATTCTTGGATGGGCATATTATAGTGAAAGATGTCTGGAATACCTGGTAAATGGAAAGAAATTCGTTATCACAGCGTTCAAATGGTTTTACATTTTAGCAGTATTTATTGGACCATTTATGACAGTTAGTGCTGTATGGACTATTGCGGATATCTGTAATGGATTAATGGCATTCCCGAACCTTGTAGCACTGCTTGCGTTGAACGGAGATGTTGTATCTGAGACAAGAGGATATCTTGAAAGAGTTGGTATTGTGAAAACAACAGTAGGAGAAGCATAAAGAAAATATTGCTTTACTTTAACACTCTGATATAGTATAGTGGAACTATAAGATCAGAAAGGGAGTAAATGCTAATGAGCAAGAAAATCAAGACAGAAGCGGCAAAAAGATTATTTCAGGCAGTACTGACATTAGAGACAGAAGAAGAATGTTTTACATTTTTTGAAGATCTTTGTACAGTAAATGAATTAGAATCGTTAGCTCAGAGATTTGAGGTGGCTTCGATGTTATATGATAAGCATACATACTTAGAAGTTGCAGATAAGACAGGTGCTTCCACGGCAACCATCAGCCGAGTGAATCGTTCATTGAATTATGGAAGTGATGGCTATGATATGGTATTTAAACGAATGAAGAAATAGGCAGATGCCTATTTCTTCTTTTTCTTTTCTGCTTTATTGTTTGACTCTGGTTGATAGAGTTCATCGATCATTTTCTCAATCACCTGTTTCCTTAGATAGATATCATATCCAAGAAGTGTAATAAAAGCAAATTGCTGCAGCTGTTCTTTCTTCTTCGACTCCTTTAATTCAGCAAAAGTAGCCTCAGATTTATGAAATACATCTGCGATCGAATCTCGGATCGCCGTATTATGATCATGCTCCAGCTTGAAAATCTCATTATAAATCGTATAAAAAGAATTCTTTGAGTCCTGATCATCAAAATGTTCATTTAAAGGATCTAACAGATTCTTAATATCTGAAATTGATAAAAAATTCTTCAGATAATAAATATAAATTAAAAGAATCATGTGATTCCTGGAATATTTCTTCTTATTAGAAGGTGGAAGAAGATGGTTTTTGGTATAGTTGTTGATCATGGTTTTTGTAAATATCTTATCTTCTTCGAAACGCTTCGTATTCTTTAGCTGTTCTTCTAAAAAAGTAGTGACCTGATCCATATACAATTCGATGTTTGGAAGGTCTTCTGGAAGCACATAATCGAGTTTCATCCATTCTTCGAGTTGTTTTTCAAATTCCATAATGATTTCTCCTTATCTTATGACTATATTATACGGTTATTCAAACCATATGACAAGAGAAAAAACATCAGGTGCAACGGACTGGACTCGCTTCGCTTGATAAGGTATAATAGCAGTTAAGCTTTGAGAAAGGAATTTATCTATGGGAATTTATGATACATTAAATGAACAGCAGCAGGAAGCCGTTTTTTGTACGGAGGGGCCGCTTTTGCTTCTTGCTGGTGCAGGGTCTGGAAAGACTCGTGTGTTGACGCACAGGATTGCTTATCTGATGGATCAGGGTGTGAATCCTTATCATATTATGGCGATCACATTTACAAATAAAGCAGCGAAGGAAATGAGAGAGAGGGTCGATGATCTGGTCGGATTTGGAGCAGAGCATATCTGGGTCAGTACTTTCCATTCAACTTGTGTGAGAATCTTAAGAAGGCATATTGATAAGCTTGGTTATGGAAACAGTTTCACGATCTATGATGCAGATGATCAGAAATCCCTGATCAAACAGATCTGCAAGCAGTATAAGATTGATACAAAGATGATGCCAGAGAGAAGGATCATCAATGAGATTTCTTCTGCCAAAGATGAATTTATGACACCTTCCGAGTACGAAACAAGACATCAGTATGATTTTAAGAAGAAAAAGATCGCACAGATCTATAAAGAATATCAGAAGCAGTTAAAGGCAAATAATGCACTGGATTTTGATGATCTGATCTTTAAGACCGTGGAATTATTTCAGTTCCATCCAGAAGTGCTTGATTATTATCAGGAGAGATTTCGTTATATCATGGTTGACGAGTATCAGGATACAAATACGATCCAGTTCCAGTTAGTCAGTATGCTTGCAAGAAAATATCAGAATCTCTGCGTTGTAGGTGACGATGACCAGTCTATTTACAAATTCAGAGGTGCGAATGTAAAGAACATCTTAAACTTTGAAAATGTATTTCCAGAAGCAGTTACGATCAAACTTGAGCAGAATTATCGCTCCACGAAGAATATCTTAAATGCAGCGAATGAGGTGATCAAACACAATAAGGGAAGAAAAACGAAGAAACTTTGGACTGAGAACGAAGAAGGGGATCTGATCGAATTCCATCAGTATGGAACAGAATATGAAGAAGCAAGAAAGATCATTCATGAGATTGAAGATCTATCCAAAGAAGGTTATGATTATAAAAATATGGCGATCCTTTATCGTACTAATGCGCAGTCTCGTGTATTTGAAGAAAGTTTTATGATCAAAAATATTCCATACCGTATTGTGGGAGGCACAAACTTCTATCAGAGAAAAGAAGTGAAAGATATTTTGAGTTACTTAAAAGTTGTTGATAATGGGCTGGATGATCTGGCAGTGCGAAGGATCATCAATGTTCCAAGACGAGGGATCGGTGCAGCAACAATCGAGAAGATCAATGTGTATGCAGTTGAGCATAATATTAGTTTTTTAGATGCATGCTTTTCTGCGGATAGCATTGATACATTGGGAAATGCAAAGAAAAAGATCAATGGATTTGCTGATCTGATCCGTGAATTCAGACGCAAGATGCAGGAAGGGTCGCTGGAAGAATTATTTAAGTATATTACAGATGAAACAGGATATATTGCGAATCTGAAAGCTGAAGAAACGGAAGAAGCTGAAGGAAGAATTGAAAATATCAATGAGCTTTTAAATAAAGTTGTAACATATGAACAGGAAGCAGAAGAAGCGAGTCTGTCAGAATTATTAGAAGAGATCGCATTGGTTGCAGATATTGATAATCTAGAAGATTCAGATAACAGGGTTGTATTAATGACACTGCATAGTGCAAAAGGTCTGGAATTTCCATACGTATTTATTTGTGGTATGGAAGATGGAATCTTCCCAAGTTATATGACGGTGATGTCTGAAGATGATGACGATATGGAAGAAGAAAGACGTCTTTGCTATGTAGGAATCACAAGAGCAAAGAAAAAGCTTTATTTAAGTGCGGCAAAACGAAGAATGATGCAAGGAAGAACTCAGTTTAATAAAGTTTCACGGTTTATCGATGAGATTCCGGAACAGCTATTACAGTTAGACACAGGGGTCAACTTCAAAGAAAAACGTCCAGATAAAGCATTGTTTTCATCAAATCGCAGTAATCGATTTAGAAAACCATATCAAGCAAAATCATTTACTTCAACGAAAATGGATACTTTACCATATGATGTTGGAGATATGGTGAAACATATAAAATTTGGAAAAGGAAAAGTGCTTGAAATTGTCTCTGGAGGCCGTGATTACGAGGTAACAGTAGACTTTGAGAAAGCAGGAGTGAAAAAAATGTTCGCATCCTTTGCAAAACTAAAAAAAGTCGAATAAAATGAACGAAAAAGTTAGTAAAATATAGTTAGAAGTGATATAATAAAGAAAACGCATAAGAAAGGAATGAGCGGCATGGAAAAATTAAGTGATCTTTTAGAAATGGCAAAAGTTTCAGACATCATTGCAACAAAAAAAGAAAAAGAAGATAACAAAATCGTTTGGGCGTTAGCGATCATCGGAGCGATCGCAGCAGTTGCAGGAATCGCATTTGCGGTATATAAATATCTGACACCAGATTATATGGATGATTTTGATGAAGACTTTGATGATGATTTTGACGATGATTTCTTCGATGAAGAAGATGATACGGATGTGAAAGAAGAAGACATCGAGGAAGTAGAATAAGAAAGCTTCATATAGGAAACTGAAACGAAGAAAGAACACCTGTTTTTGGTGTTCTTTTTTTGATACAATTAGCGGCTTTTTCCTATGATTTTTTTAGTAAGTCTAAGAAAAATAAAAAAGGATAATAAAAAAAAATAAGATCAAAAACCGCATAAACAGGGGATTTGCGACAAAGTGTTCAAGAAAAATAAAAAAAGTTGAAAAAAGTTGTTGACATTTAAAGGACGATTCTATATAATAAATCTTGCTGTTGATGAAATAGAGAAACAGCAAAGCACTTACGGGGTGTGGCTCAGCTTGGCTAGAGCGCTTGATTTGGGATCAAGAGGTCGCAGGTTCGAATCCTGTCACCCCGACTGTAAGCGGGTGTAGTTCAATGGTAGAACTCCAGCCTTCCAAGCTGATCACGTGGGTTCGATTCCCATCACCCGCTTTCATGAGTCTGTAGCTCAGTTGGATAGAGCAACGGCCTTCTAAGCCGTGGGTCGGGGGTTCGAATCCCTTCAGGCTCGTTTTTTATATATGGTGGGTATAGCGCAGCTGGTTAGCGCGCCAGATTGTGGCTCTGGAGGCCGTGGGTTCGAATCCCATTACCCACCCTATTATTTTGCCTAATAGATATGTGGTGAAGTAATTTAATTATATAAGGGTGTGTAGCTCAGGTGGTAGAGCACTTGACTTTTAATCAAGTTGTCCGGGGTTCGAATCCCCGCACGCTCACTATGCGGATGTGGCGGAATTGGCAGACGCGCTAGATTTAGGTTCTAGTGTCTACGACGTGCAGGTTCAACTCCTGTCATCCGCAGTTCTTTTAAGGATTGACAAGCATAACAAGATATGATAGAATATTCTTGTTATGAGTTACAAAATCATATAACACTTACGGGGTGTGGCTCAGCTTGGCTAGAGCGCTTGATTTGGGATCAAGAGGTCGCAGGTTCGAATCCTGTCACCCCGACTATAAGCGGGTGTAGTTCAATGGTAGAACTCCAGCCTTCCAAGCTGATCACGTGGGTTCGATTCCCATCACCCGCTTTTTAATTTTATAGGTAACCTATAAGATTTGAGTCTGTAGCTCAGTTGGATAGAGCAACGGCCTTCTAAGCCGTGGGTCGGGGGTTCGAATCCCTTCAGGCTCGTTTTTCTATATCTGTATATATTATATAGAAGTAACACATATGGTGGGTATAGCGCAGCTGGTTAGCGCGCCAGATTGTGGCTCTGGAGGCCGTGGGTTCGAATCCCATTACCCACCCTGATCATTAAATTTTAATGATGATGGGCTATCGCCAAGTGGTAAGGCACAGCACTTTGACTGCTGCATTCGCTGGTTCGAGTCCAGCTAGCCCAGTTCTTGATAATTATATAAGGGTGTGTAGCTCAGGTGGTAGAGCACTTGACTTTTAATCAAGTTGTCCGGGGTTCGAATCCCCGCACGCTCATTGTTGTAAGAGATATGATTTTAGAGAGATCTAGGATCATGTCTCTTTTTTGATGTATGGAAATATGCTATCATTAAATTAACAAAGCAAAGAAGAAATATTATGTATGCATTCGTACCTATAAGAAAGTTGGATTCAAAAATGTCTATTCAAAATGGCTGAATGTAAAATCGGCAAAAACAAAGTAAGAACCAGTACTAAAAACACAAAAATGGCTGTATCTGCGGGAATTAAGTAGACACAGCTATTTTTGTATAAAAATACTTGACAGGAATACCAATACTTGATATACTATTCAAGCAGTCGACAAGAAAACAAATGCTTGTTGTTTTGCAATATGCGGATGTGGCGGAATTGGCAGACGCGCTAGATTTAGGTTCTAGTGTCTACGACGTGCAGGTTCAACTCCTGTCATCCGCAGTATTTTTTTGTCTAACAAAGAAAAATAAAATAAAATGAAAAAAGTTCTTGACAATCATAACAGAACGTAGTAACATATATCTTGTTGTGAACGACAAAAACACATAACACTTACGGGGTGTGGCTCAGCTTGGCTAGAGCGCTTGATTTGGGATCAAGAGGTCGCAGGTTCGAATCCTGTCACCCCGATTATAAGCGGGTGTAGTTCAATGGTAGAACTCCAGCCTTCCAAGCTGATCACGTGGGTTCGATTCCCATCACCCGCTTTTTAATTTTATAGAATTCCTATAAAGTTTGAGTCTGTAGCTCAGTTGGATAGAGCAACGGCCTTCTAAGCCGTGGGTCGGGGGTTCGAATCCCTTCAGGCTCGTTTTTCTATGTTTAAACATATTTTGATAGATAGAAGCAATACATTACGGTGGGTATAGCGCAGTTGGTTAGCGCGCCAGATTGTGGCTCTGGAGGCCGTGGGTTCGAATCCCATTACCCACCCTGTTATTTTGCTTATTTTAGCTAAAAGACAATGATATATGGGTGTGTAGCTCAGGTGGTAGAGCACTTGACTTTTAATCAAGTTGTCCGGGGTTCAAATCCCCGCACGCTCACTATTAGATAAGAAGAGACAGAGTTTTAGATTATTTAGAACTCTGTCTTTTTTTAGTGCGCCTTGCGGCGCACGTCACTAATGGATGAAAGTTCCTAATCCGCCCTAGTAGTGGGAAGGATACAGCCAAGACCAAGGGTGTCCATCGTGAGGTGGAATCTGAAGGAAGGTGGAGGCAAATCTCTGGTCTGACGAACAGAAATCACATCAGGCTATAGTTAAGGATAAGGTTGCTAAACAAACCAAAGTCCAATAACTACTCGGAATTAACTGTAGTAAATGTGGCAGATATATGGAGAGAAAGTGACGTGTGGTACCAAGGGAGGTCTCGTCAGCGGACGAAAACAGAGTATGAAGTCCGTCAGTAACAACGAATGGCGAGAAGTCAGCAGAAGCCATAGTAAACCAGTGGTTGCAAACACTGGCGAAGGGCTGAACTTTAGGAGGCACAAGCAATGAATGTAACTGAAAGTAGATTTAAGAACAGACAACTTCATATAGAGGACTATCTGCAAATGGTATCTGCGGAACAGAAAGAGTATGCAGAAGTGTTCGACTACTCTAAGATTACTGAAAGAGCGGTGTCATCACAGACTTTTGGACGAACAATCTCTTGGATTTGATTTTGCGAAAAGACAACCTTAACAGCGCCTATAAGCAAGTCAAGAAAACAAAGGGAAAGGTGGAATCGATGGTATGCAGGTGGATGAACTTCTGCCCTTCCTTAGAAAACCAAGATACTTTAATCCGAAAGATAAGGGAGGAAATATAAACCCAACCCGGTTCGCAGTAGAAATACCAAAGGAAACAAAAGGCGAGTTCCGAAAGTTGGGAGTTCCAACTGTTGTTGACAGAGTTATCCAACAGGCAATAGCGCAGGAACTATCGCCAGTTTATGAGGAGCAATTCTCAGAGAACAGTTTTGGTTTCAGACCAAAGCGGGGAGCACACGATGCCCTCAGACAATGTCAAAAGAATGTAAATGATGGCTATGTATATGTGGTAGATATGGACTTGGAAAAGTTCTTCGACACGGTATGCCAGAGTAAGCTGATAGAGGTATTGTCAAGAACCATCAAAGATGGCAGAGTTATATCTTTGATACACAAATATCTGAATGCGGGAGTGATCGCAAAAGGAATGTTTGAACGTACAGTCGGTATGCCACAAGGTGGTCCGCTTAGTCCGTTGCTTAGTAATGTAATGCTGAATTGGACAAGGAACTGGAAAGCAGAGGACATAGATTTGTCCGATATGCAGACGACTGTATGATTTTTTGTAAGAGCAGGAAAAGTGCGGAAAGAACCTTGAAAAACATTATCCCGTTCATTGAAGGAAAACTATTTCTGAAAGTAAACAGGAAGAAAACGGAGGTGTCTCACATCAGCAAAGTCAAATATCTTGGCTATAGCTTTTATAGATATAAAGGTAAATGCAGATTCAGAGTACACTCAAAGTCGGTAGTGAAGATGAAGAATAGAATCAGAGAACTTACCGACAGGAACAAAGGCATTAGCAATGAAGTACGAGAAAAGAGGTATCAAGAGTATGTGCGGGGATGGGTGGAATACTTCAGGCTCGCAGATATGAAAGAGCTCCTCCGAAAAACGGATGAATGGGCAAGGCGGAGAATCCGAGCGGTCTATTGGAAACAGTGGAAGAAAATCAAAACGAAATACCGAATGCTGAAAGCACTAGGTTTAGAGGATTGGAAAGCCAAGGAACTAGCCAATAGTAGAAAAGGTTATTGGAGAATGGCGAAAGTCTTGAACCAAATCTTTTCAAAGAAAATAATAGCCAAGCTGGGATATACATCCATGCTCGACTATTATCTAATAATCTGTGAAAACTAAAGAACCGCCGTATACGGAACCGTACGTACGGTGGTGTAGGAGGACGGTAAATAAAATAATTATTTACCTCCTACCCGATTTTTCATAGGAAATTTCGATGAAATCCCCTATGATATAAAAAGACATCAATGGAAATAAAAACAAAATTTGCCAAAAAAGTAAAAAACATATTGAATATACAAAAAGAAACGAATATACTAAACATATCACATAGGATCAATTGAAGGGAGGAAACACGTATGAAAAAATTACTCACAAGGCTGTTCATTGCAATGCTGATATTGACATTTACTCCAACAATGAACACTCAGGCAAAGGCAAAGATCAAATTGAACAAAACAAAGATTTCTTTACAAAGAGGGAAAACTTACACCTTGAAAGTAAAAGGAACAAAGAAAAAAGTAAAGTGGTCAAGCAACAAGAAAACGATCGCAACTGTAACAAGAAAAGGAAAAGTTACAGCCCAAAAGCCAGGAACAGCAGTGATCACAGCCAAGATCGGAAAGAAGAAATACAAATGTAAAGTAAAAGTATGGCAGAAAACAACAAAGAAACCGACAAAGACTAATACAGAGCCGAATCCGATAGGGACAAGAGTCAATCCGGCTGATCCAAGAATAGGAATCACATTAGATACAACAGGAGGAACTGTTTACTTCAAACTGACAGAAACTTTAAAGGGACAAGAAGCAGAAAACCGATTATTACAGATGAATCAATCATTAGAAGAAATCAAACAAGGAGAATATGAACATACAGGAACAACCTTAGTACTGTTTGTCTATGATGTGCAGGCCGTGAATGGGTTTGCAGCTTATCCATTATATGGTCTGGATATCATCAATTCTTATACACTATATGATAGAACATGCTCGAAAAATATAAAGAATATAGAAAGTTTCTATTTATCAGAAGGTTATGAAGCAATGATACCAACAAATCTGAACTTATATACAGGAGCAAGCAGTAAAATGTACGAAGCCCTTTGGATACCAAATGAAATGACCTCATTTAGTAACCAGATATATACAAAAAATCTTACACCATATTGGGTGAGATATCAGTTTTAAAAGAAAGCTGCATCATTCATATATAAACAATCTGTTATAGCCAAAAACTATATCAAACTAAAAGAAATACATATTTTACAAAATCCTAATATACTGTTATACTAAACACAATCAGTTGAAACAATACAATATAAATAACAAAAAAATAGAAAGAGTATGAGGTGAAAAGTATGAGAAAAGGAACATTAAAAAAAGCATTAGCATTAGCACTGACAGGAGCAGTTTTAGTCGGAGCATTCGCAGGATGCGGAGCAAAGAAAGATAGCGGTGATAAAAAAGAAACAAAGAAGATCGTTATTGGAGCAAGTCCATCTCCACATGCTGATATCTTAAAAGTAGCGAAGAAAGAATTAAAGAAAGAAGGATACGAATTAGAAATTAAAGAATACTCTGATTACGTACAGCCAAATACAGCACTCGAATCTGGAGATTTAGATGCAAACTATTTCCAGCACAAACCATATTTAGATGACTTCAACAAACAAAAGAAGACACATTTAGTATCCGCTGGAACAATCCATTATGAACCATTTGGAATCTTCCCAGGAAAGACAAAGACATTAAAAGCATTAAAGAACGGTGCAACAGTTGCAGTTCCTAACGATACAACAAATGAAGCAAGAGCGTTATTATTGTTACAGGATCAGGGACTTATCAAATTAAAAGACGGAGCAGGATTAACAGCAACAAAGAAAGATATCGTAGAGAATAAAAAAGATTTAGCAATCAAAGAAATCGAAGCGGCTCAGATTCCAAGATCATTAAAAGATGTTGATATCGCAGTTGTGAATGGAAACTATGCTTTAGAAGCAGGATTAAAAGTCAACAAAGATGCATTAGCAACAGAAGATGCTGATTCTATCGGAGCTAAAACATATGGAAATGTTGTAGCAGTGAAAAAGGGAAATGAAAAAACAGATGCAACAAAAGCACTGATCAAAGCTCTAAAGAGTGATACAGTGAAAAAATATATCAATGACAAATATGATGGAGCTGTTGTACCTCTGTTCTAAGAGCAGAAGATTGCTATAAACCATAAATAATTTATGGAAGTAACAAGAAATTATTGAAAAAATCAACTGAAATTGTTATGATTAAGCTATTGTCTGTCAGGAAAACTGATAGGCGATAGCTTATCTGATTTTACAGGATAAGAAGAAAGTCCGATGAAGTGATCAAAGGACAATGAAAAATAAGAAAGGATAAAGTCATGATTGAATTAAAAAATATAGATGTTACCTTCCAAAATGGCAGTCATGAATTCAAAGCAGTTGATAATGTAAGCTTAAAGATCAACAAAGGAGAGATTTTTGGAATCGTAGGACCAAGTGGTGCTGGAAAGAGTACTCTGGTACGTGTGATCAATTTGTTACAGAGACCAACGAATGGAGAAGTGATCATTGAAGGATCAGATATTACGAAGTTTAACCGAAAGCAATTAAGAAAAACAAGATTGAATATTGGAATGATCTTCCAGCATTTTAATCTGATCAGTGGATCAACGATCGCTGAAAATGTTGCATTTTCATTGTATGCCAATAACTATCCAAAGGATAAGATCAAAGACAGAGTGAAAGAACTCTTAGAGATCGTACATCTTCCAGAAAAAGCAGATGCATATCCAGCAAACTTAAGTGGAGGACAGAAACAAAGAGTTGCGATTGCAAGAGCATTGGCGAACAATCCAGATATCTTGTTATGCGATGAAGCAACCTCCGCATTGGATATTGAGAATACAGAAGAAATCGTGGAATTATTACGAGAGATCAATGAAAAAACACATATCACGATCGTATTTATCACACATGAGATGGATGTAGCAAAGAAATTATTTGATCGTATTGCATTTATGGAAGATGGAAAGCTGAAAGAAGTTACAGATATCTATTCTGCCTTTGCAAATCCTAAGTCAGATATTGCAAAGAGTCTGGTACAACGCGTATTAAATGTAGAGGTTCCAGAGGGATTAAAAGCAAAAACAAATGAAGAGATCCTTCGTTTAAGTTATACAGGAGATGATTCTTATGATCCTGTGATCAGTGTTGCTTCTAAGAACTATGATATTACAATGGATATCATCAATGGGAAAGTCGATTACATCAGGAATAAACCATTTGGTATGTTGATCGTAATCCTTAGAGGAGAAGATGCAGAACGTAAGAAAGCATTAGAATACATTAGTAAGAATGTATATAAATTAGAGAGGTTAGGAGGAAGATAATATGAATGAAACATTAGAGATCATCCAGTCAGAATTTGCCCAGGCATCTTTTGAGACCTTTGAGATGGTATTGATCTCCATGATCGCAGCAGCAATCCTTGGAACGATCTTAGGACTAGTATTACATCTGGCATCGAATCCGATTTTTTATAAAAACAGGGTAGTTAATGGCATTACAGGAACGATCATCAATGTGATCAGGTCTTTGCCATTTATCATTTTGATCATTGTATTACAGCCGTTGGCAAGACTGGTTGTAGGAACAAGTATCGGACCAATCGCAGCATCTGTATCTTTGGCAATCGCAGCAATCGCATTCTATGCAAGACTTGTGGAAGGTGCATTTAGTGAGGTTGATAAGGGTGTGATTGAAGCAGCGGTTGCAACAGGAGCAAGTATGCCTCTTATTATTCGTAAGGTTTTATTTGTAGAAGCAACACCAGCACTGGTTCGTGCTTTAACTGTAACTTTTGTTAGTGTGATTGGATATTCAGCAATGGCTGGAGCTGTTGGAGGCGGCGGGATCGGTAATCTTGCGATCATGTATGGATATAACCGTTATCAGACAGGAGTATTATTAGTAACAGTTGTTGCACTTGTCATCATCGTTCAGGTTGGACAATGGATCGGAGATAAGATCGCACTGAAGCTTACAAGAAAATAAGATCAGCCAAAATATAGAACAAAAATAAGAATTTTTCATATCAAAATAAATATTTTCTTTTCTTCTGGACAGAATATAAGTATCAAGATGTTAAAGAGAAAAGGAGATACAAGATGAAAAAGACGTTAAAACTTACGAGTCTTTTGTTTACACTGATCCTTGCAGTATCCGTTGTATTTACTGGATGTGGCAACGGCAGAAAGGATTCTACGACAAAAGGAACAACAGAAAATAATAATGCATCAGGTACAACGGAAGATAATCTGGTAGACGATGCTGAGGATGCCGTTGATGATGTGGCAGATGGAGTTGGAGATGCGGTAGATGATATCGCAAATGGTTTTGATAACTATGACGATGCACATGATTATTTATTAAACCGTCTGCAAAATGACGATAAAGATGGTAAGTATGAAGTTCGAAATGAGACAAAAGACGAACAGGAATACAGGGATGGAGCCAGTGGATATCATTTTGAAATCTATGATACATCCGATGATTCTGGGAAGAAATACGGAGATTTCTATGTAGATAAAGATACAGGAAAGATCTACAAACGAAATACAAAAACAGAGAAATTAGAAGAATATAAGAAATAAAAAGAAGGCACAGGGGTGTTAATCCTGTGCCTTCTTTAATGCATTTTTGATCGCTTGTTTTAATAATGTATACGTATACTGGCTTTGCCCGTCAAATTTGATATCATCAATATTTTGAACTTTTGGAAGTTGTTTATTGATTTCATTTAGAGAAGGTTCGATCAGAGGATACATTGTTTTGATCGATTTATTTAAATGTTTTAAAGAAATCGATCTTGCTTTGCCGTCCTTTACCGTGACCGAAAGTTCTAATTCGTTTTCTCCAAGTTTTAATGGAGAAGAATAGACACCTTGTGTGTAACCGGAAGTTTCTTTTGTTTTCTTTGATTTATGGGAAGGAACAAACATAAAGATCAAAAGTAAGATCAAAAGTATTCCAAGTAAGATAAAGATTCCGGTGTAAATAAGTTCCCGTGCTTTCAATACGACAATTTTCGTTTTTGATGACATAGTTATCCTCCTAAAAGATTCTATCTATAGTTTATGAATGGAATGAGATATTTAGAACATCTTTACGGAAAATAAAGGATAAGATATAATGATAGAAAATGGAGGAAATGATATGGCATTACAGTTTATACTAGGGTCTGCGAGATCTGGAAAAACAGATTTTATTTATGATCAGATGATCAAAGACTCCATGGAACATGAAGATGAGGAGTTCTTTTTTATTGTGCCGGACCAGTCAACGCTAAATGCACAAAAACAACTGGTCACAAGACATCCACGTCATGGAACGTTTAACATTGATGTGGTGGGATTTTTCAGATTAACTTATCGTGTATTCGAAGAATTATCATATATTCCGAAAGACCTTTTGGAAGATGAAGGAAAATCTATGGTGATCCGAAAGATCATGGAGCAGCATAAAGAAGAATTAAAAGTATTTGCGTCCAGCATGAAAAAACAGGGATTTATTGATGAATTAAAATCTTTTTTTGCAGAGGTCTATCAGTATGACGTGTCCATGGAAGATTTAAAGAAGATTACAGATGGGATGAAAGAAGAAGGATTACGCTCAAAGATGGAAGATATTCTTCTTGTGATGGAGAATTTTGAAGATTATATCAAGGAACGGTACTTGATCTCTGAACAATTATTAGATGTTCTGGCACAGAAAGTGGAACGATCAGAGAAATTAAAGAATGCAACATTCTATCTGGATGGATTTACAGGATTTACGCCGATCCAGAGAAAAGTACTGGAAAAGCTATTAAAGATTGGGAAAAATGTATATGTTGGACTGACTTTAGATGGGCGTTACGTGAGAAGTCAGTACCGTGAATATGAATTATTTGCCATGTCAAAGAAAGAAAAATATGAACTGATCAAACTTGCGCAGGATGCAGGAACCCCGGTGATGCCAGATATCATCTGTTGGCCGGATGAGAGAGATTCTAAGGAATTACGCCATCTGGAGCAGAATATCGAGCGTTATCCATATGAGATATACAAGGATGAACCAGAAGATATTAAAATCCGTTGTTTTATGAATCCAAGGCAGGAAAGTAGAACAGTGGCAAATGAGATTGAACGATTTGTGAGGGAAGAAGGATATCGATATAAAGATATTGTTGTATTAACAGCAGATCTTGATAGCTATCAAAATGAATTGGAAAAAAGTTTTGATGATCTGCATATTCCATATTTCGTAGATGTGAATCGAAAACTGTTAAATAATCCATGTATAGAAACACTCCTTTCTGTTCTGAAGATGATCCAGAAAGATTTTTCATATGATATGGTATTTCGTTATTTAAAATCAGGTTTCTCGAATTTTACAATGGAAGAAGCAGATTTTCTGGAAAATTATGTGCTGGCTTGTGGAATTCGTGGATTTGCCAGATGGAACCGCCCATTTGCATCGAAGTTATTTTCCGATGAAGATGTTGGAAGAGCGGAAGCCTTAAGGATTCGTTTTATTGAGGAAGTTGGAACATTAAAAACTGGATTAAAGCGAAGAGGCAGTACGGTCAAGAGAAAACTTATCTATCTATATGAATTTCTGGAAACATTGGATGTTGAAGGAAAGATGGTAAAGAAACAGGAGATGTTTGAGGCGTCAGGAGATCTCATTGCGGCAGCAACCTATGCAAAGGTTTATGAACAGGTCATTGACCTGTTAGAACAGATGGCAGAGATTTTGGGAGAAGAAAAGCTTTCTTATGATGACTTTTTAAGTGTTTTGGAAAGTGGACTGGAAGAGATGCAGATTGGTGTGATCCCGCCAAGTCTTGATCAGGTCATGATCGGTGATATGAAACGAACGAGAACCGAAGAAGTAAAAATCTTATTTTTCCTAGGTATCAATGAAGGTGTGATTCCTGCAGCCAATGGCGGTGGAGGGGTTGTTAATGACCATCAAAGAGAAGTGCTTGAAACCTATGGAATAAATCTGGCGCCTGGCATCAAACAGTCTGCCTATATGGAACAGTTTTATTTGTATCTTACGGTGTCAAAACCAACCGATCGTTTGTATTTATCCTATCGCATGATGGATGCAGCAGGAAATAATAACCGTCCGTCCTATTTTATTGAAAGAATTCAACGCATTTTTCCAAAATTAAAGGTTACGATGCAGGAAGAAGAGGTGCAGACGGGCTATACAAAGGAAGAGGCGTTAGATCAGATGATTCTTTGTCTGCAGGAGATGGAATTTGATGAAAGAGACGATGATCCGGAGAAAATGAAATGGATGCAGACGTTATATCATGCTTTAAAAGAGTTGGAACCTGTGGGTGATTATGTAGATGCAAGATTTTACACCAATCAGGCATTGCCATTGAGCAAGGAACTGATCCATGATCTGTATGGAGATACGATTTCAGGAAGTGTAACGAGAATGGAGAAATTTGCTGGTTGTGCATTTTCTCATTTTATGCAGTATGGATTAAGGCTTCGAAAACGTCTGGTGCATGAAATCCTGCCGACCGATATGGGAAAAGTTTTTCATAAGACGATGGAATTAGTTGGAAAGCGCAGTGATTGGAAGTTTGCGGATGATGCATCAAGAGATGAATTTGTAGAACTGATGGTCGAGCAGGCAGTTACGGATATCCAAAAAGAATTGTTTGAGAGCAGCCACAGAAATGAATATGTCCTGGAGCGGATGAAACGAATCTCTAAACGAGCGGTATGGGCGATGGAACAACATATCAAGAGGGGTGATTTTACACCAGAAGAATATGAGATTGCCTTTGGAGAGGAAAATCATTTAGATTCCATGACGTTTGCTTTAGAAGATGGAGAGAAAATGTTCTTTTCTGGAGTGGTTGACCGTATGGACAGTATAGAAGATGATGAAAATAAATATTTAAAGATCATCGATTACAAATCAGGTAAACAGAAGTTTGATTTTGCCAAGATTTTTCATGGATTGCAGATGCAGCTGATCATTTATATGAACGCAATGATGGAATTATACGAAAAGAAAACAGGAAAGCGGGTATATCCGGCAGGAATGTTTTATTTTCATATGGATGATCCGATCGTCAATGTAGAACACGAGAATGAGGCGGAAGATAAGATTTTAAAAGATCTTAAGATGAGTGGCGTCGTCAATGAAGATTTTCAGTTGATCGATCATATGGAACATACGGGATCAGAAGGATATCTGACACTGCCGGTCCGTGCAACGAAGAATGGATATGACAAGAGATCTTCTGTTTTAAATACAACACAGTTGTTCAATCTGGGAAGAATTGTGGAAAAGAAAATGACAGAGCTTGGAAATTCATTGATGCATGGAGATATTTCTATAAAGCCATATGAATATGAAGGAAGAAAACCTTGTGAGTATTGTGAGTTTAAGAATATCTGCGCCTATGAAGATGGTGTTGATCAGGTAGAGAAGATTAAGAAAGTATCACTAGAGGAGGGAAAACATGCCTTGGACCAAACAACAGCAGAAAGTCATTGATCAAAGAGATGCCGACATCTTAGTATCTGCTGCGGCAGGTTCAGGAAAGACGGCGGTACTGGTAGAACGTATTATACAAAAGATCACGGACGAAAAACATCCGATCGATGTGGATCATCTGCTTGTCGTGACATTTACGAAAGCAGCAGCAGGGGAGATGAAAGAAAGGATTATGGCGGCACTTGATGAAAAGGTGCGGGAATTTCCAGGAAATCAGCATTTTGTTAAGCAGCTGTCATTGATCCACAAGGCACAGATCACAACGATCCATAGTTTTTGTATGAATCTGATCCGTGATTATTTTTATGTGCTTGGTATTGATCCGAATACAGCACCGGGGGATGAAGGAAGATTATCTGCAATAAGAAAAGAAATATTGGATGATCTGTTGGAAGAAGCTTATGAGAAAAAAGAAGAAGATTTTATCAATCTGATCGAATCTTATTCTCCAGGAAAAAATGATAATATCATCAGTGAATATATTTTAAAGTTATATGAAAATGCAAGAAGCCACAGAGAACCAGAAAAATGGCTTGATCAGGCAGAAAATAATATTTCAGTAGAGACAAAAGAACAGTTTGATCAGGCACCATTTATGAAGATCATCTTAAGAGATGCAAGATTTTCGATAGATGGTGCATATGATACGATTCAGGAAGCATTAGAACTGGCACTTTCTCCTGGTGGACCATATTTTTATGAAAAAACACTGCGAAAAGATTTAGAGATCATCATAAAGATCAAAGAAGCACAGACATTTTCTGAATTATGTGAAAGCTTTGTAAAGATGGAGAAACCACGACTTTCTGGACGTAAGAAAAAAACAGATGAGATTGATGAAATGCTTCAGGATCAGTGTAAGTATGAAAGAAATCAGGCGTACAATCTGCTTGATGATCTGAAAGCAGCATATTTTTATGAAAATGAGGCAGAAATTTTTCATGAATTAAGAAGGATCAAAAGTCCATTAAAAGGATTGATCGATCTGACGAGAGAATTTATGATCCGTTATGATGAGAAAAAGAAGAATGAAAATATCATGGATTTCGATGATATGGAACATTTTGCGCTAGAACTTTTGATCGATCATTACGATGAGGAAGGCAATCCAGTGCCAAGTAAGATCGCAAGAGAAAAGTCCGATGGATATGAAGAAATCTATATCGATGAATATCAAGACAGTAACTATATTCAGGATGCGATCTTAAGGAGTGTATCCAAAGAATCCGAAGGCGGTCATAATATGTTTATGGTAGGGGATGTTAAGCAGAGTATTTACAGTTTCCGACTGGCAAGGCCGGAGCTGTTTCTTGAAAAATATCATGGATATCAGCAAAAGGGGGAAGAATATCAGCTCATTGAGCTCCGTAATAATTTCCGAAGCCGCAGTGAGGTCCTTACATTTGTCAATGACGTGTTTTACCAGATCATGCATGAAGATCTTGGAAATATCGAATATACTCAAAATGTTGCTCTTGTTCCAACAATGGAGTTTGAACAGGGATGTGATGCACAGACAGAACTGTTACTGTTAGAATCTAATGAAGTCAAAGACTCGGAAGAAGATGCAGTTATTTTGGAAGCTAGAATGATCGCAACAAGGATTCATGAGATGATCGATGGAGAAGATCCAATGATGGTCACTGGAAAAGATGAAGAAGGCAATATGATTTTAAGAAAAGCCAAATACAGTGATATCGTTATTTTGCTTCGTTCTATGAAGACAAATGCGGAAGTGATCCAGAAAGAATTGATGAATGCGGGAATCCCAGCATTTGCAAATAATCAGAAAGGGTATTTTGATACGGTGGAGATCCGCACGTTATTAAGTTTATTGTCTGTAGTTGATAATATATATATGGATATTGATCTTGCAGCTGTCTTAAGGTCTCCAATGATCGGGATGTCAGAGGAAGAACTAGGACGATTAAAGGTAGATGGAGAAAAAGATTCTCTCTATGAATGTCTTTGTGAGACGAAAGATAAGATGGAAAAATCAAAGAAAGCACTGGAATTGCTTGATCTGTTACGGGATGCCAAGACATATCTGCCATTAACACAGTTGATCTGGCTGGCTCTGGAAAAAAGTGGGTATTATCATTATGCAGGAGCCATGCCGCAAGGAAAGAAACGACAAGGAAATATCCTGATGCTCGTTGAACAGGCAAAAGCTTTTGAAAGCAGCCAGATTAAGGGATTGTTTCATTTTGTGCGGTTTATCGAACAGTGCAGGGAATACGATATGGATTATGGAGAGGCAAATACGATGAGCGAAGATCAGGATCTGGTCCGTATTTCCAGTATCCATAAAAGTAAGGGATTGGAATATCCGATTGTTTTTGTATCAAAGATCCATCAGAAATTTAATTTAAGGGATGGGAATGGAAGTATGATCTTTCACGGAGATTATTTTATCGGAGCAGATCATATTGATCCCGTTTATCGTACAAGAAAGAAGACGATCTTAAAGAATCTGATCAAAAATCAGATGACAAGAGAGTCTTTAGGAGAAGAATTAAGAGTTCTTTATGTTGCAATGACAAGAGCAAAAGAAAAACTGATCTTGACTGGAATCAAGAAAGATGATATTGACTGGAATGCAAAAGGAGAGGTCACAGCAATTGATCGTTTGAGCGGAAGGAGTTATTTTGACTGGATCAAAAAGGCACTTCCGATGATTCCAAAACAGGATTATCGATTGAAAATCTATACTCTAGAAGATCTTTTGTGGCAGCAGGAAGGAAATGAACTTCTTCATGAGATGAACCGACAGATTTTCTATGAACGTCTAAATGATCAGATTCCAAACGAAAATGTAAAAGCGCTGAAAGAGAGTTTTGCATATCATTACCGCAATGAGGCAGAGACAAAAGGTCGTTTAAAATATTCTGTATCAGAGATCAAACGTATGAGTCAGGCAGCAGATACTGAGGAAGTGATGTATTCATCTGTTTTTATGGAGAAAGAAAAAAGGATACCATCATTTGTCAAGAAAACTGAAAGGATTTCAGCGGCATCCAAAGGTACGATCATTCACAAAGTTTTTGAATTACTAGATTTTTCCAAAGACTATACAATGAAAAGTTTAAACGAAGATATCGAAAGATGGATCTCTCTTGGAAAATTAAAAAAAGAATATGAAAAAGTAATCTATCGAAAAGAAATCCTCGCTCTGACGAGATCAGAACTTGGGAAGAGGATGAAAGAGGCAGCACAGAAGAAACTGCTTTATAAAGAACGGCAGTTTGTGACGGGAATTCCATTTTCTGACATGAACAAAGATGCAAAAACGGATGATTTTGTTGTTGTTCAGGGAATTATTGATGTATATTTTGAGGAAGAAGATAAAATTATTTTGGTAGATTATAAAACAGACCGGGTCAGAGAAGGGGGAGAGGATATTTTGATCAGACGTTATCGTGCACAGATGGAATCTTACCAACAAGCATTGGAAAAGATTACAGGAAAGTGTGTAAAAGAAATTTACATTTATTCTGTAACCCTGCAAAAAACAATTCCCGTGCATGTATGAAATTTCTGATTTGTCATATTCTAAGAATAGAAAATGACAAATCAGAAAGGAAGAAGATTATGCCAAAGGAAAAGGATTTTATAGAAAAGACATTCGAAGAAATGAATGAGATGGAACGGTTAAAATATGAAACTGCTGCAGAACTTGGTCTGCTTGATCAACTAAAGAAGAGTGGATGGAAGTCATTATCAGCCAGTGAAACAGGAAGATTAGGCGGGATCATGAACCGTAAGATAAGAAAGCAGAAGGAAAGTCAGGAAAATACGAAAGGAAGTTAAAATGAACAAACCATGTTTTATCGCAGTGACAAATAGAAATCTATGTAAACGACCATTTTTTGATGTGATCGAGGATCTGTCAAAGAAAGATGTGAAAACAATCGTATTAAGAGAAAAGGATCTGTCAGAAGAAGAGTACTATGAGATCGCAGAGAAATGTAAGGAAATCTGTGACAGAAACGGTGCTTCCTTAACCATTCATAATTTTATCGATGTGGCAAGAAGACTTGGAATCAAGAAGATTCATCTTCCATATCCGGTATTTTTAAAAGAAGCGGGAAATCTGTCTGATTTTGAATCTGTCAGCACATCGATCCATAAGCCAGAAGAGGCGATAAAAGCACAGAAACTGGGAGTGGATTTTGTGTTTGCAGGACATGTCTTTGTGACAGATTGTAAAAAAGGTCTGCCGCCAAGAGGACTTGAATTTTTGGCGGATGTAGTAAATGCGGTCAAGATTCCGGTGTATGGAATTGGTGGAATTAATGAAGAAAATATTACAAAGATCATGGAATGCGGGGCAGCGGGAGGCTGCATGATGTCAGGATTCATGAAATAAAAATTGAAATTGAATGGTATCTATGTTAAGATGAAAAGAAGTAGCTTTTGAAGAAGGTAAGGACGTAAGATGAAGATAGCAGAACATTTAACAAAACCAATTTCAAAAATTCTTAAATTTTTACTTCGAAGACTGGTATTCGTGACCGTTGCGATCATTTTACAGATGATCTGGATGACCTATATGGTTGTGGTGATCGGAGAATATTCCAAAGCGATCGAATGGGTATTTCGCATATTCAGCATTACTGTTGTAATCTATATTGCGAATAAAGATGATAATCCGGCGTATAAACTTGCATGGACGATACCAATTCTTTTGTTTCCGATTTTTGGCGGATTCTTATATCTGGTTCTGGGAGATAAGCAGCCAGCGAAGAAGCTCCGTATGGAACTTGAACAGTCGATCGAAGATACAGAATTTCTGCTTGGACAGGATTATGGAGTGATGGAACGACTGGAACAGGAAGATTATCAGGTCGCAGGACAGGCAAAGTATATAGATCAGTATGGTGGATATCCGATTTACGAGAATTCCGATGCGAAGTATTATCCATCGGGAGAGGCAATGTTTGAAGAACTGATCGAGGACCTTAAGAAGGCAAAGCATTATATCTTTATGGAATTTTTTATTGTTTCAAGAGGATATATGTGGGATACGATCTTGGAAGTTCTGAAAGACAGAGTCAATGATGGTGTTGAAGTACGTTTTATGTACGATGATGTAGGATGTGTGGATCTGCTCCCTTATAAATATTACAAAGAGCTTGAGCGGTTTGGGATCATGGCGATGCCATTTAATCCGATCAAACCATTTGTTTCAACGGCATGGAATAACAGAGATCATAGAAAAGTAGTTGTGATCGATGGGCATACAGCATATACTGGTGGATTGAATTTATCTGATGAATATATTAATAAGGTTGAACGTTTTGGATATTGGAAAGATGCCGGACTTAAGGTGACGGGAGATGCAGTGTGGAATTTCACTGTTATGTTTTTGCAGGTATGGAATGCGATCCGTAAGACAGATGAAGGATATGGAGCCTTTCTGCCACATAAGCATTATGAAGATGCCTTTAAAGGAAAGGGATTTATACAACCTTATGCGGATAATCCATTAGATCATGAGATCGTTGGAGAGAACGTATATTTAAATATCATTAATACTGCAAATCATTATGTTTATATTTACACCCCATATCTGATCATTGACAACGAGATGACAACAGCTCTTTGCCTTGCTGCCAAAAGAGGAGTTGATATAAAGATCGTAACTCCTGGAATTCCAGATAAGAAGTTAGTATTCTTATTGACACAATCTTATTATAAGCAGTTAGTGGAAGCTGGAATTCATATTTATGAATATACTCCTGGGTTTATTCATGCAAAGTGTTTTGCAAGTGATGATAAGGTGGCAACAGTTGGAACGATCAACATGGATTATCGAAGCCTTTATCTGCATTTTGAAAATGGTGTTTTTATGTATAAGAATGATGCAGTTATGCAGTTAAAACATGATATGGAGAAAACATTTGAGATCAGCCAGAGGATCACAAAAGAGATGTGTCAAGGAAATTTAAGAAAAACATTGACGCAGAGTGTCTTACGATTACTGGCACCATTACTATAAGAGGATGAGATGGAAAGTTACAGAGATTTTGCAAGGGTGTATGATGAATTTATGGATCAGACCCCATATGATGAATGGCTTTTAAATATTTTAAATATATTCAAAGAATATAAGATTGATAAAGATGCACAGGTATTAGATCTTGGATGTGGGACAGGAAAGATGGCACGAAAGCTTGCAAGAGAAGGTTATCAGGTTACGGCTGTTGATAATTCTATGGATATGCTGGAGATCGCGGCTAGTGAAGAGGATGATCATATTTTATATGTATTGCAGGACATGGTGTCATTAGAGCTTCCGCAGCAGGTAGATGCAGCGGTTAGTATCTGCGATTGTATGAATTATATTCTAGAGGAAGAAGATTTAAAAGAAGCATTCAGAAGAGTCAGAGAATTTTTAAAAGAAGATGGTGTGTTTGTATTTGATATGAACAGTCATTATAAGTATAAAGAGATCCTTGCGTGCAATACATTTGCAGAAGACCGTGAGGATGCGAGCTTTATCTGGGATAATTTTTATGATGAAGAAGAACGTATCAATGAATATCAGTTGAGCCTGTTTATTCAGAATGAGCAAGGTACATATAACAAGTACGAAGAATTACATTTACAGAAAGCTTACGAACAAGAAGAGGTTGTAAGCTTTCTTTATGAAGCGGGATTTTCATCCGTGTGTGTTCTGGATGCAGAGACAATGGATGAAGTTAAAGAAGATACACAAAGATTATATTATATTGCAAATTGAAAGGAAAAAAGATGAACGATTATATTATCAGAGGAACAGCAGCAAATGACCAGGTTCGTTTTTTTGCTGCATATACAAAAGATGTCGTGGAGACAGCAAGACAGAAACATAATACAAGTCCGGTAGCAACGGCAGCACTTGGAAGATTATTAACAGCCGGAGCTATGATGGGAAGTATGTGTAAGAATGACAGTGATGTGATCACATTACAGATTCAGTGCAGTGGACCGATCGGTGGGTTGACAGTAACAGCTGATTCTAAGGCAAATGTGAAAGGGTATGTAAATAATCCAGATGTGATGCTTCCTCCAAGTAAAGAAGGAAAATTAGATGTTGGGAAAGCATTAGATTTAGGTGTTTTGACAGTGATCAAGGATATTGGATTAAAAGAGCCTTATTCAGGACAGACACATTTAGTATCTGGAGAGATTGCAGAAGATTTAACATATTATTTTGCGGCAAGTGAGCAGATTCCAACATCTGTAGCACTTGGAGTTTTAATGAACAAAGATAACACGGTTCGTCAGGCAGGTGGATTTATCATTCAGATGATGCCATATGCAGAGGAAGAGACGATCAGTAAGTTAGAGAAGAAGATCGCAGAATTTAAATCCGTAACTTATGCATTAGAGCATGAACATACACCAGAGAAGATGATGGAGGATCTTTTAGGTGATATGGATATGAAGATCTATGAGAAAGTTCCAACACAATTTCATTGTAACTGTTCCAAAGAGAGAGTAGAAAAAGCAGTGATTTCTGTTGGGAAAAAAGAGATTCAGAACATGATCGATGATGGAGAGCCAATTGAAGTAAACTGCCATTTCTGTAATACACATTATCATTACAGTGTGGATGATCTTAAGAGAATGTTAAATGAGGCAACAAGATAAGCCGTTTTAAATGTGGAGAATCCTGCTTTGCAGGATTCTTTTTGAATAATGGAGGAAAACTGATGAGAACAGCGAAGAATATACTTTTGTTTGTCTTCATACTGATCATAAGTTTGAATGTAACAGTATATGCACAGGAGAATGGAGAGAAGACAGAAAATCCGGTCAAGGTAACACAGGAATCTGAGAATGATAAAGATGTGCCGTTTACGAATAGTAAAGGAGAGACAGTATATACATTGTCTGCAACTACAAGGGACCGAGAAGGTGCGATCATGATGCCGAAAGACCGTATTTTATGTCTTACTTCGGAGACGGTTGATCTAAGTGATATCGAAGTTTTGATCGACGATTCAAATGAACAGGCCAAAAAGGATCTTGAGGTTGAGCTTATATCTGCGTCTAAGAATACCGCAAAGATTTGTGTGAATTTTTCGAATCGGTATGTTTCGACTGATTTAAACTGGGATGGGAAGATTCTTGTAAAAAAAGGCAATGACGTGATCAGGGAGATTGCGATCGCTTATATGACACCATACATAAGAGATGTGCATGATACAGGATTTCAAACGTTAAGTTCATGGTCTGGTACATGGGGCGTTTTAGATGGAGAGCAATATCGCTCCTCTGGGATTATTGATGTGTATCAGGATAATGCACAGATTTCTTTTACCTATCAGTCACAAGGAAATCAGGGAGTGAAAGCATTTCATTTATACCAAAGTGGGAATTATACATTTTCGGATGGATCATACGATATCAAGGCTCAGAATCAAGGTATCAAGGCTTATAATACAGTGAATATCCGTCTGAAACCAACTTATATCAAGCAGTTAAAAGAAGAACTGGTCAATGACCTGTATCAATACAGTTTAGATACAAAGCAGTGTGTGTTCGATGATCTGATGATTGAATATGAAGACGGATGTATCATCGGAGAAGTCACAGATTTTGTGAGACTAGGACATCAGGCAACGATCAAGCCGTTAGATAAGATGACATTAAAGGCAAATATAAAATCTACATCAAAGATTTTTCTTCAGTGGAAGAAACTTGATCGTGTTAGTGGTTATGCGATCTATCGTTATGATTCTGGGAAACAGCAATATAAAAAGATAAAAACAGTTTCAACACAGGAGACTTCCTATACAGATTCTAAGTTAAAATCTGGGAAGACGTATTGTTATAAGATTGTGCCATATCGTTCTATTACGTACACAGATGCTGGGAATTTATGCAAGGTTGTGAATGGTTCATCTTCCAATATCGCAAAATGTATCACAAAACCGGGGAAACCAGTGATAAAGGCAAAGAGATCAGGAAGAAGAATAAAAGTAAAAATCAAAAAAGTAAGCAGAGCCAGTGGATATAAAGTGTATTTAAGGAAGGGAAAGAAAGGCCAGTATAAAGTTGTTAAAACATATAAAGGTAATCGGACCCGTACGTATAAGAGTCGAAAATTAAAAAGAAAAAAGACGTATTATGTGAAAGTACGTGCATATAAAACATATCAATCCAAGAAATACTTTGGAAAATATTCAAAAGCGAAAAAAGTCAAAATTCCAAAGAAGTGATGATATAAGAAAAAAAGACAGATGAGGTAATTCTTCTCATCTGTCTTTTTTCGATTTACGAATTATTCTTTTTCGTCAGATTCTTCGGATGGAGTTTCTGTTTCTTGTGATTCTTCTTCAACTACGGATGGATCATCATCATCAGTATCTGTGATGTTGATAGAAACATAATCTCTGTCGTCTTTTGATGGTTCAGGGAAAATCTCATCATTATCAAAAGAGTCATCATCAAAAGAGTCATCATCAAAAGATTCGTCATCGAAATCATCGTCAAAATCATCATCGGATACTTCTTTGATCTTTGCAATGATCGCTTTGATCTGATCACGAGCAACATATAAAATACCAGCAACGGTAGCGATGGCAGTGATCAGTTTAAAAAGGTCTTTTATGGTTTTCTTCATAACGAAAAACTCCTTTCTTTTTTTATTATTATTTTATAATGAATCAAAAAAAAATGCAATGCAGGATTGACAAAATAAAATTTCATGATAAAATAAATCTATAAAATAAAACTTTGCAAAACATAGAGGAGGAATAGAGTGAAACGTTTATGTGCAAAAGCGGCACTTAATCTTGTGCCAGATCATGGGATTATCGGACTTGGTGGTGGAGAGACGATCAGTTATCTTGCAGAAGATATCAAAGAAGCAAGGAAAGGTGTCAAAGTTGTGACACCATCAGATCATACAGCACAAGTATGTAAAAAGCTTGGATTAGAAATTGTTGATACCAAAGAAGTAAAAGAGATCGAAATTGCATTTGACGGGTGTGATCAGGTTGATTCTGATCTTGATGCATATAAAAGTGGAGGCGGAATTCACACATTAGAGAAGATTATTGCAAAGATGGCAAAAGAATATGTATTACTGGTCGATGAAACGAAAGTAACAGATAAGTTAAATAATAAAGTACCAGTTGTATTAGATATTATTCCAGAAGCAGTGAACTATGTGACAAGTCAGGTGGAAGCAATGGGTGCAACAGTGAAGAAACGTGATGAACATTTACTGGAAGTTTATTATGACACTTTACCAGAACTAGAAGAGATTGACAAAAACTTAAAGATGATCACAGGGGTGATCGAGACATCATTATTTTATCAGGTTGCAACAAAAGCATTGGTTGCAGGTGAAGAAGGAATCAGAGTGATCAAGTAAGAAAGAAGGAAAGATAAGATGAGTACATGGGGCATTTTAGGTTGTGGAACAATTGCGAATGAGATGGCAGCAACATTTCAGAAGATGGGACATGAAATTTACGGAGTAGCCAATCGTACACCAGAGAAAGCAGAAAAGTTTGCAGACAAATATGGAGTAAAACATGTTTTTAAAACATACGAAGAGATGCTGGCAGATGAAAATATTGATATCATTTATGTTGCAACACCACATAGTATGCATTATGAAAATATGAAGCAGGCAGTCAATGCAGGAAAGCATATCTTATGTGAAAAAGCGATCACAGTGAATGCAGCACAGTTAGAAGAAGTGCTGGAACTTGCTGAAGAAAAAGGTGTGGTAGTCAGAGAAGCAATGACAATTTCACATATGCCTTTGTATAAGAAATTAAAAGAACGAATCAAAGAAGGTGCGATCGGTAATACAAAGATGGTACAGGTAAACTTTGGAAGTAACAAAGGTTATGATTCTACACAGAGATTTTTTGCATTAGAAGCAGCTGGCGGAGCTTTATTGGATATTGGAGTATATGCAACAGCATTTGCGAGAACATTTTTAAGTGAGATGCCAAATACGATTCTTACGACTGTAGAATATTTAGAGACAGGTGCAGATGAACAATCAGGGATCATTATGAAGAATACAAAAGGGGAGATGGTTGTTATGTGTCTGACACTTCGTGCAAAACAGCCAAAACGAGGAGTTGTGACAGGTGATAAGGGATATATTGAAGTATATGAATATCCAAGAGCATGCAAAGCAATGATCACTAATACGGCAACTGGAGAAGTTGAGACAGTTGAAGCAGGAAAGACAGAAGATGCTTTAAAATATGAGGTAGAAGCAATGGAAGCAGCGATCGAAGGAAACTTGGAGGATGATTGCCAGATCATTACAAAAGATACGATGCGAATTTTAACAAGTATTAAGACACAGTGGGGAATGAAATACCCATTTGAATAAGGATCTGAGATGATCATATAAGAATTTATCAAAAAGAAATGTGCCAAACACACATTTCTTTTTTTACTGGACGAAGCTTTTGCTATCAGTTATACTTAATAAGAATGAAGCAGGAAGGAGCGGTAAGATGATCCAGATTTATAAGAATTATGAAGGACATAAAGAGTTAGAAGAATTAGATCATATCGAATTGGAATCATGGGTGATGATCACAGATCCAACGATGGAGGAACTCATGAATATTTCGAGAGATTATAAGATTGATATGGATGATCTTAAGGCAGCACTGGATACGGAAGAACGTTCCCGACTGGAGAATGAAGATGATTATACAATGATTCTTGTGAATATTCCGGTTGTAGAGGAAGAGGAAGGAAAGAAATGGTATGAGACGATACCGCTTGGGATTTTTATTACTAATAAGATCGTCTTTACTGTTTGTTTGGAGCAGACGAATATCTTAAAACAATTTGTTGATGGACTGGTATCAAATTTTTATACATTTATGAAGACAAGATTTGTATATCAGATTCTTTACAATAATGCAGCGTTGTTCCTGTATTATCTGCGTGTGATCGACCAGAGAGCAAATCAAGTGGAAGATCTGTTGCATGAGACATATGAGAACAAAGACTTGATCCAATTGTATGATTTAGAGAAATGCCTAGTTTATTTTACAACAGCATTAAAATCAAATGAAGTAGTGTTGGAGAAATTAAGAAAACATATTGGCCTTAGACATTATGAAGAAGATGAAGAACTGTTGGAAGATGTCATCATTGAGAATAAACAGGCGATGGAGATGACGGATATTTATCATAATATCCTGCGAAGTACAATGTCTTTGTTTGGATCGATCATTGATAATAACCTGAATCAGGTTATGAAATTCTTGGCAGCGATCACGATTATTTTGGAATTACCAACGATGATCTCGGGATTGTATGGTATGAACGTCAATGGTGTTGGAATGCCGTTTGCGACGAAAGCATATGGGTTTGCAGCAATCTCGATTTTTTCTTTGATCGTCTGTTTGATCGCGGTGTATATTTTGAAGAAGAAACATATACTATAAGATATTGAAGAATCACACTAAGTGGTTCTTCATGTGTTTTAGGGCGTTTTTTTCCAGACGGCTGACTTGTGCCTGGGAAATGGCGATTTCGTCTGCAACTTCTGTTTGTGTTTTTCCTTCAAAGAATCGCATTTTGATAATATCATATTCTCGATCTGGAAGATGTTCCATTGCTTCTTTTAAGGCAATGGATTCCACCCAGCTATCTTCTTTGTTTTTTTTATCTTTTACCTGATCCATAAGGTAAAGAGTATCACCTCCATCCTGATAAACAGGTTCATAAAGAGAAAGAGGGGTTGCGATCGCATCAAGTGCAAATAAAACATCTTCTTTTTTCATATCGATTTCTTTTGCAATGACGTCGATCGTAGGCTCATGATTTAATTTTTTGGTAAGAACTTCTCTTGCATTGATCGCTTTATATGCGGTATCACGAAGAGAACGACTTACACGCATACTATGATTATCGCGAAGATAGCGTTTGACTTCACCAATGATCATGGGAACAGCATAAGTAGAGAATTTCACATTTAGATTCCGGTCAAAATTATCAATAGCTTTCATAAGACCGATGCAGCCAACTTGAAAAAGATCATCTGCATTTTCATTACTTCCTGAAAATCGTTGGATGATACTGAGAACAAGTCGTAGATTTCCTTTGATATAATGTTCTCTGGCAAGAAGATCACCTTGCTCGATCCGTTCAAATAAATCTTCTTTTTCTTCTTCAGAAAGTAAAGGGAGAGAAGAAGTGTTAACGCCACAGATTTCTACTTTTTTTCGTGCCATAATAAGTTCCTCCGTTTGTGATTCGTATAATAAAATCATGTACAGATCTGGTGGAATTTATACGTTGAAAAAAATGGAAGAGGAAATTGACTTATATTTTTTCAGGTGCTATGATGAGGATAAATACGATCAAAGGAGAGTAAAGATGAAGAAGATATTAGCATCGCTTATGATGGTTGGACTTATTTTTTGTCTTGGTGGATGCAACGTTCCATGGATGAAACAAAAGACAGAGAAAACGAAGGCTGCGAAAGTTATTCAGGCAGATAAAGTTGAAGGGACAATGAAAGGAATGAAATTAAAGGTTGGTGTATCGAATGATATGGCACCATTTTCATATTATGATAGTGAGCAGAAGAAGATCACAGGGTTTGATATTGATCTTCTTGATAAACTTAGTGAATATCTGGGCTTTGAATATGAATTATATCCAATGAATATGAAGAAATTAGAGCAAAAGATCAAGAACAAAGAATTAGATCTTGCAATCGCAGGAATTTCAATCACAGATGAAAGACAGAGAGAGTTTTCATTTACAGACACTTATTATGAAACATATCTTCAGATCGTGGTCAGAAAAGACAGCCAGATCACAGATCGTAAGGAGATTACAGAGAAGAAGGTCGGTGTTGTAGAAGGAACATCCAGTGCACAATATGCGGAGGATTATTTGTCAGAGGATAACAAGATCACATATTATAAAAACATTACAAAAGTATGGAACGATCTTGAAAAAGGAACGATCGATGCAACGATTTATGATACAACAGGAATCCAGAATTATATGCAAGAACACGCAGATAATACGAATCTTAGTGTGTTGAATGAACAACTTAATTCTGAGGAAAGTAATTATGGGATTATGTTTGTGAAGGGATACAAATATCTGGATCAGTTTAATGTAGCACTTCAGGTTCTCAATAATGATGGGACGTATCAGAAGCTTAAGGAGCAGTGGATCAAGACAAAAGAATAAAAGATAAGAAAATGGCAGGAACTATATGTAAGATGAAAAGTTCCTGCCATTTTGTTTGTTAAGAAAGGCTCTTGTAAGATTCAAAGTGTGAGTGTATGAAGCCATGCAGATTCTTCCTCGTTAAGGTGTGGAGAAAGTGTATCATATACGAACTGCTGGTAATCAGTTAACAATTGTTTTTCTTTTTCGTTAAATAAAGAAAGGTCAACACCGTCAAGATCGATCGGTACAAGTGTCAGGGGTTCGAAATGAAGGAAAGCACCGTATTCATTTTGCTGCCATTTTTTACAGATCAGCATATTTTCTGTACGGATTCCGTATTTTCCAGGAACATAAACACCTGGTTCATCTGTGATGACCATACCTGGCTGTAGTACTGCGTCAAGATTTTCGGGATTCGATCTCCAACGAAAAGCGTTTGGACCTTCATGAACACCAAGAAAATATCCAACACCATGTCCGGTTCCACAACGATAATCAACGCCATCTTCCCAGAGAGGTTCTCTTGCAAGAATATCAAGATTACTTCCTCTGCAGCCAAACAGGAATTTTGCATTGGCAAGAGTCAGCATAGATTTTAATACCAGTGTAAAGTATTTCCTTTCTTCCTCTGAAATTGGTCCAAGAATAAAAGTTCTTGTGACATCGGTTGTACCACCATAATATTGTCCACCGGAATCAATGAGAAGCATACCTTCAGCTTTGACATCGACATCGGATTCTTCAGTGGATTGATAATGCATCATTGCAGCATGATCTTTATAAGCACAGATTGTCTCGAAACTAGGGCCCATGTAATCGGGTAGTTTTTTTCTTTCTTCCTCGAGATGGTCAGAGATCATACGTTCTGTCATAGGGATTTTTCCGACGTTTTTCTTAAGCCAGTACATAAATTTTGTCATAGCGATCCCATCATTGATATGGCATGCTTTCAAATGATCAATCTGAATGTCATTTTTTATAGCTTTCATTAGTTCTGTTGGATTCTTATCTTCAATGATCTTGCATTTGAATAAGAGATTATAATGCAGATAGTTTGTAAGATCTGGATTTAACAAAACAGTTTCATGTTGGTCTTTTAAGAAAGCACTAACTTCTGTGTAATCGAGGATGGAAATGCCGTGTTCCTTAAAACGTTGAAAAGCAACTGCTGAAATACAATCTTTTCGAAGAAAAAGAAAACATTTGTCTATCGTGATCCATGCATAACTATAAAATAATGGAGTGCATGCAATGTCATCTCCACGCAAGTTAAAAAGCCATGCAATATCAGGAAGAGAGGATAAGAAAAATGCATTGGCATCAAGTTCTTTCATTTTTTCTCTGACACGTGCCAGTTTTGAATCAGTATGTTCTCCACTGTATTTGATATCATGACGGTAAATTGTGGATTTTGTGATCGCGGGGCGATCATCTTTGGCCCAGAGTTCTTCTACAAAACGAAGATCAAAACGAAAAGATGCACCATGCTGCTTCACTAGTTTTGCGATTTTTTTTCCGTAAGAAGCTGAGATCGTAAAGCCGTTTACCCCAAGTGTATCACCTTCCTGCAGGTGTTCTTTCAAAAATTCAAGAATCGTAGGAACACCGGAAACCCCTTGTTTCATCAATGTGATATCAGAAGAGATCTGTCCTTCGGCCTGCGTAAAATAACGTCCATCAGTCCAAAGCCATCCTTCTTCGCATCCAGCAAGAAAGGTACCGGCAGAACCAGTAAAACCAGAGATGTATTGTCTGCATTTAAAGTAATCATCTACGTATTCGGATTGATGTGGATCTTCACTTGGAACAAGATAATAAGAAACCTTTTGATTTTCCATTTGTTCACGAAGTTTCATAAAATTTAGATTCATGTCCAAAAACCTCCATTTTGTCATATTAAAATCCTGAAAATATATGTTTTATATGAGATTTCAGGATCGGTTTATGTTAATTATAGTAGATGAATAGGGATTCGTAAAGAAAAAGCAAATGTAAAAATATATGGTATTTTGTCAAAAAAGTTGAAAAAAATAAAAGAAATACGGTATAATCGGGATTGAACAAATATAAAAGTATAAAGGAGAAACTTATGAAGAATTTACTAGTTGCTCAGTCAGGAGGACCATCTGCAGCAATCAATGCGACGATCACAGGAGTGATCGATGCTGGAATTGAGAGTGGACGTGTGGGTCATGTTTATGGTGCTCTGAATGGAATTAAAGGTGTGCTGAACGAGAATTTTGTAAATCTCGATGAAGTATGTGACACAAAAGAAAAAAGAGATCTATTAGCGATCACACCGGCAGCGGCACTTGGTTCCTGTCGATGGAAACTGGGGAATCCCAAAGAAAATGTAGAAGAATTTGAAGAGATCATCCGTATTTTAAGAAAGAATGACATAGGATATTTTATATATACTGGTGGAAATGATTCTATGGACACCGTATATAAACTGTCTGTTTACTGTGAAGAACATAATATTGATGACATTAAGGTAATGGGAGCTCCAAAGACGATCGATAATGATCTTGGAGAGACTGACCATTGCCCTGGATTTGGTTCTGCAGCCAAATTTATCGCGACTGCGTTTACCGAGATTGCGTGTGATTGCTTTGTTTATGATGTCCCATCCGTAACGATCGTAGAAGTTATGGGAAGAAATGCAGGATGGTTGACTGCCGCATCTGCACTTGCAAGGATCGAAGGGCGAAAAGTTCCTCAGTTGATCTATCTTTGTGAGAAAGCATTCGATGAAGATCGATTTATTGAAGATGTAAATGAAGCATTAAAAAAAGAAAATAACATCATTATTGCGGTAAGTGAAGGTGTAAAAACTGCTGACGGAAATTACGTTGGAGAAGAAACAAAATCAGGAAAAGAAGATGTATTTGGACATAAATATCTTTCTGGTGTCGGTAAATATCTGGAAGGACTGGTAGGAGAGAAGATCGGATGTAAAGTCAGATCTGTAGAATTAAACATCCTTCAGAGATGTGCTGGATATATGTTAAGTGAGACTGATATCATGGAATCAAGAAATCTTGGAGCATTTGCAGCTGTCAGTGCGATTCGCGGAAAGAGTGGAAAAATGTCTGCAGTGCGAAGAATTTCAGATGATCCATATCAGGTAGAAATCGTACTTTCTGATCTGTCAAAGATTGCGAATTATGAAAAGAAAGTTCCGATGGAATGGATCAATGAAGAAGGGAATGATATTAAAGACGAATTACTGACATATTTAAAACCGTTGATCCAAGGTGAAGTACAGATTCCATATGAAAATGGAATTCCAAAACGATTTATTTTATAAAAGACAAGAAAGAATCCTGCTGTGCAGGATTCTTCAGACTGTAGACAAAGTCCCGGTATTTGCCGGGACTTTTACTATGAGCACTGCTTTTCTGGTATAATACAATTATCAGAAAGGCGGTGTTTTTTATGATGACGAAAAATGCAGACAAGAAACGAGAACAGATGATGATGTTCTCAATGGATTCCATGGTTCCGCAGGATCATATGCTAAGATTGATTGATAAAGCAATCAACTGGAACTTTATTTACGATCTTGTAGAAGATAAATATTGTCAAAACAATGGTCGTCCAAGTATGGATCCTGTTATGCTCATTAAAATTCCATTTATTCAATATCTTTATGGAATCAAAAGTATGCGTCAGACGATCCGAGAGATTGAAGTAAATGTTGCCTACCGTTGGTTTCTTGGTCTGGATATGCTGGATCCTGTACCGCATTTTTCAACGTTTGGAAAGAATTATTCCCGCCGATTTAAAGACACGGATCTTTTTGAACAGATATTTTCAAAGATTCTGGAAGAATGTATGAAGTATAAGTTGATCAATACGGACGAGATCTTTGTTGATGCAACTCATGTAAAAGCATGTGCCAACAGTAAAAAAATGCGAAAAAGAGTTGCTCATGAACAGGCACTCTGGTATGAAGATGAATTACAAAAAGAGATCAATGAAGACCGACAGGCACATGGGAAAAAACCTCTAAAAGATAAAAATAAGAAGAATCCGCCAACACCCCCCACATCTAGGAATGATCAACATAATGAGCTTGAACAGATACCAGACGATATAAAAACCAAAAAGAGCAGTATTACAGATCCAGAAAGCGGATGGTTTCGCAAAGGAGAACATAAACATGTTTTTGCATATGCAGTAGAAACGGCATGTGATGAACACGGATGGGTCCTTGGATATAGTGTTCATCCTGGAAATGAACATGACAGCCGAACATTTCAAACAATCTATGAAAAGGTGAAAAGTTTTGAACCAGAAATGATCGTGGCAGATGCAGGATACAAGACACCAGCGATTGCCAGACAACTTCTGAAAGATAGGATTGAACCATTGTTTCCATATAAACGTCCTATGACAAAAAAGGGATTTTTTAAGAAATATGAATATGTTTATGATGAATACTATGATTGTTACATCTGTCCAGAAAATCAGATTCTAAGATACAGTACAACAAACAGGGATGGATACAGAGAATATAAAAGCTGTGGATATCAATGTGAAAAATGTCCACAGATATCCAAATGTACAGAAAGCAAGAATCATGTAAAAGTGATAACACGTCATGTTTGGGAAAAATATATAGAAAAAGCAGAAGATATCCGACATGTAAGAGGGAATAAAGCAATCTATCAGAAACGAAAAGAAACGATAGAAAGAATCTTTGGAACAGCAAAAGAACACCATGGATTTCGATATACACAATACATAGGAAAAGCACGGATGGAAATGAAAGCCGGGCTTACTTTTGCATGTATGAATCTAAAAAAACTGGCAAGATTTCTTGGTAAGAACGGATTGCTAAATGGACAAAAGCGAAGATTTCTAAGAAATTTTTGGATACAATTTAACTTTAAAGGAAAAAATGGTGCTGGGATGATCCCAGCACCTAGTTTGTCTACAGTCTGAAGAATCCTGCTGTGCAGGATTCTTTCTATTTAAGTTCATATGGAATGTCAGGTCTTTTGTTTCTTGGTTTTACAGGCTTTTTTGACGATTGTGAGATGAAATAATGATTGATCTCTGCACCGATAAAAAGCATCATCATACAAAAATACAACCAGAACAAAGTTAACAAGATACTGGTCAATCCTCCGTACATAGTACTAAAGAAAGAAAAATTATCAAAATACATTGAAAAGAAAAATGATAATACAAACCATGCAGCAGAACTAAAAAATGCTCCAGGAAGGATCTGCTTTGTTTTGAAATTTTCACTCGGTAAAAAACGATACATAATGATAAAAACGACCATAAATGTAAAAAATGCAAGGAAAAAACGGATCGTTGCAAAAAATACATGTTTATTCTCGAGGACTGGTTCAAAGCGATATAACTGAATGAGCAGGGAATTACCAAATAATAAAAGAATCAGACCGAATAATACTGCGATCGCGAAAAGTCCAATATAAATACTTGAGATAAAACGCAAAACAAAATAGTTTCTCTTTTCAGGAATTTCATGAATCGTATTAAGTCCAGTCATCAAGGATAAGATCCCTTTGGATGCAGACCACAATAATGTAAGAATTGTGATCGACATATACGTAGTAGTAAGTTTTCCGTTTAAAGATCGGATGATCGGGACTACCATACCACTGTACTTTGGTGGAAGATAGGTGCGAACCAGTTCGATCATATCATTCGGTGTGATCGGAAAATATCTTGTAAGACTAAGCAATACGATCATAAATGGAAAAAATGATAGGATCGTAAAGAATGCAGCCTGCGCAGAAAACGCTGTAACGTGGTCTTTCTGAGCTTTATCGATGACGGATCCAATCATAGAAATTAATTTTAACATAATATCATACCTCTTAATTGATACCTCATAATATCATAATTTGATTGATTATACAAGCATTCTAAAAGCAAAGGAATTGCGCCAAAAGAGAAAAAATATCTAAAACAGACAAAAAGACCTATTGCATAGTAAAGAAAATTGTGATATAGTTCTTAACGGAGTCAAAAAAGAATTATAATTATTTAAAAAAAATAAATAAATTATAAAATAATTCTTAAATATTCTATTGACAAAGTGAAGATACCTTGTTAAAATGTAGACATAAGTTAACAGGAGATTACGAGGAGGATTGTTACTGGTAGTGCAGGCTAAACCAACTTATTGAATTTCACAGAAGGGAAGTTTATAAGTGAGGTTTATTTTTTTTGTGAATGCGCAACAGGAAGTCTTTTCGTTAGAGAAGTATGAGGTAAAGTTGTGCAGATTACAAAAATTGTAAATAATAACATTGTAATTTCAGAGGACAAGAATCATAAAGAAGTTGTACTGATGGGAAAGGGCCTTGGCTTTCAAAAGCACAAGGGAGATGAGATTAAGTTGAGTCAGATTGAGAAGACTTATGTCATGAAAGATCATGGTATGACACAGCGTTTTCAGGAGATGTTAACTGATATTCCGATCGAGAGAGTGAAGATTTGTAATAAGATCATTCAGTATGCGAAGGATACATTACAGAAGAATATTAATGATAATATATATGTTTCACTTACAGACCACATCAATTTTGCGATTGAGAGAGTTGAGATGGGAGTACCATTCCAGAATCCATTTTTATGGGAGATCAAGAAGTTTTATTATCAGGAATATCTGATCGGGAAAGTAGCGATCGGTATGATAGAGAAAGAACTGAAGGTTACGCTTCCACAGGATGAAGCGGCGTTCATTGCATTGCATATTGTGAATGCGGAACTTGATCTGGACATGACAGAGATGGTTTCTATGACGAAGCTTGTGAATGATATTTTGAAGATCGTGGATAAACATTTTGGAGAGCAGATTGATAAGGAGTCTGTTTTCTATGAGAGATTTATCACGCATCTGAAGTTCTTTGCACAAAGAGTTTATATTGGCAAAGAAGTGAAAAGTGATGATACAGAATTTCAGGAGATCATAAGGAATAAGTATCACGAATGTATTGAATGCGTAGATGAGATCAAAGACTACGTGAAGAAGACTTGCAATCATGATATTACAGATGAAGAACTTATGTATTTAACCGTACATATCAAGCGAGTTACGACAAGATAAAAGTTTATATTGTTGATCAGGATTGTTACTGGTAATGCAGGCTAAACTTGATTTGAATCATGGATTTTCCAGAGGGTCCAGGTTTCTTTGTGAAAGTATTTTTGCAGGGGGATTTGGATGGTGGAGATTTACGGATTTGAATCAGGTTTTTTTATTTATAAGAATTTTCTTATAATATATATAATTAATTAGCTTATGAAAATATAGAAAAGGAGGAATAAAAAATGGTAGGAATTATTCTTGCTACACATGGTGATTTCGCCAAGGGTATCTTACAGTCCGGGTCCATGATTTTTGGTGACCAGCCAAATGTTGCGGCTTGTACATTACAGCCAAGTATGGGACCAGAAGACATCAAAAAACAGATGGAAGATGCCATTGCCGGATTCGAAAACCAGGATGAAGTGCTGATTATGGTTGATTTATGGGGTGGAACTCCATTTAATCAGGCTAACGGATTAATTGCCGGACATGAAGATAAATGGGCAATCGTTGCTGGATTAAATCTTCCAATGTTGATCGATGCATACGCATCTCGTATGATGATGGACACAGCACATGAAGTTGCAGCTCAGATTTCCGGAAGTGGAAAAGAAGGTGTGAGAATCTATCCAGAATCTCTAGAACCTAAGAAAGAAGAAGCTGCACCAGCTGCTGTGGCAGCACCTCAGGGAGCGATCCCAGAAGGAACAGTACTTGGAGACGGTCACATCAAGATCGGTCTTACTCGTATCGACACACGTTTATTACATGGACAGGTGGCTACAACATGGACAAAGATGGTAAATCCAGACCGTATCATTGTTGTATCTGATGCCGTATCAAAAGATGATCTTCGTAAGAGAATGATCATTGAGGCAGCACCTCCAGGAGTAAAAGCACACGTTATCCCAATCTGGAAGATGATCGAAGTATCAAAAGATCCAAGATTTGGTGAGACAAAAGCAATGCTTCTGTTTGAAACACCTCAGGATGTATTAAAAGCAATCGAAGGTGGAGTTGACATCAAAGAGGTTAACTTAGGATCACTTGCACATTCAACAGGTAAAGTAGTAGTAACAAAAGCTGTTGCGATGGGTAAAGAAGATGTAGAAACTTTCGAGAAATTGATCGACAAAGGTGTTACATTTAATGTACGTAAAGTACCAAGCGATTCTCCAGAAAACATGGGTGAAATGCTTAAGAAAGCGAAAGCAGAACTTAAATAATCAATTTAGAAAAATATATAGGAGGAATTATCATGTCAGTTATTTCAATGGTATTAGTTGTTATCGTTGCATTCCTGGCTGGTATGGAAGGTGTTTTGGATGAATTCCAGTTCCATCAGCCATTAGTAGCTTGTACATTAATCGGACTTGTAACCGGACAGCTTGTTCCTTGCATCATCCTTGGAGGTAGTCTTCAGATGATCGCTTTAGGATGGGCTAACATCGGTGCAGCCGTTGCCCCAGATGCTGCATTAGCAGCCGTTGCATCTGCAATCATTCTTGTTCAGGGTGGACAGGGAAGAGCTGGTGTTGATACTGCCATCGCAGTAGCAATCCCATTAGCAGTAGCAGGATTATTCTTAACAATGATCGTTCGTACACTTTCCGTTATCTGTGTTCATCAGATGGATGCAGCTGCTGCAAAAGGTAGCTTCAAAGGTGTAGAAGCATGGCATATCATTGCAGTTTGTTTACAGGGTATCCGTATCGCGATCCCAGCAGCAGCATTACTTGCAATTCCATCATCTGCCGTAGCTGCAGCATTAAATAGTATGCCAGCATGGTTAACAGATGGTATGTCCATCGGTGGTGGTATGGTCGTAGCCGTAGGTTACGCAATGGTTATCAACATGATGGCTACAAAAGAAGTATGGCCTTTCTTCGCAATTGGTTTCTGTCTGGCTGCTGTTTCAGACTTAACACTGATCGCATTAGGTGTTATCGCTGTATCTATGGCACTGATCTACCTGAAACTGTCTGAGAATGCAGGATCTGGTAACGGTGGAAGCAATACTGGTGACCCATTAGGCGATATTTTAAATGATTATTGATTAAGAAGGAGGTAAGAAAAATGGCAGAGAAAAAAGTTCAATTAAGTAAAAAAGATAGATTGTCTGTAGCATTACGTTCTACTTTCCTTCAGGGTTCTTGGAACTATGAACGTATGCAGAATGGTGGTTGGTGTTTCGCAATGATCCCAGCTATCAAGAAATTATATACAACAAAAGAAGATCAGATCGCAGCATTAAAACGTCATCTGGAATTCTTCAATACACATCCATATGTTGCATCTCCAGTTATCGGTGTTACACTGGCTCTGGAAGAAGATAAAGCAAATGGTGCACCTGTAGAAGACAGTGCGATCCAAGGTGTTAAAGTCGGAATGATGGGACCTTTAGCTGGTGTTGGTGATCCAGTATTCTGGTTCACAGCAAGACCTATCCTTGGAGCTTTAGGAGCTTCCCTTGCAATGGGTGGAAGTATCCTTGGACCAATCTTATTCTTCGTATTATGGAATGTAATTCGTTGGGCATTCATGTGGTATACACAGGAATTTGGTTACAATGTAGGAACAAAGATCACAGAAGACTTATCAGGTGGATTACTTCAGAAAGTAACAAAGGGAGCATCTATCCTTGGTATGTTCGTCCTTGGTGCCTTGATCGAACGTTGGGTAAGTATCAACTTTACACCTGTAGTATCTAAGGTTACATTAAGTAAAGGAGCTTACATCGATTGGGCTAAACTTCCAGCAGGAGCTGAAGGAATCAAAACAGCATTAACACAGCAGGCATCCGGTATGGCACTTGATCCAACAAAAGTTACAACTCTTCAGGATAACTTAAACTCATTGATCCCTGGATTTGTACCATTACTGCTAACACTGTTATGCATGTGGTTATTAAAGAAAAACGTTTCTCCAATCATCATCATCATCGCATTATTTATCATTGGTATTGGTGGACACGTTATCGGATTATTATAAGAGATGATCTAGCACATATACAAAAGGCCCGGAAGTCCGGGCTTTTTGCTTATATAAGAAGAATATAAAAAACATATCGGTAAGAATGAACGAAAAGTCATCTTGTATAAGCAAAGAAAATTGTATAGAATAAATAAAGAAGAACCTACAGAATCGGAGGAAAGCTTATGGCACAATCAATTAATACAAGAGTTGATGTTGTTGTGGAAGCAACATCGTATCAGGGACTTACAAACTATGGAAAGATCATGGTTGGAGACAAAGGATTTGAATTCTTTAATACAAGAAATGTCAATGATTATATTCAGATTCCATGGGAAGAAGTTGATTATGTGATCGCATCTGTGATGTTTAAAGGAAAGAAAATCCCACGTTATGCGATCCAGACAAAGAAAAATGGAACATTTTCATTTTCATCAAAAGAACCTAAGAAAGTGTTGCGTGCGATCAACCAGTATATACCATCCGAACGTCTGGTGCGTTCTTTAAGCTTTTTTGATGTGTTGAAACGTAATTTTATGCCATCAAAGAAGAATGCGAAGATTAAAAAATAAATGTAATTTTTGGAGTTACAAGGTAAAGAAGGAGAAGATGGCTATGGGACATATTTTAAGAATGAATCCAGTTTTTAAAGAAATGATCTGGGGTGGAACAAAATTAAAAGATATTTATGGATATGAGATTCCGAGTGATCACACAGGAGAGTGTTGGGCAATTTCTGCACATAAGAATGGAGATTGTACGATCGCAGATGGAGAATATAAAGGAAAAACATTATCCTGGTTATTTGAAAACCACAGAGAATTATTTGGAAATATCGAAGGAGACCAGTTCCCATTACTTGTAAAGATCATTGACGCAAAAAATGACCTGTCCGTACAGGTGCATCCAGACGATGCGTATGCGAAAGAACATGAGAATTCTTTAGGAAAGACAGAATGTTGGTTTGTTCTTCAAGCGGATGAAGGAACAAAGATGGTCATGGGACACCATGCAAAGACAAAAGATGAATTTGTGAAAGCAATCGAGAATGATGATTATGACAATCTGTTAAATTCATTCAAGATCAAAGCGGGAGATTTCTTCTATATTCCATCTGGAACATTACATGCGATCTGCAGCGGATCGCTGATCTATGAAGCACAACAGTCTTCTGATATTACATATCGTGTTTATGATTATCATAGAAAAGATGCGGATGGAAATGAAAGGCAGCTTCATGTACAGCAGTCTATTGATGTGACAAATGTACCAGCAGATATTGATCAGAACAAAGAATTTCCGCAGACAATTCTTGAGAATGGTACAAAGACAAGATATGTTGACAGTGAATTCTTTAAAGTGGATCGTTATCAGTTGAATGGAAAAAATGTGATCAAGAATGACGAACCATTTATGATGGTAAGCATCATAGAGGGAACAGGAATTTTTGAAGGAAATGAAGTAAAGAAAGGTGACCATTTTGTGATCTGTTCCGATCAGAAAGAAGTTACTTTTGATGGAGATATGGAAGTCATGATCTCCACATTATGATCATGACCATAATAGATAAAGAAGGATTATAAGAATATATAGAATAAGGAAGTTTTATATGAAGGAAACAGGAAAGGTATTTGGCGTCTTGCAAAGAGTCGGACGTGCATTTATGCTTCCAATCGCTGTTTTGCCAGTTGCAGGTCTTTTGCTTGGAATTGGACGATCTTTGACAAATGAAACAATGCTTCGGGCCTATCATCTGATGAAGATCATGGGTCCGGGGACTGTTTTGTATGGAGTAATTAAAGTTGGAAGTGATTGTGGAAGTATTATATTTGGCAATCTTCCGTTGATATTTGCAATGGGAGTTTCAATTGGGATGGCAAAGGCAGAGAAAGCGGTAGCAGCATTATCAGGGGCATTGTCTTTTTTCGTTATGCACGAAGCTATTTCATCGATGTTATCATTGTATGGTGATACATATACAATGCATGCGGGAGCAACGGATCAGATTCTTGGAATAACATCACTACAGTTAGGTGTATTTGGAGGAATTCTTGTCGGACTTGGTGTCGGGTATCTTCATAACCGTTTTTATAAAATAAAACTTCCAGAAGTTTTATCGTTTTTTGGCGGAACAAGGGCAGTGCCGGTTATTTGTACCATTGTATATGTTGGAGTTGGAATATTAATGTTCTTTATCTGGCCTCCGATCCAGAATCTGATGTATTCCATTGGAGGAATTGTGAGAGCTTCAGGCTATTTAGGGACGTTTATTTATGGAGTGATGGAACGTGCATTGATCCCATTTGGACTTCATCATGTATTTTATCTCCCGTTCTGGCAGACATCGCTAGGTGGAACGATGGAAGTTGCTGGGAAAATGATCGATGGGGCACAAAATATCTTTTTTGCTCAATTAGCAGATCCAGCAACAACACATTTTAATGTGGAAGCAACAAGATTTATGGCAGGAAAATTCCCATTGATGATCTTTGGATTGCCAGGAGCGGCATTTGCAATTTACCGTTGTGCCAGACCTGAACAGAGAAAAGTTGTCGGTGGACTTATGATTTCAGCAGCATTAACATCAATGCTCACAGGAATTACGGAACCGTTGGAATTTACATTTTTATTTATTGCACCTGGATTATATGGAATACATTGTGTTTTTGCAGGACTTGCATATATGATGATGCATGTATTGAAGATTACAGTTGGATTAACATTTTCTGGAGGGCTTATCGATCTGTTCTTTTTTGGAATCATGCAAGGACAAGAAAAAACAAACTGGATGATGGTCATTCCACTGGGAATTGTTTATTTCATAGTGTATTATTTCTTATTCCATTTTCTGATCTTGAAATTTGATATCAAAACACCGGGAAGGGAAGAAGAACCAGCACAAGAATATGAAGAAGAGCCAGAATATGAATACAGAGAAGATTTTTCAGAAGAATTATTAGCAAAGATCGCAGCGGGACTTGGAGGCAAAAAGAATATCGGTGATATTGACTGTTGTGTTACAAGACTTCGATGTGGACTGAAAGATATAAGTCTGGTGGATGATGCCATGATCAAAGAAACAGGATCAAGGGGAATTTTGAAACGAGGAAACAGCATTCAGATCATTTATGGTCCATATGTAACGGTGCTAAAATCAGAACTGGAAGATTATTTAAGGACAAGACGAGCAAAGAAAGAAATCAAACAATTACTAAAAGAAAATACACATTCCAAAGATAAAATGCAACAGGAAAGTATCGCCTGTCCGATCAAAGGATGTGTGATCGAACTAGAAGAAGTTGGAGATGAGGCATTTTCTGGTGGAATGTTAGGGGAAGGCTTTGCAGTTAAACCAGAAGAAGGAAAACTATATGCACCAGTAGATGGGATCATCGCAGCAGTGTTTAGGACAAAACATGCCCTTGCTATGGAATCCAAAGATGGAGCAGAAGTTTTGATACATCTTGGGCTTGATACAGTAAAGCGAGGTGGAAAAGGCTTCTATATGAAAGTAGAAGCTGGTCAGAAAGTAAAAAAAGGAGAGCTCATCTGTGAGTTCGACTTAGAAGATATAAGAGTAGATGGATATGTTATGACGACTCCGGTAGTTATCAGTAATAATGCGGAATACGCAAGTATTTCATTGAAACATATTGGAGAGTGTAACGTAGGGGAAGAAATACTGACCCTTTATAAATAGGTAACTATAAAATTAAATATAGATACAATTCTTAAACTTAAAAAGAAAGAATGTATTTATGATCGATATCAGATCATAAGATGCATTCTTTCTTTTTACTTGCAGACAAAAAACTACCGTAGTAAAATAAATTCAATATGCTAACGAAAGAGAAGGTTTGAAAAGTATGAAAAAAGAACAGATCAAAGGATCCTTATCATTATTTTTAGCTGCGATCATATGGGGCGCTGCATTTGTTGCACAAAGTGTTGGAATGGATTATGTTGGACCATTTACATTTAATTGTGTTCGTACATTGATCGGAGGCATTGTATTGATTCCGTGTATTGCGTTTCTAAACAGAGGAAAAGTAAGGAAGAAAACAAACTTCACGGAGAAAAAGAGATTGCTATTAGGCGGAATCTGTTGCGGAGTCGCATTAGCTACAGGAAGCACCTTGCAGCAATTTGGAATCATGTATACAACTGTAGGAAAAGCAGGATTTATTACAGCATTTTATATTATCATTGTTCCAATTTTGGGATTATTTTTAGGAAAAAAGTGCGGATTATCCGTCTGGATCAGCGTTGTGATCGCACTTGCAGGACTTTATTTTTTATGCATTACGGACGGATTTTCGATTGGAAAAGGGGATATCTATGTATTTTTAGGTGCAATTGCATTTTCGATTCATATTTTAGTGATCGATTATTTTACACAATTTAATGATGGAGTGAAAATGTCATGTATTCAGTTTTTTATCTGCGGGATTCTTTGTTTTGTTCCAATGATGCTTTTTGAACATCCGGAGATTAGCATGATCTTACTTGCATGGAAACCAATCTTATATGCAGGAGTGATGTCATGTGGAGTTGCTTATACATTACAGATCGTGGGGCAGAAGAATATGAATCCTACGGTAGCATCGTTGATCCTTAGTCTGGAATCTGTGACCTCTGTGATCGCTGGATTTTTGGTTCTGCATCAGAATTTGAGCCAGAGAGAATTGATAGGGTGTGGGTTAATGTTTATAGCGATCGTATTGGCACAACTTCCACAGAAAATTTAATTGACAAATGCCATAAGAATGTTATAGAATAATAACGTTAAAGGCATTGATGGTGCACAGTAAGAAACCAAGTGTTTCCGAATTTCACACCGTAGCTGTATCTCTGAATGCGATGCAACAATCATTTTCATATCATGTATCAGTAGGAGATAACGGAGTCTGCCCGTTACGCAGAGACTTAAGTGCTTATGGTAATTAAGAAGAAGTTTAACGATACCATAGGAATTAGGGTGGTACCGCGAGTATATATTAAGAACTCGTCCCTTTGCGGACGGGTTCTTTTTCTTTTGCCTGAATACAGAAGAAAAAGTAACCTGATCCGAGAATATAGAAAAGATCAATAAAGGAGAACTAAGCAGATGAAAGAGAGATTAGAGGCAATCAAGAAAGCTGCCTTGGAGAAAATCGAGCAAGCAGATGCAATGGATAGTTTAAATGATATCCGTGTATCTGTACTGGGTAAAAAAGGTGAATTAACTCAGGTATTAAAAGGAATGAAGGACGTAGCCAAAGAAGAACGTCCGATCGTTGGACAGATGGTCAATGATACCAGAGCAGTCATCGAAGAAGCATTAGAAAAAGAGATGACATTATTAAAGAAAAAAGTTCGTGAAGAAAAGATGAAACGTGAAGTCATCGATGTTACATTACCTGGAAAAACTCATGAGAAAGGACATCGTCATCCAAACCAGATCGCGCTAGAAGATTTAGAGAGAGTATTTATCGGTATGGGATACGAAGTTGTAGAAGGACCAGAAGTAGAATATGATAAATACAATTTTGAGATGTTAAATATCCCTGCAAACCATCCTGCAAAAGATGAACAGGATACATTCTATATCAACAAAGATATCGTGTTAAGAACACAGACATCTCCTGTACAGGCTCGTATCATGGAAACAGGACAGATGCCAATCCGTATGATCGCACCTGGACGAGTATTCCGTTCTGATGAAGTTGACGCAACACATTCTCCATCTTTCCATCAGGTAGAAGGATTAGTTGTAGATAAAGGAATCACATTTGCAGACTTAAAAGGAACATTAGAACAGTTTGCAAAAGAATTCTTCGGACCAGATACCAAAGTAAAATTCCGTCCACATCATTTTCCATTTACAGAGCCAAGTGCGGAAGTAGACGTGACATGTTTCAAATGTGGTGGAAAAGGATGTCGTATGTGTAAAGGAAGCGGATGGATCGAGATCTTAGGATGTGGAATGGTTCACCCACACGTGCTTGAAATGTGCGGAATCGACCCAGAAGTATATTCAGGATTTGCATTTGGAATCGGTTTAGAGCGTGTCGCATTATTAAAATACGAGATCGACGATATGCGTCTGTTATACGAAAATGATAAGAGATTCTTATCACAGTTCTAAGAGAAACGATAAGAATATTTCGAATAGAGAAGATAGAATAAAGGAGAATAAAAGTAATGGATACACCAATTTCATGGATCAAAGCTTATGTGCCTGATCTTGATTGCACACCACAGGAATATGCAGATAAAATGACATTATCTGGTTCCAACATGGAAAGTGTCACATATTTAGATAAAAACTTAGAAAAGATCGTAGTCGGAAAGATCGAGAAGATCGAAAAACATCCAGACGCAGACAAACTGATCATCTGTCAGGTGAATGTTGGAGATGAAACAGTTCAGATCGTAACAGGAGCACCAAACGTATCAGAAGGAGACTTAGTACCAGTTGTCTTAGACGGTGGACGAGTTGCCGGAGGACATGACGGTGGAAAGAACCCAGAAGACGGAATTAAGATCAAAAAAGGAAAACTTCGTGGAGTAGAATCTTTTGGTATGATGTGTTCTATTGAAGAACTTGGAAGTTCCAGAGATATGTACCCAGAAGCACCGGAATATGGAATCTACATTTTCAATAAAGACGTAAAACCAGGAGATGATGCAGTTGAAGCTTTAGGACTTCGCGATGCAGTTGTCGAATTCGAGATCACATCAAACCGTGTAGACTGCTTCAGCATGATCGGTATGGCAAGAGAAGCAGCCGCTACATTTAAGAAAGACTTCTTCCCACCAGTTGTCACAAAGACTGGAAATGATGAAGATGTCAATGATTACATCAAAGTAAGAGTCGAAGACGAGGATCTTTGCCCAAGATACACAGCAAGAGTTGTAAAAAATATCAAATTAGCACCATCACCAGAATGGATGCAGAGAAGATTAGCTGCGATGGGAATCCGTCCGATCAATAACCTGGTTGACATCACAAACTACGTGATGGAAGAATTCGGACAGCCAATGCATGCATACGATCTTGATACGATCGCAAACAAAGAGATCGTCGTACGCCGTGCAAAAGCGGGAGATAAATTCACTACATTAGATGGTGAAGAAAGAACAATGGATGAAAATGTCTTAATGATCTGCGATGGAGAAAAAGAAATCGGTATCGCAGGTATCATGGGTGGAGAAAACTCCATGGTAACAGATGATATCAAGACATTATTATTTGAAGCAGCATGCTTTGATGGAACAAATATCCGACTTTCTTCTAAGAGAATCGGTTTAAGAACCGATGCATCTGGTAAATTCGAAAAAGGATTAGACCCAGAAAATGCAATGGCAGCGATGGATCGTGCATGCCAGCTGATCGAAGAATTAGGAGCAGGAGAAGTTGTTGGAGGAGCCGTTGATGTTTATCCAAATCCAGTCAAACAGATCCGCCTTCCATTAGAAGTAGACAAGATGAATGCCCTTCTTGGAACAAATGTATCCAAAGAAGAAGTCTTAGAATATTTCGGAAGAATCGACCTTGGATATGATGAAGCAACAAATGAAGTCATCGTACCATCCTTCCGTCAGGATCTTCACCGTATGGCAGACCTTGCAGAAGAAGTTGCAAGATTCTACGGATATGATAACATCCCAGTTACATTACCAAACGGAGAATCCACAGCTGGTAAGAAACCATTCAAGATCCGTGTTGAAGATGTCTGCAGAAATGTAGCAGAACAGAACGGATTCTGTGGTGGAATGACATATTCCTTCGAAAGTCCAAAAGTATTCGATAAATTATTATTAGCTGAAGATGCAAAAGAACGTCAGGCAATCGAGATTTCAAACCCATTAGGAGAAGACTTCAGTATCATGAGAACAGTTTCCTTAAACGGAATGTTAACATCTCTGTCTACAAACTTAGCACACAGAAATAAAAATGTAAGATTATATGAATTTGGAAATATCTACATTCCAAAAGCATTACCATTAACAGAATTACCAGATGAAAGAATGCAGATGACACTTGGAATGTACGGAGAATGCGATTTCTTCACATTAAAGGGTGTTGTAGAAGATATGCTTGATTCCTTAGGATTAGGTGGAAGATCTGAATATGCACCAACAGGTGAACATCCATTCTTACACCCAGGAAGAGCTGCAGATGTGACGATCGATGGAGAAAAGATCGCCTATATCGGACAGATCCATCCAGAAGTTATGGATAACTATAACATGAAAGGTGAGGTCTATGTAGCAGTCATCGACATGCCAACATTAGTACCAAAAGCAACCTTCGACCGTAAATACGAAGGAGTAGCCAAATTCCCTGCAATGAAACGTGACTTAAGTATGGTTATGAAGAAAGACATCTTCGTTGGACAGCTTGAGAAGATCTTCAAAGATAAAGGTGGAAAACTTCTCGAATCCTACGAATTATTCGATGTCTACGAAGGAGACCAGATTGAAAAAGGATATAAATCCGTAGCATACTCCTTAACATTCAGAGCAAAAGACCGTACGTTAGAAGACGCAGAAGTATCTAAGATCGTTGAGAAGATTCTTGATGAACTGAAGAAATTAGGCGTTGAATTACGTGCTTAATTGTGATCGAAAACAAAATAAAGTGAGAATTAAAATCCTCTGGCAGATAATAGTGTCAGGGGATTTTTGTTTATCAGAAAGAAGCAATATGTAAAGGTGTTGAAAAAATTATTGTTTTTCAATAATTTTTATGCTACAATAATCTTGAAATTATCGAAAAACAATAATTGGAGGTAGATAGGATGAAATCAAACATAAATAAACTAATCCTGATCGAAGTCATTGCAGGAATCCTTTTTGCATTCATAGCAAGCAAAATCCTGCATATGACAGCAGCACTACAGATCATGTACTTACCATTTGAACTCATAGGAAAAGGACTAAGATTTTTATCCCTAAGTTCAGCAATAGGAAATGTCATCGCGATCATCATATACGCAGCCATTTCAATGATACCAGCAATCTATATCATCTATCAGAGAAAAAGAGGAAGAACACAGAAAGAAGACATATTACTTGTTGCATTCACAGGGCTATTATTTTATTCTCTGTATATGTTCATCAATCCAGGACTCATGTATCAGAAAATGCCAGACATTTTTTCAATGGACCAGAATAGTCTGATTGTAATGAAAATTATTTACGCATTCATCATTTACAGCGTCCTGATCATGTGGTTAATTATGAAAGCAATCCGTTTTCTTGGAGATGACAGCCAGAAGAATTGGAAAAGCCGCTTGTATTTTGGGATGAAAGGACTGATTGCTGCACTAGTCAGTTATTACACGCTTTTGATCACATATGCAAAGACATTTGAACTGCTTCATAAGAACGAAAATAAACTGCAAAATGTATCTTCGATAGTATGGTTTAAATCAGTATTACAGTTATTACCAATCATTATGACAATCCTGCTATTTATCAACATCATTCATGTAGTAAAAGCAATCGAAGATCATAAGGAAGAGCAGCAGATGATGACAGTGGCAAGACTCGCAAGTGTCGCAAAGGTTACCGCAGTGGTTACAGTCATATCAGATTTTATCCTGAATTTTTATCAGTTTTTATTAGGAGCAACCTTACAGAATGTAAATGTTACGTTTGCACCAGATGTATCCATGGAACCATTGATCATAGCATTTGGAGCATTGATCTTCCATGAATACTTCAAGCGGACTAAACAGTTAAAAGAAGAAAATGACCAGTTTATATAGAAGGAATGATAGTTATGGCAATTAAAATACATTTGGATGACATCTTAAAAGAACGAAACATGACATCCAAAGAATTATGTAAAAAAGTCCATATTACAGAAGCAAACCTGTCAATCTTAAGAAGTGGCAAGGCAAAGGGAGTGCGTTTCTCAACGATCAATAAGATCTGTTATTATCTTGAGTGCGATGTCGGGGATATCTTGAAATTTGACGGGAGATTGGAGGAAGAAGATGAGTAGGGGAATCAGAAAAACAGGAGTATTGGCAATGGTTGTGATGCTGGCAGCAACTCTATCAGGATGCCGCCTTGCAAAAAAAGACGAGGATGAAACAGTAAAGAAAACATTATATGGTGCTTATGCAGTTGTAGGAAAGAGTCTGGATGATCCAGACATTCCAGATCCAGAGATGGAAGGAACAACCGTTGGGCAGAAAGATAAAAAAGGATTTGTTCATTTTAAAAAGATCAAGGGATATTTCTTTTTTCATAAATACGATCAGAAAGAAAATACGATCAGCATGGATGGTGATCCACAGTTGACTCATTTTTCAGGCGGCTCTAATATGAAAGATGGCGAGATCCAAAAAGATAAATGGCAAAAGACAGGCCAGTCATGTAAGGCAACAATTTATGTTCAGGAAACAAAAGGAATCACAAAAGTGCAGATTGGAAGTGTATATAAAAGAGCAGATGGTACATTTTATCTGGAACCTTCAGGAAGGTCTTCTGTGCAGGATCTTTGTAAAACAGGAGGGTTTGGAATCAGCCAATCTTTTTCTGTGGATACAGAAGAAGGAAAGATGACATACCGTGTGGACTTTAAAGCAGACCGTGCAGTCAAAAAGATTCAGATCATCGAAATGAACAAAGATGATGTCAAGATCAAAAAAACAGCCTATATTTCACCTGAAATAAAACAATACCAGATGCAAAAAGATACAGCATATGTTATTATAAATGAACAGCTGATCGGTATGAAAGGTCAAACGATCAACAGACAGAAGATACATTCAGCAAAGAAGAATTTCACATATAAATGGAAGCAGCTTGGAGATGATGGAGTATTGACACCGACAGACTTGAAGTTTAAAAAGTAAAATCAGGAGGATAAAATTGAAAGATGAAAGATAAAAGAGAATCATTTAACAGCAGGTGGGGATTTATCCTCGCCTGCATTGGTTCGGCAGTTGGCATGGGAAATATATGGATGTTTCCGACAAGGGTATCTTTGTATGGGGGAGGTTCTTTTTTGATCCCGTATTTTATCTTTGTCGTTGTGATCGCATCTACTGGTGTGATCGGAGAGATGAGTTTTGGACGTGCGGCAAGGTCTGGACCGATTGATGCATTTGGGATGGTCTGTGAGAAGAAAGGAAAGAGAAAAGTTGGGGAAGGGTTAGGAATGATCCCAGTTCTTGGTTCTCTTGCGATGGCGATCGGATATACAGTTGTGATGGGGTGGATCTTAAAATATGCTGTTGGAACTTTCACAGGGGCAACACTTGCACCAAAGACGATCGAAGAATTTGGCGGACGTTTTGGAACAATGGCATCTGCATTTGGAAATAACATCTGGCAGATTTTAGCTTTGATCTTATGCATGTGTATTTTAATCTTTGGTGTAGGAGCAGGGATCGAGAAAGCCAATAAGATTTTAATGCCAATTTTCTTTACACTGTTTGTGATCCTTGGAATCTACGTGGCATTCCAACCAGGGGCAGCAGCGGGATATCAATATATTTTCAGAGTCGATAAGGCGGCCATCTTAGATCCAAAGACATGGATCTTTGCACTAGGACAGGCCTTCTTTTCCTTATCCGTCGCAGGAAATGGAACATTGATCTATGGATCGTATTTATCCGATGAAGAAGACATCCCATCATCTGCGGCAAGAGTTGCATTTTTTGATACGGTTGCTGCGATGCTTGCAGCACTCGTGATCATCCCAGCTATGGCAACAACTGGAGCAACACTGGATCAAGGAGGACCGGGGCTGTTATTTATCTATCTTCCAAACCTGATCAGCTCCATGCCAGGAAGTACGATCATCGCGATCATCTTTTTCGTTGCAGTGCTTTTTGCGGGAATGACATCACTGATCAATCTCTACGAAGCACCGATCGCAACCGTACAGGAAAAGCTTCACGTAGGAAGAAAGACCGCCTGCGTGATTATCGCAGTGATTGGCGTGATCGTCTCCTTATTGATCCAGGGCATCGTATCTGACTGGATGGATATCCTATCTATTTACATCTGCCCACTAGGAGCAGGACTCGCAGGAATCATGTTCTTCTGGATCGCCGGAAAGAAATATGTAGAAACACAGGTAAACAAAGGAAGAGAAACAAAATTTACAAAGATGTATTGTCCAATCTGCAAATATATTTATGTACCGATCTGTATTTTGGTATTGGTGCTTGGGATTGCGTTAGGCGGAATTGGGTAATGAATGAAGGATCGTAGTTAAGGTATATCTTGGCTGCGATTTTTTCTTATATGAAAGCAAACAAATTAAGTTCCAAGAAATCATACGAAATTGCAAGGAAAGGATATTTACATTTAAGAAGATTTTTGTTATGATATAACTATCAAAGTAGAAGTATTATTGAATGCGATATGACTATAAATATAGAATAAATAACAAAGATAAAGGGGATTTAGCTATGGAATTAAAAGAATTAACAAGTGCAGAACAGGTTGTGATGAAATGTATCTGGGATTATGGAAAGGATATGCCATTACAGCAGTTGATTGAAAATCTAAAGCAAGATTACGGAAAAGATTATAAAAGAACAACGATCCGTACATTTGTCCTTCATTTAGAAGAGAAAGGATATGTGACAACATATCAGATTGGGAAATATTCTTATATTAATTATCTGATCGAAGAGCAGGATTATAAAGAACAGGAATTGGAAAAGACAAAGAATTTCTGGTACAAAGAATCTGGATTTGATCTGGTGAAGACATTATATAAAGGAAAATTAAATGAGGGGAAACTAAAGAAACTCAAAAAGTTGTTAGAAGAAATCGATGATTGACAGGAGAAGATATGATAGACATAAGAGAGATATTGGTTAGGATATTTAGTGCGATATTTTTATCCATGTGCACTGGAAGCTGTATGTTTGTTTTCTGGATGGCACTAAGAAAGTTTTTTGCAGATAAGATTCGTCCAAAAGTCTATGATTTGATATTAAAGATCATTCTAATTGCTTACTATGTTCCGGCAGGATATCTGTTGGTAAATATTTTTTTTGATAATGGGTATGTATTTGATTTTACAGGTACTATCATCAAGGCTTTTTATGCTATATCGTTGTTCTGGCTGGCTGGAGCAATTGCAACAGTTCTGAAGTTTGGAGAACGAACTTTTCGAATTAGAAGAGAAAAAGAAAGATGCTTTCCATGCAAGATGTATGTGCAAAAGATCTTTGAAGATTGTAAAAGAGAGCTTGGAATTCGCAGATCAATAGAAGTATTACAAGGATATCGCATTCAGATTCCAATGACAGCAGGAATATTAAAACCATGTGTGTTTTTACCTGTGGAAGATATGGAAGAAGAACAATTAAAAACGTGTATTTACCATGAACTCACACATTATAAGAAGCACGATATATTTTGGAATTATATAGCATGTCTGATGGTATGTATTCACTGGTATTGCCCATGGATCAGAACTGTATTTCGTAAGAACGATGAATGGAGCGAGGTGATCTGTGATCTATCAGCGATTGGTTATGTAGGATCAGCGAAGCGTTATTTTACAACGATTTTTGAGATGAGTCAGAAAAGTCAGGGAATCAAAACATATCGGGCAGCATGTCTGTTTGAAAGCCGAGATAGTTTAGAACAAAGAATCTACTATGCAATGATGTATCGAAAACAAAAGAAGATAAAATATGCTGCGGTGATTGCAATGACCGTGATATTTTGTGGAATGAGTGTAACCAGTATTTTGGCTGCAAGTAAGGGATATCAAAAGGCGTATACAAAATGGGTACAAGAAACGGAAGTAGAAATAGAAGAACCAGATGATGAGGAAGAGGAGAGAATATCGTATGAAGAAAAAACGGGAGTTTTGGGAAATGATAAGAGTGAAACGATAAAGAAGATAAATTTTAAAAAGATGGATGCGATGACATTGGAGACTTATGTAAAGGCAGGAAAAAGGCTTCGATATAAAGGATTAACTCCGAAACGAAATGAAAATATAGAAATTTTTATAACAAGTCAAAAAAATTTTAAGGGGATAAAAGTTGGGATTATTGATTCACAGAATAGGATTAGATACATACAGGACAGAGGGAGAGATTTAGTTGAACATAGATTTAAGATAGAAAAAGAGGGGAAATATGATGTGTTTATTGAAATGGAGGATAAGAAAGATGTAAAAATTGTTGGAATGATTAATATTGATGATGATTAAAGAGATGGAGGAATAGGAGGAGAAAACGATGATAAAATATATAAAAATAATGGTAACAGTATTTACACTTTTAATTAGTTGTTCAGTGACAAATATATTTGCAAGTGATACGAATGATGTTATAGAAGAAAAGATAAATATATCAGAAAATATTATTGATGAAGTTGGAGAGGAAGACTTTGAACTGTTGTCTAATTCGATAACAGTTAATTGGACAGTGAAAAATGGAGTTAGAAAGAAAACTAAAGAATTTTATAAAAAGAAAGGAAGTAGTATCAATATTAGGTTACAGATAGCTCCAAAAACAAAAAGTGTCAAAGTAGGATATTTAGATGCAGATAAAGTAAAACATTATAAAACTGTTAAAGCAGAAATCAATCACAATTTTATAATACAAAAAACAGGATATATAGAGGTGTTTGTTGAAAATAGTAGTGGAAAAACTGTAACGGCAAGTGGAACTTATACTAAGTAATATTTTATTTATAAATGTATTTTATAAGAGGTGATGCAATATGAACAATTAAAAAATCCATGTAATACGAATGGCTGCCACCTACCTATCTGTAATATATACAGATAGCTGTATCACATGGATACAATAATGATAGCAGAAAATGAGGGAAAATAAAAGAATGAAAGGAAAAAGTTTATGAAATTAAAACAATTTGTATGTAAAGCAGCAAGTATTGCAATGTGTGCTATGATTATTGGAACAACTGTAGTTTCAGTGAATGTTAAGGCAGATACGAAAGCAACAGAAAGTACAGTAGCACTAGATACACATGATGACGATGGTGTTGCGGGTATTTTGGAACAAGATGATTTTGATACACTAGAAGAATATCAGAAATATTTAGAGACACACCCAAAAGTACAGACACGGCAAAGTCGTGTATCAGCGAATAAAAATGTAAAAGCAGCAGCTACTTTAAGATATAAAATTAAAGGATTAACAAATACAGCTGCAATTCAAAAAACATATATTGGATCTACATATATTTATGTGATTCAGAGAATTGGCTCAGACTCACGTTTATCAAGATGTTTGATTAATGGGTCAACAGCTACATATCAAGATCATATGACATTAAAAAACTTTGGTCATGGACAGACTTTGGAATGGTTTGAACATAATTCTAAAGCATATTTCTGGGTTACATGTAAAGCAAATGAAGCGTATAAATTTAAATGGGGAACTCAAATTGGAAGAATACAATATAAAGCTAAAGGAAGTGTAGATTATACAGAAATCCCAAGATTTTCTCATATGAGTTATGCAAATAAAAGTGGGACATCGATTGGAGAAGTGAAACGTGTAGATGCAGCATTGTCTAGTGATAGGAAAAAAGTATTTTTCTGGGTAATGGATAATACAGGAGAAATTCAATATAGTTTTTATAATGCGGAAAAATTAAATGCTGAATTGGATAAAAAAGAATCTGAAGAATCTAAATTTGTTCCATGTACATCAAGTGCAGTAAAATCAGCTTGTTATGGATCGTTTAGACAATCTGGAAGTAATCGTGTATTACCGAATGATTCATGTCAGGGATTAGAATTTTCTGATGGAGATTCTATTTATATTATTGGAGGTGCTGCCGGACAAAAACCGGGAATAGCAAAGTTAACAGGAAGTGGATCAAGTTATAAATATTCTTGCCTTGTTACAGCTACACATAATAATTTTGGAGGTAATGCGGAATCTGAAGGAATTCAATTAAAGGGAGATTACGTATATTTCGGGATTAGTGATAAACAAAGTAGCGATAAAGCCTGTATTTATTCTATTCCAAAAAGTGCGTTTTAATTTAAGTCTGGCTATGTTAAAATATATAATATAAACATTAATAAATTAAAATTATAAGGAGGTAGCAAGATGGTAAGAAAACGTATGGTATCAACAGTCATGAGCTTAATGATGGCAGCAGCAGTACTGACGACAGTTCCAGTGACTAACAATGTAAAGGCAGCAGATAAAGAGATAACAAGTGGGGATTATACTTATGTGAAAGAAAGCAATGGAAAGACTTCCTATGCAGTGCTTACAAGCTATAGAGGAAGTGAGACAAATCTTGTCATTCCAGAAGAACTGGATGGATTACAGGTAAAAGCAATTTCACAGGGATTTGAAAAAAATCTGAAAATAAAAAGTATTATATTATCAAAAAATATTGCACCAGCAAAAGAAACACACAGAGATTTGGAAGTGCTAAATGAAATTGAAACATTGGAAGAGATTCGTGTAGCAAAAGATAATCTGTCTTATCAGGCACAAGATGGAGTTTTATATAGCAAAGATAAGAAACAATTGTTTAGCTATCCAAAATCTAAAAAGTCCGAAACATATAACATGCCTGCTTCTGTAAAAAAAGTAGAAGAATTCAATGCCCTAATAAATCTTAAATATTTAAAGAATCTTACATTATCAAAGAATTTATCAGTAACACCAAGCTGTAATGACAGTAGTATTGAATCTGTAACAATTCCGGGCCAGATAGGCGGTATTGATGAAAGCAGTTTTGAAAATTGCAACAAATTAAATAAAGTTACAATTACAAAAGGTCTGAGATTTATTAATGATTATGCATTTTTTGAATGTAAAGCATTAAAAGAAATCAAACTGCCAGAAGGACTTCAAAGTATTGGAGTAGGAGTATTTTATAGAACAGGAATTAAACAGCTGACAATCCCTGGATCTGTTGTAAAAATTGATGTAATTGACAAGAGTATAAAATTAAGTAAACCATCTTATTTGAAGAAATTCAAAAGAGACTCAGGTGCTATTTATTACGAAGCAAGAGCCACAATCAAAGCATCTGGCAAAAAAGCTGTCACATACAAAGCATCCAGAATTACAAAGATTAAAGCAAAAACAAGCAAAGTAACGATCCAAAAAGGAAAGACAACAAAACTACAGACTAGAGTATACATTTCCAAGAAACTGAAAAAAGGATACTTAGATCCAGAGATCTTAAAATTCACAACATCCAATAAAAAAGTAGTGAAAGTATCCTCAAAAGGAACGATCAAAGGCTTGAAGAAAGGAAAAGCAACGGTCACAGTAAAACTTCGTACAACAGGAAAGACATATAAAGTGAACGTGAAAGTAAAATAGGAAACAATAAAGTAAAGATACATGGTAGAACAGGACATTCCAGCGAAAGCAGGGATGTCCTGTGTTTTCTTATGCAGCATTCCTTGTTATTTGCAATATCAAATGGTAGAATTAGGAATATTCAAAGTGAATCAATCTGTAATATGGAATGGAAAACAAACTGATACAACAAAGGAGAAACGAAACAATCATGCCAGGATACATTTTACATTTAACTGCTGCCCAGATGTTTCTAAAGACACAAAAAGGACAGAAATTTTTAAAGACAAAACAAGATAAAAATAATTTTCTGATCGGAAATCTTCTGCCAGATACAACAAAGATCAAAGCAAGATCCCATTTCAGAGATCCAAAATATCACGATCGCATGATAGAATACCCGGAAACAAGCTGGTTTATCAAGAAATATAAGCATCTTCTATCAAACAGCAGTGTGGTCGGATATCTCTTTCATCTCTACATCGATCGAAGATTTTTCAAATACTATATGCCAAGGATCGTAGAGTTTCGAAATGCACAAGATGAGAGAGAAGAAAGAAGAGATATGGTAAAAGATGTCTTATTAAAACGGACAGGACAAAGATTATCAAAGCAGGATTTTTTCTCAGAGAAATACTACTATGGGGACTACACAAAGATGAATATGTACCTTGTAAATCGTTATCAGATTCCGACAACACTTGATCCCAATATATCAAATCCTGGGATCAAAGAAGTTGATTATGAGGATGTAAAGCAGGTGTTAAAAGAATTAAAAACATATATGAAAGTACCAAAAGATGCAGTAAAGAACGTGAGAGTTTTTGACGTGGAAGATCTTCTTTTCTTTTTGGAAAACGCAGTAGGTGTATTTAAAATCTAAGTTTGGATAACATACAAATACAGGAAATTTTTTCATTATATAACAAAAAAGTTGCAAATATTACAAAAATATGACATAATACCATAGAAATAACTTTAAGGAGGACAACATGATGAAAACTGTAAAGGAAATTGTAAAGAGGGAACGTCAAAAGAGAAGAAGACGTGTGGGGATTATGATCGTATTGATCGCTTTATGTGCAACAGCAATTTTCTTTGGAACCAAAGCTTATCACAATTACAAGGAAGAGGAATTCTTCAAGAGTGTGAAAGAAAAAGAAATCAAAGTAACTCCAAAAAGCATAACGCACAAACAGACAGATATCTTTACACAAAGTTATCAAAAAGAAACGGATGATCAGTTGAAAGCATTAAAGAAAGGCAAAAATTATACTTTCAATAAGCCCTTAATCGTCTGGAATGCATATGGAACATACACAACATCTTTGTACTATTATGCAAAAAATGATCGTGCATCTTATGCAGTATGTACTGTAGAAGCCAGCGAAGCAGGTGCGAGTCCATACAAACGTACATTGAAATCTGTATCTGGAAAGAAATATGTGACAACACATGAATATCAGATCAAAGGACTTGTTCCAGGAGCGAAGAATAAGATCACAATGCAATTCTTTAATGAAAATGGAAGAGCTGTCGGGAAAACACATTTCTACGTGACAGCACTGAAAGATGATGTCATTCCTGCAATTCTTAAGAAGAATACAGGGACAAGCAAAGCAAAGATGAGCGATGGCCTGTTTTGCCTGTTTGGACATGATAAAGCGGATGTGTCAAACATCTATCTGTATGATAATAATGGAGTGAGCAGGGGAAGAATGCCTTTGAACAAATATCGCACAGACCGCTTTTTATTTATCAAAGGACAGCTGGTATATTCTTATGACTATAATAAAATTGCATTTACGAATTGTATAGGAAAAGTGACAAGGACCATTGATATTGGAAATTATCAATTTCATCACGATTTCCGTTATGACAAGAAACACGATAAGATCATTTGTCTGGTAAATAATCTGGACAAAGATACGATTGAAGATACGATCGTACAGGTGGATGTAAAGACAGGAAAGACAAGTATGCTCTTTGACTGTGAAAAAATTCTGCCGTTAATGAGAAAACTGGCGATCCAGAGAAAAGGTGGTAGAAATACCTATGGAGGAACTGAACTAGACTGGATACACATTAATTCTTTTGATTTTCTTGATGATGGGAATAGTTTGGTCTTAAGCAGCAGAGAACAAAGTTCAATCCTTAAGATTAAAAATATTTATACAAAACCAGAATTAGACTATGTGATCCATCGTGGAACAATCTATAATGGGACAGATATTGCCAAATATCAGTTAAAACGAGAAGGAGACTTCGTTGCAAATGCAGGACAGCATATGATCACTGTAGAATATGACGATTCCCTTCCAGAAGGACAATATTATTTATATATGTTTAATAATAACTATGGAAAGGCAACATCTATACCAACTTTCGACTGGAGTATGTATCCGAACGTAGGAAACTTTAAAAGTGGAACTTCCTATTACTCAAAATTTCTTGTAGATGAGAAGACAAGGACTTATAAACTTGCACAGCAATTTAGTTTGCCTTATTCGGCAATCGTAAGCAGTGTGCAGCATTTAGGGGGGAATATTCCGTTTAGCAGTGGAATGAGTAAGATATTTGGAGAGTATGATAAAGATGGAAAACTGATCAAGTCCTTTGAATATGAAGCAGATAAATATTCATATCGCGTGATGAAGTATAAATTGTAATTTATATACCGAAAATATTAAAGATAGAGGTACGAAAAACGAATTCCATTGACGGATTTTTTGCAAAACGCTGATCCGCCAACACTCCTGCACAACTCACTGCGTTCAAACAGTGCCCGTGTTGGCTGCGATTTTGCAAAAAATCCTATGGAATCCTATCATTTCGTACCTCTATCTTTTTTTATGTTTTTATGAATACCTGAAGACATTCTCGTATAAAATTAAGAATTTTCAAACGAGTATAAATTTGAATTAGATGATGGATAACTGTAAAAATATTAAGCAGTATAGCTTTAATAATTTAATGTTATCCTATTTCTGTTATACTATAAGAAGATTTTACATTTTTGGATTTTTTAGATAAATACTTATCTATTATCCATTTTGTTCTTTTTTTTGTAGTCTTTATAAGTGATAATTTTCTCATATCTTCAGAAATTCGACCACCCATTTCTTCTTTAAATGCTTTTTCAGCTTTTTGATCGCGATACTTAATCCAAGTTGTTTGGCTTTTTTTTAATTTAGAAAACTTTTTTTTAGGTAATGTTTTCTTGGCTTGTTTGTATACATAATTTAATTCAGCATCCCATATTTTGTATGCCTTTCCAAAATATATTTTGCTTTCTGATATTATTACACAATCATATCCTTTTTGTATATATTTCTTTGCTTTTGTATCAATTTTATTATAACGTGTAATATATTTATTATTTTTCTTTGCATATATGTATGTGGAATTTGATGTAATAATAACTGCTGATAGAAAAAAGATAATGAATAGATTAATAGTTCTTTTCATAAAGATCATCCTTTCGTTCATATAGAAATTATAAATAAACTATAAAAATATTATATCTCATTGCAGTATTTTACTCAATAGATTAAATGTTGGTTCTATCTTATGATTGTTTTATATAACAGAATACTAAAAATTACTTTCGAATCATAACATTATACTGATTCACAGTCATATCATAGGTAATAAAAAACAACCCTCGACATAATGTTACAAAAATAGATAAAATATTACAAAAATATTACAAAATAACAATCAAAAATATTGACATACTACATATAAGTGCTATAATACACACATACTCGAGTTAACAAAATTGTAACATTTACAGGAGGAACATTATGATAACGAGGAAAATGAGACTGTCGATGGCGATGCTTACGATTGCTGCGAGTGTGTTGACGACAGGAAATATAAAAGCAGATGAGAAAGATACAACAAAAGAAACAAATACAGCAACGGAAAGTAAATATGCGAATAAAGCAGTTGCAGATATTTATTCTACAACAACATTAAATATCCGAAAAAAGGGTAGTATAAATGCAAAGATCGTAGGAAAAATGAAAAAAGGTAATATTGCAACTGTGCTGAAGAAAGGATCTGAATGGTCAAAAGTAAGATCAGGAAATGTTACAGGATATGTAAAAAATCAGTATCTTGTATTTGGCGATGAGATTGAAAACTTTGCGAAACAAAATGTGAAAAAGGTGGCGAAAGTTCAGACGGAAACATTAAGAGTTCGTAAGAAAGCATCTACGGATTCAAAGATTGTTACATTGGTATCTGAAGATGACAAATTAAAAGTAAAGAAACAGACGGATGACTGGGCAAAAGTTAAGGTCGATGGTCAGACAGGATATGTGTCAAAAGATTATGCCAAAGTAACATACTCTTTTGGAAAAGCGAAATCCATGAAGCAGATTCAGGCAGAACAAGAGGCGAAGAAAAGAGCAGAAGAAGCAGCCAGAAATAAGCCAGTATCCACAACATCAAGCAGTCATACTTCTAATACTGGAACAACATCTGGAAGTACAACAGGTTCCACACAGACAACAAAGAAAGCTTCCGTATCCGTATCATCTAGTGGCTCATCAGCAACAGGAAGCAGGATCGTAAGTTATGCGCAGCAGTTTGTTGGAAATCCATACCGATATGGTGGAAATAGCTTAACCAGCGGAATTGACTGTTCTGGATTTACGCAGCAGATTATGGCGAAATTTGGATACAGTATCAGTCGTACGAGCAGTTCCCAGTCTGGTGATGGAAGAGCAGTATCTACGAGCAATTTAAGAGCCGGTGATCTGGTATTCTATGGAGATGGGGGAAGCATTGATCATGTGGCACTTTATATCGGCGGTGGTCAGGTAGTACATGCAAGTAATTCCGCACCATATCCGCGAGGAGGAATTAAGATTTCAAACGTAAATTACAGAACACCAATCTGTGCAAGACGTATCATAGGATAGCTAGAAAAATTATCAATACAGTATTTATATGGAAAGAGCGTAAAAGGAAGATTCATGCAGAATCATTCTTGTGCGCTCTTCCTTTTTTGATATACCAGACATGAAAATAAAAAATTATATTTCCTATATTGACAGAAGAACATCATGTTTATAGAATGTAAAAAGATATATTTTGGTTAGGAAAATAAAGATAGAAAAGAGATGTAAAAAGAAAAAGATGAAACAAAGACGATTTACAAACAAAAAGCTGATTGCCCTCATGTTACCACTGGCAGTTGATCAGCTTTTAAATTCGTTTATGGGTACGGTAGATACCCTTGTAGTCAGCAATTTAGGATCAGCAGCGATTTCTGCTGTCAGTCTGGTAGATTCCATTAATATTCTGGTAGTTCAGGCATTTTTTGCACTGGCTTCAGGTGGTACGGTTGTTTGCTCTCATTATCTTGGATGTGAGAAGAAAGAGAGAGCAACGAATGCAGCCAGGCAGTTAGTGTTTATTACATTCGCAATGTCACTGGTCATTGCAATCGCGTGTCATTTATTCAGCAACCAGCTTCTTGGAGTGATATTTGGACAGGTGGAACCAGCAGTTATGGACAATGCGAAGAAGTACTTCTTCTTTTCGGCCATGTCTTATCCATTTATCGCATTGTACGATGACGGAGCCTGCATTTTAAGAGCACAGGAGAACAGCAAACTTCCGATGCAGATTTCTTTTGTTGCAAATGGCATTAATGTTGCATTGAATCTGATATTTGTATGGGTATTGCATTTGGGTGTAGCAGGTTCTTCTGCAGCGACGATGATCGCCAGAGCATTTGCAATGATTGCGGTGCTTTATAAATTGAGAAATCCGAAGATGAAGATACAGCTTAGAGATTATTTTTCGATTCGTCCAGAATGGGAAGAGATCAAAAGAATCTTACATATCGGAGTACCCTCAGGAATTGAAAATGGAATGTTCCAGTTTGGAAAGCTTGCGATCCAGTCAACGGTATCTTTGATGGGAACGGCGGCGATCGCAGCACAGGGAATGACTAATATCATCGAGAACTTGAATGGGATCATGTCGATCGGAATGGGAATCGGATTGATGACAGTCGTTGGAGAATGTCTTGGAGCAGGAGAAAAAGAAGAAGCAGTCTATTATATAAAGAAGATTTCCATTGCAGCAGAAGTTGTATTGATCGCTACATGTCTTTTGATGTTTGGGCTTACTTATCCAATCACATATTTTGGAGGCATGGAACCAGAGAGTGCAAAACTTTGTATATTCATGGTAACATGTATCACGATCGTAAAACCGATCGTGTGGATCATGGCATTTATTCCACCATATGGATTCAGGGCAGCAGGGGATGTTAGATTTACAATGACGACCTCCATGCTGTGTATGTGGCTTTGCAGAGTCGTGCTTGCCATGGTACTTGCGAGAGTTTTTCATATGGGACCGATCGCAGTGTGGATCGGAATGTTTACAGACTGGACGATCCGTGGAATTATTTATACAATACGATTTAAAAATAGAAAATGGCTTGCTCATCAGGTGATCTGATGTTCGTTGCGGATGATGACGGTTCGTGTTATACTGAAATGTATTTGAATGATCAAGAAATAATATAGAAGGGATACAAATAAAATGAAAGTATCAGATTTTACATTTGATTTACCAGAAGAATTGATCGCTCAGGATCCACTTGAGGACAGATCAAGTTCCAGATTATTAACATTAGATAAAAATACAGGAGAGATCGGACATGATGTCTTCCATAATATTGTAAATTATTTAAAACCGGGAGACTGTCTTGTGTTGAATAACACAAAAGTAATTCCTGCAAGACTGATCGGAGCCAAAGAAGAGACTGGCGGTAAAGTTGAAGTTTTACTTCTCAAGAGAAAACAGGACAATGTATGGGAAACTCTTGTAAAGCCAGGGAAAAAAGCACGTCCGGGAGCAAGGATTTCTTTTGGAGATGGAAAATTAGTTGGAGAAGTCATTGATGTTGTTGATGAAGGAAATCGTTTGGTGAAGTTTGAATATGAAGGTATTTTTGAGGAAGTATTAGATGAACTTGGACAGATGCCATTACCACCATATATCACACATCAATTAAAAGACAAGAATCGTTATCAGACAGTTTACGCCAAATATGATGGTTCAGCCGCAGCACCAACTGCCGGACTTCATTTTACAAAGGAATTATTACAACAGATCAAAGACATGGGAGTTAATATCGCATATGTAACACTTCATGTTGGACTTGGAACATTCCGTCCAGTAAAAGTTGATGATGTTTTAGAGCATCATATGCATTCTGAATTTTATAGAATTGAAGAGGAAGATGCAGAACTTATCAATGAGACAAAGAAAAACGGTGGAAGAGTTATTTCTGTTGGAACAACAAGTACAAGAACTTTGGAATCTGTTGCAGAAGAAGATGGAACTCTGCATGCAAAGAGCGGATGGACAGACATCTTCATTTATCCAGGATACAAATTTAAAGTGATCGATGGACTAATCACAAACTTCCATCTGCCAGAATCTACATTATTAATGTTAGTTTCTGCACTCGCAGGAAGAGAACATATTTTAAATGCTTATAATATCGCAGTAAAAGAAAGATACAGATTCTTTTCTTTCGGGGATGCGATGTTCATTCATCCATAAGAAGAATTTACTATAAAAGGATATCTTAAAAAGGAGTCACAATGGTAAATTTGATCGAAATAGGAAAAAGATATAGAAACATTATTATAAAATATGAAATGGAGGGAACCTTATGAAACTTGCACTTATTGGAACAGGAAAGATTATTGAAGATGCATTGTTTGCAATGGAACCAGTAGAAACAATTGAGAGAACAGCGATTTTTGCAAGACCACATAGCAGGGATAAGGCAGAAAAATTTGCAAAACAGTATGCGATCAAAGAAGTTTACACAGACTATGAAGAATTACTTGAAAAGACAGAAGCAGATACTGTGTACATAGGACTGATCAACAGTGCTCATTATCCATATGCAAAACAGGCATTATTGGCAGGAAAGAATGTCATCCTCGAGAAGCCATTTACTGGATTTTATGAAGAAACAAAGGATTTAGAGCAGATTGCAAATGACAAGAAATTATTTATCTTTGAAGCGATCACAGTACTTCACAACGAAGTGTTTTATGAGATGAAAAAGAACCTGAATAAACTGGGAAATATCCGTATGGCACTTTGTAATTATTCTCAGTACTCCAGCCGTTACGATGCATATTTAGAAGGAGATATCACACATTCTTTTGATCCTGCATATTATGGAGGTTCATTATATGATATCAACGTCTATAATATTCATTATTGTGTAGGATTATTTGGAGAGCCAAAGGATGCGACATATTATCCCAATATCGGACCAAATGGAATTGATACATCAGGAACACTTGTGATGGAATATGATGGATTCAGTGCGGTTTGTACAGGAAGTAAAGATTCAGATAGTCCAGGATACGTCTGTGTTCAGGGTGAAAAAGGTTTTATGAAAGTAGATTCTAAACCAAACATTGCTTCTGAATTAAAGACGGTTTATGCAGATGAAAATATCAAAGAAAAAGTAAAAGATGCAGCAGGAGCGATGGTTCGTGCAACGATCACAGAAGATTATAAGGCTCCAGAGCATCACCACCGCATGACACAGGAATTTATAGATTTTGCAAGAGTCATTGATGAAAAAGATTATGAGACGGCAAAAGAATTTTTGGATGAGACAGTTGCGGTTGTGAAAGTACTTGAGACAGCACGAAAGAAAGCTGGAATTGAATTTTAAAATTAAATTAAATAGAAGGAAGTAATCTATGAAAGTGATCATTATCGGTGGCGGAGCTGCCGGCATGATGGCTGCATATCAGGCAGCAAAATGTGGAAACGATGTTTCCTTATATGAAAAAAATGAAAAATTAGGAAAGAAGATTTTTATCACAGGAAAAGGACGCTGTAATGTGACAAATGCCTGTGAGATCGAAGAGTTGTTAGATCATGTTGTGACCAACAAGGAATTTTTATACAGTGGTTTCTACTCTTTTACCAATGATGCAATGATGGAATTATTGGAAGAACTTGGATGCCCTCTGAAAGTGGAACGAGGAAATCGAGTATTCCCTGTATCTGATCATTCTTCAGATGTTATTGCAGCATTACAAAGAGGTCTTAGAAAAGAAAATGTTGACATATATTTCAATACAACTGTCAAAAAGATTCTGATCGAAGATGGAATTGTAACAGGAGTAAGATTGGCATCTGGAGACACAGTGAAGGCAGATAAAGTCGTTGTTGCAACAGGAGGTATGTCCTATCAGGCAACCGGATCGACTGGAGATGGATATGACTTTGCAAGAAAAGCAGGACATAAAGTGACAAAACTTACGCCTGCACTTGTTCCGTTTGAGATCAAAGAAGATTATTGTAAACAGTTGATGGGATTATCTTTAAGAAATGTCGCAGTGACAATGACTGCAGATGGCAAGAAGATTTACGATGATTTTGGAGAAATGCTCTTTACACACTTTGGAATCAGTGGACCAGTCGTTTTAAGTGCAAGTAGTTATATTGGAAAATATCAGGGCAAAGAATTAAAATTTATCATTGATCTGAAACCAGCACTTAACAAAGAACAGTTAGATCACAGAGTATTAAAGGATTTTAATAAGACATTAAACAAAGATTTTGTAAATTCCTTAGATCATCTTTTGCCGAAGAAGCTGATTCCTGTTATGATAGAGTTATCAGGAATTCCAGAGCATAAGAAGGTTAACGAGATCACAAAGAAGGAAAGAGAACGATTTGTTTCTTTATTAAAGCATTTAGAACTTACAATTACAGGAGTGCGTGGATTTAAAGAAGCGATCATTACACAAGGCGGAGTTAACGTCAAAGAGATCGATCCGGGGACGATGGAATCAAAGAAGATCAAAGGATTATATTTTGCAGGGGAAGTATTAGATCTTGATGCGGTCACAGGTGGGTTTAACCTTCAGATCGCATGGTCAACAGGATATCTTGCAGGAATGAATTAATATATTAGGAAGCAGATCAGGAGGAAAAGATAATGTATAGTATTGCGATTGATGGACCAGCAGGAGCAGGAAAAAGCACGATTGCAAAAACAATTGCAAAGAAATTAGAATTTATTTATGTGGATACAGGAGCAATGTACCGTGCGATGGCTCTTTATTTCATCAGACATGAGATCGATCCAAAGGATGAAGAGGCGATCAACAAAGCATGTCCAGATATTCATGTAAGTATCAACTATGAAGATGGAGTGCAGCAGGTGTTATTAAACGGGGAAAATGTAAATGGACTGATCCGTACCGAGGAAGTTGGAAATATGGCTTCGAAGACATCTGCATATAAAATGGTAAGAGCAACACTATTAGATCTTCAGAGAGATCTTGCCAAGACGGCTAATATCTTAATGGATGGAAGAGATATCGGAACAAACGTACTGCCAAATGCCGATTTAAAGATTTATTTAACTGCATCATCTAAAGTAAGAGCCGAGCGCCGCTACAAAGAATTGGTAGAAAAAGGTGTAGAGGCTGATTTCGATAAGATTGAGGAAGATATCATTATCCGTGACCGTCAGGATATGGAACGTGAGATCGCACCGCTAAAACAGGCAGAAGATGCAGTGCTGGTTGATTCTTCTGATATGACGATCGAAGAAGTTGTTGATGCGATCGTTGCAGAATTTGAAAAAGTAAAATAATAAAAAGTTTATTTACAAGCAGTGAGGATAAAGATGGAAGTTATTTTAGCAAAAACAGCAGGGTTTTGTTTTGGCGTGAAGCGTGCTGTTGACACTGTATATAAAGAAGCAGGAAAGAAAAATGTATACACATACGGGCCGATCATTCACAATTCAGAGGTTGTTAATGATCTGAAGAAAAAGGGCGTGGAAGTGATCAATTCCAGAGAAGAATTAGAAGCTTTGGAAGAAGGAACGGTTATCATACGTTCCCATGGAGTTGCGAGAGAAATTTATGATCTGATCCATGAAAAAAGATTGGAATTAGTTGATGCAACATGTCCATTTGTCAGAAAGATCCATAAGATCGTAGAGAAAGCGGGCAACGATGGTGATCAGGTGATCATCGTTGGAAGTGAGCACCACCCAGAAGTTCAGGGAATCAAAGGATGGTGTACTGGAGAAGTGCATATTATCTCAGATGCAGAGCAGTTTGAAGGGATCGATCTTAACAAGCCGACGACTCTTGTATCACAAACGACATTTAATTACAAGAAATTTCAAGATTTAGTTGAAATTCTGAATAAAAAGGGTTATGATATAGGAGTATGTAATACAATATGTAATGCCACGGAAGAGCGTCAACTGGAAGCAAAGTCTATCGCTAAGGGTGTAGATGCAATGGTTGTGATCGGAGATAAGCAAAGCTCCAACAGCCAGAAGTTATATGAGATTAGTAAGAAAGAGTGTGAGAACACCTTTTTTGTGCAGACACTTAGAGACCTGGATTTGAAACTTTTTGAATCGACTGGTAAGGTAGGTATTACAGCGGGGGCCTCAACCCCACAGAAAATTATCAAGGAGGTTCATGCTAGCATGACAGAAAAGAGTTTTGAAGAATTATTAGAGGAAAGTTTTGTGACAATTCACAACGGAGAGGTAGTGAAAGGTACAGTTATCGATGTGAAACCAGATGAGATCATCTTAAACATCGGATACAAAGCAGATGGTATCTTAACAAGAAGTGAATACTCTAATGATTCAGCCAACGTAGATTTAACAACTGTTGCTAAAGTTGGTGATACTATGGAGACTAAGGTATTAAAAGTGAATGATGGAGAAGGACAGGTTCTTCTTACTTATAAGAGATTAGCAGCTGAAAAAGGAAACAAACGTTTAGAAGAAGCTTTCGAGAATAAAGAAGTCTTAAAAGCACCTGTAGCTCAGGTTTTAGATGGTGGATTAAGCGTACTGATCGAAGAAGCACGTGTATTCATCCCTGCAAGCTTAGTTTCTGATTCTTATGAAAGAGACTTAAAGAAATACGAAGGACAGGAAATCGAATTCGTTATCAGCGAGTTCAATCCTCGTAAGAGAAGAGTCATCGGAGACCGCAAACAGTTATTAGTAGCTGCTAAGAAAGAAAAACAGAAAGAATTATTCGAGAAGATCGAAGCAGGAATGAAAGTAGAAGGAGTTGTTAAGAATGTAACAGACTTCGGTGCATTCATCGATTTAGGTGGAGCAGACGGACTTCTTCACATTTCTGAAATGTCTTGGGGACGTGTTGAAAACCCTAAGAAGGTCTTCAATATTGGAGATAAAGTAACAGTTCTGATCAAGGATATTCAGGGAGAAAAGATTGCATTAAGCTTAAAATTCCCAGAAGAGAATCCATGGTTAAAAGCAGAAGAGAAATACAAAGTAGGAAGTGTTGTAACAGGTAAAGTTGCACGTATGACAGATTTCGGAGCATTCGTTGAGTTAGAATCAGGAATCGATGCACTTCTTCACGTTTCTCAGATCGCAAAAGAACATATTGACAAACCATCTGACGTATTAAGTGTTGGACAGGAAATCGAAGCTAAAGTAGTTGACTTCAAGAAAGACGATAAGAAGATCAGCTTAAGTATGAAAGCATTAGCTAACGAAGAAGAAAAAACAGAAGAATAAGATCTTTATCAAAGAATCCTGATTTTTATAAATCAGGGTTCTTTTTTCGTACAAGTATTGTAAAAAAACAAGTTTTGCGATATAATCAGTTTTAAAAATACATTTTTTTAAAATGATAAACCTCGAAAAGGAGTTATGACCATGGAATTAAAGAAGTTTAAAAAAGTATTGGTTGCAAACCGTGGTGAGATTGCGATCCGAGTTTTCCGAGCTTTAAATGAACTTGGAATTACAACGGTTGGTGTCTTTTCAAAAGAAGACCGTTATGCCTTATTCCGTTCTAAAGCTGATGAATCTTATCAGTTGAATCCGGACAAAGGACCAATCGATGCCTATCTTGACATCAATACGATCATTCGTATTGCAAAAGAGAAGAACGTAGATGCAATTCATCCAGGTTATGGATTTTTATCAGAGAATCCTGACTTTGTAGATGCCTGTGAGAAGAATGGAATCACATTTATCGGACCATCCTCAAGCTTAATGCGTAAGATGGGAGATAAGATTTCTTCCAAACAGATGGCAATTGAAGCTGATGTTCCAATCATTCCTGGTGTAGACCATGCGGTTCACGGACTGGAAGAAGTGACTAAGATTGCGAACCAAGTTGGATATCCTGTAATGTTAAAGGCTTCCAATGGTGGTGGAGGACGTGGAATGCGTATCGTTCATTCAGCCGAAGAGATGCCAAAAGAATATGCAGAAGCAAGAGATGAATCCAAGAAAGCATTTGGAGACGATCAGATTTTCGTTGAAAAATACTTAAAGAGTCCAAAACATATCGAGGTTCAGATCATTGGTGATCAGTATGGACATGTTGTTCATTTATATGACCGTGACTGCTCTGTACAGAGAAGACATCAGAAGGTTGTAGAATATGCACCAGCATTCAGCGTGCCAGAAGAAGTAAGACAGCAGATTTTTGAAGCATCTATCCGTCTTGCAAAACATGTAGGATATAAGAATGCTGGGACATTAGAGTTTCTGGTAGATGCAGATAAAAATGCATACTTTATCGAGATGAACCCTCGTGTACAGGTAGAACATACGATCACAGAGATGGTAACAGGAATCGATATCGTACAGACACAGGTTCTTGTAGCAGAAGGATATTCTTTAGATTCTGAAGAGATCGGTATTGGATCTCAGGAGGAAGTGACATGTAATGGATACTCTATTCAGACACGTATCACAACAGAAGATCCAATGAATAACTTCCTGCCAGACACAGGTAAGATCACGGTATATCGTTCTGGAGCTGGTAACGGTATTCGATTAGATGGTGGTAACGCATATGCAGGAGCAGAGATTACACCATACTATGACAGCTTATTGGTAAAAGCGATCTCTCATGATCGTACATTTGGAAGAGCGGTTGACAAATCTATCCGTGTATTAAAAGAGATCCGTATTCGTGGAGTTAAGACAAATATCCCATTCTTGATCAATGTATTAAATAATGAGACATTCCGTGAGGGAAGATGCTATACAACATTTATTGAAGAAACGCCAGAATTATTCTTACTTCCAGAAAGTCAGGACAGAGCAACAAAGATCCTTGAATTTTTAGGAAATAAGATGGTGAATGTGCAGAAAGCCGTTCTTGACAAACCAGATTTTGAAGCAAGAACTCTTCCAAAGTATGATACGGAGAAGAAGATTTATGGTTCCAGAGACAAGTTCTTAGAGATGGGAGCTAAAGACTTCACACAGAGCCTGTTAAATGAGAAGAGATTACTGATCACAGATACAACAATGCGTGATGCACAGCAGTCTTTAATGGCAACACGTATGAGAACAAAAGATTTGATCGGAGCATCTGATGCGACAAACGCATTTATGGAGAATGCATTCTCTGTAGAGGCATGGGGTGGGGCTACTTATGATACAGCTTATCGTTTCTTAAAAGAGTCTCCATGGAAGAGATTAAAATTATTAAGACAACATATGCCAAATACATTGATCCAGATGTTACTTCGAGCATCTAATGCTGTAGGATACAGCAACTATCCAGATAATGTTGTTAAGAAATTCATCGAAGAAGCATCACAAAAAGGTGTAGATGTGTTCCGTATTTTTGACAGCTTAAACTGGGTTGAGAATATGAAGATGCCGATCGAGACAGCATTAAAGACAGGTAAGATCGTAGAAGGAACGATCTGCTACACAGGAGATATCACAGATCCAAACGAGACAAAATATACATTAGATTACTATGTAAAGAAAGCCAAAGAATTAGAAAGCTTAGGTGTTCATATCTTTACGATCAAAGATATGGCAGGTCTTGTAAAACCATATGCAGCGAAGAAACTTATTAGTGCATTAAAAGAAGAATTAAATATTCCAGTTAATCTTCATACACATGATTCTACTGGAAATGGTGTCAGCACATTATTAATGGCATCTGAAGCAGGACTAGATATCGCTGACTGTGCGATCGGTTCTATGAGTTCTATGACAAGTAACCCATGTATGAATTCATTAGTAGAAGCATTAAAAGGAACAGAGCGAGATACAGGACTTAATCCAGATGAATTAACAGAATTAAGTCAGTACTATGCAAGAATCCGCCCAATCTACAAACAGTTTGAGAGCGGAATGGATGCACCAAATACAGAGATTTACAAATATGAGATTCCAGGTGGACAGTACTCTAATCTGTTAGCACAGGTAAAAGAAATGGGTGCAGCGGAAGACTTTGAAGAGATCAAAGGTTTATATAAAGATGCGAACCAGCTGCTTGGAAATATCGTTAAAGTAACACCATCATCTAAAGTTGTTGGAGACTTTGCGATCTTTATGTTCAAGAATGGATTAACAAAAGAGAATATCTTAGAAGTTGGTAAAGATTTATCTTATCCAGATTCTGTTGTAGAATATTTTGAAGGTATGATCGGACAGCCAGAAGGTGGATTCCCAGAAGAATTACAGAAGATCGTATTAAAAGATAAGAAACCGATCGATGTGCGTCCAGGAAGTTTATTACCAGATGAAGATTTTGATTATATCGCAAAGGGATTAAAAGAAAACTTCTATACAGAGAATATGGAAGATCCAGATATCTTAAGCCAGAAGACATTAAGCTATGCGTTATATCCAAAAGTATATGAAGATTACTGTAGACATTTTGAGGCTTACAATGATGTAACAGGACTTGAAAGTCACGTATATTTCTATGGATTAAGAAAAGGTGAAGAGACGACACTGAAATTAGATGAAGGTAAATATCTGATCATCAAATTTATCGATATGACAGAGCCTGATGAAGATGGATACCGACTGTTAGACTTTGAAGTAAATGGATCTATCCGTGAGATCAAAGTTCTTGATAAGAATTTAGAGGTTAAGACAGACCGAAGAGTTAAAGCAGATAAATCTAATCCTGCACATCTTGGATCCACAATTCCAGGAACAGTTGGTAAAGTTCTTGTCAATGAAGGTGATGAGGTCACAGTGAATATGCCGCTGATGACAGTTGAAGCTATGAAGATGGAGACAACTGTTGTTTCTACGGTTAATGGTAAGGTTGATAAGATCTATGTCAAAGAAGGAGAACAGGTAAATCAGGAAGATCTGTTAATCTCTTTTGAAATTGATGAATAGAAATTGAATTAGATTTCATACTAAAGAAGGAAGTAAGAAGATGCTTCCTTCTTTTTTTTAGTGCAAATTGCAGAGCATCGTTCTAAATAATAAAGATAAAAAATATGATACAGGAAGGTAAGATTTTGGTATGAAAGATAATGAGAGACAAGAAATAGAAAAATTTGGACAGTTGCAGGAAAATGGGATTTTTACAATGACTATCATTGGTGAGATCGAAGGGCATCAGTTATCTGCACAAAATGCAAAGACAACAAAATATGAACATATGATACCGGCTTTAGCAAAGGTTGAGCAGGATGAAAGTATAAAAGGAATCTTAATTTTGATCAATACGATCGGTGGAGATGTAGAATGTGGACTTGCGATCGCAGAGCTTATCGCATCTCTAAGCAAACCAACCGTATCGCTTGTTCTTGGAGGAAGTCATTCGATCGGAGTACCGCTTGCTGTGGCAGCAGATCATTCTTTTATTGTGAAAAGCGCAACAATGATGATTCATCCAGTGAGAAGTTCTGGAACATTTATCGGAGTTATTCAAAGTTATCGTAATATTGAAAAGATTCAAGATCGGATTACGACATTTATTAGTGATCATTGTAAAATGAAAAAGGAAAGAGTTGAAGAATTGATGCTTCATATTGGACAGCAGGTAAAAGATGTTGGTATGATCCTTTCAGGGGAGGAGGCAGTAAAAGAAGGATTGATCGATGAGATGGGTGGAATAAAAGAAGCAACAGACAGATTGATTGAAATAATTAATCTGTCTGAAAATAAATAGAAAATTTGAATAAAAAAACAGATAATACCTTTATAATATTCCTGTTTTGGTATATGATAAGAATAACAAATATGTTAAAAAAAACACAAACTATCTTAAGGCATCATTAGAGGAGGGAATATCATGAGAGGAATACAGACACCAGTTCGGAATGTGAGAAGAAGGATTTTTAAAGAGATCGCAAAGTTTGGTTACGAACAAAGAAACTTACAGGATCTTGAAGATCTTCCATATGAGATCGTACCTGGAGAAGTTGCAAAATATCGAGATAGCATTTACAGAGAACGAGCGATCGTAGGTGAGAGACTGAGGCTTGCCATGGGAATGTCATTAAATCCAGCGGATAAACCAACAAGAATTACGAAAGGAATTGATGAGAGCAATATTTCAGAGAAGTATTATGAGCCGCCACTTCTTCAGGTGATTCCATCTGCATGCAATGAATGTAAGGAGAAGGCATTTATTGTAGGAGAGCAGTGCCAGGGATGCATGGCACATCCGTGTATGGAAGTTTGTCCGAAGAAGGCAATTAGTTTTAAGGATGGATATTCTTATATCGATCAGGAAAAATGTATCAAATGTGGACAATGTAAAAAGGTCTGTCCATATGGTGCGATTTATGAAAGAAAACGTCCTTGTGCAAATGCCTGTGGGGTTGGAGCGATTGAAACAGATTATGCAGGAAGAGCTAAGATCAATCCAGATAAATGTGTTTCTTGTGGTATGTGTATGGTAAATTGTCCGTTTGGAGCAATTGCAGATAAATCTCAGATTTACCAGTTGATCAAGGCAATGAATGAAGGTGCGGAAGTGATCGCGATCTTAGCACCTGCATTTGTCGGACAATTTGGACCAAAAGCAACGCCAAATAAGATAAAAGCTGCACTTCTTGATATTGGGTTTGCAGATGTGTGGGAAGTTGCAGTTGGAGCAGATGCAGGGGCCTTAGAAGAGGCAAAGCATTATGTTCAAAGTGTGGCTACAGGGAAACTGCCATTCTTGCTGACATCATGCTGCCCATCATGGTCTATGCTTGGAAAGAAATATTTTCCAGAGGTGATTGATGAAATTTCTAATGCACTAACACCAATGGTAGCAACGGCAAGAGCGGCAAGGATTGCATCTCCAAATGCAAAAATTGTTTTTGTAGGGCCATGTGTTGCCAAAAAGTTAGAAGCATCCAGACGGACAGTGCGAAGTGAGGTCGATTTTGTGATCACATTTGAAGAATTGGCTGGAATGTTTGATGCGAAAGAAATTGATTTTAACACATATGAAAAAGAAGAAGAGTTAAATGATGCCTTTGGAGCCGGACGTGGATATGCAGTTGCAAGTGGAGTAGCTGGAGCGATCAAGGCATGTATTGATGAATACTATCCTGGAACAGAAGTAAAGATCGATCATGTGGAAGGTCTTGCAGATTGTAAGAAAATGCTTTTACAGGCGAAAGCAGGAAAGAAAAAAGGCTATCTGATCGAAGGAATGGGATGTCCAGGTGGATGTGTTGCAGGAGCTGGAACCAATATACCAGTTATGAAAGCACAAATTCAGGTTAAGAAGTTTGTAAAAGAAGCGGAAGATTTTGTACCTCCAGAAACAGCACAATATTAAGAGGTTAAAAGAAAAGGGAAATGTATGGGAGATAAATACATTTCCCTTTTTCTATGGTGGGACTTGCGTATTTTGATAATTAATTGTAAAATAAGAAAATACGCAGATTATGTATACAAAATGTATACAAAGAGAGGTAACAATTTCTATGGCAGCAAAGAAGACAAGAAAGAGGAAGACATCTTCTGCAAAGAAACGGACACGCACAAGACAAAAAGATTTTGCACCGTTTTATAAAGAGATTGCAGTATTAGTTGTTTTTGCTCTTTTCATTTTTTTATTTTTAAGTAATTTTGGAATATGCGGATACATAGGAAACAGCATCAGTACATTTTTCTTTGGAGCGTTTGGAACGACTCATTACATCATTCCGGCGGTAAGCTTTATTCTGGCAATTTTATTGATCTCCAATGATTACAGCAGTCTTGCAGTGAAGAAGACATGTTTTGCGATCCTGCTGTTATGTATGGTATCTACAATTTTTCAGATGATATATAATATAGAAGTAAGAGATGCTTATTCAGCCTTTGTATTTAGTGGAAGAACCCACAGAGGAGGCGGGTATCTGGGTGCATTGATCTGTTCAATCCTTTATAAGGAACTGGGAGGGGCAGGAAGTGTTTTGGTTGTTTTATTGATCTCTGTAATCTCATTGATCCTTGTAACAGAGAGATCCTTACTTTCTTTCCTTAAGAAAGCAGTTGATTTCTTTACAGTAGAAGGATATGAAGAAGATATAGAAGAACGACTAGCGAAGAAGAAACGAAAAGCAAAAGAGGTGTCCAAAGAGGATAAAGAAACAGCACCGAGAAAGAAACGATCGATGCATATTCCGGATTTGCGATCTGGAAGACCGAAACCATCACAGGCATCTCCAATGCCTCCTATGGAACCAGAAGAGAAAACAAAACAAACACCGATACAGAAGGATTTTGATGATCTGATCGTTCAAGAAGAAACAGACAAAGAACCAAAAGAAATATTTGAACCAGTACAGTCGAATGCATCGAAGAGATCTCTTGTGAATAAGGATAAGAATACACCATCGAAACCAGTGGAGATTCTTCCGCAGGTTCGGACCAAAGAAGGAGATTATAAGTTTCCACCAGTATCTTTATTGGAGAAAGGAAAGAAAACAGCAGGAAATAACAAAGAAGAACTTCGTCAGACTGCACAAAAACTGCAAAAAACATTGGAAGATTTCGGAGTTCATGTTACAATTACCAATATTAGCTGTGGACCATCCGTTACACAGTTTGAATTACATCCAGAACAAGGTGTGAAAGTCAGCAAGATCGTAAATCTTGCGGATGATATTAAGTTAAACCTTGCAGCAGCAGATATTCGAATTGAAGCACCGATTCCAGGTAAATCAGCAATTGGAATCGAAGTTCCGAATAAGACAAACCAGATGGTAATGTTCAGGGAACTGATCGAGAATCAGGAATTTGCACAGGCAAGATCAAAGATTGCATTTGCAGTAGGAAAGAACCTTGCTGGACAGGTGATCGTGTCAGATATTGCCAAGATGCCGCATCTTTTGATCGCAGGAGCAACAGGTTCTGGTAAGTCAGTTTGTATTAATACATTGATCATGAGTATTTTATACAAGGCAACGCCAGATGAAGTGAAACTGATCATGATCGATCCAAAGGTCGTAGAATTAAGTGCATATCAGGGAATTCCACACTTGCTGATTCCGGTCGTTACAGATCCGAAGCAGGCATCCAGTGCGTTAAACTGGGCTGTGATGGAGATGGGAGAGCGATATAAGAAGTTTGCAGAAGTGAATGTAAGAAACTTAACTGGATATAATGAGAAGGTCGAGGAATCGATCAAGAATGGTATGGAAGGGGAAGATTTTAAGAAACTTCCGCAGATCGTTATCATTGTAGATGAGCTTGCAGACCTTATGATGGTTGCACCGGGTGAAGTAGAAGATGCGATCGTGCGCCTGTCACAGCTTGCCAGGGCAGCAGGAATTCATCTGGTGATCGCAACACAGAGACCATCTGTTAACGTCATTACAGGCCTGATCAAAGCGAATGTACCTTCAAGAATTGCATTTTCAGTATCATCAGGAGTCGATTCAAGAACAATTATCGATATGAATGGTGCAGAAAAGTTATTAGGAAAAGGTGATATGCTGTTCTATCCATCTGGATATCAGAAACCAATCCGTGTACAAGGTGCATTTGTCAGTGATGAAGAAGTCAGCAAGGTTGTAGAATTCTTAAAGGAAGAAAATAATGCCGAAGACAGCTATGGTGCAGACATTCAGGAAAAGATTCAGACAGCTGCGGTCAAAGCAGCAACATCGCAAGAAAGGGATGAATATTTTGAAAAAGCAGCTGAGTTTATTATTGACAAAGACAAGGCTTCGATTGCAAGTCTTCAAAGAGTCTTTAAGATTGGATTTAACCGTGCAGCAAGACTAATGGATCAGTTATGCGAAGCGGGAATCGTCGGAGAAGAAGAAGGAACCAAGCCAAGGAAAGTTCTTATGAGCGAAGAACAATTTGAACAATACAAAGAAGATTATCTATAGAAAGGAAACTATTATGAAAACAGATATTGAAATCGCACAGGAAGCCACATTATTACCGATCAAAGAAGTTGCAGCGAATATCGGGATCAAAGAAGACGACCTTGAATTATATGGAAAATACAAGGCCAAATTTGATTCTCATTTCATGGATGAAGTTAAGAATAACGAAGATGGGAAACTTGTTCTTGTGACAGCGATCAACCCAACTCCAGCAGGTGAAGGAAAGACAACAACAAGTGTCGGAGTATCCCAGGCGTTAAACAAACTTGGAAAGAAAACAATCTGTGCTCTTCGTGAGCCATCTCTTGGACCATGCTTTGGTATCAAAGGTGGAGCAGCCGGTGGTGGATATGCACAGGTTGTACCAATGGAAGATTTAAACCTTCATTTTACAGGGGATTTTCATGCGATCACATCTGCAAACAACTTATTAGCAGCAATGCTTGATAATCACATTCAGCAGGGAAATAAATTAAATATCGATACAAGAGATGTTGTATGGAAGAGATGTATTGATATGAATGACCGTGCATTAAGAAATACAGTCATCGGACTTGGACGTCGTGTGGATGGTGTTGTCCGTGAGGATCATTTTGTCATCACAGTAGCATCTGAGATCATGGCAATTCTTTGCCTTGCAAATGATATGGCAGATTTAAAAGAACGTTTAGGAAAGATCATCGTTGCATACAACATGGACCGTGAACCAGTCACAGCCAAAGACTTGAATGCAGTTGGAGCTATGGCGGCATTATTAAAAGATGCTATTAAACCAAATATGATCCAGACATTAGAGCATACACCAGCATTCGTACATGGTGGACCATTTGCCAATATCGCACATGGATGTAATAGCGTACAGGCTACAAAATTAGCGTTAAAATTAGCAGATATCGCAATTACAGAAGCAGGATTCGGTGCTGACCTTGGTGCAGAGAAATTTATGGATATTAAGTGTCAGATGGCTGATCTTCACCCAGATGCAGTTGTATTAGTAGCAACTGTACGTGCTTTAAAATACAATGGTGGAGTTCCAAAAGACAATCTGGCAGAAGAAAATATCGATGCGTTAAGCAAAGGTATCGTAAATCTTGAAAAACATATCGAGAACTTAAAATTGTTTGGAGTTCCTGTTGTTGTAACATTAAACCAGTTTGCAACAGATACAGAGGCAGAACTTACATTTATCAAGAATTTCTGCGAAGAAAGAGATTGTGATTTTGCATTATCTCAGGTATGGGAAAAAGGTGGAGAAGGTGGAATCGAACTTGCCAAAGCAATCCTTCGTACATTAGATAATAAAGAAAGCAATTACAAACCATTATATACATATGATGATACAACGATAGAAGAAAAGATCGAAACGATCGCAACTAAGATTTATGGAGCAGATAAAGTTGTATACACAGCAGCTGCAGCACGTCAGAAGAAGAGACTGACTGAACTTGGGTATGGAAATCTTCCAATCTGTATGGCGAAGAACCAGTATTCTTTATCTGATGATCCTAAGAAGCTTGGACGCCCAGAAGGATTTGATATTACGATCCGTGAGATCTATGTCAATGCAGGTGCAGGATTCTTAGTAGCCTTGACAGGTGATGTCATGACAATGCCTGGACTTCCAAAGAAACCAGCAGCAGAAGGAATCGATGTAAATGACGATGGAGTTATCACAGGATTATTCTAATCAACAAAAATAAAGCCAATATATACTTAAAAGAAATGACGAGGAAATACAATGCAGATTATTGATGGAAAGAAGATTTCTCAGGAAATCAAAGATGAAGTAAAAGAAGAAGTAGCGCAGCTGAAAGCAGAGGGAAAAGATATTGCGCTTGCTGTTATTCAGGTAGGAGCAGATCCTGCATCAAGTGTTTACGTACGCAATAAAAAACGTGCCTGCGAGTATGTAGGAATCGAGTCTGTAAGCTATGAGCTTCCAGAAGAGACAACACAGGAAGAATTAATGGCGATCGTGGATAAATGCAATAAGGATCCTAAGATCAACGGAATCCTAGTACAGCTTCCACTTCCAAAACATTTGGATGAAGATGAAGTATTATTAGCAATCGATCCTAAGAAAGATGTTGACGGATTCCATCCAGTCAGTGTTGGAAATATGGTGATCGGAGAAAAAGGATTCTTACCATGCACACCAGCCGGAGTGATCCAGTTATTAAAACGTTCTGGTGTCGAAATTGATGGGAAAGAATGTGTGGTAGTCGGAAGAAGTAACATTGTAGGAAAACCTATGGCAATGTTATTATTACGTGAGAACGGAACAGTGACTGTCTGCCATTCTCATACAAAAGACTTAAAAGAAGTCTGCAAACGTGCAGATATCTTGGTTGTAGCAATTGGTAAACCAAAATTTATTGATGATTCTTATGTAAAAGATGGAGCAGTTGTCATTGATGTTGGAATCCACAGAAATGAAAATAACAAACTTTGTGGTGACGTAGATTATGACAAAGTTGCACCAAAGACATCTGCGATCACACCAGTTCCAGGTGGAGTTGGACCAATGACGATCGCAATGTTAATGAAAAACTGTGTAGAATCTAAGAAATTGTTTGGAGAGTAAGAGAAATGAAGATATTATTTATTTCGCTTGGATGTGATAAAAACTTAGTAGACAGTGAAGTTATGCTTGGCCTTTTGACCAAGCATGGCTACACTTTGACCGACGATGAGACACAGGCAGATGTTATTGTAATTAATACATGCTGTTTCATCCATGATGCCAAAGAAGAAAGTATCAATACGATCTTAGAGATGGCACAGTACAAAGAACAGAATCTGAAAGCATTGGTTGTTGCTGGATGCCTCGCAGAACGTTATAAAGACGAGATCTTAAAAGAGATTCCAGAGATTGATGCGGTTCTTGGAACAACAAGTTATGATTCTATTGTAGAAGCAGTGAATACCGCATTAGAAGAAAATACAGGGGAACATTTTGAACATTACGAAAGTATTGATTATCTTCCAGATAATTCTGAAGTAGAACGTGTTGTAACAACAGGAAATCACATGGCATATTTAAAAATTGCTGAAGGTTGTGACAAGCGATGTAGCTATTGTATCATTCCAAAGATCCGCGGACGTTTCAGAAGTGTTCCAATGCAAGAACTGTTGAATGAGGCAAAGCGTTTAGCATCTGAAGGAGTGAAAGAATTAGTACTGGTAGCTCAGGAAACAACACTGTATGGCAAAGACCTGACAGGAGAAAAACAGCTTCCGTTATTACTTCATGAACTTTGCAAGATCGAAGGGATTGAATGGATCCGCCTGTTATACTGCTATCCAGAAGAGATCACAGATGAGCTGATCAAAGTGATCAAGACAGAAGAGAAAGTCTGCAATTACATTGACATGCCGATTCAGCATAGTGAGAATCGTATCTTACAGAGAATGGGAAGAAGAACATCAAGAGAAGATCTTGTAGCAGTGATCAAGAAACTTCGTAAAGAGATTCCTGATATCACGATCCGTACAACACTGATCACTGGATTTCCAGGAGAAAGTCAAGAAGATCATGAAGGATTAATGAACTTTGTAGAAGAATGTCAATTTGATCGTTTAGGAGTCTTTACTTATTCACCGGAAGAAGATACACTGGCAGCAACATTTGAGGATCAGATCGATGAAGAAGTCAAAGAAGAACGAAGAGATGAACTGATGAGTCTTCAGCAGGAGATTTCCTATGAACATACCCAGCAGTTAGTCGGTAAAACGATCAAAGTCATGGTAGAAGGATATTTATTTGAAGATGATATCTACGTTGGACGTTCTTATATGGATGCACCAAAGGTAGATGGATGTGTTTTTATAAATTCTCCAGAAGAATTGATGACAGGAGACTTTGTTTATGTTAAAATTACCCAGGGTAGAGAATATGATGTGATAGGAGAAGTAGATTATGAATTTACCAAATAAGTTAACAATTTTAAGAACACTTATGATCCCGGTATTCTTATTTTTCTTGCTGACAGATTGTGCAGGGGATTATAGCAAGTGGATCGCAGTTGTTGTATTTATTCTAGCGAGTCTTACAGACTTTTTAGATGGACATATTGCAAGAAAATACAATCTGGTAACAAACTTCGGAAAATTTATGGATCCATTGGCAGACAAATTATTAGTTTGTTCTGCAATGATCGCATTAGTTGGAATGCACCGTTTATCATCTATCGTAGCGATCATTATTATTGCAAGAGAATTTATCATTAGTGGATTCCGCCTGATCGCCTCTGATAATGGAATCGTTATCGCAGCCAGCTACTGGGGAAAATTTAAGACAAACTTTCAGATGTTTATGATCATTATGCTGATCATTGATCTTGGAACAAGCACAGCTGTGATGATCGAGAATATTTTGATCGTCATTGCAACAGCCCTGACAATTATTTCTTTAGTTGATTATTTGGTGAAGAATAAACAGGTATTATCTGAAGGAAATTAGATCCAGAAAGGAACAACAATTATGACAGCAGAAATTATTTGCGTAGGAACAGAGATTTTATTAGGAAACATCGTGAATACCAATGCTGCCTACTTATCAGAACGCTTAGCCTCATTGGGGATAAGCGTTTTTTTTGAGACGACAGTAGGCGACAATCCAGAAAGATTAGAAAATGTGATCAGACAGGGACTTGAAAGATCTGATATTTTGATCTTATCTGGTGGACTTGGACCAACGAAAGACGATCTTACAAAGGAAATTGCAACGAAAGCATGTGGACAGGGGCTTGTAGAAGATGAAGAAGCACTAAGACGCTTGAAAGAATATTTTGCGAGAAGTCATCGTAACATGACAGAGAATAATTTAAAACAGGCATTAGTGCCAGAAGATTGTACTGTTTTATATAACGAAAATGGAACAGCACCGGGAATGGTCATTCATGCAAAAGAAGGGAAGAAAGTAGTTTTACTCCCAGGACCTCCAAATGAACTGCTTCCAATGTTCCATGATCAGGTAGAACCGATCATAAAAGAATTAAGTTCAGAGGTATTATACTCCGATGTTGTGAAGATTGATTGTATGGGAGAAAGCCGCGTTGCAGCAGAGATTGAAGATTTGATCGAAAAGCAGACGAATCCTACAGTTGCCCCATATGCCAAATTAGGAGAAGTTCATCTTCGAGTGACAGCAAAAGCGGTAAGTGAAGATGAAGCAAAGAAGCTTGTTACACCAATAACAGAAGAATTATACAGAAGATTTGGTCATAAGATATTTACGACAAAAGAAGATGAAACATTAGAAGATGTTGTGGTTGATATGTTAAGTAAACATCATTATACGATCGCAGCAGCAGAATCCTGTACAGCAGGAATGTTTACAGCAAGGTTAGTTAATGTTGCAGGAGCATCGGATGTCTTAAATGAAAGTTTCATTACATATGCAAATGAAGCTAAGATGAAATATCTTGGAGTAAAAGAAGAAACTCTAAATACCGTTGGAGCAGTTTCAGAAGATACGGCCAGACAGATGGCGGAAGGTGTTGCACGACAGGCTGGTTCAAATGTCGGTGTTGGAATCACAGGTCTTGCTGGACCGGGCGGTGAAACACCTGAGAAGAAGGCAGGACTTGTTTACATCGGTGTCAGTGTTAATGGAAAGACGAAAGTAAACAAATACCAGTTAAACGGTAACAGACAGAAAGTCAGAGAAACAGCTGTATGCAGAGCGTTAACTATGGTAAGACATGCATTGGTTGAAGAGTTTCTATGAGAATCATCATAAGAAAAAGGATCACGAATAAAAATCGAACAAATATTCGCTCGAACACTTGTTTTTTAGTGTAAGGATATGCTATACTCTAAACAGGAAATTAAAAGATAGAAGAATATAAGATAAATATTTGAAATTAAAAGGAGTAAACATATATGAAACAGGAAGAAAAATTAAAGGCATTGGATGCCGCATTGGTTAAGATCGAGAAAGACTATGGTAAGGGATCTGTCATGAAACTTGGAGAGTACCAGGCAGACCGTACGATCGAAGTAACACCAACAGGTTCTATCAGTCTTGATATCGCATTAGGAGTAGGTGGAGTACCTAAGGGACGTATCATCGAGATTTATGGACCTGAATCTAGTGGTAAGACAACAGTAGCACTTCATATGGTAGCTGAAGTCCAGAAGAGAGGCGGGATTGCAGGATTCATTGATGCAGAGCATGCCCTTGATCCGGTCTATGCAAAGAATATCGGGGTTGACATTGATAACCTTTATATCTCTCAGCCAGATACAGGAGAGCAGGGACTTGAAATCACAGAGACAATGGTAAGATCTGGAGCGATCGACATCATTATCGTCGATTCTGTAGCTGCATTAGTACCGAAGGCAGAGATTGATGGAGATATGGGAGATTCTCACGTAGGTCTTCAGGCAAGATTGATGTCACAGGCACTTCGTAAGTTAACAGGTGTTGTAAGTAAGTTTAACTGCACAGTTATCTTTATCAATCAGTTGCGTGAGAAAGTTGGAGTCATGTTTGGAAACCCAGAGACAACAACTGGTGGACGTGCACTTAAGTTCTATTCATCTATCCGTTTAGATGTCAGAAGAACAGAGACATTAAAACAGGCAGGAGAGATGATTGGTAACAGAACAAGGATCAAAGTAGTGAAGAATAAGGTGGCTCCTCCGTTTAAACAAGCAGAATTTGATATTATGTTTGGAAAAGGAATTTCCAAGTATGGAGATATTTTAGATCTTGCAGCAGATGCAGATATCATTCATAAGAGTGGTGCATGGTATGCATACAACGGAGAGAAGATCGGACAGGGTAGAGAGAACAGCAAGAAGTACTTAGAAGATCACCCGGATATCGCAGAGACAGTGGAACATGCAATCCGTGTCCACTATGGACTGTTAGAGGAAGATGCTGAGAATGCCAACAACGATCCTAAGGCAGAGACTCAGGTTTCTGAAGAATAATGATCATTACGAAACTAGATAAAGTAGGAACAAAGCAGGTCAGGCTTTTCTTCGATGAAGAAAAGTACTGCCTGCTTTACTATAATGAGATAAGACGATTGGGATTCCATGAACAAGACGAGATCGGACAGGAAGAATTTGAAGAATTAAACAAATTACTGTTGCATCGGGCGAAGTTAAAAGCTATGTCATTGTTAAAATATCAGGATCGTACAAAAAAGGAATTAAAAGAACGTCTTATGAGAGCAGAATTTCCAGAATTTATTACGGAAGGGGCAGTTGCGTATGTGGAGTCATTTGGATATATCAATGATGAAGAATATGTACGCCGCTACATGGAATACAAGTCAGGAAGTAAGAGTAAGATTCAGATTAAGATGGACCTTCGGAAGAAAGGAATCACTGCGGAGACATTAGAGAGGGTCTTTGAGGAATATGAATACGAAGAAGATGATATCTTGGAAGAACAGGTTAAGAAGAGGATCCGGCAAAAGGGTTCCGTCACTAAGGAGAATTTTCAGAAATATTACGGATATTTTGCGAGAAAAGGATTTAATAGCGGCAAAATATTAGATTTATTACGGAAATACATGGAAGATTAAATAAATTACAGGCTAAATATTAAAAAAATATAAAGAATTCATCATTTGGTTGCATATTGACAGATAAAATTATATAATTTGAGTCAAAGGGTGTAACAAAGCAGATGACGACGATATCTGGAAGGAATATATGATCCGGATATGGTTCCAATTATAAGGAGTATCATTTATATGAGAAAGAAATCACATATTTCATTAGCAGGGCAGATTATGGATTCTATGGAACTTGACAATGTATTCGATTATAGATTACCGTTTTATATAGGAAGTATCTGGCCAGACTGCAGACCATCATTTGTGACGACACCTCATAAGTTTGATATTACATTTGATGATATTGAACGTAAGATTTCAAAATTTATTGCCAATTACGATAAAGATAAGGGAATGAATATGCGACGTTGTGCAGGTCTTGGTGTGATCATTCATTACATTGCAGATTATTTTACATTCCCACATAATGATCATTATCCAGGCAATGTAAAGGATCATTGCTATTATGAACGTGATCTGAAGTTTGGAATGAGAGCATTTCTTCAGACAGAAGAAGCAGCACAGATCAAGGAGCATGTTGCGGCATATGATTCTGTGGAAGAATTGACATCATATATTAGAAGTATTCATAATTCTTATATGAAGCTTGCACATACAGTAGAAGAAGATATCAGATATATCGTACATGCATGTACAACCGTTGTGAAGAGTGTAATGAATATGGTAAGTTATGCAGTTGGTACAAGTGTGATGAATATTCAGTATGTATAGGACAAGGAATTGAAGATAAAATAATAAAGAAAAAGGGCAAAGACAGACAGAGATGATTTGTTTTTGCTCTTTTTATTGAAATCAGTTTGTAAAAAATGATAAAAATATGATGCAAGTATGATGCAAAGAATTCGTAAAATAGAAAAGGTTTTGGGCAGCATACAAAAACAATAAGGAAAATCAATAAAACAATAAGGAGAACAATTATGGTGAACATCATGGTCGTAGAAGATGAAAAGCCAATTTCAAATCTGATCGCACTAAGTTTAAAGAAAGCCGGCTATCATAGTGAATGTGCTTATGATGGGTTAGAAGCAATTGATATGCTGGAAAAGAATTATCCAGATTTGATCTTACTAGATATCATGCTGCCCGGGGCTGATGGGTTTGAAGTTTTAGAATACGTAAAACCATTAGAGATACCAGTCATTTTCCTGACAGCAAAAGGAGATCTTAATGACAGAGTAAATGGTCTGCGATATGGAGCAGAAGACTATATTGTAAAACCATTTGAGATTATGGAATTATTGGCAAGGATTGAGGTTGTATTAAGACGATATCACAAATTAGATCGTATCATCAATATATTAGGTTTAGAAATCGACACAGATGCAATGTGCGTAAAAAAAGAAGGGAAAGAAATTAACTTGACCAAGAAGGAATATGATACATTATTGCTGTTTGCAAGGAATCCTGGAAATGTATTATTCAGGGAAATAATTTATGAACGTGTTTGGGGTGGAGATTACATTGCGGGAAGCAGGACGGTAGATCTTCATGTGCAGAGAGTTCGAAAGAAAGTTGGCTGGGAAGATTTTTTGATCACTGTGCCCAAGATGGGATACCGTCTGGAGGTACCAAGATGAAATTTCGTTGGAAATTAATGATCATAACAATGTTGATCGTTTCATTTTCATTTGGATTTGGAGGAATGTTGCTGATTCAATATTCATATCAAGCATCTATCAAACAAGAAAAAAGAGCAGCAAGGAATTCTTACGAAATGATCTTAAGAATGTTAAAAGAAATTAATGAGATGGATGATACGTATCAGAATCAAACATTTGCGAGTGTATTGAAACGATTAAACTGGCAGGGCTTGCTAAGAGACAGCTCAGTTCGATTATTAAAGGAACAACATGGAGAGGTTCAATGGAAGCAGCCACTTTATTACAATCGTAAAAATGATAATTTTAGGAGAAGCAATGGTTTTTCAACGAAACAGGGAAAAGCGGTAGTATTCCAAAATAAAAATAAAGTATATTATCAGATTACTAGTAAGATTTCTTATGGAAAGGAAACTATGGTTTTTCAGGGAGCATATGATATTTCAGAAGTATATGCGACAAGGCATCAGCAGTTGGTAAGTTTTCGTAAGATTTTTGTATTAGTAATAGGAATTGAGATTGTAGTATCCTATTTTCTGGCAATGATCCTTACAAGACCATTACAGAAATTGTCGCAGATTTCGAAGCAGATTGCAGACGGTGATTATTCTGTCAGGGTTCCAGTGCATACAGAAGATGAAATTGGAGAACTTTCAGTCAGTTTTAATTATATGACAGAACAATTGATAGAAAAGTTAATGAAATTGGATCAATTGTTAAAAAACCAGGAAGAATTTATGGGAAGTTTTGCTCATGAAATGAAGACACCACTTACATCGATCATAGGGTATGCAGATCTGATGCGGATGGAAGCTCTTTCGAAAGAAGAGCAAAAAGAAGCATGTGGGTATATTTATTCAGAAGGAAAACGATTACAGAATTTATCATTAAAATTAATGAAACTTCTTGTTTTGAAAAATCAACAGTTTCAGATGAAAAAACAAGATTTAGAGCCAATGATTCAAGAAGCAGTTACATCCATGCAGTATCGTTTAAAAGAACAAGATATTCTTGTGAATTTAAATTTAAAAAAAGCAATTTGTAAGATAGAGCCGGATTTATTGAAATCATTAATATTAAATTTGATCGATAATGCATTAAAATCAATGAATTCGGGTGGAATATTAACGGTTGAGGATCGAGCAACACAAGAAGGAGCCAAGATTTATATTTCGGATACTGGATGCGGAATGCCAAAGGATGAGATAAGTAAGATCACGGAAGCGTTTTACCGGATAGATAAGTCAAGGTCAAGAAAACAAGGTGGAGTAGGTTTAGGGCTTGCTATATGTAAAGAAATCGTGAGGATCCATCAAGGAGAGATGCGATTTATCAGTCAGCAAGGGAAAGGAACAACTGTGATCATAACAATTGGAGGAGGAGCTTATGAAAAAACAAATTAGGAATGCTCTTCTTGTTGTGGCGGCTTTATTACTTGTGGTCTTGTTTTACTTTTTACCAAATATTCAGGCAGCTCTGGTGGACAAAAAAACGTTTGGGCAGAGTGAGGATCTATCCTTAAATCCAGTAGAGATTTCGGTAGAGGCTACTCAGACAACTCTGGAAAAATTAAAGATCATCAATAATCATATTTTGAGTGTTGCAGTAAGACCTTCATCAAGAACTGTGGATGGAAGAGATGTAGAAAAAACTGCAAAAAAACAGACGAATCTATTATTAAAAAAAATGAAAATTGCTTATCGGGTAGATGAAGACTGGAAGATTACATATAAAAAATTATACACTTATATCAAGAAAAAGGATGATATGATCGATGAAGGTTCCGTATCTAATATTTCAAATGTCAAAAATCTTCTGGTATGGTATATTACATTATCACCAGAATCGTCGGAGGATGAAATAGTGAATCTTATTATGGATGCGTATACGGATCAGATTTTAGCGATTGATGTGTACTCTTATGATTACACAAAAGATTGGAAAGATATCGCAGATCATTTGGAAGATATTCCGGCTGGATTTTTGTCTTATCTGAATCTGAAACAGTCAGAGTATAATTTGAAGAAGCGTTTGATGGGCAATGTCAATGTAACAGAACAATACCAAAAAGCAAAGTCAGCAAAGGGATCTTATTCTCAGATTTCGGGCAGAATAGGTATTTATGCGATACAAAATAAAAAACAGACATACATTCCAATCGAATGGAGTGGTTATGGATTTATGATTAACAATGTATACAACAACTGATGCAAAATAAAGATTTGCTCTTGTATTTTGAAAGCTTTCTCTCTATAATAAATAAACGGAACCCTACAAATATAGTAGGATACGAAAGAAAGGTTGAAAGCATGAGCAATATTAATATTTCATATAAAGAATTAAAACAGTTAGAAAAAGGGAGTTATCAGCTTCTTGATATGAGAGATGAATCAAACACATCTTATGGAATGATCCCTGGAGCTGTTGTGGCAGCAGGTGAAGATGAGCTTGGAACACAGGCAAAGGAATATATTGATCAGGGTAAGAAAGTTATTTTATATTGTACCAAGGGAATTTTCAGCAAGGAGGCAGCAGAAAAATTAGCGGAAGAAGGAATCAATGTCCTTAGTTTGGAAGGCGGATACACAGGATGGTTGTTATCCTTGATGAAAGAAGAACAGGAAAACGATCAGAAAACAGAACAAAATAACAAAGAAGCCGAAGGAAAAGGCAAGAAAAAAGAACTGACAAGAACACAGGAGATTGAAAAGAGCATCCGTAAGAAGTTTCACAAACAGATATTCTCCAAGTTTGTAAAAGCAATCAAGACATATGATCTAGTGCAGGAGAATGATAAGATCGCCATCTGTATCTCTGGGGGAAAAGATTCCATGTTGATGGCGAAATTATTTCAGGAATTAAAACGCCATAACAAATTCCATTTTGATCTTGTATTTTTAGTCATGGATCCAGGATATAATGAAATGAATCGACAAATCATAGAGAATAATGCCAAATTATTAGATATTCCGATCACAGTCTTTGAATCTGATATTTTCGATGCTGTTTATGAGATTGAGAAATCGCCATGTTATCTGTGTGCAAGAATGCGTCGTGGATATTTATACAGCAAGGCTAAAGAGCTTGGATGCAATAAGATTGCGTTGGGACATCACTATGATGATGTCATTGAGACGATCCTTATGGGAATGCTTTATGGAGCACAGGTACAGACGATGATGCCAAAACTTCACAGTACAAACTTTGAAGGAATGGAACTAATCCGTCCGATGTATCTGATCCGAGAGGATGATATAAAGCATTGGAGAGATTACAATGGATTACATTTTATCCAGTGTGCATGTAAGTTTACAGATACTTGTACAACATGTAATCCAGACGGTGTTACGAAATCCAAGAGAATGGAGACAAAACAGTTGATCGCGAAGATGAAAGAGATCAATCCGTATGTAGAGTCCAATATTTTCAAGAGTGTAGAAAATGTCAATTTAAAGACGATCATTGCATATAAGAAAGATGGAGTAAAACATTCGTTCTTAGATACTTACGATCAGGAAAATTAAATAAGAATAAAAACACAGAGATTGGTGATAAAATCTCTGTGTTTTTGTTTAGAACTATGAAATTATTCGTCGTCTTCTTCAATCTCAACAATCTGACGTTTTCTGGCAGCTTCGTCATTTTCCAGATATTCGTCGTAAGTACATTCTTTGTCAATCAGACCATTCGGAGTGATTTCCATGATACGATTAGCTGTTGTCTGTACAAACTGATGATCCTGAGAAGTAAACAATAATGCACCAGTGAAATCTTTTAATGCTTCATTTAAAGCAGTGATAGATTCCATATCTAAGTGGTTGGTAGGCTCATCAAGAAGTAAGATGTTGGCTCCGCTGATCATTAATTTAGATAGCATACAACGAACTTTCTCTCCTCCAGATAAAACACCAACTTTCTTTAATGCATCTTCTCCAGAGAATAACATACGTCCAAGGAATCCACGGACAAATGTTGCATCTTTATCTTCAGAATACTGAGTCAGCCATTCAACGATCGTTTCATCCTGACTGAAATCTTTTGTATTATCTTTTGGGAAATAAGACTGCGTTGTAGTCACTCCCCATTTGTAAGAACCAGAATCAGGTTCCATTTCTCCGGATAAGATCTTAAATAATGTTGTAGCAGCCAATGTATTAGGACCTACGAAAGCAATCTTATCCGTTGGTTTCATTAAGAAAGAAATATTATCTAAGACTTTTACGCCATCGATCGTCTTTGTAAGATTTTCAACAACTAAAGCATCATTTCCGATTTCGCGGTTTGGCTTGAAGTTGATATATGGGTATTTACGGCTGGATGGTTTTAACTCATCTAGCTGGATCTTATCTAAAGCTTTCTTTCTTGAAGTAGCCTGTTTGGATTTGGAAGCATTGGCACTGAATCTTGCGATAAAGTCCTGTAATTCCTTCATCTTTTCTTCTTTTTTCTTGTTGGCTTCCTTCATCTGTTTTGTAAGAAGCTGGCTGGATTCATACCAGAAATCATAGTTTCCAGAGAATAACTGAATTTTCGCATAATCGATATCTGCGATATGAGTACATACCTTATTTAAGAAATAACGGTCATGGGATACAACGATGACCGTGTTGTCAAAGTTGATCAGGAATTCTTCTAACCAGTAAATAGCGTCTAAGTCTAAGTGGTTGGTAGGCTCGTCAAGCAGCAGGATATCTGGATTTCCGAATAAAGCCTGTGCAAGTAAGACTTTGACTTTCTGAGAACCGTTTAAGTCAGCCATCTTTGTATAATGGATATCGCTAGGAATTCCAAGACCATTTAATAAGGTAGCAGCATCAGATTCTGCTTCCCATCCATTCATATCAGCAAATTCGCCTTCTAATTCACTAGCACGGATGCCGTCTTCGTCTGTGAAGTCTTCCTTCGCATATAAAGCTTCTTTTTCTTTCATGATCTCGTATAATCTTTGGTTACCCATCATAACCGTATCAAGGACGATATGATCATCATACTGGTAGTGATCCTGTTTCAAAACAGAAAGACGCTGTCCAGAAGTAATGGATACATCTCCTTTTGAAGGTTCGATCTCTCCGGAAAGAATTTTTAAGAAAGTGGATTTACCTGCTCCATTGGCACCGATCAGTCCATAGCAGTTACCTTCTGTGAATTTAATATTTACATCTTCGAATAAAGCACGTTTTCCTAAACGTAAAGTTACATTATTTGCCTGAATCATTGTATAACCTTTCTTTTTGATTTATAATAATAGAATGCTCTTTTCATTTTACAGAAAAGCCAGAGTTTTTCAAGTAAAATTTGCATTGTGCAAGTAAAAATACTTGACAAAGGCAGTGAAATTCGCTAAACTAACATCTGGTAAAGGAAAATTGCTTTACAGGAGTATCAGATGGAACGAATCGTAGAACAGAATTTATTATATGATTTTTACGGCGAATTGCTGACAGCACATCAGAAGGAGATATATGGTGAACATATTTTGAATGATATGACAGCCACAGAGATCGCAGCTGAGTTTGGAATTACCAGACAGGCGGTGCATGATATGATCCGAAGATGTGATAAGATCTTGGCAGATTATGAAGCAAGACTTCATCTGGTAGCGAAGTTTTTGACGGCCAAGGAGAAGATCAAAGAGATCCATACCTTATCCAGAAGGCTTCTTAAAGAAGATAAAGAGCAGATGGAAGAAGATATCAGACAAATAGAATCTGTATGTAATCAGGTTTTAGAAGATTTATAACTTAGATGAGGTGAATCAATGGCATTTGAAAGTTTATCCGAGAAACTTCAGGGTGTATTTAAGAACTTAAGAAGTAAGGGCCGTTTAACAGAAGATGATGTAAAAGCGGCAATGAGAGAAGTTAAAAGAGCTTTACTTGAAGCTGATGTTAACTTCAAAGTTGTAAAGACATTTATCAAATCTGTACAGGAAAGAGCTGTAGGACAAGATGTTCTGAATGGTTTGAATCCGGGACAGATGGTGATCAAGATCGTAAAAGAAGAGATGGAAGCATTAATGGGATCAACGATGACAGAGATTCAGCTTCGTCCAGGTAATGAAATTACGATTATTTTGATGGCAGGTCTTCAAGGTGCTGGTAAGACAACAACATGTGCAAAACTTGCCGGACAGTATAAGAAGAAAGGAAAACGACCATTATTGGTAGCCTGTGATGTATATCGCCCAGCGGCGATCAAACAGCTTCAGGTCAATGGAGAGAAGGTCGGAGTACCAGTATTTACAATGGGAGATAAGCAGAATCCAGTGGATATTGCAAAGGCTTCCGTAGAACACGCACAGAAGAATGGAAACAATATCGTGATCCTAGATACAGCAGGACGTCTTCATATTGATGAGAATATGATGACAGAGCTGGTTGAGATCAAAGAGAATGTGGATGTATTCCAGAGTATTCTCGTCGTTGATGCCATGACAGGACAGGATGCTGTCAATGTGGCAAAAGAATTTAATGAGAAAGTCGGCGTCGATGGAATTATCATCACGAAGATGGATGGTGACACCCGAGGTGGTGCAGCACTTTCTATTCGTTCTGTAACAGGAAAGCCGATTTTATATGTAGGTATGGGAGAAAAACTGGAAGATCTTCAGCAGTTCTATCCAGACCGAATGACAAGCCGAATCCTTGGTATGGGAGATGTATTGTCACTGATCGAGAAAGCAGAGCAGACGATCAATGAGGAAGACGCACTTCGTATGACTGAGAAGATGAAGAAGGCTGAGTTTGATTTTAACGATTTTCTTGATCAGATGGATCAGATGAAGAAGATGGGTGGATTATCCAATCTGTTATCTATGATCCCTGGTGTCGGAAACAAGATGCAGGGACTTGATATTGATGATGGTATGATGGATAAGACAGCGGCGATCATTTATTCCATGACTAAAGAAGAACGTGCTAATCCTAAGATCATCAATGCTTCAAGAAAGAGAAGAATCGCAGCAGGAGCAGGAGTTCCAATCGCGGAAGTTAACCGCTTATGCAAACAGGTTCAGAATCAGAAACAGATGATGAAGCAGATGTCAGGTATGTTTGGTGGCAAAGGTGGTAAAAGAGGTGGATTTAAATTACCTTTTTAGGCCTTAGTTATAGAAAATAATAATTAATTTAAATTACAAAGAAAGATTTTTGGAGGTAAAAACAAAATGGCAGTAAAAATGAGATTAAAAAGAATGGGACAGAAGAAAGCACCTTTTTATAGAGTAGTAGTAGCAGATGCTAGATCCCCTAGAGATGGTAGATTTATTGAAGAAATCGGAACATATGATCCAAATCAGGATCCTAGCGTGATCAAATTTGACGAAGAAGCTGCTAAGAAATGGTTAGCAACAGGTGCTCAGCCTACAGATACAGTAGCTAAATTATTAAAAGCTGCAGGAATCGAAAAATAGTCAGATTTAAGACAGGAGGCAGTGCATGAAACATTTATTAGAAGTGATTGCAAAAGCCCTCGTTGATCAGCCAGATAAAGTGACAGTTACAGAGAAAGAAACTGCCGATGCAGTCGTATTAGAACTTCATGTTGCCGAAGGTGATATGGGGAAAGTAATTGGAAAACAGGGAAGGATTGCAAAGGCGATCAGAACTGTTGTCAAGGCTTCGGTTGACAAAGGTGACAAGAAGATTGTCGTTGATATTCAATAGAAGATTAAAAGCTCACAGGAAAGTGTACAGAAGATGTATAAAACTGTGGGCTTTTTGTTATGTATAAATTCGAGAAAGTAAGAAAGCCCTTGAAACCATTTCATTTCAAGGGCAATTTTTATAAATATTAATCTTCTGGCAGATCAAGTTTATCAGATTTCTCAAATAAGGATTGAATTTCAACAAGAGATTCTTCCAGAGAATCCTCAATGGACTCTAATTTATCTGCATCAACGTTATAATTTAAAAACAGCTGTTCGATATTTTCTGTAATATGATGACCAAGATGGGAAATTAAAAGGAAAGTATTAAAATTGTGACTATTCTTTGCATTTTCAAAACGCTTTAAGTCTGCTGTAATAAAATCGATAATTTCCTGATCACTGGCGAATTTACCATGGACCATTGCATATGGCTGCATACGTTGTAAAAAGTATTTATTATGTCGTGTAATATTAAAAACATAAGAAACAATTAATCCATCACCAAGATCGAATTCAGCAATGTGCATGATGCTGTTAAACTCCTTGATAGAAGTAGCGCCTAACTGACGCAGATTGATATTAATATAATCTCCGGTTACGGTATTTTGATTCATAAGATCACGCTCCTCTCCTAAATATTATAATCCATAATTTTTTATTAAGCAAATCGAATCAAAAGAAATACGGAACATACGATGATCGATAAGATCATCATTGGGAATCCGATCTTAAAATATTGACCGAATGTAATTGGATGTCCGTTATTTTTACTGATACCAGACAAAACAACGTTTGCAGAAGCACCGATCAGTGTTCCATTTCCACCTAAACAAGCACCGAGTGACAATGCCCACCAGATTGGAGCGACATCCATTCCCTCGGACTGCATCGTAAGAATCATAGGGATTAATGTTGCAACAAATGGGATGTTGTCGAGGAAAGAAGATACAATAGCGGAAACCCATAAGATTACCATCATTGTAACCACCATATTACCATGAGTGATAGAAATCAATCCATTTGCAAGCATTGTGATGACACCTACTTTTTTCATTCCACCGACAACAATAAATAATCCAATAAAGAAAAGAATGGTAGGCCATTCAACGTCTGCAATGATTTCTTCAGGTTCCTGACCGCCGATCAAAAGCATGATACATGCTGCAGCAATAGCAACAGTACAAGACTGTACGCCTAACTGGTCATGGAAAATAAAGCATAATGCGACTAGGATGATAACGATAACACTTTCATGCATAAGTTTTCGGTCCTTGATCGCTTTGTTTTCATCTAACTGCATAACCTTTGCAATTGATTCGTCTGTAACAAATAACTTTCTTCCGTATATAAAATACATACAGATCAGACCAACAATGATAACAAATACAGTGGCCACCCCTGTATTTAAAATAAAATCTACGAAACTTAATTTGGCCGCACTACCGATCATAATGTTAGGTGGGTCACCGATCAGTGTAGCGGTACCACCGATATTGGAAGCCATGATCTGTGTGATGATATATGGTACGGGATCAACTTTCAAGATATTTGTGATTGCCAGAGTCATTGGTCCTACTAGCAAGACTGTGGTAACGTTATCAAGCATTCCAGAACATACGGCGGTGATCAAAATAAAGATCACCATGATTGGCCATGGACGACCTTTTGCGATTTTTGCAGCTTTGATCGCTATGTATTCGAAAATACCAGAATTCTTGATAACAGCAACCAAAAGCATCATTCCGACTAGAATACAGATTGTTTCAACATCGACTGCGTCAATACAATCTTCAATCGAAAGAATGTGGGTGAGGACCAGACAGGCAGCACCGGTTAATGAGGCAACCGTGTTGTGGACCTTCCCTGTGATGATAGCGCCCATCGTACATAAAAAGATGATGATCGCTATGATTTGTTGTAATGACATAACAATTTCCTCCTAAAAATAAACTCATTATTATAATAGACCTCTTTTCAAATATTGCAAGTATAAAATGAAAAAAGAAGTCGTAGAAAACGACTTCTTTTTTAGAAAAATTTCACATCTTATATAAATATGATATAGGTGTGATTATAAATTTGTAACAATCTGATCGTACAGATCAAGCTGACAGTGCTGCTCAGACACAGAAAAGTGTTTACAGTTTAAACAGCTAGGTGCTTTTGTGTCATCTCCGGTACTGACGTTCTTTACGGAATGGTCACAGCCACAAGGACAGTACTGACTGCATTCTTCAGCAACTTCCTGATACACTTTATTCTGGTTTTCCATAATATAAAAGCCTCCTTATAATAAGTACTCACAGAATCACTTGGAAAGAATTCTGTGAGTACGACAATTGATACCTTTATATTATGTACAGATTTACTCAGGATAATTCAGATTTTTATCATCTGCAACGTATAAAGCGTTTTTAAGATAGTGATCTGCAAGATAATTTGCCATCGGAAGATTCATATCAAGATAGTTACCACAATCCTTAGCACTGGCTCCAGGAACATCACCTTTAAAATCACGAATAAATTCAAAAGTACTTATAATAAGAGGTAATATATCCTTTGAAGTAAGATCGCCAGCTAAAATAAGATAGAATCCAGTACGACAGCCCATTGGGCCAAAATAGATGATCTTATCCTGCCATTCTTTGTTATTTCTTAAATAAGTAGCGGCAAGATGCTCGATCGCATGCATCTCTGCGGTATTCATAACAGGCTCACGATTTGGGGCTGTCATACGAAGATCAAATGTTGTTAAAGTCTCAGAACCAACGGCATCTTTACGAGAAACATAAACACCGGGTAACAGTTTTAAATGATTAATTGTAAAACTTGCTATTTTTTCCATGATGGATTTCCTTTCTTATATAAAATGTGTTATCACTATAGGGATGATTTTGAAATCGTTCACTATTATGCGATTTAGAATCATCTTAAATTTTCATATCATATTATAGCGTGAAAATACAAGAAAATCTATGGAATAAAATTAGTTTTAATAAAAATGAAAAAAAGACAAAAAGCTGTTGACATACTGTATACAGCTATGGTAAGATAATCAACGTCGCTGAAAGAGCGGCAGGAAAATATAACATCGGAGCTGATCTGGCTTCTGAAAAGAATAAAAAAACTTCTTGACACAAGTGATCAGATGTGATAATCTATAAAAGTTGCTGACGGAGAACGATCAGAACAATAGAGATCAGATCTGAAAGAAAAGTTAAAAAAATCTTGACAGATGAGATCAGAAATGATATTATATAAAAGTTGTTGCAGAGCAGAAGAGCTCAGAACAACAAAATAAATTAAAAAAGTTCTTGACAAACAAAAAGAACTGTG